>OGSJ01000017.1_pt1 | contig 201372 bp, 180 predicted proteins | sample 1573851 | NCBI WGS metagenome assembly OGSJ01 (sample SAMN03295846, study PRJEB24534) | human gut metagenome | isolation source: fecal sample 6 from infant 6 | host: Homo sapiens | place: USA: Pittsburgh, PA | collected 2014-07 | reverse complement strand
GATTGGTGCCAAAGAAGACTCGTAGGGTGAATACCCCAACATTTGACAGAGAGCCTAAAAAAAGCCCATCATCGATGGGCTTTGGCTCTATAAAATTATAAAGCGTTTACTTTAGCTGCAAGGTTGGATTTTTTGCGAGCTGCAGTGTTTTTATGAAGTACACCTTTGGAGGCTGCTTTATCAATTACGCTAGTAGCTTGAACAAGTGCTTGTTTTGCTTCTTCTACTGCGCCTGCTTGAACAGCTTCAACGGTTTTACGAGCTGCTGTACGGATTTGAGATTTCACAGCGGCGTTTTTCGCACGACGTTCAGCATCCGTTTTTACGCTTCTAATACTGGATTTAATGTTTGGCAATTGAGTCACCTCCTTAAAAATCGTTTCTTATACCTGAATGATTATATCATACAAGATATTGTGACGCAAGGATTATATTACACAATACGACTATTTCATAATATCTTTTAAAAATGATGTACCTACTGCATATGGTGAAAGTCCAAAGTTCGCCAATACGGTTTGTCCTATATCACCAAAACTATAGCGTAAACCTAAATCGATAGCCCCTTTCATACTTGGGCTATAGGCAAGTAATGGAACGTGTTCCCGCGTATGATCTGTGCCATGCCATGTAGGGTCATTACCATGGTCAGCCGTGATGATAAGCAAATCATCATCTTTCAATAATGGCAATAATCCACTCAATTGATAATCGAAAGCCTCAATAGCACGTTTATAGCCTTCTACGTTACGGCGATGACCATATAGACTATCAAACTCTACAAGGTTTACCATCATGAGGCCCCTTTCAAAGGAAGAACCTAATAAGTAAGGCACCACATTCATGCCGTGAGCATTCGATTTCGTTGGATAGCTTTCATCCCATCCGACATGAGCATAGATATCACCAATTTTGCCGACGGCCACCGTCGGAATGTTAGCAGCTTGTAATTCCTGTTGCACCATACGGTGTGCAGGCATACGGCTATAGTCATGACGATTCGAGGTACGTACAAAATGACCTGGTTTACCTATAAACGGACGAGCTATGATACGTCCTACATAATAATCACCAACGCATACTTTGTTACGTGTAATTTCGCACATCCGATACAGATCCTCTAGAGGGATCACATCCTCGTGTGCTGCAATTTGAAATACTGAATCGGCAGAGGTATACACAATAGGTTTCCCCGTTTTCATGTGCTCTACGCCAAGACGCTCTATAATTTCCGTACCAGATGCAACCTCATTACCAAGATAACCATAACCAGTTTCTTTAGTGAAAGTATCCATCAATTCCTTAGGGAATCCATCGTAAAATGTAGGGAACGGAACCGTAACAGGATGCCCCATCATTTCCCAATGACCACTAGTTGTATCCTTCCCTATGCTGACTTCCTCCATTTTCCCATAAGCACCCATAACAGGTGTTTCATCGGTCTTAATATCCGCAATATTTGCCAATCCTAGAGAACGCAATGTAGGACAATGAATTAAACCTGCAGTTGCTTCGATATGTCCTAATGTATTAGATCCTTCATCATTAAATTTTGCCGCATCTGGGGCATGACCAATGCCAACAGAATCCATAACTAATATAATGATTCTTTTATACATAATAACTCCTCCCAAAGGAAGTCTACTTAAGATAAGGCATAGCTAACATTAGAGCTGCCAATGATTTACTATCCTTAATTTGTTCTGCCTTGATAGCCTCTAATAATTCAGGCAATGTATAGTATTCAAGTTCTACATATTCATCAGGATCCCAATGTGTTTCACCCATGGTAAGATCTTTTGCTAAATAGAGATGCAATACTTCATTACAGAAACCAGGACTTGTGGCAATGGTTCCTAATGAAATCCATTCTTTAGCACGGTAACCAGTTTCCTCTGCTAATTCACGTTTAGCACAGTTAATAGGTTCTTCATTAGGATCTAATTTACCTGCTGGAATTTCAAGCAAAGGCTGTTGCAAAGCATAACGGAATTGGCGTTCCATTACGATTTTATTATCTTCTGTAACAACAACGATAGCAGTTGCCCCTGGATGATGTACAACCTCACGCCATGCATCATTACCATTTACATCAGCTATATCATAGGTAACTTTAATTAATTTACCATCAAACTTCATTTCGCTAGATTTTTGTATTTCTTTGCTAATTGCCATACTTAGTTCCTCGTATATATAAATGATTATTACTTTATAAAACCTACAACTCATTATAGCACAAATTAATTACACAAAAAGAAGGTTCCTACTAGTCATATTACGACTAATAAGAACCTATTTTAATAAGAACATATAAATGTTACGCTACCCTTACATAGCCGTTTAAAACTGTATCTACAATGCTGCACTTTGCATCTAGCTCTGCTTTAAGGGCTGTTTCAGGATCGAGTTCTCTAGAGACTACCATATCTACGATAGATTTCGAGAATCCAGATACGAGTATGACACCGCTTGGATGCATTTGAACAGGAATTGTGTTATGTGCATAGACAGATACATTCCAGAAGATAAGCCGTGGCATGGTATACCCAAGGGCTTCAAATTTTTGACGACACGATTCAATAACTGTCGTGTTATCCTCATGCTTTGTAGCTTGATCAAACTGCATATCAGAAATAACAAGACACGCTGAAGGTAACTCGTCTTGATGCAAATGATTTCTCACAGCTGTGTCGAGGATTAAATCAAAGGTCGCCTCTATATCCGTATTGCTGTAATCGTCAAATCGATGCAATCGTCTTAGCTTATCCCGCAATGTTTCACACATGGAAATATCTACCATCTGAGGGCGATTGCTAAAGGTAATAAATCGGTTTTTAAAGGATTCATTCTTATTATGCTGTGCACAGTATAATGCAATAGAATCTGCTACATTAAGTGCAGTGACGGAACTATTACCAGATAGCTTTTGCCCCATAGATCCAGATCCATCGCGTATAACTAAGATATCGTCATAATCCTTAGGAGATTCTTGAGCATTCCATAACTGTTCTAACGTTTCGTCATATGGATTTAGACTACCACCCCAGAAACTATTATTCTCTATATAGGCTTGTACTATATCATACAAGAACATAGAGTTCGCATTAATCTTAACTGAGTCGTCTCCCTTTTCTAATGATGTAAGATACGCCTGGCGGCGTTCTTCATCATGTTTTAAGAAAGCATTACGATATTTAAGATTCGCCTTAGATGGCACATGATTATAATTAATATCGTTCCATTGGTTAAGAGAAGCCTTTCGATCTACCACCGCTAGATGTTCGCGCAATCTAGACAGAGTTTTACGGTACTCTCGTGCACTTAGATGTAATAAGGATTGTAAAATAACCGCCTCAGAACGTTTTTGCTTAGACGATGTATTATTGGACGGCATCCATTTAGCTAATAAACTAATGGAATCGCCTAGTCCACACGCCATTACATCACGTCTAAACTGATTAGCTATTAACGCCCCTAGTCCATTGTGTAAGATGCCACTTGTAGTATCAAAAAAGATGCGTAACACATCATCCCAACGGCCATAGTTCCATAACTCGGTGCCGATGATGAACTGCAATGCCATCTCTGGATGCAAGTCACCAATTTTAGTGAGCATCATACGAAATACATCACGCTCACCAAGACCTAGCTTAATATGGCGAGCATACATAAGCCATTTCATGGTATACAGAGGATCTTCATCGTAGGATGTAATAAATAAGCGCAATGCTTCCACAGCATCCATAGTGCGATGTGCACCATAGAAATATCGGTCATGTTTACTTTTACCATAAAAATCAACCGCAACTTGACGCAATGCAGGCACAGAGAAATTAAGGTCCACAAGAGGACTGCTACTCGTATGATACGCAGTACCATCATTAGCAGTATAAGATTTTTCATTGTTTGTTAAAGCGTTCATAAATGTATTCATAGTTCATATCTCCTTGGCATATAAAAAACCGCTGCGGATTATCACAACGTAAATTTTGAAAGCAAAATAAACAAGACAACCATGAGCGGTTAAAATACAAAGTTCAAGACAATTACTAACCTCACTGAGGCTAAGGATAACTAGACACGATACTCTAGACCAAAGGGTCTCCATAACTACTTTTTCTGGTTATTTAATCAAATGATTGCTGCTAGTGTCTAACCTTATGAATCGTTTATGAACGATAACTATGAAATTATACTAGATTCTATACTCATCTTAATCAAGTTATGTATGTGATAGGATTGCTGTTAGAATCTAAGTCTTTCTGTTCTACATGTTGGTGATTACTTTCACCTGTTGATGTAATTATAATACACGCATCCGTGTGTGTCAACAATTATTTTTTAATATTTTGATTTTTTTGAAAGTTAGAACTAGCAACACATGTTTTACTGCATTGCTAGTTCCATATGGTTCTACTAATACTTGGCCTCAACGCGCCAAATTTCATCAACCAACCATTTCATTGGTCCCCACGAAGGTTTAAATACTCTTGCTGCCATACCTTCTATGCTGAGTTGAGTTGATTTATTAAGATCTGTTTTACACCAAATAGCAAAGTGCTCGCAGTTATGATTAAATAAATTATAATCGCCTTTACCAATCATAGATCTAGCACGTTGTACAGTTTTACGGGGCCCATAAAATCTAGCAGTTACATCAGAGTCCTGGAAAATAGATAATAAACTATCGTCCTCTGCAATATATAAGGTATCTCCATCACAAAACTCTTCAATGCTAGTCTCAGCAATGCGTCCATCAAGTGGCGAATCCCCTTTTATATAGTGGATAATTTTATGATAACCAGCGTACACGCCATAATGTTGATATACATCACCAAAGAAAAAGTTACTTCGTTGACAAAATACGATATCACCTAATTTTAACTTTTTTGAACCCATTATTACTCTCCCATACAACACATCACTTATGATTATTCATATACGTAATAATATCATCTAAAGAAATATTTTGATTCTTGCCTCGTAATAATCGCCATACCTTTCTAACTAATTTATAGAATAGATATAATCCTGCCAAAGGAAAAAATAGACCAAAGGAATTTTGTTCAAATGGATTCCGTGGATGTGGAAAAGGTCCAGGCAAAGGTCCTATAATATTAGGCCAACTGTGTTCTTGATACACCCCATCAGGATGAACACCGGTTTTATTTCTATTAGAAGAAATATACTCTACTACATCCTCGTATAATTTAGGGTCTTCTTTTTTTACACTTTCAAGAGCTTCTTTGATAACATCTGTTTTCATACCATACACCTCTATACTACAAAACAATATTAGAATAACTAACTGATTACATGTATATTGTACAAAAGTATATGCGAAAAAAATAACGCATCAAGATATTATTTTAATAAATCGAGACCAAAAATATCTAATAAAGCTTCTTTACCAGGTCCATTGATCTCATTTACACCTAAATGATCTAAAATAGTCTTATAATCTTCATTAGATACATTATCATAGAAGGCTAATTGTAAATATGCATTTGCTCGCGAAGATCCTACATAGACTAACCGCTTATGTAATTCATTAGTGAGGCGATTGACTAAAATGTCAATCAGTAAAACTGCTTTAGCTTCTAAGCCTTTAAATTTACGAACGGATGTGAACAATATATTATTTTTCTTTGGCTCAGTAGAGATAGATACTCCATTTATAGCAGAAATATTTTTTAACATACTATTAGGAACACTACTTGTAGTAAGAATAACAATGTCTTCAGGTCTTACCTTATCTTGAATCATTTTTGTAACGAATTTAGTTACAATATTACGTAGTTCATTCTCATTCTTATAAAATGATCCAAGTGGTTTTATCCCTGACAGTTCATTTATATAAGCATCTTTCTTTATATCACTTAATGTTGTACCTACAGTCTTTGCTATTTCAGCGGTATTGCGACAATTTTTATACAATACAAGGCGACAATCCCCATATGTATCTAACCAATGCGTCGATTTATGCATCATTATATACTGATTTTTATCGTAGAACACATAATAATGACCGCCTAACATATCTACTAATATAGAAATATGTTCTAATATACGTTCATCAATGTCTTGGCCTTCATCAATGACTACATTTTCATAAGACCACTCAAGATCATCGTATTCATTTTGAAAGTACTCAATAAATTGAGGAATAATCTCAGCAATAGAGTAATTGCTATTAGGCATTAAATTTTCAGCCAAGGATTTAATATTATGAAAGACTATATTCTCACATGTATAATGCTCTTTTACATAGGATAATAAGAACTCATTAAAGCATAAATATAATACTTTTTTACCTTCCGCAGCTAGCATTTTAGCCTTTTCAATGGCTAGCATCGTTTTACCGGTACCTGCTGGACCATGAATAACAGCTGTTGGCTGTTCACGTAAAAAATGCAATATAGATGCTTGTTGTTTTGTCATCTGAATATAACTTTTAGTTGATTCAAGAGCTGTACTTGCAACTGATTCAACTATATTAAATGTAGGCATTAAAGTCTTAGTCATATTATGAAAGTCATTAACTGATAGTTCAGAATCTCTAAATCCTAAATTAGATTTCCAATAGCTAAAAGCTTTATCCATAGATTCTTGTGGATTAAGTAAGGAATCTACATCAAAAACAATATCTCTATTTACTTCTAGTGGTAATGAAATCTTATTATAAATAGCTACAGATGGAAACCATACTGCACGACCAATAACAGGCATTTGACCATTATAATGTTTACGTAAATAATTTTGAATCCTAAATTGACTCTCTGCAGCTTGCCCTAAAGGATCTATAATTTTTTCTTCTTTTGTATTTCGATTCGTTTGAATCCAGTTTCCATCACGATAGGAAATCCCACCAGCCTTTACCTCTATGGATAAAATACCTTTTTTAGGATGTAAAATAACAAAATCTGCCTCACCTTCACTCCTACGTTGATTTAATTCACCTAACCATCTATAGGAATGAAAAATTACATATTCATTATTTAATTTAGAGAGCGCCTCGTATACGAGACGCTCTCCTTCACTGCCATGGAAACTATTTATTATTGTTGGATAGAATTTTGCCATAATATTTTCTTATTTTTCAACAACAGAAATAACCTCTATTCCATGAAAACTATTCGCATAACGTGCTTTTACTTGATTACGTGCATCACACATATTAGAAGCAGTAACCATGGTTGTATTTACCCCATTTCGAGAAGTTGATTTAGGGTCAGATTTAATTCTAAATTTTACTTGAAAACGTTTTGACATGATATATTCTCCATTAATTCAATTTTAAAGAATAAATTTTAAGTGGCTCAAATGATGGACTTTCCATATCTTCAGTTAGTGCCACAGTATATTCAATAGTATCTGGAGCTATTTTTCTAATAAAGAAATAACCATCTTCATTTACATATTCATCATCTATATACATAATTTCGTAATTAGATTCTGACACAGGCATATTATGTGATTGTGCTCTAGCTTCCTTGGTATAATACAATTCCATTTCATTACCTATACACGGAAGAAATCTAGCCCATATACCGTATCCAACATTTTCACCAATTAAAACATCAAAGCAAGAATTACGATCCTCACAACCTAGTAAATAGGGAAATAAAATTTCGCTATCTTTAGTCATTGCTGCATTTAAAATATGAACATCTCTACCACTTTCACGGCTTCTTATTAGGCCAAATGCTACCCCAGTTTTACCGGTTTTAATCCGATCTATCGATATTAGTTTTTCCATTTACTAACCTTTAATCCTATAAAGTACAAAGTTCCTAACCATAAGAAAGATGAACTATAAATATATTGATTTTATTTACTCTAGGAATAATAATTTTTCTAAATCAAATGGTGAATTCTTAACCACATCCAATTTCTTTAAAGCTTCAATATTAAACTTAGTTCCTAGAGGTGGGTATAATTTAAATATTGGTTTTAAATTATCTTTTTTACCATTTATCTTCTTCAGATCATTCAATTCAACTATTATTCGTGAAACAAATTCTTCTTGTAAAATTCTTGATTTACAAGAGTTACCCGCTAAAAGTATATGCAAAGGTGCCGTCATTTTATCCTGGTATTGTTTTGCTACACGTAAATATGTATTAAAAAAGTTATCAATTCCATCTCTTATATGGTTACGTATTATATCCTGTAATTCATCAAGATTTACACGTAAATTAACCGTTTTCTCTTCACCATTTACTGAAAATAATTTAATAGTTATTGTATCTTCATTATATTTAGCTTCATAATCATTAGTTTCTTCCCATAAGTCACGTAATTCATATGCAATAAGTTTTAAATTTAAATATGTAGACTGATCAGCATTCTCTTCATTTTTTATTAAAACTTCAGAGCCAGAAAAAGCTTGAGACTTTGGAGGAATAACTATAGGGATTGCTTCTTTCCTTAATACATCCAAATTATCTTTATAAACTTCAAATGCTAAGACATTTAATAAGTTTTCCCCACCTAAATAAACATCTCCACCATTTCCTAATTGTTCTATCTCAAATTTATACTTTATACTATCTGGAATATATTCAATACCGAAATCAAAATCGGTAGTGCCGCCACCAAAATCAAAAACTCCATACGAAACAACTTTTGATGTTTCTTCTTTTAAAGGTTCCACACCAAATGAGTTTAGTGCAGTAATAGCATAACTAGCAGGCTCACTTCCTCCTATAGATACTTTGAATCGTTTCATGACATCAGTGTCATTAAGCACAGTATTAGGGAGTGATTTTTTTAAGCCTCTTTCAAAACTTTCAATAATTTTATTTCTAACAGCCAATTCATAATTCACAGGAAAAGATAATAGATACTTTATATATATTCCTGTATGCATATTATTAATATTAAGCCCCAAAAAGTATGCATAAATTTCTATTGGATCAAAATCATCTTTTTCTAGTGACAAATATGGCTTTAAATTAATAAATTTTCCATTATAATCCTGAAGAATCTGATTTCTATACTTTGAATTCGCCCACTGTTTTAATTCACTAAATACGGAGTAAAACCGTGTCTTATCAAAATTTGTTTTATATATCTCTTTTGCAGCATCATGAGAAACTTGTAAATCTTTATACTCAGTATTAGGTCTGCCTGCGGACGACTTATAATTGTTAATAAAATGTTCATAGTCAATAATATGAATAACAGTAGGATTCTCATAATCTTCTACCCTTGGTTCTTCTAGAAAATTACTAGCACCAACACGTAAAAGTTTATCATCTTTATCATGACATACAACAACAGTACTTTTAGTACCAAAATCAATACCACAAACAGCTTTCATGTTGACATCTCGTAATGGATTTCTAGCTACTAATACTTTATTTTTTGGTACCTTACAAAGATATGCATTTGCATTATACTCATCAGCATATGATTCATAAACATTCCAATGTCCATTATTTATATCTTCCAACATATCATCAGTATATGATGAAATATTAGCACGTTTTAAGTCACAATTTTTTAATTCATTAATATATAAATCGTATATATCATTGACACTAAAATCACCTAAATACTTTTTATAGTCTTCTATTTTCTTAACATGCTGTAATTCTTTTTTGTAGTATTTAAGTATACCATTTACTAATACATCAATATTTCCAAAAATATTCTTAATTTTACTATCTAAAACAAAAGATTTAAGTTTGCTAAAATACTTATTGTCATATTTTGATAACTTAACATGATTAGGTTCACATAAACTCCTTATGACATAATTAGTAAAATCATTAAAAGTTTTAACATGCATTCTTTTAGAAAATACAATATTAAAATTTTTATCTGCAGATATAAATTCTTTTGTTCCAACAGCAATACATTTATTTTTTAGTTCTAATGAGCTTATAATAGATGATTTTGATGATTCTATTAACAATTGATTATTCAGTAAACTATCTAACCAATTTGGAATTATAAGATTATTATTTTTATAATAGTTAAAAACTGGATTAAAATCTATTTTTTTTAATAATACGGTTAAATCATCTCCTACAGTAGTATATTCATTAATGAATTTTTTTAATTCTATAATAATTTTATCAAGTCCCTTATAACCAACCCCGATTCGATATTCAATATAATGTGAAAACTTACTACGCTTCGTATCTATAAACAGAATTTTATCTGTATTAGACTCTAATGGTACGATTCTTTTTTCATTACCAAAATAAGCAACACCACTCTCTTTGAATATCAAATATGGTTCATCTAATACAGCCTTTAAATCATGTATATACTCATAAATTTCATTTTTAATTTTTTCTATAACGATATTATTTAATATCGATTTAGATACACAAAAGTAATCAACTGCTATAGAATCATTGCTCAGTACTTTTATCTGCTGAGTTTTCCATAATTCAATTGATGATTTATCTTGTCCACAGTTTTTATTCATTTTCTTATCTTTATTTGAATTATTCATTTATTTAAATTCGCAAAATTCTATCTTGGCTCACTAACTTCAAAATTCATATTTTTAGTTTTTTCTTCTAAGTACTCAGCACGCGGATCCTTTAAATTTAATTTTTCCAAAGAACTAGAATGTTTAACTATATTCTTATCAGCATTTTTTTTATACCTAGTTTTTTTATATGTATTTTTTCTTACTGAGGTTTTAGGAAAAACTACTTTTGCAGACATTTGGGTTTCTTTTGTATTAAGATTAATTGAATCCAGCTTCATATCAATAAAATGATATTCAACACCGTTTGTTGTTGCAATATTATACTTAGTATTCTCAACAACCACATAGTTTTGACTAAAGTTCCATTTACCTAAATTGAGATTCTTACTATTTAAGAAAAGCTCGTTAAGAGATTTATTAGTCCATTGAATTGACTCGTTCATTCCATCACTATTTACAACAATATTATGAGATTCAACTAATTCATTTAAAATTCTAAACATCGTTCTTGAATTATCAGATTCTAACTCATATAGATATAATGCAGCAATATACGTGGAAGACATATATCCAGCAGATTCACATAAATCTTTCCATACCTCTTCTCTAAAGTCTTGTTCACGATTAATATACATAGATATATCAATTTCATAAGAACCTTTTATAGTTTGTAATTCTAAACCTTTATTTGGTCTTGGAGCATCAACAAAAAAAAATAATTTTGTATCTGATATTATACATAGCAATCTATTCACTATATTATTTACTCCTTTTCAATCCATTTACTTCGTAAAGTCTTATCAATTTCTTCTAATTCAGATAATTCTAATGATAAGTTTTTTATATTTTCCAAACTAACATTTATTTTCTTTAAATAATTCTCTTTTAGAGCATTAGAATTCAATAGATTATTACTTTGTTTGATAAACGGAGACTCAAAAGAGTCTCCGTTGGCTACATTATTAATCGTTTCTAATTCTATATGCTTTTTTATTGATGAAAATCTATAAATACTATTTTTAATTATATCTGTTATTTTAACCTCATCAATATCCTCTTTAGGTCCTTTATATAAATAAGCATCTTTATTCATAGTAAAATCATCATCATATTTATATCGTTTATTCGATACATAACTCTGTCCATTTTCAACATTAAAATGGCCTTCACCAATAACTTTATCTATATTACTTAAATTGTAACTATGTTGTTCATGATTTTCTTTAAAGTTAGTAAAACTGATCCACTCAGCTTCTAATGGTTTCTTCTTCATAATTTCATATCTTCACATCAAAAATTTAAAATCTATGATTGAATATCCTTACCCCATATTTTTATATTCATTTTCTAAAGAATTCTTATCAAATAATCTCTCTCCTAAATCTGCATATGAATCGAATTTATCTTTTAATGGTTCCATAAATTTTATTTCTTCAACAGCAGTCTTCATATTAGCTAACTCATTTATAGCTTCATCATCAGTTATAGTTATTCCTTTATTTTCATATATCTCTTTTAATTTTGATACAATAGTTAAATTATATCTTTTTGTAATATCAGGATCTAATTTACCATTACGTAAATCTGAAAACTTAACTGCAGAAAAGCCCATTTCTTTGGACGCATCAATTATTGCTTGCACACGTTCTGGCGTAAAAGCTTTTAATGCAGAAAAAATTAGGAAATCTTGAGAAATAGTAATTTCTTCTCTTTTTTCTAATCGATCCCAAAGTTCTGACATTGCTATGGATCTACGTTTCATAGATTCAACAGACAATTTTTCTACAGGTTTAATTTTAACATTCTCTTCCTTAGCTTTAGATTTTAGATATTCATAATGTTCATTAACAGTATCAAATTTATCTCCATTATCCCAATTATTTTTTTCAGACTCCTCAAGAAGTGCACCATATTCTTCTATCTGTTCATTATCAAGGTGCTTCTCATTAGCAGGAGTTAATAAGCTCACAAAAATATCATTTATAACATCCATAATTATGCTTGTAACTACAGGAGCCAAAGGACCTAACACAGGTGTTAATAACTTAGTTACAGCTTGACTAATTCCATGTAATAGATTCGCACCTTTGGGGCAGATATCTTTTAATGTCTTAATCGTTGTTTTAACTAATTTACCTAATGTAGATATACCACTTTTTATTATTGATCCCACTCTATCAATAGCAGCGGATAAACCAGAACTTATACTACTAACAACGTTACTAATTCCACTTGCAATACTACCAATAGCACTACCAACCCAACTGAAAAAACCCATAATGTTAAACCTCCTTATTATAAATAGTTCTTATACTATTAAAAATTGCTTTATATCCATCTTCAAATTCCATCTGCTCTAAACCAGAAGTAATTGATGAAAGTTTAGTATATTTATCAATATACATTAAAACATAACTTATTAATTCCTTAATACAACTATGTATATCTGAACGTATAGTGATACCTGATTGACCAAGAAGCCAATAGATATATTGATTCATGAGTCCTTTATTATTAATATCATTTAATGTCATAGAGAATTTTTCAATTTTTTTAATTAATTGCTGTTGTAAATCTTCAAGCTTTTTAGAACCAACAATTTCAGCGATATTATCATAATCTTTATAACAATTAATTATCTTAGATAACTCATTATTGTTAATTCCTAGCATGGAGCAAAATGTAAAATACCATTCTATATCATTTAGTGAAACATTATCAGAAAAATATTGTATACCCGGCAATACACCATTTTTGTAATTCTTTATATAATACTCAAAAACTCTCTGTTTTATAAGATTTTCTGAAATATCAGGTACACCAGTCGTATTACTTAGTAAATCTATCTGAACTTGAACTGGCTTTTTCCAACCATCTGTAATAACAACAGCACGACCTTTCTCTAAGTATGACAAAAAGTTTTTTTGTTCATCATTGAGAGCCAATATGTTTCCTATGGCATCCTTATCATCTTGTGCAAATATTTTATGTACAATTTTTGTATTTGTATTTTTTAATACTTCTGGGGTCATTTTATTAGGAATTTGATCAACAATAATTAATGATTCCCCATATTTCCGGACTTCTGCTAACATATCCGCAAATACTTCTACACCTCGTTTTTTATTAGAACTATCGCCTGGTTCATATTTACTTAGCAACCGATGAGCCTCTTCAACCAATGTAATATGTTGAAACTTTGAATTTTGTTTATATTGATATTTTACAGCCTCTAATAAATTAGTAATGATAAAGCCCATTATTAGTGATTTTTCACTTCCATCTTTAATATCCTCTAATTCAAGAACAACCTTTTGCTTAACTAAATTCTTAAAATCTATACTTCTAGGAGTATTAAGCATCATACCTTTTGCTCCTACTAATAAAGCTTGTAAGCGTGCTTTCAATGAGCCTAAATATTCAGCTTCCATTTTATCACCAAATTTCTGCTCTTTAGTAACAAATTCGATAGAATGAATATAATCGCTCAAGGTAGGAAATGCAAAACTATCTGCTTTAAAAGGGTCATCAATTTTATTCGTATCAGGATTTATCCATGTTGAATTATTTATATTCCAACCCTTACGTTTATATACATCATATGCTGCCGCTTCTATTAACTGTGGCATTGCAGCCTCCATATCAAAAGCCGACTGCATAGTAGCCTTAATCATATCTATTCGACTTGTGATAGATTCACCTTCAAAAATCTCAAAAGGATTTATATAAAATGGAGCAACATTCTGATTTCCTAATGTAAAATAATAAATTTTCTCCTTATCTAATTTATTAGCTAATGTTCTATATTCTGTTTTAGCAGGCTCAATTACTAAGAAGGGTAAATCCGATTGTAATAGTATATTTTGGCATGTCGTAGTCTTACCAGTTCCTGTTACTCCACAAATAAATGTATGCGTTTTTAAAGTTTCTTTTTTTAAATGTATAGGTGTATTCTTGATATCACCATGATGAATCAATCTTCCAATTTTAATATATTCATTAATACAATCTTCTTTAGGTAACTCTACATTTAATCCATATTCTACTTCATCTCTTGTACATACTCCTAGAACTTCCTTTCTAGGCATCCCCATAAGAAGTCCTAATTCGTCTATATTCAACCAAGTGCCATAACATTCCTTTAATAGTGCAGTATAGGTAATTTTGGAAAAAATTGATTTCCAAATAGGAGTAGGAGAATCTAACAATGGTACTTGTAAATTGGATAAACATAATTTCACATTATTCAATTCTTCCGATTGTTGTTTTTGAAATTCTATGAATTGTAATGGATTTATATTACCTTTGTCACCACCATAGAGCCCCAAAATAGAGTTTGCCAATCTAAATAAAGTCGTTCTAGTTTTATCAGCAAATAAATAACTAATAACAGAATAGGCTCCCTTACCTCTAGAAGCATCAACTCGCAACAATAGTTCATCATCTATATATTTAAGCCAAGTTAAAACGGCTTTCTTATCTAACTCAATAGATCTTGAAACTTGCGTTGAATTACTATCATGTTTACTTTTACGTTCAGAATATGAAAGATTGTCATTTATTGAAGTACTCTTTTGAAAAGAATTTTGTGTTGTATCAATCGTATTATTAGACTCTGAATTATTATCACTAACCGATTCGGAAGAAGTAACAGACCATTGTTGTGAATCATTAATGCTATCTGATTCATTATATTGGTAAGAAGTACTATCATCATTACTAGAACTTACAGTATTAGTATTATTTTTTGAACTGCTACTATTTTGATTCTTAATAGTATTTTCTGAAGTATTTTGGGATTCTGCATAGCTTGACGATTTTGCTATATTTTCAGATTTTTGTATACCTTTTGTTTGAGATTTACTTGAATTATTCTGTTTATTATTATCCGTTCTATGATCATGACCAGTTATTTTACTTTTAGAGTGTATAGATATAGAATCCTTATTGGTACATAATCCAATTGCTCTACTATTAGTAGAGTTTTCTTCAGTTCCCTCTTGAGTTTGAGTGGATTCTGATGACTGAATTAAATATTTAGAAAGTGGGCTTAATGTATCATGTACTTGTATGATATTACGATTAAACTGAATTATATCAATATCCTTACATGGAGTTGCAATAACAACTAATCCAAATTCATTGCCTACCATGGTATCTACAAGGCGCTCAACGCCTTGAAAATCACTTTTTTCTCCATTATTTTCATCTATAAAACCAGGTATACCATTAATAAGTCCAGAGTAACTACCATTTTGTAGTCTTTGTAATATTCGTTCCTTTTCTTTAGGCTCTATTTTTGTAATTGTACTACCAACAAAGTTACCTTTTATACTAGGTTGTAAAATATCATCAGCATAGTCTTTTAGTGCAAGGCCAGTAGAATAACTATAATCCTGTAAATGTAAGTTTTTAGAAACACCAATATAAAAATTTACTTTATCTTTATCTCCTAAAATCATGTAAATCAAATTAACATCTTGATAATTTCTAAAGGAAGATAAGACGTTTTCCATTGCCTCTCGACGTGGTCCATCTTTCTTTGAAAACACAATTTCATCAATTCGATATAAAAAGAAATTACGAAGATCTATTTGTCCGCCCTCTAAATACTCTTCAATATCTGAATTTATATACTCATCATCTGAACATAAATTTAATACATTTTGTTCATCATATTGACTGATTGAATTCAGATATGAATGACCTTTTTCTATAATTTGATCAATTTTTTCCTTCATAATTTATCCTATTATTACATTACTATATACATGAAGATTTGAAGTATCCCCATTAAAATCTATATCTGCTACAACATACTCAATTATATTAATTCCAACTTTTTTGATAAAAATCTTATAGTCTTCATTAATATCAGCTTTATCAATCTTACATACTTTTAATGAGGTCTCACTAATAGGCAAAGTATTATCATATAACGCTCTATTATCAACTGTATAATACAACTCAAATCTTTTCTCATCCGCCCAATCAAAAGGAGCCCATGTATTGTAAGGGACATCAATAGAAATAACCGTTTTAAACATACGATTATCACCTTCTACACCAAGATAGAATGGAAATTTAATTTCATCAATATCAGTCAGATTTTCATTAATAATACGGACATCTTTTCCTCCTTTACGACTACGTAATAATCCGAAAACGACTCCTGTCTTACCAGTTCTTTTTTGATCAGAAGGAATATCTCTATCAGATTCTTCAATATTAGTTGAATCTACTAATAATTGATTTAATATAGTTAAATCATCATCATGAAATGATTTCTTTATACTACTAACATCAAACTGTATTCCTAAAGGTGGATATAGTTTATATAATTCTAATTCTTCAACATCAGGTTGTTCATCATGAGTAGTAATAAATTCTTTTATAGATTTAACTAAAAAATCTATGAATATTTCTTGTAGTATTGTGGATTTACATGAATTCCCTGCTAGGAAAATATGAATTGGATATGTATTTAAATCTTTCTTTTTAAATACTGCATGCATCTGACTAATAAAATTTTGAACACCAATCGATATATGTTCTTTTAATAGACTTTTTAAATCATCAATATTAATTTTTAAAGTGATATCAATACCCTTCATATCACTTGAGTCACTAGAAAATAACCTTACTACTTTAGATTCCTCATTAAATTCTTCTTCTGCACCTTTTGCTTCTTCCCAAATAGGTCTTAATAAATGCATTAATAATCTCATATTCGAATAAGCTTCTTTAGTGGCAATATCATGGTCCATTACTAATACTTCAAAACCAGGAATTCTACTTGCTTTCTGTGGAAGAACAATAGGTATACGATTCTTAAGCATTTCTAGTTTATTTTCACAATAAACATTATAAGCCATCAATTGCAATAGGTTTTCACCACCTAAATATGGATCCCCTCCCTTTCCGAATTGAGTCAATTCAAACTTACGTCTACCATCTGAAGGCTTTCTTTCAATGCCGAAATCATAATCAGTTGTACCACCACCAAAATCAAATACACCATATGCAACTTCATCATCATTACTAGGTTCCAAAGAATATTTTTCTAAAGCTGTAATGGCATAAGCTGCTGGTTCACTGGCCCCTGCATATACTTCAAAATCTTCCATGATTTCATCATTAGCTAATATACTTGAAGGTAATGATTTTTTTAATCCTTTTGTGAAACTATTTAATAATCTATCTTGAACTTCTTTACCATAGTTAACAGGAAATGAAAGAACATAATTAAGATATATTCCATTATTCATATTATTAATATATAAACCCAAATAATAAGCATATAATTCTATCGGGTCAAACTTATTATCAGTTCCAAGGTTTTTATATGGTACTAACTTAATTTCTTTTCCTTTTCGATCTCTAATAATTTGATAACGAAGTGGATCATTAGCCCATTGCTTAAGCTCATTAAATGTAGCGTAAAAGTTATCCTCATTTGTTATATCATTATAAAATCGTTGTTCAGCTTCATGTGATATTTTCAAATCTTTCCATAGTGTAAATGGACGACCAACTCTAGATTCATATGCATTTATAAAATTTAAAAAGTCATCAAAATAAATTGTAGTTGGATTTTCATAATCTGTTTTACGAACCTCTGAATAATAATCACCTGTACCAATTCGAACTAATCGTTCTTCTTGATCTCGAATTGCTACTACTGTACTTTTAGTGCCAAAATCTATAGCACAAACAGCCCCTTCTTTTATATCTAATATGGGATTCCGAGCATAAAACCCATTATCACCAGTAGAATCTTCTCTAAAAGAATGCGCAATAGAATCTTCAAAAACTTCCCAATGACCTCTATTAGGATCATATAGAACAGTTTGAGTTTCCCCCTGCACATTAGCTCTATCTTTATCAATATCTAAATAGATGTGTTCAATAGCTTCTCTTGATACATCAATTAAATCATTAACACTTAAACTATTTTTATTAAGAATATCAATAACATCTGATTTTATGAAATCTAATTCAGGTTGATTTAATAATTCAATAAAAGATTTTCCAGAGATATTTCCATTAAGCCAAAGCTCACCAATTAATTTAAGATTAACTATAAAAATATTACTGTTTATAAGTATATCTTCATAACACCAGGAGCTTGGAATATTATCATCTAATAATGTATCGAGAAACCTATAGTCAGAATTATTAAACTTATAATTAATAAGATATGTTTCAATTATATCGGCATCAGTATGGTTCAAGGTATATAGCATATTACTATCTTTATCATATGCAGTCATCATAAGTCTTTTAAACTCAACAAACTCTTCATCAGATAGTGCTATTGGCTGACAAATTTTAAAATACTTATATATATTTGTAAATAATTTACTTCTATTATGCTTAAAAGCAGGAGGATAATTATCTTCAAAATATTTCTTAACAGTTCTTCCAAGGCCATCTTTTATGCTAGTGATTCGAAATACATCATTTTCTTTTTTATTTTTTATAGATACAAACTCATGAAAAAAATCAAAATCACTACCTTTATTCTCTTTTCTATAAATATCTAACTTATTAATTAGATATTTATATCGTTCAACAAGATTATAATCATTCTCAAATTCATATTTAGGAACAGAAATAGTATCTACATATTCTAAATCTTCATCATCCTGATTTTCTTCTAATAAATCAGATTTTAATTCTTGGATTCTTTTATATTCAAAAATATTGTGATCCTTATTAAAATTAGAAAGTAAGTTTAAAAATGATTCACATCGTGATATTCTAGGTATTTCGACTTCAATAGATTGATTGAAAACATTTGTAACTATCTCCATCATTACATTATCAATATCATTTGTTTTAATATTACTGTAGTAATTTTGAATATCACTAAATGCAACTTTAAAAGGTCTAACCATCACCAAAATTATCCTTCCACCAAAACATAGGATTTCTCTATTTTTTTACCTTGTAATTTATTAGTAAACCCCAAAATATATATTTTAGATACATAACCATATGAGATAGTTTCATCTTTACTTTCATGATCATGTACGGAATACTTGTCTCCGATATTAACTGTATCAATAGAAAAAATTTCTTCTCCTTTAAATTTATTGTGGAGTTTAACCATTTCTTCAAAATAATTCCATAAAATCTCATAAGCAGTTATATCATTAGACCTTATAGCAATTTTTGCAACAGACCATATTCTACGTAACGCATCACCACTAGAAACACTACTTATTAAAAAAGTCTCAAAATCATCTAAATTAATAGGTTTAATTAATTCATCAATATATTTTGGATCTAAATCTATTACTTTAGCATATATTTCTCTAATGTTTTTAAACAAACCGTTCAAAGTATCAGATAATGAAACTATAGTTTTATTTAGATTATCGACTTTATTTTCATATTTGTTTTTTAAATCATTATTATTGTCCTCACAGCGAATAATCTCATTATTTAATTCATTATTTTCTTTTTCCAACTGATTAATTTCTTTACGTTGTTTGTTTAGTATAAAATCTTTATCCTTTTTGTATTGTTCAAAATGTTTATATAATTGATTTTTCTCTTCTACTAAATTTTTATACTTAGTCCGTTCATCAGTAATAAGTTCATTTAACTTTTCTATTTCTATATTTTTTTCTTCTATAATATGTGTATTATCTAAAACTTTATCTAATCCTATTTCATCATTATTATCAATAAAATTAGGATTGTTAATTTGCTCCTCAGACAATTCCCCCATTATACAAATCTGTAAATTTTTATGATTTCTGAAAAAATCAGTATTTACAGTAGTTTCCCAAATAATATTTTTTTTATTCATATACTCCACCATATATAACTTTTATTGAATTTTTCAATTAACCACATGAATTACAAAACAAATCGTAGATACACTCATTCTTTTTTCATTTATTATGAGTATATTTCCTACCATATTTTACCAATAAAATATTATTATATATTCAACATTTCATAAATTCTTCATAAAATAATTCATCTTGTCCTCATAAACTGAAATCATAAAAGGCTACATAAATTCATATGTAGCCTTTCTCCTCCTTATTGCAAACAACTAACTAATTTTTTGTAGCAAATCATAATAAGTCTTATAAATTGCTTGTTTAACTTTTCCTTCTTGTAATTCTGCCCAGGTTTCATTGATATAATTTGGACAGTAAGATATATAGCAATCTAATGAATTATTAGGTACAAAAGATAATAGTTTTTGAATTGGTAAGTAATCATCATAATAGATTTCTTCTAAGTCTGATTTTATATGCCAATAGTATGTCAATGGTTTGGCATTACAATACCATTCTGGGTCTTGTAGATTTTCCTCAAGTGTTACATAGGCTTTCATAAAGATTGTTCTTAATTTGTTAGTTAATGAACTAGGTTTATAGGTTTTCTCTTTTAAATAAGCTAGTATCTCAAATAACTCTTCACACCATACAAGATCAGGTACTATAAACTTATCAAATAGATATGGAAGTTCATTATCATGACTATTAAGTCTTGTATGTAATAAATCCTTTACTTGTTTTTTACATTCATTATGGGGTCCACTTTTAATACATGGGATAATAATAGGCCGTCCCACACCATGAAAACCTTCTAACAATTCCTCCATACGAATTTTAATTTCTTTGATGACGAGAAGTTCAAAATTTTCTTTAGATTCAAAATTTGATTCTATATATGTATCAAATGAGTCCAAATGCTTAAATGCCTCTATAATTTCATCTTTTTTAGGTTTTAAACCTCTTGTATCCCACTCAGCCTGTTTGAGTTCTGCTTCTTTCATTTTTACATTCAATATTTTTTCAAATAGATTTAAAACAGATTCTTTTGATTCTTCATTAACTAACATATTTCTCATATACAAACACTCCTTAGCTCATATAAATAATCTATACTACTATTGATGCAAAGAATTATATAACTCTTTGCATTTTTCTTTAAAAATATTTACATGCTTATTCTTGATACTCCAATTGATTGAGTTCGCATAATACATCACATCACATTCATATGGACTACCAGGCAATATAGCTAATAATTCTTCTACAGGATTTAGATCATCTAAATACAAGAACTCCCATTCGTCCTCTAAATCTGTATAGTACTCAAATGAATGTGCATTACTATACTCAACCTTTTCGCTTAGATTTCTATCTAATAGGGTAAATACATTAATATAGATTTGTTTTAATTCATCTGTAAATGTACCTTTCATATAGAAATCATTAGTTAAGAAGGCTTTTATAGCAAGTAATTCTTCATTCCATTGTAAAAGTGGCACAATTTCAACATCAAAGATATTAATAATTCTTTGGTCATGTTCTTCTAAAGCTTCTTCTAGATTACGTTTTACCTTTTCTTCAGCTTCATCTCTTGAGCCACTTTCAGAGGAGACAAAAATTTTCATCCATGCAGCACATTCGGATGCTTCTCGAGTAATTTCAATTTCACGAAGTTTTAGCTCCTCGTTAATAACAGCAATGTAAGTTGCTATATCTCCCCAGATATCAATGACCCAATCTTTGAAAGTTTCCTTATTGGTAAAAACATCATTAATTTCCTTACGATATTTCTTTAAGCCTTTTACCTCCCATTCAGCATGTAAACGATCATATCGTTCACCAAAATCTTCATCTTCAATAGGTTCTTCCATAAGTGCATTTAAGATTTCTTCTTTAATGTCTTTTGCTGTAATTACATGTTGTTGTAAAGTTTCCATAATGATCTCCTTTATATAATATAAACAAAACAAATTCATATGTTCTTTGATGATTGTATTATACAAAGTCAAATGTGTAATTTTTTACACAAAAAAAGCCACCCAACCTAAGTTGAGCGGCTTTCACCATTCTGTTCAGAATTGTATGTAGTTTACATAGTCCCAGTGCTACCGATACCACCAGTACGTACGCCTGTTGCGTCATCATCGTTAGTGATAAGGTATTTAGAGAAAATGCCTTGCGCAACGCGTTCACCTTTTTCAAGGGTAACAGGTTCGTTGCCAAAGTTTAGGAGGGCGATCATAATATGACCTTCGTTGTCCTCATTGTTGTAGTAATCACTATCGATGATACCAGTACTATTCACAAGTGCTAGTTTGCGTTTGATAGCCATGCTAGAACGGATATGAATGGCAAGGTATTCGTCGTATGCCATGAAAGCCTTAAGACCTGTTGGCACGAGAACTACTTGATTTGGTTCTAAAGTAACAGCTTCAGCGCATTCAATATCATAGCCTGCGCTTTCTGTGGTTTTACGTGTTGGTAAATTGATATTTTGTTCTTCAAAAGCAGAAACTACTTCAAAGCCACGAATATCCATGTAACACCTCTTATTTCAAACAATCTTTACGGGACAAGTTAATACGGCCTTGTTTATCGATTTCGATAACCTTAACCATAATTTCGTCGCCTACATTCACAACGTCTTCTACATTTTCAACGCGTTCTTTTGCAAGTTTAGAAATATGTACAAGACCTTCTTTACCTGGTAATACTTCTACGAAAGCACCAAATGCCATCAAGCGAGTTACTTTACCAAGGTATACTTCACCTACTTCAACCTCTTTAGTAAGGTTTTCGATGATTTGTTGCGCTTTTGCAGCCCCTTCTTGGTCTACAGAAGCAATGAATACTGTACCATCATCTTCAATGTCAATTTTTGCACCTGTTTCATCAATGATGCTACGGATTACTTTACCGCCAGAACCAATTACATCACGGATTTTATCTGGATCAATTTTCATTGTAATGATGCGTGGAGCGTATTGGGACATTTGTTGACGAGGTTCAGCAATGGTATCTAACATAATGCCCATGATGTGCATGCGGCCTTTATGAGCTTGTTCCAATGCTTCGTGAAGAATTTCACGAGACAAACCAGAAATTTTAATATCCATTTGGATGGCAGTTACACCCTTAGCTGTACCAGCTACCTTGAAGTCCATATCGCCAAGAGCATCTTCCATACCTTGAATATCTGTTAAGATTGTGTAGTGTTCACCTTGTGTTACAAGACCCATTGCAATACCAGCTACAGGAGCTTTAATAGGTACACCAGCATCCATCAAGGACAATGTGGAACCACATACGGATGCCATGGAGCTAGAACCATTAGATTCTAATACTTCAGATACTAGGCGTAATGCATATGGGAATTCTTCTTCGCTAGGAATTACAGGTACCAATGCGCGTTCTGCCAAAGCACCATGACCGATTTCACGACGTCCAGGACCACGAGAGGAACGAGTTTCCCCTACGGAGAAGGATGGGAAATTGTAGTGGTGAATATAGCGTTTTTCTGTTTCTACACCAATGCCATCGAGAGTTTGTTTTTCAGACAATGGCGCTACAGTAGCTACGTTCAATACTTGAGTTTGACCACGTGTGAATAGACCGGAACCATGTGTACGAGGCAATACGCCTGTACGGCAAGAAATTGGACGAACTTCATCAAGTTGACGGCCATCTGGACGGATTTTTTCAACAGTGATCATATGACGTACGATTTCTTTTGTCATTGCATCAAATGCTTTATTTACATCAGCTAAGTTATCTGGGTAGATGTCTGCGAAATGTGCTAATACGTCTTCACGTACTTCAGTTTCTTGTGCATCGCGTTGTTGTTTATCTGCACAACGAACGGCTGCGTCAAGTTTATCGTGACCATATGCGCGAACTGCATCAGCGATTTCAGCAGGTACGTCTTTGCTTTCAAATACGCGTTTTTCCTTGCCTACTTTAGCTTTTACATCTTCTTGGAATGCAACGATTTTCTTAATTTCTTCGTGAGCAGCCATAATAACTTCAAGAATGGTTTCTTCTGGAACCTCTTGAGCGCCACCTTCAACCATGAGGATAGCATCTTTAGTACCAGCTACTACAATATTAAGATCAGTTTCTTCTAATTGTGCTTTTGTTGGGTTAACGACAAATTCACCATTTACACGACCCATGCGAACGCCAGCAATTGGGCCAGCCCATGGAATATCGGAAATAGATAATGCTGCAGATGCACCAATCATGCCACAGATGGCAGGATCACAATCTTGATCTACGGACATAACTGTTGCCACTACGTGTACTTCGTTACGTACACCTTTATCAAATAATGGACGAATAGGACGGTCAATCAAACGGCTATTCAAGATAGCAGATTCAGGTGGACGTGCTTCACGTTTAATAAAGCCACCTGGTAAACGACCAATAGCATACATTTTTTCTTCATAATCTACTGTAAGTGGGAAGAAATCGATATCCTTCGCCTCTTTAGAACCTGTAGCGGTAACGAGTACGCGTGTATCGCCATAACCAACCATTACGGCACCGCCAGCTTGTTTTGCAAGTTCCCCAGTCTCGATCGTAAGCGTACGACCAGCTAGGTCCATTTGGAATTGTTCCATTCCTATTCCTCCTAAAAATCTTTTTATACGTATACCTTATTATTATATATCATCTGTTAAAATTAAGCTATTTTTTCACTTCATATGATATACTTTAATTGTTGCTAACTCCTATTCTGGCAACAGAAAGGAGGTGTTGTCATGATTGAATATCTCTTTTCCCTTATAATCACTATCATAGGTGGTGTAACTTGCCATTACATCATCAAGTGGCTAGATAGTAGATTTAAATAGCAACTAGCACAATAAAAAAGGACAGAGTAGCCGCTCTGTCCTTTTTTTTGTGTTGCCACAATTGAATATCGGCATTCGTTTCCCTTTGCCTAAATTCATTATAACACAAGGATATAAAATAAAAAAGCCGTCCAAAGGGACGGCTAGTTTTATTATTTACGAAGACCAAGACGTTCGATAAGGGAACGGTAACGTTCGATATCTTTACGACGAAGGTAGTCAAGCATGTTACGGCGTTGACCAACCAATTTCAACAAACCACGACGGGAATGATGGTCTTTTTTATGTTCTTTCAAGTGTTCAGTTAAGTATGTGATGCGGCTTGTCAAAATCGCAACTTGTACTTCTGGAGAACCAGTGTCACCTTCATGAGTAGCGTATTCTTTAATTACTGCTAATTTAGCTTCTGTAGTTAACATTAATGTTACCTCCTAAAAAATAAATAATCCCGATAAGCTTAAGTAACCGTTGGAGATTCGAATACTTCGCTTACGATATGTCTTATGACTTAGTTAAGTATACAGTATAATCCCCGTAGTGTAAAGGTTTTCATGAAAAAAGAGAGGATATTATCCCCTCTTTTATGTAGAATTTGTATAATTCGATTACTTACTTGGAACCGAGCATCATACGGTCGCTTAACGCACCTTCACCAGCTACTTCAAATTTTTGTAACAAATCAGCAACTGTTAATTTTTTCTTTTCTTCCCCTTTTACATCATAGATGATACGACCAGCGTCCATCATGATAAGGCGATTACCAAAGCGCAATGCGTCGCGCATATTGTGTGTAATCATAAGGGTTGTTAAGTTATGTTCTGCAACGAGTTTATCTGTCAATTGCAATACATTTTCAGCCGTCTTAGGATCAAGTGCCGCTGTATGTTCGTCCAAGAGTAATAAATCAGGACGAAGCATAGTAGCCATAAGCAATGTAATGGATTGGCGTTGACCACCAGATAGTAAACCCATACGTGCAGATAAACGATCTTCAAGGCCTAGACCTAATAGTGCAAGGCGTTCTTTAAAGAATGCTTGTTCGCTATCTTTGAAAGCCCATTTAAGGCCTAAGTTTTTACCACGGCGCATAGCAAGGATCAAGTTTTCTTCGATTTGCATGTTACCGGCTGTACCAACCATAGGGTCTTGGAATACGCGGCCAATGTATTTAGCACGTTTATATTCTGGCATTTTTGTTACATCAATATTATTGATGGTAATGCTACCTTCATCGACAGGAAATACACCTGCGATAGAATTTAGCAATGTACTTTTACCAGCACCATTACCACCGATTACGGTACAGAAATCGCCTTCTTCTAAGCGAAGGTCGATACCTTGTAATGCAGTTTTTTCATTAATTGTGCCCTTAAAGAAGGTCTTTACCATATTTTTTACTTCTAACATAGTGTCCTCCTTAGCGAGCTAACCATTTGGCTTTCAAAGTAGGCAATGAAAGCGCGATGGCAACAAGAATTGCAGTGAATAGTTTCAAATCGTTTGGCGGCATACCCATGTAGAGTACGGCAGCGATTACGATACGATATACGATAGAACCGAGTACTACGGCAACGAGGCTACGTACGAAGGATTTCGTACCGAACACAACCTCACCGATGATAACGGATGCCAAGCCAATTACAATGGTACCAATACCCATACCTACGTCGGCAAAACCCTGGAATTGACCGATAAGCGCACCGGACATACCAACAAAACCATTGGAAATCAATAGACCAAGAACGATCATATTATCTGTGTTCACGCCTTGGGCGCGAATCATTTGAGGGTTAACACCTGTTGCGCGTAGAGCTGTACCAATTTCAGTGCCGAAGAACCAAAATAGTAATAAACATACCACAACAGCTACAATAACACCAACAATAGCAGCAGACCACATATTTGGTGTGTGAAGTACGCTACCAATAATTGTATAAATTGTATCCATACGAAGTAAGGATACGTTCGCTTTCCCCATGATATGAAGATTAATGGAGTACAAAGCAATCATTGTTAAGATACCAGCTAATAGTGCAGGAATCTTTAATTTTGTATGAATCCAACCTGTTACGGCACCGGCAGCCATGCCACCTACGCCAGCAATCAAGATAGAAAGAATTGGGTTCATACCAGTTGTAATCAAAATGGCGGAAATGGCCGCCCCCATTGGGAATGTCCCTTCAACAGTCAAGTCGGCCACATCAAGAACGCGGAATGTAATGAATACACCGACCGCCAACAAGGACCACAAAAGGCCTGTCGTTATGGTGCCTACCACTAAATCTAACATCAAAATCTCCTCTTTTATTTCATATCTTTACGAAGTGCATCTGGAATTGTGATACCCAATTTCTTAGCTCGTTCTTCGTTGACAGTCAATTTAATATCTTTTTGTGTTTCGATGGCCATGTCGCTTACTTTTGCTTCCCCAGAAAGAACTTTAGCTGCCATCAAACCTGTTTGGTAACCCAATTTATAGTAGTCTACAGAATATGTTGCTACACCACCAGTCATTGTCATACCTTCGTCAGCTGCAAATACTGGAATTTTAGTAGCATCTGTAATTTGTGCTAAGTTAGCCATAGCAGATGCTAATACATTATCTGTTGGTGTATAAATAGCTTGTACATCTTGGTTTACAAGATTGGTTGCTGCTTGTTGGATATCGTTTACGTTGGAAACGGTAGCTTCTACAACAGTGATACCTTTTGTAGCGGCATAAGCTTTCATTTTTTCAACTTGTAATTGTGAGTTGATTTCAGAAGATGTATAAATTGCACCAATGCGTTTTACATTTGGTACTAATGCAATGATAAGATCTACCTCTTTTTCAACAGGTGTCATATCGGAAGTACCAGTTACATTCCCACCAGGATGTTCATTAGATTGAACGAGTTTAGCTGTTACATAATCTGTAATAGCCGTACCCATAATTGGAATATCATGAGATGCGTTTGCCATCGTTTGAGCTGCTGGCGTTGCAATCGCTAGTACTAAATCTTTTTTATCAGATACAAAACGTTGAGCAATACTATTCAAATTAGATTGGTCAGCTTGTGCATTTTGTTGGTCGATTTTAATATTTTCCCCATCTTTAAAGCCTTTGGATGCAAGACCATCTACAAAACCTTTATTAGCAGCATCAAGAGATGGATGTTCTACTAATTGAATAACGCCGATTTTCTTTTGGTCACCAGTAGTAGTATTAGAACCACAACCAGCTACCATTGCCATAACAGTGATGGCACTAAGTGCCACTGCAATACCTTTTTTCCAGTTCATGTGTAACTCCTTACCAGTAAAGTACTAAATCATAGTTGCTTTGTTCATCAAATCCTCTGGTAAGGTGATGCCCAATTTTTGTAATTTATCTTTATTCACAACTAATTTGAATTCTTTTTGCATTTCGATAGGCATGTCTTCGACTTTAGCTTCACCAGTTAAAACCTTAGCTGCCATCAAGCCAGTTTGGTAACCAAGTTTGTAGTAGTCTACAGACAAGGACATAACCGCACCGCCTTTTACGTGGTTGTCTTCACCGCCGAATACAGGAATTTTTGCAGGATCTGTAATCGCTACAAGATTGCTCATAGCAGATGCTACCACATTATCTGTTGGTACATAAATGGCATCAACACGTTGAGATACAAGGTTTTGAGCCGCTTGTTGAATATCGTTCACATTGGAAACAGTAACTTCTTCAACCTTAATGCCCTTTGTAGCAGCGTAAGCTTTCATCTTCTCTACTTGAATTTGAGAATTTACTTCGCTAGAGCTATAAATCGTACCAATTGTTTTAGCATTAGGTAATACTTTCAAAATCAAATCAACTTGTTGTTCCACAGGGTTCATATCGGATGTACCGGATACATTACCACCTGGATGTTCATTAGATTTAACAAGTTTAGCAGCTTCGTAATCGGTAATGGCTGTACCCAAGATTGGAATATCATGAGTTGCGTTTGCCATAGATTGAGCCGCTGGCGTAGCAATTGCTAAAATCAAGTTTTTACGATCAGATACAAAACGTTGTGCAATACTGTTCAAGTTAGATTGGTCAGCTTGTGCGTTTTGTTGGTCAAAGGTAATTTTGTCAGATAAACCCTTTTCCTTAAGTGCATCAACAAAACCTTTATTTGCCGCATCTAATGCCGGATGTTCTACGAGTTGTACAACGCCAACCTTGTATTCACCATTAGATGTAGTTCCATTTGTGCCACAGCCTGTGAAAGCCATCAATGCTGCCGCCGTGAGCGCGAGGGCAATGCCTTTTTTCAAGTTCATGGGGATTTCCTTCCTATATTCGAAATAATAATACTTCTATTATAAACAACTTTGAGCACTACATCAATGTATCAGGCTAAAGTATTTTACATTTGTCCTTATGTAGCGCACAAAATATATAAAAGCTTTATCATTTATCAAGTGAAGCTAACATATCCTCTGTTAATTCATTGGCCGCTAGAATGTATTCTTTTAGTGTCCCCTTATCGAGGGCCACCTTCATTACGGGCACTTCAAATGGGTCAAGGATGACACACATTAAAATTTCTCCCGTTACATAATAGCCCACAACGGCTTCTCCTTCATCTTCATCTAAGGTTTCCCGTTTAACAGTCACACAATATGGTTTCATGACCTCCATAGCAGCTTTAGCCACCTCTTCGCGGGTAGCGATATACTCTTTTGCCTTTGTTTCAGGAATATCAAAAATATCGACCTTTACGGTCTTAACCTCTGTTGCCTCTCCCTTCGCCGCCTCGATAGCAGCGCCTAATTCCGTTTGTTTCATCCTATACCTCACATAACATGGACTTTCACCAATGGTGAAAGCCCCATCATACTAGATTGTTTCATCATCTGCATTCAAAAATGCTACGTAACAACGTTTTGCTTCATAAATATCGGCCTTAGATGTAACCTCCCATGGTGCATGCATACTAAGAACAGCAACGCCGCAGTCGATTACATTCATACCATATAAGGCCATGATATACGCAATGGTGCCACCACCGCCAAGGTCAACCTTGCCGAGTTCAGCCGTTTGGTATGTTACGTTATTAGATTCCATTACACGGCGGATAAAGCCCATATATTCTGCATTGGCATCGTTGGAACCAGATTTACCACGAGAACCGGTAAATTTATTAAATACGACACCCATACCGAGGTAAGAAGCATTTTTCTTTTCAAAAGCAGATGCATACAATGGATCATATCCAGCACTAACATCAGAGGATAGCATACGAGAATTTTCCAATGTACGGCGCACATTTACTGAATTAGGTTTACCCATCAATGTTAAGATTTCTGCTACCGCATTTTCAAAGAAGCGAGATTGCATGCCTGTAGCACCAACGGAACCAATTTCTTCTTTATCTACCAATAAACAACAAGTCGTACGTTTTACCTTATCAACTTCGAGCATAGCCACCAAGGATGTATAAGCACAGACACGGTCATCTTGGCCGTATGCTAATACCATGGAGCGATCAAAGCCCATATCGCGCGCCTTACCAGCTGGTACAATTTCAAGTTCAGCAGATAATAAATCGCGTTCTACAAATCCATATTCTTTTTCAAGAAGGTTATTAATAAATTTAGTAACCCCTTCTTTTTCTTCATCTTTAACAGGACGACTACCGATGAGAAGATCAAGAGCCTCACCTTCAATCACCTTGGCTGCATTCTTTTGCATTTGTTCTTGTCCTAAGTGAGGCAATAAATCTGTAATGCAGAATACAGGATCAGATTCTGTATCACCAATATTAATGTTGATGCGTGTACCATCTGTTTTTACTACAACCCCATGAATGGCAAGCGGCATAGCTACCCAGTGGTATTTTTTTATACCGCCATAGTAGTGTGTATCCCAAAACACCAAATTGCTATCTTCATATTGAGGGTTTTGTTTCACGTCAATGCGCGGAGAATCGATATGAGCACCAAGGATATTCATACCGAGGTCTAAATCATCGGTACCGATATTAAATAGCGCAATAGATTTATCCATATGAGTATAGTAAATCTTATCACCCGCCTTAATTGGCGTGTTAGATTTAATCAAGTCTTTTAAATCAACATAGCCCGCTTTTTTGGCAGCTTCTACAGATTGAATGACACATTCGCGTTCTGTTTTACCATTATCCAAAAATTGACGATACGAGTCACCTAATGACATCACGTCTTGTAATGTTTGTTCGTCATAATTATGCCAAGCATATTTACGTTCCATAATTTCATCCCTTTCTATATAAGCATACAGCACAATATATCGTGTGTTATGCTTTTGATTTTTCTAATAATTCTTTTTGACGGCGCTCATAGTAAAGCCGCTCTTTCTCTCGGTTAATTTCCGATTTTTCTCTATATAGTTTATCGATTTCATCAGTACTATGACTCAATACCTTTGTTACATAAAACTTGGTAATTCCCGACTTAATCGTATATTTTCCTACCTTTAACTGAATGGCAAATGCTCCGTGTTTCGGACAAATGCCTATAGATAAATGCTTATCTCCTTGTATCCGCTCAGGACGTGTCGTTTCCAACCGACTTTGGCAATAAGGACAAAAGGATAATCGCACTCGTCTATCATATACGATACGTTTCTTTTCTTGAAAGTTATCGTACATAAAGAAGGTCAAACCCGGTGGATATAAAAATGGATTTGGCGCCTCTTTCCGTATGGAATCATAATGCAATAATGCTGTTGGCAAATCTAGCTTTTGGCAGATATGTGCCGTAAATATAGCATCGTGAAGTGCATTATGAGCAGATAATTCTTCAGATGATATATGTAAATCCTCCATAGCATGAGCTACGGAGTACTGTTGTGTCGTGCCATATCGTTGATAGCTGTATAGCATCTGTGCATCCGCCCAAGAATCATAGTCGATACTCTTTAATTTATGGAGCAATAAATTTTCTCGCAATATAAGAATATCGTCAGCGCCCCAAGATAGGAGCATATAATCCTTGCCACACCATTGTTGAAAATGACTGTAGGCCGCCCTAAATGGGACACCGCGATTCAAATCTTGATTGGTGATTCCTGTAAGGGCCTTTACATGCTTATGCATATGTGGCAAATATTTAGGTTTTACATACATTGTGAACGAATCCACAATCTCTAAATTCTCATTGAGCTTAATAGCTCCGATTTGAATGATTTCACCGGTCAACGGCATCCGTGCTCGCTTCATAAAGCTAATGTCGTTGCTATATGGTTGATTCCACTCTAAATCAAAAATAATATAATCCATAACTTACGATTCCTGCAGTAATGTTTCAGCTGCCTTAATCACTTGTTCTTCGGTAATAACAGAAATACCTTTGTACTTGCCTTCTTTAATAACCTGTTTCATGCTTTTACCAATTTCATAATGGTCCATCGACTCAAGTACAATAGATTTTGCTTGGTACGGACCATAGAAAAATGGATTAGACGGTCCATAAAGGGCTACGATAGGAACACCCTGACTAATGGCTACGTGCATAGGTCCAGAATCATTTGTAATCAGCAAGTCACACCATTTCATGGCCGCAGCTAAAGGGCCCAATTTAAAAGCACCTGTAGCCACGATTGGCGACGTCTTCATCTGTTCTACAACAGGTTTTACCATGTCCAAATCCATGGGGCCCCCAAAGAATACAGTTTTATACCCTTTATTGCCAAAATAATCGGCTACATCTGCAAAGCGCTCTGCGGGCCATCGTTTTTCAGGCACTGCACTGCCGATATTAAAACCAATAATCTTATCTCGAGGCATAACGCCTTGGCTTTTATAAAAACGGAATACCTCGTCATTCCATTCCTTACTAGTCTCTATATGTAATCCGTGATTAGCTACGTCGGTGACGCCTAATTGCTCTAATACGTTAATGTACATATCAGCAGCATGACGTGTCTTGCGATCAAGACGGGTATATTTCGTCATAAATGGTCTAAATAGGAAATGACTCATCCCTGTCGTTACTTTACCGTGAATTTTCCATGCCAAATATGATGTACGTTCATTAGGATGCAGGTTGATAACGATATCTGGACGACCTTGGTCGTTAATGAGACGAGCGATTTCATTTAACCCTTTAATGCTATTATGACGTCCTTTTTTATCGACCGTAATCAAATCATCGATATAAGGATTGTATTTCATCACATCTTGTAACTTTTCATCAATCACATAGGTGATATGACTATGAGGTGCTGCTTTACGCAACACCTCTAGAAATGGAGTCGTTAATACTACATCGCCTAAATGCATGAGAAAGGTTACGACAATACGTTTATAATCAAGTTCCATCATAAATCCTTTCTCAACATTTCAGAATACACATCCCATACCGCATCTACTGGAATTTGTGCCATACAGTCGGGATCATCTACTAGTGGCTGTTCAGGTGTAGCCTTAGATGTAGGGGAAATAATAAGATGCACATGACTGCCCCCATATGGGCCCGTTCTATGCGGTGATGTCGTACCAAACAACGCGATTAATGGTTTCTTTAATGCATTGGCAATATGTAAAGGCCCCGTATCAGCGCTGATAAAAATATGGCAGTGACGAATCAACTCGATTAACTCAGACATGGTCGTTTGACCAACTAAATTAATGAGATTATCGCTCTTCACATAGTTTTCTATAAATTGACCTTTTTCATTATCATCAGGCGAACCTGCAATGACCACCTTTTTACCACTTTCACAAAGGCGAATACATAATTCACCAAAATTTAATAACGGCCATTCCTTAACAATCCATCGCGCACCAGGTACAACGACAACATAATCATCGGTTACACCTAGTTCAGACAGCCGGTTGCGAATCTTCCCTTCTGCTGCATGGTCATGAGGCATTGGAAATTCCACGCCATCCACTTCGCCACCTAAGGCACGTACCGTATCGAGATAGCGCTCAATAACGTGATCATATTTATGAGCTCCTACTAGAGCTTTATTAACTAATTGACTGCCCTCGCGAAGTTCCCAATAGCCATATTTCTCAGGAGAACCCGATAGTAGAGATACAATGGCACTTTTGGCGATACATTGTAAATCTAAGGTCATATCGAAATGACGACTATGTAGTTCTTTACGAAGATTCCATAAATAAGACGGCGATTTTAATTGTTTCTTATCGATGACAATTACTTCGTCCACCCAAGGGGTACCTGGCAAGAGGCTCGCAAATTGTTCATGTATGGCCCAGGTAATTTTTGCGTGCGGCAAATTTTGGCGCAATGCATATAATGTTGGCAATGCGTGAATGACATCACCTAAGGAACTCATTTTTATGATGAGTATATTGGAATAGTCCTTCATAATAACCCCTCTATGAACGAAGAATACGCACAAATGTGGTTCATTCAAAAATTAATGCTTTAAAATCTTTTTCATGAAATGTAATAGATTGGATTCTGTAAACAGATATCCCTTTACTCCTGCAGCCTCAGCAGCATCTACATCACGTTGGCTATCACCGATGAGAAAACTATGTTCTACATCAACATCAAAATCCTTGATAGCTTGCAAAATCATACCAGGCTTTGGTTTACGACAATTACAATCGACAGCATAGCGTTCTACAGTACCATCCTTGTGATGTGGGCAATAATAGAAATGCAAAATAGGGGCACCCGCTTTAAATAGTTCATTCCCCATATAATCATGTAGGATTTGTACATCGGTTTCCTTATAATAACCTCGTGCCACACCACTTTGGTTTGTTACGACTATCAGTTCATAACCAGAATCATGGGCTAATTTCAATGCTTCTTTTGCACCATCAACCCACTGTAGATCCGCTATCTTATAGAGATAGGAAACATCCTTGTTGATAACCCCATCTCTATCGAGGAATAACACCTTTCTCATACTACATCCTTTACAATTATCAAAGAATTGACATTAATCTGTCACAACAAATTAACGCAAGTAACCTTCGTTATTATCTAATAATTCACAATATTCTTTTACGGCATCAGCTAATGGTGTAAAGCCTTTATCATAGCCAGCAGCCATCAATTTAGTCGTGTCTGCTTCGGTAAAGCTTTGGTATTTACCAATCAACACTTCTGGGAACGGAATATATTCAATGCGACCTTTACCATTATAGTCAATAACAGCTTGCATGAATTCATTGAAGCTATGTGCGTGACCTGTACCGCAGTTGAATGTACCAGAAATTTCAGGATGTTCCCAGAAATAGAAGTTTACATTTACCACGTCTTTGACATAGATAAAATCACGTGTTTGACCACCATTTTCATAGCCATCTGTGCCTTCAAACAAATTGATAACGCCTGTTTCTTGGTTCTTATAGAACATTTGGCGTACAAGAGATGCCATTTTATCCTTATGTGCTTCATTAGGACCAAATACATTGAAATAACGCAAACCTACAACTTGCGCTGTATATTCGCCTTCAAATTTACGTACATATCGGTCAAATAATAGCTTAGAATATGCATACGGATTTAAAGCTTCTTCTGCTTCTGGCTTTTCAACAAAGCCATTTGTACCATTGCCATACGTAGATGCAGAGGATGCATAGATAAATGGAATAGCACGATCTTGGCAATAGTGGAATAGATTTTTGGAACCTTCGTAGTTGTTCTTCATCATATATTTGCCATTGTATTCCATCGTATCTGCACATGCGCCTTCATGGAAAATGACTTCAATAGGACCTACATTGAATGTGCCGTCTGCAATGGCAGCATCAAAATCATCACAGTCAATGTAATCTAAATAATCTAAATTTTGGAGATTGCGAATCTTACGACCATCTGTTAAATCATCAACGATTAAAATATCATTGCGACCGCGTTCGTTTAAGGCTTTCACAATATTACTACCAATAAAACCGGCACCACCAGTTACAATAATCATAATTTCCCCTCCTTAGCCATCGTGGCTATTTTCTTTACGATATCCGATGTAGAGTATCCTTCTTTAAATGAAAGTACCTCTACTTCATCTACAGATTCTCTACCAACGATATCCTCTTTTTTATAATCGCCGCCCTTAACAAGAATATTAGGGCGTAAGTATGCTAATAATTCGGCAGGTGTATCCTCCTCAAAAAGGACAACACCATCTATACATTGTAAGGCGCTTAATAAGGCTGCTCTATCCTCTTCGGATACAATAGGTCTTGTTTCACCTTTTAAACGTCTAACAGATGCATCAGAGTTAAGTCCAATAATGAGGTGAGCCCCAAGTTGTGCCGCCTCTTGTAAATACGTAATGTGCCCTCGATGCAAGATATCAAAGCAACCATTTGTAAATACGACGGTTTCGTCCATGCTTTGCCATTTATCGATTAACGCCTTCATTTCTTCTTTCGTATATAAAGGACTAGATGTTGTCAATTGGCGTACAGAGCGCCATAACTCAATCAACTCTTGGCGATGGATTGGATATGTTCCCACCTTAGATACGACGATACCAGCTGCACCATTGGCAATATGTAATGCTAAACGCATGGATAAACCACTGGCTAAGCATGAAATCATCATAGCTACGACCGTATCACCAGCGCCACTCACATCGAATACATCCTGTTGTGTTGCTGGATTATGCCAAGTTCTACCATCCTTAGCCACAACGGTAATACCCTTAGCGGAACGAGTACCGATAATATATTTAATATTAACCTTATTAAGTACTTCCTTAGCCGCCTCAATAACAGATGCATCATCATTTGGAATCACACGACCTAATGATTCACCCAATTCTTTTACATTCGGTGTAATACATGTAGCACCATCATATTTGGACCAATCAGCACCCTTAGGATCTACGATGGTCTGTACTTGGTAAGTGTTCGCCAACTTGAATACATGTTGCAACAATGTCGGTGTGCATACGCCTTTTCCATAATCGGATATAACGATGCCTTGTAATCCACGTTGACAAAGCTCTTCTAGCCAACTGATTAATTGTTCTTCTTCAGCAGCTGTAATAGGTGTAATTGTTTCAAAATCGAGGCGCATCATTTGTTGACGGTCACCTAAAATACGCATTTTAGTAATCGTAGACCGACTTTCATCATGGATGAGGCCGGATGTATCAATATGATCAGCGGCCAATAAGTTATCGAGTACTCTACCATGGTCATCGACACCAGCTACGGCCCCTAAATAGACATGGCAATCGAGATTGGCTAAGTTAGACGCTACGTTACCTGCCCCACCAAGTACTTCTTTCACAGAGGATACGCGATTGACCGGCACAGGAGCCTCTGGTGAAATACGGCTCACATCGCCAAATACATAACGATCCACCATAACATCACCGATAACTGCAATGTTTAGGTTCGGTAATGAATTTGTCAAAAACTCATTCACTGTTTTTGTAATCATAGGTCCCCTTTCAAGAAATCTGTGATTTCTTCCCTATCTCGATTAATAATCTTCTTCAATAAGTTCGCAAATGATATGACCAGCTAAAATGTGCATTTCTTGAATACGCGCCGTAACAGTACTTGGAATAGCAAGTGTAAGATCGCATAATTCTGCCAATTTACCGCCACCTTCACCGGTGAAAGCAATCGTGTGCATACCTGTATTTCGTGCCATTTCCACGGCTTTCACAACATTTTTTGAATTACCCGATGTGGAAATACCGATAAGTACATCCCCAGAACGGCCTAAGCCTTCAACTTGACGCGCAAACACTGCATCATAGTCATAATCATTGGCAACAGCTGTCAAAATAGATGTATCTGTAGTAAGCGCAACGGATGCAAGAGAGCGGCGTTCCTTTTTAAAACGTCCAATAAGTTCTGCTGCAAGATGTTGAGAATCCGCAGCGGAACCACCATTACCACAGAATAAAATTTTATTGCCACTATTCAAAGCCACAATACAGCGGTTAGCAATTTCTTGAATAACATCCATCTGATCCATTGTTTTACTAAACACATCAAGATGGTCTGTAAATCGATCCGCAATGATTGGATTTATATCTGTCATTATAAAATCTCCTTTAGTAGGCGATCCGCGTTTTTCCAAAATAGTTTTTCCGTTTGTTCTTCTGAAAGCCCGGCGCCTCTAAATGCATCATACAAACGATGCATATCTGAAATATCCTCAATTTCTGTATTTGGCTTGATACCATCAAAATCAGTGCCTAAAGCGATTACATCTTCACCGCCCTTATTGATGATATACAATCCGTGCTTCACAATATCATCGATGCGACTGATGGGTGAAGTCCCTAAGAAGGATTGAGCAAAGTTCAAACCAATAACGCCACCCTTTTCGCCAATTAGACGAATCAAGTGGTCCGGCAAATTACGACGATGAGCTGTCACTTCTCGCGCATTAGAATGAGATGCAATAAAAGGCACATCAAGAATATCGCCTAATTGTTCTGTTCCCCCATCATTAAGATGAGAACAATCAACAATCATGCCTAATTCTTGCATCCGTTCTACAAACGCAATGCCTGTTTCAGTCAATTTCTTATGAGAATCTCCAGTATTAGGTTCCCCCAATTCATTAGGATAATTCCAAGTCAATGTAATAAGTCGAACACCATCAGCGTAAGCCTTGTCTAACTTAGCTAAATCGCCTCCAAGAACTCCCCCCTCTTCAATGGATAATAAAGCAGCTACTTTATGATTTTCATAACATGCTGTAATATCATCATAAGAACGCACATGACTGATATAGTCGCTATATTTTTGTATCTGACTATCGAACAATTGGCGCATAGATTCATATCTACCATACGAATCGTCTTGTTCTTCTAAGTCTACAAATAATGCAAAATCCTGTAGTCGACTATGCCCTTTGATAAGGCGCTCAATATCAATTTTCCAGTTATTAGAAAATAAATCACCATCATGAGGGTGGTCGATTAATTGCATTATCGTATCACAATGTAAATCAATCATATATTCACGCTATTTCTTTGCTTTTTTAGCATCTAATTTTTTTAATGCTTTAAGTTCAGCCATAAAGCTGTCAATATTATCAAACTTACGATATACTGAAGCAAAACGTACATAGGCAACTTGGTCAATATCTTTTAACTGTTGTAATACAAGTTCACCAATACGATCTGTAGAAATCTCTTGATTTACTTCATTGCGAATGTCTCGCTCTACATTATTGACCACTTCTTCCATAACGGACATAGGCACTGTTCGTTTGTCACAAGAACGTAACAAGCCATTTAACAATTTACCACGGTCAAATAATTCACGGCGACCATTCTTCTTTGCTACCATGAGTGGTACTTCTTCGATGATTTCATAAGTAGTAAAGCGGCGTCCACAATTAATACACTCCCGACGACGACGGATACTATTTCCTTCATCTGTCGTTCTTGAGTCTGTTACCTTCGTGTCTGTATGTTGGCAATAAGGACATCTCATTAGCTAATACTCCTTTTCTAATCAGTCAGTAATCATGAAAAAGGCACAATACGCCTATTTTCTTATACCTTATATAGTACCATATTTAGTAGGAAAAGTCCCCCATATAATACAAAAGAGTATTATATGGGGGACTTTTTTTATGCACTTACGTGCTAAATCGTATGAAATTAACGTTTAATAGCATCTTCAATGTGTAACAAGCAATCACCGGATTCGATACGGCTGCCTTCACGAACAAGGATTTCTTCAACGATACCACCGATAGGAGCTGTAATTGTTGTTTCCATCTTCATAGCTTCTGTTACGATTAATGGTTCACCTTTAGTTACGGATTGACCTTTCTTAACTAGAATCTTAACAACAGAACCAGACAACGTAGCACCAATTTCACCAGGGTTGGATTCATTTACTTTACGACGAACAACGCCAGTTGTTTTAGCATGTTTATCATGAACTTTAATAGAACGTGGTTGGCCATTGAATTCAAAGAGAACGATGCGATTACCATCTTCATCAGGATCGGATACACCATTCATCTTGATAATTAATGTTTTACCTTTTTCAATAGTAACTTGAATTTCTTCACCACGTTTCATACCAAAGAAGAATGTTGGTGTATCTAGTACAGATACATTACCAAAGTCTTTAGTAAATTTAGTGTAGTCTTTAAATACTTTAGGATACAAGCAGTATGCACTTACATCTTCATCAGTAGTATTAGCACCCATTTCGTTTAATTCATTACGAACATGTTCGAAATCAGTTGGAGGTAATACTGCACCAGGACGAACAGTAATAGGGCGAGCACCTTTCAAGATGATTTTTTGAAGTTCTTCAGGGAACCCTTGATATGGTGTACCTAGACGACCTTCGAAGAATTCTACTACTGATTGAGGGAAATCAAGAGTATCACCTTTTTCATAGATATCTTTTTCAGTCAAATTATTTTGTACCATGTACAATGTCATATCACCAACGACTTTAGAAGAAGGTGTTACCTTGATGATATCACCAAACATCATATTAACTTGGTGATATACTTTTTTAATGTCTGTCCAACGATCACCAAGTCCAACCATTTTAGCTTGTTGTTGCAAGTTGGAATATTGACCGCCTGGCATTTCATGTTGGTATACTTCTGTATTTGGATATTTTTCAGCTTTATCAACGCCTCTGTAGTAAGGACGAATACTACCGAAGTAATGAGACATTTCTTCCATGTAGTCGATGTTCATTTGTGGTTGACGTTCTGTACCAGCTAAAGCGTAATACATAGAATTCATGCTTGGTTGGCTAGTGCCATTAGCAAATGCAGAATATGCTAAGTCAATAACGTCAACACCAGCATCTACAGCACGTCCATAAGAATAAATAGTATTGCCAGAACCTTCATGAGAATGCAAATGAATTGGTACTGTCACAGCGTCTTTCAAAGCGGATACTAAGTTGTATGCAGCTTGAGGTTTCAACAAACCAGCCATATCTTTAATAGCAATGATATTGGCACCAGCATTTTGCAATTCTTTAGCCATTTTTACATAGTAATCAAGATTGTATTTAGGACGATTGCTGTCGAGAATATCGCCTGTGTAGCACAATGCAACTTCAGCAATCTTATTTTGATTGCGAACTTCATCAATAGCAACCTTCATATTGTCAAGGCTATTCAAGCTATCAAATACGCGGAATACGTCGATACCATTTTTAGCGGACAATTGAATGAAATTACGAACTACATTATCAGGATAGGATGTATAACCAACGGCATTAGCACCGCGAATCAACATTTGAAGCAATGTATTAGGCACTTCTTTGCGGAACATGCGCAAACGTTCCCATGGATCTTCGTGCAAGAAGCGATAGGATACGTCAAATGTTGCACCGCCCCAACATTCTAAGGAGAATAGATTTGGTACACCTTTAGCGGCATCGCCAGCTACGCGTGCCATATCGATGGTACGCAAACGTGTAGCAAATAAGGATTGGTGAGCATCACGCCATGTTGTATCTGTGAAGAATACTTGTTTTTGGTCAGCCAACCATTTACTGAAGCCTTCTGGACCTAATTCATCGAATTTTTGTTTTGTACCAGGTGCAGGAGATACATCCAGTTTAGATGGCAATTGCATTGGTTCAAAATCAGGCACTTCTTGAGGGCCTGCACCGGAGTAACCATTGATTGTAGTATCCGCAATGTAGCGAAGCAATTTAGTACCACGGTCACGATCTGGTTTTAATTCGAATAATTCAGGATGGTCTTCAATGAAGTTAACTGTGTAGTTACCGCTTTGGAATTCAGGGTTTTCAAGAACGTTAATCAAGAAATGAATGTTTGTTTTAACGCCACGAATACGGAATTCTTTCAAGCAACGAAGCATTTTACGAATAGTTTCTTCGTTGTTAGGACCAAATGCAGTAGCTTTTACCAATAGGGAATCATAATAAGGTGTTACTACAGCGCCTGTGAAAGCATTACCGGAGTCTAATCGGATACCAAAACCGCCGGAACTACGATATGCCAAGATTTTACCAGTATCTGGCATGAAGTTGTTCTTAGGATCTTCTGTAGTGATACGACATTGAATTGCAGTACCTTTACAAGGAATTTCATCTTGTTCAGGAATGCCTATTTCTGGGCTGTGCAAATCATAGCCTTCAGCGATACGAATTTGAGAATGAACAATATCGATGTCCGTAATCATTTCTGTTACGGTATGTTCTACTTGGATACGAGGATTAACTTCGATGAAATAGAAGGAACCATCAGAAGTTACCAAGAATTCAACAGTACCAGCATTAACGTAGCCAACATTTTTCATGATTTTTACGGCTGCATCACATACGGCTTTACGAGTTTCTAATGGCAATGCAAAAGCTGGTGCCATTTCAACAACCTTTTGGTGACGGCGTTGTACAGAGCAGTCACGTTCATGTAAATGAACGACATTGCCATGTTCATCACCTAAGATTTGAACTTCGATATGTTTAGGTTCAACAATAAGTTTTTCTACATATACATCGTCATCACCAAATGCTGCTTTAGCTTCGGATTTAGCACGGTCATAAGCATCGCGTAAATCTTCTTTGCGGTGAACTTCGCGCATACCACGACCGCCACCACCGTTTACGGCTTTAATCATCAATGGATAGCCGTGAGTTTCAGCAAATTCTTCTAATTGTGCAAAATCACGCAAAGCCCCATCAGAACCTGGAATCATTGGAATGTCTGCCAATTTAGCTTGTGTACGAGCATTAACCTTGTCGCCGAACATATTCAAATGTTCTACGTGAGGTCCAATGAAAATGATGCCTTCTTCACTGCAACGACGAGCGAACTCTTCGTTTTCGGATAAGAAACCATAGCCAGGATGGATAGCATCAATGTCATGCTCTTTAGCAATGCGGATGATATCTTCAATATCCAAATAGGCATCAACTGGTTTTTTACCTTCCCCAACCAAATATGCTTCATCAGCTTGGTTACGGTGCAAGGACAATGTGTCTTCTTTAGAATAGATAGCTACTGTTTTAATACCCATTTCGTTACATGCACGAAATACGCGGATTGCGATTTCGCCACGATTGGCTACCAAAACGGATTTAATTTTCTTCATAATTGCCTCCTACCGAGTCCTATCGAATGATAGATTTGTGTGCATTGATATACATTGTATGTATGCATATCGAAATACATGTTTTACTTAAACATTTATCACTTTTTTTGATATCCGACTATGAATCAAATATACTTATATTATACAATAATTTTCAGATATTAAAAGCATTAATCATCAATATGGTTATATTTATAAATTATTTAACCTAATATAGAAATTATTCTATTCATTAATTTTTCATATGTATTTTTACATACACCGGATGTGGAATAAGATTATATTTATGTAATTTATTCATCACCCAAGAAATGTTGCATTAAATGATTCAATTGTTCTTGGTCACGAGCCCCCATCGTTTCAACAGCGGAATGCATAGCCAATAATGGTAAGCCAATGTCCATCGTCCGCATTGGTAACATAGCTGATGAAATAGAACCTACAGTTGAGCCGCCTGGAATATCAGAACGATTAACATAAATCTGGTAGGCTACATTAGCTTCCTCACAAAGGCCTTTCACAATGGCAATAGCCTTTGCATCGCCTGCATAAGATTGGCTACAGGCCTGTTTTAATGTAACCCCTCCATTGAGTACCGGGAAATTGGTAATATCATTTTTCTCTGGATAATTTGGATGCAATCCATGGGCTACATCAGATGAAATCATGAAGCCACGAGCCACATCTAGATCCATATCATCACGGCTTAATCCTAAACTGCGATACACACGTTCTAATAAGTTTGGCAATAACATACCTGCTCCGCCTTGTTTAGTACGGCTACCTACCTCTTCATTGTCGAATAGGATTGCACAGCGAATACCGTCAACTTTATTTTTCTTTGCCTCTACAATACCCGCGAGAACACCGAAGCAAGACGTTAAATTATCAAGTCTTGGAGAACTAATGAAATCGAAATCTGTACCAACTAATGCACCTTCTGTTACAGGATAGAGTGTAATTTCATAGGATAGAATTTCAGATGAATCACAATTAATCTCGTCTGCTAAAAATTGATTCCATACCTCTTCCTCAGATTTTGTCGTATCATCATCTGCTTTCATCATGATGATAGGTAACATTTCTTTTTGGCGATTTAAGGCTACCCCATCATTCACATTACGATTCATATGAATTGCTAAATTAGGAATAATAGCGATTGGCCGCTTCGTATCAAATAGAACAGAATCAACATCATATGGGTTCTCACCTTTTAAAACAACGGTCCCCGCCGCACCTAAAGGTCGATCTAACCAGGTATTTTGAATTAATCCACCATACATTTCAACATTGAGCTTTGTGTACCCTTTTACATCTGTAATAGGATTAGGTTTTACCCGTATAGCAGGAAAATCTGTGTGAGCCGATGCAATGCGTAAGGAATGACGATAGTCCTCGCCTATGTGAAAGGCAAATAATGTCGTACCATATACATTAACTACATAATCACTAGATGTTAAATTCCAAGGTTCTTCCAAGGATAACTCTGTAAATCCTGCATCTAATAATAGCTGTAAACTGGTGTCTACCGTATGATACGGAGATGTACATCCCTTGATATATTTTATTAATTGAGGATTATCAAATTTCATATGACCTCCTACTCAATTATTACATGCAAATTGTTATGTAATATACATAATCTATTGCCATTGTATCACAAAAACGCCGTCCCACAAGGGACGGCGTCATGTATACATAATCGTATACGTTTATGTAATTATGTGTTACCACATACCAATTGCTTTCATCCAAATAGAACCTAATCCTACAAAGATGATTAAGTTGATAACAGATGAGAAGAAACCGAGTTTCCACCATGTGTTTTGAGGAACATATCCAGTGTTGAAGATTACTGGAGAAGGACCTGCTGCATAGTGAGTCAAGGACATACACAAGTTAGATGTGAATGCAATCATCAACAATGTCAACATTGGTGGTGCACCTGCAGAGATAGCAATCGCGGAGAATGCTACGAACATAGCAGAAATATGAGCTGTTAAGGATGCGAATACATAGTGAGAATATGTATTAATAAGTACAGCTATAACGAAGGCAATAATCCAAGATCCTTCTGGAATATAAGCGCCTACAAGTACTGTTGCCCATTTGATGAAACCTAATTTTGACAAGAAACCAGCAAAGCCCATCAATGTGCCCATCCAAACCAATGTATCCCAAGCACCTTTTTCACTTTTAACATCGTCCCAAACAAGAACGCTAGTAGCAAGCAAAATAGAAATACCTAAGAATGCAACAGTTGTAGCATCAATTTTTGTGAATTGAGAAGTAGCCCATAACACTAAAGCTAAAATAAATACGCCTAGCATAACCCATTCTTGGAAGGACATTTTACCAAGGCCTTTTAACTCTTCTTTAATCATTTGTTGTGCTTCACGAGCATCTTTAATTTCAGGTGGGTATACTTTATAAATGAAATATGGCATTATAATCAATGCAATAACACCAGGTACGATGGCTGCCATAGCCCAGTCGCCCCATGTGATACCGATACCAAAAGATTGAAGCGCTAATGCTGCAACCAATGTGTTACCCGCCATGGATGTTTGGAACATAGCAGATGTAATTGTATTCACTTGATAAATGGATTGCATCAAGAAAGAACCAATTTTACGAGGTCCATCTTGAGGTTCAGAACCGAACGCTTTTGCCAAGCTTGTAGTAATCGGCATGATAACACCACCTACACGGGCTGTATTAGATGGAGTTGCTGGAGCTAAAATTAAATCAGATAATGCTAATGCATAAGCCAAACGCAAGGAACTACTACCAAAAGCAGCAATCAAATTATACGCAATACGTTTCCCCAAACCAGTTTTAATAAAGCCACGAGAGAATAAGAACGCACCTACGATTAGCCAAATAGCAGAGTTAGCAAAACCAGAGATAGCTTCGCCGATTTTCAAAGTACCTGTCAAAGCAGCCACAGTAATTACAACGATAGATACACCGCCAATTGGTAATGGCTGCGTAATAAAGCCTACGATGGTAGCAACAAAGATGGCGAATAAGTGCCAAGACTGAGGTGTTAAACCCTCCGGCGTTGGAATAAACCACAGGCCTATACCAAAGACCGCTGGAATAATCCAGTTCAATAGTTTTTTCATACACATACCTCCTACATAGGAAAAAAAATTAAACTTTGTATGAAAAAAGCTGTGCATCTAAAACTATGCACAGCTTTCATCGTCATATATATCCTACTCAGGCAAAGATACATCCTCTAAATTTGTTTTGTCGATAGACTCAATATCACCTTTATCGCATAAATTTGCAATATTAGGATCGATTGGTAAACGGCTCAACAATAATAGACCATATTTTTGAATAATTTCTTCAATATGGCTTTCACCAAAGATTTGGTAATCCTTACCATTATCTGGACAATGGAAGTAAGAGTAGTTTTCTACTACACCGATGATAGGCACTTGCATCAAATCAGCCATTTTAACTGCTTTTTCAACAATCATGGATACCAAGTCTTGAGGAGATGTAACAATGATAATGCCATCCAATTTCAAGGATTGATATACAGTAATCGCTACGTCACCTGTTCCTGGTGGCATATCAACGAATAAATAATCGATATCTTTCCAAATAACATCACTGTAGAATTGTTTTACAACATTGCCTAGAATAGGACCACGCCACAATACAGGATCTGTATCATTTTCAAGCAACAAATTAACAGACATCACATCAATGCCATATTGCTTAGTTTTAACAGGATACATACCAACTTCGTCAGCGTAAGCTTTTTCCTTGATACCAAACATCTTAGGAATGGATGGACCAGTTATATCAGCATCAAGAATACCTACTTTATAACCTTTACGAGCCATCGTTAAGGCCATCAAGCTTGTAACGGAGGATTTACCTACACCACCCTTACCGGATACAACACCGATAACATGTTTAACGGAACTCAATTCATGCAATGGCGCCGTCATATCTTGAGGCTGTTGTGCACCACCGCAACCTGCGGATTTGGATGGACAACTATTGCAATCACTACTGCTGCTACCGCAACCCATAGTAAACACCTACTTTCTTCGAGGACTTCCCTCAACAATATATAGTTAGAAAATTATTATCTCATTGTAAATATCGTTCATTGTGAAAGCTATTTCTACAACTAACACATCATATATTTACAGTGTTATTGTATCATGGTAGTTTAATAATTTTCAATATACCTATACGCTTTAAATGACTAAATTATTCACCACAATAGTCCTTTGTAAGAGCACAAAGGATTTCCATCCCCTTCTCAATTTCTGGAATTGTTGGCACCGTATAGCTCAAACGGAATGCATGACCATTTTGTACACCATCCGCTGCAAAAGCACCACATTTAATAATGCCTACATTTTTATTCATGCACGCTTCAAAGAATTCATCACAATCAACAGTATCCGGCATTGTCATCCATGCGAACATACCACCTGTAGGTTGAGTCAAATGAACCTTGGAACTACCTTTGTCTTTTAAGACACGCATCATAGCATCACATTTAGATTTATATACCTTCCGTACATTTTCTAAATGTGCATCGTAATCGATATGGTCTAGTACGTGTGCTACCACCTTTTGTGTAACTAGTGGCATTTGTCCCGCCGTATTATTTTTTAACGCTTGGATAGTGCCGATAACATCTTCTGGGCCCAACAAGAAACCAACACGCAAGCCTGCCGATAATGTTTTAGAATACGAGCCTGCGTAAAGGACACGGTTTTCCGTATCAAAGGATTTAAAGGTCGGTACATGTTCACCAGCAAAACGGATTTCACCATATGGATCATCTTCATAGATAAACAAATCATATTTTGATGCTATGGCGTAAATCTCTTTGCGACGTTCTAGTGGCATGGTAATGCCTGTTGGGTTTTGGAAATTTGGAATTAAATAGATATATTTTCCCTTGCCTGATTGAGCAGCTTTTTCCAACTCACTTGGAATCATACCGAATTCATCAGTTTTGATGCCGACTGCCTTAGCCCCCATATTGCGTACAGAATTAATAGCACTTGTGAAAGTATAATCATCCATGTACACTTCATCGCCAGGTTCACACACAGTAATTGGCACCAAGCCCAATAATTGACCAGCCCCATTAGAAATAATCAAACCTTGACCCTCTAAATTCATATGGTGAACTTTCGATAAACGTTGTAAGGTCAATTCTGCTAATCGCGCATCCCCTTGCATTGGACCATATTGTAATAAACTCATAGGATTATCATGAACGATGAAATCAAAGGCATCTTCGATAACTTTCACAGGAATTGCCTCTGGTGCTGGATTACCAATACCAAAACTGATAAATCCAGGTACACCCACACCACGTTCAAATACTTCACGGATGAAATTAGGCCCTTTTAATATTACGCGTTCAGGAAGTGAAAAACTCATAGTATCGCCTCTTTTATTTTAATTACATAGAAATACATGTTTATTAAGCATTAGGATCATGTTCTCGTTCTGCATTACGTTTATTAATATATCGTTTATATACCTTCCATAGAATAAAATATACAATGGCTGCTACGACGACAATAATACCTAGACGCCCCATATTTTCTTGAAAATTTACAATATCTGTGCCAATAGCAACTTCAAGGGCTGTAGACGGAAATTTACCAATTAAATTGGCCAAAATATAATCACGCGGTTTAATCTTACTGATAGCCCCTAGCGCAGTGATGACACCAGATGGAAAATAAGGTAATGATCTAGCAAATAACATGACCACAAAACCATTATTACCGGAAAAATCATCAACCTTCATCAATGTGGTACTCTTAGAAATTAGCTTATCCGCCGCATCTCGTAAGAAATAACGCATAATGTAAAAGCTAATGACTACCCCAATGGTTTCAGCGAGCCATGAAATAATAATGCCAGGCCACATGCCAAACACAAGGCCATTCGCTGTGGAAATAAAGATGGATGGCAAAAACCCTACAGCATTGACAAAAATATCAAGGAGCATGCTCACCACCATGGCCATAGGACCATAGCCTTGAATATACTCGGCAATTTCCTCCATAGAACCACTCGTTGCTAGATGCCACATAGTTGGGTAAAATGTAGGATCTACAATATTAATGATGATTAGTAGTACGACAAATAATACGCCTGCTATTACCTGCACCAAGCCTTCACCAGAAGGCGAAAATTTTCGTTCTTTCATAGTTACCTCGTTTAATAAAACTAGTACTATTATAGCACGGATTCTATAGAGTCTGTATAATTAAGTCTATTTTAGGAAATAATAAATTTTATCATTACAAAATTAGCATATATACTCATAAGAGTTGTATAATACAAATATATTCTAGTTCATTACGAAAGAAGGTTTACTATGATACAAGTTGGTCAATCTGCGACAGCAACGGTTACAGTTACAGAATCTAATATTGCAAAAACAATGAAGTCTGGTTCTCTTGAGGTATTCGCTACTCCTGCTATGTGTGCACTTATGGAAGAAGCTGCACAAGCAGCGGTACAACCAGAATTGAATGATGGTGAAGGCACGGTAGGCATCTCCCTATCGATTAGCCATGATGCTCCCTCCCCTATGGGTGCTACAATTACAGCCACTGCTACAGTAACAGCTGTGGAAGGGCGAAAAATCTCCTTTACCATCGAAGCATCTGATGGTGTTGGAATTATTGGTAAAGGCTCACATGAACGATTCGTCATTAACAACGAGAAATTTATGACTAAGGTCGGTGCACGAAAAGCATCAAACTAAATCGATAGATCCAATCAAATAAATTCTATAAGCGCAAACATCCTCCACAATCTTCTGATTATGGAGGATGTTTTAATATTATATTATTTTATATTACTTAAAGATTAGCAAATCTTAACTACCCAACCTTCTGGAGCTTCGATTTCACCATGTTGGATACCAAGTAATGTATCATATAATTTTTTAGTTACAGGGCCCATATCATCCATGCCAGCTGGTACATTGATAGTGCCTTCTGGAGTATCGATTTGACCTACTGGAGAAATAACCGCTGCTGTACCGCATAGACCCATTTCAGCAAAGTCTTTTAATTCATCTTTATAAACAGTGCGATGTTCTACTTTCATACCAAGATAATGTTCTGCTACATACATCAAAGAACGACGTGTAATGGATGGCAAGATACTATCGGATTTAGGTGTTACTAATTTGCCATCTTTAGTGATGAAGATAAAGTTTGCACCACCAGTTTCTTCTACATGAGTACGTGTAGCCGCATCAAGGTACATATTTTCAGCATAGCCTTTTGCATGTGCATCAGTAATAGCGTACAAGCTCATAGCATAGTTTAGACCAGCTTTGATGTGACCAGTACCATGAGGTGCTGCACGATCAAAATCAGTGATACGAATTTTGATTGGTTTAGCGCCACCTTTGAAGTAAGGGCCTACTGGTGTAGTAAATACGCGGAATTGATATTCATCTGCAGGTTTTACACCGATAACGGAGTTTGTACCCATCATGTATGGACGAATATAAAGACTTGCACCATGACCATAAGGAGGAACAAAGTCTTTGTTTGCTTTCACAACTTCTTTTACAGCTTCAAGGAAACGACCTTCAGGTAATGTAGGCATTACAAGGCGTTCCGCAGATTGATTTAAACGCTCTGCATTAAGATCTGGACGGAAACATACAATGTGACCATCTTTAGTATAGTATGCTTTTAAACCTTCGAATACAGTTTGTGCATATTGGAATACACCTGCACATTCATTAAGAACAACGTTAGCATCAGTAATTAATCCGCCTTCGTCCCATTTACCATCTTTATATGTAGTCAAATAACGGTAGTCGGTTTCTACATAACCAAAACCGAGATTATCCCAATCGATATTCTTGCTCATAACAATAACCTCCATGCTTATTAATATACTTATAATCTTAACACTATGAGCAAGTTATTTCAACATATTCTATAGAGGTCGGAAGTTTATCTATAATAAACTTAGTACGATTCAAATCATAAGGTACGTCGTAACGCGTATGATATGAAATAGATTCTACACGACCAGTACGAACCGCATTATCGGATCCAAACGGAACTTTTACAATATCCCCTTCATATATATCATTTCTATCAGTACGATAATAAAATTCTTGGTTTATCTTAAAAATATATACTGAACAATACGTATAAATCCTTCTATCAGATGTATGATTTGATTGTAAAAACTTTTGTAAAGATTTATCTCTTGTATGAGCATGTATAAAATTAATTAGATTTTTATACCAAGTGGGCACATACTGATCAGTTACATTCCCTATAAACAATGTATCCTCTTTATGCGCCCATTTAATACGTACTGTTACTATACCACCACGAGCAGGGTCTCTATCAAGGTCATGACTTTCACTAAGACTAAAGGAATCTAGACTATATAACATTTCGCCAATGTGAAAGTCAATATCTTGCTTCAATTGATGAATCATTTGATTATCTACATACTCGCTATGACTATGGCTAGAGTGACCAAATTGCTTACTATTACAATCAATGGAAATAGACGGCTCATTCCAATTAAAATTCAATGTATTTATGTCACCATATTCTTGGTACATATTTTTTTGCACTTCAATATGAATCTCTTGAATTCTATCTTTTTCTCGATTTCCATCAAATAAAAGTAATGTAGGCATACCTAGGATTTGTCTGAATAGTATAGACATGGCACTCAGGGTATTATCAAAAGGAAATTCATATATAAATTTCTGATCCTCAGTGTTGATGAGCTGCACTTGGACAGCACACTCATCCTCATCATATAGGTCAATATCATCAGAAAATCTACGCCCCATAAGCTCTAATAGATATTGTTTTTTAGATTCGTCAATTGAGTACTCCTTAGTAGTTAAGGATTCTATTTTACCCTCTACAGGTTTCGAGATATGCTCCCATTTAATGCCATAGGTAACACTAATGGCTGCCTTAATAGAAATATGTTGTATCTCTTCAATATAGTAATCTTTACGATTTAATTTCACTTCCTTTGGAACGCCATCTGGTAAATCACCATACCAGCTACCCGTACTTATAATGTCACAAGATACTACGGTACCTATAAATTTATCTGTCACATTTCTATGCATATACATAGGGACTCCTCCTTTTATTACTTTGTTTAAGTATAACAAACAGGATGTGACAAAAATGCCTCTATATAATTATTTCTTAAAAATTATTTTTTACATTACGATTTATATTATAATTAACTTAACAACCTAATGTATAAGGAGGTATCTATTATGAAAGAACCTATTAACCCTAAACTTATTACTAATCCTAACAATATAATTTGTATAGGCCTTAATTATGCAGACCATATAGAAGAAACTAGTCTTGCTACACATGATTTTCCAGAAATCTTTATGAAAACATCTAATGCATTGGCATCACATCAAGATATAGTTCCCTTTCAAGATGAACGCCTTCATTATGATTACGAAGGAGAGCTCGTCATTGTTATTGGTAAGGCGGGTAAAAATATATCTCGCGACCAAGCTAAAGAACATATCTTAGGATATACCATAGGTAATGATGTATCAGCTCGAACCTTACAATTTAGAGGTACACAATGGATTTTAGGTAAATCACTAGATAACTTTGCCCCTATCGGTCCTGTTATCGTATCACCTGACGATTTTGATTTTGAAAATGCTACCATTACCACAACAGTAAATGGTGAAGTGCGTCAACAAGCTAAATTAGAACAAATGCTATTTAAACCAGCTGCAATCATAGAGTTTGTATCTCAGTATATTACACTACAGGAAGGTGACATTATCTTTACCGGTACACCTAGTGGCGTTGTACTTGGTAAAAATGAAAAACGATATGGTTGGTTAAAATCAGGAGATACCGTATCTATATCGATTAGTGGCATTGGTACCTTAGTAAATCAATTTAAATAGTCCCCCCTATATATACCAAAAGAGATTACCTATGATGTGTCTATCCATCATGAGTAATCTCTTTCTTCTTTTTCTATAAGTCTATTTAAATATGATTTTACAATCTAATATGTACTATTTATGTTTCGCTTCAAGATCTAGCAAATATTTCTTACGTTCAATACCACCTGCATATCCGGTCAATTTACCATTACTGCCAATTACACGATGACACGGAACAATGATAGATATAGGATTATGTCCTACAGCACCTCCTACAGCTTGAGCAGACATTTTATCTTTTCCTTGTTTTTCAGCAATCTTCTTACCTATTTCACCATAAGTTGTCGTTTCACCATAAGAGATAGTTTGTAATACAGACCATACAGACTTACGAAACTCTGTTCCTTCTAATTGTATTGGTGGAGTAATAAATGGTTTTTGACCTTTAAAATATTGATCTAGCCACATAATGGTCACTTCAAAAGGGCCTGTTAGTTGTTCAATATATTCTGCATCATCATAAGTAGGAGCATGGCTTTCATCTACAAAAAATAAATCTGTTAAATACGTTAATGTACCAAGCATAATCATAGTTCCTAATGGGCTTTCATAGGTGTATTTATAATTCATAGTACATTAACTCCTTTTTAAACTAACAAATCATTCATAACCTTTTGTATATCATTATTAAATGATACAGTATTTTCATGAATTTCAAAAGTAGTATATTATTTATCCCAATAATTTGTTGTAGATGTCACAATCTATATCCTTAAACACATTAAATACCACTTGTATTTTACTATTTGTTTCTTTTAAATATGTTCGTACCGTATCTATGGCAATATGTGCTGCTTCTTCATTAGGGAATCTAAATTCACCAGTAGAAATACAACAGAATGCAATGGACTGTAAGTTATAAGCATTAGCTAGTTGCAAACAGGACCGATAACATGATACCAGTTCATTTCTCTCCTTAGCTGTTACCTTCTCATTAATAATAGGTCCAACTGTGTGAATTACATGTTTTGCTGGTAAATTATACCCATAGGTCATACGAGCTACACCTGTTTTCTCTGGCATTTCCATATACTCAGTCATTCTAGCACATTCCATACGAAGTTCAATACCTGCAAAGGTGTGAATGGCATTATCGATACATTTATGATTTGGAGAAAAACATCCTAATAATTGATTATTGGCTGCATTTACAATAGCGTCTACAGATAATCGAGTAATGTCTCCTTGCCACAGATAAATCTGAGTCTCTCGCTCTTCCATATCATTAATGGTTACGATGCCCTTTTCATGGGCCAATATATTTAAATATTCAGCCTCTATCTTCATCCATTCAAGAGGCATTCCACCAGCAGGGCGAATATTACATAAAGATCTAAAAAGAGTAAATTGCTCTTCTTCATTCATAGGGATATCTATATGTTCGTTATGCTTCTCTTTGTATTCTGCTACTAAACCTTCCACCAAATAGCGTAACCGTTCTTGCTGTGTCATATGTAACTCCTTTTAGTATAGACTATACGTTCACCTATTATATAACAAAAAACTGCTAGCACATACATATGCATATGCTAGCAGTAACTTTACTGTTTATAATATATCAAAAGTTATGGTCTTACAAAATCTTGACCACCATGATTGACCAAGATATCCCCATCTAAAACCTTTGTGGTAACGTTTTGTAGATTACCTTGAATTTGGCTCATCATGAAACGATATCCCGGACTATTTACATGTTTATTGAAAGCTGATTCATCACTATAGATTTGAATTACGTACCAGTGAGTTTTATTATTTCTTTCACGTAATACATAACCTGCCTTATAACCCGCATCATCACGAACGGCACGTTCAATATCTAGTTGATATTGTTTTTGTACTGTATCAACTTCATTACCGTCTACTGTAAAATCTGTTAAGGTCACAACAGATTGACCGTCATTAATCAAAGATAACGCATTTGGTTTTTCAATCAATAACAAAGGCTGTACATCATACAATTTACGATTTGTCAGTTTAGAACCAATCTCGTTAATATAGTTTTGGAAATGCTCGGATTTGCGGTGTGTTTCTAAGGCAGCCGTATCTTTATATACCTCCACTACGTATGATTCAGATGGATTACCTTTTACATGAGCCACATTCATAGATAGTGTATTAGGCTCGTTAGCCATAGAGGCTGTTAAATTCTGAACACCTGCAGTATTATACGCACCTTGTAATTCGTTCGGTACTTGGAAACGATACAAACCTACAATAGGGGCTGTATCTACTTGTTCTTGTTTATCAAATGTGAATGCTGCTAACGATGTGCTAACGCCTAATATGGCAATAGCAGAAGTTAGCAAAATTCGTTTTATATATCGCTTATTCATTAATAACTCCTTTACATATATCTTGATAATTTTTCAGCCCATAATCCAATACGTTTATAAGTTAAAAGTTCACATACTTTTGATGTAAAATGGCCAAATCTACGATAAAAGAAATTAAAGGTTAAATAGGCTGGTATCGTTCCGATAGTCTTAGGCATACGACGGAATATATTTCTTATGGAATATAACTCTTGATATATCCAAAGATATCCTTCTTCTAATTCCTCTTTAGACATACCAAGCGGCGTCACAACTACGTGAGACGTATTGTATTTAGATAAATCATGATCAAAAATTCTATTTTGAGCTTCCATTCTCTTGTAGAATTCAGTCCCAGGATACGGTGTAACAATATGTGATGTAATGGTATCAATTTTCTGGCTAATAATCCAATCTAATGTATTTTTAAATGTCTCTGGCGTGTCTCCATCTAGACCAAATACAAAGCTAGCATTGACCATAATGCCACGCTTATGTAATTCACTAATAAGTCTTTCAAACTCTTCACGATTGTTTTGCATTTTATGAACACTAGATAAAGACTGAGGACTGATACTTTCAAAACCAATAAATAAACTCTGACAACCAGTTTCTTTCATCAAATCCATTAATTCAGGGTATTGTCCTATTTTCATAGTAACCGCTGCATTCCAGTTTAATTTTAAAGGTTTAATACGCTCTAAAAACTGTTTAGTCCAAGAAATATTACCAATAAAATTATCATCAATAAACATAATATGCTTTGTGCCTAAACTTTTAATATCTGCTAACACATCATCTATATTACGATTTATATATTGATGAGTTCCAGAACTATTATAGCAAAAATCGCATTTATGAGGGCAACTGCGACTTGTAGAAACAACGTTATACCATAAATAATCAGTCTTATCTATCATGTCATATGCAGGCGCTACAATATCATTCCCAGAAGTTAAAGGCTTAGATACATATTCAGATTGTAATCTATTATGTTTCATGTCCTCTATAATTTGAGGCCATGTATTTTCTGCAAAACCAATACATAAGCTATCAAATGCATCCTTTGGCACAGAACTAGATGCAGTTGTAATATGTATACCACCAGCAATAACCTTAACACCTTTTTGTCTATATATAGATGCAATTTCAATAGCTCTAGGTAAAACATCTACAGTAACTGCTATGCCTACCAAGTCAGGCACATCATCAAAATCAATAGGTCTAATATTTTCATTTTCAATTGTAACTTCACAATCATGTCGAATAATATTAGCCACCGTCAACAAACCTAAATGAGGGGACATGCGTATTTTTAAATCTGTATCCATAGGACGTTTTAACATACGCGGTTGAATCAATTTAACTTTCATGTAAAACCTCTTATGTTACATCTATATTGTTATATATTCAATTATTGTACCATGCTCCTCTATAAGTTTAACAAGGTCTTTTCCTTGTAACCACACGGTCGCATCATTTTGGTTAGGATGTATACCGATTAAATTATCCTTATAATCCGCATCAATGTAGTAATGCACCTTACGCTCCTCATCGTGAAGTAAGCAGAATGGTGATACATGACCTGGTTTAATCTTCAAAATCTCCCATAACTCTTCTTCAGAACCAAAGGATATCTTTTTAAGCTTGTGGTCCTTACGGAATTGTTTTAAATCCACACGCTTTGAACCACGAACGGTAATTAAATAATAATGCTCTCGCTTATGGTCTCGAATAAATAGATTCTTCGCATCCCATTCTGGATATGGCAGTTCTACATCTGGTTTATCGTCCATACTAAATAGCGGTGCGTGATCCGTAACTTCAAAATCGATATGATGGTCACGCAAACAATCATATACGCCTTGTTTATCTAACATGTAATACCTCTAATACATATATTGTTAGTGAAAGTAGCACTTATATGCTATATCACTACATGTATTCTGGAACTTTATAGGTCCCATCAAATATAAATAATTCAGGATGTGCATGTACGAATGTGTCTTCATAGATTCCATCATATTCATATACTACATCATCTTTTTTATCAAGGAAATCGAACAGTTCATCCTCATTTTCCCAATCTTTTAAAATGTTCCATCGTTCTTCCCTATCAAATGGAACTGAGCCACCAAAATAATCGATTACGGATTGTAAATTATCTGCTAGTATATCCATCTTAAATAGTCGTAAACCTTCTAGAGCATCTTCCCATACAATGCCTGTAGAGTTATAAAAGAACTGATGATGACCACCATTATTAACCTCTGCGAAGTACCAAGATATAGCATTAAGATAGCGTTGCTCTAAGGTGAAAGGTTTTGCGGATTCTATATAATCATCATAAGATCCATATATATTGATGGTCCAATACATGGGTTCATTAATGGTCCATACATCGTCTGTAGCCATGATTTCTTGAACCGTGATAGTGCGATGACGAGGTACACCTTTACGTTTCTTCTTTTTCTCTGCTACGTATTCATTATAGGCTGCACATAAATCAGGATAGTCAGCTTCACATGTTTCAAAATCTATTCCCAAACAGCACATATCAATGACTTCAAAACAGTACGATTTTATATCATCTAGTTTAGCTTCCGTAGCTAAACGTACACCTTTATCTACTAATCTTAGCATCTGTTGCATAGTATTCGATGTGTACCCGTCACTATTATCCAAGACAAGGGCTCCATACGCATAGGCACAGCGATAATACCACACCGCATCACGATACTCTTCATCAATAGATTCTAATACCTTAATAGCCTCTTTTTCATTGCTATTATTGTTATAAGCTCTACCAAGCTCACCTAATAGAGGTACGGATAAATTTTCCATGCCCACATCAGTTAATATGTTAATAATAGTTTCTACATTCCCAGAATTATTAAGCTCTTTAATGGTTTGTAATTGCTCCGCATCAGAAAATGCTTTAAATTGTTCAACCGTTAATCCCATTATGTCACATCCTATCATATTTCATATATAGTCTTAAAATAAACATTATCTAGAAGCTAGCTACCACAAACAATATAGAATACAGGTATACCGTCTTCGTTATCTATGAGACCATACCCTTCACATTCATGTCCTTCGTATTCAATACCTTCAAAGAATACGTGATCGCCTAATTCTTTATTTGCCATCAAATTGTGTAATTTAAAGAGCAATTCTTCTCTAGTAAAATATGTACCATTATCCGCAACAAGATGAGCCATAATTTCTACCTGCCACATGCCATCTTCTTTATCTTCTTCCAGCAATTCTTCATCAGTAACACGTTCATTATCAAAAAGTTGGTCTAAACTTTCAATCCAAGCTTCATAGGTTACTAGAATTTCAGGTTCTTCTAATCTATCATCGTCATCTGCTTGATCATCATCTACATATTTCTTTACATTTTCATTGTATTCTTTGGAAAACGCTTCTCTGCTATATGTTTGCTTATTAAATACCCAATGGACTACATCATATGTAGGATAGTTATCCTCTTCGTATTCATTAGCGACTTCAATATGGTTATCTTCTGTAGTCTCTTTACTATTTTTATTATCAAAGAGATTCTTAATGGTTTCAAATATCACAGGATAATCCTCCTTGTACTCTTTTGGCTTGATTTGAGTTAATAGGTATTTTACTACTTCACAGCACCAACTAAGTTGTTTATCTAAATTGGCTGCTTTCGTCATTTTTATGCCCGTCTCTATTAACTGTAATGCTTTTTGTACATGTTCAGATTCATAGCTTTCACCACACCCTAAAGATGCATGAGCATAGCCACAACGATAATACCAAGACCAATCGCGATATGCCTCATCGATACGTTCAAATAAATCGATAGCCTCTGCTGCGCGGCCATTATTGTTATACATACGTCCTAAGGTGCTTAATAGTATAGGAGACAAATTATCGATGCCCATATTATTTAACAGTTCCATCGCACGCTTGATATCGAGGTCCTCTTGTTCATTAAGGAGCTTAACCTTTTCCGCATCACTTAAAGATTGAAACTCTTCATCCGTAATGTCTTCTATACTGAAATATAAGTTCTTAATAAAGTCACCAAAGTTATCTGCTAACAGAGTAATTGAGTAATCACATTCTTGGTCTACACGAACTACCTCAGGCTCACCGGTTGGACCGCACTCACGATAATCGAGGAATATCATATCGTGACCGCCGGAAATTGTATCGGCTACAACGATACCGATAGGGGGATATTTTACTTTTGAAATCCAAAATTCATTACCCATCTCACCTAAAAGAGAGTATTTTTTATCTCTATCGATGCCATATATTCCTGTTATATATACACAATCGTCATCATCGTTAATAAAACAATTCTTATTTACTACACCACCATTATGGTTTTTAAGTAGTTCTATATACGCTGCAGGCAATGTATAGCCTAGCTCAGCTTCAGCATTCTTAATATCCTCATCGGTAACCTCTCTACCTATATAGGACTCAAATGCATAATCGGTGTCTTTCCAAAATCCAATCCAATTGAAATCTTTTAGATTATTCATAATACTCTCTCCTAACCAAATAAATATAATCTAACCACATTTTATTTGATCAATGGAATATTTTTTTATTAAAGCTTTCACCTCGCGTCGTATCAAAATGGTATCTATAATATAGGAAAAAATGATATAAGGAGATACGTTAATAATCCCGACAGGGGCCAATATAAGGGCTGCCCACAATAAATTCAGCGAATACGCATACCACTTAAAATCAATGGTATTTAAAAATGGTATAACATAGTCAATAACTCTTACTTCCCATTGCATTAATGGGTTCAATTTCTCACTTGTGCCTAATAGCCAAGTGAAAGTAAGGGCAAATATTAATGCATATACTATGCCAACTGGAATTAATATCTTCGCTCTCTGTTTTAACAGATTACGGCAAATCTCATCTTCGTCCTCTGGTGCTATATCATATACTATATTACATTGAATCTGAATTCGTCTAAATCGATAGCGAATATACTTATACAAAAGGTTATTCGGTGTATATAACATAATAGACTCCGCATGCTATTGGTAGTAACTAAATCATTAGAGAATATATTATCCATCTATGGCAAAGTAATGTAAATCTTTGAATTCATTATCCCAAAATGTAAAGGAAAAGATGTGCGTATCATCAAAGGTTTGCTCACAATAGGTCACAGCATCTCGCTCTGGTTCAATAATAGGCATACCTATCCGTGTTTTCACTTCATCAATGTTTACATCGCCATACCAATCTTGGATTTCGTTATGAATGAAAGTAACAATAGAATCTATATTCTTATGATAATTGGTAGCTAATAATTTAGCAGTATCTACATTAGCATTCGTGGGCTTCTCATCCCAACAAAATTGTATTCCTTCATAGGACCAGGTATATTGCTTTAACAGTTCATCATATTTTACATCATTAGTCATTTTCGGAACCCTTTACATAACTTTCCATCTTCGGTCTAAGATCTAATACTATGTCCCAACTATCTAATGCTGGAACCTTTTGATGTACAATAAAGTCTTCTATGATCTGTAATACCTCTTGAGGTCCTAGCTCATTTTTACCGTATATAATAGCACCCTGCTCACCATCATTAGTAACACTTATCTCAATATGTAATAAATCAGTATCTTGATCGCTACAAACCTGTACAAAATTATATAATTTATTATCTATTGAGATTGCGTTTGATGGTGATATAACTACAAAATCTTGCTCTTGGTCCTCAATAGCATACAGATTTTGTTCAACTTCATTCAATGTAATACCTTCATATTTATAGGTGCCTACATCAATGGACCAATCTGTATATGTTTTCTCAAAGGTATCTGTCATATGTATCATCTCTCCTTTACGCTATCCATTAAAACAAGGTTTCTAATTGACCTGCCATATCCGCTATAAACTCATCAAATTTACAGAGCTCTCGTAATTCTTGATGTTCTATATCATAGCAAGCAATCTTTTTAGACTTAGGGTCCCATACAATTTGATAATCGTTGTACTCACCTAGCTCTTTAGATAAACGTAATAGATTACGGCGACCTAATTTAAAAGGAATCGTATCGATGAGCAGCAAGAATTCTATAGATATAAAATCAGAGTCTGGTAATTCAAAATAGAGAGTATCTCCCTCTAAAAATGATACTAGTCCCTTTGGTAGTTTAAACGGTTTTAATTGATCCATTTTATTCTGTTTATCATGGTACTCAGCAGGCTCTAAATTTTTAAAATACTCAGCCATTTCCATGTCGCCTTTTTCAATAGCAATACTATAGGGACGCATACCATCCTTTTCTGTGATGGTTACATCTGCACCATGTTCTACCAAATATTTACACATCAGTAAATCCACATACCGAGCTGCTACACAGAGTGGGGTTGGCTTAAATGGATACACAGAATCAGGCTTGTTGTAATTAATATCCACACCATTATTAATAAAGAAATCTAAGACCTCATAATTTTTATCTGTAATGCCATTTCTGAAAGCTTTACCACCATATTTCTGTACTGTATGGCCTAAATCATGAATCAGTTGTAAGTGTTCATATTTCTTGCCATATAAGGCAGCTTGAAAGGCATCTACGTTCACACAGTTCAAAGTATGAATGTTAGCACCATGAGCCACAACATAGTCTATAATCTCTTGATTACCATACCGTACAGCTAATAAGAAACTTGGATTCTCTTCATCATTTAGATCCGCGCCATGCTCAACTAGCCACTGAACACTTGGCACGCAGTTCATCACTAACGCTAATTGTAGAGGTGAATACTCACTATATTTACCAATTTGTATAGGTTCATCTATATCCCAACCACTATTTAATGCACTTTCAAGAGCAGTTATATTTCCATTTATAATATCTGTCACTAACTTCGGTACAGATTCAAAACTGCCTAAGTCCTTAAGATGTGTCATATGTGTCTCTCCCTTATAATACGACCTTATATGTATATTGATAATTCATAGTTTAATTATACTAAATTTATTGTAACTTTTGATATAGAAAAAGCCTCTTACAAAAGTAAGAGACCTTTCAACAAATTTTCAATTAAATGGAACGCCATTATGACATAGGTTTCTTTATTATACGTATATATGGGGCATCATTATTGAATCAAGAATTATATAGTAGGCATATACTTTTCTTCAAAGGACGTCAATATGCCTAGCAGTTTAGTATCTAAAAACGACAGAGCCTGTTTTCTAATGTCTGATGGAATACCATAATAGGCCTGAGCTACACCACCACAAATAGCAGCAACAGTATCACTGTCGCCACCTATTGAGATAGCATTACGAATAGCATCTTCATAATCAGTGGATTCAAAGAAGACTTGTAGTGCTTGTGGAACTGTACCTTGGCAGCTTTCATCAAATCTATAGGTATCTCTGATTTCATCCAATGTGAAATCCATAGTGTAATAATGCTGATTAATATAATCTCTGATTTCAAGTATATCTTTGCCAGTTCTAGCTAGATATATGGCAACTGCAGTCGCCTCCGCCCCCTTCATACCTTCAGGATGGTTATGAGTGACCTCAGTAACTAATTTAGATAGAAGCTTTGCTTCATCCAAACTATGTGCTGCAAATCCAGCAGCACTCACTCGCATGGCAGAACCATTACCATAGCTATTATATGGCTTAGGATTCTCTGCAAAGATCCATCTATAGAACCGATCGCCATATCCATAACCTGGATAGCATCTCCCAATCGTCTGCATACATTCCACTGCATTCTTCGAAAGATTTCTGTAATCGGGCTGACTCATAAGAATTGCCTTTGCTACGGCAAGTGTCATGATACTATCATCAGTTAATACACATTGATCTGTAAAGAAATCAAAGTCCTTATGTCTATAATTATTAAATTCAAATCGTGAACCGACTATATCGCCAATGATTGCTCCTAACATGTTAATCCCTCCCTGAATTTCTTGAATTTATTATTTAGCTAATTTTTATCGTATTAACTATATACATAAATGTTCCGCTATTAATATCATCATTTTTAGACGACTTTATTCATCGGTAAATAATAAATTTTACCATCCTTTGATATAAGTTGTACATCATCCAAATATAATTCAGAGCTATCGCTTTTAAATTTGTTATTATACCCTATCTTCTGTTTAGCAATCATCTCTTCTGTTTCTTCATTCATCTCTCTATAGTTAAAATCATCGTTAAATAACCCAGGAATAAAATAAATTACACCGTCAACACCAGATCGTTTTCTACGAGATTCATCCAGTTCTATTCCTAATCGTTTAGCAGTTTTTTCATGCCAAGACGAAACTTCTGATTGTATCTTTTGTACCTGCTCCGAATAATGAGTTAATACTACACTACACATTTCTCTTGAAGCTCCACCCAAATTCAAAGCATATTCTAAATCAGAAATTCTACATAAAATATCCATTAATAAGTTTTGATACATAAACCAACTCTGTACAGTTTTTAATGCTTTCTCATAACCTTCATAATTTAAATCATTTTTCTTTGCATATCCTTCTAAAGTAAAATTAGCTTGTGCGAGAAGCTGGGTACATTTTTTTTCCAAATCTTTAAGATTATTGATATTTAATAAACGTTGTTCATCATTTTCTAAAATTTCTATTTGAAAATCAGCTATTTTTTTCACGTGTACTAGCAGCGAATGTATATTACTTTTATATTCATAATTTAAAAAATCATTAATTTGAGATATTCCATCACTAATTTTACCTAGTTCATCATTAATTTGAGTCATATAATACTGACCGACTACCATTGATGCAACTCCCATCGTTGCTGCCGCTGTATTAGCAAGAGTTTTTGTACTTTTTTCAACTTCAACAGCTACAAAGTTTGCATGTCCTTTGATACTATTAGTTCCACGATAAATACCACGAACAGCACCTTCCATAGATTTTGAATCTGTCAACTTAGTGCCTGCTGGAAGAATAGCTCTATATAATACTTCACCATTAGACTTTGCAGTCTGTACAGTATTTTGTACAGCAGTTCTAGCCTTTGCCATTTCCGGAAGAAGATTATTTATACGTGAAAGCAACTTTTTATCCTTAATTTCAACAAGTTCATTCTTATCTGGAATAGCCTCTACGGGAATCATTTCTATTTGAATAGCAACCTCATATTTAGTTTCAATTTCATTTAATCTATCACTCTCTGATGTACTAATAATATCCTCCGAATTAATCAGATATACTTTATTTTTTAAATAGAATACAACACCTATTACTATCAATATTATACATACCCCATTTATTGTAATCCCCCTATAATTTTGTACTTTATAAATTTCACAAATAGATACAATAGGTTTGATAAAAATTATTTTATCCCTATTTTTATTTTCTCAAATAATTAACTTTCAACATACTACTTTTATCATATCCGTCAACGATTATAACAATCTTTATTATTTAATTTGAGCATATTTATATCTAGTTTTTTTCCTAAAAGATAATAATCATATGCAATGTTTGCAGGAATACATCTAACTTTTATGTTTTCTAGTCCTAAATTTGAAAATATTTTCATAGATACTTCTCCTAAACATATAATAGTATCATCTTCAGTTGGAAGTAAAAAGCAATTCTTAACTCCTTCAAAACCATGCGTATCAATAAATTTTTTATATGCTAATTGATAAAGATATTGTTTAGAAATTGATTCAATACCGGGTTGTCCTTTAGGTGATTCTCCATGTTTCAAATTGGGAGTATAGTATTTTGCATCAAAAATATAAAATTGATTCTTAAATATTGTAATCAAATCAGGAATAAGCGTCTCTTTAGCTTCTTTTTCAAATATTGACCAGAATGGTTTCTCTATTAAATTAATCAATTTAGTTTGTGAATTATACTCTTTATTTAACGGAACGGGTAATCTTAATTGTCCTAAGGGAATATCTAATTGATTATTCAAAATTTCACTACAAACACATTCCCATACTAGATTAAAAGAATTAGTTCCAAAAAAAGAAATTCCATCTCTGTAGTCTAACTGTCCGCCATGCTTAATATATGCATAAATTCCTTTTAATACTAATTGCTTCCTAGTATTAAACTCTATATTTAACTCATTTTCAATTCTATATAATATATATTCCCTATCGCCAAACTCATATAAATATTCATCAGTTAAATCAATTGGAGTAAGTTCGAATAATGATAGGAGATCTGCCTCCATCAACTCTTTTGATATGAGTGTCAAAATACACTCATGAAGACGTTTAAAATAATCAAAATCATCATTAACCCTTTTCTTTGTCTGCATCTCAATATAATATGGTCTATTATTTGAAAGTATTGAAAAAGTTTCATTTATAGTTTTATCCCATAAAACTTCTCCCGAACCATTAACTTCAAGTATATTTTTTGAATTATTATAGATACCATTTTCAAAATAATCATGCATAAGGAACAATAGGACTGCTAATAAATTAAAAGAGCTATTCCCCGTATAATCATTTAACATATATATGATTTGTTCTTTTGAACTATACTTCTCTATAACTTTACAAACAACTCGTAACTCCTTTATCGGATTATCAACACTACATAGATACTTAGGATAACATTTGAGAATTCGTCCAGCTACTATTAAAATACCAACAAAAATAAATACATAATAACAATCTTTACAAATAGCTTCTACAGGAACAATTTCTATATACTCATCTACAAGATTAGACATATTAAGTTGTGAGCTTGATTTCCTCACTATTTTCAATATTCCAAATTCTTTTAACTTACTAAAAATTAAGTCTAACTTCTCTTCAGAACAAACAAATATTTTGAGAAGCTCTTTTTGTGTATATCGTTTCTGCTCTCTTAAATATACAGAAATCATAATCAGTCTCGCTCCTGATTGTCCGTTTGTAATAAATCACTATTATCTGATTGAGCCGATACTGGATCAATTCTTTTAATATTAATATTAGCTTGAATATCTTTATGGAAAATTTCTACACCTTGTTCATCAAAAGCTTCACATATTTTTGAGTATCTAGTATGTCCATATTTACTGTTTGCAAAAAGCTTTGATCGTTTTTGTCTCGCAGCATCTTCAAATAAATACATAAGTACTTTATTTTTAAATACTTCACAAAATTTATCACTATCAAATTCATTATTATCTGATATTAAGCAATGTTTAGAAATGAAATAAGGACCTAGCTGTTTATCCTCATTAATATTTTCATTTGCAAGAAACTCATTTATTGCTTTACGGAGTTGATTCCACTCTATCTTTTGCTTTTCTTTACCTCCAAGATATACATACTTTCCACTAACATCCTTATCCCCATCATCTATACCTAAATACTGAAAGCTCCATCGTCTTTTAAACGCCGTGTCCATAGGAAATACACCTTGATCGGCACTATTCATGGACGCCCATATAAACATATTATCTGGAAGCCTCAACTTACTATAATCTTCAGGCTTTCCTCCAAGTTCATATGCTAAATAATTCTTTATATCTTCAGAGGCATGAATAGGGTACTCACTTACATTATTAGAATCTCTATCTAACAACTGAAAAATATCCCCGAAAACAGCTGCTACATTCGCACGATTAATCTCTTCTATTAATAATAAGAACGGTTTAACTCTATCTGTACGACTATTCTTTAAAGCCTCCACATAAATACGCATAAAAGGTCCTGGAACATATGCATACGTAATTGAATCCTTCTCATCGCTTTTAATAGGAACTGGCTTATAGGTTCCTACAAAATTTGCATATGAGTAATCTGGGTGGAAAGTTATTCGCTCTAAATTATCATCATAATCATCTTTCAGCAATTCTTTAGCATCCTTATTTAAGTTAAAACTTTTTCCTGTACCTGGTGCTCCAAATATTATACGATTGCGTTCAAAAGAAGATTGAATTTTAGTATAAAAATTAATAGCCTTTTCGTGGTTAATATTATTTTTATCCTTCTCTTTCATAAGCTCACTTTTTTCTTTATCATAGTAATATCGATTATATAAAAATAATAGATTATCAGGTTTATGAAAAGGATAGCAAATTGTACGTAAACCTTCAGTCTTTTCCGGCAATTTTTCCCCATCATCAAAAACCAATTTCCAATTCGCTTTCTTCTGATGTGGCATCTCTGACGATGAATTAAACGAATATTCTCCTATTTCATCAACACATGCTATTAACTTCTCACCTTCCATGATAACAAATACTGTATTATTATCACTTTTATAAAATCTAAATAATTCCCCTGCTATTCTAGATGCAACTTTCTTATCTGAAAAAATATAACTTTCTTCAAGCTCTCGTTGAATAATAACTTTATCTATATCTTTTTTTAAAGTTTTTTGCGTCAAATCGCCTATTTTAGGATATCCAAATCCAACGACACCTTGTTTATACCATTCACTTACATAATTTTTTTTTGAATCTGAACAACCCAAACGAATAAATTGACGCACCTCACCAAAACGGTTTCTGAATATATCTAAAAATTGCTTATAATACCATCCAGCCAAATTTTGTATTATTGAAATCTGACCACTTCGACCATATGCTTTTTCACTTGGTTTAATTTTTAAAGCTCTAAGTACATGCTTTTGCCAATCGGAAGAATGAAATCCGCTTAATTTATCATTACAAATCATAGAAAAATATTTATGTACCCACCCTAATTCATAATATTTTTCTCCAACCTCATTTTTTAATTTTTCATCTAATCTTTCATAATCTTGAACTGTTTTTAATTTTGCATCACGTATTATATTAACCCCTTTTACTAGTGCATCACGAATTTCTTTACCAAGCTTTACTGCATTTTCTACTGATAGCTCTACTGATTTTTGTGAATATCCAGTTGTCCACTTTCCAGATTTTTGACTTTGAAACAAACCAAATTTATAAGCGGATCCACCTGCGATACTGCCAAAATTCTCTCTGCAATCACTATTCATTTCAAGCCAATAGCATAAGGTATTCTTATTTTCACCTAATGAATAGAACATAGTGGATAAAAGATTTGTATCATCTAACTCTTCTAACTTTTCTGGAGAAAAGATACCTTTAAATACATCTAATTCACTTATTAAAATATCTTGAGAAAATAATTCAATACCTTCAGATTCAACATAATCTTTAAGAATCTCAACTGCTCTTTGATATTCATTCATAATCTACTTTTCACTCCCATTATTTTATTAAATACATTTTAAAGCTAACGTAAACAACAACATTTTCCCCACGTGTTATCAATATATTTGTAAATTAACCCTAGTTAGTTTCCCATAACATATTAATTCAATATGATATTTATTAATTTAATTATATTACATTTATAAGATAGAGTGTATATTAAATAACCATACTAAACCATAGATGATGACCAGTATTTTCAAAATTTACTTATTACAAGAGTTCAAAACAATAAAACGGTACCTCTGTATAAGCAATAAAATAGCACTAACCATTTTCATAGTTAGTGCTATATAGATTAGGAATTTTTGCCTACCACTTGATAAAAACGTATATAGATACTTTTATCTTATCTATTTTTTTCTAATTATTTCTAGCTTGCTCTAATTCTTGAATACGTTTTTCTAATTGAGCGATTCTTTCATCAGTGGATGTTGTATTTGATTTAGATTCAGATCCTACCTTAAAGCTTAGTCCACCATTAAAACCTTGGTTACCATTGCCTACTACAGTACCTACATTAAATTGTACATTTCGGCTTGGGCGATAGTAAGCGCCTAATGCAGTAGCTGTTTTGCCATGATAATGACCAAATCCTACAGCTACACCTAATCCAGTTTCTCCTTCAGAGAAATTTGGTTGTAATGCAGCTAATGCATAACTTGAGGCTGTTGCCTTATTAACTGTAGTTTCTAAATTCGATCCTACCGATTGAACTTGGCTTATAGCAGATTCTAATTGACCTACTGTTGCTGCATCATGTGCATCGACACCATCGGCTACTTTCACCAAGCGATTATATTTAGCATCAGTGTATGTAGTAGGTGTTATTGTTGGTTCCTTATCATAATCTGGCACAGTTTTTTTATAACCTAAGTGTGTGGTGATTTCTTTATCTGGATATTTTACTGTGTAACCAGAAACATCACCTGCATCATGACCAAATGCAATAGTTCCTTCTTCGGTGGCTACACTTTCATAACCAATAGCAGTGCCATATTTGACAGTAGTACCTGCCTTATGACCTAACGCCAAACTGTTCTCGGCCTTAGAACCTGTAAAACCACCGCCTACAGAGGTAGACGCAAGACCAAGTGTCATTCCATTCGAACCACCCACAACCGTACTACCATTGCCTACGGTCATAGCATCACGAGACCCAACAATGGTGCTATACTCACCATTGGCAATATTTTTATGGGTTACAAATTTACGACCTGTAAATTCACGGCCTCCACCGCCAAGTATGGATGCACCAGTGCCTACAGCTTCATTTTTACTGCCCCCAAACACGGAGGACCACATGCCAACACCAGTGTTTCCTAAACCGCCCGCAAGTGTACTTCCTTTTCCATCTGCATTATTTTGAGAACCGCCTATAACAGAACCAATTTCACCAGCTGCATTATTGCCACGACCACCAGCAATAGAACTATGTAATCCATACGTACCATTGGAATTACCACCTGAAATAGATGAGGACTCACCATACGCAATATTATCCTCCCCACCGCTGATTGTGGCATAATTGCCAACTAAGGTTCCTACTGCTTCAATCTGATTTTTTGTACCACCAAGAATGACCCCATTTTTAATTTCTTCGTGAACAATATTTTGAAAGCCCCCTACAATAGCGGTATAAGGGCCTTCGGTCATATTTTTTGTTCCCCCAAGGACTGCACTATTTTCACCTTCTGCTAAGTTAGGTGCCTTATCCTTACCACCACTGACAACGACACTACCATCGCCTAACGCTTGGTTACCAGTCGTATAACCACCAATTACTTGACCTGCAGCCCCTACAGTTAATGTATTTAACATAACACCTACACCAAATGTTAATGCAAATACACAAGCAGTTGCAGTTGTGCTAAAGCACTTTACATTCTTAAGATTATACTTTGGGGAATTCATCTTAAGAATTAACATCTTTTGTACTTTATTCATTTTCTCTTCTCTCTCATCTCTCTATAAATATACAAAATCACAAACAAAAAATAACTACACATTAACCCCTTTCATACTATACACAAGATTTCATATATATTTTTATTCATAAAAATATAATATTTAAATTAATTATAAACTAATTTCACTAGTTATATAATTATCATTACTTATAATCATATAACTAGTATTCATAATGTTTTATTTTTTTCAATGCTATACTAAAAATGATGTGTTTTAACTATTTATCAGTGTAGAGGGTCATAAATATGAAAAAAGGTAAACGAAAGAAAACAGTAACTAGTTTTAAACAAACTAATACATCAAAAATCATGTTATTTTCAATGATTTTAACGGCTATGAGCGCATCCATTGTATATGCAGCAGATACCAACGTGGCCGATGAACCTAAAGTATCACATACCATCACGGTAACTGCTACTAGAACTATGGAGGATATCATAAAAACACCAAGTGCTGTATCTGTTGTAACAGACAAAGATATTGAAACACGAAGAGTTGATACCGTAACAGATGCTCTACAAATGTTACCTGGCGTGTATAAAAGCCAAAAAGCAAACGGTGGATTACAAATTCGCGGTTTTGATTCTACTGACATCTTAGTATTACTCAATGGTGTACCAATGAATAACACCTTTAATAATGGTGTTGATTGGGAAGCTATACCAGTACATTCTATTGAAAGAATCGAATTAGTACGTGGTCCTAGCTCCTCTTTATATGGTGGCAGAGGTGTTGCTGGTGTTATCAACATTCAAACAAAACAACAACAACCAAAACAATCTGTAAAAGATATCCATTGGCATGGACAAATTGGATATGGATCTCATGGGACACTAAATAATGAGTTAGGGTTTGATGCACAAGTATCTAATCGTATTACTGTCGGTATGTCTGCAGAGCAAAGAAAAACAGATGGTTATCCAGGTTTCTTTATTACCGGCAGAGCTGCCAACATAAGGCCGTCTACTGTAACAGTTACACCAGATAACCCAGTTCCACAAACCAAAGATGGTTCCTATCTATTAGGTAGTCGAGGAGATAAGTCATTTAATAATAAGAATCTATCTGCGTATGTAACGATGAAACTCCGTGATAGAGAATCATTAACCTACTCTTATCTATATACGAAAAATAGATATGCTTATGAGAATCCAATGAGTACCATAACCGTAAATGGTGCACCTATCTTCTCTGGAAATGTCAAAATTAACAATCAAAAATATGTAGCACTTAGAACAAGTAGATACTTAGGCTATGATGGATTAAAAGAATATCATGCTCATAACCTACAATATAAAAATGACAAAAATAAGCTACAAGTTACTTTCAATATATTAGATCGAAAAAAAGATGGATTCTCTAGCCCTAGCAATCCAAATACACCTAACTACAGCGGCCCTGGTGATGATTCATTCTATCCTGGAAAAACAATTAATTTTGATGCACAAAAAGTATGGGATCGTATGGGGAAACATAGCGTTGTTGCGGGCATTAACTGGAAAAAGGAAAGCTTTGAGCAAAAACGAAGAGAATTAACTAATTGGAGAAATCATTCTTCCTTTGATTCAACCACATATCCTGGTGGATTGTATGAAATCAACAAAGGTGCTACAAATAATTTAGCCCTATTCGTCCAAGACACATACCGTCCTAATTTCAATTGGGCTATTTATACCGGACTTCGTATAGACCGATTCAAAAAATTTGATGGTCAACACGTTACCTATGATACGAATAATAATAGATACGACACTATAAATCATGGTGAAGGTAGCTACACTGAGTGGAGTCCAAAATTAGCAATTGAACATTATGTAACCGATTCGCTAAACGTATATGCCTCATATGGTCACTCCTTTAACCCACCTCCACTCAGCCAAGTATATCGTTACAGTGATGTAGTGCGAGCAAATCCTAACCTTAATCCAGAGCGTTCAGATACATTTGAAGTTGGTATGAAAAAAGAATGGGGCACAAAAACTGCATTAAATCTATCTGCATTCTATGTAAAAACGAAGGATAAGGTTAAATATGTAACACATTATGATAATAATGGTGATGTAGATTATAAAATGTATGAAAATGTAGACCAAGAAACTCGTCGCGGCATAGAATTAGAACTTCGCCACCAACTATCCTCAAAATGGTCTGTATTTGGAAACTATACATGGCAAATGGGTCGTATAAAACATAAAGATCTTCCTAACACAAATGCAAGCGGATATGAGGAAATCAATTATGATATACCTAAACACATCTTCCATGCAGGTCTTGAATATACTAATGGTAAATGGAATGCCCTTTGGGATGCTCAATATGTAAGTCGTCGACAATCAGTAGATGATATTACAGGTCAATACGGTTCCTCAGATAGCTACTTTATCTCTAATGTAGCAATGAATTACAAATTCTCCAAAGAAGCGACATTACAATTAGGTATTCAAAATGTGTTTAATCGTGTTTTCTTTGATGATGAAGCTACCGCAGGACGAACATATTCTGCAAGTATGAAGTTTAAATTTTAGTAATCATTCATCAAATTTTACTATATAACTTCTATTTGCTTTAACCACAACCATATAAAATCTATCTAAATTTAATATATAAAAGCAAAAAAAGGTCCATCGCATATCGTTTCTATGCGATGGACTTATTTATTCTTCTTCAATTATTATTCCATTTATATATGCAAATTCAATCATAGTGGATCCATAAAATTCACTCACGCCTAATGAAATATTTTCTTTAGGAATTTCTTTCAACTGATTATAAAAGTCAATATACATACTTCTTAACTCAGAATTTTTGATTATTTTATTAAAATATTGTTGAGCTTTATCTTTTCCACCATAATGATAAATATAATACAGTAGATTATAATCGTTTATATCTCCCTCTATAAGTTTTTCAATATTACGTTCTGTATCTTCAAAACCTTCAAATAGCGGTATTATATATTCCTCACATAACTTGCTAACTTCATCTACAGTATATTGATAGCTAGCACCTGCTAATTGATACCAATGCCATTCCGTTCTATTTAACAAACGACCTAATTCTCCGCCATATACAAACCCGTTATGAATATTAGCTTTTTTCATAGATTTAGAATAAATGGCAATATGTGGAACAAACTCTACGCTATCTGCATAGTTATTTCTATTAGCTTGAAAGTAGATTTCAAAGATAAGGTCTTTATTCTTAGAGGTTTTCTTTAACTTCTGACCTTTACTAACTACCTTAAAATCAGGAAATTTACTTGCTATCTCCTGCCAAGCTTTTTCACATAACTCTCTAGGTTTCAAAATTGTAAAAGTCCTCCTAAATAGTACTGTATTTCTTTTAAAGATTACTTTCAATAACTATAACAGATGTATATTAAAGTATTTCCTTTTCCCAAGCAATACATGAGTTTAAAACTCTAATGCATCTTTACTAAAGTTTATAAGATCAACTTAAATATTATGAATTATTTTAATCCAGTAATCTTTCTTAATCCAATTATCAAAGCATACATCAAATCTATCTCTTTCAGTATTATCTGATGCATCTATAATAGGATACACTTGATTAAAGTAAGAAACTAAGATATCAAAATCTGGACTATAAACCCGTAATGGATCTCTATAATAATGCCAATCCTTCATACTGGCTTGCTCTACGTGTAAATGTCAATATAAGAATGTACAAAAATGATGATATAAGAATGTACAATTATTTTAATACACTATTCAATTACCAGCTCTACATAATCCCCATCTTCCTTATTGTATACATGCTTATTTACGATTCCAAGTAGTTTCTGTATATCTTCCATATCTGAAGCCGAAAATTCCAAATAACAAGTCTCATCACTGGTATAATTCAAATCTTCATAAAAATCCTGAATCGCCACATAAAATTTTTCTAAAACATCTTCCAATGGATATTGGGAAATATTCCTCGGACTATCTCCTTCTCCTAATTCTGGTTCTTGAACAAATTTTAATGAAGTAACAAAGCAATCACTTTTCATAAAATCGTCATACGTTTTATAGATATGTTCTGCTACCTTTTCGTAATCAGCTTTGTTATATTTTTCATGTACAAAAATATCTATATTTTTCATCTCAACCTCTTTAATGTGGTGTGAAAATTATCATTAGTCCCCTACAACTTCAAATTTACGTATCCACATAAATTTATATTTTGTACCATTTCAATATTATACAATTATTACTTATTCGTTTTCCTTATAGTAACTGGGATAAAGAGGGTGTTCAAATACACCATCATCAATCATTTTCTCAATCTTCGATGGCAAATCAACTTTATATACTTTTTTATAAATAGCTGTGCTTAAACATTCAAATCCTCCTCCCGAAGAAATATCACCTAAAAAATTTTGAATTGCTTCTATATCGGGATAATGATCAGGATTATGTAGATAACGCATATATTCCTCTAAAACTCGTCTAATGTATAGAAAGTCTTTCAGGCTCATTGTTATTTTTTCCTTATCAGAAATATTATTTAACCCATATTCAATTATGTCTTTTATATCTGCATATTTTCTCATATCTGAATTCAATACATCTTTTCTCCAAATAAACCGAGAGTTTCATTAAATTTCTAATGAAATTATCTCCATAAATTTTGATTTCTCTTTGCTTAAAAATAAATACCATTATATAATTCCATAAACTCTTTAGCAAACTTTGCGATAAGTTCATGATCAAGTGTAGTAGCTAAGATTTCTTCACTATCATTAGCTGTTGATGTCCAAGATTCGCTGTTACAGAAACGCTATCGCATAAAGCATTCGTAATTAAGGACTTCGGTCTATTCCCTTGTCATTAATACAACCGTCTCCTCAACAAATTCAAGTTAGCAAGTACACATTATATCAATAAGAACTTCACGAATGTCCATTATTGGCTATTTAATTTGGTTGTCAAGCTCAATACCCTGTTCCGCTAAACCAAAAACTAACTCCTTAAAACTTTCTGCAATAATTTCTAAATCATCAACCGATGTCACATATACATCATGTGGCAAAACAACAATTTTGTCTGTTTCCTTTAAAATACAAACTAAACTTCCATCACCTAAACCGCCAATAGGAAAAACAGTATTATTTGATATGTTGCTTTCTTCGTCGTCGCTATAGTTTGCAATAAAAGCAGGGTATTCATAACCTAACTCCTCTAAAGTGAAAATCCATGGATCAACAAAATGGCAGCCACCAAATTCCTTGAGTAAATATCGATATTCTGACGGAATTGGTTCGAATTTGTTTTCAAACTCAGATATGTCTTTTTCGGACTCCGGGTGATATTTGCTGTGCGTGTCAGCCATAACGCTATAAGCTTTTCTTAGTAATTTAATCTCTGCTTTTGTTAATTCCATATGCTTTCTCCAATCAATACGATGAATTATCTTTTGTTCACCTTATCCGCCTTTGAAAATCAGCCCAACAAACGGGAATTGGTTATCCTTTTCCGCAAGCTCCTTTTCCAATATTGCCCTCAACATTATGATAAAATATCCGGCACTTTTCCTGCGTAAATGCTTGCACAATTCCATTCAACTACTGAAAATCCATATTCTTTAATAAACTCTTCAAATTCCTTTTTATCCCATTCTTGATACATCTTAAATCCTAAAATAGACATCAAACTTTTTATCATTTTTCTTTGCTTTCCCTCTTTCCATAGAAAAGTGGGGGCGAACAAAGTCCCATTAGGTTTTAACACCCTATATATTTCTTTCATCGCCTCATCCGGTTTAGGCATAATATGAAGTGCATTAGCAATTAACACACAATCAAATTTTTCATGCGAATAGGATAATGCTACTGCATCGGCTGTTTCAAATGAGGACGAATGTATTCGCAAACTTTATCATATACTCATTTGTCTTTTTTCATGAAAGGAGCATATAGCTTAGCAAATTTATCCCAAAATTTTTTATTGCTTTTATCAATCATTTCAACGCTCCTTTAAATATAAAAATGATCCTATCAATCTTTATATTGAGCCTATTTTCTCATTGATACCTTGCAAGAAAGGAATAATAGCTATATGTTGCCTTACTTTCAGCACTGGTCAAATCAAGCTCATCCAGCTCAATTTCAACTTCTATATGCTTATCAACATCGAGTTTGGACAAAAGTGCTACCGTCTCAACATGCGCTGTCATTGGAAACATATCTACAGGTTGGACTTCTCTTAGTTCATAGCCGTAGTGTGTAAGGATTTCAATGTCTCGAGCCATAGTTGCTGGGTTACAGGATACGTAAACGATGCGGTTAGGTTCCATCCCTGCTGCAGAGGTTAGCACTTCTTCTTTACAGCCTGCTCGGATTGGATCGAATACGATCACGTCTGGTCGTACGCCAGCTTTATAGAGTTTTGGCATCTCAACAGCCGCATCAGCGACGATAAATTCAGTATTGTCATAGCCATTATTTCGAGCATTTTCACGAGCATTGATAATGGCTGGCTCTACAATTTCAATGCCGATAACATGTTTAGCTTTATGAGCTAGAAATAATGAGATGGTACCTGTACCACAGTACGCATCGATAACAGTTTCATTACCTTTTAAGTCTGCATAAGCTAATGCTTGATCATAAAGCACCGTAGTTTGTTCTGGATTCACTTGGAAGAAGGAGTGTGGAGATAAGGTAAACCGTAAATCCTTAATGTGATCTGTAATCGTCCCATCACCATAGAGGATATTATTTTTAGGGCCTAAGATAACATTAGTACGCTTACCATTCACGTTATGAACGATAGTTTCCACCTGTGGTATACGTTCCGTAAGTTTATCAATCCATTGTTCTTGATGTAGGAGATAATCTGTAGCTGTTACTAGAATGACCATCCATCCGGATTGACCGATACGTCCGATAATATGACGCAATACGCCCTTTCCCGTATGTTCATCGTATGGCTCAACATCAAGTTCTTTGGCTATGTCATAACAGATTTGGGCTATACGATTATTTCCTTCATCTTGGATAGGACAATTCGTCCCCTGTACGATATCGTGAGACCCCATTGCATAGAATCCCATTTGAATGTCGCCTCTAACACCACCGACAGGCATTTGCATCTTGTTTCGATACGCCCAAGGTTCTTTTGGTCCTAGTGCAGGTTTTACAAGGTTGGGATTTTGGTGACCAATTCGTTCAATAACATCCTTCACCTTTTGTGTTTTTAGTGAAAGCTGTCCTTCATAGGTAATGTGTTGTAATTGACAACCACCACATACGCCATAGAGTTCACAAGTTGGCTCTATACGATTAGAAGCTGGTGTTACAATATCTATTAACTTGCCTGTAGCATAGGTCTTTTTCACCATATTAATAGATACTTTCACCGTTTCTCCAGGCAATGCAAAGGGAACAAAGACAGTAAAATCATCTACGCGACCTACACCTTCTCCACTACTGCCAATACCGTGAATGGTTACCAAAACCTCCTCGCCAAGTTTAACAGGTGCATTTAGAATGGCCTGTTGTTTTTTAGAAAGTTTTCCACCTGTATGTTGTTGTCTACCTTTAGATTTATGTTTACGAGATGTACGACCTGTACCGTTCATTACGCGTCTCTTTTCTTCCAAATTTTAATGATACCAGTCACGATGAGTACAAAGAATACCGCACCAAATTTAACGAGTAATTCTTCCCCTTGAATATATGGTAAAAGAAGTGGATCTTCTACGATCATTTCACCGGCAACCCATCCAAGTAGTGCACCGCCAGCCCAAAGAATGGCTGGGAATTTGTTAATAATACGAGCGAATAGTGTAGAACAAAATACGATGATAGGTACCGTAATTAGCATACCAACGATAACAAGCTCTAAATGACCTTTTGCTGCGCCCACAACACCGATGACATTGTCGATACTCATCATAGCGTCGGCAACGATTATCGTCCAGATAGCCCCCATTAAGGAATTTTTAGCCTCAATGTGAGCCTCTTCGTCATCGCCTTTTAAAAGCTGAACGGCAATCCATATAAGTACAAGGCCACCGCCTAAATGAACGAGAGGAATCAAGGTTAACGCTTCTACCAAAACGGTGGCAAACAGAAGGCGCATTAAAATGGCACCTGCCGTCCCCCATATAACGGCTTTCTTTTGAAGTTCTGGTGCTAATTTACCGGCTGCCATACCGATGACTACAGCATTATCTCCGGCTAATAAAATATCTATCAATATAATTTTGCCAATCGTAACCCACGTGGCCGCTTCTAAAAATTCCATTATACGCACCTCAACTATAATTAATTCTATAACTATCCCTTAACTATACCATATTTTATGTATTTTCTCATCTAAAACAAATGCTTTAATATCTTTCATAATCTACTGCAAAAAAATATCTCTCCTCCTGTAAAAAAGAGAAGAGATATTATACATTCCAATTATTTTTTAAGTTGTTTTACTACTAAAGATGCGCCTACTACAAGGATAACGGCAGCTATTTTAATATACAGAGCATACGGTTCAACTGTATGAGCAATCAATGTATCTTCCACACTCATGCTAGCGCCGACCCATCCTAGGATACCACCACCAACGTAGAGAATAATTTGGAAACGCTCGATGACTTTCACAAATAATGTACTACCATACACGATGATAGGCACCGTAATAAGCATACCAATAGCAACCATTGTCATATGGCCACCTGCAGCGCCTACTACACCGATTACATTATCGATACCCATGATACCGTCAGCAATGACAATCGTCATGATTGCAGCTCGCAAACTATCCTTGGCCTCGATATTATGCTCACTGTCATCATCAGCAACGAGCTTGTACCCAATCCATAATAAAAGGATACCACCTACCAAACGAAGTGCTGGAATTGTATTTAAAGCCTCAACGAAGAGGAATGCCATAACGAGACGTAAAATGATAGCACCTGCTGTGCCCCAGAAAATTGCTTTCTTTTGTAAATGAGCCGGCAAATTTCGTGCAGCCATGCCAATCACAATGGCATTATCGCCGGCCAACAGAATATCGATGACAATGATTTGTAACATTGCCAACAAACCTTGAACAGATACAATGTCCAATTCGTACCTCCTATAACGAAAATATTTAATATACTTATTATACTAAAGAGCATCTACCTTGTACAATACTGTAATGTATCCATCTATTCGTAATACGAATACCTGTATATAACTATATTCTATATTTTTTAATACACCTAGCCATAATAGATAGACTATGTTAAAATATATCATCAATTTAGGAGGTCATTATGTATCAAACATATTCTATACTACAAAAATTATGGTTGTTCATTAAATTATTTACTCCTATGTGCATCACCCAATTTTCTCTTGTAGGGGGCACATTTATCGCCATCTTCTTAACAGGACAATATAGTACAATTGATTTAGCTGGGGTTGCTACAGGGTACAATCTATGGTTATTATTCTATATCTTTGCACAAGGGACCCTAATGGGTATCACCCCGATCATTGCACAGCTATTAGGAGCCAAGAAAACAGATAGTATACCTACCATCGTCTACCAAGGGTTTTATATTGCAACAACCCTAGCACTTATTATATTATTAATCGGTGTTTTCGGATTAGTACCATTACTAAATTTCCTTAATTTAGAACCTGCTGCTACGGCTGTTTGTATCAATTATTTAAAAGCTTTCGCACTTGGCCTATTCCCTCTGTTATGGGTTAATACATTGCGTAACACCGTTGATTCCCACGGGTTAACTCACTATTCTATGGCCATTGTAGTAACGAGTTTTGTAGTGAATGTATTCTTAAACTACTCACTGATATTTGGGCACTTCGGATTGCCTGAAATTGGTGGTGTCGGTGCTGGTTATGGTATTGCCGGAGCATGTTGGACAAACTTTATTTTATTTAGTGCGATGGTGCTCTTCCATCCTAAATTAAAGAGATATCGTATCTATAAAGATTGGGTACGCCCCAAATGGCAATACATACGTGAGCAATTACAAATCGGCTTGCCAATCGGTTCTTCCATCTTTTTTGAAGCCAGCATTTTCAGTATTGCCGGCCTATTGATGGTGCACTTTGGATCCGCTGTCGTGGCGGCTCACCAATCGGTCATTGCCTTTACCAACGTGTTCTATTGCTTACCACTTAGCATTGCCATGGCTTCTACCATTGCTGTGGGATATGAAGTCGGTGCTGAGCGACATAAAGAAGCTATTCAGTACTCCTACATTTCTCGCGTTTTAGCCATTGTCATTGCGATTTTGATTTGTGCTTTCACATTCACTCATATGGAAAGCATATCCGCATTATTTACAAATGATGAAGAGGTATATAATCTAATTTATAGATTCCTCGGGTATGGCGTTTTCTTCTCCGCCTTCGATGCCATTGGTACACCGTTACAAGGTATTCTACGGGGCTACAAGGATGTAAAAATTGTATTCTATATTTCTCTCATTTCCTATTGGGGCGTTTGCTTCCCTATTGCATATATTCTTGCCAACAACCCAAATTACGGCCCATTTGGTGTATGGATAGGCCTATTAGCTAGCGTAATTGTAGCAGGCATACTATTCACCATTCGAACATGGTATATTCAACACAAACAAGTACATATAAAAGCATAACGCACAAAAGCAGCACTGCAAGTCATAATCAGCAGTGCTGCTTTTCTACTATAAGGTATTAACTATTTTTGTATTACATTGTATTGCCTTGTAATACATCTTGTTTTTCAACATTCGACATGCGGAAAAAATTGTATAATGTTTCCGCCGTCTTATAGTTCATAGAATCGACCTTAGCTAATTCATCTATACTGGCTTTTTTCATGGCCTCTAAGCTATTGAAATGAGCCCATAAAGCCTTACGTCGTTTAGGACCAATACCATCAATGTGATCGAGTACGGATTCTAAGTTACGTTTGCCCCGCAATTTACGATGATAGGTAATAGCAAATCGATGGGCTTCATCACGAATTTGTTGCAATAATTGCAACTCTGGTGAATGATGACTCAAAATGATGCTATCCGATTGCCCCTCTACAAAGACCTCTTCTATCCGTTTAGCCAAGGATATGACTGGCACATCTGTAACACCTACAGCGCGTATGAGCGGTATAGATGCATTGAGCTGCCCCTTACCACCATCGATAATAATGAGGTCTGGCATAGGCCAATCCGTTTCATTACCATAGCGGCGTTCCATGATTTCTGCCATCGATTTAAAGTCATCGGGCTTTCCCTGTGTAGTCTTTAATTTAAAGCGTCTATACTCCTTCTTAGCTGGCTTACCGCCTTCAAATACAACCATGGAGGCTACGGTTTCAGAGCCTTGTGTATGGGAAATATCAAAGCACTCCATACGCTCTGGTAATCTTGGCAAGTCGAGGACCTCCGCCAATTTCTTAACGGCACCTCCACTCTTATCGATTTGGTATTGCCATTGGCGGCGACGTTCTTCAAGGAATGTTTCAGCATTTTCATGAGCCATTTTAATCATGTCCATCTTATAACCACGTTGAGGCACAAGGACATCGACCTGTTGGCCCTTCATGTCACTGAACCAATCCTTAAATAGATGTTGCTCAGAACTTTCCATAGGCAATAATAGCTCTTTAGGAATAAAGGTACTATCCCCATAGTACTGCTTAATAAAATCAGTCATAATGGTTTCTTCCGAGTCACCTTCATTTTGCACGAAGTAATTTTCTCGGCCTAATAGACGGCCACCTCGAATAAAGAGTAGTTGTACACATGCCAATTGACCATCTACAGCTATCCCCAGTACATCTAGATCACCACGTTGCGTTACCATCCGCTGTTTTTCTTGAATTTTCTCAATGCTCGTCAATTGGTCTCGATAACGTGCTGCATCTTCAAATCGAAGCTCTTCCGCAGCTATCTCCATCTTTTCCTTAATTTCTTTAAGCAATGGGATTGGTTTTCCCTCAAAGAGCGCTATAATTTCATCGATGTATTTGCGGTAATCCGGTACTGATATCTTATGAAAGCATGGCGCTTCACAATAGTGCATATGATATTGCAAACAAGGGCGTTCTACCTTCATCGATTTACAGGTACGCAATGGAAAATACTGACGAATCAACTTGAGGACTACATGAACGGCTGTTACATCGGTAAAGGGCCCAAAATATTTAGCCCCATCCCGTTCAAGGCGACGTGTCATATATACGCGAGGATAGTCTTCTTGAACAGAGATTTTAACATAAGGATACGTTTTATCGTCCTTAAGGGAAATATTGTATTTCGGCTTATGTTCTTTGATAAGCGTATTTTCTAATATAAGAGCTTCCATTTCCGTCTTTGTTTGAATAATCTCTACATCGACGGCACGCTTCATCATCGCCGTTACCTTAGGCGCCCGATTCGCATCATTACGCACATAGGATCGCACGCGATTGCGTAAATTAATCGCTTTACCCACATAGATGATGCGGTTATATTGATCACGCCATAAATAAATCCCTGGGGTGGTCGGTAAATGGCTAACCTTTTCTAATAACTCTTCAGACGGCATATATCCTCCTTTCTTCGTCAATTCTCCATACCATTATAATTAATACTTCATTGTGGCAACCATACAAGGCAGTGCGATACAAATTATTTCTTTTTCTTTGCAGCATTCATAAATGTATTAGTTTGTTCTAATACAGGACCTAAGAATTTTCCAGTATAGCTTTCTTTCACCTTTGCAATCTGTTCCGGTGTACCGGTAGCCACGATGGTACCACCTCGATTACCACCTTCAGGACCGAGATCTATAATATGATCCGCCACTTTGATAACATCGAGATTATGTTCAATTACGATAACTGTATCGCCACCATCTACCAATTTTTGTAAAACATCTAGAAGCTTTCTAATATCTTCCGCATGAAGGCCTGTTGTAGGTTCATCAAGAATATATAGAGTTTTACCTGTACTACGACGTGCTAGTTCTGTAGCCAATTTAACCCGTTGAGCTTCACCACCAGATAATGTGGTTGCCGCTTGGCCTAAACGAATATAGCCAAGACCAACCTCTTGCAATGTTACCATTTTCTTGTAGATTTTAGGGATAGCACTAAAGAATTCTACTGCATCATCTACGGTCATATCTAACACATCGGCAATAGATTTGCCCTTATATTTAACCTCTAGTGTTTCGCGGTTGTAGCGAGCCCCTTTGCAGACCTCACAAGGCACGTACACATCTGGTAAGAAATGCATTTCAATTTTGATGATACCATCCCCACGACAAGCTTCACAGCGGCCACCTTTTACATTGAAACTAAAACGCCCTTGTTTATACCCGCGCATCTTAGCCTCTGGCGTTTGACTATATAATTCACGAATCGCATCGAATACGCCTGTATATGTGGCAGGGTTAGAACGAGGTGTGCGACCGATAGGGCTTTGATCAATATTGATGATTTTATCGATATGCTCTAGGCCTCGAATCTCTTTGTGAGCCCCCACCTTATGATACGAACGATATAGCTGATTTGCCAGCCCTTTATATAAGATTTCATTTATCAAAGTAGACTTACCAGAACCGCTGACACCTGTAACAACTGTAAATAGTCCAATTGGGAATTTCACATTAATATTTTGTAGATTATTTTCTTTGGCACCTCGAATTTCGATGCAGTTTTTACCAGGTTTACGTCGTTCGTCAGGAAGAGCTATAAACTTGCGGCCGCTCAAATATTGACCGGTAATGGAGTCTTTCACCTGCATAACCTCATCTACAGTCCCTGCTGCAATGACTTGACCACCATGCTCGCCCGCACCTGGTCCAATGTCTACAAGGTAATCTGCAGCGCGCATTGTATCCTCATCATGTTCTACAACGAGCAGTGTATTACCAAGGTCACGCAACCCTTTTAAGGTATCGATAAGTCGATCATTATCTCGTTGGTGTAGACCGATGGATGGCTCGTCAAGAATATACAACACACCAACAAGACCAGAACCAATTTGCGTTGCTAACCGAATACGCTGTGCTTCACCACCGGATAAGGTGCCTGCACTGCGATTCATAGTAAGGTAATCAAGGCCTACATTATTGAGGAAGCCTAGTCGTGCATTAATTTCTTTTAGAATCTGTGCACCAATCACTTGTTCTCTATCAGTTAATTGCAAATGACTAAAGAAATCTAGCACTTCTTTAATCGTTAATTGGGTTACTTCATTAATGTTCTTATCCCCTACGGTAATTGCTAATACCTCGGGTTTAAGACGAGCGCCATGACAGGTCGTACATGGTTTAATGGACATGAATTTTTCAAATTCTTCGCGCATAGAATCGGTAGATGCTTCGCTATGGCGGCGCTTTACCATCGGCAAAATACCTTCGTATTCGGTGAAAAATTCCTTTTCTTCGCCACGCATATTTTCATAGGTGAAAGCCACTTTATCCGTCGTACCATACATGACCTTCTTCTGTAATGCCTTAGGTAATTCATCATAGGTAGAGTCTAAGGAGTGTCCATTGGCTTTCAATAGACCTTCTAGCTGTCGCATAAACCATGCGTTAGGATTAGAGCTCAACGCCTGTACACAACCATCGGCAAAACTAATAGAGCCATCTGGAATGACGCGATCTTCATCAACCTCCATGGTAGAACCAATACCCAAACAAGCGGGACATGCCCCAAAGGGACTATTGAAAGAGAACATACGGGGTTCAATTTTTGGCAATGAAATATGACAATCAGGGCATGCAAAGTTCTGACTATACATATGCTCTGGGCCATCGACCTCTTGAACAATAACGATACCTTCTGCCCATTTAGAAGCTGTTTCCATAGAGTCTGCTAACCGGGATTCAATGCCTTCTTTGACAACAAGTCGGTCTACTACGATATCGATGGAATGCTTTTTATTTTTCTCTAATACAATATCCTCATCCATTGTGCGTACCACACCATCAACGCGAGCACGGACAAAACCCTCTTTTCGAAGTTGTTCAAAGACAGATTTATGTTCCCCTTTTTTTCCTTGAATCATAGGTGCTAAGATTAAAATCTTAGTCCCTTCAGAAAAGCTCATTACATCATCTGTCATTTGTTGAATGGTTTGTTGTGTAATGGGTTTACCACACTCTGGACAATGAGCATGTCCAACACGGGCAAATAATAGACGTAAATAGTCGTAAATCTCCGTCACCGTACCAACTGTAGAACGAGGATTTCGACTTGTAGTCTTTTGGTCGATAGAAATGGCTGGAGATAAACCTTCAATATAATCTACATCAGGCTTATCCATTTGTCCCAAAAATTGACGCGCATAGGCCGACAGTGATTCTACATAACGCCGTTGGCCTTCTGCGTAAATCGTATCGAATGCAAGGGACGATTTACCAGATCCACTTAAACCAGTTAAGACAATAAACTTGTCTCGCGGTAGTGAAATATCTATATTTTTAAGGTTATGCTGACGTGCACCTTTTACAATCAATTGATCTTTCATATATGTACCTTTTTACTTTTTGGTGATTGTTTCTTAGAATTTTTTCGTGGTTTTTTTAACTTACTGTCACCGACACTATGCATATCGGACCATTGTTGACGAAGTTCGCCCAATTGGTCACGTAATTTAGCAGCCTTTTCAAATTCCAACTGTTTAGCAGCCGCCTTCATTTGACGGTCAAGCTCTTCAATCTTGTTATATAGTTCTTCTGCCGTAATCTCTGCTACCTTAGTAGCATCTGCATCTTGAGCATATGGTTCGTGGCCATGGTCCATTCCAGCTGCAGAGGACTTCTTTTTCCCTTTCTTTGGTGAAAGCCCTTTGCCATCGGTGACCATATCTTCTTCAATTTTAGTGAGCTCAATAAGCTCTTTCACATCTTTAGATACAGATTTTGGCGTAATATGATGTTCAATATTATATGCCTCTTGTACTGCACGACGACGATCTGTTTCGTCCATAGCGCGTTGCATAGAACCGGTTACACGGTCAGCATACATAATAACATGACCATTCACATTACGCGCTGCACGACCGATAGTTTGAATCATAGCTGTATCAGAGCGTAGAAAACCTTCCTTATCGGCATCTAAAATAGCCACCAAGGAAACCTCTGGCATATCGAGGCCTTCGCGGAGCAAGTTGATACCGACTAATACATCGAATACACCGGCCCGCAAATCGCGAATGATTTCAGCCCGCTCGATGGTAACGATATCCGAGTGAAGGTAACGAACACGAACACCCATTTCCTTCAAGAATTCCGTTAAATCTTCAGCCATCTTCTTCGTCAATGTCGTAACGAGAACCCGTTCATTCTTAGCGGCGAGCTTATGAATCTCACCGAGTAAATCATCCATTTGCCCCTTAATAGGACGAATTTCAATGGATGGATCGAGTAGCCCTGTAGGACGAATGATTTGCTCTGCCACATTCGTTTCTACTTCCATTTCATACGGTCCTGGCGTTGCTGATACATACACGATTTGATTGATCCGTTCTACAAACTCATCGAATTTCAGTGGTCGATTGTCGAGTGCTGATGGCAAACGGAAGCCATATTCGATAAGAGATTCTTTACGCGCTCTATCCCCATTGTACATAGCACGAACCTGTGGAATGGTTACATGAGATTCATCTACCATGATGAGGAAATCATCTGGGAAGTAGTCTATCAATGTATATGGTGCCTCTCCAGCCTTACGTTCGGACATATGGCGGGAATAGTTTTCGATGCCTGAACAGTAGCCCATTTCTTGCATCATTTCTATATCATAACGGGTGCGCTGTTCAAGACGTTGCGCCTCGAGCAGACGATCTTCTGCTTTCAGTTTTGCCAACTGCTCATCAAGTTCTGCCTCAATGCGCTCTACCGCAATTTTCATTTTTTCTTTTGTTGTAACATAGTGAGATGCAGGATAGACCGCAACATGTTTGCGCTCTGCAATGACTTCTCCCGTTAATGCATCCACCTCAACAAGACGGTCGATTTCATCGCCGAATAGTTCCACCCGAATTGCTCTTTCACTATAGGCAGCAGGGAAAATTTCTATGGTGTCCCCTTGTACGCGGAATGTACCGCGAATAAAATTCATATCATTACGCGTATATTGGATATCTACGAGTTTAGACAGAATTTCATCACGAGATTTCGTCTGACCTAATCGCAAGGACAATACGAGATCAGAATAGTCCTCCGGATCACCTAAGCCATAAATACAGCTAACAGAAGCAACGATGATAACGTCTCGGCGCTCAAATAAACTCATAGTAGCACTATGGCGCAATTTATCGATTTCATCATTAATAGATGCATCCTTCTCGATGTACGTATCACTAGAAGGGATATACGCTTCTGGTTGATAAAAATCGTAGTAAGATACAAAGTATTCTACCGCATTATTAGGGAAGAAACTTTTAAACTCGCTGCAAAGTTGAGCAGCCAATGTTTTATTATGGGCGATAATCAAGGTCGGTTTCTGAACCGCCTCGATGACCTTTGCCATGGTAAAGGTTTTTCCTGTACCAGTCGCACCTAATAGGACTTGAGCCCATTCGCCACGCTCAATCCCGTCTGTAAGAGATTGAATGGCTGTAGGTTGGTCCCCAGTAGGCGTAAAGGGCGCCTCCACTTTAAATGGTTGGCCCCCTTCATAGTTATAGCTATTATGTTTCATTACTGTTCATCCTGATGTTTACGGATAGCCTTGAGTTCTTCCTCTGACAAACGACGACCTGCATTTTCAGCTTGGTTCAATGTATCCTCACCTTCTAACACTTCGATGAGCATAGCAATGGAAAAGCGATCTAATGTAGGCGTTGTCTTTTGAATTTCATCGGCCATCATCCAATCTGATTCAGTATAGTTATTAATACGATCTGTAATTTCTTCCCAGTTTGAAAGTAGTAATCTCGTAATAGGACGATATAATTCAATACCGAAATACTCGATTAAGCTAACGATTTTTTCCATATTTTCTAGGCTTACATTACATTCATTTTTTTTATTTTCAGATTCTACATATTCAAGTAAGAATTCCCGGTTATATTTATTTGTCACCTTGAATCATTCCTTTATTAAATAGTGCATTGGCAAATTCTTTTGCATTAAATGGACGTAAATCATCCATGCCTTCACCAACGCCAATCCAACGTACAGGTACGCCTAGTTCTTCTTTAATAGAAATAACTACGCCACCTTTCGCAGTACCATCTAATTTAGTAACTACAATACCACTAACAGGTACGGCTTGACCAAATAATTTAGCTTGGCTTACCGCATTTTGACCTGTAGTGCCATCGAGAACGAGCAATGTTTGATGTGGAGCACCCTCTACATGATTGTTCGCTACGCGGCCCATTTTTTTAAGTTCTTCCATAAGATTTACTTTTGTATGAAGACGACCAGCCGTATCGACAATTACCATGTCTGCATTACGAGCCTTTGCGGCTTCCATCGCATCATATACAACGGCAGCAGGGTCCGCACCTTCCTTATGTTTTACGATAGGTACGCCTACGCGGTCAGCCCAGATGGATAATTGGTCCGCCGCCGCCGCACGGAATGTATCTCCAGCAGCGATGATAACCTTTTTACCTTCTTTAGTATAGTAGTTTGCTAATTTAGCAATAGTTGTAGTCTTACCCACACCATTAACACCAATAACCAGGATAACCTCTGGGTGGTGAAGTGTGATTTCATCCTCTTGGTCAACTAACATTTCTGTGATGCGGTCTTCCATAAATGGCATTACATCACCAGTATTGTTAATAATACCTTCTGTAACACCACGGCGGATTTCCTTCATCAAATACTCTGTAGTCTTAGGACCTAAATCGCTAGTGAGCATGACTGCTTCTAAATCATCAAGAAAATCATCATCGATTTCTGCATAACCAATGATTACTGTTTCTACATTTTTTACAAAGGACTTACGAGTTTTTTCTAAGCCCTCTTTAATTTTATTAAAGAATCCAAATGCCATTATGCTAGATCCTCCTTCACATCTTCAAATGAAACCGTTAATAATCGAGATACACCGCGCTCCACCATGGTCACCCCTTGTAATACTTCGGCAGCTTCCATCGTTTTCTTACGATGTGATACGACGATAAACTGAGTTTCCTTATTTACCCGATTCAAATAAGAACTAAATCGCTCTACATTTGCTTCATCCAAAGCAGCATCAACTTCGTCAAGCACACAGAATGGAGCCGGACGATAGTCGAGGAACGAGAATAATAAAGCAATAACTGTGAGTGCTCGTTCCCCACCAGATAGTAATGTCAATTGTTGACGCTTTTTCCCTGGTGGTTGAATATAGAAATCGATACCTCCAGTCAAGATATTTTCTGGATCGGTAAGTACGATTTGAGCCGTACCACCGCCAAATAATTGACTGAATACGTGTTGGAACTGCTTGCCTACCACATCTAATACATCGTATAGTTGCGTGCTCATGGCCTTGTCCATTTCAGCAATAACCGCTTGTAATTGTTCTTTTGCCGTATCGAGATCTGCTAATTGATTCGATAAGAAATCATACCGAGTTTTCGTCTCTTCATACTCTTCTACAGCATTAGGATTTACAGATCCAAGTTCTGCAATTTCCGCCATTAAACGAGCTTGTTCCATTTTCCAATCATTCACAGAGCCGGCAATATTTATATGCTGTGCATCTTCCAATGAATAGCCTAATTCATTCAAATCCTCTACAGCACGATCACAATCCATGCGATAACGCGTCAATTTACCTTCTGCTTCAACTAGACGATTTTGAACCACCTTATACCGCTGGTTGAGTCGGTCTTGTTCAGCTAAAATTAATTCAATCTCCTCCCGTGCACCAGCAGTCGATTGATACGCTTCATCACGTAAAGCGCGAAATTTTTCAACCTCTCCACGAATCGCTTCAAGAGACTCATTAGCAACTCGAATTTGTTCAGGAATCACAACATTCAAACGCTCTTCACTAGAGTGTAATAACTCCATGAGAGGTTCTAAGCGAGATACTATGGTTTCCAAATTTTGCTTTCGTTGCTCTTGTTGTACCTTACGTTCTTCTATAGTGCTTTCTAAACGTTCACAAAACAATCTAGAGGCTGTAAAAGATTCATATGCCTCTTGCTGTGCCTTTTGCAGCGTACTTAATCGTTCCATAATTGCCGATTGATCACCTTGTTGTTCAGGTGAATTATGTAACGCTGCCAATTCCGATTCAGATTGTGAAAGCACATGTTTTGTTTGACCCATGTCCACGTCAATTTGAACGATACGTTCCTGTTCATCATGAAGCACACGCTTTTTACGTTCTAATTGATTTTCAATGTTCTGAATCTTCGTTTGACTGGCCGAAAACAAAAGATTGGTATGTTGATATTGTTCATCCAACACACTTCGCTCACGTTGCGCCCGTTCAATACGATTTTCTTCATCCTTGATTTGTTGTTCCAGTTTGGCCGTACGCTCTTCCACAGAAGCTAATTCGGCCTCTAAACGAGCCGCCTCTTCACGACGACTTAACAAGGAACTGCGTTTTTTCTTCGTTGCACCACCAGTTAAGGAGCCACCTGGTTGGAATTGTTCACCCGTTAATGTAACGATGCGTAACTGCTGATTATATTTCTTTTGTAACGCAATAGCTCGTTCCATTGTTTCTACAACTAATGTACGGCCCAACAAGTATTGGAAAATATGATTATAGGCAGCATCGAATTCAATACAGTCGACAGCTGTCCCAATGACACCATCTTCCGACAATGCAGGAGTATCATAAGGTCGCCCTTTCACAGAATCCATAGGCAAGAAGGTAACGCGCCCCCCTTGAATTGATTTAAGGAATTGAACGCCTTCTGATGCGGCTTTAGCTGTCGTTGTCACAACATGGTTAACACTACCACCTAATGCGATTTCGATAGCAACAGTAAATCGGTTATCTACGGTAAATAAATCACCTACCGCCCCTTTAATCGCTTCACGCCATGGGCCCTTACCGTTAAGGATGTTTTTAGTACCTTCTAAGTAACCTTCATGTTGTTCTGCCCATTGTGCTAATAATTCTAATCGCCCCTGTGCCTTTTGCACATCGCTACTCATGCGATTTAATGCTTTTCGAGATTCTCGCAATCGTTCTGATGCAGACCGTTCTTCATCAACTAAGGACTTCCGTTTATTAGATAACTCATTAAATTGAGTTTCTAAAGATTCATGTTCAGATTTCGCTGCCGATAAATTGGATTGAACCTCTTTAATTTCCGTTTCTAAAGTTTCTACTTGAACAGCGGACTCAGATTTACGAGATTCTAAATTTCGCAATGTAGCCTTCGCTGTTTCAATACTAGCAACTAAATCTAATTGACGCTGTTGAAAGGCTTGTCTGTCGCTTTCTAAGGACTTCCATGATGATTGCTCCGCCTCTAATTGAGCAATGGCCTTATTATAATTTTCCTCTAAAACTACGAATTGAGTGCGTTCAGATTCTAATTGAGCCGTTTCATCCTCAATAAGGCGATCTAAAATAAGCAATTGCTGCTCTTCACCCTTTTTAGACGCTTCTGCTTCGCTAATACGCAGAGAAGTATCTTCTACTTCGCGCTTAGTTGTACGCAACTGTTCTTCTAGTAGTGTTACAGTACCATTGATGCGTTCTTCTTCCCGTTGTTTTTCGCTAAACTGTGCTTCCCAAGATTTTAATTGTTCTTGATCCTTTGCATTTTTAGCTTGTAATGTATGACGTCGTGCATCGAGGGTAGATAATTGCGTTTGTAGTTCAATTTCCTCATCCTTCAATGCAATATTGTCATTTTCTGCACGGGTTAATAATCTATCAGCCGTCTTATAATTGTGAAAGCCGATAACACCATCATATTCGCGTTTACTACGGCTTAATGCCATATATTTTTTCGTCGTTTCCGCTTTTTCTGCCAAAGGTCCTAATTGTTCCTCGATGGTCGCCATAATATCGCGAACGCGTTCCATATTCCGGTCAGTGCTCGCAATACGACGCAATGCATCCTCTTTATTAATTTTAAAACGAGAAATGCCTGCAACGTCTTCAAATATAAGGCGACGTTCTTCTGGTTTACTATTAAGAATAGCATCGATACGATTTTGCCCAATGATAGCCATCGAATCTTTGCCAAGGCCTGTATCAGCTAATAACAAGTGAATATCCTTTAGACGGCAGGTCCGTTTATTAATGAGGAACTCACTTTCACCTGTCCGATAGATACGACGTGTAATGGCTACCTCTTGCATATCTACATCGAGTTGACCATCTGCATTATCAAATACAAGGGTAACCTCGGCAGCACTCATTGGTTTACGTTTTTCTGTGCCTGAGAAAATAATATCCTCTGCACGTTGGCCCCGTAAATTACGCACATTGGATTCCCCTAGAACCCATTTCATAGCATCCGTAATATTACTTTTACCACTCCCGTTAGGACCAATAACGGCAGTCATCCCTGGGGAGAATTTTACAACTGTTTTATCAGCAAAGGATTTAAATCCTTTTAATTCTAGCCGCAGTAATTGCATGACTGCCTCCTTTCTTAGTATAACCCCATTAAATCATATCTTTAATTATACCACATATACCATGCCATCTATACTGCATTGTACTGTATCAATATCATTATTTTCTCGCCATGTGAAAGTTATATCTTCATATGCTCGTTCGAAATATGTTACATTGCGTTTTTTTAATCCCCTTACCTTAGACGTAAGACATCGTGGATAGGATATCGTAATGGTACGAATTGGATTTCTAAAATATTCTGTATGCTCATCGATACAATATGCTATGCGCTGCTTCCACTGCTCATTAGTCACTAGTTCTCCCATGGCAGGCTCATAAGGACCTGCCAATAGACTAGTACCTGTATCGAGTTCTTCAGTGCTTTGCAATCCAGTCCGAATAACAGTAATATGATGCGATTCAAACCAAGTCTTTAAAAACGCACAATACTGTAATGCTAATTCCAATGATAATGGCTCATATATACCTGACTTGTATTGTTCCGCCAATTCCGTATGATCTATGACAAGAACGGGATAAATACGTACAAAATCAGGCTGCAATGCAATTATTTCAACAGCTGTTTGTATTATCGTTTCCCATGAATCGCCTAAAAGCCCCGGCAACAGTTGTAGTCCTACGGTAAATCCAAACTTTCGTAATTGTTTAACAGCCAATTTTACATCATCAGAGGTATGACCACGTTTAGCTAAGGATAGTACGGTATCATCCATCGATTGTACGCCGAGTTCTATGGTCTTCATACCAAATGAACGCAGTAATTCTAATTGTCCATCACTTACGGCATCAGGCCTTGTAGAACAACGAATACCATCTATAATACCCGCTTGTAGCGCTTCATTAGCAGGTGCTAATAATTGTTTTTGTAATTCTTGATCAATAGCGGAAAAGGAGCCTCCATAAAAACAAACCTCCCAATATTTATCCGCTCTAGACTCGCCTACATAATCTCTAATGGTCGATGTAATATATGCTGGAGTCAAATACCCTATGCCTGATATTTCTGTAATACGAGACTGATTACAAAATGTACACACATGAGGACACCCTACATGAGGGATAAAAAATGGAATCATGCCATATTTCATGAATATACCTCCTCCCTATTCCTATTTACGATTCTAATTACATACATTTCGATTTTAATATTCTCATATTAATAGTTCCTATATAAAAAGCGCCTTGCGGCGCTTATTATATAGCAGCCATTAACCGTTCTAATGTCAATTGTGCTGCATGTTGTTCTGCTATTTTTTTACTTTTACCAGTACCTGCCTCATAGGTAATCCCATCGATGGATACCTCCATCATAAAAGTCTTAGCATGATCAGGACCAGACTCACTGATAAGACTATACACTATATGTTTATCACCATCACGTTGTACAAATTCTTGTAACAATGTCTTATAATCTTTACCACGCTTACCTTCTAATGCTTGCTTAAGATTAGGAGCTAACTGATGAAGAACAAAGTCCATTACTGTTTTATAGTCAGTCGTTATATATAACGCACCAATCAATGATTCAAATGTATCAGCTAATATGGATTTTCTATCACTACCACCAGAGGACTTTTCCCCATGGCCCAGTAATAAATAATCACCTAAATGCAATGTACGACTAACGGTAGCTAATGAATCTTCGCAAACTGTAGCCGCCTTAATCTTAGTCAAATTACCTTCAGACATATCGGGATATGTTGTAAATAAATATTCACCAATAATTAAATCCAATACAGCATCACCAAGAAACTCTAAGCGTTGGTTATGATGAATATGCTTAGATTTATGTTCATTCGCATAAGATGTATGAGTAAAAGCACAATCTAAAATCGAGATATCAATATTCGGTATATGTAAACGACTAACAAGCTCATGAAGAGAATCTTCACGAGCTTGTGTCATTATAGTATTCTTATGCGATACGTGACGCCCCATTAGTCTTCATAACGGCGAACACAAAGTGTACCGTTATGACCACCAAAGCCAAAGGAGTTGGAAAGAGCTGCTGTAACATGTAAATCACGAGCACCTTCACGTACATAATCAAGGTCTAAACCTTCATCTGGATTATCACAGTTAATTGTTGGATGAACCTTACCTGTTTCGATTGCCATTGCCATTACAATAGTTTCAATCGCACCAGCAGCGCCCAACAAGTGACCGGTCATAGATTTTGTAGAGTTAACAGCAATATCTTTTGCATGGTCGCCGAACAATTCTTTAATAGCCAATGTTTCGTTTTTATCATTCAAGCCTGTAGATGTACCGTGAGCATTGATGTAGTTAATTTCTTTAGGGTCAACACCTGCATCTTTAATTGCTAATTCCATACATTTACGAGCTTGTACACCACCAGGAGCTGGAGCTGTAATATGATAAGCATCGCCATTAGTGCCATAGCCTACTACTTCTGCGTAGATATGAGCACCACGAGCTTTAGCGTGTTCTAATTCTTCAAGTACAACGATACCTGCACCTTCACCCATTACGAAACCGTCACGATCCTTATCAAATGGACGAGATGCTTTTGTAGGCTCATCATTGCGTGTAGACATAGCTTTCATAGCCGCGAAGCCAGCTACAGCAGCAGGAGAAACAGCAGCTTCAGTACCACCTGCAAACATGATGTCTGCATCACCACGTTGAATAATGCGGAATGCATCACCAATTGCATTAGTACCAGAAGTACAAGCTGTCACGTCTGTAATAACAGGACCTTTCAAACCTAGGCGAATGGATACACGTGCAGAAGACATATTTGCAATCATCATAGGAACTGCAAATGGGCTAACACGACCAGGACCTTTTTCAAATAATGTTGTATACACATCATGGATAGAGTCAATACCGCCAATACCAGTACCAACTACTGTACCACAACGGTCCAAATCTTCTTCATCAAGTGCTAATTTTGCATCATCAGCTGCCAAAACAGCTGCACCAATTGCAAATTCAACGGAACGGTCCATACGGCGAGCTTCTTTTTTATCTACGCCATATTGAGTAATATCAAAATCTTTTACTTCACCTGCAATGCGTGTTGCATAGTCAGATGCATCAAAGCGTGTAATTGGGCCAATACCAGATTTACCCTCTAACAACGCATTGTAGAAATTCTCTTTACCGATACCTACCGGAGTAATCGCTCCTAAGCCAGTAATTACTACACGTTTTTCCAATTATTCCACCTCTTATAGCTATATAGCCCCTTTAATTAATCGATTTCTGCTACTTGTTGTTTTAACTGTGCAAAAATATCTTTAACTGGCATAATCTTATCGACTTTTCGCATATTATTGCCAGAGAATACTAACCCCGTTTCCACATCACCTTGTTGCGCTCTAGATAAAGCACGGATAATACAGAATTTATGGGAACAATGTTTTAAACAATTGTCACATACTGTTGGTGGCGCTACAGTGCCATCAAGAACAGATTCAGCAAATTTATTTTTAATAGCTTGGCCTGGTAAACCTACTGGACTTTGAATCAATACAATATCCTCAGGATTTGTAGCACGCACATACATTTTTTTCAATTCATCAGATGCATTACATTCATCAGAAGCAGCAAAGCGACTGCCCATTTGAACACCATTAGCACCCAATTTAAACATATCCACGATATCTTTACCATCTAAAACACCACCAGCTGCAATAACTGGAATATTTTTAACGGCTGCTACAACTTCTGGTACGATTTCACGAGCAGAACGATCCGTTCCCAAGTGACCACCAGCTTCGCTACCTTCTACGATAACTGCAGCGGCACCTAAACCTTCAGAAATGCGCGCTAATTTTGCAGAAGAAACAATAGGTACGATTGGAGTACCAGACTCTTTACCCATTGAGAACATATCTCTTGAAAAACCGGCACCTGCCACTACAAGATCAATGCCCTCTTCGATGGCAGTTTTTACAAGGCCCGCAAATTGCGTTGCTGCTACCATCGCATTTATACCAATAATACCCGTAGGTGATAATTTTCTAGCTAATTGTATTTCATATCTTAATTCATCAAAAGGCAATCCAGATGCTGCAATAAGGCCAATACCACCTTCATTTGCAACGGCTGCTGCCAACCGAGCTGTAGACAATCTAATCGCCATACCACCTTGAATAATAGGTACTTTGGCCACTAGATTCCCAATGCGAAGTTCAGGGAGCTTCACTATCAATTCCTCCTGTAAACAATACCGATTAGGGGAGCCACTCGGCCCCCCGCACGGCTGAATTGTCAGCTATACAGCTTATTTAGCAGAATCAATATATTCTACTGTATCCTTAACGGTTTTGATTTTTTCTGCAACGTCGTCAGGGATTTCAACATTGAATTCTTCTTCAAATGCCATGATCAATTCAACGATATCCAAGGAGTCAGCGCCTAAGTCGTCGATGAATGTAGAATCAATGGTAACTTCAGCTTCATCAACGCCTAATTGTTCCACAACGATTGCTTTAACTTTATCGAAAGTGCTCATTAGTGGTTCACCTCCTTTCAAATGAGATTTATATATAGTCTAATTTTGTAACTACATTACCATGCCGCCATCTACATTGATGACTTGACCTGTAATATAGCTAGCAAAATCACTAGCAAGGAATGTTGTTACGGCAGCCACTTCTTCAGCTTTAGCCATACGGCCCAACGGAATTTGTGTTACCATAGCTTCTTTTACCTTTTCAGGCAATACATCTGTCATATCAGTATTGATAAAACCAGGTGCGATTGCATTAACTGTGATACCACGGCTAGCTAACTCTTTTGCACAAGATTTAGTAAAACCAATTACGCCAGCTTTAGAAGCTGCATAGTTAGCTTGACCAGCATTACCCATCAAACCCACAACAGAAGTCATGTTAATAATATGACCAGCACGTTGTTTCATCATGATTTTGGATACTGCTTTTGTTACCAAATATACACCTTTAAGGTTAATATCGATAACGGCATCAAAGTCTTCGTCTTTCATACGCATAAGCAAACCATCACGAGTGATACCTGCATTATTTACTAAAATATCGATGTGACCAAATGTTTTATGCGTTTCTTCAACCATTGCTGCTACTTCTTCAGCATTTGCAACATTGGCTTTAATTTTAATCGCTTTGCGACCCAATGCTAAGATAGCATCTACTGTTTCTTGAGCAGCAGCTTCACTGCCACTATAGTTAACAGCAACATCAGCACCAGATTGTGCAAGTTGAATAGCAACGGCGCGACCGATACCACGAGAGGCGCCAGTTACAAGAGCTACTTTACCCTCTAAGTGCATTTTATCGAACCCCCTTTAAAAATTCAAGCGTTTTCTCTAAGGATGGAATGTCTTCTACATTAGCTAATTCCATTTCTTTATTAATCTTTTTAGTGAAACCCGTTAATACTTTGCCAGGACCAACTTCTACAAAGCGAGTTACACCGAAGTTAACCATTTCTGCAACACAATCTTCCCACAATACAGGATTAGCTGCTTGTGTTACTAAAGATTCTTTAATGTCACTAGCATTTGTCAAAATTTTGCCAGTTACATTAGCTACTACTGGAATCTTAGCATCGTTAACTTGGATCTTATCTAATTCTTCTTTTAAACGAAGCGCTGCAGGTTCCATAAGACGACTATGGAATGGAGCACTTACAGGAAGCATTACTGCACGTTTTGCACCGGCTTCTTTCATTTTTTCAGCTGCTGTTTCTACGGCAGCTGTTTCACCAGCGATTACGATTTGACCAGGGCAGTTAAAGTTTACAGCTTGTACAGAACCAACTGTATCATTAACTTGTTGGCAAATTTCAACAACTTGTTCTCTTGGCAATGCTAGAATAGCCGCCATAGCACCCTTGCCCAATGGTACAGCTTCTTGCATATATTCACCACGTTTATGAACTACATACACAGCATCCTTAAAATCAAGAACACCGGCAGCGACTAACGCACTATATTCACCTAAGCTATGACCACCTACGATATCTGGTGTAAAGCCTTGTTCTTTCAACACTTCATAGCAAGCTACGGAAGCAGTTAAAATAGCTGGTTGTGTATTAGCAGTCTTAACCAATTCTGTATCAGGTCCTTCGAAGCATAATTTAGAAATAGAATATCCCAATGCTTCATCAGCTTCTTCAAAACGTTGTTTAACGATTGGGTATGCATTATACAAATCTTGTAACATGCCTACTTTTTGGGATCCTTGACCTGGAAATACGAATGCAGTTTTCATAGGATGGCCTCCTTATTTGCCAAAAGTTTGTAGATTTTTAATCACTGTTTCAGCTTCTGTCATAATGTCTGTAATGATTTCTTTACAAGGTTTCACATCGTGTAGCATACCTGCGATTTGACCAATCATAACGGAGCCTTCTTTTACATCACCTTCAATAGCAGCTTTACGAAGTGTACCTGCGCCAAGATTTTCTAATTCTTCCTTGGAACCACCACTAAATTCAAGATTTTTATATTTATGTGCTAATTGATTGTCGATAATTCGAACTGGATGACCTGTTGTAAGACCAGTCATAACAGTAGAACGATCTTTTGCTTTCAATACAGCGTTTTTATAGTTTTCATGAGCAATACATTCTTCAGATAGGACAAAACGTGTACCCATTTGAACTGCATGAGCACCTAGTGCAAACGCAGCTGCTACGCCACGGCCATCTGCAATACCACCAGCGGCAATAACTGGAACATCGACAGCATCTACAACTTGTGGTAACAATGCCATTGTTGTAATATCCCCAACATGGCCACCTGATTCAGTACCTTCTGCAATAATCGCATCAATACCACCACGAAGTAAACGTTTCGCTAAAAGAACGGATGCAACTACAGGAATAACCTTTGTGCCAATTTCTTTCAAAGCTGGAATATATACACCAGGATTACCCGCACCAGTTGTAATAACAGGAACTCGTTCTTCAACAACGACTTCCATAACTTCTTTTACAAAAGGAGACATCAACATAATATTACAACCAAATGGTTTATTAGTACGTTCTTTAACTTTGCGAATTTCGTTGCGGAAAATATCAGGAGGCATATGTCCTGCACCAATTATGCCAAGACCACCTGCTTCAGATACTGCAGACGCAAGTTCAGCCGTTCCTAACCAAGCCATACCACCTTGAAAGATAGGATACTCAATCTGTAACAAATCACAAATATCAGTCTTAATCATCTTGATGTTTCCTCCTTAATACCATTTCAAGACGAGGCTAGCCCAGGTAAGGCCAGCACCAAATCCTGCAAGTGCTACATTATCACCGCGTTTTAAGCTACCTTCACGATTTGCTTCATCCAACGCAATGGCCACTGATGCAGCAGATGTATTACCATACTTATGTAAATTTACAAATACCTTTTCTTTTGGCATATGTAAACGTTTAGCGGCTGAATCGATAATACGAATATTAGCTTGATGTGGAATAAAATAATCTAACTCATCTAAATTCATATTAGCTCGTTCTAGAGATTTTAATGCCGTTTTTCCCATTGTTTTAACAGCAAATTTATATACTTCTGGACCATCCATATGAATGAAAGTCAGGCCTTCTTCTATACGTTGGTCATTAGCTAAAACAGCTGTACCACCAGCTGGTATACACAATGCAGAACCGCCAGTACCATCAGCGCCTAAGTCGACCCCTTTGATACCATAACCTTCTGGAACCTCAGAAACAACAGCTGCACCTGCACCATCACCAAATAGAATACAAGTACCACGATCTTTCCAGTTAACGCGACGAGACAAAATTTCTGCGCCTACAACGAGAACATTTTTAAATAATCCAGAAGCGATATAGCTTTGAGCAGTTATCAACCCATACACAAATCCGGAGCATGCAGCTTGTAAATCATAAGCTGCTGCATTTTTCGCACCAAGATTTGCTTGCAACATACATGCGGCAGAAGGAATCACCATATCTGGTGTCAATGTAGCAAAGATAATCATATCGATATCTTCTACATCGAGCTTAGCCATTTGAAGTGCTTTTTTTGCAGCTTCAGTTGCCATATAGGATGTATTCATACCTTCTGGTGCAATGCGTCTTTCTTCAATGCCTGTACGTTCTCTGATCCATTGGTCATTTGTATCGACCATTTTCTCTAAATCAAAGTTAGTCACCACATTATCAGGAAGGAAGCTACCTGTACCAATAATACCGACAGGTTTATTCATCATACTCATATTTTACGGCTCCTTCAATTTCCATTGTTTCTCGAATATGTTCAATTATTTTGCGTTCTACTAAATCGGCTGCAATAGTAATAGCAGTCTTAATTTCTTTAGCCTTTGAACTGCCATGAGCAATCATAAACACACCATTTACACCAAGTAATGGAGCACCACCATTTTCAGTGTGGTCCACCTTCTTGGCCATTGGTTTCAACGCTGGTTTGATAAGCAATGCCCCAATTTTAGCTAATATTCCGCCATTCATAATGCTGTCTTTAATGAGCTGTGTCAAACCAGTTACAAGACCTTCTGCAAATTTAAGAATTACATTGCCTACAAAACCATCGCAAACGACAACGTCTACGGTTCCTTTCGGAATATCGCGACCTTCTACATTTCCTTTAAAATTGATTGTTTTCATATTTTCCAAGATAGGATATGTAGCAAGCACAACTTCATTACCTTTAGTTGCTTCTTCACCGATATTTAAAAGGCCTACTGTAGGGTTTTCTTTGCCAAGTAAAAGTTTCGCATACTCAGCGCCCATCAATGCACCTTGTACAAGATGTTTTGGTTTACTATTTGAATTCGCACCGGAATCCAACATAACAGTAATGCCATTTACAGTCGGCATTGGCGTAGCAATAACAGGTCTATCGATACCTTTGATACGTCCTAGACCGAATAATGCGGCTGCTACAGCAGCACCTGTACTACCTGGCGCAATAACAGCTTCACATTCTTTACTTCTAACTAAAGATGTAGCCACCACAACGGAGGCATCCTTTTTCTTGCGCAAAGCTTGACCAGGATGCTCATCCATTCCGATTACTTGACTCGCATGATACACAGAAATGCGAGGATTATTTGTTTCATTATTGTCTTCTAAAATTTTGAATATTTGAGTTTTATCGCCTACGAGAACAACATCAATATGTTCCGTTTCTCGCACTGCTTCCAAGGCGCCTAAGACGATTTCCAAGGGAGCAAAATCACCACCCATGGCGTCAATTGCAATTTTCATATACTACACCCGATTCTCCACAGACTCCATGATAAATTTAGCTCTAAATACTTCTTTTATTTTATCTCTAATTATAACCCAAATAAAGTATTTATCTCCACGACGACGAACAATTTCTGCTTTCGCCACCAAATTAGTACCAGACTCTACTGGATTTTTATATTTAATATTCCCCACCTCTGCAGAGCAAAGGGTTGAACCCATAACTAGCTTGGCCAAGGAATTTGCTTGAGCATACAAATACTGTGGATCAATATAACCAAAACGATCTTCCATGTCTGGCGTCGTATGTAACATGGATAAAGCTTGTTTTCCTTCCGTTACATCGATGAGTTCGCCTACAATTTCATGCTGTATTGGTTCCGGTTGCTCATCCTGAGCATGTTCGGTAGCCATCGCCTTAATACGCTCACGCAATTCAGGAATTCCCAATTCTAATCGATCGAGTCGAATTGTAGGTACACTGACACCAAAGTGCGATGCCAACTCTTCATCAGTAAGAAAAGGCGTAATATTCAGTTTTTCTGTTAACTGTTTCTGTCTTTCTTGCTTCTTCAACCTACTCATGGGACCACCTTTTATGACCTAGTATTAATATTACATCTTAAGTATATATAATAATTCCCATATTGGCAAGGTTTTTCGCATATATAGTGATATATTTTATGGTAATATACTAAATATTGTCCTTATTTTAAAATTAATTAATACTTTATAGGAGATATTAATATAAAACATATATTAATCAACAACTATCCATTTTTGGACAGTAAAAAACACCTACACAAATGTGTAGGTGTTTTACACGCTCAATTAGGCTTTTGCAACTACTTGTTCACCTTTATAGTGACCACATGTAGGGCAAACACGATGAGGCATCATAGGTTCGTGGCATTGTGGACATGCTACATAACCAGGAGCTTCTAATTTCCAGTTTGCACGACGACGATCGCGACGGCATTTGGATAATCTACGCTTAGGTACTGCCATTATCTGCACCTCCTTAGTACAATCATTAGGATAGTCTATCATCTTTCTCATCAAGCAAAGCACGTAACTCTGCGAATCGAGGATCCACCACAAAGGATTCACAAGAACAAGGTGAAACATTCAAATTTGCTCCGCAATGAACGCACAATCCTTTGCAATCATCCTGACATAACACTTGAGAGGGCTCATTGATGATTAATGTATCCCGAATCAGTTCGGTTAAGTCAATTTCCTCTCCGTTAAAAGGAATCACATCTTCATCGGCATCTCGAGAATCACTAAAGATTTCCTCGAAGGAATCGTTACGCTCATGTTCCGTAGTCGTTAAACAACGAGAACATTCGTAATCACCTTTAGAATTAATCGAACCTTGAACGATGTAGTTTTGACCATCAAACCAAAACTCACCACTAATAGTTATATCATGACGGCTCCAAGGAAAAGCAACTACGTCACTACCAAGTTCTTCACTCGGCATCGTATAGCTATAAGGAAATTTCTTTCCTATATGTTCTTTTGCTTGCTCTACTTGCAGTTTCATAATCTTACCTCGACTTATAATATTATAAACATGACAGTGTGCTTTGTCAAATAAAAAAGGCTATCTCAATATTGCTTAAGATAGCCTTTCTAATGTATCAATTACATTTTTTCGAATTGATCTTTGCCAACGCCACAGATAGGGCAAACATAATCAGCTGGTTGATCTTCGAATTTAACGCCTTCTACAGCTTCGTCATAAACCCAACCGCATACTACGCATACGTATTTTTCCATGTCTATTTCCTCCTTCACTTGAGATTATATTAATGTGTTCATATCGTTAAGATACTTTATCTGTAATATAGTATAGCAAAGACATCGAAACTTTTCAATACTCATTTTCGATTTTTCTACTAAATTTTCAATATCCTCTGAAAGCTGACTATTATTACTTTCATACGTAATTTTATAATGAAATCTATTATCAATTAGATTTTTATGATATACTATTTACTAGAAATATATAGTGGTATACTAAATATTCGCCACATAAGTAGATTTTATTATCTTATATATAACTATATTATAGGAGGATTCATGAGAACAAAACTGACTGAATTACTAAATATCGAATACCCTATCATCCAAGGTGCTATGGCATGGGTTTCTGAGGCTACATTAGTTGCAGCTGTAGCTAACGCTGGTGCTACAGGTGTTATCGCCTTAGGCGGTCGCGATGCAGAATGGACTCGCAATGAGATTCGCGCATGCAAAGAATTAACAGATAAACCTTTTGGTGTAAATTTAATGCTTATGGCCCCAAATAAAGATGAATTAGTAGATGTTATCATCGCAGAAAAGCCTGCATTTGTAACACTTGGCGCTGGCAATCCTACCCCATATATTAAGCCATTCCAAGAAGCAGGCATCAAGGTCATTCCTGTTGTACCTTCCTTAAAATTAGCAAAACGCATTCAAGATGCTGGTGCCGATGCTATCGTCGTAGAAGGTATGGAGGCTGGCGGTCACATCGGTTCTCAAACGACAATGTCTTTGATGGAAAACATTCTACCAGAAATCACTATTCCTGTTGTTGTGGCTGGTTCCATCGTTGATGGTCGTGGTTTGGCAGCAGCTTTATTAATGGGTGCTGAAGGTGTACAAATGGGCTCCCGTTTCTTACTAGCCGAAGAATGTAAAGCTCATCAAAATATGAAAGAAGCAATTATCAAAGCAACAGATACTGACTCCGTTGTAACAGGTCTTCTCTCCGGTCACGGTGGTGTACGTAGCTTGCGCAGTGATTTTACAGACCGTTATATTGCAGCAGAAACTGATGGCGTTACAACAAAAGAAGAACGCAGCAAAATGTCCCAAGGTACAAATAAAATAGCTGCTATCGATGGCGACGTTGTCAATGGTGCTGTACAAGTAGGCCAAGCGCTTAATAGACTTAATGAAATTGAACCAGCTCAAACTATTGTACACTCTGTTATTAATGAAGCTATTATGGCAATCCGTAAAGCACAACGCTTTATCGAAGTAATTTAATAGGAGGTCCTATGTTACCTTATCATGGAAAGTATCCAAAATTAGATCCAAAATCTTGTGTTATGCCTGGTGCTGAACTAGCCGGCGATGTAGAGTTGAAAGAATTTGCCTCCATCTGGCAAAACTGTGCACTTCGTGGCGATGTTAATAAAATTGTAGTAGGTCGTTATTCCAACGTACAAGATAACTCTGTGCTTCACGTTGATGATGATGAGGCTTGTATACTTGGCGACTATGTAACTATAGGTCATGGCGCCATTGTTCATGCGTCTACCATCGAGGATAATGTACTCGTTGGCATGGGGGCTATCGTACTAAGTGGTTGTCATATCGGTACTGGCTCTATCATTGCAGCCGGTGCAGTGGTAAAAGAAAACACTACAATCCCTCCCTACTCTTTAGTCGTTGGTATTCCTGCACGCATCGTACGTACTGATGAATCCCAAGTTGAAAGAATTCACAATCAAGCATTAAAATATAAACACCTTTGGACTGTAGAATATGGTATGCTACCAGATTGTGGTGGCGAAGAATACGACAAAAGCGCCAAAATTGTATAACTACAATGTAAAAAATAAGGTTTTCTATAAATAAAGCCTTCACACATAAAATAGCGACTAGTTGATCATATGGTATCAGCTAGTCGCTATTTCTTTATCATCAGAACATCGTCCGATATGGTATATAGTTTGTTTTATAATTGGAATCTTGCTTTTACAATCTGCTGAGTTATCAATGCGGAGCCCATAGCTAGCGCCATTGGGAAGCACATTTCCACGGAAAATCGTGAAAGTTCTAACATAAACACACAGGATGTAAGCGGCATCTTTTGTGCCAATCCTAAGAAAATTACGGCCCCTATAAATGCAGCAAAGCCAAGGTGTACAGGGCTGACCATAATACTCCACAAGGCTGCAAAGGCTAATGCCAATGTACTACCTAGCATCATGGATGGCGTAATTCGACCACCATAAGCACCAGCCATTAAGGCAAGTAACACAGCAATCCATTTAGTAGCTAATAAACCTAATGCATAATCCCATCCTACTAAATCTGTAAAGGTCAACTGATTACCAGCTTTACCATTACCGAGGATCTCTGGAAAATACATGGCCATCACCCCAATAACAGCAAATGATAAAAGAGCTATGACAATCATTTTAGGGCTTTTTCTATCAAACTTAGGTAATAAAGATTGTGTTTTATCAAATAAAACAACGCCAATAGCAATGACAGCGCCAAGGACGATAGCAAATTCTTGATAGCTACCATATAAGGGTGGTTGTGGCATCGTATACTGAACAAGATCTCCTATCCCTGCCTGACGAACGACCAATGTAGCTAGTCCACACGATAAAAGGGCTGCACTCATGGCTCGAACATTCCATGTGATAAGTAATGTCTCTAGCGTAAAAATAGCAGCTGATAAAGGAGAATTATATACGGCAGCTAAGCCTGCACCAGCAGCACAAGCAATAATAAGCGACTTGTCCTCAGGGCGTATATCAACATAGCGCAATAATCCAGACATGATACCAGCACTAGCTTCACGAGGTGCTACTTCTCGACCAAGTGGAGAACCCATGCCGACCGTGATAATTTGCAATGTAGCATGAATAAATGTGGTCAACGGAGGCATTTCTTTTGTAGAATCTTGGACAGCTTTTTTTATATCTACCAGTGGATCTCCATAACGATGGATAAGAACCCAACCTACACCGCCAACAAGACCACAGGCCAGTAAGGCTAACAATCGATGTTCAGGCGATACACGGGCTACGGCTTGTCCAAATGATAAACCTTCTGATGTAGAATAGGCATACATAAAATGCTGGATATAATGTAACAAATGGGTATAAAAAGAACCGATTAAGCCCGCCACTAGGCCAACGATTATTATTAAACCAAGTAAACGTTTATCTAACATACTCTCTATATCACTCCATAGCCAGTATTACTTCACCCTGTTTCAACGAAGATTGTACATCAATAATTCGTTGATTAGAAGAGCCTCTAAATCGTAAGGATGGATCTTTTAACTCATCTACAAATCGACCATCCACGAGGATATCAATTTGTTCCACTAAGCTACGGCGAGATGGATCAGATATAATATCATCCCATACATAGCCAGAGTAAGCCCAGATAGGTTTCTCAGGCGCTGCTTCACGCACCGCTTTCACTATAGCTAGCATACCATCTACATTTTGAAATGGTTCACCGCCTAACAAGGTAAGGCCAGCACAATTAGGATCTTTTACATAAGACACAACTAGCTGTGTTTCTTTATCAGTCCATTCTTGACCAGCATTAAAATCTTGATATTCTTCATTAAAACAATTATAACAGCAATGGGTGCAACCAGTTACAAATATAGATGTGCGTATGCCTTCCCCATTGGCGATATCATATTGTCGAATCTGTCCATATCTCATAATAACCCCCATATTTGCCTATGATCAACTTTGACCAAATTAAATATATAGATATATTTCAATTTATCATGTATATAGTAAAAGCTGTGCCGATGGCACAGCTTTTAACATGTTTACGATTAATAAAATTAAATATGCATTACACGATCTTTAATTTCTTTTGTGCGACCTTCGTTCCAGAAGTTTTCACCAAGGTATCCACACGTACGGCGGATAACTGTTAATTTATCGCGGTTTGTATTATGACAACGAGGGCATTCCCATTGATTGTCATCATTAACCTTGATTTCACCATCAAATCCGCATTCATGACAATAGTCAGATTTTGTATTGAACTCTGCATAGGAAATATTGTCGTAAATATACTTAATCATCGTCAATACTGCAGGAATATTATTGGTCATATTCGGAATTTCCGCATAGGAAATACAACCGCCAGTCGATTTCTTTTGGAATTCAGATTCAAAGGCAAATTTATCAAATACGTTAATTTCTTCACGAACGCTTACATGATAACTATTCGTATAATAACCTTTGTCCGTTACATCTTCTATAATACCAAAGCGTGCTCGGTCCAAAGAAGAGAAGCGATTTGTTAAGCTTTCAGCAGGCGTACCATAAAGGCCAAAGCCTAGATTATGTTTTTCACGCCATTCATTAATAGCTTGGTTCAAACGATCCATAATTTTCATGGCAAAAACACGACCATGTTCACCTGTATTAGATTCGCCAGTAATCAAGCGACATGCTTCATAAATGCCGATATAACCAAGGGAAATCGTCGCATAGCCACCAGTCAAGAATGGAGCGATTTTTTCACCTTTTTTAAGTCGCGCAATAGCACCATGTTGCCAGTGAATTGGAGATACATCACTTACTACATCTTTCAATAGATTGTAACGTAACATCAATGCTTTTTCAGCTAACTCAAGGCGTTTATCCAAGATTTCAAAATACTTTTCTTCACTACCGCGTGCTAAAATACCAATTTGTGGCAAATTTAAACTTACTACGCCCATGTTGAAACGGCCATCAAATTTATAATTGCCTTCTGCATCCTTCCAAGGAGATAAGAAGGAACGACATCCCATAGGGCTGAATACATTGCCTTCGTAATTTTCCTTCATCTTCTTTGCAGAAATATAATCAGGATACATGCGTTTAGCCGTACATTGAGCAGCTAATTCTGTTAAATAATAATATGGGCTATCCGGATGAACATTGTGTTCGTCTAATACATAAATCAATTTAGGGAATGCTGGTGTAATGTATACATCGGCTTCATTTTTTACACCCTTAATACGTTGACGTAAAATTTCTTCCGTAATTAATGCCGCTTCCTTAGCGTATTCATAATCCGGTTGGAAATACATAAACAATGTAACGAATGGGGATTGGCCATTTGTAGTCATCAATGTATTGATTTGGTATTGAATGGTTTGAATGCCGTCCTTTACCTCTTTACGCGTGCGTTTCCAAGCAATTTCACGAGCCTTTTCCATATTTGGTTCCATGCCGTAAATCTCAACTTGTTCTTCAATTACATTATTGAGGATTTTTTCATAAGATTTACGTACGAATGGTGCCAAAATACGGTCAATACCATTAATACTTTGACCACCATATTGACCAGATGCAACTTGTGCAATGATTTGAGTTGTTACAGTACATGCTACTTGGAATGATTTTGGCGTGTCAATGCGCTTACCATTGATAACTGTACCATTTGTCAACATATCTTCTAAGTTGATTAAGCAACAGTTAAACATCGGTTGGATGATATAGTCCATATCGTGGAAATGGATAGCACCGCTATCATGTGCTTCTAGTATATCTGTAGGAATCAACTTACGACGCGCAATATCCTTGGACACTTCACCAGCAATTAAATCGCGTTGTGTAGATACAATGGCAGCATCTTTATTAGAATTTTCATCAAGAACACTAACATTACTACGATCCAACAAACCGATGACATCTTCGTCAGTCGTGTTTTGGCGACGTTTGAAAGCTTGTACCGCTTTATAACCTTCATAAGCACGAGCTGTTGCAGGATTATGATACTCAATCAACTTATAGTATACTTGATCTTCTATAGCATAGATTGTCATATCCTTTTGAAGTTTTATAGCATATGCTTCAATTTCGTCAGCAATGCGTTCAGCTAAGCCAGATTCATATAACCCCGTACTACTATGTTCTGCCTTTTCAATAGCTACTGCAATTTTATGTTTATCGAAAGGTACCTTAGTACCATCCCGTTTAATGACCTGCAACATCTCGGAACCTCCCCGTTTCCCATACTCCGAATTAATTAATGTCATTACATATAAAAAGTATGGAAAAAACCATACTCAATCTATATTATTTACTACGAAAAATACAAAATTCAATAGATTATTTCGTATTTCTAACCGCTTTCATAGTATACTATATATAGTGTTTTATTGCAATAAAAAATACAATATCATGTAAAAAAGAGTCTTTTTGCTATACTTAAACGGCATAACAAAAAAACTCTTTTTTTATAAAGCGATTGAAAGAAGTCGAGTCCAGAAATTAGGCCGTTTTCCTGCCCAATGATCCGGTACCGTAGGATAAAATACTCTATCCGCTAATAAATCGCGTTCATTTAATCGGACGTCACTAAGTAAATCTTTCTTATATTCAACATCTAGTTTAGAAATTACATCTACATAGCTACCATATTGATTGTTCATCACATCATAACCAGTACCAAAGAAGTGTATTAGACCATTCGTATATAATTCAATAGCTTTCGTATAATGCTCAGAATGATGTGTAAAAGACATAATATTACATTCAAATAAAATGCCCTTATCAACCCATTCCAATAGTTGTTCAGGTTTATTAAAGAAAAGGTCATTACGTTCCACTTCACTTATGATAGGCGTAATACCTAAGTCACATAAAGTCTGTAACCACGCATCTACATGATATAACTTACAATCTTGTGGAATAGTAACTAACATAAAATGGCTATTACCTAATACAAGTGATTCTTTATGATTGCGTATATAGTCAATCATACCATCACCTAACTCAACAACGGCACCACTATGTAATGTAACCGGTATCGCTTGTTCAGATACTACTTGTGTTAAATTTTCTACCTGCTCCACTACTGACTCAACAACGGTCTGTACATTTAGCTCATTAACCTTAGGTGTACAAAAAATATCTGTAATACCAGAACGGACTAAATCTTTAACCATTTGCACAGATTCAGCCATGGATTGAGGTCCCTTTCCATCTGCCATAGCCGGCAAAATATATGTATGTAAATCTAAAATGCGTTTCATCTTCTTCCCCATTCTCATCTTTATATCGCCCCTTACCTCGATATAAATCTCTTAAATATAATCTCTTTAATTACTCAAATTCATTTTGTATTCATATTATACCAATGAATCTATGTCTTGAAAAGTACCTATACCTAAACTTTTGATAATATTTGATTGCTTAAAATTAAAGATTATTTAATAATTTCATTTTGTTTTCACAAAAAAACAAGGCTCCTATAAATAACTCATAGAAGCCTTGTATATTTAATTAAAATCCATCTATTAACTATGCCGTATTCTTTGATAAATAGACAGTATAACTTGTACGACAGCAACACCAATGATGACGCCGGCTGTATCGATTGCTACATCGCGAATCGATGCATGTCTACCAATACTTGCAAGTTGCAAGCATTCATCCATAACGGCAATAACTAATCCTATAAAAATCACTTTAAGTCCTGCATATTCACGATTAAATTGATGCAATGCTACATACAAACATCCACCAAGTACAGCAAACTCGAACACATGCGCCATCTTGCGGACAATGCGATTTAAGGACCACATGTCACCGGTGAGACCCAGCTTATACAGAATCGGACTCAACCATTGTGTCATCTTAAGACTCAAACCATCTGAGGAAATATCATTTTGTAGCGAATTATCCCAGATAAAAAGGATAACGAGAACAACTAAAGTAAAGCTTATCCAATGTTTCTTTAACATCTACTATCACCGCCACTAATCTCGGTCAAAAATATCTCTAGTATAAACTTTATCCTTTACATCGGCCAAGGAATCATCCCAACGATTGGCTACAATCACATCACTAACACGTTTAAAATCATCAAAATTTCTAATGACTGGTGAGTGGAAAAAATCATCAGCATCTAGTGTTGGTTCATACACAACAACAGCAATCCCCTTTGCCTTAATACGCTTCATGATCCCCTGTACCGCAGAAGCCCTAAAATTATCGGAATTTGTTTTCATTGTTAATCGATAAATACCAACAATCTTAGGATCCTTACCAATGATAGCATCTGCAATGTGATCTTTTCTTGTACGATTTGCATCAACAATGGCAGATATGAGGTTTTGTGGCACATCATTGTAATTTGCCAATAGTTGTTTTGTATCCTTTGGCAAACAGTACCCGCCATATCCAAAGGAAGGATTATTATAGAAATCCCCAATACGAGGATCTAAACATACGCCATGAATAATCTCACTCGTATTTAATCCACGCACCTCTGCATAGGAATCTAGTTCATTAAAGTAAGCTACACGCAATGCTAAATAGGTATTAGCAAACAATTTTATAGCCTCTGCCTCTGTAGAACCAGTGAAACATAAAGGTATATCATCTTTAAGAGCACCTTCTGCTAATAAGTGAGCAAACGTATGAGCACGTTCCGAATCTTCACCAACTACAATACGAGATGGATATAAATTATCATATAACGCTTTACCTTCACGTAAAAACTCAGGAGAGAAAATTATATTCTTCGTATTAAACCGTTCTCGCATCTGTTCTGTATAACCTACAGGGACTGTAGATTTAACAATCATAACCGCATCAGGATTAATATCTAAAACTGTTTTAATAACAGATTCTACGGATGATGTATCAAAAAAATTCTTTTGTGGATCATAATTGGTAGGTGTAGAAATTATAACATATTCAGCACCTGTGAAAGCTTCGTTAGGATCTAATGTAGCACGAAAATTCAGCGACTTATTCTTTAAATAGTCGGCCAACTCTGAATCAACAATAGGTGATTCTTTACGGTTAATCATATCTACCTTTTCAGGAATGATATCCAGTGCAACCACTTCATTATGTTGTGCTAATAATACGCCATTTGAAAGGCCAACATATCCCGTACCAGCTATTGCTATTTTCATTTATTTACCATCCTTCATATAAAAATCTTTATACCATATTGCAAAACGTCTTAAACCTTCTCGAAGTGTTGTACTCGGTTTAAACCCAAAATCCGTTTCTAATGCAGATGTATCAGCATATGTAATCGGCACATCTCCAGGTTGCATCGGTACGAGTTCCTTATGGCGCTCCATGTTAAAATCTGCTGGTAACACACCAGCACCTATTAACTCTTCACCTAATATTGTCACAAAGTCCAATAGATTTTCAGGACTATTATTACCGATATTATAAATTGCATATGGTGGTACTGGTAATCCATCAGCTCCATTTCTTCGTTCAGGAGCTACTTGCATAACCTTATAAACACCTTCAACAATATCATCTATATAAGTAAAGTCACGCTTACAATTACCATAGTTAAAGATTTTAATCACTTCGCCTTTGCGCAATGTGTTAGTAAATCCAAAGTATGCCATATCAGGACGCCCTGCTGGGCCATACACAGTAAAGAACCGAAGGCCTGTACATGGGATGTTATACAACTTAGCATAGGAATAGGCTAATAATTCATTAGATTTCTTTGTAGCTGCATATAAGGACACAGGATTATCTACTTGATCATCTGTAGAATAAGGAATCTTTTTATTAGAACCATAAACGGAAGAGGATGATGCATATACAAGATGTTCAACACCTTTTGCCCCATTATCATACGAATGACGGCAACATTCTAATATATTGTAAAAGCCAATAATATTTGATTCTATATATGCGTCTGGGTTCGTAATAGAATAGCGTACACCTGCCTGTGCTGCTAAGTTCACAACTACATCCGGTTTATATCTATCAAAAATAGATTGTAAAAACTCTTTATCCGCTATATTCCCTTTTTTGAATATCCATTGATTATCATGTTTTACGGAGGAAACAATCTGTTGAAGTCTATACTCCTTTAAACTCACATCATAATAATCATTAACAGAGTCAACACCTATGATGAGGCTATTTTCAATATTATTAAAAAGCGACATAACAAGATTGGCACCTACAAATCCTGCAGCCCCAGTAATGAGAATTACCTTGTTATGTAATGATACATTTTGTAAAAGCATAGTCTGTCCTTTCCTTTAGGAACGTCTTAGTCGTGCTAAGGCGCTATCCCATATTTTAGCAAGTACAACCCTCTCCGTTGGAAATAAATACAACACAACAAGATACGAAATAAGACTGACACATATACAGAAAATCGTCCAAATCATACTATTATATAAATGCAACAAAGCATAGGAACCAATACCTACAATGGCGGAGGTAATGATATAGGCTTTAATATTAAAAATTACACTCCACGCATTCATCTTCACATACACAGCTAAGAGATATAAAAGTACACCAATCATTTGAATCCGTACTATAGAACGAGCATAGACAAATGTAGTGAAATCATATTGAACACATATGTATATAACCGGAATTAATACGATGAGATGTAACATCTGTGCAAGGAATGAAATATTTGGCATTCCCTTAGCACGAAATGCTTCAGATATTAAATATGAAATAGCGGTCACGAGAGATGAGCTTAATGCCCATGATCCTAGCACTATTCCGGCTAACTTCCACTGAGGTCCCAATAAAATTTGTACAATAAAATCTTGATATACAAACATACCAACACCTAATGGAACCAAAAATAAGGCCATATATCGTTGAAATGTTAAAAATGTTTTTTCAAACTCCTCTTTATTATGTTGATGTCGTGATAAAGCAGAGAATAAAACAGGAGCCATCGAAGATGTAGCAATAGCCATAACAGTAGTAACTATAGCTGTTGGCATCTTATAAACGCCAAGATAATATGCGTTCAAAAAATGACTAATAATGAAGGTATCTACCCATGCCGTAAGCCATATAGAGAATGCCTCCGCCAAGGACCATGCACTAAAACTGAACATATTACGAAATATAGGATACGAAAAATAGATGGATATCAATTTTTCTTGTCTCACACATAATGCAATAGCTGTAAATAGTTGTGCCACTAAAAGCCCAGCAATCAAAGACCAATAATCAAAACCTGATAATGCCATTGGTATAGATACGAACAAAGGAGTAATGATAGTAATCATTCGTATGCTTAAGAGAAATTTGAAGTTAAAATTTCTTCTATACATTGCCATTTGAATGCTACTAAATGCACTCAATGGTAACATAGCCCCCATCACAGCTAAAGGAATACCTAATCCTTCATTGCCAACCAATGATGCTAACTCATCACGGCAGACAATGATAGCAATCCATAATACAATAGCTAGTACTATATTTGAAATAAATGCAACACTAACACTTTTCTGTTTAGCCTCTTCACTTTCAAATTCGTATTGAACAAGAAATTTCTGGAATCCCGCATCTGCTAACATTTCCGCAAATGAAATAACCATCATTATAGTGGCTAAAATACCAAATGCTGTAGGGGCCAAAATATGCGCCAATATGATATTTGTAATTGGTGTAATAAGCTTTGCTAAGATCTCCGTTATAAGTGACCACTTAGCAGCAGCTACAACTTTAGTATCCATTGATATTCAAATCCATTTAATTACGATTTATATTCTTTAAGCCTTGTAAAAATAACTCATGATGCGCTTCACATGACAAATAATTCTGTATTGCTGTAAACCCATTAATCGTTTTTGTAGGTGATTTTAAATTTATAGATTCCATATCACCATTTTCGAATAATATACGATTTATATCTGTAGGAACAAAATCAGCTCCGATGTATACCTTCAAGATGTAACCACTCTCCCATTTCGTAATCAAACTCCATTGGTTCCATCTTTATAAATCCTGCGCCAGGATACAATGTTAATTCTCCAATATAAAGATGATTATTCACGTCATAAAAATCAACCCGTAAAAACGGAAAATCCTTAGATAATTGTTTGCATAATGATCTCATCTCTTCATAGTGTGGCGGTTTTTCAAATGTTTTGTTAGAGGGCTCATAATGAAGAACGGAAAGATTAATATAATTCCAATCCTCATCATAATAGTTCATACGTGTTCCACCTTTAGAAAATCGTTCAGAACAAACTACAGTTAGCTTTGGTTCTCCGTGAAAGGAATACATCTTATAGTCTAATAAATCTGCATTTCCTAACTCATCTATATACTCTTCTGCTAAAATACGGCGACGTACATTTTTATAGGGCCATTCACGAGCTATAAGATAAAAATCACGCTGTAAAGATTTATTAATAATTTGACGTGCTCCTTCTTTATCAAACTTAGACTTATCTTTACAAATTACAATACCACCACTGTCATGAGTGCATTTCAGTACAAACTGATTCGGTAATGCATCAAAATCAATTTCATCAAAAGAATCCCATACACCTAAAGTAGGAATGATGTACTTTGAGTCAATCCTATCAGCTAAATACTTTTTAGCCTCATACTTATCAACCATAGTAGTATATATGGATTTACGATCATATAATTTCATCCACTGCATCTTTTCACTAAAGGTCTGTGGATTATCTAAATTTAATGGATATCCCATATATTGAGGAAATATCCTTCGTAGAAACGCTTCATCGCTTAAGGAATCATAAGCACCCATTTTTATCATCACCCGTAAACGGTAATAAGGATCAGAGATGAACCGCTTTCCCTTGGTCAAGATTGTTTGTATGTTCATGTAATTTCTTCCTTTTAGTCCGTAAAATCTGAACTTCTATAAAAAATAACATCATATAAAAGTAAGTACTTTTACTTTCATAGGAAACCAAACCCATATCCATAACTAATTGAGACATAAGTAATATAAATACCATGACATATTCATTGCTGTGAAAATCATGATATCGTATCATGTTATAAACGAGATAGGCATACATGGAGTAGTATGTGACCACACCTATAACACCAGTACCCGCCAGTAATTCAATGTAATTATTGTGAAGGTAGTAATTTTCTCGACCGAAAATAGAGTATGTATATACCGCAGGATTATTAATCCCAACGCCTATAATTGGAGACTGATGAAATAAATCCCAACCAATATCGACTAAGGCCATGCGAACAATAGCAGAAGAATCCCCACCAGTGCCTGTGAAAGCATCTACCATGGAACTCATACGTTCTAATACTTCACTAAAAATAGGTAGCTGTAATATACCTATAAAAGCAATAATTAATATGCTCAAATAAGCTACTAATTTAGCTAAGGAATTAACAATATTTTTACTACGAAAGCTTTTGAATACGAATAATAAAACGATACCTATAACGACAAATACCAATGCTTTCCGACTACCTGTAGCCGCCAATATACCTAATGTTGGTAATGCTATGATGTTCCACCATCGCGGTTTATCGTACATCATATAATACACGGTCATTACAATAGCATTGGCACCTAATAGTCCTACTGTATTTGCATTTAATGCGTCATTTGCTATACGAGCCGATGATGAAAGAACATTGATAAAATAATCGAGCCCATAGTAATACACCGTATAGAAACAGACAATATATCCTGTCCACATGCCGATTTTCAATAAGGAATCAACTGATTTTTCTCGCTGAAAGCACATATACAAAACAATGAGCATACAAAATATTTTTACAATATCAAAGCTTCTACTCATGGCTACAGATGGATCAAGAGCATTTAGAGAACTAAGATAGCAAACGCCTATGAATAGTAGCATATACATATGCATCCATGTAAATGACACTGTAATTCGCCCCTGGTCTCGTACGAGATAACATAGTATTAATCCAAACAAGCATACGAATAGCACATAGGCACCGTAATCTGCATCGCCGAGGGCGAACGATATGGTCAATGAAAGTACAAGAAATACTAATGTTATAAACCATATAAGACGATTAGATATGGTCGTAATATTTAACTTCAATACTGTCCCTCTTCTCTCAATATATGTACATCACAACACTAATTTTTCTATAAAATATCAATCCAACGTTTAGCAATTTTACTTAGTGGGAATGTATCTCGCACCTTGATTGCTTCAACAGATATACGTTTAGCCAACTCAGGACTTGCTAAGATGGATTTCATTTTTTCATACATCGTTTTCGTATCCCCTACAGGCACTAGTAATCCATTGACACCATCTTGAATGACCATACGCGCACCGCCTACCGGGCAATCTGTAACAACTACAGGTAGCCCCATTCCCATAGCTTCTAACATGGAGTTAGATATGCCTTCAAAGTCAGACGATGACACAAACATTGTACATGGTCGCTCTTGTTCCAAGATGTTAGTTGCGAACCCCGGTAAAAGAACTCTGTCTGCTAATCCTAAATTTGCAATTTGTTGACGAAGTTCATCCTCTAGGACACCTTGACCATAAATGACAAGTTTATATTCCTTAAACTCATCTGCCAACATGCTAAATGCATTGATCATCATAGGTAAATTCTTTTGCGGATGCAATCGACACGCGGTTACAATAATCTTTTCACGTTCTCCTTCGTAAGGTTCTGGTAAATTGCCATTAATCGGATTTGGAATGATATGCCCTCGTCTTTGTATAGAATTTGAAAAATACGATTTTGCATCTTCAGTTTGAAATACTATGGCATCAGCAAATCGAAATGCAAAGTTTCGAAGTATTTGTTGATGTTTGCCGACAGGCACCTTACGCGGATTATTTCGTTCAGAAAATACCATGCGATTTTTCACAAACCACGAACTAATAGCCAATATAAAACTGGACGCACTCAGAAATGATAAACACGTTGCATTAGGACGTTGTTTTAATATGCCAATAAGTGCTTTAATTTCTTGTAAAAATCGAAGAATCTTATTGGAACTGGTCGTATGTATTTGAATTTGCTCTATACCTTCTGGCAATGCATATTCGGTGCCATAGCGATTAGGACTTGTTTGAATAACTGTAATCTCGTGTCCATCATGATGCCATTGGCGGGCCAATTCTGTTAAAATTCGTTCAGCTCCATCATTACCGAGGGAAATCGTAACAATAATAATTTCTTTACCCATTTTGACGCTCCTCTGTGATATATTCGGCTAAACGTATATATGCGTCTTTCATTGTTACCTTTGGTTCCCATGATAGATTGCGCATCTTCCTAGAATTTAAAAACATATGAACTGTAGGCGCATAGCCAAAGGAGGACACATTTTCAGGTATATCAAAGACGACAGAAACTTTATCGCCCCCCACATGGCACGCTACTAAATTGGCAATACTAGCAATACTACGAGTTTCCTCGTCATGGCACACATTATAAGCTTCGCCCATATCACCTTGGGTCATCAAAATAATAATGGCCCGCACTGCATCCGTAATATAACAGAAGTTGGACATGGAATCGCCCTTAGTATGAAGGATAATATCACGACCATCCAAGGCATGTTGGGTGAACTGCATAAACACCCGATTATCATCTAACGGCACACCAGCGCCGAACGTCTGCGCAAGGCGAGCGATTTTAACAGGAACACCAAATTCAACAGCATAGGATTTACAGTAACATTCGCACATACGCTTACTTTCAGAATAGGAACTACGAACGTTTAGATGATCTAAATATCCAATGCGATCCTCCGTCATAACTTGACCAGATTCATAAGGTATACCATACTGTTCCATGCTCGATAGATATACCATACCTAAAATCCGCTGTTCTTTTCCCATTTCTAACATACGTTCCGTACCATGTATTGATGTACGAATCGTATCCACCGGATGTTCTACAAAATATTTAGATTTTGTAGGGGCAGCCCCATGCATAATATAGTCACATGCTACAGTTAGAGAATCTAATGGCCTATCAACAAATGTGATTGCTTGTGAATTTAGAATATCCTCAAACATAGAATGTGCCTTTTCTATATTGCGCACATGGCATATGACATGTAATGAAAGATGGTAGGCATCATTGGCGGCTACTAATGAACGAGCCACCATAGAGCCTATTAAACCTGTAGCACCTGTTACAAGTATTGTCTTATCCTGAAACGCCTTAAATATGTGAGAATCACCTATAATTTCTTGTATGTCTCGTTCAACAACCGTATTAATTGCCCTCACCTCCACTTTCTCTATTTTTTAATATACCTGTGAACATATAATAATCTGATGGGGTTGTAATCTTAATATTTTCAGGTTCCCCCCATACGGGGTACAAGGGATACCCATAATGCATCATCATAGATGCAGAATCGATAAAATCATGAATTCCTTCAGCTATTGATGTATCATGAACTGAAAGAATATCAACGAGCCTAAAACTTTGAGGCGCTTTTGCCATCAAACATTGTTGACGATTTAAAATCGTTTTGATTTCTCCATCATCAGTAACCATAACTGTTTCAATAGCAGGAGTTACCGTAATGGCACTCCCCTTTGTTTCAACAGATCGTATATTTCTAACAATGGTAGAACGATCAACTAAAGGTCGTACACCATCATGAATTAGTACTGTTATATCATCAACACAATATAATCGTTTCACTTCAAGCAAACCGTTATATTGAGAGTCCAGTGCAGTCTCGCCACCAGGAACAATGGATACTATTTTTTGAAGGCCTTCTTTTGCTATCAGAGCCCTTGCATAATCCATCCAGTCTGACTTACACACTAATACAATGCCATCAATGAAGGGTTCTTCTTCAAAAATGGATAGTGTTTGTATCAGTATAGGCTTACCATTCCATTCAAGGAATTGCTTTGGCATTTTATCATTTTTCATACGGGATCCTACGCCACCAGCAAAGATAACTGCTATTCTTTTCATAGAACCTCCCTTAACTATTAACGATGTGTATTTACTAAATAATGAATGCCCTTGTAATTGGTATAACTACGATCCATATCGATATATACGGCATCATGCTTTGCTACACGCTGTTCCACTGGAGGCAATTGCATATAGTCGCCCCAAATCAAACGTAAGTATCGTTCATAACCAGCCATAACGGGAATTTGATGACCTTCAAATTCCTTATATACAACGTGATCAAAATCTTGGCGTGGATGGCGTAGCTTCATACCTTTCAAACTACCAATCAGTTCCGTTACTTCATGGGATGTGTCAAAATCATATTGGCTCATTTGTTTTTCTGCAAAGCGCCATATGTGATAACGCCACGAAGGTTTAGAAATCACCTTATAAATGCACCCAGCCAACATGCGATATACCTTGCCCTTGTTATCAGGCAACCGTTGTGCATTAAACAAGGCAAAGGTCATGGCCCACATTAATTGAAAGAATCGTTTGACAGTACCCTTGGGACAGCCATCGATAGGCATAATTTCAAGGGCTAATCCATGACAAATATCTTCATTCACACTATGGCGATTGATGAAAGTCGTTTCTTCATCGCGAATTGATGCACCCGCATCATGATAGATCTTATCTCTCGTTGTTCTACAATAGGTATATCGTTTATCACCGTGTATAGGCCAAAGTTCAGCCAATCTTTCATAATCAGGACGAGGCATAAAAATATCTAAATCATCATCCCAAGGGATAAACCCTTTATGTCGAATAGCTCCTATAAGACCGCCACCACATAAATAGAATCGTAGATTATGAGCATCACAAAATTCTTTAAATACTAAAAGCATATTCAATTCTTTAGCTTGTATATCATGAGCTGTTGTTTCTGCCATACTACCTTTCTAACGTATAACGGCCAATACCGTTTCCACCATAACTTTTAATTCTCCAATGAACGAGAATTCTTTAAGACTCCGTAAATTCCATTCCATCTTTGCAGGCAATACATTATGAATATAGCAATCATCAATATCATCTGCCGCATCTAACAAGATATCTTCATCCTTATACCGAATACTAGCTACACTCGTTACACCTGCAGGCAGTAACAATGTCGCTTTCATTTCATCTGTATAAGCTGCTACATACCTTGGGACCTCTGGACGCGTACCGACAAAACTCATGGTACCTTCCAATATATTTATCAACTGAGGCAATTCATCGAGTCGACATTTTCGCAAAGCCTGTCCTACAGATGTAACACGCATATCGTCTTTAGACGTAACTTGTGCACCAAGCTGTTCAGCATTTTGTACCATAGTTCTAAACTTATAAATTCTAAAGGATTTACCATACTGCGTGACCCGTTCTTGTCTAAAAAATACAGGGCCTTCACTATCTAGTTTTATCCATACCGCTAATAATAGAAATATGGGACTTAATACTACTAATAGAATGGCTGCCATTAAGCGATCAAATACAGACTTAAGCATTAAATCACGATGTTTGGATACTAAGATGTCGTAATAAGAACGAACTGCTTCACATCGCATATCATTGGGCAACTCCTGCCATGATTTCCAAATCATAATGCACCTAAACATTCTTTAAATGTATGAATCACATAGCTTACCTCTTCATCCGATAAATTAGTATGAAGGGGCAATGTAATTTCATTTTTGAACTGATTATATGCATTCGGATAATCATCGATAGAAAATCCCAAGTTTTTATAAGCCGTATGCATTGGAATTGGCTTATAATGCACATTTGTAGCAACACCTTTTTCTGCCATTCGTTCAATTAATTCATTACGTTGTTCTATGGTTGCATCATTGATACGCACTAAATATAAATGACCACTACTCATATGCTCATCCGTATAATGAGGTACTACAGATACAGGACAAACTTTAAACGCGTCATTATATCGATCAATAATTTCACGACGCCGTTCTAATAGGCCAGGATATCGTTCTAATTGGGCCAATCCAATAGCAGCCATAATATCCGTCATATTGCACTTATAATAGGTACCTTTAATATCATATTCCCAGGCCCCCATCTTAGTTTTGGCCAATGCATCCTTATCCTGACCATGTAAAGATAATAGTTGAAATTCCTTATAGAGAGCTTCATCATCAATGCCCTCTATATGATTCCACGTAGCACACCCACCTTCAGCAGTGGTAAAGTTTTTTACCGCATGAAAGGAAAAACTACTAAAGTCAGCTACATTGCCTGTATGCATCCCTTTATAGGTTGCCCCAAAAGAATGTGCACAGTCTGCGACGATTGGAATTCTACCTAAAGCACGTTGTATATCATTACTTGGTATAAATAAAGATTTTGCATCATTTACAATTGTAAATAAACGGTCATAATCACAAGGTACACCACCGATATCGACAGGAATAATGGCCTTTGTCTTATCGGTTATGGCAGCAGCCACCTTATCATAGTCCATTTCATAAGAATCAGGTGCTGTATCGATTAATACTAGTTTTGCCCCTACATGAACTACAGGACTTGCACTAGCCGTATAGGAGTAAGCACTAGTTATAACTTCATCACCTGGTCCAATACCCAATACGCGAAGAATCATTTCTAAGGCTGCAGTTGCTGAATTTAAGCACACTGCCTTTGGCGTCCCTAAATACGTTGCAATACGTCGTTCTAATTCCTTAGTACGTGGTCCAGTTGTAATCCAACCACTTTTTAACGCTTCTACCACCTCATTGATTTCTAATTCTGTAATATCTGGAGGAGAGAAATTAATTTTCATAGCTTTCACCTATACTTTCCATTTATTCCATATCAATAAACACTGATCCGATAATAGGTACTCCAATTTGCTCTAATCGTTGTTTAGCTAATGCCATATCATCAGGTTGAACATAATCACCTTTTACAACCAAGAGAACCCCATCAGCTTTCTCAGCTATTACCAAGGCATCCGTAACACTTAACACCGATGGTGTATCCACTATGATGACATCATATTCATCACGAATGTACTCAAATACCGTAGATAATCGATGGGAATCAACCACCTCTGACGGAGATTCCACTGCAATCCCACTGGTAATTAGATCTAGATGAGGCATCACATGACGATGAATCGTCAAATCTTCATCCATAATGATATGATTTGTTAATCCTTGATTTTTTACATCAAATACAATATGTTGCACTGGATTGCGTAAATTACCATCGATTAACAGCACCTTGTCATTATTCTTGGATAAAGAAATCGCTAAATTAGCGGCCACCTCCGATACACCTTCACCTGTTGTAGCAGATGTAACACACAACATTTTTCTATTTTCTGCATTACAGCGATACTGTAAATTGCTACGCAATGTTCGATAAGATTCCACAAAAGGAGTATCACCATATTCATTTGAAATTAATCGTATCGTATCCATCTTAACCTCTCACCTTGTACAACCAACGCAACACTTTATTCTTAGGTTCTTCTGTTACCGATTTTCTGTGATTAGGAATGACACCTAACATTGGCACCTGTAACATATCTTCAACATCTTTTGCAGTCTGTATTCTACGATTTCGCAAGGAGTTAACTAATGTATACAAACAGCCTAAAATTAAACCGATAACAGCACTGGCAACCATAACAAGTACACGACGAGGAGCAATCGCTTTTTCTGGTAATGTAGGAGCATCGACAATTTGTACCTCATTCGGTACCATAACCTCTGCCACCTTAGCTTCTTCCAGACGTTTAGAAAGCATTTCATAAATATCTTGGGCTACATCTACATCACGCTTAGCTTGAATATACCCCCGTTCCTTTTCAGGGAGTGCTTTCATCGCATCTTCGTTATCTTTATCTAAATCAGCTAACGTAGCCTCTTTACTTTGAGCTACTGCTAAAGCAGCTTCATTTTTAAATTTATCTGTTAATAACCCTTGTTGAGCGGAGTTACTTGATGGAGCTTGCTGTGAAACAATAGCATCGATTTCCTGTTGTAAACCGGCTTGTGCTTTAGCAATCTGATCATTTACTTCCTTCATTGCAGGATGTGAATCAGTATATTTACCTACGTAACTTGCCTTACGAGCCTCTAAATCTGCTAGTTGTGATTTATAAGCTTGTACCGTTGAACTATCTGCAATACTAGCACCTGCCGAACCTAAATCAGCATTAATGCTACCTAATGCAGCTTGCGCCGTTTCTAAATCGAGCTTATTTTGTGCCTTTTCACGATCGATTAACGTAATCTTATCTGTAAGCCCCTTCATTTGATCATTGGTAGAATAAATTTTATTATCTACTTGAAATTGTTGGAGCTTTTTCTCTGCTTCAGACAATTCCTCCTTCGCTGTTACCACTCTTTTTTGTAAAAACTCACGAGTCGCTTTTTGTTCAACTTGGGATAACTCGGCTAAGCGTTTTAAAAATGTATCAATTAATAACTGATTAGCTTCTTGTGCCTCTTCTGGGGACTTACCAGTCACACTAACTTGTAATAACTGTGTTTCTTTATATGGCTTTGTTTCAATACGATTTTTAACAAATTCTTCATACGTTGGTAGCTTACTACTATCTCCGGCAATTTCATTGATAACAGGTTCCACAACATTACGACTTTTTAAAATCTCTGCATCAGTATTCATCAATTGACGAGCCATCGTATCAGAGTAGCTTGGGTCACTAGATAGCACTGAATTACCTAAGCCTTGCGTCTGTTTAATACGCAACATAGCTGTAGACTGATAGGTAGATGGTGTCACGATTAAGTACGCACCGCCAAGGAGAATACAAATGCCAGTCACATTTATAATAGTTCGCCGTTTTCTAACAAGAATCTTGGCTATATCTTTTATATCTATAATTTGTTCCATCCCAATACCCCTTTCAAGTAGGCATACAACACCGCGGTCTCTCTTTCCGCTTAAATATTATGGTTAGGTGTATATGTTGGAATAATATCCTGTAATACGCCAATTACATCCATATCAGTTTCACAAGAATCAAAGGTGCTAATTTTTTCTATCAACCAATCACGATCAACGGTATCTAATGCGGCTTCAAAAATTTTTGTATGATTCGTTCGATTGGTTCCTTCTTCAGAGGTAAGTAATTCTTCATATTTCTTTTCACCTGGTCTAAGTCCTGTAATTTTAATATGAATGTCCTTATCAGGTTCCAATCCTGATAAACGAATCATATTTCTTGCTAAATCAATAATCTTTACAGGTTCGCCCATATCAAGTAAGAATACCTCTCCACCTTTACCCATAGCACCGGCCTGTAACACGAGTTGACTCGCTTCTGGTATGGTCATAAAATAGCGTGTCATTTCAGGGTCTGTCACAGTTACAGGGCCACCAGCTTCAATTTGTTTTTTAAATAAAGGAATGACGGAACCGCGACTGCCGAGAACATTACCGAAACGAACAGTAATATATTTCGTATCATATGTATCATTCATAGATATGATAACTTTTTCTGCAACGCGCTTTGTAGCACCCATAACGCTAGTTGGATTGACGGCTTTATCCGTAGAAATCATAACAAACCGTTCTACACCATGGCGACCTGCGACGTCGGCTACATTTCGTGTGCCATAAATGTTATTTAAAACGGCAGCCATTGGTTGAATTTCCATAAGAGGCACATGTTTATGAGCTGCTGCATGAAATACAACTTGCGGATTATATTGAGTGAAAATTTGATCTAATTGTTGTTTATCTCTAATATCTGCAATAATTGGTATAATCGGGCCGTCTTTATATATATTTTTCAACTCTTGATTGATAAGGTATATACTATTTTCACCATGGCCTAACAATAAGAGCTGTTTAGGGCCAACACGCATAATTTGACGACAAATTTCTGAACCTATAGATCCACCAGCACCAGTAACCAGAACAACCTTATCGCGAATATAATGTTCTACAATATCCATATCGAGACGAACCTCATCACGTTCTAATAGGTCTTCTATGGATACAGGATGTAAATGGGATACTAGTACCTCATCATCTAACAATTGATACATCCCCGGTAATGTATTGACTTTACATTTAAGAGGCGAACAGATTTCCATGATATTTCTGATTTCATTACGTGTAACAGAAGGCATGGCAATTATAATTTCTTTCACCTTATTTTCTTTTACAATAGATGGGATATCATGACGATTACCTAGTATACGAACGCCGCCCATTAGACGATTGAATTTAGATTCATCATCATCGATGAAACCAATTACCTTACGAGACCGTTTATGATACCGTTCAATTTCACGAGCAATTGTGGCACCCGCATCACCTGCGCCAATGATTAAGGTATTTACCATATCAGCATCAGTACTTTGTTTTCCACCATATCGCATGGCAATATAATGGAGTACCATTCTACCAATTCCGATAACACCGGTACTAAGAATCCAGCTAATCAAATATATGGATCTAGGTAAAGATTTATCAAATACATACATCCCTGTATAGAAAAGTCCTGCTCCTAAGGTGGTCGCAATCAATACAGCAACCATTTCACGCATACCTGCATAGCGCCATATGCGCGTATATAGATGCATGGACAAAAGCATAACAATATAGGAGATTACCATTATAGGCAATGCATCTATCATCTGATACAGATAATGTGATGATATATAACCATCAAATCGTATAAGCAAACTGATCAATGCCACACCAATAATAGTAATAACATCTACAATAAGTAATAAGCCGGGTAATAAATATGAACGCAATGAAAGCCCCCCCTTATATGACTTACATATGATACTATTTTTACTAATTAGTCTTTACCTATGCGAGATACCATGTAAGCACCTGTCAAAATAGGAGCAATATCTCTAGAGAAACTAATCTTACTGTTCTTAGTTAAGTACAAGATATCGCCTTCACGCATAACGTAATTTTGGGACATATCACCAGTTTTCAACATATTATTTAAATTGATTTCAATAGGTTTTGTAGGATCATTTTGATGAATTAAGAATATCTTCTTCTTAGCCGTATCCCAGTTGAAACTACCCGCGACCCCAATCGCATCAATAACGGTACTCGATTTTGTTAATGTATAAGCACCTGGTTTATTAATTTCACCAAATACATAAACACGAACGCCACCTAATTTTGTAACATTAACCGACACATCAGGATTGATAATGTATATGGATAATGCGTTAGATACATTTCGGGTGAATTCTTCTACTGTCATTCCATCCGCCTTAATATTACCTGCCATAGGAATGGATACATATCCATCTGGTCGAATGGTGAAAGTTTTATTTGCACCTAAATCTGCTTGTTGTACTACATCAATCATGAGTTCATCCCCTTGTCGTAGACGATACTCTTGATCAGAACCAATTGTAGATGCAGACGTATTCATATTTGATGTTGTAACTACTACAGGAGAAACATCCTTTGCAAAACCCGTAGTGGCTATCGTACCTATGACAAGAGATAAAGCAATCCATTTTTGATTCATACATGCACCTCATAGCATTCATTTCAATTAACAAAACACCTTAACACAACTATTTAAATAAATTTAATATTTAATTAATTATCGTACACATATTTTATCATCGTTTCTTTGTAACTACTATATAAGCAAGATGAAGCTTCTTTATATGGTTTTCATGAAGCATCAAGAATACTGAAATTATCTATGTTTAATGCTTACCCGTATATGTGTATTTTTCTTCACATATCGAAGTGTTATTTTGTTCTATATATTTCTATTACTAATAAAAAATTTCTATATTTAGGAGTTTGCAAAAAAAATGGATGTATATATCCGTTTAATAATAGATATATACATCCAAATAAATTGTATTTAATTTTATTCGACACGACCGCCCAAATAAGCTTCCATGACACGAGGATCATGTCGTACTTCATCAGCTGGACCAGACAATACCATTTTGCCTGTTTCCAATACATACGCATAATCAGCGATTTTCAATGCTTGACGGACGTTTTGTTCTACCAAGAGAACGGTGGTGCCTTCTGCACTAATTTCTTTAATAGTTTCAAAGATTTCGTTTACTACTAATGGTGCAAGCCCCATAGATGGTTCGTCTAGTAGCAATAACTTAGGACGGGCCATAAGAGCACGACCAATGGCAAGCATTTGTTGTTGGCCACCAGATAATGTACCACCTAGTTGATAGCTCCGTTCATCGAGAATTGGAAAGCGTTTAAATACCTTTTTAATGTCCGCTTCAAGCTCATTATCATTGCGTATATAAGCGCCCATTTCAAGATTCTCGTAAACGCTCATATCTTGAAGAATTTGACGACCTTCAGGTACTAAGGAAATACCATTATGTACAATTTGATGAGTTTTATGTCCAGTAATGTCTTGACCCTCAAATAGCACCTTACCTGATGTAGGCTTTACAAGGCCCATAATAGTCTTCATTGTTGTCGACTTACCAGCGCCGTTGGCACCGATCAAGGATACGATAGACCCTTGTGGTACTTCTAAGCTAATGTCTTTTAAGGCTGTAATATGTCCATAACCAGCCACGATGTTTTCTAGCTTTAACATATTACACCTCCTCTTTACCTAAGTATGCTTCGATAACAGCCTCATTATTTTGAATTTCTTGAGGTGTACCTTCAGCAATCTTTTTACCAAAATTGAATACCACCAAACGGTCACAGATATTCATCATCAATTCCATGGCATGTTCAATTACGACAACAGTAATACCTAAGTCGCGAATTTTACCAATCAATTGGCGTAACGCTTCCGTTTCACTATCATTCATACCTGCTGCTGGTTCATCAAGTAAAATCAATTGAGGATGTGTAGCTAAAGCACGCGCGATTTCGAGACGACGTTGTTTGCCATATGGTAATGATGTAGCAACTTCTTCAGCATCTTCTTCAAGACCTACAAGTTTTAAAAATTCATAGGCAATGCCACGACAACGTTCTTCTTCAATACGTTGGCGTTTTGTTCTTAAGAAACTAGCAACGAAACCAGAACCAGTTCGGCAATGCATACCAGTTAATACTGTTTCCAAAGCTGTCATATTGCCAAAAAGTCGAATATTTTGGAATGTACGAGCAATGCCCATTTCTACCGTTCTATGCGGTTTAATGCCTACAACAGACATACCATCAAATACAATTTCGCCAGAACTTACAGGGAATACACCTGTAATCAAGTTAAAGAGTGTAGTCTTACCAGCACCATTTGGTCCGATAACACCAAACACTTCACCTTGCTTAACACCAAAGGATATGCCTGTGAGAGCTGCAACGCCACCAAAGCTTTTACTTACGTCATTTAATTCTAATAGCATTCAGTTCCCCTCCTATCCTTGTTTATCTTGTTGTTTACGCTTATACGCTTCAAAACGTTCTGTTAATACTTGTGTTTCAGGAATGTATGGAGCTTTTTTAAAGCCTAATTTACGACTAATCTTATCTACCATAGATTCGGTTAAAATACCATCTGGGCGAACAGCCATCAAAATGACTAACAATGCACCATAAATGATATCGCGATAGTCGGATAAGAAACGCAATACTTCTGGCAACAATGTAAGAATGAAGGAACCGAGTACGGAACCCCACACTACATTAGAACCACCAAATACAGGGAACAATAAGATTTGTACTACTTTATGATAACTGAAGTCTGTAGGGTTGATAAAGTTTGTAATATGAGCATACAAACCACCACCGATACCAGCGATAAATGCACCAATGATGAAAGCCATCATTTTATAGTACACTACATTAATCCCCATCAACTCAGCAGCATGATCATCTGCCTTAATAGCGGCAAAGGCACGACCGACACGGCTATTGTTGATACGTACACAGAAAGCAATAATAATAATCAAAACGATTAGTAAAATAATGATAGCCATAATATTGCCCCATGCAACAGCATCAAGTCCCATAAGACCATCAATATCAATTTCGTAAGCAAAATTTGTCAATTCTTGAGGAATAGATGGAATGCCGGATAGACCAAGAGCACCATTTGTCACATCTAAGTTCAAGAAGATAACACGTACTACTTCACCAAAACCAAGTGTGGCGATGGCGAGATATAGACCTTTCAATCGAGTTGTTGGCAAACCGATGATAACGGCAACTAAAGCGGCTACAAAGCCACCTACTAAAATACCAACTACGATAGGTAAATCAGCTTTCAAAGAAAGCAATGCGCCTACATATGCACCAACACTCATGAAACCAGCTGCCCCAAGGGATAACTGTCCACTAGCAAGGGTGAAATAAATAGAGATACCAAGGATGGCATTGATGATGAAAAACATCACAATTTGTAGATAATAAGGGTTAAAAATATCCATTATGGTCTGCCCCCCTTATCTTTAGAACCAAATAAACCTTGTGGTCTCCAGAATAATAAAACAATGATTAAACCGAAGGCTACTGCATCACGGAATGTAGATGCACCATAAGCAACGGAGAAGATTTCCGCAATGCCCAAGATAAAGCCACCTACCATGGCGCCAGTAATATTGCCAAGACCACCTAGGATAAGTACAGCCAAGCCTTTAAAGCCTATGATAACACCCATAGTAGGCTCAATAGCATTGAAGGAAAGGCCAACAAGTACACCGGCAGCTGCACCTAAAGCGGAAGCAATCATAACGGTAACAGAAATAATCATCGTTGGATTGATGCCTAAGAGAGCCGCTGTTTCCGTGCTCATGGATACGGCACGAATAGCTTTACCAATCTTAGTCTTTTTAATAACCACATTCAAAATAATCATTAAAAGAACAGAAACACCTAAACCGATAATTTGCACCATGGAGATTTTAAATACCCCAAAGTCGATAAGGCCACCAATATAATCTGGTGGGAAGGATCTCGTTTGAGGGCCCCATAATAATAATGCCAAACTTTCAAGGAAGATGGAAACACCAATGGTGCTGATAAGTGGTGCTAAGTGAGACACCTTTTTCTTACGTAGTGGGCGTAACGCCACAAATTCTAATAAGTAACCTAGTACGGCACCTACAGCCATCGCTACGATAAGGGCTACAAATATGTTTACGTCAAAAACAGTTACCATAAAAAGACCAACGAAGGCACCTATCATAAAGATGCCTCCGTGTGCCATGTTGATGATATTTAAAACGCCAAACACAAGTGTTAAGCCAATAGCGAGTACAGCATATAAGCTACCGAGGGTTAACCCGTTAACTAATTGTTGTAAAAACACTATACTACCTCAACTTTTATTTTTTTAATGCGTCAAATTGACCGTTTCTAATTTGCAATACTTGAACTTCCATGGAAGGGTCGCGGTGGTCATTGAATTTGAATTGACCTGTTACACCAACGAAGTCGGCAATATTTTTCAATGCTTCGCGGAATTTTTCGCGATCAGTAGTGGAGCCAGATTTTTTCAATGCTGCTTCATACAAGTAAACTGCATCATAAGCTTGCGCTGCAAATTGATCTGGTTCTTTACCGTATTTATCTTTATAAGCTTTACGGAAATCTTTTACCTTTTGGTCATCTTTGTTAGGGAACCAAGGTGTACCTACGATAACGCCATCAGCTGCAGCACCTGCGATTTTAATAAATTCAGGACTGTTGAAGCCATTGGAACCAACTACAGGTTGTTTCATACCCATTTCACGCATTTTTTTCATAATCAATGCGCCTTCTTGGTATAGAGAAGCAACAACGATTACATCAGGATTAGCTTGTTGAATCTTAGTTAATTGTGCAGAGAAGTCTGTATCTTTATCTGCGAATGTTTCAGTATCAACGATTTGTACACCTTCAGCTTCCAATGCTTTACGAGCTGTATTATTTACAGATACCATTTGGTCATTGTTGTTGGAGTACATAATAGCTGCAGTTTTAAAGTTCAAAGTTTTATGTGCTTCTTTAATTGCGGTATCTACTGCCAAGGATTCTGGTACAGCATTACGGAAAATGTAATCGCCGATATCAGTAATACCTTCAGCTGTTGTAGATGTGCCAAGAGCTACGACTTTACTTTTATTTGCTACGGGGCCAGCAGCCATCATTTCACCAGATAACATAGGGCCGATAACGCCTACCACTTTATCTTTAGAAATTACTTTATTCATCGCATTAATTGCCTCGTTTTTATCACCTTTAGTATCTTCAACGAGCAAATTAATTTTTACATTGTTAGCGTCTGCATTGATTTCGCTAACAGCCAATTCTGCACCAGCTTTGATAGATTCGCCATACGCAGCAGCACCGCCTGTAGTTGTTGTTAACAATGCGATTTTCGCTTCATTATTATTTGCATTACCTGCATCTTTATTGCTACCACAACCAGCAGCAACCGCCATTACACCAGCAAGGCCAAAAATGGCTGCTTTTTTTAACATGGATTTATTCATGTTACACCCTTCCTTTAATCACAATAATAGCAACTATAATAGTATAAATTATATATACTTCTATATTATGAAATATTTTTTATGTTTGTCAATTAAATCATGTATATCTTCTATAGAATTCAGATATACACCTTATAATTTTTATTTATTATGCTAATAATTCTGAAAAATGTTCCCATTTCTCATACAACTTTTGTAAGTTGCTTTCCGTATCTGAAAGCTGCTTAGATATGTTTTCCATTTCCGCTAAATCTTGTTGGACTACAGGATTTGCTAATTGTACTTCATACATTTTCATGGTCGCCTCTAATCTAGCAATTTCTTCTTCCACTTCAGCTAATTGCTTTTCAACCATGTATGTATTTGTTTTTTTCTTAGGCTCATCAGATGGAGATGTAGAAATGGTTTTAGCTTCAGATTTCACATCTTCCTTAGCTACTTCTTCTACTACTTCTGTGAGAGCAGCTATATCCTGTTGCTCTTTTAATTTCTCTTTATAGTAAGAATAATTACCTAAGTATTCAGTAAGACCTTTATTCTCTAATACCAATGTTCTTGTAGATACTTGATCTAAGAAATACCGGTCATGGGAAATAATAAAACACGTACCACCAAATTGCTGCAACGCACGTTCGACTATTTCTCGGGTAGGTACGTCTAAATGGTTAGTAGGTTCATCAAGAATGAGGAAATTATCACCTTGTAAGAATAATTTTAACAGAGCTAAACGCGATCTTTCACCACCGGATAAATCACCTACTAGTTTAAATACATCATCCCCTTTAAATAGGAATGATCCTAAAACATTGCGAGCTTTCTCTTCGGTGAAATTATAATTATTGATAATCTCATCTACCACTTGCCATCGATCGTGTAATTCTTCATGTTCTTGTGAAAAATAGCCCACTTGGACACGGTTGCCAATATCGATATGACCTTCTGTAGGGAATAACTCCCCTACAATAGCTTTCACCATGGTAGATTTACCAGCCCCATTAGGACCGATCAAGGCAACAGATTCGCCGCGCCTTACAACTACAGATACATCATCAATGATTGGATCATCCGTTTTGTAGCCAATAGACACATGATCTAATACAAGTACCTTATCAGCACTCATAGCAGCCGGTGGAAATTTAAAATCTAACGAATGTGAAGTTTCAGGAGCCTCTAGTCGTTCTAATCGATTTAGTTGAGATTGGCGACCTCTTGCCATCTTAGACTTAATACCAGCGCGATACTTATCAATATACTCTTCTGTTTTCTTAATATATTCTTGCTGCTTTTCATAAGCAATCGTATCTGCTTTTAAACGTTCTTCTCGTTGTGCCACATAGCGACTATAATTACCGCGATATGTTGTGGCCTTGTGATGATCTAGTTCTACCACACCAGTAACGATGCGATCCATGAAATACCGGTCATGGCTGACGATCAGAATGCCGCCTCGATAGGATGATAGATAACCTTCTAACCACTCCAACATTTCCATATCCAAATGGTTTGTCGGTTCGTCGAGGAATAAAAAATCTGGACTACGCACTAAGGCCTTTGCCAAATTAATACGCGTTTTTTGACCCCCAGAAAATGCATTAGCCGGTTTATATAGATCTTCATCGGTAAAACCAAGACCATAGACTATGCGTTTTGTTTTTTGTTCATAGTCATAACCACCTAACCATTCCAATCGATTTTGTAAATAGTCTAAGCGTTGTAAGTCACTTTCACTAGCCTCATGAGTCTCTAAATATGTGGTTAACTCTTGTAATTTATTTTCTAATGCATGAACATCTTCCCAAGCTGTTTCTATTTCTTCAGCTAAACTAGCATCACCTAAGTTAACATCTTGTTGCAAATAGCCAATGCTTGCCACAGGAGACATTACAACTTGGCCTTCATCTAATTCCTCAATACCGAGGATGCATTTCAACAGTGTTGATTTACCAGCCCCATTAGGGCCAACCAAGGCAATTCTATCGCCTTCTTTTATTTCAAAGGACACATTGGAAAACACTTGGCGCACCCCAAATGATTTTCCTAGGCCGATCATTCGAATGCGTTCCATTCAATACCTCCTTTATCATTCCGTAACTATTATTATACCACAGTCGCTTTCACTAAAATGACCATTTCCACGCTATCCTTTGTCTTCCGGCTATGTCTAAATAATTTACCTAATAAAGGGATATCACCGAGTATTGGGATTTTTTCAATCTGTTTTTGATCACGATTATCCATTAAGCCACCTATGACCAGTACTTCTCCCGGTTGTAGACGCACTCTAGTCTGTGCTTGTCGAGTGGTTATTTTATAAGATTTCATCTCAGATACCATAATGGGTGAGCTCACCTCAGCTCGTATAGACGTATCAATGGTACCATTTTTCGTGACTACCGGTGTATAGTCAAGTTTAATACCCACCTCTTCGTAATGAATGGATCTTTTTCTTTCACCATTAGAAATTGACTCTTCGATTACAGGAATTCGTTCACCTATCAAAATATGTGCGGCTTCACCATTTAAGGCCATAATGGAAGGGGTTGCAATAACAACTGCCTTTCCCGATGTTTCTAAAAGGCTAAGCTCAGGTTTAACAAAAAATTTATAAGCTTCCCCATCTGGAGCTTTTCCAAAAGAAATAGCACCATAAGAATTTGTCTTATCCTTACCATGGCCGGTTAAACTCAGCCAAGACCATCTAAATCCCGTCTCCTTCGTATAGGAATGCTCCATAGCCATAATGGTAGCTTCCAAGCGCACTTGTTTCATATCTCTATCTACAGATTGAATGATAGAGTTTACCCCTTTTTCCTCGTCTCCTGTTACATTTAATACAATCTGATTCGTTTCCTTATGCACAGCAAACTTTCCATTAGGTACTACTGTTTTTATGACAGATTCTAGCGATGTCGATGATGCCATCTTTGGTTCTACTACCACTACATGACGATGCTCCTTAGCACTAGAATGCCCTGTAACGGTTACCACGCCCTGATCATCCTGTATATCAAAATGATACATATCCCCTAGATGATGTAGCATGTCTAATGGTGACTTACCGTGTATCGCTCCTGTCACAGTTCCGTTCAATGTGTTAATACCAAGAATATCCATTTTATAACTACGACTGATGGCCTCTACCACATCAGACAAAGGCGCCTTGCTAACCGTCATACTATATGTATTTTGACCTGACTCAGATTGTTGTACATGTATCGCTTCTTTCGCCCATACACAAGGATTTTCTATTACACCTAAGAGTAAAACTATAATCATGATTCGCCAATAGATACACATCGTACATTGCCTCCTTCATCAAGGGTTACACCATTTTCATCTACATTAATTACCTTTACACCATGCCAAGAATCACCTTCCATAACAACAGTAGATTCTGTGCCACTGCTTAAAATTACAGCCCATTGAGGGCCATGTATTACGCCATTAACATGAATTGTTTTCTGCTTATTATGTTTTGTTCTAACTGTTTCTGCACTAGAACTGCTATCTTGGTCTACTTTCTTCTGACTATGTCTCCGTTTACCTTGTTTTAATTTTGATGAATCATCTTTATTATCTAAGTTCTGCTGACCTTCACCGCTATGTTCTTCATCCATCATATGTATTGGTGCTGCATTACTTTTGTCTAATGATTCGCCTAATACCTCACGCCAAGGAAGAGCTCGCAAGTTATTACTTGTACTGTATAACAATATTGTTTCATGAGATTTATCCTCTGGTTTTAACATTGCCGTTGAATCAGGCTCCATCTGGACATAATCAGCCTCGGGTGTATAAAATATGCCCCAACCAATTGCTATTCCGCCTAATACAAACAATACACCTAGACTCTTCTTGTATCGTTTACATTGAGTCACATAAGGATACAATTTTTCTCGTAAACGTTCCTGTATGTTCATTCATTAGGACTCCTTTCACATAGTAGAATTAAAATATCTATCTAATATCAGTATGCAACACAAATATACATAAAAAAAGGACACTAATAGTCACCCCCGTGACTATTAGTGTCCTTGACAAATCATACAATGTATAATAGCAATTATTATTTTTTCATAGCTTGAAGTTTTGGACCAATCAAGCGTTTATAAACTTCAACACCAGGTTGATCAAAGGCATCAACGCCGGCTAAAATCGATTCAAAATACACAGCCCAACAATGCATGAACATAATTTCCCCTAAATGAAATGCATTTAATGTTGGTACCGATATGGTCATATTAAAACGATTATCTATCGATAGGGCCTCACGATTCGCGTCGAGTGCGCTATTTAAGATATCGCTAATAGGAATATCACCAATTGCATCAAGTTTATCGTACTCACTATATAAATTTGGAACAACCAATGATGTATTCCAATCTCTTACCTTAATAAATTGAACTACCTTGTTAAGACGCCCCTCTTGGTGTTCTTGCACTTGTGCGTGCATATCCATCGTGCCTACTGCAGGAACAGGTGTACGACCATAAGGAAGACAGGTATTACTCATTTTACCTAATGATTCGGATAAGAGCTGTACATACCAATCGGATAGTGAATGTAGAGACTCACCATAAGGCATGAATACCTCTATAATACGTCCATATCGCTCAGATGCAATATATTTCAATAATGCACTAAATAGTGCAGGATTTTTATAAACATCCTCTTCTTGACAAGCCATATCCATCGATGCAGCACCGGCTAAAAATCTTTCAATATCAAATCCCACAAGAGCAGCTGTAACGAATCCTACCTCAGTAAAAACGGAGAATCGGCCTCCTACACCATAGGGAACGGAGAATGTTCTCCATTGATGCTTGATAGCCATATCATGAAGAATAGTAGGATGTGCCTCATCATTTGTTTCTGTAACGACGGTAACTTCATAATTAATATGATGATCCTCTAGTGCTTTTTGAAGAATCATAAAATTAGCCATCGGTTCAATAGTGGAACCAGACTTTGATGTAACTACAAGCATAACTGTATAGTCACTACCCTTTTCACCGGCCTGAGATACTAATGTTTTAATTAGCCCTTCTAAGTATGGGCCATCTACATTAAACCCAGCAAAATAAAATCTTGGATAGCCGTTGCGTTCTTCATCAGTATAGTTATTCCAAAATGAACCACATTGCACATCAAAGAGTACCTTACTACCTAGATAAGACCCACCGATGCCAATAGAAACAACAGTATCAATACTTTTGCGAGCATAGTCACCCAAGTCATGTAAACGGTCCATCATGTCCGGTGTATTGATGCCATTTTCTGATATATATGGCAACTGATAAAACAAGATTGGTTCTGGCTGACCATCTTTAGATAGGTGGCCTTCTTCATAACCTGTGGATCGCAAAATATTAGTATGACGCCATACATTTTGAATGGCCCGTTCAAAGTTTTGTATGTCCCTTGCCTGTATGCAGCTTTCATTATAGATATTGTTATAATCTAGCTCAAATCCAGAATCTAACTGTAACATCAAGTATCTCCTTTATGCACCAATCCAACCATAGCCATAACCGATACCAAATACGGACCAAAGAATAGCGATGGGAATCAATAACTTAAATTTCAATTTTGCTGTTTTATGATGACATACTACCATGCCCAATAAAGCGCCTAAACCACCAAAGGCAAAGGCTAAAAATAGCAATGTAAATTCAGAAATCCGCTCATACCCCTTTATAGCGGATAACTTATCATATCCATATATACAAAAGACAATAAAATTCCATACGGTCATAATAATCAGAAAATACGTTTCACTCATAATCCTATATTTATTTCCCCTTAAAATATGAGAAGGTATCACCCAATCCACAATCTAAACTAACAGTGGCTTCAAATCCAAAATCCTTTTTTGCTTTTTTATTACATAAACGAGAATGGCGTATATCTCCAACTCGTTCTGCTTCATAATTAGTTACAATTTCTTTACCACTGATAGATGTAAAATAGCCTACCAATTCATTGACAGATGTACTCGTATTGGTAGAAATATTATAAATTCCTGTTAAATCAGGATGATTCATAGCTTTAATATTAGCCTCAACCACATCAGCTACATATACAAAGTCACGTGTTTGCTCACCATCCCCAAAAATGGTAAGCGGCTTATCCTCATTAATGAGGCGGTTGAAAATACTGATGACACCGCCTTCTCCACCATCTCCTTGACGTGGCCCATATACATTAGCATATCTAAAGCATACTGTTTTTAATCCAAAAGCTTGTTCATAAATACGTAAATATCCTTCAGCTGTCAATTTTGTAAGGCCATAAAATGATGTCGGTTTACCAGACATGTCTTCTGTGAGTGGTAATGTGTCGAGATCACCATACACTGCAGCAGAGGATGGCATTAAAAAATGTGAAACATTATGCTTTCTAGCTGCTTCTAGCATATTAATTAATCCCATTAGATTTACATCACAATCCATCTTAGGATTTTCCATAGATGCAGGTACCATCGTTTGTGCCGCTTCATGAAATACCACTTGAGGTTTAAAATCTGCAAAAATAGATTCTATGTTAGCGTCTCGTACATCCATTTCTATGAATGTTGCTTTTGGATTAACAAATTCTCGTACCCCTGTTGTAAGATTATCTATTACCAATACTGTATGACCTAATGCTATGAGTCGATCGACCAGATGGGACCCTATGAATCCGGCGCCCCCCGTTACACAAACGCGCATTGTTTTCCCCTTTTAGATTATTTACCTATCGCTGCCCCTGCCTTTGCGAGTTGGTCAGCCATTTCATTATATGTATCACCAGTATGAGCATGTACCTTGTGAAAGTATACTTTCACATGTGGAAATATACGTTCACAAAATGCTGCATATTCATTGGTTAATACATTATTTCGTTTCCACTTTTTCGTGGCCCACATTTCTATCCCCATATAATCATAATATAAGGAACACTTAGAAATCCCATGAGTTAAAGCATATTCCATAACATGCATGGCCGCCAATAACTCACCAGACACATTCCAAAACTCTGTATATTTCACATCTTTTGTGCCGAATGAAAATGTTTCTTTGTTTCCATTTAGAAACATAATACCACCTGAACCTACAGACTGATTATATTTATCATAACTGCCATCGATATATGCAATTAAATGATTGGTTTCTGAGAAATCAGGGACTATAGATTTCTTTGTATGGTTTGTTTTAGACGTTTTTGATGATGCTAGATAATCACCAATACTCACACCTTCATCACCTATAAAAGCCTGGGCTTCTGACTTAGTGGGAAACGATTTATAAATAGCTCCACCAAAGCCTTTGACCTGTTTTTCACAATCGCTCCAAGTTTCATAAATACCTGGCGTACGGCCTGCTTTTACAGCATAAAATTTCTTTGCCATACAACCTCCTAATGCTTCATGGTAAGCGGTACAAATTCAGCATTTACCACAGATTGTAAATCTTGTGGATTAACATGCATCTGCATGCCTCGTAAACCAGCACTAACATATACAGCCTCTTGAGCTTGCATCGTTTCATCAAAATATGTAGGAAATAGCTTTTTCATACCTACCGGCGAGCAACCACCTCGTAAATAACCAGTTATACCTAATAAGTCCTTAACATGAATTAATTCAACTGATTTATTACCACTGACACGAGCAGCCTGTTTCATATCTAGTTCTTCAGCTACAGGAATACAGAATACTACATATCCTGTTTTATCACCCTTGCCAACTAAAGTCTTAAATACTTCTTTTTCATCAAGACCTAGTTCATCAGCTACATGAACACCCTGACCTCGTTCTTCAGACCATTCATATTCATTAATCGTATATGCTATGTGATGAGTATCTAATATGCGTAATGCATTTGTTTTTTTATGCTTTTCCTTACTCATACAAGAGCCTCCTATTTATTAACAATTTTATTTATATTCTTTAATTCAATGCGTAAAGTACCATCATCATTAGTTTTAATTTCTATAAACTCTCGATTTTGCATATATTCTACAGGGAACGAAATTTCTATGCCTGTATCGGTTTTAATCTTATGATGTTCGCCTACCTTCGTAGCAAATTCACGATTTACCGGTAAAGGCCGCATCATATCCTGTTCAGCTAACTCCTTTTTAGCAGCTTCTTGTTGAATGGGGTTAGACTTAAATACCTCTTCCACAATGCGAATAGGATTAACCGTATCAGATACTTCTGCATTTTTAGCAATCATAGACTTTGCCATCGTCAGCTCTGCTACACCATCGGATTCGTGTGCTTGAGCCACCTTATCTATAATGGTTTTTACCTTTTTAACAGTATCTCTAGAGGATTGATCTGTACCGAGTTGTAACACCTTATCTGCTAAGATATAACAAACTTCACCGTCATATTCACCTTTTGGTTCAAAAATACGAACAGATAAATCCAATGTATTTATGGCAACAAAAGCTCGCAACTTTTGTGTCGGCATCGGCAATACCGCCTTATGTGGTACAAGTTCTGTCGATAAGGAGCCATCATCTTCACTAAACAATTGATGCGTAAAGGCATCATGAGCCTGACATAATAGCATACAAATATAGGATGTGTCTGTCACCACATCGCATACAATAGTATCAATGACAACGCCTACTGTGGCTTGCTTCATATAGTCAAAGGTTTTCTCCCCTAACTCTTTTGCTAACGTAATAAAGGAGATTTCACCAGATTTATATTCACCGATTCGCTTTCCCATAGGGCTATGTGCATGTAACGTCCCTGTTCTCGCACCGGGATCTTTAAAAGCTTTCGTTACATGGCCTGCAATATAGTCATGTATGTCTTGCTCACCTATTTTTAATTCATGTTCAGAATAGACCGCTAAAGATGATGTAAAATCAAAAATCTCTAGGGCTGCTTTATTAATTTGCATGATAACTCCTAAAGGATAAAAATATTACTCTTTATTATACCATTCTTTTAGCAATTCTTTGTCTATTTTTGAACAATCTGTTAATGGTATGGCATCAATATATCGTAAATATTTAGGTTGCTCCTCATGAGGAATAGCTCTACGCACATCGAATTCTACCTCAGATACCGTAACGCCCTCTGCAGGCACGATAAAGGCCACAACCTCTTCTCCTCGTAATGGATCAGACACACCTATGACTGCAACATCCTCTATAGTTGATAAGACTTGTAACTGCGATTCTAAATCTAATACAGCAATCTTATAACCACCTCGGTTAATAATATCCCCATTACGACCATCAAATATAATGTAATCTCCACACCAATGGCCCTTATCACCAACTGTTACCATCCCATCAAGTCCGCATATACCAAACCGTGTGGTTACATAAATATAATCATCTTTTATGTCAACAGTGACTCCTGGAAATGGACGACCTACAGTACCAGGATACGTATGCCATTCTTCACCAGTACAATGGCTAATATAGTTTAGCTCTGATGCTCCATAGTACAGAATGAATTCCATCGTTGGATATAGCATGTGTAGAGAATGTATTAATTCTCTATCTACAACTTGTGAGCCTGCAATAATATATTGTACACAAGAACAAGTACTGCTATTCCATCGTAATAGTAAACGCAGTTTTGTAGGCAACATATAAATATGAGTGCATTGATAAGAATGAATCAATGATTGCCATCTCTTCGGTTGCATTTTATCACTCGTTACGATTTGACCGCCAGCCCATAAGACAGCTAACATCATATTCGTATTGCCTGTAAAACTAAAACTGCCATGTACAAATATACGCGTAACATGATTAATATGAAAGATATCATTTTGTATATCAAAATAATCCGCCCAGGATTTTTCAGTTCGCCACAAAGGTTTTGGCATGCCTGTTGTTCCAGATGTAAGGACGCCAAACTGCGCTTCTATCGGAATATCTATGGAACCAAGTAGACGTATTAATCGACTGCGATATGTATTATCCATGTGTGGATGAGAAACAATAGGAATATATCCACGATGTAAAGCAGCTAACCACAATATCAATTGTTCATATACAGACTCTGTATCTATAAAAATAATATGACGTTTACCATTTATAATTGATGTAATACAGTTGTCATTATCTATCCCTTGTACTCTTTCAACAACATCATCATATAAGTCCTTATAGGTATGTTCAACCCCATCTACAATAATGGCAGTATCCAATTTCTGCTTATGACCATGGTTAAATATGGCCTGTAATATCATATTCATCGTAAAATCCTTATCTACATACGCTCAATAATCATAGCGGTTCCCGTACCGCCGGCGCCAGCAATGGCACATAGTCCATAGTGACCATTACAGTACTCTAAAGCTGCCATGCAATGTATCAAAAGCATAGCGCCAGAGCAACCATACGGATGCCCATAGGCTAGTGCACCACCAAGCATATTATATCTATCAATAAGATTCGGATATTCTCGTCCAAATAAAGCAGAAATGACAGCGAACGCTTCATTCCATTCAAACACATCAATTTCAGTTGATGAAAGACCGGTAACATCTAATATTTTCTTTGTACTTAACAAAGCACCTTCTGGACTATATAGAGGCTCTCCCGCCCAAGGCATGGCATGCGCAATCCTAAATGGGCCTTCTTGACTACTCAATGTAACAAAGGCTGCACCATCATGAGTAAGGCACGCATTGCCAGCTGTCGTTATAGAATTAGGTCCTAATAAGGGCTTCATACGATTTAACAGTTTTTCATTCATAGATGGTCGTATCGATTCATCAATGCAGCACTTTCCATCTATTTCAATGTCCAGTATATATGGTGAAAGTATTCCTTGTTCGCGAGCATGTTGTGCACATTGATGGCTCCTAATAATGTAAGGATTTAACTCCTCTACACCTACACAATGTTTTATCATGGTACGTTCAGCCCCTTCTAACATTGCTAAAGGCGATATTTCATTTGGCGCAAATTGTGCCACCATATAATCACCACTGCGATCATCATGGTCTGCATATGTCCTTAGTGGTTGTAAAGATGAACTTTCAATACCACCAGCAATGACTGTATCCATCATTCCTGATGCAATATGAGCATAGGCCATCTCAACGCTCATCATACCTGATGCACATTGCATGTCTACTGTAATTGCTGGTATCGTATTAGGTAAATGACTATAAAGCCCCATCAATCTAGCAATATTCCCACCAGTACCAACTGCATTGCCACAAAAAATGGCATCCAACGAAGATGCTTTTTTTGAGTCAAATAGCTGATTTAATACCTTGGCGCCAAGTAATTCAGGGCGTATTGATTTATATTGTCCGTTAACGACACCAATGGGGGTGCGTAATCCATTATGAATGAAAACAGGCATAGCATTACTCCATATAAATAAGGAGGTGTACTAATAACACCTCCTACACATATCATCATTATATTTTAATTTTTGTAGCTAACCAAGAGGCAACTAAACATTTAACAATGTCACCAGGAATATATGGAAGCATCACAATAGGTAGAGATGCCCAAAATGGAGTACCTGTAACAATCATAAATCCAGCGACACCAAAAATATACACTACAGGGATTGTGATAACTATTGAACGCCAGCTATAGGATAAGAAACTTCTAGATTTACCTTTACAGATACTTAACAATGTATATGCTACGGGCCAAGAGAAAATGAAGCCGCCAGTAGGTCCGAGCAACTTACCCAATCCAGATGTACCGCCTACAAAGACTGGCAATCCTACGGTTCCAAGTAGTACATACACGATAAATACAATTAATGTATCCTTAGGGGATAGTAATAGACCCGTCAAAGTAGCAACTAATGTTAATGCTGTCACCATAGCAGGGCTAAATGGCAATGGAAATGAAATCCATGCTGATACACACAAAAGAGCTGTTAATAAAGCCATTTTTGTTAAACGTCTTGCTTCCATAATATACCTCATTCACATAAAATCTTAATTCGTTCTATGCTCATCATAGAGACGAGCCTTAAAAAGAATCATATCATCTAACACGCCAACTAAGACATTACCTTCACGTTGGCTTTCAATAGAAACACAATCATTAGCAAGCATAGGAGATAAAAAACGAATAGACATGCCTACCTTTGTGTTACTATTTATCATATGCATCCAAAGATAATCAAGTATAAGTAACCCTGGCACAATATAAGGAACTTCACGATGAATACGATTGCGATCATTTACATCCTCTACAAATTGTATAATTTCATCCTTTGTAAATGTAATACGTTTAAGTGAATCATCAACTTTAGGAGTCTCACGAATTTGTAAAGGTCTTGTTAGTTGTAATAAATTAACCCATAACGTACCACTTGTATTGGACATACAAACGGATATATGATTGCCTTTATACTCTACACCATGAAACACAGTTTCATCTGTGCCTTGCGTATCAAAATAAGCCTTCGTAATAACGCAATTAGTAGGTAAATCTAACGTTTCTTCATCCGTTAAAAGAGCTAATAAATCTCGCATATTACTCCTTATAATTTAATCAGTATAATAATAGTTTTATACCATTACTATTAAATTATAATCAACGGAAACACTATAGTCAACCTAGTATGACATACGAGTTAACAACAAAAGCCACCATTGATAATCAATGGTGGCCTCAGTTTTATATCTAGGAGGAAAGAATATATAAGCTATTTTATAACTTCAATCCTTTTAAATATTCCTTAAATGCTGCCCCTAATTCTTCATTACGAAGCGCATATTCCACGGTAGCTTTCAAATAGCCTAATTTATCACCTGTATCATAGCGAACACCTTCATAGGCTAAAGCATAAGTATCTGTTTTGGATGCAGCTAATGCATCTGTTAGTTGTACTTCATTACCAACACCTGGTTTTGTATTCTCTAAGATATCAAAAATATCAGGTGTTAAAATATATCGACCAAGAACAGCTAAATTGGACGGTGCCTTATCAACACTTGGTTTTTCTACTAATCCATGAACACGATACAAGTTATCTGCCAACGGTTCTCCGGACACAATACCATAGGAGCTTACCTTTTCATTCGGTACAAATTGAGCACCTAATATGATACCTGGATGTTGTTCATAACAATCCATCAACTGTTGTAAGCATGGTTTTTCTGGATTATAAACAATGTCATCACCTAATAATACAGCAAATGGCTCATCACCAATAAACGCTTTAGCACATAATACGGCATCACCTAAACCACGCGGTGCTTTTTGACGAATAAAATGAATTTTAATATCCGCCAAATCTTTTACCATGGCTAATTGTTTATTTTTACCTTGCTTTTGTAATAGCTCTTCTAGCTCGACACTGCTATCAAAATGGTCTTCTATGGCGCGTTTGCTACGACCTGTTATGATAAGAATTTCTTCGATACCAGAATCGAGTGCTTCTTTTACAATATATTGAATCGCCGGTGTATCAACAATAGGCAACATTTCCTTTGGTTGTGCTTTCGTAGCTGGCAAAAAACGTGTACCGAAACCAGCTGCTGGAATGACAGCCTTACGAATAGACTTCATGTGTATGCTCCTTAGAAATCTTTACCAACGAATTTGATTTTCCATTGGTTATTGTTATTTTTATGAGAATCTTTATATGTTAAATACATATCAAAGGAGTGCAAATCACGATGGTATGTGTAATAGATAGAATCCACATCGCCACTCATCATATTTTGTTTAACACTCACCGAAATATCATCGAGACGTGTCAATTTAAAGGAACCACCATAGATGAGCTCCTTAGGAAGCTCTGTACTATCAAAGCGATATGGCGAGTTGTTATAGCTAATATTGCGTTGATTATACGATACCCACGCATTAACTCTAGGTCCTACAGCTGTACGGAATTGAGCGCCCCAGTACGGCATGCTACGTATCGACTTATCATAGCCATAATAATCGCGTTGATAACCGCCGAAGAATCGCAAAGTACCATCTTTCCAAAGGTTGATAGGATCATGAGATACTTCTACCTTATAGTCCTTATGGACCCCCTTTACAGATCCTTCCTTCCAATAACCAATGCTTGTTTCACCACGTGCAGTAAATGGAGATTTACCAATATGGTACGTATGTGTATCAAGACGTAATTCGCCGATTTTTTCTACCCATACAGTTTCATCATTATATTCATTGGATACTTTACTATACCCGATGGATGCAGTTCCCCAAGGTAAGAAATAGCGATATCCAATTTGAGGCTTAAATCCGGCTTTTGAATACCATTTGTAATCAAAATACGCTTCACCAGATTTACCCAATGGAATTTCTGCATTACCACGCAATCCAATGCCATCATCACTATTATAAATAGGACGAGGCATAATAGAAAATGCACTTACTTTACCTTGTTTATCTCCACGTATAGATTTTGTATAAGATTTCAAGCTAAAAAGTTTAAAATTCTTGATGTAAAAACTTGGATGTTGAATTACTACCTTATCGCCAGGATAGATTTTAATGTCTTCACCTTCAATACGGTAATCAGGTGTATGCTTAAATGCCATCGCATGCTTAGACGTAATCATACCCTTCTCTATGGAACCAGTTTGTCCATCATAAGATAAGTTTTGACCCTTCACATAATATGGATCAGACCAGCCTTGTGTATGACCTGCATCAAAATGTTGATCGCTAGTACGATAGGTCATAACATCACCAGTAAGGTCTTTTGTTTTACCACCATCTTCCAAATAGCGATATGGTCCATCTGCAGTCCTATACTCTGTAGTCTTAGTATTACCAGTAATGCGATTAGCTAATAATGTGCGATTACCTTGAGTAACCACTACATTACCAAAAGCATTTACATCGCCAGTACTACCGGAATATGTCATCTTATCTGCATCTACACGAGTTGGTAACTTTTCTGTCGGTGCAGTAATCGGTGAAGCACCACGACGAACAACACGAATATTGCTGCGTTCAGGTGTCGAAGGTTGTTGCAGTTCACCTGGATAGGATTCAGATATACTATCTAAACTATCTTGATATGTAATTGAGTCTGAAGCAGCCCACGCTGGCTGGGCTAAACAAAGCAAGCATGCTGCCACGAGCCATTGTACTCTTTGTTTCCTCATGGTTACTAAACTCCTCTATTGATTACGTTTTACTACGACGATTGGTTGTGAAACATTTTCTGCTGTATCATTTGTATCTTCTACTTCTTCTGAATCAGCAGTATTTGTATCTTCTTCGTCAGTGTTCACAGTTGAATCATCTGCTTCATCCACAGTGCTATCTACGGAATCATCATTCGCAGTCGGTACTGTCACGGCTTCAGCTAATTCATCATCACTATGAGCTAACCCATCACCACCAATAACAAGACCTTGAATAGATACAGAGTCTTGAGGTTGAATAAATACAGTGGAGCCTACTGGGTAATCAATATTTTTACCCTTAATGAAAGCACCACCTACTAAGCCAACAGGGCCAAGTAGAACTGCACCAGCCACAGAGGCACCAGCTGCTTTAATTTCGCCCTTTGTTTTTTCCTTAGCCTCATTACCTTGTACAGCAGTAAATTCTGTACCATCAATAGCAGGAACAGATTCAAAAGTTATATCTAATGCACCATTACGTCCAAAAGAGCGCGCTTTTTTCAAGGATGTAATCGTTGCAGAACCTACAGTACCAGCTGGCACCAACAATACATTGCCATCCATTACATTTTCAGCAACAGTGAATTTAATTGTATCTCCTTCATGACTTGTTTTTGTGGATACCGCATCATTTAGTGTTACCTTGAACACGTGATCAGAAGATAGTGTTCCTACTTGATTTGTAAGAGTTACATTACTACCATATACCTTGGTTTTCAAACTAATAATACGTTTTTGTAATGAACCTGTTGAAATTCTACCATTCACACTACGTTCCATCTTTTCAACACGTTCTACCAAAGAACCATCATTAATGCTGTTTTGGTATGTATATTCAAGTGCATCCATTTCTTCACGCAATGAAATATTAGTACCACTACCTTCAACGGAATCATATAAAGAATCTACACGTTTACTCAATGTAGCAGTATTGCCAGAAAATCCGTTGCCGTATACAGTTTCATCCAATTGATTAATACGATCCACAACGGCACCATCTTGAGGTGCACCATATACAGTGCTTTCTAATACTTGTGTTTTTTCCGTTACTGTACCAGGAGCAGCAAATGCGGTACCTGTCAACAAAGATGCCATCAAAAGTGTAAGTACTTGCTTCTTCATATAATCCTCCACAACTTATCCTCTATGGGACATATACGTTAAACAGCACAATAAGCACGGGCCTAAGACCGTGCTTATTTTCTGAGTACTTCTAAGGAAGTATCTCAGTGGCCATTAAATTTTTAAATCAATAAGTGCAGATACACCTACACCTTGAACACGGGAAGCGCCCACTGGATTTGTACTATCTACTGGTACTAAACCTTTAACACGAACCATGCCATTAAAGCTACCTTCAACTTGAGCAACAGCCTTAACTTGTTCGATACTAGATGCAGGTCCTGTTACTTGAGCAGCACCAATATATCCTTTTGTACCAATACTAATGATAGGTACAACCTTTGTAGTATATTCAGTACTCAAATTATTTTGTTTTAGTAATTTATTTAAGAAAGAATCAATTTGTGGACCAAATTTACTAACTAGAATGCCAACGCCACCAATTTTAGCAGCACCACCAAGGATACTACTTAAGCCGCCAGCTTGAGTGGTTAAAATGCCACCAAATGCAGTTGTAGTTAAACAAATTCCTAGAACAGCGGTCATAATTTTCTTTTTCATGATAAGCCTCCTAATAGATACTTATATTTTAACAAATTCTATACATAGTTTCTAGTGAAAGTATAAATACTTACACTTAAAGATAGTAAAATTATATAAAAATACAATGAGTTTATTATGAATTTTATGCAATTTAATTTTTAGCTATGTTTTAACCGCAAATCATACAATTATAACCAGAAGACTTAACAGATTCGAGGCACTTGATCTTCACCCAATAAATCTACTAGACGAACACCGCCAATCGATGTTTGTAGGCCTACTTTACCAATATTTTTATCCATGGTTACACCGATATGAGTCGCTTCACAGCCTTCTGGATAACTATGTAAAATATCTAGCACATCATTTGTTACAGACGGCTCTACAACGAAAATACATTTACCTTCATTTGCTAAGTATAAAGGATCGTAACCTAAAATATCACAAACGGAACGAACTTCATCATGAATAATAAGCTTGGATTCCTCAACCTTTATCCCCACTTGACTTTGTTCGGCAATCTCTTTAAGAACAGTACCCACACCACCGCGCGTAGGATCACGCAATAGTGCAACCTGAGGCCCTACTGCATTTAAAACAGCATGAACCATATGGTTCAATGGAGCACAATCAGTCTTAACAGAGTCTGATAATTCTAGCCCAAATCGTTGTCCCATGACAGCTATAGAGTGATCACCAATAGATCCGGACAGAATAATATCCATATTAGGTTTTACGAAATTCGGACCTATATTTATGCCATCTGGAATCATACCAATGCCGGCTGTATTGATATAAATTTTATCAACTTCACCTTTTTTTACGACCTTCGTATCACCCGTCACAATTTGTACATTCGCAAGCTTTGCCATATCAGACATGGTGCTTAAAATTGTTTCTAATTCGTCGAAAGGAATACCTTCTTCTAAAATCAAACCACAGCTAAGATATTGTGGAACAGCGCCATTCATAGCTAGGTCGTTAACTGTACCGCATACAGCTAATTTACCGATATTACCACCCGGGAAAAAAGTGGGCTGTACAACATAGGAATCCGTTGTGAAAGCCATTCGCCCCGAGTCTACCGGAAATTGTGCCCCATCATGTAAGGGAGCTAACAAATCATTAGTAAAATATTTTAATATAAATCGTTCTGTCAATTCGTGGCTAAAACGGCCACCATTGCCATGAACTAAACGAACTCGTTCCATTAATCCTCCCAGGCTAATCCGCCACTAGAAAAGCCATACTTATACCATGCAGCACAACTACCTTCTACAGATACCATACAAGCACCTACTGCATGATCCGGTGTACAAGCTTTTCCAAAAAGCGGGCACTCATTGGGTTTGATTAAACCTTGTAATACACTACCACATTGACAGCCTTTAGGATCAAGAGATGGTTTTTCTAACTGTATAGGTAACACCTTTTCTGCATCTAGAAATGCATAGTCATCATTAAGCTGTAACCCAGAACTTGGAATTATACCAATACCACGCCATGCATCATCACAAACATCGTATATTTCATTCATCATACGCACAGCCACAGGATTGCCTTCCTTCATAACAACAGAGTGATAGGTATTACCTACTTCAAAATGACCACTTTTCCGTTGTTCTAAAATATTGACGATAGCAGATAATATTTCTACCCCATCAAACCCAGCAATGCAGGATGGAATTTTATACTCATCCGGTAAAAATTGATATGGTTTTTCCCCAATGATAACACTGACATGCCCAGGCAAGATAAAGCCATCAATTTGTCCTACTTGTCGGTCTAATAAGGCGCGTAATGCAGGCGGAACCAATTTATGAGACACCAAGAATAATACATTTTTCACGCCAGCCTGTGCTACAGCTTTCACAGTGGCACCGATGACAGCAATCGTCGTTTCAAACCCTATAGCTAAAAATACTATATATTTATCCGGGTGTTTTTTACTTAGTTCCAACACTTCTAACGGCGTATAGATAACATGAATATGAGCGCCCTGTGTTTGAGCTTCACTAAGACTACTATAACTACCTGGCACCTTTAGCATATCCCCAAAGGTTGCAATAATAACATCATCACGTTTGGCATACTCTAGAGCTTTATCCATATACACTTGGTCCGTTACACACACAGGACATCCAGGACCACTGACTAATTCTATTCCCGATGGCAATAATTGTCGTAACCCTTCTCTAAAAATAGATACTGTATGTGTACCACAAACTTCCATAAGTCGCACCCGTTCGCCAGGTGTATGTAGTTCGCTAATACGGCGTAATAAAGCATCAGCTGTTTTCTGTTTTTCCTGCAAAGTAAGCTTCTTCAAGTTCTTCCAACTCCCGGAAGGCATCTAAGGTTGCCTTCGCTTCTTCTTCATCTACAATTTGAACTGCAAAACCGGCATGTACTAATAACCAGTCTCCCACCTTTGCATCTGGCACGAGAAGCAAACTACAATCGCGCGTTGCACCTGTTAATTCTACTGTGCCAATGGCTTCATTAATAGAAATTAACTGTGCTGGTACTGCTAAACACATACGCCCTCCTTTTGTAAATATACTTATACATCTATTTATAACTATTAATCCAAATATTTTGATTAATTAAATTGTATCACAAAACTAAGAACTCTTATGTAACCAATGATACGTTTATATATTTTTTTGATGAGCAATCCACAATTGCCCCAACGATAAACCACCATCATTACATGGTACTTTTTTATTAATATATAATGTGCCATGGTGCCATTTATGTTGTAAGGAGGCTAATAATCTGCGATTTTGAAAAACGCCACCACCGATACATACATCATCGATGCCATAGCGTTCACACAAATCAGCTCCAACTTCACAAATAGCAATGGCTAATGTTTTATGGAAACTCGCCGCTAACGAGGATACACTTTCACCTTGAGAATAGCCATCCATAATCTGTTGAACTGCAGGCACGAGATCTAATACTTGCCCATCATAGTTAAAATCTAACAATCGTCCTTCTTCATTTGCACATGCAGATTCTAATGCTATGGCGATCTGTGCATCAAAAGAGTGTTCATTTCCTAAGCCCAACAAACAACCAATCACATCAAATAATCTACCTGCACTAGATGTCATCATCATCGACATGTCTGATTGCAATACCTTATCTAGAATTTGCCAGCCTTTAGGCAATGTGGTTAACCATGTTTTGTATATATTAGGTAACTCTTCTCCATAATAATTCCGTAAGTACCATAAAGCTTGACGCCATGGTTCTTTTACCGCTTTTTCACCACCAGGCAAAGGCGCTACATGTATATGGGCAACACGCATATACTCTGCGCCATAACATAGCATAAATTCGCCGCCCCAAATCGTATCATCGTCACCATACCCAGTGCCATCAAAACAAATTCCAAGAACAGGATATTTTAAATCGTATTCAGCCATAACAGCTGCGATGTGACTATGATGATGTTGGACCTCTATAGCCGGAAGATTTAGCGTTTTACTTAATTGTCGACCATAATTAGAAGAGAAAAATGATGGATGCTTATCCATGACAATTGCTTTCGGCTTCACATCAAACAGCTGTTCATATCGTTCGATGGTCCACTCAAAAGTGTTATGAGTTGATTCACTTGCTAAATCACCTATATGAGGTCCTAGCAATACTTCCTGCTTTTTATTAATCGCAAATGTATTCTTTAAATCACTACCCATGGCGAGTATCGGTAGATCTGTAATCGACTCACAATGAATCGGTTCAGGAATATACCCGCGACTTCGACGAATTAAAATAGGTGTATCTTCCACCACTGATACAATCGAATCATCTACAGGTGCATAAATTTGACGATTATGTGTCAAAAAATAATCTGCTATAGTCTGCAATTCTAAAAAAGCTTTTTCATCATCATATATAACGGAATCACCGCTCGCATTACCACTTGTCATAACCCATTTCGCATCATGCGGTACTAACACATGATGGATAGGTGCATACGGTAACATAACACCAATTAAATGATTATTAGGGGCTACTAACTCACTTATAGACGCATGAAAATTATCATTTTTCTCTAATAAAACAATAGGCCTTGCCATAGCGCTTAATGCATCTAAGTCTCCATCGCTAACGACGGCAAAGTCTTCTACGATATCAATGGAACCTGCCATAATAGCAAACGGCTTATCCTTGCGATGCTTTCGCTCCCGTAATGTTTGTACTGCTTTATCATTAGTAGCATCACAAACCAAGTGATATCCACCAATTCCCTTTAATGCAATAATCGCACCATTTGATATCATTTCTATAGCAGTTTCAAAACAATCATCAACGATACAGAGATTACCATTCTTATCTAATAGTTGGTAGCTCGGTCCGCATTGTTCACAAGCATTTGGTTCCGCATGATACCTACGACCATTCACATCAACGTATTCTTCATGGCAAGCTTCACACATGGTGAAATCAGACATGGTAGTTCGTTCTCGATCATAGGGCATGGATTTAATAATGGAATATCGAGGTCCACAATTGGTACAGTTGATAAAAGGATAATCATACCTCCTACCAGATTCCTTCATTTCAGCCAAACAATCATCACACGGTGATGTATCGGCACTAATAAACGTGTTTACAGTACCATCCACAGGAGACTGAGCGATAACAAATTTCTTATTATCATTTACAGATAGATCAATCTTTGTAATGCTCACATGTGTAATACGGCATAATCGCGGCTGTTCTTCCTGAATCGTATCAACAAATAATTGCAATGTATCTATGTCGGATTGGGCCTCTACATATACACCGGAACTATCATTATATACAAATCCACTAATCCCTAATTGATGGGCCCACATAGAAACAAGGGGTCGAAATCCGACCCCTTGTACAATACCTGTAAATCGAATCCCCCAACGTTCAATAGTTTGTTTTTTATCCAATCTAGTGTCCATAGCGGCTCCTATTACAAAATATATCTTATTTAAAATGTCTATCCTAATGCTACAGGAATACTACCATCGATGCCGGCTTGTTCGAGTTCAGCTTGAATCATGATAGCACATTCAATTCGTTTCTTTTGTAGACGACAGCCAAACTCATAAGGCGTTTGTAAATCTCCACCCAATGTAATGTTATTGGCATGACAGCCACCAGAGCAGAAAAATTTAGCCCAACATTCTGCACAGGTAGGTTTTGTAAACACATGTGTGTTACGGAAATCCTTTGGAATTTCAGTATTTTTTAAACCTTCATATACATTACCAAGTATATAACCATCTTTGCCTACAAATTGGTGACATGGATAAATATCTCCATTTGGCACGACAGCCATATATTCATGACCAGCCCCACAGCCACGCAAACGTTTTGCCATACAAGGTCCACGGTACAAGTCCATACGGAAGTGGAAGAAATTAAATTTTTCACCCCACCCGTCCTTTTGACGTTGCAAATATATATCTGCTAATGTTTCATATTCTTTCTCAAGCGTTGGCCAATCTTCTTCGCGAAGTACATAATCGCCTTCTTCACCAACTACAGGCTCCATAGATAAGTGTTCAAAGCCTAAATCAGACATAGCCAATACATCTTTAGTAAAATCAAGATTCTTATGCGTATATGTACCGCGTACATAATATTCTAAACCATGACGTTGCTTTACAGCATTTACAAGATTTTTAGCAATATACTCATAAGAGTTAGCTCCACTGCCAGCGACTGGGCGCATAGCATTATGCACATCTTCTCGGCCATCTAGAGACAAGACCAGGCTCATTTTATGTTCGTTTACATAATCGATTTTCTCTTGAGACAATAACATACCATTAGTAGTCAACGTCAATTTAAAGATTTTATTATGTTTTGGCGCCTCTTGCTCGATATATTCTACAGTTTGTTTCACCACGTCCCAATTAAGAAGGGGTTCACCACCGAAGAAATCGATTTCGCAATGTTGACGAGTGCCACTCATTTGAATGAGAAAATCAACAGCACGTTTGGCTACATCAAAGCTCATCAATTCGCGTTTTACACCGCCGTAATCGCCTTGACTAGCAAAGCAATATTTACATGCTAAATTACAGTCATGGGCAATATTAAGACACAATGCTTTAACGATTGGTTTTTCCCCAACTACAAGCTTGAATTCGGTACTCATAGGAGCAAAGAGTTGTTCTGCAGCGATGAGCTCATCTAATTCATCCATGATTTCATTTAATTCTACAGGATCCTGAGAGCTATCTAACGCTGCATGGACTGCATCACGATTGGTGCCGTCATATATATCTAATACTTTATCAATGAGTTCATCAATAACGTGAATGATACCGCTATTTACATCTAAACAATAGTAGTTATCTTTCATCCGAAACTTATGGATCATTGGTTTTAATTCTAACATGGTACCTCCAAATTATGTGTATGTGAAAGCACTAAACTATATAGAACTTTCTAGATAATTGTACCACATTTTTTGTCTATCGTGCTAAAAGTCCTCATAAATATATACCATAAACAGTATGTATATATTACATACATAAAAAAAGAGAGCCATCGGCTCTCTTTTTATTATTTTTGTTTGCAAACTTGGTTGCCTACTGTACAGCTTGTTTTGCAAGCGGATTGGCAAGAAGTTTGGCATTCACCACAACCGCCAGTTTTAGCAGTTTTTTGTAAAGATTCAGTGTTGATTGTACGAATACGTTTAGCCATGATTATCCTCCTCAATACTTATTGTATTACTGTTATTTTATCATAGATATTCAAACTATGTAAAATATAAATTATTTTTGTACATCCTTACGCAATGCTTTTCGCAACGCCAATGCAATCGGTGTTACGATAACGCCTGCAAAGATGGCTTCTGGAATACCATGAGTAACAGACAATACTAAAATAGTTCCCATAACTTGATCAGATGAAAGATGCATTGCCTGTGCGAACATATCCGCGTATATCACATAGATTAGCCCCATTACCATACATGTATGGAATATAGTGCCCATAAATGCAGAAACTATCAAGCGTGGACCTTGTGGTACCTTCCATAATGCTTTGTATACCAAAACAGCCAATACAGGGAATATAATCCGAGGTAATACTGATACTAACGGATTAATAAACAGTGGTGACAAAATATTTGGTGCCGTAAAATTTTGCCAGAAGCTATATACACCAAAAATCAATCCTACGAACGCACCAACCTTAGGCCCTTCAACTAAGGCACCAATTAATGCTGGGACATGTAATGTAGTGACATTCAATGGTCCTAACGCCATAATACCATAGCCAGAAAGACCTAGAATAATAGTAATGGCCGCTAATAGACCCACAATGGTTAATTCGCGCAATGTTAAGCCCGATTTCGTAACGGTTTCCTTACTCTGTTTACGCTCCGATTGTGTCGCTTGTTGTTCTTGGATTGATACCTGTTGGTTACCATCCTTCACATTTTCATTCATAAAAATCCTCCTCCGCTCTCATTCTCTTAGGATATGAGTCGAAACTAGAAATAAAATTAACATTTGCTCTTAGTAAGAGCTTTTATTACACCTATCTCTACTAATTTACCAATTAATACAGATACGATAATAAACATAAATTCCAGTAATCCTGGTGTAAAGAATACAAGTGGATTGCCTTGATAGATTGGAAATACCGTAGGTGCTATTGCTTTCACAAATTCCGGAATATACCCACCATATAATATATGACCATTCATAGCTAATAGCATAGCAGCAGTAACGACAATACGCAATAATCTCGTCCCTTTATATTCACCATTTCGAGGGTACATATAGAATGCAAAGACTAGCATCGAAATGATGATGAATAGGAATTCCCCCACCAAAGCATTCAAACTAATGGTAGGGCCAAAATAAGCTACCATGATAGGATCCGTTAAATTGATGTAAAAAATAGAACCTAAATAGATAAATGGAATTGGTACAATATACACGGCCATATCTAAAGCTTCATCAACCGCACCCCATCTATGGCAACGTTTGAAGAAAAATGTCATCAATAAAGCTACCAACTCAAGCAAAATCTGTATAAAAAAATATACACCTAAAAAGACTAGTACTATAAGCGCTTGATTTTCCAATGTTACATTGAACGGCGTAGTGAATAGATTAATAACCGTAAAAATGGCCCAACTGTATACATGGTACCCCATATGAAGTGGCAATTCACCAAATTGTCCTTGTCGCATCCGTTGTAAGAGAACAGGTACCAATAGAGATAAAACGGGGAATGTGAGATAGGGAGATCCCAAACCGGTTTGATGTAATACAGCAGTCACTACACTTACAAAAAAGGCACTAACTAAAGTAAATACAATAAATTGCTTATTCATGTGAACCTCCCAACAATTGAGAAATTAAATAAGCTATAATGAGAACAATAGTAACTTGACCATACATACCGACAAGGAAGATAATATCACGTCCAACGGATGGCAAGCCCCAAAGCCAATTTAAATCCAACCCAAGAAACATTAGCTTATAGGTAGCAAACTGAATAACAGCCCAACCCAGCACATATATAATGCGGTTAATCCGTTTGTTTTCAGCGCCAAATGTACTAGCTTTAAACGATAAATAGGCCCAAGGGATACACAAGGATAGCAATAAATACCATACCAATGCCACTGTAGCACTAGATCCATTATGAATCATATAAGAAATAACAGGAATGGCCACGATAAATATATTCATATATAGTGATCGTTTACAAATATCTAACATAGTGTTCATATACGTTCTCCTAAGATAATTAATCACTTGATATTGTACACTACACACCAGTAAAATGCCACAAAAAAAGACCTCTTATAGAAATTTTCTATAAGAGGTCTTTTAATAAAATCCATGTGCGAAACAGGAAACAATCAAGTATTATGCAACAGTAGATTCTGCAGTAATATCAATTGTATGTTTGTCTTCAGATTTTTCTTCTTTCAACAATGGAGTCATGCTTTCAATACCAATACCCAATGTGAATAGGTTATGTAACCAAGCAGTTTGACTTGGAGGCATGAAACCAAGTACGCCACCACCTACAAGAGCACCATTGAAACCAACAATGCCATTGTAATTGGACTTGATGCGTTTCATCAAGGCCATAGAAATGCGGCGTAACTCTACAAGAGCTTGTAGATTATCAGAAGAAATCGTAACATTCGCAATTTTTTGTGCAATAGGAGCACCTTCATTCATTGCGATGCCCACATGTGCTTCAGAAATAGCTGGGGAATCATTGATACCATCCCCTACCATCATGACAGTATAACCTTCAGCTTTTGCTTGTTTTACATAAGCTGCTTTATCCTCTGGCAATACCTCTGCATGCACTTCATCGATACCGAGTTCATCAGCTACGCGTTGCGCATTGCGTTTAGAGTCACCAGTCATCATGACAATCTTTTTAATGCCTAAAGCATGTAAATCAGCAATAACTTGTTTAGATTCATCGCGTACAGGGTCTTTAATACAAATAACCGCTGCTAGTGTACCTCCAATAGCGAGGTAAATATGGGAAGATGAATTTGGTAAATTATTGAACTTTTCTTGTTCATCTGCAGGAATCTTTGTTTTTTCATCATCAAAGATGTAGTGAGCACTACCAATGCGTACACGGTAGCGGCCAACTTTAGATGCAATACCATGAGCTACAACGTATTCTACGTCGGAGTGCATTTCCTTGTGAGGCAAGGAATGATCCTTAGCAGCACGTACAATTGCTTTTGCCATGGAGTGAGGGAAATGTTCCTCAATACATGCAGCCAATTTTAACATTTCATCTGCATCATGACCATTAAATGGAATGATTTGTTCAAACTCAGGTTCTGCTTTTGTAAGAGTACCTGTTTTATCGAATACAATCATATCTGCTTGTGCAATTTGTTCTAAGAATTTACCGCCTTTAACAGTGATACCGCGTTTAGATGCTTCTTGCATAGCGGAAAGTACTGCTAATGGAATGGATAATTTTAGAGCACAAGAGAAGTCAACCATTACGAAAGACAATGCTTTCATCACATTACGAGTCAACAAATATGTTAAACCAGCACCAATAAAGCTTATTGGAACTAATTTATCAGCCATGCGGTATGCTTGTTGTTCCATACCGGATTTCATTTGTTCAGATTCTTCGATAAGGTTAACGATTTTTTCGTAACGAGAAGATTTAGATGTGCTACGTACTTCTACAATAGCTTTACCGTCTTCAACAACAGTACCTGCATATACAGAACTGTCTTGATCGCGACGAACCGCTTCTGGTTCACCAGTCATGGAGCTTTCATTAACAAGAACAACACCATCGATAACGACGCCATCCAATGGAATCACTTCGCCTTGGCGAATAATGATTTTATCACCTGCCACAACTTCGTTAACTGGCTTGCTCACTTCAATGTCGTCAACTAAAACCCATACTTTATCAACATTCAAAGACATGCTTTGAGCAAGATTCAATACAGATTTACGGTGAGTCCATTCTTCTAAGATATCGCCAATACCTAATAGGTACATAACAGCACCAGCTGTAGGATAATCTTTTTGAAGTAAAGCTGCACCAATAGCAACACCGTCGAGAACCTCTACGGTTAACTTACGTTGCCACAATGTTTTAATCGCTTTGCCGATAAATTTAATACCGTCAAACCATGCCCATGCTGCCGCAATCGGTGCAGGTAACACTGCTTTTTTACCTAAGTAAATAGCAGTGCGATTAATCATCATTTCACGATATTTTTTATTTACCAAGCGCGGAGAGTATTCATTCAAAGCAGGAGCTTCGGACAAATCTAAATCGCGTAGACCTAACACCGCATCACGTACAGATTCAGAATCGCCAGTATGTTTAATGACGATCTGACTGCTACGTGTATAGAAGGTTACGTCTAAAATTGCATCATTAAGTAATAATGTATCCTCTACATAAGCAGCTTCAGCTTCTGTAAAGCGATGACCTGTTACCTTAATATGCAAGCGATTTCTGAGTTTTCGTACAACAGAAAATTGTAACATAGTTAAATCCTTCTATTATTTATTTTCTTCAAAGATTTCTTCGTTGCGTGCTTCGTTGATTTCTTGAGCTTCTGCCAATACATCAGATGCGGAAGCTTGTACTTTTTCAGCAGTTTCCAATACAGTTTCTTTAGCGCGAAGGCCAGCTGCTACGATACCAGCATATACTTTTTTAGCGTCTTTAGAAGTCAACACTTTAAGACCTACAGTACCCAATGCAAGACCTGCTGCGAATAAGTTAGCGTTTTTAAGATTGTTTTGATTGAAGTTGAACATGATAATATCCCTTTCTACTAAATATATAAAAATTTACTTACTATATTTGAAAAGAGGAGCCATTATAGAGACCCCTCTTTCAAATTCAGAATTCGTATTAGCTTACTTAGCGGTACGTTTAATACCAAGCGCCTTGTTCGAACCATCACAGCTGCAGTTACCACCGCAACTAGAAGATTTTTTGGAGCCACCGCTACCACAGCCGCAGCCACCCTTACCAGACACTTGTTTATAAATTTTTGTACCAAGATAAGCCAATGCTAATATCACTATGAGTCCTATAATTAGGTTATCCATTATAATTCCTTCTTTCTCAATATCCACCAAATTTTCATAAATTGATATATGATAAATGAGTTAAAAGCAATATATTTGGATATTTCCCTTTTCTCATTATCATTTAACCACAAATAATGATAATTGGCAAGAGCTATTTTAAATTTTTTCTATAATTAAATTACATTATGTCAATACAATTTAGTTCTAGGTATCTAAGGAATGTAAACCATAGTGATTAACTACGCTTTAATTAGAAGCCTAGTGCCAAACCAATATTGTAGAAAATAAAGCATGCAATCCATGCGAAAGCATTTTCATAACAGAACATGAATAACATCCATTTCCAAGAACCAGTTTCGCGTTTAATAACTGCTAGCGCTGCGATACATGGCGGGTAAATCAAGATGAATAGCATTAATGTTAATGCAATCAATGGTGTAAAGTGTGGATCATTTTGTAAGTAATCAGTCAATGCTTGAGGATGATCTGTATCGCCACCTACTGCATAGATAGTACCCAATGTAGATACAACAACTTCTTTAGCCGCTAAACCAGCCACAAGAGATACACCGATTTTCCAGTCAAAGCCTAATGGTTTAAGAACTGGGTTGATTGCTTTACCGAACATAGCAGCATAGGATTGTTCCAATTTTTCAGAATTTTTTTCTTCGTCAATTTTTTGATTTTCATCATCTAAATTAGCGCTATTTTTATACATAGCCCATGCTACTGGGAATAATTGTTCATTTTGTTCTTTAATGTCATTGAACAATTCAGGTGCTTCAGAATCATCTTCTACTTCGATTTCAGGAGCAGCTTCTCCAGCATCCTCTGCTTGTGTAGTAGCATCTGCTACAGTAGATTTCATATTATCTACGATTTCATTAACTTGGTCTTTTTGTTCATCTGTAGCGATACCAAAATGAGCCAAAGTTTCTGCATCTTTCATTTCATATGTTTGAGCTACTTGATCATGCAATGCATCATAATCTTTGGAGTATTCTACATCCATTGGATATGTTGTGATGAACCATACGAGGATGGAAGCAGCAAGGATGAAAGTACCTGCTTTTTTAAGGTACATAATACCACGTTCAAACATATGAGTTAATGTAGCTTTTAAAGTTGGTAAATGATATGGAGGCAATTCCATTACGAATGGTTCTGCTTCGCCAGCAAATAAATATTTGCGGAAAATTTTAGCAAATACGATACCAAATACAATACCTAATGCATACACAGCAAATACTACAGTACCAGCCCATTCAGGAGGGAAAAATGCTGCTGCAAACAAAGTATAAACAGGTAAGCGTGCAGAACAACTCATGAATGGAGTAATTAAGATTGTTACCATACGATCTTTGTAGTTATCAAGGATACGTGCACCCATTACGGATGGTACGGAACAACCAAAACCTAATAATAAAGGAATAAACGATTTACCATGTAAACCACAAGCGCGCATTACACGGTCAATAACGAAGGCAGCACGTGCCATATACCCTGTATCTTCCAAGAAAGAGATACCAAGGAATAATAATAGAATTAATGGTACGAAGGATAATACAGCACCTACACCGGCGATGATACCATCAGAAATAAGTGATTGTAACTGACCTTCTGGAATAACTGTTACAACCCATGCTTGTAATGCAGTAAAGCCATCTTCAATCCAACCTTGAGGAATAGCACCTACAGTATTTACAAAGTTAAATAGTAACCACATTACAACCATAAAAATTGGCAAACCAAGAATACGGTGAGTTAAAATTTTATCATAACGGTCAGAACGCGTTTCTAATTGTGTAGGAGCCTGTGTTAAACATGTATTATATACTTCTACTGCGAAGCGGTGACGATATTCTTGGAATATTACATCAAGATCGACTTGATCTTTGATTTCTTCACGAATCGCTTTCGCTTTTTCAATAACAGCTTCTGTATTTTCAAAGCGCATAACTTTGCCAATAACGTCCGCATCTTTTTCTAACAACTTAACAGCAACCCAACGAAGTGGATATGTAACAGTACCAGCTTGTTTTAGTTCTTCTACAAGTTCACTAATTTTGCCTTCTAACAAATCACCATAGTTAATTGTTACACCAGGAGCTTTTTGAGAAGCAGCTACACTAACTGTTGCTTCTAGCAACTCTTTTGTACCAATATTAGTACGACCTACTGTGCTAACAATTGTAGCCCCTGTCATTTCTGCCATTTTTTTTAGGTCGTATTTAATGCCCATATCTTCAGCAACATCAGACATGTTTAGAGCAATAACCATTGGCTTTTCAAGTTCCAATAATTGTGCAGCTAAATATAAGTTACGTTCCAAATTAGATGCATCAAGAACATTAACAATTACATCTGGGTTATCATTTACGATAACATTACGCGCTACTAACTCATCCAAGGAACGTGCAGTTAAGCTATATGTACCTGGCAAGTCAATAAACAATAACTCATGGCCATCAAATTTCTTATAGCCTTCCTTTTTTTCTACTGTAACGCCGGCATAGTTACCAACGTGTTGCTTCGCCCCTGTGATATTGTTAAACATTGTAGTTTTACCACAGTTAGGGTTACCTGCTAAGGCAATTCGAATTTGCCCTTTTTCTGCCATGTGAACCTCCTATTGAACCTCTACATCAATCATGCCAGCTTCGCTATTACGAAGTGCTAATTCAAAGTTTTTTACTTTGATTTCCACCGGATCCCCCAAAGGGGCAAACTTCATAACATGGATTTTTGTACCATGTACAAGACCCATGTCAATTAGACGATGCTTAACGTTGCCACTGCCATGTAGTGTAACAATAAGACCAGACTCACCTGGTTTCATGTCTTTTAACTTTTTGATAGCCATACGACACCTCCTAATTATTGTACCTAACAACCTCATATTAAACACACCAAATAATAATGCGTATTAATATCTTAAATTATTATATCATGAGAATTCATAATTTCAACAATAATTATCATTTTGTTATTCAAAATATTTATATTTATTATTAAATATGATTATACCTATTTTAAAAACATACCAAACGTACTTATAAAATAAGGGTCTATCCATTTTAATATTATATACACAATAAGATTTCTCATTACCGAAAATGATAATTAAGGTTATCTTGTTATCAATTTATTATACATTCATTCTCATTTTCATACTTGCGTTTCAAGAATTGCTTGTCATTATTAAGACTTCTAATCTCAATTTCACCTATCAAATTCTCATTTTCTAAATTTTATTCATTTAATTAGATGTTATTCAACACTCATTATTCTCCCTAGAATATTCTATAATGATATAAATTTGCTCCACTCTAATAGATTGGGTATAATTAATATAATATGTATTAAAGAAAGGACGACACATGAAATCTTTTAAATCCTTAGGCGTTTGCGACGAACTTATTAGCACCTTACAAAAACAAGGCATAAAAGAACCAACGCCGATTCAAGAACAATCGATTCCTATCGTCTTCAAAGGCAATGATATTATTGCAAAGGCACAAACAGGAACAGGCAAAACATTAGCCTTCTTATTGCCTATATTGCAACGCATTCACACAGATGTACATCAAGAACAAGTACTGATTATCGCACCAACACGGGAACTCATTAAACAAATTTCCGACGAAGCAAAGGTGCTAGGCGCTGTGTTGGATGTCGATATTCTTCCGCTCATCGGTGGTAAAACGATTGAATCCCAATTACAACAACTTGGTAGACGTCCTCACGTTATCCTAGGTACACCAGGTCGCTTATTGGACCACGCTAAGCGCGGCTCACTCCATCTCGATTCGATCCGTCGCGTAGTGTTAGATGAAGCGGATCAAATGCTTCACATGGGATTTTTACCAGACATAGAAAATCTAATCGGTCAAACAGATGCGAATCGACAATTGTTACTCTTCTCTGCTACAATTCCGGACAAGATACGCAACCTAGCAAAAGCATATATGACAAAACCGGTATCTGTAACAGCGGAAGGTAAACACATTACACTAGACTCAATTGACCAACGCGTATATATGATGAATCCAGAGGATAAAACACCTCGCCTCATCAAGATGATCCAAGAAGATAATCCATATTTGGCAATCGTGTTCTGTAACAAGCGAGAAGGCGCCATTCGACTATCCTACGAGTTGACAGCTGCAGGTCTCAACATTGCTGAAATGCACGGCGACCTAACACAGGGCCGACGCACACAAATACTTCGAGACTTTGCCAAGGCAAAAACACAAATTTTGGTGGCTACTGATATTGCAGCGCGCGGCATCGATATTGAGGGCATCACTCATGTATACAACTATGATGTACCTCATGATGTAGATTACTACATCCATCGTATCGGTCGTACAGGTCGTGCAGGTAATTCTGGTATAGCCGTTACATTTGCTACGCCAGCCGATGAATCTTGGTTACGACGCATAGAACGTGCGATCCAAGCAACCTTAACAAAATACACAAAAGATGGGCAAATCAAAACTAAAGGTAATGCCAGCACTGCGCCAAAACGCAAAAAAGCAACATCAAAACCTAAAATCACAAGTTCCTATCAATCTACAAAGGCAAAAGCCCATAAGGCTCGAGGCCATAAGGGTTCCAATACTCGACAACGCCGTACCTCTACATCACAAACAGGTCGACGTGGCAATCGAAGATAACACAAAAATGCGTGTAGCATATCATAAGCTACACGCATTTTTTATGTGCCATTATTTATTTTGATTTGCATAGATACTCGGTACACCCTCTACATCCATGCACTGCGTCTTGCAAGCTAAACGATTACTACAAACCCATGTAGTACGTCCTCTCATCTGTTGCTTTACAAAATATCCTTTTTTGCATCGAGGGCATATATATTGCTTTGACTCTTCCGGAACCTCCAGATTTGAATCCTCGTTTTGACCACCACCTACAGGTTGAGTATATCGACAAGACGGATAATTAGTACAACCTAAAAAGGCGCCAAACTTACCACTCCGCCGTTGTAATCGCCCCTTCTTACAGGATGGACACTCAGGTAAATCCTTCAGATTTACTTGATTGGCATCCATAGGCCGTCTTGCATTTTGATTCGAAATGGTACGGACCACATTGGGCATCATTTGATCACGACTTACCAGTTTATCAAAACCAAGTTTATCAATTAAGTGTTGTAAAAATTGAATCTGATCTTTTAGGAATGACTCCAGTGTATCCTCCCCCTCACTCATAAGAGCAAGACGTTCCTCCCAAATGGCTGTTTCATCAGGATATAATAATTCATCAGGCAATGCATCTACCAAAAGATATCCCGTATCGGTAGGAGATAACACCTGTTTCTTACCAGATGTCTTCATAAACCCACGACTGATTAATTCATCAATAATATTTGCCCGCGTCGCTTCCGTTCCAATACCGGATACAGCCTTCAATTGTTTCTTCAACTCTTCATTCTTAACAAACTTATGAATTTCCTTCATCGCTTGTAATAATGTAGAAGGCGTAAATCGAGAGGGCGGTTTTGTTTGTTTTGACTCTACAGATGAATCCGTATATTTAACTGAGTCATTCTTTTTAACCGACGGCAAATGATCTGCTTCTTCGATAGCATCCTTTTTAGGCCCCGATTCTGCACCTCGTTCATCGGTTAAGTCCGGTTCATCACCATCTGCGTTAGTCTTAGACTTTTGACGCTTATATAAGGACTTCCAGCCTTCTTCAATAACAACGCGACCATTGGCAACGAATTCTTCCTCGCATTGACCAACTACAATCCTTGTTTGCTCATATACATGTTCTCCATAAAATTGAGCAATATAGGCCTGACTGATGAGAAAGTAAATATTACGTTCTGCTTGAGTTAGGCTGTTTACATTACAAGCAACTGTGGTTGGAATGATGGCATGATGGGCAGTAATCTTTTTTTCATTCCATGCACGACTCTTAATATTTCTATCCGCATTTTGTGCCCATTGTGAAAGTTTTTCATCCCCCGATTGCGCTAAATTGCTGAGAATAGCCATACGATCACCATATTGATTAGGTGGCAAGTATTCACAATCAGAACGAGGATACGTGGTCAATTTTTTCTCGTATAATTTCTGTGCCGTATCAAGTACAGTTTGAGGGTCATAAGAGTATGCCTTCCCTGCCAACACTTGTAATGACGATAGTGATAATGGCAACCGTTGTAAATCTTTCTTCTTGGATTTTGTAACGGATTTTACCATGCCATCAAGGCTTGATGCTAGCTGTTGCACTAAGCTTTCAGCAACCCCTTTATTAATGAGACGCCCATCTGGATCTAATCCTTTTTGTTCATCCTTAGGTTGCCACGTTGCCCAAAAGGTACCATTCTCATGGGTATATAAAATTTTAACGGTAAAATAATCAACCGGTTTAAAGTCGGCTAATTCTCGCTCACGACGTACTACGAGTGCTAGTGTCGGTGTTTTTACACGGCCTATAGGCAATGTTACCTTATTCCCCTTATACCGTTCAGATAATGTATAGGCCCTCGATAAATTCATCCCGATTAACCAATCGGCACGCGCTCTAGCTAATGCAGATTGATATAGATTGTGAAAGTCCTTATTATCGCGCAAATCACCTAATGCCGATTTTACAGATTTCTCGTCCAATGCATTTAATAAAATCCGTTGCACCGGTTTTGTATTGCCTACAAAATACAAAACCTCATCGACTAATAACTGACCTTCTCTATCCGGGTCACCCGCGTTGACAATAATATCGGCCTTTCCAATCAGCTCTTTTACAGTTTCAAACTGTTGACGACTGCTATCGGTTACGAGTAATTTCCACTCAGTAGGTACAATTGGTAAGTCTTGAGGACGCCAACGAATATATTTATCGTCATAGTCACCAGGCTCGGCTTGATGTAATACATGCCCTACAACCCATGTAACAACATCGTCACCTTGGATAAAATAACCATTGCGTTTTTGTATATTCTTATTTTCCGGCAAACATTTACTGATTTCTCGAGCCATGGATGGCTTTTCTGCAATAAATAACCGCATGGTCCCCTCCTTAACGTACATATGGCGACCATCCCCGTAGTCGCTCTTTGAAATCTCATTATACTACAATTTAGTGGTCATAACTACCAAAATCATGTATAATTTTAAAGATATGAATAATGTGAAAATTGTACAATACAATTAAACTTTCACAAGCGAAACAACAGAGGTGAATTATGACATTTTTAGAAGAAGTACAACGTCGTCGTACGTTTGCTATCATATCTCACCCGGATGCGGGTAAAACAACATTAACAGAAAAATTACTTTTATACGGTGGCGCTATTCACTTGGCAGGCTCCGTTAAGTCTCGAAAAACGGCAAAACATGCTGTATCTGACTGGATGGAAATCGAAAAGCAACGTGGTATCTCTGTAACGAGTTCCGTATTGCAATTCGACTACGATGGATGTCGCGTAAACATCCTCGATACACCTGGTCACCAAGACTTCTCCGAAGATACCTATCGTACATTGATGGCTGCTGATAGCGCAGTCATGCTCATCGACGTAGCAAAAGGCGTGGAAGCACAAACTAAAAAACTATTTGCCGTTTCTAAAGAACGAGGTATTCCAATCTTTACATTCGTAAATAAAATTGACCATTTTGGTCGTAGTCCATTCGATTTGATGGAAGAAATCGAAAACGTTCTCGGCATCCGTACATGCCCTATGAACTGGCCTATCGGTATCAATGGCGAATACAAGGGCGTATACGATAGAGAGCATGAAACGATCGAGCTCTTTGCTAAGGGTGAAACACATGGTCAAGAAAAGTTAGCCTCTGAAAAAGGTGCATTAACTGACCCTCGCATGAAAGAATTATTAGGTGACGATGTATATCAAGCATTGCTTGATGATATCGAATTATTAGACCTTGCAGGCGACCCATTCGATTTTGATAAGGTGCGCGCCGGCGAATTGACACCGATGTTCTTCGGCTCTGCTATGACAAACTTTGGGGTAAAACCATTTTTAGAAAAATTCTTAGAACTCGCTCCATCCCCAGCTCCACGTCAAGCTATCGAAGAGGTTGTACAACCTACAAGCGAAGACTTCTCGGCATTAGTATTTAAAATTCAAGCCAATATGGACCCTAATCATCATGACCGTATCGTATTTATGCGTATCTGCTCTGGTAAATTTGAAAAGGGCATGTCTGTATTGCATCGCCAATCAAATAAGACGATTCGCTTATCGCAACCACAACAATTCTTGGCTACAGAACGTACCATTGTAGAAGATGCGTACCCTGGTGATATTATCGGTGTCTTCGACGCTGGCACAATGGGTGTAGGCGATACACTGTGTGCACAAAAGCACAAGGTTACATTTGGCGACTTCCCTGTCTTCCCACCTGAATTCTTTGCTCGTGTATCTCCAAAAGATACAATGAAACGCAAACAATTCCAAAAAGGGATGACACAACTTGCCCAAGAAGGGGCTGTTCAAATCTTTGAACAACCAGGTGCTCTTGACTCCTTCGTAGTTGGCGCTGTCGGTATGCTTCAATTTGAAGTATTGGAATACCGCCTAAAAAATGAATACGGTGTCGATTTATTAAATCATACATTGCCATACAGTGTAGCACGTTGGATTGACGGAGACGTAGATACATCCACACTAAAAGGTCTAGATAATGCAATGATTGTAAAGGATAACCGTGACCGCACCGTTGTACTCATCGCCAACGAATGGCAAATGGGTTGGGTTCTAGAACGTAATCCTGATGTTACTTTCTTAACAACACCAAAATTACATAATGAGATTTAATTAAATCTTAGTTCACTATATAAATGGCGAAGGTCCTTTCTATCGATCCTTCGCTATTTTATTCTCACATTTATATAATCAAAAATTTTTCTATTCTCATTAGAGGAATTTATGACGAAAGTGTAGAATATATAATCTATACATATTTTGTATACATGATAAATTCTATAGTATTTAATTGGTTGTTCATGATACAATGTAATAAATTATTTTTATTTGTTAAAAGGAGTGATTTTATGCCACTGATTGACCTAAAGTTAGTCAACGATGTATGGACACTAAACCTGTCCATGATTCAAACTGTGGGCCTCGCTGTAATTACCTTATTCATAGGTACTTGGATTAATAAACATTCCAAGTTTTTACAACGTATGTGTATGCCAGCACCAGCTGTAGGGGCTCTACCATTTGCATTTTTAACTGCTATTCTTTCTTATTATCATATCTTGGATATCAAATTTGAAGGTTCCTTGCAAACCTTTTTAATGCTTGCCTTCTTTACTACCATCGGTTTGATGGCTTCCTTAAAGGTATTGAAAAAAGGCGGTATTTTCATTATCTTCTTCTTCCTTGCTTGTGCCGTGTGGATTGTAGTTCAAAATACTGCAGGTATCGCTATTGCAAAAGCATTGGGTATTGAACCTATTATCGGTATCATGGCCGGTTCCGTATCCATGATTGGTGGTCTCGGTACGGCAGGTGCCTTCGGTCCATACTATGAACAATTACTTGGTATTCCAGGTACTGCATCTGCAGCCGTAGCAGCAGCTACATTTGGTATGGTAGCTGGTACGATTTTAGGTGCTCCAGTAGGAGAACGCATCATCAAAATGCATAAGGTAAAAACACCTTACGACAACCCTGAAACTATGGATGATGACAACATCGATTATATCGAAGATCACGTTGAAGGCGGCGGAAAGCAATTCAACTCTCAAGATTTGTTAACGATTTGTATGTGGATTGGCCTAGCTCTTGGCATTGGTACCATCGTAAGTGCAGGTTTATCTATCTTAACTCCATTACCTGCATACATTGGCTCTATGATTTGTGCAGCCATCATTCGTAACTTTGGTGACTTTACAAAATCCTACAAGATTAACGATGCTGCCCTTGATGCTGTATCTAATGTAGCATTGTCCCTATTCGTTACAATGGCAATCAATAGCTTGAAACTTGTACAATTAATCGACCTTGCATTACCACTTATTACAATCTTAGTTGCACAAATGGCGCTTATCTGTGTATTCGCATACATTATTTACTTCCTATTTGGTCGCAACTACGATTCCGTTATGCTCGGTGCAGGTGCTATCGGTTTCGGCTTAGGTGCTACGCCAAACGCATTGGTTAATATGTTATCCTTAGCAAGTAAACACGGCCCATCCCCTCGTGCATGGCTCGTTGTATCCTTGGTAGGTGCATTCTTAATCGACTTTGCTAATGCCTTTATTATTACAACAATGGCTGGCATTCTATACTAAAATGAAAGGACCCATTCGGGTCCTTTTTTATGCCAAAAGGTCCTAAGGATAATCCTTAGGACCTTTTAATTATATTATTTAATTAAGGCCGCCCACGCATTGGCTACATCGGCAAATTCTTGGAGGGTAAATGTCTCTCCTCTTCGTTGACCATCGATATTGGCTTTTGCTAAAAGCTCTTCAATTCGATCTTTAGAAAGCCCTGTCGTCTTCATTGTATTAGCAAATGTTTTACGTCGTTGCGCAAAACCGGCTTTCACAACGCGGAAGAATAGTTTTTCATCAACCACATCCACAGGAGGTTTATCACGCAATACACAGCGAATGACAGAACTCGTTACAGCTGGCGCTGGCAAGAAAGATTTTGGCGGAACATCTAACACGATATCGGGCTTAGTATAATACTGAACAGCCACCGATAGAGCACCGTAGTCCTTCGTACCTGGCTTTGCCACCATCCGTAAGGCTACTTCTTTTTGTACCATCACAACGAGGCGCTCTATAGGCAATCTACTTTCCAAAAGAGACATAATAATAGGCGTTGTAATGTAATATGGCAAATTAGCAACAACCTTGAACGGTTCATGATGCATAATGGACGGTACATCCAATTTCAACACATCCCCATGAACAATAGTCACGTTACTATATTGAGCTAGTGTCGTATCTAAAACCTCTAATAAACGCGTATCGAGCTCAATAGCCGTTACATTAGCACCACTTTGTGCTAAGCCTTGTGTAAGCGTGCCAATACCAGGACCAATTTCTAAAACAGGCTCTCCTTCTTGTAAATCCGCAGCTTTTACAATTTCATCAACAATGCCACGCTTAATCAGAAAATTCTGGCCCAACTTTTTGCTCATTTTAATATCAAAACGTTTACAGATATAATGAACTACTTCTGGACTCGCAATGATAGATTCAATCATGAATACTCCTATTCTAAATTTTGTTACGAATTTAATACTATATTTGTTGAAAGTATATTAGCATCTTGAAACGGCTTGTTCATATTCATCACGACTGATGCCATAATGATTGAGTTGATATAAGAACTGTTTGCCATTTCCATATCCTATACCCAAAGCAGCACCAACGGCAGCTCGTTTATCAGCACTATTAGGAAATCCAGAAAGGCCATGTCGTACAAGATCTGCCATCGTAAATTCCTCGCTGGATACCAATGATTCTGTATGGAGTACAGATAAAGCCTTTATAATAGACTCTGGCGAAGCTTGTTCGATACCAATATCATCATTTGCATAGGCCTCATCGCGAGGAACAAAGGCATGTTGTGCATTAGGAAATTTCTTTGTTAATACGCGACGTATACGTTCGCCAGCCGTATCTGGATCGGTAAGAATAATAATGCCTCGCTTCTCATAGGCTACGCGAATCTGTTCAATAACGCCCTTGCGCAAGGTAAATCCTTCCGTAGCAATACAATCAGCGTCAATAGCTTGATGTATACGTTGTATATCCGATTTTCCTTCTACTACAATAACCTCTTTTAACATAGGACCTCCTTATATCTATTATATTATTGTAACATATATAGCATTGCTTAAATAGGTGTAATAGTTTAGTATAATATTATATAAAACTATAAAAATAAGGAGATAATTGTGACATTACAACAATTGCGATATGTAACGACAATTGCCAACATCGGCAGTATTAGTGAGGCTGCAAAACGTTTATTCGTATCTCAGCCAAGCTTGACGAAAGCCATAAAAGAATTAGAAAAGGAGATGGGCATTACCATCTTCGATCGCACCAATAAGGGCATTACTGTATCTAAGGAGGGCGAGCGTTTTTTAGGATATGCACGCCAAGTATTGGAACAAGCTACGCTGTTAGAAGAACAATATAAGAGTAATAAAGGTGGAAAAAAACAATTTTCCATATCTACACAACATTACTCCTTTGCTGTAAATGCTTTCATCGATCTTATCAATCAAAGCGATGTAGACTCTTATGATTTCTCGTTACGGGAAACACAAACCTATGAAATCATTGATGACGTAGCGCATATGAAAAGCGAAATCGGTCTTTTATATTACAATGATTTTAATCGACCTGTTCTAGAAAAATTGATTCATACTAACGAATTAACCTTTACAGAGCTATTCACGGCTAGCCCTCATATTTTTATCGGCAAACAACATCCATTAGCTACTAAAAAAATGGTCTCTATGAATGAATTGGAACCATATCCTTATGTATCATTTGAACAAGGCGACCATAACTCGTTCTATTTTTCCGAAGAAATTTTTAGTACTGTTGTGCGCCCAAAACATATACGCGTCCGTGATAGGGCCTCCCTCTTTAGTCTATTAATCGGCCTCAATGGATACACCGTATCAAGCGGCGTTATCGATAAGGAGTTCAATGGTGAAAGTATCATTTCCGTGCCCCTAGCAGAAGAAGGCATCATGCATATCGGCTACATTACTAACAATAAAATGCAGCGCAGTCGTTTAGGACAAGGATATATTAATGCCTTAGAGCAATATGTAAACAATTATGGCAAACATATTCAATTGCCCACCGAAAAATAAATCTTTCGATTCTACAAATCAAAATAACAAACTAAATCAGTACATCCTCTATACAGAAGGATGTACTTTTTCTTTATAACTAATGCCATACTATATGGTTGCCTCCATAACTCTAATCTATACCAAACATTAACATATAGATATTTTTAAATATAGTTAGACTTAGCTATAATAAACCTATCGAAATTATCGGTTATACCGTTTATTATAGGAGGTTTTATTATGTCTAACCATTTAGCACCATTTCATTTTGATATTGTAGGTTCTTTCCTACGTCCAGCAGAATTAAAAGAAGCACGTCAAGCTTTCACAGATGGCAAAATCAGTCGTGAAGATTTAACAGCCGTCGAAGATCGCCTTATTACAGACCTTATCAAAAAGCAAAAAGCAGCAGGTCTACCTGTGATTACAGATGGCGAGTTCCGCCGCGCATATTGGCATTTAGATTTCATGTGGGGATTCAATGGTGTAAAAGAAATTGAACTTGAACATGGCTACAAATTCCACGGCCAAGAAACAGCACCAGGTTCTCTTGCACTTACAGGCAAAATTACAGGCACTAATCATCCATTCGTAGAACATTTTAAATTCGTAAAACAATTCGAAGATGAACATACAACAGCTCGTCAAACCATCCCTGCCCCATCTCAATTCTTAGCAGAATTATTCCGAGAAGATAATGGTACTGTAACACGTTCCTTCTACCCAGATTTAGAGGAGTTAATCCAAGATATTGCAGCAGCCTATCGTCAAGTTATAAAAGATTTATACGATGCAGGTTGTCGCAACATTCAATTTGATGATTGTACATGGGGTATGTGCTGCGACCATGGCTATTGGACTGGCCGTCAAAAAGATAAAAGTGTAACCATCGAAGGAGAAACAGCAAAATACTTGCGTGTAAATAACTTGGCTCTTGAAGGTCGTCCTCAGGATCTAGCTTTTACAACACATGTATGCCGCGGTAATTACAACTCTACTTGGGCTGCTAGCGGCGGCTATGAACCAGTGGCACCAATTCTATTTGCCAAAGAAAACGTAGATGCATATTACTTAGAATTCGACGACGAACGGTCCGGTGGCTTTGAACCATTGCGTGAAGTATCACCTAATAAAAAGGTTGTATTAGGCCTCATTACAACAAAACGTCCAGAACTAGAAGATAAAGAAGTGATTAAGGCTCGCATTAAGGAAGCTACGAAATACATTCCTCTCGAAAGACTTTGCCTATCCCCTCAATGCGGATTTGCATCCTGCGAAATCGGCAATCAATTAACCGAAGAAGAACAATGGGCCAAATTAGCATTAGTTAAAGAAATCGCACACGAAGTATGGGGTGATTAGATGACAGAACGCACAATATACTTAGGTGGTGGTTGTTTCTGGGGATTACAAGGTTATATTCGCCAAATTCCTGGTATAGTATCGACTGAGGTGGGCTATGCCAACGGCCCTACTACCAACCCAAGTTATGAAGATGTATGTCATGACAGTGGCCATGTAGAAGCACTAAAAGTAATCTATGATACCGATATATTATCATTAGATCATTTAATTCAGTATTTCTTGCGTGCTATCGATCCATTTAGCATCAATAAACAAGGTGGGAATGAAGGAGTTCAGTATCGGACAGGTATATACTATACAGATAGTGCTGATAAAGCAATTATCGAGACTACATTAGCACGTGCTCAATCCTTTGAAAGCAAGCCCTTCGCCATCGAAGTATTACCACTCGATAACTATTACTCTGCAGAAGAATATCATCAAGATTATTTAGACAAAAACCCTAATGGTTATTGTCACATTCCTCTCGGCCTATCCCAAGAGCCACTTATAGACGATAGCGCCTATAACAAACCGACCGAAAAAGACTTGCAAACTTTATCACCGCAAGAGTTTGAAGTGACTCAAAATGCTGCTACAGATGCACCATTTAGTCATGAATTGACTGATGAGTTTAAATCCGGACTCTATGTAGATATTACAACGGGTGAACCACTATTCGGATCATCGCGTAAATTCGAGTCACACTGTGGTTGGCCAAGTTTTACAAAACCAATAGCAAAGGATGTTATTCGGTATTACAAAGATGACTCCCATGGTATGCAACGTATTGAAGTGCGTAGTCGAATCGGAAATGCACACCTAGGTCATGTTTTTGAAGATGGACCTAATGGATCATTACGGTATTGTATCAATGGATCTGCGCTCAAATTTATACCTAAAAATGAATTATTAGGAACAAAGTATGAATACCTAATTCCTTATATCGACTAATATCTATACAATAAAAGGACGATACATTTCCTCGTTGGAAACTATCGTCCTTTTCTCATTAGGTTAATTATACAAAAAGGAGATATCACTTGGATATCTCCATTTATTATTAATATGAATTAATCGAGTACGTAAACTGTTACATCACGTCGACCAAAGTCCATGGCTTCACCATAGGAGTCCATAACAAGGTCAATACGATTTCCTACGATAGCACCGCCTGTATCAGCTGCTACGGCCTCACCATAGCCTGGAATAAATAAGCGCGTACCTAATGGAATCACATCAGGGTCAACAGCAACTACACCGCGTACTGCAGGAATGCCTGTAGCAGTAATACCAGCACCGTCGCCATCACCTGCTAAATAAGCAGATGCTTCCATAACGATGGAACGAGATGCACGGCCAGATACATTACGGGATGTCGTTACTTCACGAGTACCTTCTTTAATAATTGTAGGTACCATATTTGTCATTACAGACTTAGACAATTCATTCGTTCTAATAGCGGTGCCATTATTATATAATGTCTCAACCTGAACGCGTTCAGTGCCCGGTTGACCAACTTGAACAACTTCTTCTTCACCTTGAGCCATTGTGTCATCTTTTTGACGAATAACTTGAACTGGGATTTCTTGATCCACAGTATTCACTGCACGGCTTGTAACACGTACAATATTCACAGTACTACCAGCTTGAATAGCACCACTAGCTGCAGTGGTATAATTAGGAGCTTTAAAGCCTAATTCTTCTGCTAAATCCTCGGCTGTAGTTTGTGTAGTATAAACAGTTCTAGTTTTTCCATTTACTGTAACAGATACTGGGAATGCTCTTACTACTGTAAGTGTTGTCCCTTCTTGTACAGAATTAGAATCGCTAATTACTTTATCTTTCGGATTTAATTTAATACCTGCGTTACGCACGATACCTTCATTCGAATTTAAATGTGTTTTAACAGTATGAGCTGCACCATCAGCCATGACTGTAACAGTTTTATCGTTGTAAGAAAAACCAGTCAAGGTTATTGCAGTTACCATCAATCCAGCAACCACAGACGATATATATCGCTTGTGCGTCTTTTGAATTCTCATTACGAAATACCTCCTGTAACAATCATATTCTACTACAGTTAGATATAACCTGTCAAACACACAAGGTTAACAATCGTCGATAAGCCCTCATAATATATGGTTTTTTTTATTTTTAATCTTTTGTTTTTTTACACTTTGTCCACTGTATAAATACATATCTAGGTTTTTCGATAACATACTACATAAGCAAAATTGTAGAGGTATATAAGATACTACTACAATATATAGTATATGATGTATATATTATTTCGACAATGAATATTTATGAGTTTTTCTATTGTTACCACAAAATATATTAAAGTTCTAAATTTTCATTTACATTTCATATTACAGTAAATAAAACGACTAAAACATACGTAAATTGGGTATTTATAATCTATATTTATACATCTATATAACAGCGTTTTGAAATTTCATCATTCTTTCATCTTAAACATTGGCTTAAATCGTTCTATGACTGTCATTTGCTCCCTACTATCTTGTGTGTTAGCAGCCTCCATTAATTCTTCTTGTGCAGATAACGGCCCCTCTATATTAGAAACCTTATAATAAGAACCATCGGATCTCATAAGATGTGCTTTTAATGTATCTACTAAATATAAGTCTAGAATACCTTTAATTCTTGCTTTATGACGTTTATCCTCAATAGGAATCATCAATTCAACCCGTTCATTTAAATTGCGAGGCATCCAGTCCGCACTAGAAAGAAAGATTTTTTCATTGCCTCCATTTCGGAAATAGAACAATCTATGATGTTCCAAGAAACGTCCTACTATTGAACGTACCGTAATATTATCACTAACCCCTGCAATACCAGGTCTAAGAGTACAAATCCCCCGTACAATCAAATCAATACGCACTCCATTAGCAGAGGCCTCATATAATTTGGCAATGACTTTTTTATCCAGTAATGAATTCATCTTTGCAATAATATATGCATCTTCACCACGTTTAGCACATTGAATCTCTTCATCTATAAGATCCATAATTCTCTCTCTCAAATTTAATGGTGCTACAATAAACTTATTCCAAATTGGTGGGTCCGAATAACCTGAAATTAGATTGAAGAAGCGAGATGCATCATCACCATATTCATCATTGCATGTAAAAATGCCACAATCCGTATATATACGGGCCGTTTTACCATTGTAATTCCCTGTTGCCAAATGCACATAACGGCGTATACCATCTTCTTCACGGCGAACTACCATTGTAATCTTAGAATGGGTTTTTAACCCCTTTAACCCATAAATAACATGACAACCCGCCTTTTCTAATCTACGAGCCATAGTAATATTATGCTCTTCATCAAAACGGGCCTTTACTTCCATCAAAACAGTAACTTGCTTACCATTATCCGCTGCTTTTATAAGAGACGCAATAATGGGTGACTCTCCACTAACGCGATACAAGGTTTGTTTTATAGCCAAGACATTTGAATCTACCGCAGCTTGTGCTACAAATTGTTCAACCACACTAAAGGATTCAAAAGGATGATGTACAAATATATCTCTATTACGAATCACATCGAGTAAATTTTCTCCTTCGAATCCAATTAAATCGCTTGGTATTTTAGGCTCAAATGGTTTATAGCGCAGATTATCATACCCAGGGTAATTTGAAAAATCGAAATACATACGACAATCTAAATGACCATCTATATGGTATACATCTTTTTCTTCAAGCTCTACACTTGCCAATACGGTACGCAACAATTCAGGAGAACCAGCTCCAACAACCTCTAAGCGAACCGCATCACCACGGCGTCTACGCCGTAAAGAAGCTTCTACCTCTGTCAATAAATCCTTTGCGTCTTCTTCATCGATTTCCAAATCTGCATCACGAGTCAATCGGAAAATCATAGACTCTTCAATACCATAACCTTGGAAGAATTGAATCGCATAATAACTTATAACATCCTCTAAATACACAAATCGATGTACCTTATTTGAGGAGGATGGTACCTCGATAATTCGATCTAATACTGACGGTATTGGCAAAATTGCAATCTTATAATCCTTTGTGCCATCTGGTTGAACTTGAAAGATGCGAACAATAGCATTAATCGTATTATTTGCCAAAAAAGGAAATGGATGTCCTGAGTCAACAGCCAATGGAGTGACCACAGGATAGATTTGTTCCTCAAAATAATGACGTAACCAGGCCTTTGTCTTTACATCTAACTCTTCAGGATGAAAAAAACTAAACCCTTTTTCCTTTAAATCTGCTAAAACGCGATGTAAATATGTATATTGTAACGAAACTAAACGTTGTACAGATTCATCGATAGCTTTGAGCTGTGCCTTGGCATCCATATGAGCAGCATCATATTTAACAATACCATTCATAGCTTGATGACGTAATCCCGCTACGCGTATCATAAAAAATTCGTCTAAATTAGAACTGGCAATAGCGATAAAGCGTAAACGCTCCATTAAGGGATTGCTCGTATCCATCGCTTCTAATACAACCCGTTGGTTAAACTTTAACCAGGATAATTCACGGTTAAAATAGTACTTTGGACTTGTAAACAACTTATACACCCCCTATGGTCAAGGAAATTTCCATACCAAATATTTCGCTAAAATAGATAGAATCTCGATTAAACGTCCACCATTCAAGAGAAATATTTTCCTTTGTCCGTACGTGAACAATTAATTCTTTATCCTTCTCTTCTAATCGTATCTCGTCTATTTTTTGATTACTTCCCGCATCTAATGAACAGGCTACACGGACGATAGCAACAAGCTTTGTAACCTGTATTTTTTGTAATTCTGTTAGCACTCTAAAGCAATCATCATCATCTGAAGGTGTCCCTTTATAGTGGTAATAAACTACATTCGCAACTACTTGTTTTTCTTCCTCTGAAAGTCCAAATATATCGGTTCCCATGACGATATGATACGCATGCTCACCATGATTTCTAAGGCTTACAAATTTACCAACAGAACACAAAATTGCCGCTATGCGACACAAATATCCCCACCGCTCTGGCAAGCCTTTATGACGCAATGCATTACAAAAGGCTAAACTAAAACGTTCAACCTCCCTATCATGTATAGAATCCGTGTGATAACGAGCCGCTATAGCACGTGCTAAGTCAGCATTTTGCTCACGTAACTGATACATATACGGATGATTTTCAGATTCTACACCGTAAAACCAACTAATACCTTGTGAAAAAGAATAACTACTAAATATTAAAGACTCTGGTTGAATCGCATTAATGATTTCTGCAAACAAAATCATTGTAGGCATAAGAATATTAGCTTTAAATTCCGGTATCTTATACCGATTCATCAATTTGGTAGCCGTAATACCATCAAAGGAGTCTACTAGCTCTTTAAATTGCTGTGGGTTAATTGTTGTAATAGGTTCACTATCACTATATCCCATCAATTGTAAGATTAAACGTGCTTCATCACCGGAAAATATGACATTCTTAATATTAAATAATTGCAATTCTTCTCGCAATGGACTAATCATACGATGCAAATATTCTGTAATAGCAGTGCTAAACGATATAGAAGCCCTTTGATTTCTGTTAAAAGACTCCATAACACGGAGAGAACCACTATGCATGTTTTGTTGGAATAACAAAGATGCTCCTCTCCAAGCTGTTAGACCAACCCCTCCAGATGTAACATCTGCAAAGAGACAAGCTGTATCCTCATCTGTCGCCTTATGATGGTACATCATTTCGTAATATACAAGAGCGTACTTAAAATATACCTCTTTAGGCATATCTATCACTTCAACACGCATGCCAGTTTGTATAAAAATCTGATCCAATATAGCCCTTCTATTAGTGGCCTCTCGAATTACGGTAGTGCCATATAAACGACATCTAGACACACCATAATCAGCCATTAATTGTTTATAGCCCTTAAGAATGTCACAAATCTCTTCAATCGTTTTAAAGCTAAGACGTGAAGTTTGAAATAATTCTTCTCCAAAGGTCACTTCTCGAGCTGCATAATCGATGACACGTACATCATCAATACTTTTGTATTCTAATATTGTAATGCTCATGCTACTAGACCCAACATGTAAAATAGCATATCTGAGCACTTTTGATAATGTCATACCTACCTCCTACTGAGGGGACCACTCAATTTCTAACTGACGTTTAAATTCCTTTTTAAAAGGCTTCACTAATTTTTCAACAGCCCCTTTTGTTATATCAATATCTCGATGCTTTGGATACTGTATAATCAAACGCACCTCATCTGGACTAATTCGACTATCTAAATTCATAACCAGCTGTTCATGACTTTCATCAAGAGCCTCAGCAATAGCTAGAATAATTGACAACTTTTGCCCTATCGAACGCTGCTCATCATCCAGTAGTTTACCGTACAAGAAGTTTTTATATTCCTTAGGTGTTAAACCATGCGAATTCATAACGAGAAACGCACTAAAAGCCTGTTCAATATGTGTCATTCCGTATAGATTACTGTTAACCAGCATATAGCAACCATGTCGAGCATGACTATAATAATTCACACGTTTGCCAATATCATGCAATAATGATGCTACTTGCAAACAACGGCGCAGCGCATTATCGCCCTTATGCAAGGACCACCATTGTTCAAATAATGTATCAGCTAATCTGCAAATATATTTAGCATGAACGAGCTCATGACGTGTCATCTCCAATAAAACATTTTCTGCAGAGTGAATCAATATATCTGGAATAATAGGATTACCACCTAAATAGTTATGCCCATAATAATCATAAAATAAACCTTCTCGAAGGCCAGAACCACCTACAACTAAGGTTTTACAATTCACATAATTAAATAATTCATAGACGATACTCATTCCCGCAATTATGATATCAGCTCGCTCGGATGAAAGACCATTTATTTTTTTGCGTTGCGCTAACGGTTTAGATTTAACCTCATCCAATAATTCTGTAAAACGATGGTATGGAATCTCATAATTATGTAATTTAGTAATAGGATATGATAATTTACGTTGATCCATTTTGGCTATATTTCGTGCAGTACCACCAATACCTAACAGAGGCATTTTAGTGTTCTTAAGCCAAGGCTGTTCCTCTATGACCTTTCTAATGGCCTTAATCATTTTATTGCATTCTTTGTCTGTAAACTCATCGCCCTTCTGATAGGTTCCGGTTAATGTTAAAGCACCAATAGGTAAGCTAACAGACTGTTCAATTTGACGATTTCTTACTAATGTAATTTCAGTACTGGCTCCGCCTAAGTCAAAAATAACAAAATCCTTGAGACCAATCGTATTAATAACACCCAAAAAGCCTAAACGAGCCTCTTCTTCTCCTGAAATACATTCTAAATCAAGCCCGGTCTCACGTTTCACGGTTTCAATAAATTCATCACCATTTTTAGCTAATCGAACAGCTGCTGTAGCAACAGCTTTAATAGAATTTACTTCAAGCGCTTTTGCCATATGTACATAAGACCGTAGCGATACTAAGGCACGATTCATAGCAGGTTCTGTCAGTTTATGATTGCCCCACATATTTTCGCTTAAGCGAATGGAATTTTTTTCCTGATAAATTAAGCGATAACTACCTGTATCTGATATTTCATAAATAACGAATCGAACGGAATTCGATCCTAAGTCAATAAATGCAATGCGTTCCATCTTATCATCCTTTATAAGCCCAAATCGATATAGACTATATATGTTAGTATACCATAGAAAAACGCGATCCTTTCTACGAAAGAATCGCGTCCTACCAAGGATATATGTATAAACCATAATTAGTCCACATATATCCTATAACTAGCAGTATTTATTTTATTCCAAATACACGTTTGCCATTTTCATAAGCAATCGAAGCAAACTCATCTACATCCATACCGCGTAAGGATGCAATTTCCTGAGCCACAAATTGTGTTTTACTCGGATCATTACGACGGCCTCTAAATGGAGGTGGTGTTAAATACGGAGAATCCGTTTCAATAAGAATACGGTCAAGTGGCACTTGTTTAGCAACCTCTTTTAACTTCGTAGACTTTGGAAATACAACAGGTCCAGCAAAGGATATATAGAATCCCAATTTAATAGCCTCTTTAGCCATCTCCCAACTACCGGAATAACAATGGAAAATCCCCCAATTGTCCTTGCCTTCGTTGCGCAATATATCCATGATATCACCATGGGCATCACGGTCATGGATGATAATAGGCAAATCTACCTCTCGAGCCAACTCGAGTTGACGTATAAACACCTTCTTTTGCGTTGGTCTATCAGAAAAATCATAATAATAATCTAGGCCGATTTCACCGATAGCACGGACCTTATCATTGTGTAATGCTAACTCTTTAAAATATTCATAGTCATCATCAGTAAAATCTTTTGCTTCGTGAGGGTGTGTGCCTACGGCTGCATATAAACGGTCATCGGTTTCAGCCAATGCAACACCTGATTCAACAGTTTGTCTATCAACACCAGGAATCATAATGTATTCAACGCCTGCATCGAAACAAGCTTGTAACATATCAGCTCTATCGTTATCAAAACGATTATCGTTAATATGTGCATGTGTATCAAAGAGTTTCATTATTTTACAATGCTCCCTGCTGGTAATGATTCAATATTGGTAACTTCTAAATGTTCTTCCCAATCAGAAGCGGATAAAATCATACCATAAGATTCTATGCCCATCATCTTTTTAGGGCTCAAGTTTGCTAAGTAAATTACCTTTTTACCAACCATAGATTCTGGCTCGTAATATTGAGATATACCACTTAATACAGTGCGTTCTTCAAGACCAATATCCAATACAAATTTCAATAATTTTTTAGACTTAGGTACCTTTTCACAACTTACAACCTTAGCGACACGAAGATCCAATTTTTCAAAATCATCATAGCTAATATTTTCTTTTAAAGGTGGAATATTAGACGTATCAACAGATTCTGTAGTTTTTTCTTCTACAGCAGCGATGTCTACCATTTCTGGAACTTCAAAACGTGGATAAATTGGCTCACCTTTTACGACCTTTGTACCAGTTGGAATCCCCCCCCATGTACGTACATCATCTAATTGGACATGCTCAAAACCACCTAGGCCCAACTGTTCCCAAATTTTTGGAGCCCCTACTGGAATAACAGGGCTTACGAGAACGGCAATGATGCGTAAGCTTTCAGCAAGATGATACATAACGGATTGCAAACGACGTATATCTATTTCATCAAAGCTCTTAGCCAAGACCCAAGGCATAGTTTCATCGATATATTTATTCATACGGCTGATAAAAGCCCATACTGTTTTAAGGGCCTTATTTAATTCCATAGCTTCCATTTGAGCTTCAAAATCTGCTACCGTTTGTTCTGCCAAGGAAGAAATTTCTTTATCTAAATCATCTACATCATCAGTTTTTGTGATGATGCCACCATGATATTTTTCAATCATCGCAATAGTACGATTTAAAAGATTACCTAAATCATTAGATAAATCCGCATTAATTTTGGTTACAAAGTTAGGCAATGTGAAGTTTCCATCATGACCTAATGTAATTTCACTCAACAAATAATAACGCAAAGAATCGGCACCATATGTATCAATCAATGGATTAGGATCGATAACATTACCTAGAGATTTACTCATCTTGGTACCATCTACAATCATCCAGCCATGGCCAAATACCTTTTTAGGCAATGGCAACTCAAGGCTCATGAGCATCATAGGCCAAATGATAGTGTGGAAACGAACAATTTCCTTGCCCACCAAATGAAGATCTGCTGGCCAGAATTTCTTATATAGTTCACCATCCCCATCGAAAGGAGATAATGCGCTAATATAGTTTACTAATGCATCGAACCAAACATACACAACGTGTTTCGGGTCGAATGGAACCTTAATCCCCCAGTCAAAAGATGTACGAGAAACAGCCAAATCCTCAAGACCTTGTTTTACGAATTGAATCATTTCATTGCGACGAGATTCAGGTTGAATAAAATCAGGATTTTCTTCGATAAATTTAAGCCATTGGTCTGTATATTTACCAAGTTTAAAGAAATAGCTTTCCTCTTTAACGCGCTCTACAGGACGTCCACAATCTGGACAGGTATGATTTTCACCAAGTTTTTGTTCAGTCCAGAAGGATTCGCAAGGTGTACAATACCAACCTTCGTATTCTGCTTTGTAAATATCGCCTTTTTCGTAAGCTTTCGTAAATAATTCTTGGACTACCTTTTCATGACGTGCATCGGTAGTGCGAATGAAGTCATCATTGGAAATATGCATTTTTTCCCATAATGATTTAAATCCATTAACAATATTAGTCGTATATTCTAATGGTGTAATACCTTGTGCCTCAGCAGCACGTTGAATTTTTTGACCATGTTCATCAGAACCAGTTAAAAATCGTACATCATAACCAGCTAAACGTTTAAAACGAGCAATTGTATCAGCTACAGATGTACAATATGTATGACCTATGTGCAATTTAGCACTAGGATAATAAATTGGAGTTGTAATATAAAATGTCTTCTTTGTATCGCCCATCATAATCTCCTTCTATTCATCACTTGTGAAAGTGTTATCGCTCTACAATATTATAAACCTCACGGCGAGAAACGCCAAAGCGTTTTGCTACTTCGCGAATAGCTTCCTTCTTTGGTACTCCTGTTTCTACTAATTCGGCTACGGCTGCTTCATAGGATATAGGTTGTTCTTCCATATCATCAGTCGGTTCACCCGTCTCACAACCACCTATCACTAAGACAAATTCACCCTTATAGATAATTTGATTTAGGTCCTCACAAATGGAAGCTAAATCACTGCGTAAAAAGGTTTCAAACTTTTTAGTTACCTCGCGAGCAATCGTAATTGGTCGATTGCCAAAGGCCTCATACATATCACAGAGAACCTCTTGTAAACGATGAGGTGCCTCATAAAATATTAGCGTTCCTCGTTGTTTCGCCATAAGCTGAAGAGCATCATTGCGATGTTTCCCACGCTTTGGTAAAAAACCGAAGAATGTAAATTGTTTAGTATCTAAATCAGATGCAATAAGCGCCGTTAATGCTGCATTAGCACCCGGTAAGGGTACAACGGATATATCTTGTGCAATAGCCTTCGATGCAAGATCTGCACCAGGGTCAGATATAGCAGGCATGCCCGCATCACTAACACAAGCAATATTCTTACCCTCTAATAACATCTCTATAATAACAGTTCCTTTTTCTTCCTTATTATGTTCATGATAAGAAATCAAAGGCTTACTAATTTCAAAATGCTTTAACAATATACCGGTGTGCCGTGTATCTTCGGCTGCAATAGCATCAACCTCTCCCAGTATCCGTACAGCACGATACGTCATATCCTCTAGATTGCCAATGGGCGTAGGCACTAAATACAAGGTGCCCTTGTTATTTTCGTTCATACCAACGAGACACCTCCTCCGTGTACACATTAGGTTGGCTATATACGATTAATGGCGGCTCAACGATTAACCCTTGTTCACCGCCCTTTATAGCCTCAATCAAAACGATTTTAGCCGGTTTATGAATCATACCATGAACCATGCGTATTCGTTTAACAGTAAATCCAACCGCTGTTAATGCATGTATGAGCTCTGATAAACGAGGTGCACTATATACCATCCATAAACGCCCCTTATTTTTGATTAATCGAGAAGCCGCTGTACATACATCATCAATAGAAGTACAACCATCATGTAATGCCAAGCTAAGATGATGATTATTAGGCACTTCACCTCGTCGATGGTCAAAATAAGGAGGATTCACTAGAACACCATCAAAAGGTTTGGAACCAAATTGCTGATAATTCATAGTGCGATAATCACCTTGAACTATGGATACAACATTGGATTTATGATTATATAGAACACTGCGTTCAGCCATGTTAGCCATTACATCATTAATCTCAACACCTGTAATATGACCAGCACCTAGAGATGTACCTATTAACGGTAATACCCCTGTACCTGTGCCTAAGTCTATATATCGATGACGCTGATTAAATCGGCAAAAATGAACCAATGCAATAGCATCAAAGGAAAAGCGAAATTGATCTTGCCGCTGATATATCTTTAAATCATCGATAATCAAATCATCGAGTTGCTCTTGATTATTCATCTGGCAATGCCACATCAGACCATTTTAAATCGATGGTTCGACCTGCCTCCAACTGAACCTTAACGGTATGTTTATGATGATTTACCTTAAGAACCTTGCCGATACCTTCATCAGTTACGACCTCTTTACCGATACCTGGTGGCTCTACGTCGCGAGGCGAAGGAGTTCTATCCTTCTTCACATAAAGGTCTCCACCCTTTTTATATAAATCGTCTTCATAGTTTAAACAGCACATAAGTCGACCACATACACCAGAAATCTTGGTCGGATTCAAGCTTAAATTTTGATCCTTAGCCATGCGAATCGATACCGGTGAGAAATCACCTAAAAAGTTAGAACAACATAAAGGTCTGCCACAGGCACCTATGCCATTTAACACTTTAGCTTCATCACGGACACCTACTTGACGTAACTCAATACGCGTTCTAAAAACAGTGGCTAAATCTTTTACAAGTTCACGGAAATCTATGCGCCCATCGGCAGTAAAGAAGAATACAATTTTATTCATATCAAATGTGTATTCTACATTAATTAGCTTCATCGGCAATTTGCGCTTCGCAATCTTTTCTAAGCATATCGCAAAGGCTTTTTCTTCTCGTTCCTCATTTTTTTCTAATTGTTGTAAATCCTTAGGTGTAGCCTTTCTCATTACTTCTTTAACAGGCATCACCAAAGAATCCTTTGCCACCTCTTTTGGTCCAATTACAACCGTACCATATTCAACGCCACGCGCTGTCTCTACAATGACGCCATCATCGATTGTTAGAGTTTCTTCGCCAGGTAAGAAATAGTAAATCTTACCAGCCTTTTTAAATCGTACGCCAACGATGGTTACCATCTAAACCTCCTCACGAGCATCGTGAAGGGCGATACTAAGACCGTCCATCACGAGAGCGATTTTTATGTGTAACCGCAGTGCCTGTTCCGCGCGCAATGTTTCATGAGCTACAGTTGCTAAAGCGGCCATTGGCCAATGCGGTAATAATTCTAATAATACTGTTCTATGCATGGGTACTTGTAGTTGCTCTATGGTTGCACCACATTTAAGGGCCATCATATCGCGACTTAACAATCGTAACCAATGCATTAAATCCAATGCATCATCACGGGTCAATGACTCACACCATATGGCAATCTTTGAAAACCATCGGGAATCAGAGCCTAATGTTCGCATCCATTGTATGGCTAATTCCAACATGGCTATCGTTCCCTGTTGTACTAATGCTTCCACAACAGCAGGGTTACCATGGCCCATCGAAATAGCTTCATCTATGTTTCCTGTAATACCACGTTGCTGCAATGCGTAGCGAATACTTTCATCCGAAACGGATTGAAAGCCCACACCCATACACCGTGAAATAATTGTTGGCAACACAAGATTAATCTTGTTCGTAATAATAATGAAGTACACCTGTGCCGGTGGTTCTTCAATCGTTTTTAACATGGCATTCGCCATAATAGCATTGGCCATGTGAAAGTCTTCAATGATAACGACGCGGTTTCCAAGACCAGCAACAGATAGATGATCTTGCAATAGGGAATACCATTGTTCTACTTTTAAGGTTGATTTCATAGGACGAATCCAAAATGCATCTCCCTTATCCATATAAATAGGTAAACCTTCCGCTTCTATTTTCTTTTCACTTTCACCATTGGCAAGGCGTGCATTTTTTACCTCGTCTAGATATTCAGCCCCATTATGGCCTGGAAATACCTGCCGTCCTAAAATCAACGATGCTAACCCTATAGCCATATCAAGTTTACCAAGTCCAGCCTCTCCATAGAACAACAAGCTATGTGGTAATGTTTGCCGTTTTACCAATTCAGTTAGGTGGTTTTTAATCGTATCTTGACCGATTACATTATCAAAATATGTCATAATCCCTCCTATCCTGTCCAATATTACTATTATATAGGAAAATGGCGACTTTTTAAAGAGTCGCCATGTCCTAAGATATGTGATTTTATCTATCTCAATATCCTTTTTACCACATCGTATATGTCATTATGTATAGATTCTATACTGCGCATTGTAAAAGTTCCAGATTTATCTTGTTGGGCACAGGAAATACGATGCCATTGATAACGTTCAACTAATTCATCATAGGCATTGTGAACAGCTTGCAAATACACTCTATTTCCTTCGTGTATATCCCCTGTCTCTCCCCCTGTTTTACCAGTTCGCTCAGACATCAAAGATTCCGTCACGACTAATGGAACATCAAGCAAACATACCGCATCAGGACGAGGTAAACCAAACTTAACAAATTCAAAGTCTTCCAACCATTCTAAAAATTGAACACGTTTATCCGCATCCGTATATTTCACCATTTGATGAACCATATTTGACGTCGTATACCGGTCAGCAATAATGATGCCACCATCATTATAAAATGACTGCCAATCCATTCTAAAGGATGCAAAACGATCGATAGCATACATAGAACTTGCTACATAGGGATTAACCGAGTCTACATCTGTGCCAAATTGGCCCGATAAATACATCTTAATCGGCATCGATGCATCACTATCATAATTTGGAAAGCTAACACTGCGCACACGATGACCTTCTGCTTGTAATCGTTCTACCAAGCACTTTGTTTGTGTAGCTTTGCCACTGCCATCGCCACCTTCTAGTATGATTAAAGTCCCCATCTCTACTCCTCTACAACTTGTATCGTTTCTAAATTCATATCGGCTGCACCATTTGGCATATACCCCAATACACGCCGTTGTTGTATATATTGTAACACAGATTCTGTAATCTCTTCACCTACGGCTATACAAGGAATTCCCGGTGGATAATAAGCAATGGTTTCACCGCAAATATGATGTAACGCCGCCTCAAACATACAGGATTTACGATCCTTATAAAGGGCTTCCCTCGGTGTCATACGTACAACAGGAGTAGGCAGAATGGTAGCTGACTGAATAGTCTCAGTACGTTCCTCTATTTGTTCACCAGCACGATTTGTTAAGGATGACTTACTACAAATCTCATCGCTTATAGCCTGTACAGCCTTTACAAGAGTCATGATAGATTCTTCTGTATCACCTATCGTGATGAGTACTAACACATGATGCGCCTGCACAAGTTCAACTTCGATATGGTGAGCACGTAATCGTTTTTCGAAATCCACACCGGTAAGCCCCAATTCCTTGGCATCAATCAACACCTTTGTTACATCATAGTTAGGTCTATCTACATCCTTGCTTGACATGATAGAAATGCCCTTTATGGCTTCCAATGCACGTCGTAGTTGTAAACTTAATGACACAGCATGATTTACCAAATTTCTACCTTCCGTAGCCAACTGATGGCGCGCCATATCAAGGGAAGCTAAAAATATATAATTAGGACTCGTACTTTGTAACATCTGATGCATTTGTGTAATGCGGCGTTTATTAATTAAATCGCCTTGCCCTAATAGCCAAGAGGTTTGCGTCAAAGAACCTACCGATTTATGCGTGCTTTGTGCCACTAAGTCTGCACCTGACGCAATGGCTTCAACAGGTAAATTTTCTGAAAATGGTAAATGAGGTCCGTGCGCTTCATCAACAAGAACAATCATCCCTCGTTTGTGTGCTTCTTGTACGATGTTTACAATATCTACACCTACACCATAATAGTTTGGATACACTAAGAGAATCGCCTTAGCCTCTGGATGAGCATCCATGGTTTTAATAGCATCCTCCACTGATACACCTAGAGGGATACCCCACCGATCATCAAATTGGCAATCCATATAAACAGGCTTTGCACCAGATAACACTAATCCACTAATAACGGAACGATGTGCTTCTCGAGGAATGATAATCGTTTCATCAGGGCCTACTGTCCCCATAATCATCGCTTCAATTAAAGCGGTTGTGCCATTAATAGAGAACCAGCAATCATCAGCTCCATATAATTCAGCAGTTAAGTCTTGCGCCTCTTTTAACTCTCCTTCAGGTTCATGTAGATCATCTAGAGCATACATAACCCCTAAATCATATGGCAGTGCTGCTCCCATCCATTCCTTTAGTAACTGAGGCGCTTCAACACCAATCTTATGACCAGGTGTATGAAAAGGCACAAAATGTTGTTCCTTATATGATTCTAAAGCCTCTACAAAAGGCATTTTTTCTTGATTGCTCATATATACCTCGTAAAAAGGGCATGAATCTCAATGAGACTCATGCCCTTATGCATGTTATTTATCGCTGTGGACGACGCTTAGGATTAAACTGATTCATCCCTTTGTCTATGCCCACCTCTAAGGTGCCTAATACAGCTTTTACTGTGTCTTTGATACCTTTTTGTACTTTCTCTTGATTTTCTTCACTAAATGGTGCTAACACGTGATCAATGACGGTCCATTGTGGTAATGGACGACCAATACCTACGCGAAAACGCGGAAAATTTTCTGTTCCTATATGGGAGATTAAAGATTTAATCCCATTATGCCCACCAGAACTACCATTTGGTCGAATACGTAATTTGCCTACCGGTAAATCCATATCATCATAAATGCAATACACATCAGATGGATCAATCTTATAGTACCGCATCAATGGACCTACAGACTCACCACTTGCATTCATAAATGTTTGAGGCTTTACAAGCAATACCTTCTCACCAGCTACATTAATACTGCACACCTCTGCCTTTTGTTCTTCCCTCCAAGGAGTGTGAGAAACGCTATCTGCAATGGCATCGATGACCATAAATCCAATATTATGTTTTGTCGCTTCATATTGCTTGCCTGGGTTACCAAGGCCTACTACTAACTTCAAGAATCACCTATTATTTATCAAATAAATTACTTACTGAAACTTCATGAAAGATACGCATAATTGCTTCGCCCAATAATGGCGCTACAGATAGTTGCGTTACATTGTCTAATTTGCAATTTTCTGGTAATGGCATTGTGTTTGTTACGATAAGCTCTTTAATGTTGGAGTTTGCAATGCGTTCACTTGCTGGATCTGTTAATACAGCATGGGTAACAGCAGCCATAACAGATTTAGCACCAAATTCTTTTAATGCTTTAGCACCTTCTACAAGAGAACCTGCTGTATCTACAATATCATCAACGATGATACAGTTTTTGCCTTTTACATCACCAATGAGGTTCATAACTTTAGCTACACCTGGTTCAGGGCGTTTTTTCTCGATGATTGCAATTGGCGCACCAATGCGGTCAGCCAAATCACGAGCTCTTGTAACACCGCCAAGATCTGGTGATACTACAATAACATCTTCAAGATCTTTTTCATTAATGTATTTAGCTAAAATGGATGCACCATATAAATGATCTACTGGCACATCAAAGAAGCCTTGAATTTGACCTGCATGCAAGTCAATTGTTACAAGACGTGTAATACCAGAAGTTTGCATCAAGTTTGCTACTAATTTTGCAGTAATTGGTTCACGACCACGAGTTTTGCGGTCTTGGCGAGCATAACCGTAGTAAGGAACTACAGCTGTAATATGACGAGCAGAAGCACGTTTTAACGCATCAGCCATAACCATTAATTCCATTAAATTATCGTTTACAGGATAGCTAGTTGGTTGAATGATAAATACATCTTTGCCACGTACGCTTTCATCAATCATAATTTGTACTTCGCCATTATTAAAGCGACCTACAAACGCTTCACCTAAAGGCAAACCTAAATAATCACAAATTTCCTTTGCCAACTCTGGATTTGCGTTACCTGTGAAAATCTTAAGTTTTTTGCCGTCTTCAAATGCCATTTTGATACCCTTTCATTTCTCCGTAATCTTAGTTAGTTACTCAATGTATATGTAACGAAATATTACAGATATACAACCTTATTGCCTTATTATTGTATACTATTTTTCCTATCTTGTGTGAAAAATTTTTGATAAATTCCTATTTCTTTTTGAAAGTATCGTCTGTAACCCAATTTTCTTTCACAATTTGCTTGCTACGACCTACTGCTAATGCCTTATCTGGAACATTTTTAGTAATCGTAGAACCTGCTCCTACATAGCTATAATTACCAATTGTAACAGGTGCTACCAAATTGCTGTTACAGCCTACAAATGCACCGTTGCCGATAGTTGTACGATGCTTGATTTTTCCGTCATAATTTACCGTAATCGTACCGCAACCAATATTGACACCAGAACCTACATCGCTATCGCCAATATAGGATAGATGAGGGAATTTGGTGCCTTCCCCAACATTGGAATTTTTAACCTCAACGAAATTACCAATATGAACCTTGTTGCCAATAACCGTATTAGGACGCAAATGAACATATGGACCAATATCTACGCCATCTTTTACTTCGCAGTCATGACCATAGGTAAAATGAATTACTGTATTATTGCCAACAGTTACATTCGTCAAGCGTGTATGAGGTCCAATTTCACAATTTTCACCAATCACCGTATTGCCTTCTAAAACGGTACCAGGATGTAGAATTGTATCAGCCCCCACAGTAACCTCTGGTGCTACATAGGTATTGTCAGGATCAATAATCGTTACACCAGCGGTCATTAATTCTACATTTTTACGATGTTTTAAAATAGATTCTGCTTCAGCCAATTGCAAGCGAGAGTTTACCCCTAACGATTCTTCAAAATTTTCAGTCATATAAGCGCTTACTTTATCGCCGCCATTTACGAGAATACCAACCACATCTGTAATATACAGTTCACCTTGTGCATTATCGTCGGATAATAGGCCGAGACAAGGCCATAGTTTTTTACTATCAAAAGCATACATACCAGTATTAACTTCTTGTACAGCTAACTCTTCTGGTTTGCCATCCTTTTGTTCTACAATGCGTACCACATGACCGTCTTCGTTACGAATGATACGACCATAACCTGTTGGATCTGGCATATGGGCCGTTAAAATTGTAGCCGCTGCTCCAGATGCAGTATGTTCTTTTAAAAGAGCTTCTAAACTTTCCTTAGTTACGAGTGGCGTATCCCCACACAACAATAAAATAGTGCCATCAAAAGATCCTAATACAGGTTCTGCCATTTTTACTGCATGACCTGTACCATTTTGCTCTTCTTGACGTACAAATTCAGCACGACCTTCTAGATAGTCTTGTACTGCATTACCACCAAAGCCAACGATAACAACATCCTTATCGGTTCCAAGAGATTGAACAGTTTCTAGAACGCGTTCAACCATGGCTTTACCGCCAACTTTATGAAGTACCTTTGGCAATTTGGACTTCATTCGTGTACCCTTACCAGCTGCTAAAATAAGACTTGCAATATTCATAGTAAACTCCTATCTATCAATCGTATCAAATACAGGTTCGATGTGAATTTCATTTGTACTTTCATCAATGCCATGGAACGTAAATAGTGATTCATAATCATTGATTAACTTAGGATTTGGTTCAGCAGTAGCCACTAGAACACCTGTTCCCACCACTTTACCATTCATCTCATGTACAAGCTCGGTCAGGCCTTTAGCCGTACCGCCAGCCTTCATGAAATCATCAATAATTAGCACCTTCGCATTTTGTGGAATAGCGCGTTTAGTTAATGTCATCGTTTGAATTCGACCAGATGAACCCGTTACATAGTTAATACTAATGGCAGATCCTTCTGTAACCTTACTATCACGACGCGCGATGACAAGTGGCTTGTTGAAAGCCCTAGCCACCATAACCGCCAAAGGAATCCCTTTTGTTTCTACCGTCAAAATATAATCTGGATTGCGATCTACAAAGCGAGTCATAATAATTTCGCCTAACCGAGTCATCACATGCCAATCATACAAAATATCCGACATATAAATAAATCCACCGGGAATAATACGATCTGGTTCACGCAAACGTTGCTGCACATCGCGTAGGATTTCATTGGCCTGCTCGCCTTTTCGATGAGGTATGAATCGAACACCGCCAGCTACCCCCGCTACCGTTTCTAGAGTGCCCAACTGAAAATGTTCCATCGATTGACGGACACAGGTTAAATCTTCACTTACTGTAGATTTCGCCATTCCGAAAAAATCACAAAAATAATTAAGAGATATAAGTTTTTGTGGAGAATCGACTAATAATTTAGTCATTGCCACCATTCTTTCAACACGTCGAACTTTATTCATAAGCCTTCCTTTGCTGAATACTCGATTTATATTGATATCTATATTATACCATGAATTTCCGAATATTCGCATTGAGAAAAAATATATAATTCGGAAAAAGCTCTAGTCATAGACTAGAGCTTTCAACAGTTTATATATAGTTATAAAATATATACTTTTACAGTTTGACGACCAAATCGCAAAGCTTCTGCGCGAGAATTAAAGGCTAGGTCAATACGACTACCTTTAATAGCTCCGCCAACATCATCAGCCACGGCATAGCCATAACCTTCAATAAACATCTTTGTACCTAATGGTATAATCCGTGGATCTACCGAAGCAATACCTTTTTTTAAGCGACTGCCAGTTGCCGTATAATTACTATTCCCTGGGTCCTGAGCACTATATGCACTAGCATGCATCGTCATAACGCGTACATACTTATTGGGAACCCCATTATGACTACGCGAGATGGCGGAATCGCCAAAACGAGTTTCTTCCTTTTCTAAAGCACTCATCGTAGCCGCACCTACACGCCCATCTACAGCGAGGCCTTTAGCCTTTTGAAACTTACGTACTGCTAATTCAGTGTTACGCCCAAAAATACCATCTGCTGAATCATTAAGATATCCTTGATGCACTAACATGGTTTGAATTTTCTGTACATGATGACCTCGTTGTCCCTTATCAACTGACGTCGCCTGTGCGAAGGCCATCATATTAGTCATACATAGCACAGTACATAGTATTAAAATTCTCTTAATCACGTACATTCCCCTTTATTGCTTAACTTAGCAATTATGATATACCCCAATATGACATTCTTTTCGTTTAGCCCCTACAATTCGTAAGTAGCCATAACCAATGATAGCAGAAATGATGGAGCCAATCAATACGCCACCTTTAGCCATCTCTTGAGCATGACCTGGATCAAAAGCTAGAACGGAAACAAATATACTCATAGTAAAACCAATACCACATACAATGGATGTACCATAAATAAATTTCCAGTTAGCTTCTGCTGGCATAGGTACAATACCTAACTTAATCATGCCAAACATAGCACCAAAGATACCGATTTGTTTCCCTAAAACAAGACCTAATGCAACGCCTAAAACAACTGGATGACTTAAATCAGCCATACCAAATCCATCAAGGTTAACACCAGCATTAAAGAATGCGAAAATTGGAACAATAACAAAACTTACCCAGTTAGATAAATAATGTTCCCAATGTTGCATTGGTCTCACATATTTACGACCAATCTTGCCCCGTTCAGGAATTGTCATCGCCAAGATTACGCCTGCCATTGTAGCATGCAAGCCAGAACGAAGAATACAGTACCATAAAATGATCCCAAGAATGATATAAGACAAAGATCTAACGTAACCAGACCGATTACAATAAATCAATAACCCCGTTACAACTACAGCAGCAAATAAATAGAAAAGATTAAGATTTGCTGCGTAGAATATAGCAATAACAATGATGGCAATTAAGTCATCAATAACAGCTAAGGCTGTCAAAAATACTTTCATAGAGTTAGGAACTCTTGAGCCTAATGCAGTTATTACACCTATAGCAAAAGCAATATCTGTCGCAGTAGGAATAGCCCATCCATGAACGTAAACTTCACTAAATCCAGCAATAAGATAGTAAATAATAGCAGGTACTAATACACCAAATAATGCAGCAATACCTGGCATGATACGCTTAGCATTCGTATTTAGTTCACCACTTACCAATTCACGTTTTACTTCTAATCCAACAAAGAGGAAAAAAATCGCCATTAATGCATCATTAACCCACTCCATCGTTGTTAATGGACCTAGTTTTAAATTAACCAGAGACATATATTGTGTTGCCAATGGAGAATTCGCTACGATTAAGGCAATAAGTGTAGCTCCTAGTAAAACGGCAGTAGCCGAACCAGGAGAACGTAAAAGTACAAATATCCGTTCCATATGATTCCTTCCTAATATGATAAGTTTATTATTTGTTCTTAATAGATCTTATTTTATAAGCCACAATTAAAACTATAGCACCTAATAAACCAGAAATAATAGAGCCTATAAAGATACCAATTTTAGACATTTCTTGAGTTACACCAGGTGGAAATGCCAATGTAGCCACAAATAAGCTCATAGTAAACCCAATACCACAGACAATGGCTGTACCATAAACCTCGGGCCATGTTGTATTAGTAGGCATCTTAATAATCTTAGACTGAACTAAAACGTAAACAGCGGAGAATATACCAAGCTGTTTTCCCAAGATAAGGCCTAAAGAAACACCTAAAACAACAGGGTGGAACAAATGATCTACAGAAACATTTGAGAAGGATACACCAGCATTTAAGAAGCTAAATAGAGGAATAATCAAAAAATTAACCCAATTTTTCAATTTATCCGCCCATGCGTGCATAGGATAAACAGTTTCTCCATCCAACTTACCCATTGCAGGAATAGTCATAGCTAACACAACACCAGCGATAGTAGCATGAACACCAGATTTTAAAACAAAATACCAAAGAACGGCACCGAGTACACCATATAAAACTGGTCTCACATAGCCTTGTTTATTGGTATACCACAACGCTCCCGTCACAATAGCAGCAACGATTAAATGAGGAAAATCTACACCACCACCATAAAATATGGCAATCACTATGATAGCAATTAAATCATCGATAACAGCCAATGCCGACAGGAATGCCTTCATCGCTTGTGATACGCGTTTACCAAGCATCATAATGACACCAATTGCAAAGGCAATATCGGTAGCAGTAGGTATTCCCCAACCATGCGTATATTCTGGTACAGATCCAGCAATTAAGAAGTAAACTAACGCAGGCGTTACCACCCCGGCAAATGCAGCTAAAACTGGTAACAATCTCTTTGAGTTAGTGTTTAGCTCACCGGAAATCATTTCAGTCTTAATTTCAATCCCTACATATAGGAAAAATAAAGCCATAAGACCATCATTTACCCACTCCAATACATCCATTGGACCTAAATAAATATGCATCAGAGAAAAATACTGTTCAGCTATTGGAGAATTGGCAGTTATAACACCAAGAATCGCAGCAAGTAATAGCATAATACCGCCAGATGATTCAGACTGAATAAATGCTTTAATATATTTCATAGTAACTTCCACTTTCTCAATCATAATATAAATACAGGTTTTAACACATAAAAAACCTAGTTGATTTATATTATTATATCATTTTAGTTCGAAATCAATCAATAAACTAATGATGAAGCACGCTGATTAGATACAGGAAGAATATAATAACTTAATGATTAAATCCTCTAATTAAAGAAATAAAAAATACAACTAGAGGAATAGTTAAACAAATACCTGCTATAGTATTTGTAACTGGATTGGACCAAAGTGGCATAATAAATCCAAGTAATACTAAGGTACCACAACAGATTGGTGTACGCCAAACATGTTTTATCTCAGCCGATACTTTAGATTCTGTAGCACTAGCTCTGCCAAATTTCTTTTTAATAGTCATAATAATACCAGTCACAATGCCTACAATAAGAACAATATCCCAGATAGCCCATAATATTTTAAGAGCCATTGTATTATGATTATGAATATGGAGATTAATCATTGTAGTCATGCCCGTAAAATACCAGGGGATATTTTTTGTAGAATACATATCCTTAGTAGAATCAGTATATAAATTAGCATAGACTGGTTGGCCCAAGAACATAGCTGGATCATCATCATTTTCAGCACCTAAATAAAATGCATAATGATGATTATTAAATTTAGATGGATAATCTATAGATATAAGCTGACGATCTGGGTATGCTTTCATAATTCGAGAGATAGCTTCAGATGGTTGTAAAATGTCAGATTGACCAACTGAAAGTTCTTGCTTTGCAGTGTGTAGTACATCTGCATTATAGCTGTCATTAGCAATAAAAAATCCACCTATCCATACACCTGTAATACATAAGATAAATCCCCATACAGTAGCAACCATAGCAAATTCTCGGTGTAATGTACTTAATTTCATATAGTTAGACAATACAGTGGATTTGGCAAAGCTTTTACGAAATGGACCGTATAAAAAAATACCAGAAATAATAGATAACCCACATACTAAAGATAAAATTGTTACAATATAAATTCCTGTTTTACCAAGGTCTAATCGTGTATGTAGTTGATGAAGTGTATGTAATACACTTCGAACCCAAGGATGTGCAGGCGTTTCATGATGCGTAGTAATAAGCCCCTTTGTTTCAGGATTATATAATACATAATCCCCTCCCATCCCCATACGCGCTGGAGGTGCTACAGTTGCGGAAGAATCAATAATGCGATACCGTAAAATATGTGCAGCCCCCATAGCTGGAGAAATATTTAAAATATCCTTAGACGGATATTTTTCTTTCACTAATAGGGCACCTTCATCAGCATAATTAAAAATAGATATTTCTTGTTGGCTCATCGCCATTGATGACGAGGAATGATGTGACCCTCCTTGAGCCCATGCATTTAATTCAGTTCGGAACATAAGGACAAGACCTGTAATACAGAACATTAAGAAAAATAGCACAGAAACTATAGATAACCATTTATGAATTTTATAAATTTTTGACATACATATGCCTCCTTCCTCATTATGTTATACATTAATTATTATATCAATACAATACAGCAACCACTATGGGTATAGAGTATATAAACAAGCTCCACTTGAATGTATATATTATAGTATGATACAATATGTACATCATGCGGGCGTAGTTCATCGGTAGAATGCGAGCTTCCCAAGCTTGAGAGGAGGGTTCGATTCCCTTCGCCCGCTCCATACATAATATTCCGTGATGTGATATGCGTCATGGTTATTTTTTTGTATAAAGATATAATAAAAACAGATTTGTATTGTATATTTTTATAAGGAGTATTCCATGAAATTAAGCGCAAGAAATCAATTAAAAGGTACAATCATTGAAATTCAAGAAGGTGCTGTAAACGCAATTGTAAAAATTAATGTAGGTAACGATAACATTCTTACAGCTGATATTACAATTCAATCCGTTAAAGACTTAGGCTTAGCAGTTGGCAAAGAAGTTGTGGCTGTTATTAAATCCACTAGCGTAATGGTTGGTGTAGAATAATAAAAAAGGCTAATCATTTGGTTAGCCTTTTTTAGCTTAATCAGCGACTTCCTATCACTCCTCACTGTGGATTTCTCATCGCTGCTTTGCAGCTGGAGAAATCTTACGTTCGGATGAAGGTGATGTGTGGCTCCCATACGTCGCTACGCTCCTCTGTTAGCTCACACCCTACCTTTCCCAGGTGCCCTGGTCGGACTCTACATGTAAGTATATATAATAAAAAAGGCTAACCATTTGGTTAGCCTTTTTAACTTAATCAGCGACTTCCTATCCTCCCAGGCCGTCTCCAGCCAAGTACTTTCGGCG
>OGSJ01000012.1_pt1 | contig 229758 bp, 233 predicted proteins | sample 1573851 | NCBI WGS metagenome assembly OGSJ01 (sample SAMN03295846, study PRJEB24534) | human gut metagenome | isolation source: fecal sample 6 from infant 6 | host: Homo sapiens | place: USA: Pittsburgh, PA | collected 2014-07 | reverse complement strand
TGCGCTCCGGATGAATATGATGATCTCATATCAGGAACTTGTTCGCACCTTCCCTTACCGATTTTAATCAGGAGTCAACGATGAAAAAAGTCATTCTGGCGAGCCTGCTGGCAACCATGATGAGTACCTCTCCGGTATGGGCAACAGATAGCGCGACGGCAGCGCCAGCCGCGGCAGCCACGACGCAGGTACAGAAAGAAGCCGCCGATGTGCTGCAGGTGGCGGTGCAGGGCGCGAATGCGATGCGCGACATCCAGTTCGCCCGTCTGGCGCTGTTCCATGGCCAGCCGGATAGCGCCAAAAAACTGACAGACGACGCCGCCGCGCTGCTGGCCGCCGATGATGCCAGCTGGGCGAAGTTTGTGAAAACTGATGCTAAAGCCAAAATGATCGCCGATCGCTATGTGATCATTAACGCCTCTATCGCCCTGTCTGAAGACTATGTGGCCACGCCGGAAAAAGAGAGCGCTATCCAATCCGCCAACGAAAAGCTGGCGAAAGGCGATCAGAAAGGGGCTATCGATACCCTGCGCCTGGCCGGTATTGGCGTGATTGAGAACCAGTATCTGATGCCGCTTAACCAGACCCGTAAGGCGGTAGCGCAGGCGCAAGAACTGCTGAAAGCCGGTAAATATTACGAAGCGAATCTGGTGCTGAAGGGCGCTGAAGAGGGCATTGTGGTGGATAGCGAGATGCTGGTGGCAGGCAACTGATACTTGTTCCACCCTGAGAGAGCGCAGAGGAAAAAACTGACAAGGATGTCCCCTTAACGCTCGGGCAGGCGGACTGCCCGAGCGGTACGGCTAGCGGCCGATCAGGGCGTCGATTTCGCCATCGATCTCGCGCATGACGCCGGTGATGCGCTGTACCACCTCCAGACAGCTTGCCGGCGTCAGCGAATCAGGCCGCTTTGCCTCAAAAGGGGCGCACAGTTGTTGTAGCGCAGTAATCCCCAGAATTTGTGCTGAACCGTGCAGACGGTGCAGCGCCCGCAGAAAGATCTGCGGCTCATGCCGGGCGATTGCCTGTCCGGCAGCCTGTAAATCCGCGGCCGACGCATCGCGGAACGTCTCCAGCATCTCATTCATCAGCGCCTGGTCTCCCCCCGTATTCTCGCTCAGCACGCTGAGCTTCAGGTGCCGGGTAGCGTGAGGTGATGCGCGGCCCACCGCTAAACGGCTGAGCTCATGACTCAGCGTCTGGACCGACACCGGCTTAAACAGACACATATTCATGCCGCTGGCCAGACACGCCTCCCGCGATTGCGGCAGCGCGCTGGCAGTCACGCCCCAAATTACCAGGCCCGGATAGCGACGGCGTAGCGAGGCCGCCAGCGCCAGGCCATCTTTCTTCGGCATATTGAGGTCCGTTATCAGCAGATCGTAATGTTTGCTGGCGAGCTTATTCTCTGCCTCTTCACCGTCGCAGGCTTCATCGACGCTATAGCCGATAGTGCTGAGCTGGCGCTTGAGCAGTAGCCGGTTGGTGGGGTGATCGTCCGCTATCAGTATCGCCAGCCCGGGTAGAGCTTGCGGTCTGGCGGGCGACGCCTGCGGCGCGTGGATCGCGCAGCGGCTCGCCTTGACCGGCAGCGTGATGGTGAAAGTGGTTCCCACGCCCGGACGGCTGACCATCTCCAGGCGACCCTGCATCAGCGCAACCAGCTCTTTGCAAATGACCAGCCCCAGTCCGGAGCCGGTCTGCTGTCGTCCCTGGCGCGCCTGGGCATAGCGGTGGAAGAGGGTGGCCTGCTCTGCTTCACTGATCCCGCAGCCGCTGTCGCTAACCATGAGGGCCAGCTCTCCCTGTGTCTCATTCGCCGGCGTCAGCCGGCAGGAGACCTGAATTGCGCCTTCGACGGTAAACTTCAGCGCATTGCCGATGAGATTATTGAGGATTTGCCGTAGCGCCTGCGGGTCGACCCACAGCATGGTCCCTTCCTGCAGCGCATTATGGTAGTGCAGATCGATGCCCTTTTGCTGCGCCAGCGCGTCGAAGGTATGACACTGCTGCGACACTAACTGTGCGACATCGCTCCACTGCGGGGTAACCTGGTATTTTCCCGATTCAATCTTGTCGATATCAAGAATATTGCCGATAAGTCCCAGCAGGGTTTGCGCCGTCGACCCCGCCAGCTCGATCGCCTCTTTACGCTGGCCGACGTTCAGCTCAGGTTTCGCCAGCAGCTCCAGAAAGCCGACGATGGCGCTCACCGGCGTGCGCAGCTCGTGGCTCATGCTGGCCAGAAAGCGGCTCTTGGCTTTTGTCGCCTGAATCGCTTTGTCTTTTTCGCGCTCCAGCGCACAGGAGAGGGCCTCCTTCTGCGCCAGCTCCTCCTCGAGCCGCTGCTGGGAGTCTTTACGTTTGCGCACTTCCCGACACAGGGAGAGTCCCCAGCCGAGGCTGATGGCGATCAGCACCAGCGCAAAGGCGATCAGCTGGTAAAACTGGCGGCTGTACTGGCTCCAGTTCTCTATTTGCTGACTGGAGATTTTCGACCACTTCTCGGTCATCTGCAGAATATCCCGTGGCGGAATAACCTGCAGCGCTTTGTTAAGAATGGCGGCCAGCACCGGTTCATCGCGCGGGATGGCCAGCCGAATGGCCGCGACGGGGAGTCCATCGATGCGGGTGTAGTGCAGACCCTGTGGATAGTAGTGGTCAATCATATAGCGGGCGGAAAGCTCCGAGGCTACGGCGGCATCCACTTCGCCTTCCTCTACCATCTTCATGGCGACGCCAACGTTATCCGTTTCCACCCAGTTAATCAGCGGAAAACGCGCTTTCAGATCATGGGCGGCGATAGGCCCGACCGGCAGGGCGATCCGTGCCGAGCGCGTCAGCAGATGCTGGTCGGGGGCGCTGCCGCGGGCGACCAGCACAAAGGCCACGTTAATGAGCGGATCGCTGAGGGTGACGTAGGCCTGCGGCTGTGGGGTCAGGGTGGCGGCGGGCATGATCGTCCAGTCCTCTTTTTCCATGCGCTTTGCCAGAGCCTGACGGTTGCGCACCAGAATGGGGTCAAACTGCAGGCCGGTCTGGAGTGAGACAATATTCAGCATATCGGCCATGATGCCGCGCAGTTCATCCTCGTTATCCACCAGGGTAAATGGCGGAAAATAGGGGTTCACCAGCAGGCGGACGCGACGATGCTTCTGCAGCCAGCGCTGCTCTTCGGGGCTAAAGGTAAGCGGGGTATTGAGAAACGACAGATCGCCACGGTTGAGCCAGTTTTGCATGATCCGCATCGCGGTGTCGCTGTCGACGACATGGATAAAACGGTCGAAGAGTTGATGCAGCTCTGGCCGATCGTCACGGGTGACAAAGCGGTTGTGTTGCTCCTGCTGACGAAAATAGTGCGCGATAACCAGCGATTGCGAGAAATATTTCGAGATGCAGTGGCCAGTGGTGATGTTGTTGCCGATAAAATACTGATTCTCGCCGCTGACCACCGAGGCGAGAGCCTGATAGTCGCTATCATAAAGGGTGATTTTGGCGTTGGGAAACGCCTGCTGAATAATATCGAAAAAAGCGCAATCGCGGGTGCAGGCCAGCGTGACGCGGCGGTCAGTGGTCAGCGGCGGCAGAGAGGATTTCAGCGAGGTGACCAGCGTCGGCCAGGTTTTAAGCAGCGGCGCGGATTGATCCAGGCCCGGGGCGAGCGCATCCCGGTGCGCCACCTGAGTGAGCAGGGTATCCACCTGGCGGCCGGCCAGGGCGGTGAGCGCCTGCTGCTCGGTGTCATACTGGCGGATAATCACCTTCAGTCCGAGGCTGTGCGCCATCAGCGCCAGATAGTCGGCGTTAATGCCCTGATAACTTTTCTCGTCGCCGTCATAGACGATAGGTGTCCTCTCGGGAAGCGAGGTCCCGACGGTCAGCGTCGGCTGCGCCGCCAGCCATGCTTTCTCCTTACCGCTAAGCGGGATATCGATCGCCGCGATATGAGAATGGCTCTTCAGCTCCAGCTGTTTCATGGCATACGCGGCAGGCGAGAGGCTCAGCGCCAGCCCGACAACGACGGATAAAATAAGACGAACCGCCATGCCATCACCCTATTTTATTGCGTTGCGCAAAGTCATATAGCTCAAGCAGGGTGCTGCAGCCTAATTTATCCATCAGACGGACCTTATAGGTACTTACCGTTTTATTGCTGATATTCATTTTGCTGCCGATGGTGGTGTAGTCGACGCCGCTGAGAATATAGCGGAACACCTTCATCTCCTGCGTTGACAGCGTATCCAGCCGGTCCTGATCGGTGATGCCGTGGGTGCAGAAGCGTTCCAGTGAAAAGGGGAAATAGCTGTAGCCATTATTGGCTGCGTCGATTGCGGCGAGGATATTATTCATTCCCTCTTTTTTACTCACAAAACCATTTGCTCCGCAGTCGGCGCTGCGTTTGCCGTAGAACAGTTCATTCTTAGCGGAAATGATGATGATTGTTCCCTGGTAGCGGCGTTTGCGCAGCTGCTCCAGCACCTCGATACCGCTGAGCTCTGGAATATCGACGTCGACGATGAGCAGGTCAGGCTGCATGCTTTCCGCGGTCTGCACGGCATGAGCGCCGCTGTCGAGCTCTGCCGCGACGGTAATACCGTTGCTGTCGAGAAGGTTGCGAATGGCGATACGTGCCAATGGATGATCGTCAATGATTATCGCATTCATGGGGGCGTAAATCCTGATATGAAAAAAGAAGGGCGATGCCTGATGCAGGTGCGGCGGGGGTTATTTTTATCGATGCCGTTATAAGGCGTAATTGTAACACAAATCGTTTTGGGCCCGGGAAATATTGTGGAGCTGAGCCAGACGAATATATTTGCATAGCTGGATGACAGCTGTAGGAACGGGCGTTCACTTGCTTCAGCGCGGTCTGCTGTTAAAAAAAATGCAAACGATTAATCTGCTCTTATTAAGGTGAGTTCTCGGGAATATCGTCCGGCGACAACTGGCAGGTAAAATAATAACAATGGCGAAAGAAAAACGCGCCTTCTGGCGAAAATGGGTTTGGAAACATCTGCTGGCAGGAATAACAGTACTGGCAATGAGTAGCGCCGCGGTGGGAAAGGATGTCGTCCCCGATGAGGCGCGGACCCGAGATATGATGCGCTGTCAGGATTATCTGCAACTGGATCCGCGCGCCTGGACGCCGATGGTGATTTGGCTGATGAACGATCCTTTTTCACTGGAGCCGCCGGAGTGGACCGACTTCCATGAAGCCGAGCTGGTGCTGACGCCGATCCTCACCGAAATCTGCCGTCAGGAGCCGGATGTCTGGCTCACCTCGCTGCGGGAACGGCTCAATTCTTATCAGCAGGTGCGGTCGCTGAACTAAGCGACCGCGGTAAAACGGCAGAAAAAGTGACTAAATGCGCAGTTAGCGGCCTTCTTCTGCGCAAAGGCTCAGCAGCGGCCCGCTTTTTGCGACAGGGCGTCGCAGGTTTTGCTCGCTAGCGTCGGGTTGGCGCCGGCGCAGATGGCATCTGAGACGGTGCTACCGCCGCCCAGCGGGATCAGCCCGTAAAGCTTCGGCTCGGCGGCCTTCGTCACATAGCAGCGATGGCTGGTTTTGCCGATGGTGACCATAAAGTTGGTTTTCACATCCTGCTGCCTCGCATCGGAAATTGTCACCTGCGAAGCATCGACATTAAAAGCAAACGCGGCGGCCTCTTTCATTTTCCGTCGTCATGGATGGTTTAGCTACGCAACCCATTAATAACAGTGCCAGACAGGTACTGATTGATATATCCCGTATTTTCATCATTTCATCCTTTTTGTAAGTCAGCGGGTTATATATAAGAGCGGGGGGAGGAACGCGTTGATTTCGATCAGCTGGCGCAGGCTATGGTTATTTTTCGGAAATTGACCTGTGTTGTTACATTTATCGTGAGTAGTATGAATTCCAGCATTGCAGGAATGAAAGATATTTTAAGACTACGTTGCGTAGTTAGACAGAAGTCAACAGGAGTACGGCGGTTATGGGCTGCCCGAGATGCTCTGAGCAATATTTTGCTAAGGCAGAATGCTATCTGTTTTAGCGTAAGCGCAAATTTTCCCTGCGTTATAACGGACTTTTTATCCTCTTAATGGGATAGCGACAACACGCTAAGCCTTGCGCGCTGCTCAGCGGTTTGTGGTGCCATTTTAAAATTCAGGAACAAAAAAGCCACTCTTTCGAGTGGCTTAATTATATGATTTTAAATCTAAAATTTGGTGGCCCCTGTTGGGTTTGAACCAACGACCAAGCGATTATGAGTTCCTACCGGAACAACCGAAAATCAATAGTTTGCGTTATTAAACATTGACTTAGTTTGCCAATATTTGCCAGCATTTGCCAATGTTTGCCATTTACACCGCCATTTTATCGCCACTCGTCGCCAGTGGATTGAGTTTAACGGCATCCTCTAAATGGTCAGGGGCAAAGTGAGCATATCGCATCGTCATTTTTATGTCGGTATGGCCGAGTACGCGCTGCAAGACCAAAATATTACCACCATTCATCATAAAGTGGCTGGCGAAGGTGTGGCGCAAAACGTGGGTAAGCTGTCCTGCCGGTAGTTCGATGCCTGTTCTTTCCAGAGCTGACCGGAACGCGCCATAACAATCACTAAACAACCGGCCTTTTTTATTCTCAGGCAGAGACTCATAGAGTTCTTTGCTGATTGGGACGGTGCGGTTTTTTCTGCCTTTCGTGTTGGTGTACGTGATTTTGTATTTCGCGAGCTGGCTTTTTCTCAGACTCTCAGCCTCAGACCACCGTGCACCAGTGGCGAGACAGATTCTTACCACGGGTTCTAAATCAGGGTGGTCATGCCTTTTACACTCTCCGAGCAGTTGCGAAATCTGGTCGTGAGTTAGCCAGGCCATTTCCATTTCTTCTGTGCGGAATGGGCGCATATTTTTCAGCGGGTTCTCACCCTTCCATTCTCCGAGGCGATTTAGCTCATTGAATACCGCCCGGAAGTAGGCCAGCTCAAGATTAAGCGTGCGAGGCGATACCTCTTTCACCCTGTTTGAACGGGCATACTCACCTTTTAACCGTTTTTCTCGATAGCGGGAAAACATCTGCGCATCGAAATCGCGTGCGAGTGGTTCGCCCATACAATCAAAAGCATGGTGCATGGCTAACTGACGTTTCAAGCCGTCTTTCAGCGTAATGCCATGAGCGCTATACCATGAATCAACCAGTTCTTTTAACGTACGCCTGTCTTCCTGTTCTTCCTGCCACGGGTTTTGAATGGTGTACTGTTCAAATGCCAGTGCCTCACCTTTAGTGGCGAATTTCTTTCTGATACGTTTGCCTTTTGCACCGTTTGGGTAGAGCTCACAAATCCAGCCGCCAGCCGGATTTTTACGGACAGTCATCAATTAACCTCGCTGTATACACCTACTACACGGCCAATCGTTTTTATCTCATCAATCCCACATTCGAACGGTACTTTGCCGCCAGCCACATGCAACCTTTTACCGGGTAGAACCGTTAATTCACGGAGGCTGATTGCACCCTCAACATCAACAATCCAGAGTCCGTCAGCCAGAGGCGCATCTTTCTCAGCGAAGTAGCTTTTGCTTTCGCTTCTAACACTGATGGCACTTTTCAAAGGTTTTTCGAAAAGCTCAGGGTCGATATTCAAAACTCCAGTTTCAGTGAGTCTACCTTCACTTAATGTGAATGACTGGAGCTCGTAAGACGATTTTGAGTTTTCATCAGATTTTTTCGGTCCCGTTCCCGTCAGGATCCATTGGATATTGACGCCAGTCTCAAGGGCGCAGAATGCGGCGAAGTCATAGGAGACGTTACCACGCGTATAGCGGTTTTGTAGCGTGCTGGCTGCGATATTGAAATGGTTTGCGAGCTGAATTTTTTGTGTGAACCCGTAGACCTGACAAATTCTATCTAATACTTCCTCGTTTGAAATTTGGCTTTCAAAATCCATAAATGGCATTCTCATGTTGACCAATGCGAAAAATCGCATTAGGATTCGATTGTTGGTGGCAATTGGTGGCAAACATTGGCAAACGTTGGCAACCATATGGCAAATATTGGCAAAGAGGGAATGATGCAGCATGGCTTCCGAAATCGCAATCTTCAAAATCCCAGCCCCTGTGGTTTCTCTGCAGCAGTTCGCAGAGCTTGAGGGGGTTTCAGAGCGTACCGCTTACCGTTGGACAACTGGAGATAATCCATGTGTACCAATCGAACCTCGCAAAATCCGTAAAGGCTGCAAAAAGGCTGGCGGCCCTGTTCGCATTTATTACGCACGATGGAAAGAAGAGCAGTTGCGTAAGGTATTGGGCCACTCCCGATTTCAACTTGTCATAGGTGCTTAATTCACTTTATGTGAATTATAAGGATGAAACATGTTTGATTTTCAGATTTCCAAACATCCGCACTATGACGAAGCGTGCCGCGCTTTCGCGCAGCGTCATAACATGGCGAAGCTGGCCGAGCGTGCGGGTATGAACGTTCAAACGTTACGTAACAAGCTCAACCCGGAACAGCCTCACCAGTTTACGCCGCCTGAATTGTGGCTACTGACTGACCTGACCGAAGACTCAACCCTCGTTGATGGTTTTTTGGCGCAGATTCATTGCCTGCCATGCGTGCCGGTTAATGAGCTTGCTAAAGACAAATTGCAGTCTTATGTCATGCGAGCAATGCGTGAACTCGGCGAACTGGCGAGCGGTGCGGTATCTGATGAACATCTGACCTCTGCCCGTAAGCACAACATGATTGAAAGCGTTAATGCTGGCATTCGCATGTTGTCGTTGTCGGCGCTGGCGCTGCATGCGCGTCTACAGGCTAATCCAGCTATGACAAGCGTTGTCGACACCATGAGCGGCCTAGGTGCCTCATTCGGTCTGATGTGAGGTGCTTATGTTGAATACTGAACCGTCATTTGCATCCCTGCTTAAAAAGCAAAGCCCAGGCATGCACTACGGCCACGGCTGGATCGCAGGTAAAGACGGTAAGCGCTGGCACCCGAGCCGATCACAGGCTGATTTACTGGCTGACCTCTCTACACAAAAACAGGGGGAATCATGGCTATCGAAGCTGTTTCCGCGACTGTTCCGCTAAAAGCGGGTGAACGTCTGGCTGGCCTCAATCATGTGGCTCAATTGCGCGCTAGATATTGGGGCGATTGCTGGAAAGAGGTAGAACGTTTTGTCGATGATATGCGCGATAAACGTGATCCACAATTTGAAGAAAATAATCGGGCGCTGGCCGCTATTTTCTTTCTGGCAAAAATACCGGCGGCTCGTCATGAGCTCCAATTAAGTGAGCTGACTACTGACGAGAAAAAAGCGCTTATTACGGCGATGAATCATTTTCGCGCAGTGGTGAGCTTATTTCCAAAGCGGCTTACAATGCCGAATTAATACACAAATTTCATTAACTGACGTCAACCCGTCGGGCTTCCCATTGCCCGAATTCAGGAGAAAGCACAATGCAAAATATCGAACCCCGTCAATTCAAAGTCGATAAAGAGGCGCTGGCCGTATTGCTGGAAGAGGCAAAATCTGAAGAGCGCAAAGGGCGCGCACTGGCTGTATCTATCCGCCTTGAGGCACTGGCAACCCATATCGCTAACAAAGGTATGAGCGCCATAGAAGCGGCTGAACTGCTGCGCCGTGAAGCCACCCGCTACGAAAACGAATCTCAGGAGCTGCACTAATGGCCGATGCAATGGATATCGCACAACAGCGTGAACAGGCAGAACGTGAGCGCCTTATCAACAACGCGCGCAGCCGTATCGCTGCTCCTTCTCGTTTTACCTGCGAGGTATGTGACACACCAATCCCGGAAGCTCGCCGCATTGCGATTCCGGGAGTGGCCTTTTGTGTAACCTGCCAGCAAATCGCCGAGCTCAAATCCAAACATTACCGGGGGGTATAAATGGGTATTCGCATCGAAGTCGGCGACAAATGGGTTATTACCAGCGACCAATATCAATTCATCCTGAATGAAAAGAAAGTAGTTAAGTCAGGAAATAAAGCTGGTGAAGAATGGCTCGACACTATCGGCTATTATCCGAAGATTAACCAGCTTATTTCCGGCCTGATACACCATCAGATTCATGGCTCGGATATTACTGCCATTGACGCTATGGCGGAAGAAATTAAGCGGGTAGGGCAACTATGCATAGCAGCCATTCAAGGGGCTAGCGTTGATGCATAGCTCTACGGTTGCTTATGCTTATCCGTGGAATGCTCCACGGTCGGCAATAGCCAGCCCATATCTTACCTATGACCAACAGCATCGCCGCGACCGTATGTTCGCGGCTTTGCTGCATGCGCGAAAAGTGCTTTCTCTCCAGCCTGAGTGCGTGCGTTTTGACGTATATCGTACCGCTACGGTGCTGGAGCAAAATCAGGGCAGTCAACGAGCCAATGCTTTTTTAATCAGCTTCTGTAAAAAGGCATTGCCACGTCTTGAACTGGTCGCAAAAAAATACGAGAGCGCGGGTATCAACAGTAATGTCTCAACTGCCGTTTTCGGTGGTCATTTTGACACCCGACTCATGCAATATCTGGCGTCACGTATGGTTAATCTGGTCGCCAGATATAACCGCCTTCCTGATATGTCGCGAGCCGATGTTGACCTACTGGCCGGTGACATTGCTAATTTCATTCGTTCTGAGCTGGCAAATATTGATGATTCAGGTTTTGGTGAGCTCAAAACGCTATACACCTGGTACATGCACGCTGGTTTTATTTCTCTGCAATTCAATGTCACTCCTCCCCATTGGGAGCGCGTGGCAAATAAATACTTCAACAAAGATGATATCGCCCCAGCAGTAATCCGTATGTTTACTGAGTCATGGTGGCGTAATCGTCTGCGTCGTGTCGCATCGGCATGGCGCGAACATCTACAAATTGCAGTCGGCAACGTCAGCAAGAAAAAGCACGCCTACGCGAGTAAAAACTGCGTGACAGACTGGCGCGAGCAGAAGCGCCGCACGCGTGAGTTTCTCAAGGGGCTGGATCTCGAAGACGAAGACGGCAACCGCATCAGCCTGATTGAAAAATACGACGGTTCGGTCGCTAACCCTGCGATACGCCGCTGCGAACTGATGACCCGCATCCGTGGGTTTGAAAATATCTGCAATGAGCTCGGTTATGTCGGGGAGTTTTACACCCTGACTGCACCGTCTAAATATCACGCCACGACTAAAGCGGGATACCGTAACAGCAAATGGAATGGTGCCAGCCCATCGGACACTCAGAGCTATCTAACTGGCCTTTGGGCGCGCATACGAGCCAAGCTGCACCGGGAAGAAATACGCATTTTCGGCATCCGTGTTGCCGAGCCTCATCACGACGGAACGCCGCACTGGCACATGCTGATGTTCATGTTGCCGGAGGACGTCGAGCGCGTGCGCCTTATCATCCGTGATTATGCGTGGGAGGAAGACCACCACGAACTGAGAAGCGATAAAGCCAAAAAAGCGCGCTTTCATGCCGAGGCCATTGACCCGGAAAAGGGCAGCGCTACCGGCTATGTTGCTAAATACATTTCGAAAAATATCGACGGTTATGCTCTCGATGGTGAAACCGATGACGAAAGCGGTGAGCTGCTGAAAGAGACAGCGCCCGCTGTATCAGCATGGGCGGCGCGCTGGCACATCCGTCAATTCCAGTTTATCGGCGGTGCGCCGGTGACGGTCTACCGTGAATTGCGTCGTCTCGCCGATACCGAGACTGCGCTCGGTCTGAGCGTTGAATTTGCCGCCGTCCATGATGCCGCTGACGCCGGTGACTGGGCTGGTTACGTTAATGCGCAGGGTGGCCCGTTTGTCCGTCGCGATGATTTGCAGGTACGCACGCTGTATGAACCGCGCGCCGAGTTTAACCAGTATGGTGAGGAAACCGTCTGCATCCGTGGCGTGTACGATTCTGCTGTCGGTGCTGGTACCCCGATTTTAACCCGGCTAACGCAGTGGAAAATTGTGCCGAAGCGTGCCGTTGATTTGGCCGTTGACGTTAAGGGCGCGCCTGCGCCCTCTCGGAGTTCTGTCAATAACTGTACGGGGAGCGAAAGCGAACCACCGGCACTGGATTTAACAAAACCATTGAGTCGGCGTGAAAAACGAGAGCTGACCAACCGACTCAGGAAGAAAAAGCCAGCAACACGGCGAAAATTCATCCACGGAACGGATGAGCAAAACGCAGCAATAGCGAAAACCATAGACGAGATACATCTGACAACCGGCAACACAATCAGCCGGGGCGAAGCACTGCACCTGATGGCGGGTAGTAAAAGCTGTTTTGAGGGCAAATGGCTTCACGCGACAGCAAGAGGAGAAATATTTTCCGCAGCGCCCTCACATGAGGCCAAAGCCAGGAAAATCCTTAATCGTGTTGCGGCTATAGCTGAACTAGCAACGAAATGTAATCATTAATATTCATCCATATCATGTACATACAGTGTATTTCCCGTCATTTTTTTCTTCACACATTTTACCGATACGTGATACTGTATGTTTATACAGCATCACGTATCGGAGGTTATGTGGATAGAGAGTTAAACGAGCACGTTATGATTGAGCGGGTCGAAATGATTGCGCGTCTGACGGCAGAGGGTACTTGTAAGGAAAGGGACCGCGAAATCGCATTGAATTTAATTGCGGAGATAGCCAGAGGGAACTTATTGAAAAACAACTCCTTTTCGGTTGTTTTCTCCGCGACGCCCGCTAAAGAACGATTAAAAAGAGGTGGTGAAGTGAGGGTAAACATTACGTTGGATAAAGACCAAAAAATTGGCCAGCCGGTTATTGATGCTTTTCAATGCGAATTGACAAGGCGAATACAGTCTGCTTTTCCGTCAACGCGCGTTACAGTTAGAAAGGGATCCATGACAGGTGTTGAGCTGATGGGGTTCGATAAAGACTCAGACCGCGAAGCGTTGGATAGTATCCTTCAGGAAGTATGGGAAGATGAAAGCTGGCGTTAATCCCTGAAAAATGTGCAACTTTCAACCCTATGTTTGATAGCATGGGGTTGTTTTGTATGGGGTTTATATGCACAGGGATATCAACGTGTCAGGGTTACATATTCAAAGCTCGGTACTATCGGACCTGCTACATCAAAAGCTGTCATCTTTGGCGCTCAGTTCACACCTGAGCCAGCTTCCACAAAGATACTTTTGCCGCGACATGGTGACTCATTTATACTCATCCTATATTTTTCAAAGTTACAGTTTGGTTTAGATTTGATAAGGACTTTATGAAAGCGATAGATCTCTTCTGCGGCGCAGGTGGCTTGACGGTTGGTCTTAAGATGGCTGGCTTTGACGTTGTGTCGGCTGTCGAAAAGGAGCCTATTGTTTCTGAAACCTATATGCAGAATCATCCTGATGTTTCATTGCGTACTGGAGATATAAGAGAATTATCTCCGGTAAAAATCATGAGTGAACTTGGTCTCAAGCAAGGTCAGCTTGAATTGCTCGCAGGATGTCCACCATGTCAGGGTTTTTCAAGCTTAAGAACGAGAAATAAAAACTCTTCTGTCAACGATGACCGGAATGATTTGATATTTTCGTTTTTGGATTTTGTTAAATGTTTCCTTCCTAAAGTGGTGATGTTGGAAAATGTTCCAGCTTTAGCCAAAGATTACCGTATAAAAATATTTTGCGATGAACTGAAGCAATTAGGATATTTCATAGATTCTAATTCAGTTGCGATTGAAGATGCTTCTTACTTTGGTGTTCCGCAAAGAAGGCGACGTATGGTAATGTTAGCTTCAAGATTAGGGTATCTACCAAGAGCAAAAAAAAACAGTGTGAAGGTAACTGTTAAGGATGCGATTGGAGATTTGCCATTACCACAGCATAGTAATGACTTTTTACATAATATTAAAGAAAACCGAACTGAGAAAGTCATGAAAATAATAAGGCTGATACCTAAAGATGGCGGTAGTCGTGCTGACTTGCCATATGAATACTGGCTACCTTGTCATAAAAAATACCCAAACGGATTTAAGGATGTTTATGGCCGTATGAAATGGGATGCGGTATCTCCGACAATAACAAGCGGCTGCACCAATCCATCGAAAGGACGGTTCCTTCACCCTGTACAAGATAGAGCGATCACTTTGCGAGAAGCGGCTCTATTACAAACTTTTCCCAAAAACTATTACTTCCCAATCAAGTACGGCAAAGATAGAGCTGCTCTTATGATTGGCAATGCGCTACCTCCTGAGTTTATCAAGCGTCATGCAGAAGTAATAAAAAAGCACCTTAATGAATTAGGATAATAGAATGGAAAACTCTTTATTTTTAAATTTCCATGGAAGAATAATTGATCATTTGGGTATACAAATGTATCAAAGCCCGACTGCTGCTATTGCAGAAATGGTTTCTAACTCATGGGATGCTGATGCTACCGAAGTTAAAATCACGCTCCCTACACATGATGATTTCTCCATTACCATTCAAGATAATGGTATTGGAATGACTCAAGATGAATGTCAGAATAAATTCCTGACAGTCGGGTATGATAAGCGTAAAAACAATGCAAAAACTCTTTCTCGTGATTTAAAAAGGCCATTAATGGGGCGAAAGGGGATTGGGAAATTTGCAGGTTTTGGTATTGCATCTATTATAACAGTAACAACAATCAGCAAAGATACTGGTGAGAAAACATCATTCGTACTTGATATTGATAAAATTCGCGACTCTTCGAATGACGATTATATTAACACATCTAAACTTAGTATTGATGTTATAGATAGACTTGAACCTAATGACGAATTAAAGCCGAAGCATGGCACTACAATTAAATTAACAGGTTTGAAAATACAACGATTGATTTCAGCTGATTTTTTTGCAACATCGATGGCTCGCCGTTTCTCTGTTAACGCGGCGGCTGCAAACTTTTATGTAAGTGTTGATGGGAAAATAATCCCCACCGAAAACTTCCTTGTTCAATCAGAAATGTCTTTCCCTAAGGATTATAAATCAAATGAAAAACCTGAAGGGCTGACAGAAATTGATAAGGATGGATGGGGAACCGAAATGATAGGAGACCATCAAATAAAATGGAGAGTTTTCTTTTTAAAGGAAACTATAAAGGAAGAGGAGTTGCAGGGGATTTCAATATTTTCCCATGGAAAATTATCACAAAGACCTTTCATGTTTAATTTAACTGGCGGACTCCCTAGTCAAAATGGACCAGAATATATGACTGGTGCAGTATTGGCTGATTATCTTGATGAGTTTGATGAAGATGTTATTTCAACTGAGCGTCAACGGTTGAATTGGGGGCATCATCATTTAGCGACCCTTGAAGAGTGGGGGAAGGCTCGTATTCGCAATTTATTGAGAATATGGAAAGACCGAAGGGCTGAAGAAAAAACGAAGCTCATAGAAGATAAGGTTTCTGACTTTAGCTCGAGAATTGAAAGACTTGCTCCAAGCGAAAAGAAAGTTATAATGACCGCTCTCAAAAAGTTGGCAAGTATAAATCAAATTAATGCCGAGCAATTCAAGGAGTTAGGTAATTCCATTCTTACGGCGTGGGAAGGCGGTCGCTTGAAAGAACTAATCCGGCAAGTGGCTGAAGTTCCTGATATGGATAGTGAAAAGTTGCTGTCAATGCTTATTGAAGCTAACACTATTCAAGCTCTGCATACAGCAGAGTCTGTTAAAGCAAAGCTGGATACAATAATTGGCTTGGAATCACGAATCAAAAATCGTGAATTAGAAAATGCAGTGCGTGATTACATTGCAAATAATCCGTGGTTAATATCACCTAAGTGGGAAACTTTTGCTAAGGAACGAAATGTTGGCGACTTAGCCACTGAGGCAGCAAAAGATTCAGGTCTTGATAAGGATGAAGATTTTAATGGCCGTGTTGATTTAGTTCTGGCAAGTGGAGAGCATCTGCTCATCCTTGAGTTCATGCGGCCTGGGTTAACCATCGATTTAGATCATTTGGTCAGGTTTGAAACATATGTAGATACATTTCGTGGACATCTCGAAAGCTCTACGGGCTCGAGATTTAATACTGCTACTGGTTATTTAGTTGCAGATAAAATAGCCAAGAAAAATCCTGCATTTTTGAAAAAAGTTAAAAAACTTAAAGAGGATGGTCTTGAAACCCTTACATGGAGCGACCTTCTTTCTGAGGCTAAACGCCAATGGCAAGAATTTTTAGACCACCTAGTCGAACGTTCACCTAACGATAAGCGAATCCATGCGTTAATTAATTCTAAAACGCTGAAAGTCTCGGAAAGTGAAAAAACTCAAGAGTCAACGCAACAGGTGCATTAAGTTGCATGTTAATGCATCAGAAATATTGCTTGATAATTTTAAAGGCGTGCCAGTAATGGCGCGCCTTTATATCATTAACGCAACTGCATTAAAACCGACCTGTAAAGCGGGTAGGCGAGGCGGGGAAAGCACTGCGCGCCAGCGTACTTTTGCGCATTTATTTTCGCAGCCTGAGCGCGTCGCTGTGCCGCGCAGGTTCGCGAGGGTGTCGGTGGGTGGTGCGGGGGTGTTTGAGGGCGTGGCGGGCTTCTGAGGCGGTCAGGCGTGGGGGGGGTAAGAAAAAGCCGCCCGGAGGCGGCGGAAATCAATCACTTTCGGTGTCGAGGGTGTAACTTTTGAACCGGATCACCTCCTGACCGGCCCAAGCGTTGACCTCGCGCATCCGGTCTTGTAGCGGGATGAGCTCGTTACGGACAAACACCTTTGCCACCTTCTCGATATCGCCGAGCGAACCGACGTTTTCTGGCTTGCCGCCCATCAGCTGGAACGGGATGCGGTGAGCGTCGAGAAGGTCGGCGGCGCTGACTTTTTTGATATTGAAGAAATCGTCTTTCGTTGCCACCTCACTGAGCGGCACAATTTTAATGCCGTCTGGTTTTCCGTGCGGTGCGTAGAAAAACAGATTTTTGAAGTTGCCGAGCCCCTTCGAACTGCGCATCGCATCGCGCAACGCCTCAACATCGGTACCGCTTTGCGCGGCGTCCGTCACATACATGATGTAACCCGCATGCGCCCCGTTCTGGTAATACTTGCGACGGAAGAGCGTCGCCGCTTCATTCAGCCAGGCGGAGTTTAGCGCGCTGAGATATTCCGGCATGCCGTACAGCTCCTGGTTGATGTCTGGCTCTAGCAGGTGGAATACGGATCCCGGCGCGAACGGGTGCGGCTGGTCAAATGACGGCACCCACCAGTAGACATCATCTTCAATACCACGCCGCGTGTATTTAGCCGGTGACGCTTCCAGCTTCAGCGGGCGACCGGTGACACTCTTTCGGAGCTCTAAAAACGCGTTGCCAAACACCAGAAAATCAAGCGCGAAGCGGCTGAAGTCCTGTTGTGACAGTAGCGGGTGCGGAATAAACGTTGAGGCCAGAATGTTGCGCTTAACGTAAATCGGCGAGCTGTGATGAACGGCGGCGCGCAGGCTTTTCGCCAGCCCGTTAAAGCTGACCGGCGGTTCGAACCAGCGGCCATTATTGACGCATTCCACGTAATCCAGAATATCGCGGCGGTCGAGCACGGCGCTCGGTTCACCAAAGGTAAACGCCTCCATTTTTTGGGGCGCGCTGTCTTTCATGTTGCGCGGACGCTTTTGTGGCTGTGGCTTGCGGCCTTTGTATTTACTCATCAGTTGAACTCCAGAATGGATGATGTTACCTGGCCGCTGCCAGCGGTAAGCGGTTCGTTTAACAGCGCGTGCATGGTCGCCCAGGCGACGTCCGCGTGACTGGCTTCCTCGGTGCGGCTGGCCTCATAGGTGGCGCTGCGTCCGCTGCTGGTCATGGTCTTACGGATTGCCATAAACGAGGTGGTGATGTCGGTGGCGCTGACGTCATATTCGAGACAGCCACGGCGGATAACGTCTTTTGCTTTCAGCACCATTGCGGTTTTCATTTCCGGCGTGTAGCGGATATCGCGGGCGGCGGGATAAAACGAGCGAACCAGCTGGAAGACGCCAATACCGAGGCCGGTCGCATCGATACCGATGTACTCGACGTTGTATTTTTCGGTGAGCTGGCGGATGGATTCGGCCTGAGTCGCGAAGTCCATACCTTTCCACTGATGGCGCTCCAGAATGCGAAACTTGCCCCCGGCGACAACCGGCGGTGCGAGCACCACACACCCGGCGCTGTCGCCGCTGTGCGAAGGGTCGTATCCCACCCAGACCGGGCGGGAGCCGAACGGGTTGTCGGCGAACGGCGCAAAGTCTTCCCACTCTTCCAGACTGTCGACCATGCAGCGTTGCAAATCCTCGAACGGGAACACCGACGCCTTGTCGTCAACGAACTCGCACATAAACAGATTGCGGAAGTCGTCGACGCTGTTTTCGCGCTTGAGTTGCTCCAGATTGAACAGCGTACAGCCCCCGGCGAGCGCATCCTCAATGGTGACAATCTGCCGCCACTGACCGTCAGGACACGCCACGCCAGCGGCGAGCGCATCATGACTGATATCGATGTCAACCCGCTCGCTGGCGCTGGCGCGGCCCCGGTTGAATAATTCCCCCGACCAGAACGGGTAAGCGCCGTGTGCCAGGGTGGAAGGTGTCGAAAAGTAGGTGCTGCGCAGGTGGCTTTGTGAGGCCATGCCCGACGACACTTTGCGCAGTTTCTGGAAGTTGGGGATCCAGAAAATTTCGTCGACATACAGGTCGCCGTTGTGGCTCTGCGCGGTGTTTGAGTTGGTGCCGAGAAAAATCAGCTTTGCGCCGTTGTTGCCTATGACAATCGGGTCGCCGGTCAGGTCGACATCGACCCGGCGGGCAAACTGAATGATGTACTCGCGGAATACATACGCCTGCGTCTTACTTGCTGACAGGAAAATCTGGTTATGGCCGGTTTTCAGCGCATGCAGCAGCGCCTCGCGGGAAAAGTAGAACGTCGCCCCAATCTGGCGCGATTTCAGAATGTCGCGAATACGGTGCTCAAGCCCGGCGCGGTGCCAGCGGAGCTGATACTCGAAAGACTCCGCGAAAAAAATCTCTTCCAGTTTCTCGATAGCCTCGTCGCTGAAAAAGTTCTTTGTCGGCTTTTTGCGGTCGCCTTTGTTGCGGTTGGCAACCTTTGGATTAAGGTCAACCTCATTTCCGGTCTGGCCATAGCGATTAATGCGTGCAAAGCGCTCCATCTGCCGGGCCAGAAAATCCGCCACCTTGAAATCGTGGGGCGTCAGGTTGGGCTTTGCGTAGAGCTGAATCAGCCTGGCCTCTAAGGTGCTTTCGACCCGGTTCAGCGGTGCCGTTTCGTCCCACTGGTCGCGCTGTTTCCAGCTCTGCACCGTCGGGCGTTTGGTCTGCAACATTTCGGCAATCTGCGGCACGGAAAACCCCTGCCAGTACAGTAAAGCCGCCTGGCGTCGCGGGTCGTTTAACAAAGTGGTGTCGGTGGTGATGGTCATGGATGCCTCGCCGTGATTGATACAGGGCAAGGCTAAAGAAACGGGTGATGCGAATCGCTAAGGTGCTGTTGTGTGAGGGATAAGCCATCCGGGACAGATGGCGGGTGGGCGGCGACGTCGGGAAACTAACCCCGACCCGTTAACCCGATATCAGGACTCCTGACAATGGCAAAAAAAGTTTCAAAATGGTTTCGCATCGGCGTCGAAGGCGATACCTGTGACGGCCGCGTTATCAGCGCGACGGATATTCAGGAAATGGCCGAGACCTTTGACCCCCGCGTCTACGGATGCCGCATTAACCTCGAACACCTGAAAGGCATCCTGCCGGATGGCCCGTTCAGCCGTTACGGCGATGTGGTTGAGCTGAAGTCTGAAAAGATTGACGACGATTCGGTACTGAAAGGCAAGCTGGCGCTGTTCGCCAAAATCACCCCGACCGATGATCTGATCGCAATGAATAAAAAATTGCAGAAGGTCTACACCTCAATGGAAATTCAGCCGAATTTCGCCAATAGCGGTAAATGCTACCTGGTTGGCTTGGCGGTGACCGATGACCCGGCCAGCCTCGGCACCGAATACCTCGAATTTTGCCGGGGTGCCAAATTTAACCCCCTCAACCGCTTCAAAGCCGAGCCGGGCAACCTGATTTCCGTCGCCACCCTCGCAGAGCTGGAGTTTGAAGACCAGGCGGAAAATGTCTTTACCGCCCTGAGCGACAAAGTGAAAGCGATCTTCAGCCGCAAACAGGCCAGCGATGACGCTCGTTTTCAGGATGTGCATGAGGCCGTGACGACCGTCAGTGAGCATGTGCAGGAAAACCTCACTGCCACTGAACAGCGTCTTGCCACGCTGGAAAACGCCTTTGCGACCCTGAAAAAGGACGTCACCACGAAGGCCGACCAGACCAGCCAGGCATTCAGCCAGTTAAAAACGTCGCTGGATCAAACCGAAAGCACCACGCAGCCACGCCGCAAGCTCTCCACCGGTGGCGGTGGCGATGAGCTGCTGACCGACTGCTAAACGGTCGTGAATTTATCGCCGGGCGACAGGCTTGCCCGGTCAGACAACCCGATTTAACCCAACAGGAAAGACTATGCGTCAGGAAACCCGTTTTAAATTCAATGCCTACCTGTCCCGCGTTGCCGAGCTGAACGGCATCGACACGGACGACGTGAGTAAAAAATTCAACGTCGAGCCGTCCGTCACGCAAACCATGATGAACACCGTGCAGATGTCCTCGGCCTTTTTGCAGAAAATTAATATCGTGCCGGTGGATGAGCTGAAGGGTGAAAAAATTGGCGTCGGCGTCAATGGCACCATCGCCAGCACCACGGACACCAACAGCGGCCAGGAGCGTAAAACAGCCGACTTTACCGCGCTGGAGTCCAACAAGTACGAGTGCGATCAGGTCAACTTTGACTTCCACTTCAAATATAAAAAGCTGGATTTGTGGGCGCGCTTCCAGGACTTCCAGCGCCGTATTCGCGATGCCATCATCCAGCGGCAGGCGCTCGATTTCATCATGGCCGGGTTCAACGGCGTTGAGCGCGCCGAAACCTCTGACCGTGCCACTCATCCGATGTTGCAGGATGTCGCCGTTGGCTGGCCGCAGAAATACCGCAATGAAGCGCCGACCCGCGTGATGAGCAAAATCGTCGACGAGGAAGGAAACGTCGTTTCCGCTGTTATCCGCGTGGGTAAAAACGGCGATTACGTTAACCTCGATGCGCTGGTCATGGATGCCACCGACAACCTGATTGACGAGATTTATCAGGAAGATTCGGAGCTCGTCGCAATTGTTGGCCGTAAGCTGCTGGCCGACAAATATTTCCCGATCGTTAACAAAGACCAGCCCAACAGCGAAGCGCTCGCGGCTGACATCATCATCAGCCAGAAACGCATCGGCAACCTGCCCGCCGTCCGTGTGCCGTACTTCCCGGCGAACGCGATTATGGTGACGCGTCTCGATAACCTGTCCATCTATTTCATGGATGAAAGTCACCGCCGCTCCATCATCGAAAACCCGAAACTCGACCAGGTGGAAAACTACGAATCGATGAACATCGATTACGTGGTCGAAACCTACGCCGCCGGGTGCTTCATTGAAAATATCAAGCTGGGCGATTTCTCTGCCGCGCAACCGGAGGGCTAACCGATGACGAGCCCCGCACAGCGTCACATGATGCGGGTCTCGGCCATTGAAACCGCGCAGCGGGAAAACAACCCGCTGCGGCATGCCACTGCCTACGAGCAGATGCTGGTTAAGCTGGCCGCAGACCAACGCACGTTAAAAGCCATCTTTGGTAAAGAGCTGAAAGCCACGAAAAAGCGCGAGCTGCTACCGTTCTATCTGCCGTGGGTCAGTGGCGTGCTGGAACAGGGCAAAGGTGCGCAGGATGACATCGTGATGACCGTCATGCTGTGGCGTCTCGATGTCGGCGATATCGGCGGCGCGATGGATATTGCCCGATACGCGTTTAAGTACGGTCTGACCATGCCAGGCAAACACCGCCGCCCGCCGCAGTACATGTTTACCGAAGAGGTGGCGCTCGCCGCCATGCGCGCCCATGCCGCCGGTGAACCGGTCGTCATCAGCCAGCTGCTCGACACGCTGGCGCTGACCGCCGCCGCCGATATGCCTGATGAAGTGCGCGCAAAACTGCACAAAATCACCGGCCAGGTGTTGCGGGATAACAAACAGCCCGCCGACGCGCTGGCCCACCTCAAGCGAGCGATGCAGCTCGATTGTCAGGCAGGCGTCAAAAAAGACATTGAACGGCTTGAGCGTGAGCTGAAGCCCAAACCGGCAACGGTCGTTAAAGCCCCGGCAAGAGCGCCGCGCGCCGTGAAAGCCACGGTACAGGCTAAACGTGGACGACCGAAAAAGACCGCCGGTTAACAGAATGCGCCCCGCGCCAGGGCGGCACGCCGGTCGATGAGGGTGTTTTACCTGACCTGAGACCGGCGTCCACCGCCCACCTATTCAGAGGTAGTCATGACGACGCTGATTATTAAAAAGAACGATGAGCCGCAGCCGGGTGGCGTGGTGGTCATCCCGCCGCCTGCCAGCGATGAGCCGGTGATAAAAAATACCTTTTTCTTTCCTGACATCGACCCGAAACGCGTGCGGGAAGGGATGCGCCTTGAGCAGACCGTCGCCCCGGCCCGGCTGCGTGAGGCCATCAAAACCGGCATCGCCGAAACAAATGCCGAGCTGTTTTTGTGGCGGGAACAGCAGATTGCCGGGGGTTTTAGCAAGCTGGCCGACGTGCCGGCTGACGATCTCGACGGCGAGAGCGTGCGCGTTTTCTATTACCTGCGCGCCGTCACATCAATGGCGACCGCCACGCTCTATGAGCGTTATCGCGGTGTGGATGCCAGCGCCAAAGGCGACAAGAAAGCCGACAGCATCGATACCACTGTCGACGAGCTGTGGCGGGACATGCGCTGGGCCGTATCACGCGTCCAGGACAAACCCCGCTGCATCGTGAGTCAAATCTGATGCAGGCCATCGCGCAACAGGGCGACACGCTCGACATGATTTGCGCCCGGTATTACGGGCGCACTGAGGGGGTATTCGAGTCGGTGCTCGCCGCAAATCCGGGGCTGGCCGAGCTCGGCGCAGTGCTGCCACATGGCACGGTGGTCGAACTGCCCGACGTCCAGTCATCCCCCGTAACTGAAACAATTAATCTGTGGGAGTAAACACATGACGGAAGGTGAAAAAAGCGTCCTGTCACTGTTTTTGATCGGCGTGCTGATTGTCGTCGGGAAAGTGCTGGCCGGTGGCGAGCCCATCACCGCCCGGCTTTTTATTGGCCGTATGCTGCTGGGCGGCTTTGTCTCGATGGTGGCCGGGGTGGCGCTGGTGCAGTTTCCCGACCTGCCGCCAGCCGCCGTGTGCGGATTTGGCTCGATGCTGGGTATCGCCGGTTATCAGGCGGTGGAGATTGCGATTCAGCGCAGGATTAAAAAAGGGGAAAGCGATGGCGGTCATTAAAACACACCCCAACGTCGCGGCATTTCTCGACACGCTGGCGTTTTCAGAGGGTACAGCGACGCACCCGCTGACGAAAAACAACGGGTACGACGTCATCGTCACCGGTATCGATGGTAAGCCGGAGGTTTTTACCGACTATCGCGATCACCCGTTTGCCGGTGGGCGCCCGGCGAAGGTCTTCAATCGTCGCGGGGAAAAATCCACGGCATCCGGGCGTTACCAGCAGCTTTACCTGTTCTGGCCGCATTACAAAAAGCAGCTCGCTTTGCCGGATTTCAGCCCGGCATCGCAGGACAGGCTTGCCATTCAGCTTATCCGTGAGCGCGGCGCGCTGGAAGATTTGCAGCAGGGGCGCATCGAGCGCGCGATTTCCCGCTGTCGCAATATCTGGGCTTCATTACCGGGGGCCGGGTACGGCCAGCGCGAGCACAGCCTCGACAAACTGGTCGCAGTGTGGAGCAAGGCCGGAGGTGTATCTGCATGAAAACAGTCATTATTCTGCTGGCGCTGGCCTGTGTGGGTCTGCTGTGGATGCGACACGATAACAGCAATTTGCGCGCCTCTTTTGAACGTGCGAACCGGGTCGCCGGTACGCAGAAAACCACGATCACCATGCTGAAAAATCAGCTCAACGTTGCCGCAGAGCAGTCGCAGCGCAAAGAGCTGGCGCAGGTCGCCATGAGGGACAAACTCACAGCGGCTAACCTGCTGGCCTTCCGGCGTGAACAAACCATCACGAGGTTACTCAATGAAAATGACGCGTTTCGCCGCTGGTATCGCGCTGATTTACCTGATGCTGTGCGCCGGTTGCACCAGCGCGCCGCCTGCACCAACGCCGCCGGTGATTGTTTACAACGCCTGCCCGAAGGTCAGCCCCTGCCCGATGCCAGGCAGCGACCCGGTGACTAATGGCGACCTGAGTGCGGATATACGCCAGCTCGAAAACGCTCTGAAGAGCTGCGCAATCCAGGTCGATATAGTTAAACAATGTCAGGATGAAATCGATGTTAAAGCCCAACAGTCTCCGAAAAGCCTTAACTGATGCGGTGCCGGTGTTGCGTACTAACCCCGATATGCTGCTCGTCTTTATCGACAATGGGAATAATGCGGCAACGCTGGCGCGCTCCCTGTCGTTTGAAAAGCGGTACACGCTCAACGTCGTGGTTAAGGATTTTACCGATGATATTGATCTGCTGTTTGTGCCGATTATGGCCTGGCTTCGCGTCAATCAACCGGACATCATGACAACCGATGAGGGCAGAAAAAAGGGCTTTATCTGGTATGCCGACATCAACAACGACAGCAGCCTCGATGTCAGCATCAGCCTGTTGCTGACCGAGCGCACGCTGGTCAAAGAGGTCGACGGCGCAATGTACGTTGAGAACATCCCGGAGCCGCCACCGCCGGAGACGGTGACGCGCCCTGTTGAGATGTGGAGTAATGGCGAACTGGTGAGTAAATGGGATGAATGACTTCAAACCCTTTGAGGACAAGCTCGCCGGGTTGATAGCGGCCCTTTCTCCTGCCGGGCGGCGTCGGATGACCGTCGACATTGCGAAGAAACTGCGCCAGCGGCAACAACAGCGCATTAAATCGCAGAAAGCGCCGGACGGTTCGCCCTTTGCCCCGCGTAAGCGCCCGCCCGTCAGGGCAAAGCAAGGCCGGATTAAGCGCGAGATGTTCGCGAAACTGCGTACAAACCGCTATATGAAAGCGAGCGGCGGCGATAGCGCGGCGGTGGTGGAATTTACCGGGAAAGTGCAGCGCATCGCCCGCGTGCATCAGCTCGGGCTCAAGGATAAACCATCACCAAAAAGCGCCGAAGTTGAATATCCACAACGTCAGCTTTTGGGCTTTACCGAGGACGACCGGCAACTTGTGGAAAGCGTCATTATCGATTTCCTCGCCGATTAACGTTGTGCCAGCCAGGGCAAAACGCCCGCAGATTGCCGCCGGAACACCCCGGCGGCATCCTTTCCCCTATGAATACTCTCGCATCTATCCAGGAACTCGCCCGCGCGATACGCAACATGATCCGCACCGGCATCGTCGTCGAAACTGACCTCGACGCCGGGCGCTGTCGCGTACAGACCGGCGGCATTTATACCGACTGGCTCCAGTGGCTGACGCACCGGGCCGGACGCTCGCGCACCTGGTGGGCTCCCTCTGTTGGTGAGCAGGTGATGATTCTGGCCGTGGGCGGTGAGCTCGATACCGCTTTTGTGTTGCCGGGTATTTATTCCGACGACAACCCTGCGCCGTCGGCCTCGGCGGATGCCTGGCACGTTGAGTTTCCCGACGGTGCCGTTATGAGTTATGAGCCGGAAACCGGCGCGCTGACCGTCACCGGCATTAAAACCGCCGATGTGACCGCATCCGATTCGGTTGCCGTCAGCGTGCCGGTGGTGCTGGTAAAAGCCGAGACCCGCGTCACCCTTGATACGCCGGAGGTGGTCTGTACCAACAAGCTCACGACCGGCACGCTGGAGGTGAAGCAAGGCGGCAAGATGTCCGGTGATATCGAGCACAGCGGCGGCTCATTCTCTTCTAACGGCAAGGTGCTCCACACCCATAGACACCCTGGCGACAGCGGCGGACAGACGGGGGAACCACTATGACAGCGCGTTATCTCGGCATGAACCGCACGACCGGTGAAAGCATTTCAGACGTTGACCATATCAGCCAGAGCATCGGGGATATTCTGCGCACGCCCGTCGGCTCCCGAGTCATGCGTCGTGAATACGGCTCGCTGTTGTCGCAGATGATTGACCAGCCTCAGACCCCGGCGCTTGAGCTGCAAATTATGGCGGCGTGCTACATGGCGATCCTGAAGTGGGAACCGCGCGTCAGGCTGACCAGCATCACCACAGCGCGGCAGTTTAACGGCCAGATGGTCGTCGACGTGACCGGCCAAATCACCGATACCGGCGAGAGCCTTTCCTTAACCATCCCTGTGAGTTGAACCTATGGCAGTTATCGACCTGAGCCAGCTCCCCGCGCCTGATGTGGTGGAAACGCTGGATTTTGAAGCCATCCTCGCCGAGCGCAAAGCGACGCTGATTTCACTGTACCCGGAAGACGAGCAGGAAGCGGTCGCCAGGACGCTGACGCTGGAGTCAGATCCACTGGTGAAATATCTGGAAGAGAATGCTTATCGGGAGGTGATTTTACGCCAGCGTATCAACGAGGCGGCAAAAGCCGGAATGGTGGCCTATGCCATCAAAAACGACCTTGACCAGCTCGCGGCAAATAATAACGTTGAGCGCCTGGTCATTACCCCCGCAGATGATACCCAAATCCCGCCGGTGGTGGCGGTCATGGAATCCGACAGCGATTTACGCCAGCGCATTCCGGCCGCATTTGAGGGCATGAGTGTTGCCGGGCCAACCGGTGCCTATGAATTTCACGCCCTGAGCGCCGATGGTCGTGTCGCGGATGCCTCGGCGAACAGCCCGGCCCCGGCTGAGGTTACTATTGCCGTGCTGTCGCGGGAAGGTGACGGCACGGCATCGGATGATTTATTGCTGGCTGTCAGTACCGCGTTGAATGATGAGAGCGTGCGCCCGGTAGGTGACCGCCTGACAGTCGTGTCGGCCGAGATTGTTAATTATTCGGTCGACGCAGTGTTGTACGTCTACCCCGGCCCGGCGACCGAGCCCATTCTTGCCGCCGCGAAAGCGCAGTTAACCGCCTATATCACCGAACAGCGCCGCCTCGGTCGTGACATTCGTATGTCTGCAATTTATGCCGCGCTGCATGTGCAGGGTGTCCAGCGCGTCGAACTGCGCGAGCCGCTGGCCGACGTCGTGCTCGATAAAACCCAGGCCGCGTACTGCACCGAAACCCGTGTCGCGATCGGGGGCTCTGATGAATAACTCGCTGATGGCGACCGGGTCGTCGGTGCTTGAACAAAGAGCCGCCGAAGCGTGTGCCGTCATCAGTGATTTATCTGTGCCGCTGCGTGATTTGTGGAACCCCTGGCGATGTCCCGTAAAGTTTCTGCCGTATCTGGCGTGGGCGTTTTCTGTCGACCGCTGGGAAGAAACCTGGTCAGAAGCAGAGAAACGCCAGGCGGTCAGTGATGCTTTCTGGATCCACCAACGCAAAGGCACCGTCGCCGCCGTCCGGCGTGTGATTGAAACGCTGGGCTACAGCATGACGCTCCAGGAATGGTGGGAGGTGGCCGACCCTGCCGGGACATTCCGGCTGGCGATTGAGCTCAATGATATCGGCATCACTGAGCAGATGATAAAAGAGCTTGAACGAATTATCGGCGACGCAAAACCAGTAAGCCGCCATATTTCACAATTAACTCTTTCCGTCGGTACGACAAGGGCGGCATTCATTGGCGCGGCGATTGTGGATGGTGAGGTGATAACAGTATATCCGGCGGGATATATACCGGATGACAGTCTTTATTACGACGGTTCCGCACTTTATGACGGAAATCATTATTTCAACCAGCCAGAAAATAAACCGGCCGAAACCATTCATTACGACGGCCGGGCGCATTATGACGGCAGCCATTATTACGGGGAGTAACTATGCCAGATATTATTGAAACAGGGAGATGGAGCGAGAAGATACCGCTTATTTCCCGCAGCGACAGGGTTGAGGGTGGCCGGTCGGGACTGGTTAATATTCAGACTGAAATTCTGGCTGACCGCACTCAATATCTGAGAAAGCAGCTGGATGAGACGAACGGATTATTAAAATCAGGCGAACTCCCTTTTTCAGGCGAAGCTGATGCGGTCGCTGCAATCGCCGCCGGGAAAATTCCGGAAGGGGCGTTATTCTCCATCCGTTCTGACGATCCTGCTGTATGGGTGGAAGAATACCGGAACCAGAGCGGGGAGCCGGTTTCCACGGGTAAAAAAATTCTGAGCAGTAAAGCCGTTACGTTAACCGTATTCCCGACGGATGCGGATCCGGATGGCACCATTGCGGGTATTGATGCCACGACCACCGGACAGGCATTCGTGGTTATCAGGGATAACAAAGAGTTTTTATATCGGAACGATAATGGCACTGCACTGAGTATCAGTGAGTCGGTGAGCACTGACGAATTTGACGCCGTCAAAGATGCCATGCAGAAAATATTACTGTCCTGCCACATTATCGCGGAAGCATTGGGCGGGCTGGATGGTGACAGTCAGTCTGTCCGCGACGCGGTCCTGAATCTGCATGTCTCGCAGCAGGTGCTTTCGTGCGCCGTGAATGAGCTGGGGGGATTGCCGGAGGCGGTGCAGGGGCTGCAACTGAATGCGTTGATGGCAGTTTCCACGCTGGGCAGCGCGTTGACACCGCTGGAAGGGTTCGAACCTGGCAGCAGTGACGATGGCGATTCTGACACTTCGCAACGCCTGCTTAATAATCTTTATAACCTGTCCATGCTGGCCGGGGCACTGGTGCCGCTGGACGGTTTCGATCCTGATGCGATTTCTGTTGAGGCCCGCGAAACGTACAGCGAGCAGTACACGTTTCCGAAGCCGGGCAATATTATTAAATTATTTGTCACGTCGCCGTCAGGTATTCCGGCCTCTAAAGGCGCGGGTGAATATTATACCACCGCTATGATTGATATTGATGGTGAAATACTGAATATCCCGTATTCATCTATTTCCGTGCAGGGGGATTCGTCCGCAGCCTACGCGAAAAAAAATCTCAATATCGGGTTATATATTGACGACAAATACGATGATTTATTTACGCTAAAAATTGGCGACTGCCTGCCGCACGATGAATGGGTGTTTAAGGCCAACTGGATTGACCACACCAATTTACGCAACCTGATGAGTTATCATCTGTGGGAACGAATGATGGCATCCCGCGACGGCTGGCCGAAACGTGATATCGATAATTATTACGTCGGAAAAACCGGGCTGGATGAAATGGATACGCGGGCAACGGGATACCCTGTCGGCTATCCCTGCGTCATGTATATCAATGGTGATTTCTACGGCACCGGGGCGCTGGCTATCGGCAAAAAGAAAGAAAATTATAATATTCCGAAAAATAAAGCCGAACAGATAATGATTATCATGGGGGGATGGAAGTCCATCACGACCATGCACGATAACGCTCAGGTTACCGATACGGATACCATAGAAATCAAAGCGCCGAAAACTGTTTCAGAGGAGACGCTGGGCTATCTGCAGGACTGGGACGCCTTTGCGAACCTGGCACAAGCCGATTTTACGGAACAGGCACCGGCGCATCTCGATACCCGCAATATTGTTGATTTTTATTTGTTGCTGGCCGCCATCGGTGCGACAGACCTCTTTGCCGGTGATAAGGCCAAAAACGCGATTTTTTATACCTGGGACGGGACAAAGTGGTATTTCGGGCCGTATGACCTCGATACCACTTACGGGTTGCATTACAACGGCACGCAGATTAGTTATGCCGCTGATTCAGCACCGAAAACCGACGGCGGTACGTTCTGGAAAAAAATACTGGTCACGTATGCTGACGAGCTGGCCGCCCGTTACGCCGAACTCCGCGATAAAGATATTTTCAGCGTGAATTGCCTCTATGACATTGCCGCCGGACTGTCCGCGAAATATACCCACGAACTTGATAAAGCGGAAATCAATAAATGGCCGACGAAACCGTCGCTAACCGTCACGAGTCGCGATCAGATATTCAGCTGGTTTAACGACCGTCTGGCGTATCTCGACAATAAATTTAATTACACCCGATAAGGAAAACCTGAAATGACGACGATTTTAATTAAAGACGCGCTCCGCCAGTCGGTAGAGGCCGCCAGCGGCGGGTTACAGACGGTGCTTTATACGGCAAAAGGCCAGCCGTCGTTTATGAACATTATTGAAAAATTCGACATGTCGGTTATTGACCCGGCCCTGAGCGGGACACACCCGGCGTTTATTATCAATGGTACGGAAGTCAGTCAGATCCTGGTCGGCACCTACACGGCGTCGTTAATCAATGGGGAGCTGCTGTCCCTGCCGAACCGCCAGTTGTCAACCCCCGCACTAGAGACGGCGGTGACTGCGGCGCGCGCGGGTGGGGATGGTTTTCACGTCATGACCAATGCGGAGTGGTCTGCGGTTCAGATGCAGTGTTACGCGCTGGGATTCAACCCTAAAGGAAATAACTATTACGGGCGGGATGTGACCGACAGCACACAATACGGACGCAGGGTGGATGGGGTCAGCGCCGCAGCCGGTATCGCAACCGGCACGCCGACAATTTACACAGGCTCTGGCCCGGTGTCATTCCGGCACAATAACGCGTACAACGGTATCAGCGATGTGAACGGAAACGTCAACCTGCTGACGCCAGATGTCCGTCTGTGCGGTGCCACTGGTGAGCTGCATATTTTTATCAACAACAATGCTGCAATGCGTTCTGCCGATTTGTCAGCTACTTCGGCGGGCTGGAAGGCAATCAATGCGGTCACCGGTGAGTTAATGGACCTTTCATACACTGGCACCCCAGGCGTGGATTTTGTTTCGAATCTGGCGAACAGCGTGAAGATACTCAATGTATCAGCGGTGGGTAATAACTACACGCTCACCGCCACTGACGGCGCTGCGTTTTCATCCATGGCCAATGCTGGCGCGATCCCGGTTTCGGCAACGGCGTTGGCGGTACTGAAAAAGTACGGCCTTTATCCGCTGGTAGCCGATGCCGCCAAGCTGGGCAGCGACAAAATTGTGATTTCCGCCACCCCCGCAGCGGCTGCGACCGAACGCATGTTGCGTCGCCAGGGCACCTACTCGGATGGTCCGTCTGCCGGTGTCTGGATGGCTGCTTTTAACGGTGTTCGTGCTGCGAGCGGAGTATCGGGGTTTCGTGTGGCGTATTACGCATAAAAAACGGGAGGAAATATGAGCCTGATTATGGTTAACAATAACCTATCGGAAGAAGTACATCTGGTGAAGGTGGAGAACGGCGTAGCCACGGCCACGGAGAAACTGAGCGGGGCCAGCGTATCAGCGGAGGAAATGGAAACCCTGTTTCCCGGATTCGCCGACGCAATTACCGCGGCCCAGGATACTGCCGAACTGCTGGGGACGCTGGGGTCACTGAATGAGCGTTTTATCTGGGCGCAGGTGTCTGGCTCCTTACAGTAATGTGAATAGAACCGCCATGGATGGCGGGTGGATATTCTGAAGAGAAAATAAGGGGGGAGGCGTGAGCGGAAAATATATCGCCATTTTAACCGCATACGGCGCATCCAGATTCGCCCAGGCGGCGCAGTCCGGTGACCGGGTCGATTTTGCTGAAATGGCTGTGGGCGATGGTGGCGGTACAGTGCCAGAGCCTGACGCGTTAAGCACCGGACTGGTTAATGAGGTTTATCGCGCGTCGCTGAATCGCGTTGTTATCGCTGACCAGGCCGCAAATGTGATCCGCACGGAAATGATTATGCTACCGCAGGTGGGCGGATTCTGGTTGCGTGAAGCGGCGTTGTATGACGGATCCGGGCAGTGCCTGGCGGTTGCCAGCCTGCCACCATCGTATAAACCCATGCTGGCAGAGGGATCGGGGAGGCTCCAGGCCGTTAATATATGGCTTGCGGTCAGCAGTACCGTCAGTGTGGAGCTGAAAGCCGATCCATCAGTCATACTGGCGTCAGTCGCTGAGGTCAATAAAGCCAAAGATGAGGCTAAGGACTATACCGACCAGGTGGCCGGAGACCTGGACGAAAGTATTCAGCGGGCTATCGCTGCCGCCATCACCGACGCAAAGCGTGACTTTTGGGAAGATGACAACCCGATCGGCACGGTCAGATTTTACAGCCAGAATGTCAATCCTAATGACCTGTATCCGTGGTCAGAGTGGGTCTACACCGGCGAAAACAAAACGATCCGCGTGGCGAAAGCAGATGGCTCGAACGTCGGGACGACCGGCGGTAGCGATACCGTCACGCTCCAGCGGGATAACTTGCCCGCTGTACAGATTGAAGTTAGCGGCGAAACCAGCGAGCTACCCGAGCAGACGCTGACCACCACGAGAGACGGCGAACATAATCATGGCGGCGTGGCTGGCAGGGATGACCCCTGGGAAATTGGCGGTGATGTAAGGCAGTTCTTTAACCCGAAAGAGTGGGGCGTGACAGATAACGCCGGAGAGCATGATCACGAAGTCACAGTACCGGCGCACAAACACACGACCAGCGGCAAAACTGCCAACCTCGGCGAGGGTCAATCGTTCAGCGTGGTTGAAGCTCACACACTGCTGATGTGCTGGAGCCGCGTTGCCTGACCTGTGACGGTCATTCCTGTTGTATCGTCCCTGTTACAGCGGGGATGACTCGTCACCCCTTCTCCCACGATTGAAAATAATGCTCACCCTTAACCACGGAGTTAAACGGATGAGCGATTTTCATCACGGCGTCCAGGTTGTCGAGATTAACGACGGCACCCGCGTCATTTCCACCGTATCAACAGCGATTATCGGCATGGTCTGTACGGCCAGCGATGCCGATGCCGCCACCTTCCCACTCAATAAGCCCGTACTGATTACCAGCGTGCAAAGCGCCATTGCGAAAGCGGGTACAAAAGGCACCCTGGCCGCATCCCTCCAGGCAATCGCCGACCAGTCGAAACCGGTCATTGTCGTTGTGCGCGTTGCCGAAGGTACCGGCGATGATGCCGAAGCGCAGACTATTTCCAACATCATCGGCGGCACCGACGAAAGCGGCAATTACACCGGGCTGAAAGCGCTGCTCACGGCGGAGGCCGTCACCGGCGTTAAACCGCGCATCCTCGGCGTGCCGGGTCTCGATTCCCTCGAGGTGGCGACCGCGCTCGCGCCGATTTGCCAGAAGCTGCGCGCCTTTGGCTATGTCAGCGCCTGGGATTGCCAGAACATTTCCGAGGCGATGCTCTATCGCGAGAATTTCAGCCAGCGTGAGCTGATGGTTATCTGGCCCGATTTTCTGGCATGGGATACCACGGCGAACGCGACTGAAACCGCCTGGGCGACTGCCCGCGCGCTGGGCCTGCGCGCCAAAATCGACCAGGACACCGGCTGGCATAAAACCCTGTCAAACGTTGGCGTGAATGGCGTCACCGGCATCAGCGCGTCGGTCTTCTGGGATTTGCAGGAATCCGGCACCGATGCCGACCTGCTTAACGAGGCTGGCGTCACCACGCTGATTCGCAAAGACGGGTTTCGATTTTGGGGTAACCGCTGCTGTTCAGATGACCCCCAGTTCCTGTTTGAGAACTACACCCGCACCGCGCAGGTTATCGCCGACACAATGGCCGCTGGTCATATGTGGGCTGTCGACAAACCCATCACCGCCACCCTGATTCGGGACATCGTTGCGGGTATCAATGCGAAATTCCGCGAGATGAAAACGGCGGGCTACATCGTCGATGCGACCTGCTGGTTTGATGAATCGGCCAACGACGCGGCGACCCTCAAAGCCGGGAAACTGTATATCGATTATGACTATACGCCGGTTCCCCCTCTCGAAAACCTGACGCTACGCCAGCGCATTACCGATAAATACCTGGCGAATCTGGTGTCATCGGTTAACAGCAATTAAGGAGCCCTGACCAATGGCAATGCCACGCAAGCTCAAATACCTGAACACGTTTCTGGATGGCGTCAGCTATCTCGGCGTTATCGAGTCCGTCACCCTGCCAAAGCTGACCCGTAAGCTGGAAAACTACCGGGGCGGCGGGATGTCAGGCTCGGCCCCTGTCGATTTCGGCCTCGACGATGACGCGCTGGCGATGGAGATTTCCCTCGGCGGCTTCCCTGATGATGCGATCTGGTCGCTATACGGTGCCGTCGGTACCGGGACGCTACTGCGCTATGCAGGCTCTTACCAGCGGGACGATACCGGCGAAACCGTGGCGGTGGAAGTTGAGACCCGTTTCAAGGTGAAGGAAGTCGATAACGGCGAGAGCAAACAGGGCGAGGATACCAGCAGCAAGTTATCGCTGGTCTGCACGTACTACAAGCTGACCATGAACGGTAAAGAGCTGGTAGAAATCGACGTCCTCAACATGATTGAGAAGGTGAACGGTGTCGACCGACTCGATCAGCATCGCCGCAATATCGGCCTGTAATTTTTCCCCGGCCAGCATGCCTGGCCGGTTAATCCCGAATCCGTAAACAGCGAGAAAATCATGAGCAAAGAAAACATCGTCACCCTGGAAAACCCCATCAAACGCGGCGAGCAGGTCATCGAAAAAATCACCCTGATGAAACCCAACGCCGGAACCCTGCGCGGTGTCAGCCTGGCCGACGTTGCGCGCTCTGAAGTGGATGCCCTGATTAAAGTGCTGCCGCGTATGACCAGCCCGTCTCTTACCGAGTCGGATGTCGTCATGATGGATTTACCCGATTTGATGGCGCTGGCAACAAAGGTGATCGGTTTTTTGTCGCCGAATTTGGCGGATTAAATTTCCCGAAAGATATGTCGGTCGATGACCTGATGGCGGATATCGCGGTGATTTTTCACTGGCCGCCATCAGAGTTATATCCCATGAGCCTGACCGAGCTCACCACCTGGCGCGAAAAGGCGCTACAGCGAAGCGGAAACACGAATGAGTAACGACGTTAAATTGCAGGTATTACTCAAGGCTGTTGACCAGGCGACCCGCCCGTTTAAATCCATCCAGACAGCGAGCAAAACGCTGTCTGGTGATATCCGGGACACTCAAAAATCACTGCGTGAACTGAACGGCCAGGCCTCCCGTATTGACGGGTTTCGCAAGGCAAGCGCGCAACTCGCCGTTACCGGTCAGGAGCTGAAGAAAGCGAAGCAGGAAGCTGCCGCGCTGGCGATCCAGTTTAGAAATACTGAACAGCCGACGCGCGCACAAGCGCAGGCAATGGATGCCGCCCGCAAAAGCGCCGCCGCGCTCCAGCTCAAACACAACAGCTTGCGGCAAGCCGTACAACGCCATAGGCAGGAACTCAGCCAGGCGGGAATTAATACCCGCACCCTGGCGGCAGACGAGCGCCGGTTAAAAACCAGCATCAGCGAAACGACGGTGCAGCTCAATCGCCAGCGTGAAGCGCTGGCGCGCGTCAGCGCTCAACAGGCAAAGCTCAACGCGGTTAAGCAGCGATATCAGGCAGGTAAAGAGCTGGCCGGAAACGCTGCCGCAATGGGTGCCGCCGGTGTCGGTATGGCGACGACCGGCACGCTGGCCGGTGTTGCACTGATGAAACCGGGTTATGATTTTGCGCAGAAAAATTCCGAGTTACAGGCTGTACTCGGTGTGGCGAAAGACTCCGCAGAAATGACGGCTTTGCGAAAACAAGCCCGACTGCTGGGCGACAATACTGCCGCCTCTGCCGATGATGCTGCCGGAGCTCAGATTATCATCGCGAAAGCGGGCGGCGATGCGGCAGCAATCCAGGCTGCGACCCCCGTCACGCTGAATATGGCGCTCGCTAACCGGCGGACGATGGAAGAGAACGCACAGCTTTTGCTCGGTACCAAAAACGCTTTCCAGCTTTCAAATGACCGGGTAGCCCATATCGGCGATGTGCTTTCAGCAACGATGAATAAATCAGCGGCCGATTTTCAGGGATTAAGCGACGCCTTAACCTATCTGGCCCCAGTTGCCAAAGCTGCGGGAGTAAGCCTCGAAGAAGCCGCCGCCATGACGGGTGTGCTTCATGATAACAATATCACGGGATCGATGGCCGGTACCGGGAGCAGCGCTGTCGTCAGCCGGTTACAGGCCCCAACAGGTAAGGCATGGGCGGCATTAAAAGAGCTGGGGGTTAAGACGGCAGATAGCAAGGGCAACATGCGGCCCGTATTTACCATTCTGAAAGAAATCCAGGCCAGTTTTAAAAAGAATAAGCTCGGAACAAGTCAGACAGGCGAATACCTGAAAACGATATTCGGCGAGGAAGCGCTGAAATCGTCTAATGCCCTGTTAGACGCTGCGGCCAGCGGGAAACTCGATAAGCTGACAGCGGCATTTAAAGCCTCGGACGGCAAGACCGAGGAGCTGGTTAAAGTCATGCAGGATAACCTCGGCGGCGACTTCAAAGAGTTTCAGTCTGCGTATGAGGCTGTTGGCACAGACCTGTTTGACCAGCAGGAATCCTCATTACGCAAACTGGTGCAGACTGCGACCGGTTACGTGCTCAAACTTGATAAGTGGATCCAGCGAAATAAAGAGCTCGCGCAGACGCTTGGGGTGATTACCGCCGTGGCGCTTGGCGTGGTGGGTATGATTGGGGCCATTGGGCTGATTGCCTGGCCGGTTATAACGGGAGTTAATGCCATCATCGCCGTTGCGACGGCGCTCGGTACCGTATTTACAACGGTGGCCGGAGGCATCATTACCGCTATTGGCGCGATTTCCTGGCCGGTTGTCGCTGTTGTGGCCGCGATTGTCGCCGGGGCATTGCTCATCCGTAAATATTGGGAGCCCATCAGCGCATTTTTCGGCGGAGTGATTGAAGGGATGCGGGCCGCATTTGCGCCAGTAGCTGAACTGTTTGCGCCGCTTAAACCGATGTTTGACTGGCTGGGCGGAAAACTGAAAGCCGTGTGGGACTGGTTTAACAACCTGATTGCGCCGGTCAAGTCATCGCAGGAAACCTTAAACAGTTTTCGTGATGCCGGTGTGTTGTTCGGTAAACGGCTGGCGGATGCCTTAACGCTGCCGCTGACGGCATTTAATAAGCTGCGCAGCGGTATTGATTGGGTGCTTGAGAAACTCGGCATTATTAATAAAGAGTCCAGCACGCTTGACCAGACTGCCGCAAAAGCGAACGCAGCCACGCAGGGTAACTCTTATATTCCGGCAACCGGCACTTACGGTGGCTATCAGGCATATCAACCCGTCACCGCACCGGCGGGACGTTCTTATATAGACCAAAGTAAAAACGAATATCACATTGACGTTCAGGGGGGCGGCAGCGGTACGCAGCTCGATCGCCAGCTACAGGATGCGCTCGAAAAATTTGAGCGTGAAAAACGCGCCCGACAGCGTGCCAGCATGAACCACGACTGACAGGAGGTAACGAAAAATGATGCTTGCACTCGGCATGTTTGTTTTTATGCGCCAGACGTTGCCACACCAGACGATGCAACGCGATGCAGAATATCGGTGGCCGTCAAACTCCCGCGTAGGTAAGCGGGATTCTTTCCAGTATCTGGGGCCGGGGGATGAAAAAATTACCCTGGCCGGTGTGTTGTACCCTGAGCTCACCTATAGCGCGCGAAAAAATTTGATACTGATTTGAATTTCGTTTGATACCGGGTTAAAGCCGCGAAGAAAAGTTTTTTGATACCAAATTAAAAGCTTCCATGCTACGCCTTCAGTAATGATTAAAGGTCCTTGAGAGCCTCACCAAATCTTTGAATAGCCTCTGCAGGGGTTAACCCCAAATCAAAAGCATCAACCCAGTACCCCTTGTAAACGGGGTCTTTATTTTGCTCGGCGGCTAACGCGATAAGATCTAAAAACCAGGATTCAAAGGGAGGTACTACGTTTTCGTCTTGCATAAAGATAACCTCACACGGGGAGCAATGTTGCGTTAATGTTGCGTTTAAGACCATCCACACTCGTAAGTGTCAATGTGATAAGTGTCCCGTCGCTGTTTATAGAAAGAGATGCTACAGCCCCTGTCGCAGCCGGATCAGAACTGATATTCCCGGCGGGAATGGTATTGGGTAATGGGGTAATTTTGGCCACGCTGGTTTCGAAATTAATCGCACAGGGAATAAACGAAAAGTCTGTAGCTCCACTTAACTCGCGTCGCGATTCAATAAGAATCCGCCTGTACAGTGGAGTCTGAAACTGAGTGAACTGGTCGTGTTTTAACGAAAGCGTCAGCGTCGAAGCTGCGCCAGCTGCCAGAAATCCAGACTTGAAATCGGAGCAGTCGCGTCCAAATACATGTTTGGACAGACCAGCGTTAACCAGATCAGGGACACCTGCACAATTGCCAATAAGTTTGGTAGCGGAATTTTTTTCATGAATACCGCTAGTGACAAAGCCTGACAGGTCGGACCCTGAGGCCGACAGGACAGGAGTTCCACTACCAATAATAGAGACGCAGTATGATGGTGACAGAGTACCGCCCCCAGTATCCCCAACACCTGCACGAGTCTTAACGCCATTAATAATGATTTCACCAGAGTCGATGATGAGGAAGTTTGCAGAGTAATCAGAACCAACCGGCTCATTGGCGCCCGAGCGCCGGACAACAGCTCCGTTAACTGTCCAACTGGCATTTCCTGCTGCTACCACACCTGCCCGCCCAGCTCGATCTATCAATTCACCAATAATGACGTTTTCAACTGCGTTATAAGCATAAAAATTATCGCCTTCCGCCCACTCGCATCGCAATCCATTGAATGTATTGTTATTTGCCCCACTCAAAAGAGCGACATTCCTTTTATTTGCATTAGCGACACAGCCGATAATGCTGGAATCAATCAGGTTTCGAATGCCATCTCCATTACCGGAAATGGAACAACGTGTCGCGAACAGAGTCCCAACGTAGTAATACCATCCCAGACCATAAGCAAACCTGTAGATACCACACCCTTCAAAGCGGGTACCGTTAAACTGAGCCCCTGTGTTTTCTGAATAAAGCAATGACGACGTCAGATCACGGCCATCGAAGTTGATATCCCTGAAAACATGTCGCCCTGTTGAATAGAACGGGAATTTCTTGCCAGCGGCCACCCGAATCACGGTTCCAGAATTGTTAAAACTACTGTCATTAACGATTGTATATGGTCGGCGGTTAACGCCAGTGGACTGAAACCACAAAGGGATCGTTGCAGGGTCTATCCCGGCGACATAAACACCCTTCACTGGAGGCCAGAACAGGTCTGTCACTCCATCAGCAACAGCCTGTTTCAGGGCGTAATCCGCAACAACTTCAGCGCCTGTGATGGTGAGTAGCGATTCGCGATCTGCTGGCAGCAGATACTGAAAAATAGATGCGCGAACGATAAGGGAGATGGGCGAATATCCCATAAACACCTTAGATCCGCCCATCGCGGAAATCAGGTCAGTACGCAACCCGGCATCACCCAGAACCGGTATTGCTTTTGAAAGCTGATCAAAGGATGCCTTATCGGGAGGAATTCCTGCGGCCGCCAGCAGATTCAGTAACTCCGCCTGCACCGTATTAAACCAGTCAGCACCCGGCCAACTTATCCCGCCTTGCTCCTGACTTTCCCCAAACCAACGTGGAGAAATGGACTGCTGTTCTTTCGGCTCCGGCATCTCCGGGACGCCGCTGGTGTTGTCGAGATGGTACATGACGACTCCTTACGGCTGCTCAGGCCAGACAAAAAAGGTTGCTGTAGTGTCTACACGGCTCAAAGCGAGGCGATACTCTTCCCAGCGAGCCAGTTGCGCGGTTTCATCGTCAGTCGCCTGCCCGCTGCTGACAGCATAGCTGAGCAGTGAAATACGCTCGGATGCCGCAGACAGCAACTTAGCCTTCTGGCGGTCAGCCTGAGCGATAAGGTAAGCCCGCTCTGCCTCTTCATTTTTCACCCATGCAGAGCCATCCCACTCATCGAACTGACCCGGCATTTTGAGGGTATATCCGTCAGGAACGGGGCCGATCTCCAGTATTGTGATCGCCTCACGGGTTTCAGTATTCCAGGCAAGCTGGCCGCGCAGGTCTTTGAGGTAAATCCATTCAGTGCCGCTCCAGCGGGTGACGAACGTTGGCTTGTCCTCTGGCGGGGCCACGAACGTGCAGCCCTCCGGGAGGGTAAACCACGCGTCAGAAACGACGTGCTTCGTGCCGTTGCTCTCGTAATAAAGCTGACCGGTCTTATCTTCTACCTGCGTCCACTGGTCATCAGTGAACAGCAGAACATAACCGGCATCAGCGACCGGAGGTTCAGTGGTAATGGCCCATTCCGGCAGGAATTCACTCAGCGCGGAAATAACAAAGCCAGTGCCGTGAATATTCCAGTAGCGGGTCCCGCGAATATCGTCCACATATTCCCAGATGCCATTTTTAAATATACCGGTCTGGCCTTTATCCGGTTCACAAGGAATATGCGTGGTATTGACGGGCAGGCCCGTACCTGCCGGAATAGTCATAAAAACGGAACCGATATAAACACCATCGACATCGTACTGATAAAGCCAGATGGCCTGCGGACTTTGAGAGAATTCAAATGACATTACGCTAACCTCACGATGGCGTTAAAGGCGATATTTTTGACGGTGTTTTCGGTATTGCCGGTGCTGGCCACCGTGGCCGTGTGCGCATGGGGTCCGATATACACCGTATGATGATGCGCCGGGGCAGTACTGGTATTGCCGTAGGTTGTGTCTTTCTGGTTATCGGTGCCATGAGTGGTTTCCCGCCACGCTTCACCCGGCGCACCATCTCCGCCCTGGTGAAAGTGCTCGTTATCGTCGCTGGTCTGTTTGGTGCCGAGGTCGGTGCTGCTAATGGTCGCGTCGTGGGCGTGAAGCTTCACGCCATCGGCTTCGTAAGACAGCAGCGCACGCCCGGAGGCAGGCAAAAACTTGATAGTCTGGCCGCGCATATCCGGCAGAACGCCGGAGGGATACGCGACAGCCAGTCGCGGATACGCGGTTTTATCGAAGCTCTGCCCCAGGGACAGCATAAAGCCACTCGGCGCAGTCGCGCCCGGCCACGCAAACATAATCCCCGGAGGCAGCATGTAGTCCGAAGAGAAAATACGGATGGCCTGCGCAAACTGGTCAAGCTGCGATTTATCCGGCGTGATATTGGCCAGCGCCAGCACGTTCAGCATTTCCGCTTGAATAGCGTTAAACCAGTCCGCACCCGGATAGCTTGGCTGAATACCGTCGCCGCCTTCGGTAAACCAGCGACGCTCGCTAAATAATACCGGCTTGATGGCGGGCATATCAGGAACGGAGGAGGCATTATCCAGGTGATACATAATTAAACCTCGTAAAGAAAATCATAATCGTGACCGGCCAGCCGGTAACGACGTAAAAAACATTCCAGTATCTGCGCCTGCAGGCTGATTAACGGCGTCAGGACGTTGCTGATACTGCGAAAGCGGATCATCGGCATATCCGTGACCGTCACCTGCAGCAGGTAGCGGTATTTGTGCGAATAAATCGGATACATGATGTCGCGCATGACGTGATGCGGCAGGATTTCCGTCACCTGAATGGTGAAGCCCAGCGCATCCTTCACGGCCTGTTCAATCTGCCAGGTAGCCAGCCCGCCCTTGCGGTGATACTTCTCCACCACGGCGTCACGACGGCGGTCAAAGCCATCCGGGATGGCGTTGCAGTCCGGCAGACCGAGATAATCTTCCCAGTCGGCCAGCAACAGGTCGGTGGTCTCCGGGCGCATCTCGGTGACCAGCAAATCCGCGTTCACCTCCGCCAGCTGCAGGCGGGAACTGAAGCCCCGGAGCAGTGACGTCAGCGCCGCCGTCTGGTCGCGCGGCCATGCCTTACCGCGTGGCATCAGCTGCTGCAGGACGTCCTGCCAGTCCTCTACACGATGCGCCATGTGATTGCCCCCAGCGTCAGCAGCTCATAGTTCTCGCTGGCCTGATTGGTGGTGAGGTCCAGCTCGTAGTCGGTGACGCCCGTCGATGAGCCGATGGCCGTACGGATGGCGGAGAGCAGCAGTGTGTCGCCCGGAGAGACCGAACGGAACAGCGCCTGCAGGCTCAGGGTGACCGCAGAACGGATAGCCGCAGTGTCGGGGATGACGCGGATGGTCAGCGGCACCGGCTTGAGCGTCAGCGGGATAGGCCAGACCTCGATACCGCCGGGCTTGCCAACGTAAGTCCCGGTCGCCGGGTCCTGATGGCGGAACAGGTATTGCTGCATGGCTTCACGGTCGGTGCCGGTCGGGATAATGTCAGTGCGCTGGTCGTAGACCCACGCAAGGCCCACCGTACCCAGCCCGTGCCAGCAGTCAAAGGCCCATGCCCGGCTGATGCCCGGCAGTTCGGTGGCCCAGATAACGTAATCATGCAACGCGCCGCCGGTGGGCGGGTTACGTTTGCGGTACAGCAGGCGGGTCAGCAGCTCGGCCACGGACTCGACGTCCGCGCCGCCGGAGATACCGGCATCCGCCACCACGCCGTCACTGTTCACCCCGGCCACCGGAGAAATGAGGGTCAGGACGTCACCCGCAGTCAGGTTGCCACTGAGGCCCGTTTCGTCGGCCTGCACGGTGACGGTGATTTTGCCCGCTGACGGGTCGTTTGTGGCGGTGACGTGGTAGCGTATGCCGTCCTGCGTCTGCATCTCCGTATCGAGCGGCAGCGGTCGGGTGCCGGTGAAGGTGACCGGGCCGCTGGCATAGGATGCGGCCTTACGAATCACACCCTCATAGCGGGCGGTATCAATGATGGTTTCGTCGGCGGACTGCTCTGACGGGATAATCTGGTTTTTAATCCACGTCTGATAATCGTACACGTCGCGTAAAGCGCCGCTGAAAGCCGTATTTAGCGCACGTTCAACGCCGACAATCGGTAATTCCTGGTCGAGTTCAATCTCTAAATCCTGAATACCGGCGCGAATAAGCTGGCGGAGCGTCGGGACATTAAATGTAGCCATTTTCTACCGCCTCCCAGCGTTTCTTTATTTCGACGGTTAACTCGGTTTTATCCGGGCGGGTGAGAATAATGGTTAATGCCAGCCAGTTAATACGGGGAATAGTGGCAAAGACCTGCGCATTTCGCGCATAGCCGTAACGTAATAACGGTTGCATGGCCAGACGGGCGTAATTCTCCGCGCGGAGCCTGACCTCTTCGGTCAGCTTTTCACGGTCAATCAGCCAGAGCTTTGAGCCCCATTCAAAATCGCTGAAGGAATTACCGCACCAGCCGCGACGGTCATCGGTGCCGTCGGGTATTTCGTCGCTGGTATCGGCCCGAGCATCAGTAAACAGGCAGATATACACCAAAGAAACAAGGCCCTCGTCAAACGAAAGGCCATTGTGTTCAATCTCGATGTCGCCGCCAGCGGGCAGGTGCCAGTTTATTCTGATGGTCATAAGGGTTTAGTCGTGTTTTCACCGTCACCATCCTTATGAATATGGTCAAGGAAACTTTTTCCCTTAACCTGAATATCTTCACTGAAAGAAGTGGGGCCGGTGATATTTATCTGTTTACCGATAATGTCACAGCTCTCTTCGGCAACCACATTTACCGTCTTCCCTGTTATTTCAATCACACCATTCTTTTTCAGGCGAATAATATGGCCTTCCTGATGATAAAGAATAACGTCGCCTTCTTCGCCGCCACGGGGACGGCTCCCTTTATCCTCGACGGCGATGGCCACCAGACCGCCGCGACGTCCACCCACGGCGACAACTATCGCCTCTGAGCCCGCAGGCGGAACGCTGGAAAAGCCATAGTTCTGGAAGCGCTCGACGTCGTCATTGGTCTCATCGGCCAGCGACTGCACCTGCAGGTTCTGCCGACCGAGGCTGTCCGTCACGATACGAACCAGCGCCCGGTCCACCATCAGGCGCAGACGTCGGCCCAGTGCGGCGATAGAGCGGGAGAAATTAACGTCTTTCAGTCCCATGTCACCCCCACAGAAGTCTTTGACTTCTTCCCTTTACCTTTTGCCTTCTGCTCAGGCATATCCAGCGATTCAGGCGGAACCAGCGTCAGTACCGTCAGACGCCCCTGATCGCCTTCCATAAAGGACACTGTCTTAATCAGCCAGGTAACGTCGAGTTGCTGGATCTCGTCGGTCACTTTTACAAGGCGGTTCGTCTGCCATAGCGGACCGCTGGCGACGCTCTCACGCCAGCCTGCCACGGTAATTTCGGTCGTATTGGCTTCGCCCATCATCCGGGTTTTGTACCACTCCCCGCGAGCGCTGGCACCGCCGACGGTCAGGCTGTCCTCATTGACCAGAATCTTCGGACGATAGCGGGTGATCTCCGGGTCACTGACAACGGTCTGGCGTCCACCGACCATCTTCACCGGCTGGTCGTCCCACGTCGCACCGCCCGCACTGGCAGAGCCTTTGACGATGTACTGGCTGGCACGCTCACGCCAGCTGAAGCGACCACGGGCGGCCAGAATATTGTCACCGAGGGTGAGCGACACTCCCGCCCGCTGGGTAGAGGCGCGGGTGATGACCAGCCGCCCGTAAGCGTCTGAGGTCACCAGTACGCCGCGCTGTTTGGCCAGCCGGTCGAGCAGTTCAAAGCCGGTTTCGCCCTGTTCCAGGGTGATGCTGCCAAAGGCGTCGCCGGTGTCAGTCTCGTTAACCACCTCAATGCCGTAGGGTTTGCAGATGGTGGCCGCAAGCTGCTCCAGCTTCAGACCTTTCCACTGGCCGGACTTATCGACCACCGAGCTGTCTACCAGATCGCCGGTCTTGTCGCGCCCCATCACGCGCAGGGAGACGTTTTCCGAGTCATAGCTGGGAATGAAGTCGTCGATGTAGCCTGTCATGACGCGGTCGCTGCCGATGGAAACCGTGCAGGACTGGCCGGGCTTGATGGAGCGCGGCGCGGCAGCGGACCATCGGGCGGTGACGGTCAGATCAAACTCGCCCGCCACGGACTCCAGCGAGCGGTTGATGGTCATGTCCGTCCAGCCGCCCCAGACCTTGCCATCAACGTTCAGGGTTAACTCTTCAGTCATTGCTGATGATCTCAATCGTCTGTGAAGGCGTAATAAAGGAGGGATAGCGCAGCCGGTTGCGGGTCACCAGTTCGTCCCGGTTCTCAGCGTCGCCGGTCTCGCGGTAGGCCAGCAGCATCACCGGCACGGTCCGGACAGGCGTGACACGGCGTAGCTCCGGCAGCTGGATACTGCGGATGCGAACATCATTGACCACGGCGAACCGCAGCTCGCGAAGGGATCGCCACAGCTCACGTAGACCGCTTTCGACGGCTTCTGCGGCGGTCTCACCGAGACGCTCCGCCAGCTGGTCGCCGGTATTCTGTGCATCCTGGCCGGTCTCGAAGGTCGCGGTGGCCACCGCTTCAGCCTGAGCGACCAGCGTGGAGATAATGACCAGACGGCGGAAGTCGTCGATATTGGTCTCCATCGCCGCCGTGGTCTCCGGCGTCGATGCCGGTGTGACGCTGCTGGCAAAGCCGGTATCAGTATTCACGCTGATGTTATCGACAAGGGATTTGGTTGCAGACTGCGCCGCCCGGTCGCCTTCCCATTTGTCGCGCAGCTGGTCATAGACCCGCAGGGCGAACGGCGGCTCAGAGACGAGGTCTTTCATATCGCTGATGAGGTCGGTGATATCGCGGATCATTTCGCCCGGTGCTGCGGCGACAATACCGGCGAGGTCCTTAAACCGGTTGAGCCGATCCATCCATTCGCTGAGGGCATCCGGCAGGGTTGGCAGGCTGGTGACAAAGCCCTCCATATCCTCCAGCAGGGTGTCAACCATGCTGCCGACGCCATCGAGCGCCGCAAAATAGTCGCCGCTGGCCAGCGCCTCCTTGACCTTGTCCGCCGCGCTGAGTGTGGTGGCGCTGGTGTCTTCGGTCCCGGACGGGAACAACTGCTCGCCAGCCTCGTACACCTCAAAGGAAATGTAGACAATGCCGCCTTCTTCGGTGGATAGACGGTGTGTAACGCGGCCTACCTGAACCTTCTGAACGCCGAACCACGGATGCACCAGTTCACCGGGACCGGCAGTATTGAGTGCGGCCAGCAGGCGGTTCATCTGGTCGATGTAGTCGCTGCCGAGCAGGATCGCGTTAATCTGCTGCTGAGTCAGTACCGCGCCGTGGTCTTCCGTCCAGCCGACCTCTTTTTTGGGGTAGGCATGAGGGATAGCGCGGCGGCCGCCAGCGCCCTCGACGTCACGGAAAAAGAAAGGTACACCCCGGAACGAGGCATCACGGAGGTCTTCCCATTTTGCGGCCATCAGTCCTGCTCCACATTGCTGACGCCAGACTGGGCGCTCATTGTGACTCCGGGGGCGTTAACTTTGACGCTACTGACTCGAACACGATTATCTTCAACAATAACCTTTACTTCGCCCTGCAGTTGCTGAGGCAGGAACGGATAGCCGGGCTGGTTCTGGGGCTGCATTGAAGCCCACGGTGACGGGTTAGCAATCTGAGGATCGTTAGTTACTGAGACAAACCAGTTCCTGATTTCGTCCCACAACGCTGACATGTGCTCACGGTTCTGGTTACTCTCGGCGGCAAATGCTCTTTCCTCTGGGCTCGCATTATCGTTTTTCGAGATATCCTGCGTTAATCCACTGATGTTGTCATATGACTCATATCGCTGTTTCGCTTCGTCATAGAGGGTATATCCGACACCAGCAATACCGGCCATCTTGCCCAATCTTCCCAGCCAGCGGCCTGCGCGCCCCCATCGCCCATTACGCTCACCAAGCAGATCCCCTGCATCGCCGAGCGCATCGGAAATATCGTTGTCACCGCCACCGCCACCGCCACCGAGCCCGGCAGGCATGTTAACGACATAGACAGGCATGACACCTGAGCCAAATATGTCCGTAACTCCACCGGGGATCCCTTTGGGTTTTCCTCCACCAAATAAATCCCAGACACCTTTACCAAACTGAAAAGCCTTGCGTGCTGCAATTACTCCAGCGACGGCGATAGCAACGTTTTTACCCACCTCAAGCCAGTGCTGCACAGTCTCATGATCGACAGAATTCAGCGCATCAGCCAGATCCTGGATAGGTTCAGCAAGGTTTGATTCAGCGAAACGTTGCCATTCGTTATTTAACGACTGAAGAGCCGCATTAAATCCTTCTGCGTTGGTTTTTGCCGCCTTCTGTGTTGCACCATATTCAGCTGTGCCGTAAATCAATTCCTCCATAAGCTTCATGTTTTCAGGTTTTAACAATGCGTTAATACCCTGCATTCCCGTCTGATCGAATACATCCTGCAGCTTCAAGGGGTCATTTTTTGCGCGCTTGAGTATTTCTCTCATTAACTCAAACGGAAGCTTAAAGTCCTTTGTGCCTGGTTTGAAAACATCAATCCCCTGACGCTGAAGAAATTTAATGTTCTTCTTGTCTTGCAAGGATGCATACATCGCCTGAATACTGGTAACAACCTCGTCGGCGCTTCCTTTGGTTTTAGCGAAAACCTGTGCAAATGCTCCCATCTGGGCAATGGCAGTCGGCCCCTGCTCACCAATAATAGAAAAGAGTTTGGGAGCTACTTTCGCAATATCAGAGACACTTACTGAACCCACTGCGAACTGCTGATACAACTTATCCAGCATATTGCTGACATCATCTGCCCCTTTAACACCTTTCTCCCAGAACTGTGCCAGTAGTCCTGCGGCTGTCTGCCCATCAACACCAAAGGCCTGCATGGTGAGACCCAGATTTCTCATGTTCTCATCAAGAAATTTTTCATCGCCGGTTAAGCCGAGTAACTCACTAGCTCCCTGACCAAGGGCGGATGGATCAATTCTGATATCACTTTCGTTAGAAACCTCACGGATTTTTTCCCTTAATTTGCTTACCTGTTCTGCAGTTAACTGTGCATCCGTACCCATACGCCTCATCTGTGCATCAAAATCAGCAACATTTTTAACTGTCATACTGCTTCCAATGCCTGCAATCATAGTGGTGTATCGATTTCCCAGCGCATCAAGGCCGCGACCTGCAGCAACAGATGTCGCTTTAACAACCGACATCGCCCGCTGATTGGTGCGGGCGAACTCGGACATGTTGGCACCGTACTGGCGGGCTTTGGCGGTCAGGTTACCTGCCAGATTGATGAGTATTTCAGTGGTGAGGCGGTTTGCCATGTTGCTTCCTCAGCTGCTCTGTCAGGCGCAGCAGTTGCCGGAGAGGCAACTGCTGCAGGTAGGACATATCAAAACGTTGGGAAAGATTGACGATAAGGTTACTCAGCGCCGTCGCCAGCGGCACCAGGTCGCCCCCGTGACGCGGTCTCCGAAAGCAGGTCATCGAGGACAGCAGCTTTACTGCTGAGTAACTCCAGGTCCTCCGGGTGAAAGGCGTAGATTTGCTTCAGGGACAATGGCCCCGGAATCTCGCCCACAAAGGCAATCTGGCGCCGCAGCATACCCAGCCCCATCAGCACCTCAGAACAGTACGCCACCGCCTTGCCATTCTCCCCGATGACCACGCGCTCCGCCTCAAGCTGGGCGTCGATAACGTCTTTTGAGGTCAGCTCGCGAAAGGTCACTTCTTTGTAGCGGATCTCATCGTCAGTGCCTTTACCGGCGACGTAACCGTGTTTTAAGGTGATTTTCATCTCAGCCATGGCTTACACCTTCACCAGTTTTTCGCCAAGGAAGTTGGCGCTGATGGTGCCAGCGTCTTCATCCAGCGTGGCCGGTTCAGCGGTCGCCGCGCCGGTCATCATGTAGGTCAGACCATTATCGCCTTCAAACATGACGGTAACCCCCTCCCAGCCACTGATTTCAACCACATCGACATCCTCTGCAGCTGCGATGGTCATCTGGATCGAGGGACCCGCCATCTTGCCTGCCAGCCCCCAGACCTTGCCGCCGCCCATATGCTGGGTACGTGTTTTACCGCCCGGATTGAGGGTGGACTTACCTGTGGTTTTGATTTCGCGGCCATTAATACGGATGGCCGCCTGGCCCAGAATGCTCATAGTGACTCCTTAAAGTTTGAACTGGATGAGACCGGCCAGCACGCGCAACTGATTGACCAGGTTCGGGTGGCAGATGAAGTTCAGACGGTCTTTGTCGGCACCGTCGAGATACACATCCAGCGTGTCTTTATAGTCGTCGAAGTCCTCTACCAGACCCGCCGGGATCAGCTCAGTCAGCGCGATATCCAGCAGCTCGGCGCGGGCAATCTTCGGTGTCATCACCGGCTGACCCGGATCAAGCAGGTCGAGTACATCATCCCCGGCCAGCTTGTGACGCGGATAGCGGTTACTGAAGCGGTTTTTGATGACGTAGCGAATACGCCCCAGCGTGGCCGGAGACTGCACGTTGAGGTACGACGTATCGGCATCACCGTACTGATTGACACGGTACATCGTGATTTCGCGCTCGATGCAAACATTCCCGCCCGCGTCGACGTTATGGGTGGCGATGCCGTCATGCAGCAGCAGGTTGCGTTCAGGCATATCCCAGCGCACATCCTTCGCCGGAGGGAGGATACCTGGCAGCACCAGCGTCTGCAGCGGGCGGGCCGGATCGTTCGCAAGATAGTACGCCGCGATGCCGCCGTAGGATGCCGCCCACAGCCAGTGCGGTTGCGGTGCGATGTTGGTCCCGAGACAGGAGATGAGCCAGTCGTTGCGGGTTTCGCCAAAGGTTCCCGACTCGGCATGGGTCCCCCGGAACGCCGTCCAGAGCTGCGCCTCTATCATCTGGAGCGGACCCCAGCGCTCCAGCAACTCATCCCGGATGGCGTTCAGGCTCTGCGTGTCGTTATACGGGAACACGATATCGGTGTACCAGTCATCACCCAGCGCCGCGACAACTGCCGCAATATCCGGGGTGCCGGTGCCGCCGGTGAAAGCAGTCATGGCCACGGCAACGCCTGCCGGTGTCTGCTCGCCGGTGTAGTAGTTGAGACGAACGTCCATCGCATTGCCGGTCACGCCTTTCCAGTTGGTGGTCAGGGTGACTGACGTTGTTGATGCAGCTTTCAGCGCGGCGATAACCTGCGTGTCCGGAAGTTTGTTCACGGCGGTGATAATGGCTGTCGCGATAGTGTCGGCGGTATCGTCAGCACCGACACCCACCTGCACCGAGACTCCGTTCACCAGCAAAGCCAGCGTACCTGCAGTGGTAGCCGGACCGGTGACAGTCAACTCCGATTTCGCCGCAGCACCAGCAGCGATATCAGACAGGCCCATCGCCCATACTTCGGTGTAGCTGTTGGCTTTACGCAGGGTTTTGAGCATCCCGGCCAGCATGGAGCCTTTGCCGTAGAGCTGGTCAGCGGTGCCGTCGCTGGTGATGCGGTTTGACGTCAGAGCCGTTGCTGTACCGGTCACGCTTTGCTGGCCGATCGCAATAATTTTGCGGGACTGCGCCGGGGCGCTGTCGAGTGCCTGGGAGTTATCGATATCGATAATAACCAGCGGGACACGAAAATCATCAGGGATATTGCCTAGTGACATATCACTTCTCCTTAACTGCACGGGTCTGAGGGGAGGCAGCCGGAATATCAGCAATGATCACATCGCCTTCGGCTGCACGACGGTGCCACCATGCACTCATGGGGAGCGCTTCCCCTTCGGGGTTCAGGTGCTCGCCGCCGGGCTTGCGCACCTTCAGGCCCTCGCGGGCGGGCTTAATCTGTTTTTTCATCGTTACGGCTCTCTTACGTTAATAACGCCTTTAATGGGGTCGGTGCCGTCGCTGACCTGCAGCGTGGCCCCCAGTCGCAGGAAGTCCGGGAGGGTGGCAAGGTCGATCTCATCATCCAGGCGGAACTCCTGTTCCCACGTCACGGCCCACATGGTCAGACCCAGATCGTTCAGCCCGCCGGAATAGATATTGTCGGCGCTGACAGAGGTGGCCAGACGCTCGGCCTTCATACCGGTAGGGGCTCCGCGCTGGACAATTCGGCGCACCAGCTTTCCGACCAGCACCTCGCAGCGGGTATCGCGCGTATAGCCCCATGCATCGGTGGCCATGACGTACGCCGCCCAGGTGATATCGCCAACAGTGCCGCCAGCCTGAGCACGGATATTGCGCACGCGGAGTGCGGCCAGACGGATGCAACCATCACGATCCGTCAGGTAGGTTTTGACCTCAGCCGGGGTGCTGAACTGACCGATATGGCGCTCGATAACGCTGACGCGGTCAGGCTTGTTTTGCTGAGGTTCGTTCAGCAACTCCGGCTTCAGCCACGCCACGATGTTCTCAGCAGCGGAGACCGTGGAGCCGGCGGTCAGCAGGGACGGACGTTCATTACTCACGGTAATACCTCTTTCCAGAAGTCGCCGATGACGTACATCAGCTCATCGTCGTTTGCGGTGGACAGCCCGAGGTACTCGCGCTGTGGAATATCCATCATGCGATTATGGGAACCGACGGTCTGCCAGACCGGATGCTTCAGCGCCCGGCCAAACGCCTGATGAATGAGACGTTTGTGGGCGCTGACCGGGACGCTACCTGCAAAACCGTCCTGGTGAACGCCGCTGTAGCTGAGCGGCGAACCCACACGAACGCGGCCACGCTCGACGATGTACTGGATGCTGTCGAGCAGATCACCGTTACCCTCCAGCAGGCTCTGATTCCCGCTGCGGGTCTTGCGATAACCTTCTGACCACTCCTCCCAGCGCTCGCCAGCCGGTGAGGTTTTCTCGTTGCTGATGCGGCGGCGGGTCTGCGATTCCACGACAGCCCCGATGCTCTCCAGCAGCTCCTGCTGCAGCGAACTGTCGGACAGTTTCTCGATGGCCATGCGCATCTGCTGCAGCTTCTCAGCGCCGATAACCTCAACCGAAATCCCCATCACAGCACCCCTTTGAGGTTGTTGCGGGTGAGCAGGCGTTTGTTATCGCTGACAACAATCATCCTGCCGTTATCGGTCTCCGGGGCTGGTGTGTCGGTCGGCAGGCCGAGGTCGCGGGTGCCGTTCGACATCTCCTTCAGGGTCTGGACGGCACTGTCGTAGCGCTTCTGAATCAGGTCGGTGATCTGATTGTCACGCTCGGACAGCCAGTAAATGGCGATGGATACGGCTACCCGGTGCAGCGGTCGCGGAACGGTGGTGATGTTCAGCGGTAACTGGTAACGCTTTGACAGAAACGAGTTGATCTCCGCGTCGGCATCTTCGATGGCCGTGGTAATCTTCGTCTCGTCGAGCTGGTTCGTTGCCTTGTCGATGGCCATAGTCCAGACCAGCGACCCGTCCGCAGCCAGCAGGTCATCACGGGTAACGTAAATTCCCATCAGTCTTTCTCCGCCACCTGCAGAACCGGCACTACCGCCACCACCAGATGAGGCTCAGCCTTCAGGCGCTCGGCGGTTTCGTGGCTGATGAAACATTCCACCACCACATCACCCTCCAGCGCACTGGCCTCGTTATCGCCATCGGGATCGTCGCTGACAAACACATGCACCGGCTCGCGCGGCCAGAAGCGACCACAGCGGAAGAACCCGCGCTCATGTCTGGCGCGAACCTCCAGCACCACAACATCGTCGGTTGCTGGCACCGTTTTAGCGACAGTGCTGGCCTGACCACCTGCCGCCAGAACGACGTTCATTAATTCACGCTGAACGGTATTAAGGTGGTCAGCTGAAATGTGAACTGCAGGCGCAGAAATGCTGACGTTATCCCCGGTCAGGGTAATGACGTCATCAGATGACGGAGGCGCACCAGCATCGCCAGGCTTCAGGCTGACGGGGGATGAACCCACCGCAACGTAATGCCCTGGCAATGTGACTGACCGTTCAGCTCCCGGCAGGTCAGGTGCATCAACCTGTGCCACTTCCGGCGCTGGAACCTTGCCAGCGCGACCTTTAGTGCCTTGCTTACCCGTTGTTTTTTCTTTCGTTCCACTCACTGTTCCATCCTCTTTAAAGGTGGGTTACAGCGGGTTTAACGCCCGCTGTAACGGTATTAAAACGGAGACTGACTATTACGCCGGGGTAGTGATGAACGGGCTGTCGACGATTTCCACATCCTTGTAATAGATGTTGGAATTACCGCCATCGACCAGCATCGCGTCGATGATCTTCTTCGCTGCTGCGCGGTTGTTCGGACCGACGACCAGCGTGGTCGGGCGGATACCCAGCGGGTTACCGGAATCACGCTTCATCCCCTGCAGAACCTTCACCGCCGCCTCATAGTTGGCGACAGTCAGCGGTGCGCGGGACCCGCAGGCGGTCTGCCAGAAGCCAAAACCGACGTTGCAGCGGCCATCCACGCCATACAGGAACTCATTGTTCTTGAAGGTGTGGTCATTGCTGAGGTCATCCAGTGCCTGGAAATTGAAGGGACGGCGGTTCTGATAAAGGATCGGCTTGAGTACCTGGCTCTCATCAATCAGGAACCACGGCTCGCCGGTGTCGGTCGCGATATCGCCTACAACGTTGCTGTAGGTGCCGCCCGCCATCGGATGGTCAGTATCAAAGAAGTTCTGGCCGTCAAAGCACAGGGTTGTGAAACCGGCAACCAGCAACGGGAAGCTCAGCGTGTCCGGGAACTCGGCGACCTGCTGACCGAATGCCTGCGCAATCACGCTGTACTGACCAATCTGGTCGTCTTCGATATTTTCACGCTTGACCTTGATTGAGTTTTCCCAGGTCTTGTTGGCGATGGTGTAGCCGTACTGAGACAACTGCGCGAACTGGCGGGCGCCGACCCATTCTTTGATGGTCGGCAGGTCCGAGAGCCAGCCATAGGTATTGGACGCCGAACCGCTCGGCACTTCAGTAGCGATGCGCAGGTACTGCGGGGTTACACCCGCGAGACCTCGGGTGAAAGCAGCATTCAGGGACGTGGTGAGTGCGTGCAGGATTTCTGCTGACGGTGCTGGCATTGTTATTGCTCCTGTTTCGGTTTAGCAGCGAGGAACTCTTCCTGGCTGAGGCCCATGCTGCGGCACATCGCCAGTTCAGTTTCGGTCAGCGTGGTCTGCTGCCCCTTGTTCTCTTTACCTTTGGACGGGTCCTGATTGACCAGCGGCTGCGCAGTTTTCACGAACTCGGCAAACTGCTGACGGCCTTCTTCACTGCGGCAAAGGGCCAGATACATATCGCGGTTAGCGGGCGCGACTTTCCCGGCGGTCACGGCATCGTCAACCAGAGCAGTCGCCGCTTTCTCATCCAGCGTCTTCAGGCGTTCTTCCGCTGTCTGAGCGCGATTTAGCGCGAGCTGATACGTCTCCTGCGGAATAAACTTCGACAGGTCCGGGTTTTGAGCACGGTTCAGCGCGGTCTGCTCGCTGTTCTTGATGGTCTGGATAGCTGACACGGCGTCATCAATCGACGCAGTCGCAGCCAGTCCCAGCACCGTGGCAATCTGCACAGGTACAGTCATGGTGTTCTCCGAGTTAAGGGCGGGTAAATACAGGTTGGGTTTGTTGGTCAGGCCAGCGCTGGACAGATGCGAGACCTGACCGGTAGGGAAATGACGGAAAGCCGGGCTGTAATAGCGATACTTCTTACCGCGAACGAGCGCTTCGCCGTCAGGCGTCCACTCGATATGACCGTCAATGCTGCCGTCGGCGTTGACGCGCATGGCATCAATCCAGGCATAAGCCGGAGCTTCTTCACCTTTCGGGCCCAGCAGCTCGGTGGAATGTTCGGCATCAAACGGCAATGTCGGGTAACGAAAGGACGTGGCAATGATGGCCTGCGGATTGTCGTTTACCCACGTACGGCCATCCCGGCCAGTGAAGGTGCCCGCAGGGATCATCGGCAACCATTCCGGTAGTGGCGTGCTGGCATCCGACAGGTCTGGAAGCTCAAAGCACAGGGCCAGAAATTCGAGTTGTGTTGCAGGCTTTGGCATGGTGCTGTCCGTCGTTAAAGGTAACTGACGGACAGTGTCGGCGATGCGGGAGAAGAAAGTGGATTAACCGCTTTCCCTGTATATAAAGGAAGAGTGCCGGGCAAGCGCAGCGGGAATACCGTTCAAACCCCGTTCAAAAACGCCGTGGCGCGTTTAAGAAATTTTCAGAGAATCATCGTACCACAAATGCCGATAAAGTCTCTGAGGGCGTTTGAGGCGGGTTACCGCCTCGCTTAATTATCAGTGTCGAAGGCGTTTTGTTTCGCCGCCAGCTGGCGTTCAAGCTCTGCCTGACGCCGGGTGCCGGGGTTGTAGTCCCAGCCCGGGTCAATTCCCTCCGGCACCATCTCCTCTTCGCCGGTGCGCTTGTTAACCCACTTCACCCGTTTGACGGGCGGCGCTTCGGTGCGGACCGGGACGGTCTGGCGGATAATGTGCCCAGTCGGCTGACCGTTGTCATCGAGCTGTTGCACGTTGCGCGGTACGCCATTTTTCTGCAGCTGATCGTACTCGTATTTACTGACCTGACGGACCCCGCATTTGCACCCCCAGCCGTTGGGGCCGATATGCGTCTGCCAGAACGGGTCGTCAACGGGCAGACAGAGGTCCGCCCATTTCAGGTGCTCGGCGCGGTGCTCGCGTGATGGGCCCAGCGTGTAGAGCAGATACGGCATCGCGCGTTTGGTGCGCTCAATGCGTTCCCATTGCCCGGCGCTGCGGGCGGTGCGCATGTTGGTATCATAGATAGTGCGCAGACGACGATCGCTGCCTAGCTGCACCGGCTTTGTCTCACCTGTCAGCGGGTCATCCATCATCTGCTGTCCCCACCATCCACGCTTCACCAGCAGGGGTTTCAGCACCTCGCGGAACTCAGCGAACGACTGGCCGCTGGCCATTGCCTCATCAACCAGCGCTTTGACGTCAGAGAGCAGGTCAAGCTGCGTCATCTTCGCCACGGTGAAACCGATGCTATGCTCCTGTTTCCACACATCACGGTAATCGAAACCCGGCGTCAGCTTTTTCGACTTCAGCCAGGCGAGCGCCTCTTTGGGGATAATATCGGGAGCCTTAGCCATCGTTCGCATCTCCCAGTGTCCGCGCCTTAAAGCTCAGCATCGCCAGCTGCTCGACGAACGCTGCAGGCTCCAGTGTCTTCTGCAGGTCCGGCAGACGCGCCAGAAACTCCTCGAAACTCCCGACTTCCTGCGCCAGCTGCAGCACCGGACTGGTAAAGGCGTCGCCGGTCTGCTCCCAGTCCTTCAGCGCCTCGCTGGCCATCACGTCAATCTCGTCGTCCTGCGCACGGTTAAGGGCAAGTTGCTCGCGGTTCAGCGCCGGTGCGGGGCTGAAGGCAGAGAAACTGTTGGATGGCGAGAGAACGGCAGCGCCTTGCTCAGGCTCCGCCAGCCCGAACTTGTCCCGGACCTCGGATTCCTGCACCCGCAGACCACGATCAACCAGGGGGATAAGCGCATCGACAAACGCCTTGAGGTCCTCTGGCTCGCTGATAGCCAGCTTCACACGCGGGTACTTTTCCTGCGGACCGTAGTTGAACTGGATAAACGGACGTACCAGAAACTCATTAAGGGTGTTCTCCAGCTGACGGGCATCCCAGCGGGCAATATCCATACGCACCCGGTCATGCACGTCGGCCTGAGATCGCGAACTGCCGTCATCGGTGGTCATGGTCTGCCCCAGTACGGCCTTACTGGTCTGGGCGTCGCACCATTCGGCCATCTCTTTAAAGAGAGCGCCACCACCGTTACGGCTGGCCGTCTCCTGCATCTCAAGCTGCATACTCTGGGGGATAGCACACCCGGCATCGGAAGCGATGGAACTGATGGCGGCAATGAGGATCTTAATCTGCTCATCGGTGGCATTATTCCCGTACTTACCGACGACGATGGGAATGCCAAACTTCTCGGCAAATGCCCACCAGTCACGGACCGTGAAGGACTTCAGCATATACATCACCGCCACCAGACGGGCCAGACCGTTACGCAGTGGCAGGCCGGACTTGAGACGGGGGAAGTGGATAACATACTTACCCGGTGTCAGCGGGATACCATCAACCGGCTGCTCATCGGTCAGCAGACGGAACTGGCGCAGGGTCTCGCGGTCAGTTTTGAGGAAACGCGGGTCAACCCATTCATAGTCGCGGGGTTTCCAGCCATCGCGGGTGTCCCAGAGAATTTCGCAGACCCCCACGCCTTTGCCGAGTCCGTCAAGCAGGTCAAACAGCAGCTCAGGTATCTGCGGTTGTTCAATCAGATCGCGTACGGCATCAGCCAGCATCACATCATGCTCATCATCGCTTGCGGCTTCCACTGCCGGAGGAATACCGGCGACGGTCAGCTTGCGGGTACGTAATACACTGGAATAGTGCAGGTCACGTTCTTCCATCTCTTCGGCGAGGATAAAGTAGTCGCTGGCATTACCTTCCGCCACATTACGTAACACCCCGGCCAGTCTGGCCGGGGATAAAGTACTCGCCACGCTGATGCCCGGAGAGGGGCGCCTGATACTGACGCTCCCGGCCCGGGCCTCTGCTTGTTTCATATCCGATTCACTGACGGTGACCGGCTCACCCGTTGAGGGACTCAACAGGCTGCGGATGGCCCCGGTAAGTTTTTTTAACATCAGAGCAGTCCTCGCTGATTTTTAAGACCACGGGTGATGCGCAACTGACGGTGACTGTCGCGGTTGCGCTGCTGTTGGGGAGTGTTAAGCCGGTGCAGTTCGTAGCGCTGGCAGTCCTCTTTACTGGCGAGAAAGGCAAGGAAGATCGCATACGCGCTGTCGCCGTGACGCTTGTGGCCATCGCTGCCGGTGTTTTCCCGGTCATCAATTCCAGGTACCCCGCGCTGAACGACAATCTGCCCGAGGTCGCTGATGACGTCCTCATGCTTCGGCAGGACCAGTTCATCATCCTCAAACGCCGCCTTAAAGCGCGGCATGTTCTCGCGGTAATGAGCGACGGACGGCATGACCACCTCCACCTCAGCGCCATACTTCTCCGCCGCCTGTTCGGCCAGATAGTTACCGTTCCCCCGACCATCAAGCTTGATACCATCGCGGCGCGGTAGCCGGTCACAGATAAAGAACAACGCCTGCTCCTGCTGTTTGTAGGGAACGTTGGCCAGCTCGACCAGAAACGGCACGGTGCGTGTGGTGTCATCGTTGACGGTCATCGGCGCAAAAACGGTCAGGTGGCCCGACCGGGCAAAGTCCTCGCCGAGGCAGTGGCGGAGGTTCTGCGGGAGCGTGTTCAGCACGGGCAGCACCTCCTTATCCAGCCACTCCTGCATATCCAGTGCCCGAATGATTTCCGGCATGACATTAAACGCAGATGTACCGATGAAACGCAGAACGGGACCTGTTCCCCGTGCCGCACGCTCACGGATGGAACGGGCCAGATAGGTGCCGCCGCCGTTCTTCGGCTCACAGTAGTATTCTTCGCGGGCGTCTTCTTCGGTGGCAGTATCGCTGAGAAGATTCGCCAGCCACTCCGCTTCAGCATCCGGGGACCACGGCTTTTTCGTCACCTGGCAGATACGACGATACAGCCCTTCACTGATGGCCAGCTCGATATCAATCCGGTGAACGGAGTACCGTTTCTTGCCCGCGCGGCTGTCAGTGATGATGGTATTGAACAGGTTTTCGATGCCGTTATGGGTGGAGATCAAACGGACCTTAGACCCCCACATGGTGAGCGCCAGCGCCGCTTTCAGCACGGCAGCGAGGTCTTTCTGGAATGCCGCTTCGTCAATGATGACGTTACCCTGCATACCGCGCAGGTTAGAGGGGTTTGACGACAGCGCCTTGATTTTGAAGCCGCTGGCAAAGTTGATGACGTAAACCAGTATGTCCTTGTCGTCATCCTCCAGCGCTTCCTCGCCAATCGCGGAGGCCGCGAGATTATATGCCTTCGCCCACATGGCGCAGGCGTCAATAAACTCACGCGCCATGTCTTTGGTGGTGCCGACATAGAAGGTGTCGGTTCCTCCGGCTTCCGGTGACATTGACCCGCTGAGCGCCGCCTCGGCGGCTTCCGCCCACGTCAGGCCGGTACGACGGGATTTCTCGGCAATCTTGAGCTGGGACGTGTCCGCAATCCAGCGGCGCTGATACGGCAGCAGCACCTGATCCGCGTCGAACTCGCCCGCCAGAATGGCGCTGGCGGACTGATTACGTAACTGTTCCTGCGCTGACAATGGTCCGGCCATCATACGATCCCCAGAATCTGGCGACGGATATCAGCGGCGGTTTCCGCAGACAGCCCGGCACTTTTCGTGATTTTCTCCGCCTGCGCGGCGGCTTCTTCGGCGAAGGCCTGGCGGATCTCTTTCTCGCGTTTGTGGCTGGCCATCGCGGCGGCTTCCAGACGCTGAGCAACCAGCGCCAGCTGGCCGAGGGCCTTCGGCTCAACCGGGCCTTCTTCTTCAGCGAGTGACATCGACGTTTCGAATGCCAGCGTTTTCACAAACTCCATCAACAATTTGCCGACGTCAGACGTCGGCGCAGAACCCAGCTTTGCGGCCCAGATTTCGGCCATTTCGCGGGAGGCGCGAATTTTGGCTCCGAACTCTTCCATACGGCTGGCGTAGCGGTTCAGGCCCGTGCGGCTGAGCTTCATGTCTTCCGGTAGGTTGTGGCCGTCAATCAGTTCGTTGATAGCCTCGCGGATCTCTTCCTGGGTATGACGTTTCTCGCGCAGCATCTGGTGCAGCTGGTCGCGAACGCCATCCGGCAGCAGGTCGATTTTAGAGGGGCGACCACGGGTCGGGCGTTGTTCAGCAGTCACGGTCTCTCCCCAGCCGGTCGGCAAAGTCTTTGCGGGCGGATACAATATCTTTCTGCATCAGTTCCCACACACGGCGGACTTCTGGATCGGAATCCAGAAACGAATTGAGATAACTATCAGAAGCGTTGCGGTCATAGGGCTTGCCCGTTTTTTCTTCGACGAACTTCGCCACAACCTGCAGCTCAAGTTCAGCGCAGACAAACGCGGCAGCGAGCCGTCTGATGGCACTACGCGCTGCAGCAGGTAACGGTTTTTTCTTCGCCATGATTACCCCCTCGCGCGGGGCTTTTTCACCCCCGGAACCGTGGCCAGACCGCTGGCGACGTCATCACCGCGCCCGGTGATTTCAGCCACATAACAGCCGGAAACATCCGTCAGACTGACCAGACCCTGCTCACGCAACCACGCCAGATGTGTGCGCACGGTATCGCGGGAAACGCGATGACCATACGTCTGCAGGCACGTCTGCAGAATCGACTCGTTGGCGCTGTCGCCGCATTCGACAAGAGATCGCAAAATAACCAGGCGCTGGTCCTGGTCGAGAATGTCACGCATAGTCACCTCTTATTTTTCCTTCAGCTCATTTTCCAGAAGCAGATCGCTGACGTGTTTCACCTGGCGAATCGCCGGGCCCAGTTCGCGCAAATCGCCCCGCAGGTTGCTCATCTCCAGCTGCAGCTGGTGAAGGTCTTTCTGGCTGGGTAGCCCGGCGATAGTGTTCTCAATGCTCTGCAGTCGGGTACGCATCAGCTCCAGCTCCTCGCGTTTGACATAGGTTTTGGCCAGCAGGAGCTGAATGACGTTTACGGCAGACATAAACAACGCCCAGATGATCGCCCAGTTGCCCTTAATAATTTCCCAGCCCATGCTTCCCCCTGATATCTCTGATGGACTGACAGGTGACACAGGTCGCCACATACGGGAGCGCCTTAAGTCGAGCTGCCGGAATAGCCGCGCCGCAGTCGTTACAGAATCCGTAATTCTCCGGCAGCTCTTTAACCCGGTTTAAATGGTTGTTTAAGGCCCGTTCGCGCTCTTCCATTTCAAGGTCGCTTGCGCGATCAAATGCTTTGGTCATTTACCCACCATGACCTTGTGTTTGCTGGATTTGCTGTACCGGGCGAAACCGTCCAGCGTCCTGAAACCCAGATAGCCCAGCGCCGGGGTCGCCAGCATGAGCGCGATATCCCAGTCCGGTTCGGGCATGGAAAACGCATGACCAAAGGCACCGGCTACCGCGCCAGCCTGCTGGCCCAGCGACATGATCATCACGTAAGCAATACTGCTGTAGAGGGATAAGCGGGCCATCAGCGGGCGGGTCTGGCGGACATATTCGTCCGTGGCGTTATCGCCGTTACGGATGGTTTCCTGCTGTTCGTGGTGCGCAGCCTGCTGGTCGGCCATCTGCGCCTTGTCCCGCTCCAGCTGGAACTGCTGCAGCTGTACCTTGAGGCCCTCCAGTTGGACAAGCTGCTCGGGTGGTAGCTGCGCCAGCTTCTGCTCCAGAACACGCTGCTGGTCGGCGGGATTAATCGCGCCGTTGACTGTCTCGACAATGCTGGCCACCGAGTCAGCGGCTTTCGCTGTGGTACTGTCGCTGCCGAACCAGCCGCCTACGGTGCGAACCAGAGAAGGTCCGGCCTTCAGCAGGACGGAGGCAATAGTGGAAAGCGTTACAGGATCCAATTTATTACCTCCTTACGAACCAGCCAGGCATACAGAATGACAACGGTCAGACCAGCGAGAGGGTTAAGCAGCATGACGACAGGACTGGATGCGAAGACGGGGGCAAAGCCCAGAAGAAATGCCCCGAAAGCCCAGATCAGCCACGAGACACAACGCACCCATTTTCGGGCCGGGCTGTCAGGCTGACGTAAACGATAAGGCAGGTTGCCGAGCCAGATACTTGCCGCTATTAACAGGGCACCGGAGAACGTCAGCCACCAGACGACAAATGCCTGACGGCCATAGAAACAACAAACCAGCAGCGATAACCCGACGAGAGCGACCACAGACCAGCCGGACTGAAACACCCGGATCAACGCCTGAATCAGCCCGTCGGTATTCAACGATTTAAACATTATGTTTTTCCTTATATCGCTGGCACTGCCAGACGATGTCTCGTGTATCAACAGAGTCCCAGCCCCTGCGGTAATAACTTGCATGAGTGCCGTCGCAACCTTTGTAATCGAGTGGAACGGGTGGAGGACCACCGGCAACCCGGTGAAGCACCTCCTGACGGAGGCGGTCACGCCGCCCAGCGCGTAACGATGAATCCCAGCCCTTACCCATGCTCAGCTCCGGGGAACCGAGACCTGACCGCCAATGACCTCCTGACAGGCGTTCGCCAGTAAATCCAGGCGGTTAAACCAGCCGTTGAGGTACTTGCCCTGAGAGGCGTTGGATTTGATGATGTCGGCGTAATAACGGGAGCGGCGCAGGAAGCAGCGGGTCAGGAGCCATTCGGCATCTGCTGATGCTACTGCGGTGCGGGTTTTCTGACCGACAATGCCATCAGCGGTGACGCCGACCGCATCCTGCAGGAGCTGGATCGCTTTTTTAGCGCCATGCTGTACCGCAGAATCGAACACAAAAAGGGAGATGCCATCAGGCCACTCTGAGCAGTAGGAGGGATACCAGTAATCGCGGAAATAAATCTGCCCGGCCTGTTCTTCGGTCAGGTCCTTAATTCGGGTATCGGGTTTGCCGTCGCCATCGACGTCGGTTTTGCCATCCGCAAGACCGTCGCGTTTATCGGAAATGCCGTATTTGGTTTCGCCGCCTTTGTCGGTGGGGTCATTAACATAACCACCTTCGCGGGCGTGAATGAAAGCGAGTGCGTGTAAAAACACGGGGAAGAATGTTGTTGTCATGCCTGCACCTTTGGGATTGAGTCAATCTGACAAATCCCATTTTGTGACAGGCAAAAAAAAAGCCGGATTTACCGGCTTCATTTAATGAATTTAATTATGTTGTTTTTATTCCACAACTAAATGTTAACACCGAGTCGATAACGCGAGCAGATACATCATATGATTTCCCACCAACTTCGCCAGTAGCACGCAATACTCCTTTATCATCTTTTTCAGCGCTTAGCGCTTTTTGAAAAACAGAAAATACGGCATCAGAAGTAGCGACAGCTTTAGTGTCTATTACCGCGCTGGCCAGTTGATTGCACTGACTTAAAGCGAAGGCCGCCTCAATTTTTGGCTCCTTTCCTTCAGTTAAAACCATCACGCCAGCCTCACCCCTCCCTAAGCTCCAGATACTCTGGAATACTGCGTAATCTTTGCGGACAGTATAGATCTGAACTCCATCAATAACGTTGCCTTTCCCCCACTCGCTACTGTTGATAACATCATGTTTATCAAATTGGCTAATGAGTTTTTCATTTACAGTGGGGCTTTTATCTTTCGAAAAAAAGTATGTGTATCCACCACCCAAAATAACTGCAAGAATTAAGATGTTTGAGAATTTCATATGTCAGTCCTTGCCAAATAAGTCCAGTTGATACTTTCGCTGCTCAAGCCGTCGCATTCGCTTGATAGCTTTATACACCGTTTTGTAGGTCACCTGGTAGCGCTCAACCAGATCTGGAATGTTATTCCCCTTGAAATCACGCCAGATACGCATATCCCTGATGAGCTGCTCCAGCACCTGACCGCGAGGAAAATAAATCTGCATCCCACCGATTTTACTGCTGATGGCAGCGACCAGCTCAATAGAATGGCGCGGGTCATATCCAAAGCGTTCAAGCTCCTTACGCAATAAAGCATTCAGTTCTGCCAACAACGACGGAAAGCGGGAACTCTCCATCTCATCATCGATATGGTCCAGAATGCTGTCGTCCTGTACGTCACCAAAGAGATCGTCACTCATTTTATCCACCTTCTGGCTGCGTCAGCGTAAGCGCTGCAGATTGTGTCATAGTCCCGGCTTTCATCACCGGTGACCGGGTTTTCAGGGAGCCGGACGCGGTGTGCTAACATAGTCTCTTTCATCCCCCGGATGTGCCATTGCTTGAGGCTCTCAAGGAAATTCGCTTCGGCATCACCGCGCAACCATTCCAGGCTGGAGACGCCAGCGCCTCCATTACGGATACGGGTCTGGCGCTGGACAAAACGGTCGAGCGCAATATCGCTACCGTCCCGGATAAAACCCTCGTTAAACATCGTTTTCCATATCGCGCGGATTTTCAGGCTGACGTCAGACGGGGCAGACATGCGGCGCTTAGAGCGGCGCTGAGGTTTGCTTTTGAACCCCTTAGCCTCCAGCGCCTTGATGACATGCTGCAGCTCGTTGACCGTCATATCGCTGCAACTGGTTTTGCCAGGAACTGCCGTCCCCAGCAGGGCACGGTAAGTGTCATCGTCAAGGTGTAGATCACGCCTCGCGATATGGATTACCTTAATCATGGATGTGCGGCTCATGCTCGTACCTCCGAAGAATGGCGGTGCTGCAACACCGCCACCGTTGTTTAAATTAATAAGGAAATGAAAATGCCAGCCAATAACAAAGAAGTTCCGTTTGATATCGCAGCCTTCACTATGGCGGGGAATATACTTATTGCTCTGAACAAAAAAGGTATTCTCAGCCGGGACGAAGTCATCGATATCCTGCAACTGGCCCGCAACCAGGCACCCAGAGCCGACGAGATCCGCGAACATCACACAATCGATATCGACTGGCACCTGGATAACCTTAAAGCCACGCTGAAGGACTAATCCTCCGGGTTTTTCTTCCATAAACTGAAAACAGCAGCATACTCCCTGCCTGTAAGGATGACGGAGTCATCAAGCCCAAGCTCGCGACGCACGATCTTATCGCGGGCTTTTCTGTTATTTAGCGATACCTGGTCGTCAATTAATTTCACTTCACGCTGAATAATGCTCAGCATTTCATCTACCGAGATTTTGCTTTCTATCGCCATCTCGACAATTTCTCTTATACGAACCAGAAGCCCGTTATCAATATATGCATCTTCCCGAGAGATAACTGGATACTTATTTGCTTCAGACATTTTTCACCTCCGCTTGTATACGTTCGGCATACTGCTGTTCGCGCGTCATCTTCTGAGCAGCCTGCATCAGCAGACTGACGGCCATACGGGCGCGGGCGGCGGCATATCGATTGCTGGTTTGGGTATCGCGATACAGGGTCTCAGCCAGCCCCAGTTGTTCACTGGCTTCCTCCAGCAGCCCCAGAACAGACGGACCAAAGGGACTGACTGGCTGAGATTCCATGCCAACAATCTGCGCCAGCCGGTTCATTTTGCGATTTTTTTCATGGTCTATCATGGTTCCCATTCCGTTGTGGCGCAGTTGTTCAATCATGATCTCAACGTCCGCCGCTTCTTCTGCCACTTTGTCGCTGCCGGTCTTGTGATTAATAAAACGGACACAGGAAGCGGATAATTCGCTGGCTTCCTCCGCCAGTACCAGCACCTGAGAATCGAAGCCCCATTTAGCAAACGCAGCCTCAAAAATACCTTTCGTTTTCGGATTCATAATATGTCCCAACTGATTTTCGGCGTGAGCAACCCCACGGCGCTGACGCCGGAAATTAATCAAAGTTAATTAACGAATATTCAGAGTTTGGCTAAATCCAGCGATATCTGCTTATAAGTGCCATTATCCTGACGCTCATATAAACGCAGGTACTGGCTGGTTCCGGTGACCTGAATAGCATCGGCCACTGCGTCCATTGCTTCATTCCATTTGGTATCGTCAATATTCAGTGAGCGGAGGCCCAGAACCTGATTGATATCAATCCGACCCTGTTTATTGACGCGGAAGGCATGATCGACCATTGCCATAATCTTTTCATTAGCTCCGGCAGACCATTCATGAATGCAGTCATCAATCAGCTTTTTCGCTGCCTGAATGCGCTCATCAAAGATGCGATGCTCGCCTACGGCGCGAACCAACTTATAACGGCCATCAAAGCTGACCAGTGTGACATTGCCTTTGGCACCGCCATACTCCACGCCGTACTCCGCTGCTGAAAGGTCGATAAAGTCACCGATTTTCGCCATAGAACCGAGCTTGAACTCGACCAGCGACTGACGCTGCAGACGAGCCGCCTCAACGATGCCGAGCACCATTTCATCACGCAGTTTATCCAGTGGTTTAATCTGTGATTCAGGAACTAAATGCCCCTGAGCGTTAATCCGGTAACCTTCCGGGATGGTATTTAAAGTATTCATCAAAGCCTCGCTGAATTAATAGCATTCTGAAAAAACAATATTCGAAACAACCCGACGACTTAATTCCATCTTTTCGGCAATAACCGGAATGGTCAGACCCTCTTTATAAAGCTCGCGACAAAGATAAGCATCATGCGCGTCTGCTGGTTGAACAAGAACCGACAGGCCCCAGCGGTTAGCCTGAGACTGAATAGCCTGACGGGTGCGGTTAAGCCTGTCGGCAATCTGCTGTGACGTCAGCTTTCCGGCATTTTCACGAACGAACTGAATTTCCTGCTTAGTCCACATACGGCGCTTTTCCATACTTACCTCCAGATAACATGACAGCCTTCAAGGGTGGCCATCCACACGGAACGGGTACCGGTGGGGCAGCGTTCAATCAGATGATTAGCCCTGTTCACCAGTTCAGTCGGCGGACAGGTGATTTCCAGACACGGGCGGCGCATCCACACCCGCATCTCCGTAACACGACTACCGCGCGCCTGCAGCCATGCCTGCGCAGCGGTGGCCATACCAACATGCTCAGCAATCAGTTCGGTAATCATTACGTAACCCCCTGATTCTCATGCGAAGCACCCGGTAATAGAGATGCCAGAAAAAGCGGGCGCGGGTATTGCCTGCACCGAACACAAATCCCCGTTTCATGTCATCCCATAAATCCACGTCAAACTCAGCATGCAGGGCCCGAGCCCTGAATCGCTCGCCGCCGAGGTGCGCATACAGTGAATACCAGTCGATATAAATGGCTGCATTGCCGGTGCGGCTGATAAGCGCATAAATAAAAGGAACCACTTCACCGGTGCTGCCATTATTTTCCCGCATGCGCTGCAGGGCAGCGATTTCATTGAGTAATGTCATAGCTCTTACCCCCGCAATAACTTTGAAACATCAACATCCAGATTGAGATCGTTGTATGCCTTACGGATAAACGTCTCATTGAGCGGCTTTTTCGCGCCGTGAGCCGTCATGGCCGCGAGGCGAAGAGTATGGCTGAGGGTGCGCAGGGCTCCGGGTTTGGCGGCAATTTCCTGCAGCAACGTGCGCTCTTCTTCACTGGTGATATGCCACGCTTCAGCGACAGCAGACACATCGGCTTTTTTGGTCTTGTTGATGGCGACGCGTTTGGCAATACGCGAGAAAAGCCTGGCGAACTCGACGGTGCGGCTGACGCCGGTCATGTTGGAATAGACATTATGGTTCCCCATCAGCACGAGTCCCACGCAAGCCGACTCCTGCAGGAGACGCAGCTCCTCAAGTACCTCCATACCGAGGTGGTCAGCCTCATCAATAACTATCAGACCTTTTGTCCCCGAGAGACGGCGGCGAACGGTACGTACCAGCGGGCCCTTGTGGCGTGGTGCTTTATCGATACCCAGCGCCTCCGCCAGTTCGGTGATGCATTCAAGGATGCTGGCGCTGGAGGGCGAAGCGGTAATCATCCAGACATTATCGTTACGCAGGCAATATTCCCGCGCAGCCTCTGTTTTACCCACGCCGGGATTACCGCAGACAATGCTGATGCAGGTCATCTGGCGGGCATAACGCAGCGCTGTCCAGATCTGACTGGCGGTCTGGGTCTCAATGAACTCCGGCGTTTCAGGGAGTTCAGAAGCGTACTGCTGCTCTTCAATCCAGCGGGAAAGCGCACTTTCGACACGCTCGTTATCGCCAACATATTTTTCATTCATGAAGCCGCTAAGGGCACCGGATGACAGGCCGATTTCTTTTGCGATGGCAGCGAAACTGATACCTTTCTCTGCGGCAAGGTTGCGCAGAACCTCGCGAATATCGGTAATATTCACTTCAGACATAATTCACTCCATTATTTGAATTTATTTAAACGCCATTAAATGGCACTTTTACGCTCGTTTTTTTCCAGCATATCGAGGGCGTTATTGAGATATTCATCCTCGATATATTCCTCTTCTTCAGACACGACCTGCATAGCGGGCGTGCCCTTGATAACAGGGTGATAAATATTGCTGTGAACCCAGTCCGGGGCCACAGGTGCCGAGAGGGTATGCACGTTCTCGGCTTCGGCCAGACGGACCCGCTCCTCTCCACGTTCGCGCATCCCTTTGATACGCTGCTGTTTTTGCCAGTATTCCGCTGTGACAGGGAATGCAGCCTTCTTGTTGCCGTCCCAGAACGCTTCACAAATCAGCGAGCCATCCATGCGGCTCACAATAATCTTCGTGGCATCGTGGAGATCGTAATTGACCAGCACCTGACGGTTATGCTCATCCCGTAGTGCTTCGGAATAATAAAGGTTATTGAAAAGCCGAATCTCGCAGCGACTGACGGTGCGCTCAATCTGGGGCATGAACCCGTGACGCAGTTCGGCATCAGAAAGCCACTCAATCTCAGTTTTTTCTTTTTCAAGCTTGTACTTACGAAATTGAGCCGGGGTAAAATGCTCACCATTTCCTTTCAGCGGCAGCGCCTCATGAGGGCGATTGTTGTACCACTTGATCCCGGCTTCAATTTCCCCAATCAGCTCATTCCATGACGGAAATTCGCGCAGGGTCTGTTCCTGCTTAGCGGTCAGTTCGCGCCCCTTATCCACTGCGTTCAGCGCAGCAGTAAGGGATTTTGATACCCGGCGCACGGTACTTTTATCGGCCCCGGTGCCGTAATAGGTGGCAAACTGACGAGAAATACGCATCCCCAGCGTTTTGTTGAGGATTTCGATAATGCCGCGACCCTGCGGGTTCTCAGGAATACCCAGACGGTGATCAACACCCAGGCGGGGCAAAATACCGGTGATATTAGCGTCAAAGGTATTGTTGGTCTCGCCGCCACCGTTATCTGAATAATAAATATAAGGAACGCCGTTATTTCTGATCCCGTGACGCAGGGCATCAGCAACCGCAATAACGCTTTCTGACAGCGCCAGACTCCACCCGACAATGAAGCGGCAACTGCCGTCAAGGATGAACGTCACTTCCGGGGAGAAAGGTTTTCCGTGGTCAGGATGTGCAACCTTCATTTTCATACCGTGACCATCCCCGATCCAGACGTAGTTCACTGGCAGGCACAACCAGTCACGACGCACAAAACCCTCAAGCTGGCGGGCTTCACTGCCGGTGATCCGGCGATGCTGTTTCACCACTTCCGGCAGCTTATCCATCGCGTAGCGCACTGTGTTATAGGACGGAGCAGAGAAAAGCATCTCCGGCTGATCCGCATATCGCGTATACCAGCCCTTAATAAAATCGTCATATGCCTCAGCCATCGTCACACCATTGGGATTACGGTAATACGCCAGAAAATCGGGCAGCCAGGCGATTTCCTCCGGCTCCACGCGCTGACGCTTACCCGGCGCAAGGAGTACCAGACGCTCAGTTGACGTTCTGGCTTTTTTGAAATCAGCCATCCAGCGCTTGAGGGATATTTCGCTCAGGGTACGCGATGAACCTTTTTTGGCATTGGCCAACGTCACCTGTGTAGCCAGATGCTCAGGCAACTCGCCGTTGCGGGACTGCCGGACGATTTCCCTGATGGCTTTGGCGCAACTGAACCCTGGTATTTCACCCAACTTCAGGACTTCCGATACCAGCGCAATACGGGCATCAGCAGTCTTTTGCTGATCAGCAGTTAAGCCTGTGAGCTTTTGCTCCATCAGTACAGGGTGATCACGGTAAAGCGATAACCGGGAATTACTCTTTTCCATCACAGCGGAGCGTTCAGGAGAAGGTAACGCTGCATCCTGATTTTTCATCAACTCTTTAACCTGACGGTCACGTAATGCTTTCTGGGTAACCGGGGGAAGGCTGTCGATGTGGTACTCGAACGCCTTGCTTCCCTGACGCTTACGCACCAGAGCCTGATTATCTTTGACCAGTTTCCCCATCATGGCTCTGATGCCCTGTGGTGTTCCCGGCAAACCGGGAAGACCCACTAATTCATTCACCGTGGCAAACATGATCACAAATCCTTGTTGTAGCGGCTGGGCCAGATTGATGACGGCTCCAGATTGAGAGCATTCGCGATGATGCGCTCACCTTTAGGGTATGAACGAGCCAGAGCATTTTTCAGTGTGTCGGGACTTAACCCCGCACTGGTGGAAAGGCTGCGCATTGTCACGCCGCGCTTGTGAAGCTCGGCGACAATGTCAATGCGATGCCAGTCACGCACTTCATTTCTTTCCATAGTTCGTTTACTCTTAAAAGTTATCCGCTGGAATAATCCTGCGGGGTTATCCGTTGGAATAAGTATTGATCTACAAAAAGAAAACATCAAGCTTTCTTTTCTACATAAAAACAGTTTGTGATCTTTTAATAGATTATTCGTTAATAAACAGATGGTTATGGTGAATGGAAAATGGAGAATCAAAAAGAAAACAATTTTTCTTTTGAGCACAATGCAAAAGCAAGCATTCAGGACAGGTTGAGATATCTGTTTAAAGGGAGATCAATGAGGCAGGCATCCATTGATTGGGGACTCCCGTATTCTACTTTGAATAATTATTTTGCTAAAGGAGCAACTCCTGGTCTTGATGTAGTCATCAGAATCTCAGCATATGAAGGTGTATCTATTGGCTGGCTGGCAACCGGGATGAGTGACTGGGGAACAGGAAAGACTACAGATGCACTGGATATGTTGTATGGTGATGAATCCGCAAAACCCTCATACAGCAATAAGGAGCGTTTTGATGAAGAACCATCAGGACATCCCTACAAGCAAGAAGACGCCCTCTTACTTACATGGGGAGCTATTTTTGATGCACTTAATGCCAATGACAAGGCAAAGCTAATTAATATTTTTGTAACCTTTGGTGCTCAAGGAATTATACGAATGTTCAATAATTTCAATGAAGTAGATTCAGAATGGACTGAATTAACTACTGAGGAGAAAGAGCGTCTAATTAGACTAAATGAGCAACTGAAAAAAGGGTCACTTGAAGCAAGTGAAGATGTAGCCAAGCCAGGCCCGTCGAGTTCCAGTAAGAAGGCCAGTTGATGCGGTTTCTGATGTTTCAGTTTGTCGCGGTACATGCCAGCCGCATTTTACCGGCCTGATTTTTAGAAGTATGTTAGAATTGATTTTGAACGATGGTTTTTTAGTTTTAAAGTCTAGAAAATAGCAGTATCAAAAGTTTTGCCGATCGGCTTCATTTTCTTCAAATCGGTATCAAATCCAATTTTGTACCGAGCCCAGTAATCCCGCGAGTTTCCGCTTAATTCCTCATGTTCCCGGAAGTATCAAATCTCTTAGTTCTTCACACACCGGCGGAAAGTTGACGATGACGGCCATTCGTTTAATGGCTGACGAGGGGCGCGCCTGGCCGTTACTGGATGGTACCGGCACGATTTACGGTATGTACGTCATCAATAATATCAGCGAGACAGGAAGCCTGTTTTTTGCTGACGGAACGGCGCGCAAAATTGATTTTACGCTGACGCTCACCCGCGTGGATGAATCCCTTGCGGCGCTGTATGGCGATATCGGCGAACAGGCAAAATCACTGATTGGCAAGGCGGGAAATATGGCCTCATCAGTGTCCGGCATGGTGGGGATTAGCTGATGCTGGATATGCTGAATCTGAATGCGGGTGGCGAACTGACGCCCGATTTTATGCTGATGCTCGACAGCAAAGATATTACCGGCAACATCAGTAATCGGTTGATGAGTCTGACCATGACAGACAATCGCGGATTCGAGGCCGACCAGCTCGACATCGAGCTTGATGATGCTGACGGGCTGGTCGAGCTGCCGTTACGCGGTGCCGTACTGACGCTTTACCTCGGGTGGAAAGGCTTTGCGTTGATTGGTAAGGGAAGTTTTACCGTCGATGAGGTTGAACATCATGGCGCGCCAGATACAGTGACAATCCGCGCCCGTAGCGCCGATTTTCGGGGAACGCTTAACTCACGTCGGGAAGAGTCCTGGCATGACAAGACGCTCGGCGAGATCGTGGCAGCGATAGCGACACGTAACAAACTGACGTCGAGCGTTATACCGGAGCTGGCCGGAATAAAAATTCCGCATATCGACCAGTCACAGGAATCGGATGCCAAATTTTTGACACGGCTCGCCGAGCGAAACGGCGGTGAGGTTTCGGTAAAAGCGGGAAAGTTACTTTTCCTCAAAGCCGGTCGTGGGGTTACAGCCAGCGGAAAAGCCATTCCGCAGATAACGATCACCCGCAGCGATGGCGACCGCCATCAGTTTTCGATTGCTGACCGTGGGGCATATACCGGCGTTACGGCAAAATGGTTGCACACCAAAGACCCGAAACCACAAAAGCAAAAGGTTACGTTAAAACGCAAACCCAAAGAGCAGCATTTACGCGCGCTACAGCACCCCAAAGCCAAACCGGTAACGAAGAAAAAAACGGTGAAGGCGCCGGAAGCCAGGGAGGGCGAATACATGGTCGGCGAGGATGACAACGTGTTTGCCCTGACGACAATTTTTTCAACCAAAGCGCAGGCCATGCGAGCCGCCCAGGCAAAATGGGACAAACTGCAACGTGGGGTTGCTGAGTTTTCAATCAGGCTGGCGACGGGGCGAGCAGACCTTTACCCTGAGACGCCGGTGCAGGTTTCAGGCTTTAAGCGCGTCATAGACGAGCAACCGTGGACAATTACTAAGGTTATGCACTCTCTGAGTAATAGCGGATTTACGACGAGCCTAGAGCTTGAGGTTAGATTGTTGGATGTAGAGTACGGGACTGAAGGGGAGGAAGAATAAAGCTATTCTCAAATAGTGAAAAATTGAGTATCATTTATTCACTTTATGTGAATTGTTGGGGTGTGAAATGTTCCATTGTCCAAAATGCCAGCACGCGGCACATGCGCGCACCAGTCGCTATCTAAGTGAGAATACCAAAGAGCGTTACCATCAATGCACTAACATAAATTGCAGTTGTACGTTTGTAACGATGGAATCGGTGGAGCGTTTTATTGTTACACCAGGTACGATAGTACCGGCCCCACCTCACCCGACTGTTGGTGGTCAGCGGCCATTGTGGCTCTGATAAATTTCCGCTAAATGCCCGCCGCGCGCGGGTTTTTTATGCGGCAAGGAAAGTGGCGGTAAAAATTCACCGCCATTTTATCGCCATCCAAAAACGAGACAACAAAAAAGCCACTCAATTGAGTGGCTTAATTATATGATTTTAAAGCTAAAATTTGGTGGCCCCTGTTGGGTTTGAACCAACGACCAAGCGATTATGAGTCGCCTGCTCTAACCACTGAGCTAAGGGGCCGTGGCGAGGGATTATAAAGTAACTGGCGATTGCAATCCAGCGTAAAGCGCGCAGCTGCTGTTTTTATAAACAATGCATTTTTAATCCTTTATAATCATGTTTTAGCCATACAGCCGGAGAAAACATGATTAGCGATATCCTTGCGCCGGGCCTGCGCGTTGTCTTTTGCGGTATCAACCCGGGGAAGTCCTCCGCCCATACCGGCTTTCATTTTGCCCATCCTGGCAATCGCTTCTGGAAGGTCATCCATCAGGCCGGGTTCACCGATCGGCAGCTCAGGCCGGAAGAGGAGCTGCAGCTGCTGGATACGCGCTGCGGCATCACCATGCTGGTAGAGCGTCCGACGGTGCAGGCCAGCGAGGTCGCCTTGCAGGAGTTACGCAGCGGCGGCCGTGAGCTGGTGAGGAAGATTGAGGAGTATCAGCCGCAGGCGCTGGCGGTGCTCGGCAAGCAGGCCTTCGAGCTGGCCTTTAACCAGCGCGGCGCGAAGTGGGGGAAACAGGCTATGACCATCGGGACGACCCAGGTGTGGGTGCTGCCTAATCCCAGCGGCTTAAACCGGGCGACGCTCGATAAGCTGGTGGCGGCCTATCGTGAACTGGACGATGCCCTGGCAACCCGCGGCCAGTAGCGGAGAGAGGCGACTTTCCCGGGATGGCCACCTGAACGCCATAAAAAAAGCTCCCCGTAGGGAGCTTTTTAACAGGCTGTAGACGATGCCCCGCGACGATTAATCGTCGAGGAAGCTACGCAGCACTTCAGAACGGCTCGGGTGGCGCAGTTTACGCAGCGCCTTCGCTTCGATCTGACGGATACGTTCGCGGGTAACGTCGAACTGTTTACCCACTTCTTCCAGCGTGTGGTCGGTGTTCATGTCGATACCGAAACGCATACGCAGCACTTTCGCTTCACGAGCGGTGAGGCCGGCCAGCACGTCATGCGTTGCCGCGCGCAGGCTCTCGGTGGTCGCAGAATCCAGCGGCAGCTCGAGGGTGGTATCCTCGATGAAATCCCCCAGATGCGAATCTTCATCGTCGCCGATCGGCGTTTCCATGGAGATAGGCTCTTTGGCGATCTTCAGCACTTTACGGATTTTGTCTTCCGGCATCAGCATACGCTCAGCCAGCTCTTCCGGGGTCGGTTCACGGCCCATCTCCTGCAGCATCTGACGGGAGATACGGTTGAGCTTGTTAATGGTCTCAATCATATGCACCGGAATACGGATGGTGCGCGCCTGATCCGCGATAGAGCGGGTGATGGCCTGACGGATCCACCAGGTGGCGTAGGTCGAGAACTTGTAGCCGCGACGGTATTCGAACTTATCGACCGCTTTCATCAGACCGATGTTGCCTTCCTGAATCAGGTCGAGGAACTGCAGACCGCGGTTGGTGTATTTCTTGGCGATAGAGATAACCAGACGCAGGTTCGCTTCAACCATCTCTTTCTTCGCACGACGGGCTTTCGCTTCGCCGATGGACATGCGACGGTTGATATCTTTAACCTGCTCGATGGTCAGGCCGGTCTCTTCTTCAATCTGCTGCAGCTTCTGCAGGCCGCGCTGCACATCTTCTTTCACTTCCAGCAGCTTCTCTGACCACGGCTTGTTCATTGCCACCGCGGCGTTGAACCAGGTTTCGCTGGTTTCGTTGCCGGTGAACAGGGTGATGAAGTTTTTCTTCGGCATTTTGCACTGCTCAACGCACAGCTTCATGATGATACGTTCCTGAGTACGAACGCGATCCATCATGCTGCGCATGCTGTTGACCAGGTAATCGAACTGCTTCGGCACCAGGCGGAACTGCTTGAAGACTTCAGACAGCTTCAGGATCTCTTCCTGGGCGGCGGCATGGCTACGACCTTTGGCTTTGATGGTGTCGCGCGTCAGCTCGTACTGGGTACGCAGCTCGGCGAATTTCTCACGGGCCAGCTCTGGGTCGATGCTGTTGTCGTCATCGCTGTTGTCGTCGGCGTCTTCATCTTCGTCTTCGTCTTCGTCGTCATCCATCTCTTCCTGAGACAGCTCGGAGCCAACGTGGGTGGCGGTTGGCGCCATATCTTCTTCGGCGTTCGGATCGACGAAACCGGTGATCAGATCGGACAGACGGGCTTCTTCCGCTTCAACGCGGTCGTACTGCTCAAGCAGGTAGGTGATCGCTTCCGGATATTCGGCAACGGAGCACTGCACCTGATTGATGCCGTCTTCGATGCGTTTGGCGATGTCAATTTCGCCTTCACGGGTCAGCAGCTCTACGGTACCCATTTCACGCATGTACATACGCACCGGGTCGGTCGTGCGCCCGATTTCGGATTCCACGCTGGAGAGCACCTGCGCGGCGGCTTCGGCAGCATCTTCATCCGCGGTGTTTTCGGCAAGCATCAGATCATCGGCATCCGGTGCTTCTTCCATCACCTGAATACCCATGTCGTTGATCATTTGGATGATGTCTTCGATCTGATCGGAATCGACGATATCTTCCGGCAGATGGTCATTGACCTCGGCATAGGTCAGATAGCCTTGCTCCTTACCACGTTGGACAAGAAGCTTCAGCTGTGACTGCGGGTTTTGCTCCATAAGACGGTATCCACACTTAATTCGTTTGATTGGTGTCGGCAGACGGGCTGTCGACATTTAAAGCGAGGGCGTACTTATATTATTGCCGCTGCGCCTCTGCGCGGCTGTCGGGGGCTTCCCGATCGATACTCGGCACTTAAGCCGTTAAATACTTTTCCTTCACGTTGTTCTGCGTTTTCTTACTGCTTTGATACAACGTGAAGGATATTGTCTGTCATTTATTTTTTCGCCAGCTCCTGGCTGATGGTCCAGAGCTCCCGGCGTTCTTCACTGCTTAAACCGTGTGTGCGATCGCGAGCTATCAACTCTTCCTGTCGCAGTTCCAGCAGTGAATCAAACATATGGTTGAGCGAGTCGGTGAAGGTTTGTTCAGCGATGTCTTTATCTGCTATATCGTCCCACATCGACAGTTTTTCAAGGGTTGCCGCCTCTTTTGTGCCGCGATATTGCTCTAAAAGTTGCCCGGTTGTCAGACCAGGCTGCGCCAGACAGCTCTTCACCAGTTCGCTGAACAGGCTCAGTCCCGGCATTTTTCGCGAGTCCAGTCCCTCCAACGGCGGGACTAACGGCGCCAGATCCGGGTTTTGCACCAGCAGTCCTATCAGTATACGCATGGTCGTGCGTTTTAGCTGCGGTGCGGGACGCGGCGCGCCATTTTCCGCCTGTTTTGGCATTAATCGTTCAAGCTGCGCGTCATCTAAAATGCCCAGCTTATTGCCCAACTCCTGACGCAAATAGATGCGCAGCGTTTCGCCCGGGACCTGGGTTATCAGCGGCAGCGCCAGCGTGCTCAGCTGCGCGCGCCCGTCCGGAGTACTCAGATCGACCTGCGGCAGCAGGCTGTTAAACAAGAACGTGGAGAGCGGCTGAGCCTGCTCCATCCGCGCCTCGAACGCCGCTTTGCCCTCTTTACGCACCAGCGTATCCGGGTCTTCGCCGTCAGGCAGAAACATAAAGCGTAGCTGGCGACCATCGGTCATGTACGGCAGCGCCGTCTCCAGCGCGCGCCAGGCGGCATCGCGGCCGGCCCGGTCGCCGTCGTAGCAGCAGATGACGTTATTCGTCACCCGGAACAGCAGCTGGATATGGTCGGCCGTGGTCGAGGTACCCAGCGAGGCCACGGCATAATTAATGTCGTACTGCGCCAGCGCCACGACGTCCATATACCCTTCGACAACCAGCAAACGCGGTGGTTCGGGGTTATCCTGCTGCGCTTCATACAGGCCATACAGCTGGCGGCCTTTATGGAATATGTCGGTTTCCGGGGAGTTCAGATACTTCGGCAGGGCATCGCCCAGCACCCGTCCGCCAAACCCAATCACCCGGCCTCGCTTATCGCGGATGGGGAACATCACCCGTTCGCGGAAGCGGTCGTAACTGCGTCCCTGATCGTTGGTGACCAGCATGCCGGCATCAATAAGCGACTGGCGGTTTTCCTGATTGCCGCCAAACCGTTTTAAAACGTTATCCCAACCTGGGGGAGCATAGCCGATGGCAAAGCGCGTAATCACCTCGCTGCTTAACCCCCGTTTCGCCAGGTACTGGCGCGCAGGATCGGCGGCGGGCTGCATCAGAGACTGTTGATAAAACGCATTCAGACCATCCAGTAACTGGTAGAGGTTCTGCCGTTGATGGCGCTCTATCTGGCTGGGTCCGTTGCCTGCTTCATAAGGCACTTCGAGGTTGTGCATGGCGGCCAGCTCTTCGACCGTTTCCACGAACTCGAGCTTGTCGTAGTTCATCAGGAAGTCGATAGCATTGCCGTGCGCCCCGCAGCCGAAGCAGTGGTAAAACTGTTTTTCACCGTTGACGGTGAAAGAGGGGGTTTTTTCGTTATGGAACGGACAGCACGCGTGAAAATTTTTGCCCTGCTTTTTCAGCTTTACCCGCGCATCGATCAGATCGACGATGTCGGTTCTGGCAAGCAGATCGCTAATAAATACACGTGGAATTCGTCCAGCCATAAGCCCCGTTATTTCTGATGACTATAAACGAAAATAAGCCGCGCATTCCTTTCGGAAGCACGGCCTTACAACTACAACTCGGTCTGAATTGAGAGCGTCGCTCTCAACAGATTAGTACAGACGAGTACGGCGTGCGTTTTCGCGAGCCAGTTTCTTCGCGTGACGTTTCACAGCAGAAGCTTTAGCGCGCTTACGTTCGGTAGTCGGTTTTTCATAGAACTCACGACGACGAACTTCCGCCAGAACACCTGCTTTTTCGCAGGAACGCTTGAAGCGACGCAGAGCTACGTCGAACGGCTCGTTTTCACGTACTTTAATTACCGGCATGTGCCTCTCACCTTTGATTAATTCGGTTTGCCGCTGGCCGCAATGCCAGCTTATTTCAAAATGGTGCGGAATTTTACTGCAACTACTGCTGCTTTGTAAAGCACCGGCGCCTTTTTTGAAAGGGACTTTTATAAGGGTGAGGAGTATACACGAAGAGAGCACCAGGGGTGAGCAAAGTTTTACATCGCCGGTCATTGGACCTACACTGCGCGGTATTGAAGCGAGGTAAAACAACTCATGCGTGTACTGGGCATTGAAACATCCTGCGATGAAACCGGCATCGCGATTTATGACGACCAGCAAGGTCTGTTAGCCAACCAATTGTATAGTCAGGTGAAACTGCATGCGGATTACGGCGGCGTGGTGCCGGAGCTGGCATCGCGCGACCACGTGCGCAAAACGGTGCCGCTGATCCAGGCGGCGCTGAAAGAAGCCGGTCTGACGGCGAAAGATATCGACGCCGTCGCCTATACGGCGGGTCCAGGCCTGGTCGGCGCGCTGCTGGTCGGGGCGACCGTTGGCCGGTCGCTGGCCTTCGCCTGGAACGTGCCGGCGATCCCGGTACACCATATGGAAGGGCATCTGCTGGCGCCGATGCTGGAAGATAATCCGCCGGCGTTCCCGTTCGTCGCGCTGCTGGTTTCCGGCGGCCACACCCAGTTGATTAGCGTCACCGGTATTGGTCAGTATGAACTGCTGGGCGAGTCGATTGACGATGCGGCGGGCGAAGCCTTTGATAAGACGGCGAAACTGCTGGGACTGGATTATCCCGGCGGGCCGATGCTGTCGAAAATGGCGTCCCAGGGTACCGAAGGCCGCTTTGTCTTCCCGCGGCCGATGACCGACCGTCCGGGGCTGGACTTCAGCTTCTCCGGCCTGAAGACCTTCGCCGCCAACACCATTCGCAGCAACGGCGACGATGAGCAAACCCGCGCCGACATCGCCCGGGCGTTTGAGGATGCGGTCGTCGATACGCTGATGATTAAATGTCGCCGCGCGCTGGAGCAAACCGGCTTTAAGCGTCTGGTGATGGCGGGAGGCGTGAGCGCCAACCGTACCCTGCGGGCGAAGCTGGCGGAGATGATGCAAAAACGCGGCGGCGAGGTGTTCTACGCCCGCCCTGAGTTCTGTACTGACAACGGCGCGATGATCGCCTACGCCGGCATGGTGCGTCTGCAAACCGGCGCCAAAGCCGAGCTCGGCGTGACGGTTCGCCCGCGCTGGCCGCTGGCCGAGCTGCCTGCCGCCTAACGCATCCTGAAACAGGCCGACGTCACGTCGGCCTGCCTTCCTGACTACTCCATACTTTTACACAGCGAGCAGATGGCTCCCTGATGCTTGTGCGAGTGCATCACGTCCGGGCGCTCGTACTCTTCCTCACAGCTAACGCATTGATACACGGTGGTGGAGGCGTTCCCCGCCGCGTCATAGCGCGGCTCGGCGATGCCGTCATCCATCTGCTTAATATAGTAGCGCCCGCGGGTAAGGAGCCCCATCAGCGGGGTCATGACAAAGGCAACGACCAGCGCAATCAGCGGCGAGAACGGCGCCAGCGTCGCCCCCAGCAGACCGAAGAAGGCGCAGATCGACAGCCCGGCGGCCAGACCAAAGGAGACCACGCCCACCGGGTTAACGTTGTAGATCATGCCGCGGCGATACTCCGGCTGCGCCGGCGCCAGCTTGAGCAAGCCTTTATTAAAGGTGATGTCGGTCGCCACCACCACGACCCAGGCGATAGCGAAGTTGGAGTAAAAGCCGAGGATCCACGACAAGGCGCTGAACATATCGCCTTCCATCAGCGCCAGGGCAATCGCCAGGTTGACCACCACAAAAATAATCCGTCCCGGATAGCGTTTGGTGGTGCGGGTCCAGGCGCTGGTCCACGCCAGCGAGCCGGAGTAGGCATTGGTGACGTTAATTTTGATCTGCGAGATCACCACCAGCACCACCGCCAGCGTCAGGGCCAGCCAGCCGGGCACCAGGTTATCGAAGACGCTGACGAACTGCTGCACCGGTTCGGTATTGTGCACCGCCGGGAAACGGGTCAACAGATAGAAGCCGAGGAAGGCGCCGATGATCTGTTTGATCGCGCCTAACACCACCCAGCCCGGGCCGGCGGAAAAGACCGCCAGCCACCAGCTTTTACGATTCTCCGCGGTCTTAGGCGGCATAAAGCGCAGGTAATCAATTTGCTCGCCAATCTGCATGATCAGCGACAGGCATACCCCGGCGCCGAGCATGATGGCGGTAATATCCACCGTCGACGCGCTGTTTTTACCGGCGAAATGCAGGAAGCCGTCCACCAGCTGCGGATCTTTGACAATCAGCCACACCACCGGCACCACCATCAGCACCAGCCACAGCGGCGTGGTCCACACCTGCAGGCGGGTCAGGGCTTTCATGCCATAGACCACCAGCGGGAGCACCATCAGGGTGGCGATCAGATATCCCATCCACAGCGGGATCCCGAGGCCCACCAGCAGGCCCTGGGCCATGATCGAGCCTTCGAGGGCGAAGAAGATAAAGGTGAAGCCGGCAAAAATAATGCTGGTGATCACCGAGCCGAAATAGCCGAAGCCGGCGCTGCGGGTGATCAGGTCAAGGTCAATGTTGTAGCGCGCGGCGGTGATCGCCAGCGGAATGCCGGTGAGGAAGATCACCAGCGCCGCCACCAGGATCGAATAGATGGCGTTGCTGGTGCCCCAGGCCATACCGATGCTGGCGCCGATGGAAAAGTCGGCCAGATAGGCGATGCCGCCCAGCGCGGTGACCGCGACGACGCCCGGACCCCAGCGGCGAAAGCTCAGCGGGGCGTAACGTAAGGTGTAATCTTCTAAGGTTTCCCGGGAGCCGGAAGTCCGCGTTGTCGCGGGTAATTCAGGGTTAAGATCCAGTGATGACATAGTCATTCCTTAATGGTTAGGCATGACTTGAATTAGCAAACCTTATGCCATATTGCAGGGCAGGCGTGGCGCGGAGGTGGAGGCAGGATGATATAAAGAGAGAGCAGAGGCTGCACCATCCGGACGCGCTTGCGCCCGGCTGGTGCAACAGGCCTATTTGCCAAGCATGCCTTTGTCTTCGAGGAAGGCGATAATGGTGCTCAGGCCGTCGCCCTGCTTCAGATTGGTGAAGGTCCATGGGCGATCGCCGCGCATACGCTGGGTATCGCTCGCCATCACCTCCAGCGACGCGCCCACATAGGGGGCAAGGTCGGTTTTATTGATCACCAGGAAATCGGATTTGGTGATCCCCGGTCCGCCTTTGCGCGGGATCTTCTCCCCTTCGGCCACATCGATGACGTAGATGGTCAGATCCGCCAGCTCCGGACTGAAGGTGGCGCTCAGGTTATCGCCGCCGCTTTCCACGAAGATAAGGTCGAGGTTACCGAACTTTTCACTCAGCGCTTCCACGGCGGCGAGGTTCATTGAGGCATCTTCGCGGATCGCCGTATGCGGGCAGCCGCCGGTTTCCACACCGACGATGCGTTCAGGCGCCAGCGCGCCCGCTTCGGTGAGGATGCGCTGATCTTCTTTGGTATAGATGTCGTTAGTGACCACCGCCAGCTGCCAGGTATCGCGCATCGCTTTACACAGTGCTTCCAGCAGAGCGGTTTTACCGGAGCCGACCGGGCCGCCGACGCCGACGCGCAGCGGGTGTTTATAAGAGTTCATGGCTTCTCCTAGGAACGGAATAATCGAGAGTATTGGGTTTCATGCCGGGCAGAGGCGATGGCGGCGAGCGGGGTGGCCGATCCGATATCGCCGTCCGGCGCGGCCAGCGCGTGGGGCATCTCGGCCGCGTAGTGGTCACAAAGACGTAAAATCAGCTGCTGGGCGGCCTGCTGGCCGAAGGGGACCAGCTTGACGCCGGCCATCACGGCGCTCTCAATCCAGCTATAGCCCAGGCTGAGGGCCATCTCGGGCAGGGCGATACGCCAGCGCACGCCGAGCCAGGCCATCCCGGCGAGCTGGCTTTGCTGGCACAAGGAGCGCCACGGCGGCGGACAGTCCGGCTGCCAGTCGCTCAGCAGACGGGCAAACGCCGCGCCGCGGTTGCGCTCTTCCTCCCGCAGTTCACGAGTTTCCCGGCAGGCCAGCAGATAGGCGGTCCAGCGCTGGGCCGCAGCGATATCGCCTTGTTCGCAGGCGCGGTACAGGCGGGCGAACAGCGGCAGGTCAACGGTAAAAAAGCCTTCCGTCATCTGGCGTCGCTGCCAGCGCTCGAAGGCCGCGACGTCCGGCACCCAGCCGGCTTCCACAGCCCACTCCAGCCCCTGGGACCAGCTGTAACCCCCTACCGGCAGGTTGCTGCTGGCCAGCTGCATCAGCCGCAGGCGTTGTTCCGCTGTCGACATGCTAGTGGCTGTGAGCGTGGTGGTCATGATGAGCATGATGATGACCGTGGCTCTCGCTGGCGTAAGCGCCGGCTTCCGGCTCGAACGGCAGCTGGCCAAAGGTCACCGTCAGGCCGAACTGGCGCAGCATATCGTCCAGCACGTGATCGTGATGGTAGCGCAGCTCGCCCGGCATGATCTGCAGCGGCACGTGACGGTTGCCGAGGTGGTAGCAGGCCTTCGCCAGCATAAACGGATCGTCGCAGCGCACTACCGACACCCCTTCATCAGCGGCAATCACCTGCACAAACTCGGTGCCTTCTTCGTTGCTGAGCACATCGCCGCCGCGCAGCAGCAGGCCGCGGGGCAGCAGCAGGCCGGCTTCCCGGCCATCGTTGAGGGTGACTTTAACCCGGCTTTTGACGCGAACATCAATCGGCAGCGTAACGCTGGCGGTCGCGGCGGTGGGGATCTCCAGACGTTGAGTTAAATAAAGCATCCGCTCTCCTTAAAACAGAAAATATCGTTGCGCCATCGGCAGAACGTCTGCCGGCTCGCTGGTGATAAGTTCGCCATCCACCCGCACCTCATAGGTCTGGGCGTCGACGGTGATGTTAGGCTGCAGGCTGTTGTGCACCATGTCGGCTTTCTGCACCGTACGGCAGCCTTTCACCACGGCGATCGCGCTGCGCAGGTTCAGCCGCTCGGCAACGCCATTGGCTGCCGCCGCCTGCGACAGGAAGGTGAGGCGGCAGTGATGGCGGGCGCTGCCCAGCGCGCCAAACATCGGGCGGTAGTGCACCGGCTGCGGGGTCGGAATAGAGGCATTGATATCGCCCATCGGCGCGATGGCGATCATGCCGCCTTTGATCACGGTGGCCGGTTTCACGCCGAAGAAGGCTGGCGACCAGACCACGAGGTCAGCCAGCTTACCCACCTCAATGGATCCGACTTCGTGTGCGATGCCGTGGGTCAGCGCCGGGTTGATGGTGTATTTGGCGATGTAGCGCTTCACGCGGAAGTTGTCGTTATCCCCGGTCTCCTCCGCCAGCGCTCCGCGCTGCACCTTCATGCGATGCGCCACCTGCCAGGTGCGGAGAATCACTTCCCCGACGCGGCCCATGGCCTGCGAATCGGAGGAGGTGAGCGAGAAGGCGCCGAGATCGTGCAGCACGTCTTCCGCAGCGATGGTTTCCCGGCGAATGCGCGACTCGGCAAAGGCCACGTCCTCGGCGATGTCCGGGTCCAGATGGTGGCAGACCATCAGCATATCGAGATGTTCATCGATGGTGTTGAGGGTGTAGGGCAGCGTTGGGTTGGTGGACGACGGCAAAATGTTCGGGTGGGCGCAGGCGGTGATGATGTCCGGCGCATGGCCGCCGCCGGCCCCTTCGGTATGGAAGGTGTGGATGGTGCGCCCGCCGATGGCGGCGAGGGTGTCTTCCACAAAACCGGATTCATTCAGGGTGTCGCTGTGCAGGGCGACCTGGATGTCCATTTCATCGGCGACGGTTAACGCACAGTCGATCGCCGCCGGGGTGGCGCCCCAGTCCTCATGGATCTTCAGGCCAATAACGCCTGCCGCCACCTGCTCGCGCAGGGCATCCGGCTGAGAAACGTTTCCCTTGCCCAGCAGGCCGATATTGACCGGCAGGCTGTCGGCCGCCTGCAGCATGCGTGAGATATACCACGGGCCCGGGGTGCAGGTGGTGGCATGGGTGCCCGCGGCCGGGCCGGTGCCGCCGCCGACCATGGTGGTCACGCCAGAGACCAGCGCCTCTTCCGCCTGCTGCGGACAGATCCAGTGAATATGGGTATCGATCCCGCCGGCGGTGACAATTTTTCCTTCGGCGGCAATCACTTCCGTCGCGGCGCCGATGGGGATGGTGACGTTGGGCTGGATGTCGGGGTTGCCGGCTTTGCCGATGGCGAAGATCCGGCCGTCCTTCACGCCGATATCGGCCTTAACGATCCCCCAGTGATCGACAATCAACGCGTTGGTGAGCACCAGGTCGACACAGTCGGCGGCCAGCATCTGTCCCTGGCCCATGCCGTCGCGGATCACTTTGCCGCCGCCGAATTTGACCTCTTCCCCGTAGGTGGTCAAATCGTCCTCCACCTCGATCCACAGCTCGGTATCCGCCAGGCGCACCTTGTCGCCGACGGTGGGGCCGAACATATCGGCATAGGCCTGGCGTGAAATATTACTCATCGTTTACCTCCAGAGGGCCCATGACCTCGCCGCGGAAGCCGAAGACGGCGCGGTGACCGGCGAAGGCCACCAGCTCGACCTCGCGTTTCTGGCCGGGTTCAAAGCGTACCGCCGTGCCCGCCGGGATATTCAGGCGATAGCCGGCGGCCTGCTGACGGTCGAACTTCAGCGCCGGGTTAACCTCGGCGAAATGGTAGTGCGAACCGACCTGAATCGGCCGATCGCCGTGGTTCTCAACGACCACGCGACAGGTTGCCCGGCCGGTATTCAGGGCTATCTGACCGGGCTTAACGTGATATTCACCGGGGATCATGGCGCTACCTCAGATAATCGGGTTGTGAACGGTGACCAGCTTCGAGCCGTCCGGGAAGGTGGCTTCGACCTGGATATCCGGGATCATTTCCGGGACGCCCTCCATCACCTGCTCGCGGGTCAGGACGTGACGGCCTTCCTCCATCAGCGAGGCCACACTTTTGCCGTCCCGAGCGCCTTCCATAATAAAGGCGCTGATGAGGGCCACGGACTCCGGATAGTTGAGCTTCAGGCCGCGGGCCAGGCGACGCTCCGCCACCAGCGCGGCGGTAAACAGCAACAGCTTGTCTTTTTCTCGGGGGGTCAGTTCCATAACGTTCTCTTAAGTCAGCCAGATTCGGGGAAGTACGGGAGATTTACCGGTGAGATGAGGGCGCAGAAACTGCCATACGTCGCGCATCACCCGCTGGCAAATCAGATTATCGTCACTGAGGAAACGCACCGTCAGCAGGCGGTCGGTCAGGCTGGCGCCGGCGTAGAGGCCGAGCGGCGCCAGCGCGTCGCGCACCCCGTCGAGCAGGGCATCGGTAGCCGGATAGCACAGCAAAGTGCCGACCCAGGGACGTTCGGCGACGCTGGAGAGCTCTCCCTCCTGCAGCTGCAGGCGCTCGACCAGCAGCGGCTCATCGTCCACCCATACCTCCAGCCGGTTGCTGAGGGTGCCGTGGCTGAAGGTTTCGCCAATCACCGGGCGGCCAAGGCAGAGCAGATCCCAGGCCAGCAGCCTGCTGGAGGCGCAAAGATGAAAGGTAGTGAACAGCCGGGCATTCGCCCCGGGAAAGAAGATGGCATCCTGCGGGAGCCACTCCAGGGTCGCCTGCGGGGCAAGGGTCAACTGCTGGCGAACTAGCGCTTGCGCGCCGCTGCTGCGGTAAAACTTGCTGGCGCCAGGCATGGTTATCAGCGTATGGCAGCCGGGGGCAAGGTGCGCGCTAATTGTCAGCTCATCACCGCCGACGATGCCGCCGGGCGGGTGAAGCAGATAGAGGTGACAGGTCCCTTCTTCCGGGTAAAACGGGCGCTGGACGGTCAGCGGGCCGACGTGTTGGGCGCTGGCGAGAACGGTCTTGCCGCCGGCCTGGTGAAAGCGGAGATCCAGCGTGGCCTGCCAGCCTTTTTTGAGTGGTGGTAACACGGTGCCGTGCAATGTTGCGCCCCTGCAAAATCAAGATAAAACAGCAGCAATGAGTATTGATCGGCGGGAGTTTATCCCGGTCATACGAAACGCTTATGTCATCCGTAACCCGGAGCGTCGCGACGGGCGCGAGGGGAAAGCGGCATAACCGCTCCGGATTATTCACCCGGATAATCTTTGCCGTCAATATCCTGATCCGCAGCCTGGGCGCGGCGGAAAAGGCGGCGGATCGGGTTGCGCCGCGCCGCCAGCCGCCAGCGCAACTTTTGCCTTTCCATGCTGCTAACGTATTGTTACAAAAGGAGGATGTGGCGATGATCGCCTTTGATGGCGAGGAAGCGTAAAAGGGCGGGTGAAAGGCGCGATTAGCGCAGGAGAGTTCCCCGGCTGGCGGAGCCGGGAGGGGAGATTACTTCTGCTCTGGCGTTTTTTTCTTCTTCACGCGGGTCCAGATTTTGCTCTCCTGGCGACGCCACAGACGCTGAATGTTGTCGTGATGGCGCAGGAGGATCAGGCAGGAGAGCATCGACACCGGAAAGGTATACTGCGGTTTGAACCACCAGACGTAGAACGGGGCGATCAGCGCGCTGACGATAGCGCCAAGTGAAGAGTAACCGCTGAGCAGGATGGTCAGCAGCCAGGTCCCGGCCATCACCCCGGTGAGATCGAGCCCGATGGGGGCGATAGCGCCGAAGGCCGTGGCGACGCCTTTACCGCCGCGGAAATGAAAGAAGACTGGCCAGATATGGCCCACGCAGGCGGCAATCGCCACTAACCCCAGCCAGAACGGCGTAAGGCCCAGCGCCCAGGCGCCCCACACCGGGAGCATGCCCTTCAGCACATCAAAAATAAGTACCGCTACGGCCGCCCCTTTTCCGCCAATTCGTAGTACGTTAGTGGCCCCGGGGTTGCCTGAGCCGCTGTCGCGTGGGTCGGGCAGGCCAGCAAGGCGACATACCAGAATGGCGCTGGAAATGGAGCCGCAGAGGTAGGCGAGGAGTACCAGTCCAGGCGCGATTGCACTCATAACGCTGTTCCGTTTTGAAAATGTCGTTGTATTCTCTGCATCTGTGGATAATACGCATAATTCGCCGGAAGTGGTATCCGGTTTAGCTAAAAAGCAGGCAGGGCGTGATGGATATTGTATTTATAGAGCAACTTTCGGTAATCACCACCATCGGTGTTTATGACTGGGAACAAACCATTGAGCAGAAGCTGGTGTTCGATATCGAAATTGCATGGGATAACCGCAAGGCGGCCGCCAGCGATGATGTCAGCGATTGCCTCAGCTATGCTGATATCAGCGAGCGCGTGATCGCGCATGTGGAGGGGGGGAAATTTGCGTTAGTGGAGCGGGTGGCGGAAGAGGTGGCCGACCTGCTGCTGGAAACATTCCAGTCGCCATGGGTGCGCATAAAAGTCAGCAAACCTGGCGCCGTGGCTCGCGCGGCAAACGTCGGGGTGATTATTGAACGTGGCCTTAATCTGAAACAAAACTTTTCAGGTCATACTTGTTAAACAAATTGCGTTTATACCGGTCATAGCATCCGGTCATCAGGCAATTTTACTGGCGATGTCCTTCCAGAACGGTGGACGAATCCGTGTGTACTTCCTGTACGCTGCGGATTACGCGCGCTCTGGCAGCCGGGTTGTGCCTGTTGAACGATACCGTGTTCCTGGTTTTTTTCATTTTACTTTTTTAAAGGGTTTAATTGGATGAGCGATATACACTCGCTGCTGGTGGCGGCAATATTGGGTGTGGTTGAGGGTTTGACAGAGTTTTTACCTGTTTCCAGTACCGGTCATATGATTATTGTTGGTCACCTGCTGGGGTTTGAAGGTGATACCGCAAATACCTTTGAAGTGGTGATTCAGTTAGGTTCGATACTCGCCGTGGTGGTGATGTTCTGGCGTCGCCTGTTCGGCCTGATCGGCATCCATTTCGGGAAACCGCCGGCGCATGAAGGCCAGGGCAGCGGCCGTTTGTCGCTTATCCATATCCTTCTCGGCATGATCCCCGCGGTGGTGATGGGGCTGATTTTCCATGACACCATTAAATCCTTGTTTAACCCGGTGAACGTGATGTACGCCCTGATTGTCGGCGGCGTATTGCTGATTGCAGCGGAAGTGCTGAAGCCGAAACAGCCGCGCGCGGTCGGGATTGACGATATGACCTACCGTCAGGCGTTCGTCATCGGCTGCTTTCAGTGCCTGGCGCTGTGGCCAGGTTTCTCCCGCTCGGGGGCGACTATCTCCGGCGGCATGCTGATGGGCGTCAGCCGCTATGCGGCCTCGGAGTTCTCTTTCCTGCTGGCGGTACCGATGATGATGGGCGCCACCGTGCTGGACGTCTACAAGAGCATCGGCTTCCTGAACATGGGCGATGTCCCGATGTTCGCCGTCGGCTTCGTGATGGCGTTTATCGTGGCGCTGATTGCGATTAAAACCTTCCTGCAGCTGATCAAACGGATCTCGTTCATTCCGTTCGCTATCTACCGCTTTATCGTCGCGGCAGCGGTGTACGTGGTCTTCTTCTAAGGCCTGCGCCCTCAGCCTTGCGGCTGGGGGCAACGCTGTTCCTTCCACTGCGCTACCGCCGCAATTCTCCGCCGCGTCAGCTCCTCGCGAATTTCCGCCCCTTTAAAGCCCGCCGCCACGACCTCTTTAGTGGAGACCGACTGCGCCACTTCCCAGGCCTCCAGCAGCAGGCGCCCCTGCGGGTAATCGCTGGCCTCGAAACCGGTGCGTCCGCGGACGTCGGCTTCGCTGGTGAGCGCGATCTGCTGCACGCGCTGCGGTTTGCGCCACGCGTCAATGCTGTCGAAGAGTTTGACGAGGGTTTTCGGCTGCAGAATCGGCAGGGTGTGGATTAGGTCATGGTACTCCGCCACCAGTTTCGCGAGATCGCGGATATCGTTCGGCACCCGCAGACGCGCGCAGAGCTGCTCCACCAGCTTGACTCCCGCTGGACCATGGCCGTGGTGACGCGGCCAGAGCGCCTTCGGCGTCAGCCCTTTGCCGAGGTCATGGCACAGGGTGGCGAAACGTACGTCGACATCCGGCGACAGCATCGCGGCCATCGTGACGGTCATCAGGGTGTGCAGGCCGGTATCGATTTCCGGATGCCATTTCGCCGGGGCCGGCACGCCGTACAGGGCGTCAATCTCCGGGAACAGCACCTTGAGGGCCTGACAGTCGCGCAGCGTCTGGAAAAAGACCTGCGGGTTGCGAGTAGTTAATGCGCTTTCCGTCTCTTTCCACACCCGCTCCGGCGTTAAATGCGCCAGCTCGCCGGCCTCAACCATCGCGGCCATCAGGGCCTGGGTCTCTTCGGCAATGCGAAAACCGAGGTGGGCGTAGCGGGCGGCAAAGCGCGCGACGCGCAGCACGCGCAGCGGATCTTCACTAAACGCGGGAGAGACATGGCGCAGCAGGCGCTGACGGAGATCGTTCTGTCCGCCGTAGGGGTCGATAATTGCGCCGTCGGCATCCTGGGCGAGGGCATTGACCGTCAGGTCGCGGCGCAGCAGATCGGCTTCGAGGGTGACGTCCGGGGCGGCATAGCAGGTAAAACCGGTATAGCCCGCGCCGGATTTGCGCTCGGTGCGGGCCAGGGCATACTCTTCCCGGCTTTGCGGATGGAGGAACACGGGAAAATCGCGGCCTACCTGTTGATAGCCCGCGTCTAGCATCTGTTGCGGGGTGGCGCCCACCACCACCCAGTCTCGGTCTTTGACCGGCAGCCCTAACAGCGCGTCACGCACCGCGCCACCGACCAGATAACTCTTCACGCCTGATTCTCCCGTATCCGTTTTTCGCAAGATGATACGTAAGTCTGGCAGAGAAGACGAATTAGTTCATCCACCGGTCTTTACGTTTGCGGCTTGGCACCAGATGCGGCAGCACCAGACCGAGTAGCAGACCGACGCCCAGCACACCGCCGCCGTACATAAACCACTGCATGATAATGGTGCGCTGTTTATCATCAAGCTGCAGATTTGCCGCATTCACCTTCTTCTGCGCGACAACCAGCTCGTTTTTCAACTTTTGGTTCTCGTCCTTCAGCGCGTTAATCACGCTGTCGCTGCCGGCGACTTTCTTCTGCATATCCGCCGTGCGCTGGTTCCAGGTGGCATCGATGTTATTCAGCTTATCGGTCAGCGTTTTGACCTGGTTTTCCAGATCCGGGACGCGGGTGCGCAGGCTGGGCTCGTTGCTCAGCTCTTTCAGCGGGATCCAGGCGGTACGGCCGTTGCTGTCGCGAATTTGCGCGTAACTGGTGCTGTCGTTCGTTTGCAGTACCGACACTTCTTCCCCGGCGTTGATGGTGCCGACCAGACGATAATTATCGCCCGGGCCGCTTCGAACCCAGGTGTTCAGCTCATCGGAAACGTAGCGCTTTTCTTCTGCGTGAACCGCCGTGGCGGCGCTAAGCGCGAGCAAAGTAAAAGTAATCAGGCGTAATTTTGGCATCAGGTCATCGTTTGGTCATAAAAAGTGGAACGATAGTAGAGGCATCGCCAGAGCGACGCAAAGTTTTCCGCCACAATCGGAATCATCCAGGAGGTGGCCCGGCAAAAAGCGCGTTGCATGGCGATTCACCGCAAAATACTATCTACTGACAAAAAATATTGTCGTAAGTTCGCCGCAATTTGTCGGCGCAGCACAGAAGCGGAAGAATTCAGTCATGGCTCAAGAAATCGAACTCAAGTTTATCGTCGCTCAGGATGGGGTAGAGACGCTGCGCGAGCAGTTCAATGCGCTCGAGGCGAAACATACGCCCGCGGGCCAGTTGCTGAACATTTATTACGAAACCGCCGATAACTGGCTGCGTCGTCACGATATGGGGCTGCGCATCCGCGGCGATCAGGGGCGTTATGAGATGACGCTGAAAATCGCCGGTCGGGTGGTCGGCGGCCTGCACCAGCGCCCGGAATATAATATTCCACTGGATAAACCGGAGCTGGCGCTTGAGCGCCTGCCGGCGGAGGTCTGGCCGCAAGGGGAACTTCCGGCCGCGCTGGCGGAGCATGTCCAGCCGCTGTTCAGCACCGATTTTGCCCGTGAACGCTGGGTGATCCAGGAAGGAAAGAGTGAGATTGAGATTGCCCTCGATCGCGGCGAAGTAAAGGCGGGCGAACATCAGGAGCCGATCTGCGAACTGGAGCTGGAGCTGCTCGCCGGGGAGACCGCCGATCTGCTGCGCCTCGCGCATCGTTTGCTGGAGGGCGGCGTCCTGCGTCAGGGGAGCCTGAGCAAAGCCGCGCGCGGGTATCATCTGGCGCAAGGTAACAATGAGCGTCCGGTGACCCGGCTGGCGGTGCTGCCGGTGGCAGCGAAGGCCAGCGTGGAGCAGGGGCTGGAGGCGGCGCTGGAGAGCGCCCTGGCGCATTGGCTGTATCACGACGAGATCTGGCTGCGCGGCAACGCAAAAGCCAAAGCGGAAATTCTGCTGGCGATAGCCCGCGTGCGCCATGCCCTCGTGCTGTTCGGCGGCATCGTGCCGCGTAAGGCGACCACCCACCTCCGCGCGTTGCTGAACGACGCCGACGCCGTTCTGCTGGCTGCGGACACCGCCGACGAAGCGTTATTCCGCACCGAGGTCGTTGGCGCCAAACTGGCCCTGACCGAATGGCTGGTCCAGCGCGGCTGGCGTCCGTTCCTCAACGAGGCGGGAGAGAAAAAAATAGCCGGATCGTTCAAACGGTTTGCCGATATTCACCTCTCGCGGGTGGCGGCCGAGCTGCGCAGCGCCGTGCAGCATCTGGCGGTAGAAGATGCCGCTGACCAGTTGCCGAAGCTGTCCCGCGACATCGACAGCGTCCAGCTGCTGGCGGGCGCCTATGGCGACGCCGTCGCGCCGTGGCTGGAGAACTGGCAGGAACTTCAGCGTGCGATAGAGCATGACGACCGCAGCGTGTTTGAATATTTCCGTCGCCAGGCGCTGGCTGCCGAGCCGTTCTGGCTGCATAGTGGAAAACGATAATTACAGGCCAGGGAGCCCTTATGATGCCGCTTTCTCCGCAGTTACAGCAGCACTGGCAGACGGTCGCTGACCGTCTGCCAGTGGATTTTCCCGTTGCCGAACTGAGCCCACAGGCCAGGTCGGTGATGGCGTTCAGCGATTTTGTCGAACAGAGTGTGATCGCTCAGCCGGGCTGGCTGAATGAGCTTGCGGACTCCGCGCCGGCGGCGGAAGAGTGGCGGCATTACGAAGCCTGGCTGCAGGAGCGCCTGCAGGCCGTCACTGACGAAGCGGGGTTGATGCGAGAGCTGCGTCTCTTCCGCCGCCAGATGATGGTCCGCATCGCCTGGGCGCAGGCGTTGTCGCTGGTGCGCGAAGAAGAGACGCTGCAGCAGCTGAGCGTCCTGGCGGAGACCCTGATTGTCGCCGCCCGCGACTGGCTGTACGCCGCCTGCTGTAAAGAGTGGGGAACGCCATGCAACGCCGAGGGTCAGCCGCAGCCGCTGCTGATCCTCGGGATGGGAAAGCTGGGCGGCGGCGAGCTGAACTTCTCTTCCGATATCGATCTGATCTTTGCCTGGCCGGAGCATGGCGCCACCCGCGGCGGCCGCCGCGAGCTGGATAACGCCCAGTTCTTTACCCGCCTGGGGCAGCGGCTTATCAAGGCGCTCGACCAGCCGACGCAGGACGGCTTTGTTTATCGGGTGGACATGCGCCTGCGGCCGTTTGGCGACAGCGGGCCGCTGGTGCTCAGCTTTGCGGCGCTGGAAGATTATTACCAGGAGCAGGGGCGGGACTGGGAACGCTACGCGATGGTGAAAGCGCGGATCATGGGCGATAACGACGGCGCCTACGCCAGCGAACTGCGCGCGATGCTTCGCCCCTTCGTCTTCCGCCGCTATATCGACTTCAGCGTGATCCAGTCGCTGCGTAACATGAAAGGCATGATCGCCCGTGAAGTGCGGCGTCGCGGGCTGAAAGACAACATCAAGCTCGGCGCCGGCGGCATTCGTGAAATTGAATTTATCGTTCAGGTCTTTCAGCTGATCCGCGGCGGTCGCGAACCTGCGCTGCAGCAGCGCGCGCTATTGCCGACACTGGCGGCGATTGATGAGCTGCATCTGCTGCCGGAAGGCGACGCGACGCTGCTGCGCGCGGCCTATCTGTTCCTGCGCCGGCTGGAAAACCTGCTGCAAAGTATCAACGATGAACAGACCCAGACCCTGCCGCAGGATGAACTGAACCGCGCCAGACTGGCGTGGGGGATGCATACCGATGACTGGGAGACGCTGAGCGCGCAGCTGGCGAACCATATGGCCAACGTACGGCGGGTGTTTAATGAACTGATCGGCGATGACGAGGCTCAGTCGCCAGATGAGCAGCTGGCCGAGTACTGGCGCGAGCTGTGGCAGGATGCGCTGGAAGAAGATGACGCCAGTCCGGCGCTGGCGCATTTAAACGACGCCGACCGCCGCAGCGTGCTGGCGCTGATTGCCGATTTCCGCAAAGAGCTGGATCGGCGCACCATCGGCCCGCGCGGCCGCCAGGTGCTGGATCAGCTGATGCCGCATCTGCTGAGCGAAATCTGCTCGCGCGCCGATGCGCCGCTGCCTCTGGCGCGGATCACGCCGCTGTTGACCGGGATCGTCACCCGCACCACCTATCTTGAACTGCTGAGCGAATTCCCCGGCGCGCTGAAACACCTGATTACGCTCTGCGCGGCATCGCCGATGGTCGCCAGCCAGCTGGCGCGCCACCCGCTGCTGCTGGATGAGCTGCTGGATCCCAACACCCTCTATCAGCCGACGGCGACCGATGCCTATCGCGACGAGCTGCGTCAGTATCTGCTGCGGGTGCCGGAAGAGGATGAAGAGCAGCAGCTGGAGGCGTTGCGCCAGTTCAAGCAGGCGCAGCAGCTGCATATCGCGGCGGCGGATATCGCCGGCACCCTGCCGGTGATGAAGGTCAGCGATCATTTAACCTGGCTTGCCGAAGCGATCCTCGATGCGGTGGTGCAGCAGGCATGGGGGCAGATGGTGGCTCGCTACGGCCTGCCGACCCATCTGCACGATCGCCAGGGGCGCGGCTTCGCCGTCGTCGGCTACGGTAAGCTCGGCGGTTGGGAGCTGGGCTACAGCTCCGATCTCGACCTGGTGTTCCTCCATGACTGCCCGGCGGAGGTGATGACCGACGGCGAGCGGGAGATTGACGGCCGTCAGTTCTACCTGCGGCTGGCCCAGCGGATCATGCATCTGTTCAGCACCCGCACCTCGTCCGGTATTCTCTACGAAGTGGACGCCCGGCTGCGCCCTTCCGGCGCGGCGGGGATGCTGGTTACCACCGCTGACGCGTTTGCCGACTATCAGCAGAACGAGGCCTGGACGTGGGAGCATCAGGCGCTGGTGCGCGCCCGCGTGGTCTATGGCGACCCGGCGTTGCAGGCGCGCTTTGACGCCATTCGTCGCGATATCCTGACCACCCCGCGGGAGGGCGCAACCCTGCAGACCGAGGTTCGCGAGATGCGCGAGAAGATGCGCGCCCACCTCGGCAACAAGCATCCCAATCGTTTTGATATCAAAGCCGATGCCGGCGGGATCACGGATATTGAATTTATTACCCAGTATCTGGTCCTACGCTATGCCAGCGACAAGCCGAAGCTGACCCGCTGGTCTGATAATGTGCGTATTCTCGAGCTGCTGGCGCAGAACGACATCATGGACGAGGAGGAAGCGCGCGCCTTAACGCACGCGTACACCACCTTGCGTGACGCGCTCCATCACCTGGCCCTGCAGGAGCTGCCGGGACACGTGGCGCCAGAGGCCTTCAGCCGGGAGCGCGAGCAGGTCAGCGCCAGCTGGCAGAAATGGCTGATGGCTTAACTATAAAATCGGGTGTGCTATTATCGCGCGCAAAGTTTGCGTCTCGCAGGAGAGAGTCATGAAAGTAACGCTGCCGGAGTTTGAACGTGCAGGAGTGTTGGTGGTGGGTGATGTGATGCTGGACCGCTACTGGTACGGCCCCACCAGTCGTATTTCCCCGGAAGCCCCGGTGCCGGTGGTGAAGGTGGAAAATATCGAAGAACGTCCTGGCGGCGCGGCAAACGTAGCGATGAACATTGCCTCGCTGGGGGCAACCTCGCGCCTGGTGGGATTGACCGGGATTGATGACGCCGCCCGCGCGCTGAGCCAGGCGCTGGCCAACGTCAATGTGAAGTGCGACTTCGTCTCCGTCCCGACTCACCCGACTATCACCAAGCTGCGGGTGCTGTCGCGCAATCAACAGCTGATCCGCCTCGACTTTGAAGAGGGCTTCTCCGGCGTCGATCCGCAGCCGATGCACGAGCGCATTCAGCAGGCGCTGGGCTCTATTGGCGCGCTGGTCCTTTCGGACTATGCCAAAGGGGCGCTGACCAGCGTCCAGACCATGATCCGACTCGCACGTGAAGCGGGCGTGCCGGTGCTGATCGATCCGAAAGGCACCGATTTCGAACGCTATCGCGGCGCGACGTTGCTCACCCCGAACCTCTCTGAGTTTGAAGCGGTGGTGGGCAAGTGCCAGGATGAAGCGCTGATCGTTGAGCGCGGCATGAAGCTCATCGCCGAATTCGAACTGTCGGCGCTGCTAGTGACGCGCTCTGAGCAGGGGATGACGCTGCTGCAGCCGGGACGTCCGCCGCTGCATATGCCGACCCAGGCCCAGGAAGTGTACGACGTGACCGGCGCCGGCGACACGGTGATTGGCGTACTGGCGGCGACCCTGGCGTCCGGCAACACCCTGGAAGAGGCCTGCTATTTCGCTAACGCCGCGGCGGGCGTGGTGGTCGGTAAGCTGGGTACATCCACCGTTTCCCCTGTCGAGCTGGAAAACGCGGTCCGCGGCCGGGCTGAGACCGGCTTTGGCGTGATGAGCGAAGAGGAGCTCAAACAGGCGGTTGCGGCGGCGCGCAAGCGCGGCGAGAAAGTGGTGATGACCAACGGCGTCTTCGACATTCTGCATGCCGGTCATGTCTCCTATCTGGCGAATGCGCGCAAGCTGGGCGACCGTCTGATCGTGGCGGTCAACAGCGATGCCTCCACCAAACGTCTGAAAGGCGAAACCCGCCCGGTGAACCCGCTGGAACAGCGGATGATCGTGCTGGGGGCGCTGGAAGCCGTCGACTGGGTGGTCTCCTTCGAAGAAGATACTCCGCAGCGCCTGATCGCTGGCATCCTGCCGGATCTGCTGGTCAAGGGCGGCGACTACAAACCGGAGCAGATCGCCGGCAGCGAAGAGGTCTGGGCGAACGGTGGCGAAGTGCTGGTGCTCAACTTTGAAGATGGCTGCTCAACTACCAATATTATTAAGAAAATACAAAAAGATAGCGACAAATAAGCTTTTCGCTATTCACCGGTTTGTACGGTGAAGCATCACGGCCTGCGATAGACGTATCGCGGGCCGTTTTTATTTAATCATGTGGAAAATGATTTAGCGCAATAAATAATCATGTTAAGCGCATTTTTCGTACAAATCGCGTTAAGGTAAGCGTAAATACTGAAGTGAGTAAAAGGCATATGACTTATCAGAACATCCACCGCTGAAGGAGTATGCGCATGAACCATAACGATATGTATTCAATGAAGAATTTTGATTTTTTGGCGCGGAGTTTCGCCAGAATGCACGCCCAGGGCCAGCCAGTTGATCTTCAGGCCATTGTCGGCAATATGGATGAAGAACATCGTGAATGGTTTTGCCAGCGCTATGAACTGTACTGTCGCCAGGTGAGTAGTCAGGCGGAAGCCGCCCATTAAGCCAAACGCAAAACGGGCCCCCAGGGGCCCGTTTTTTACTGCTGCTCTTCGCTGCCCGGCGTCGCCGCCGGGCGGTTTTCGAGGTCATTCAGGCGCTGCTCCAGCAGCGCCAGTTTTTCCCGGGTCCGCAGCAGCACCTGAGTCTGCACGTCAAACTCTTCGCGGCTAACCAGATCCAGACGGGTCAGCTGCGACTGCAGCGCCTGGCGGATTTTCTTCTCAACATCCTCACCCAGATCGCGAAGTCCTTTTGGCATCGACTCATGGACCTGGCGGGCGATTTGTTCAATTTTTTTCGGGTCAATCATGGTGGTTTCCTGCTCGGGTCGGATGATTGATCATTGTAGTGCGAACCAGGCCGCCTATAAACCAGAAATGTTTGAAGCTTATGCATTGCCGAGGATAGTCAATAGCGTTATAGTTATCTCGCTTATTCTCAGGGCGGGGCGAAATTCCCCACCGGCGGTAAATCAACCATGGCGTTGAAAGCCCGCGAGCGCTTCCCGTGACTACGGGAAGGTCAGCAGATCCGGTGTAATTCCGGGGCCGACGGTTAAAGTCCGGATGGGAGAGAGTAACGGCACAGTCGGGCCCAGGCCCGCTCGCGTTGACTTTTGCCGCTAAACCGGCGCTCCTAAGACTGCCCTGATTCTGGTAACCATAATTTTAATGAGGTTTTTTTACCATGAATCAGACGCTCCTTTCTTCTTTTGGTACCGCTTTTGAACGTGTGGAACACGCTTTGGACGCCCTGCGTGAAGGCCGCGGCGTGATGGTGCTTGATGATGAAGACCGTGAAAACGAAGGCGATATGATCTTCGCCGCCGAAACCATGACCGTTGAGCAGATGGCGCTGACCATTCGTCACGGCAGCGGCATTGTGTGCCTGTGCCTGACCGAAGATCGCCGCAAACAGCTGGATCTGCCGATGATGGTAGAGAACAACACCAGCGCCTACGGCACCGGCTTCACCGTGACCATCGAAGCGGCCGAAGGTGTGACCACCGGCGTCTCCGCTGCCGACCGCGTGACCACCGTCCGCGCGGCCATCGCCGACGGCGCGAAACCTTCCGATCTCAACCGTCCAGGTCACGTCTTCCCGCTGCGTGCGCAGCCGGGCGGCGTACTGACCCGCGGCGGCCACACCGAAGCCACTATCGACCTCGTGACCCTGGCTGGCTTTAAACCGGCAGGCGTGCTGTGCGAGCTGACCAATGACGATGGCACCATGGCCCGCGCGCCGGAGTGCATCAAGTTCGCTCAGCAGCACAATATGGCGGTAGTCACGATTGAAGATCTGGTGGCCTATCGTCGCGAACATGAGCGTAAAGCCAGCTAAATAGCGGTTCGCTATGCCCGAACACAGCCCACTTGTTAGTGGGCTGTGTTGTTTCTGCGCTTTAACCGATGCCCATCGTCTGGAGTACCACCAGGCTCAGCCCCATGACCGACATCCCGCACAGGACGCCGTAGCTTGGATTGCTTTGCGGATCGATCTCTTTCGCCAGCGGCATCAGTTCATCGACCGACAGCGCCACCATAATCCCGGCGACGGCAGCCATGATCGCGCCCATCACCAGCGGCGAGACCAGGCTCCCCAGAATCAACCACGCCAGCACGCCGCCCAAAATTTCCGCCATGCCGGAAAGCCCGGCCCAGAGCACCGCTTTGCTGCGCGAGCCGGTGGCGGCATACACCGGTCCGGCAACCGCCAGTCCTTCCGGAATATTGTGCAGGGCGACGGCAAGGGCGACGCCCATGCCAAGCTCGAGGTTGTTGCTGGCCGTGACATAGGTGGCGATCCCTTCCGGAAAGTTATGCAGGCTGATCCCCAGCGTCAGAAGAATAGCGGTGCGGCGTAAGTTGCGCGGGCGCGGCATGGCGGGAGTCATCAGATCCTGCGGGTGGGCGTGCGGCAGCAGGCGGTCAAGGCCAAAGTAGCCCAGCAGGCCGACAACAAACATTCCGTAGCCGAGCAGCGGCGACATGCCCTCGGCGGCCAGCGCGGCAGGCAGCATTTCCATCAACGAAATCAATAGCATAATCCCGGCGGCAAAGCCGAGGGAGAAGCCAAGCAGGCGGTTAGAGGGTTTCTGGCCAATCACGCCGAATATGGCGCCAATGAAGGTTGCGCTACCGGCTAACAGCGTCAATATTAAGGGTGATGACATCGCTTCTCTCCCTGTGAAAATAATTACATACGAGTATATTGCCTGAGGATGCGCGTACGGGACACGTCTCTTTACCGCGAATTACATTCAAATTTTCTGAAGATCATCATCATGGTTATCTGAGTTTATCCTGGCGCAAAAGCGCGTAATGTGAGCACATCACATTGACACCCTAAGGATATCATCATGTCCCGTACCCGAATGCCCGCGTTGTTTCTCGGCCATGGCAGCCCAATGAACGTGCTGGAAGACAACCGTTATACCCGCGCCTGGGCTCAACTGGGCGAAACCCTGCCGCGTCCGAAAGCGATCGTGGTGGTCTCTGCGCACTGGTTTACGCGCGGTACGGGCGTAACGGCGATGGAGGCGCCGAAGACCATTCATGACTTCGGCGGTTTTCCGCAGGCGCTGTATGACACGCATTATCCGGCGCCGGGCTCTCCGGCGCTGGCGCAACGGCTGGTGGAGCTGCTCTCGCCGGTGCCGGTCACCCTCGATACAGAAGCCTGGGGATTTGACCATGGCTCGTGGGGCGTGCTGATTAAAATGTATCCGCAGGCGGATATCCCGATGGTTCAGTTGAGCATCGACAGCACCAAACCGCCGGCCTGGCATCTCGAAATGGGGCGGAAGCTGGCCTCGCTGCGTGATGAAGGCATTATGCTGGTGGCCAGCGGCAATGTGGTGCATAACCTGCGCACCGCCCGCTGGCATGGCGAGAACACGCCGTACCCTTGGGCAGAGTCCTTCAATAACTACGTGAAAGCGAATCTGCAATGGCAGGGGCTGGACGAGCAGCACCCGCTGGTTAACTACCTGGCACACGAAGGGGGCTCGCTCTCCAATCCGACGGCGGAGCATTTCCTGCCGCTGCTGTATGTCCTGGGGACGTGGGATGGCGTTGAGGCGATGACGATCCCGGTCGATGGCATCGAGATGGGCTCGCTGAGCATGCTGTCGGTGTTGGTTGGCGCCTGATGATAGCGCGCTCCGGCGGCATTTACCGTCGCCGGAGCGCGGCATTATTCGACGAAAATGTGCGGATAGAAGCGCGACAGATCCTGGGTGATCAGCGCCCGGTCTTCGCGAATACCGATCCCTGCAGGCTGGTCGTTGATGAGCCAGCTGCCAATCAGCGTATAGCTATCGCCAAACTTCGGCAGCGGGTAAAACGCCTGCACGATGGTGCCTTCTTCCCCGTACGGGCCTTCTACTGCCTCCACCACTTTGCCATTTTCAACGATCGACACGTTAGCGCCTTCGCGGGAGAAGATTGGCTTAATGACGTACTTCTCCATCTCCGGGTGAGTATCTTCGCTGAAGTAGGCCGCCAGCAGATTAGGGTGATTGGGGAACATCTCCCACAGCATCGGCAGCAGCGCCTTGTTGGAGATAATGCTTTTCCACGCCGGCTCCAGCCAGCGGACGCCAGCGTCTTCCAGCTTGGTGGAGAACATCTCCCGCAGCATAAACTCCCACGGATAGAGCTTGAACAGATTGCCAATCACCTGATCCTGCAGATCGGTAAACTGGCCTTTTTCGCCCAGGCCGATATCTTCAACGTAGAGGAATTCCGTCGCCAGCCCCGCTTCAGCGGCGCAGTCCTGCAGATACTGCACGGTACCGCGATCTTCAACGGTATCGCGGCAGCAGGCCATATGCAGCAGCTGAAAGCCAAACTGCTCGCGCAGCTCGCCGAAGCGATCGATCAGCTTTTCCTGCAAACTGTTGAACTGGTCGCTGCCCGCCGGCAGCTTGCCGGCGTTGAGCTGATCTTCCAGCCAGATCCACTGGAAGAAGGCCGCTTCATACAGCGAGGTCGGGGTGTCGGCATTGTTCTCCAGCAGCTTCGGTTCGCCGACGCCATCCCAGGCCAGGTCGAGACGTGAGTAGAGCGACGGCTGGTTGGTTTTCCACGACTGACGTACAAAACCCCAGGTGTGTTTAGGGATGCGGAATTTGGTCATCAGCTCATCGCTGGCGATCACTTTTTCCACCACCTGGAGGCACATCTGATGTAGCTCAGCGGTGACCGCTTCCAGCTTTTCCACCTGCGCGAGGGTCAGCTTGTAATACGCCTCTTCGCTCCAGTAGGGCTCGCCGTACATGGTATGGAAGTTGAAACCGTACTCGGTCGCTTTCTCGCGCCAGTCCGGGCGCTCGGTAATACTGACTCTTTTCATGTTGCTTAGCCGCCCATTGAGCGAGAAGAGGACGTTGAGCCTGCGGCGCTACGCTGCATGGTCGACTGTTTCGCTACCGACTCGCCAAAGCCGCCGCGGGTGACGGTGGTGGTGGTGGCTGGCTTCGGCGCCATCGCGGTTTTCGGCACATTCATGGTGCGGCCCGGCTGGGCGGCGCCATAGCTCTTGCCGCTGGCGTCAGTGTACTGACCGTAGGCCGGGCTGGCCGGATTTTTCGAGCTGAACAGCGGCTGCTGTTGCGCCATGCCGCCGCCCATCAGGCGGCCCATCATGTAGCCGGCCATCAGCGGCATCCAGAAGCTGCCGCTGCTTTGCGCCTGCGCCTGGTTTTCCGGGGCGACGCCCGCCTGGGCTGGCGTCTGCTGGCACTGGCCTTCGCCAAACTCGGCGACGCAGTCTTCGCGGGTGGCATACTTCGGCGCAGTGCGCTCTGCCTCTTTTACCGCGTTGGTGTAGGCCGTGGTGCATTCGGCTGCTTTGCCCGGGTTGGCGGCGGAGCAGTCATCGGCGTTCTGGTACAGCGACACCGTTTCGTCGCTTTTTTCACAACCGGCGAGCATAAAGACCGCGGTAACGGCCAGCGCGACCGGCGTCAGATGGCGTGCGCTCCAGCTTTTGCGGAACGACGAATGATTAATATTTTTTGTCCGTTTCATATTTGTCTTCCAGGACCCAGTGGTATGGCGTGTGTTAACGCTCAGGATAGAGGATGAGTGGTGGAAAATGAAGCGAAGAGGGGCGCTAAGCGGGGGATCTTTACGTTGCCTTACGTTTAACGCATCGCCTGTCCGACGGACAGGCGATGCGCATCACAGTATGAGAATTACTGACGGAACGGATTGCTGCCGCTGCTCTGGGTGGTCCGTGCGGACGCCGGCTTCACCGCCGCGGTAGTGTTGCCGTAGCCATCAGCGGTGGCATCCTGTTGCGGATTTTCCGGCGCGACGCTATCTGCGGAGGTGGAGATGGGTTTACCCAGCGTGTTGTTCAGGGCGACCAGATCCTGCTCGTTCAGGGTACCTAACGCCGACTTAATGTTCAGCTCGTTGATCAGGTAGTTGTAGCGCGCATTCGAGAGCTGCTGCTTAGCGTTATACAGCGTAGTGGTGGCGTCGAGGACGTCAACGATCGTACGCGTACCCACCGAGTAGCCAGCTTCCATGGCATCCAGGGAGCTTTGCGCAGAGACCACCGCCTGTTTGTAGGCGTTGATGCTGCTGATGGAGGCGTTCACGTTGTTAAACGATGAACGCACAGTCTGCACGACGCTGCGGTGGGCGCTTTCCAGCTGCTCGCTGGCGCCAACGAAGTTGTATTGCGCCTGTTTGACCTGCGAGGTCACCGCGCCGCCCTGATACAGTGGCAGAGAGAAGTTCAGGCCGATTTGGTTCTGCCCGGCATCGTTATCCTGGTATTGCTGAGGATTATTATGGGTTTTTGAACCACTGTAGCTAGTATTCGATATCCCACTCGACGCGGATAGGCTGAGCGTCGGCAAATGGCCGTCCTGCGCCTGGCGAATCTGCTCGCGAGCCAGGTCCTGGTTCAGACGCGCCTGCAGCAGCGACAGGTTGCGGTTCTCCGCTTCCTTCAGCAGGGCGTTGACCGCCTGCGGCTTGTTGGTTTTGAAGCCATTCACGTTCAGGGAGGCCAGCTCCGGATAGTAATTACCGGTGACCTGACGCAGTTCTTCGACGGCGTTGTCGAGATCGTTACGCGCGGTGACTTCGTTCGCCAGCACGGCATCGTATTGTGAACGGGCGTTCTGTACGTCGGTGATCGCCACCAGGCCTACGTTAAAGCGCTGCGTGGTTTGATCCAACTGGCGGTAAATAGCCTGTTTCTGCGCTTCGGTATAGGAAAGCGTGTCGATGGCGGCCAGTACTTTAAAATAGGCCGTCGCGGTATTCAGAATCAGTGTTTGCTGATCGGTCTGATACGTGACATCCTGAATCCCTGCCGTTTTTTCCTGCAGCGTCAGGGCGCGCCATTTCGACATATCAAACAGAACCTGCGTTAACTGCAGCGAGCCGCTGGTGACGTTTGAATTGATGCCGTTGCTGTCGCGATAGCCATTGTTATAGGTATAATCCGCTCCCAGCCCAAGCTGAGGCAGTAATGGACTGCGCGCTTCGTTGATCTTTTCGAACGCGGCGTCACGATCGGCTGCCGATTTACGCAGATCGGGGTTGCTGATGCGTGCCTGCTGGTAAACCTGAAGCAGGTTTTCCGCCTGGCTCATGGCGCTGAACCCGGTCAGGCTCAGGCCGATAAGAATGGGGAGCAATTTCTTCATTTGCATTCCTTGTTGTGAAGCATTTAGCGCTGGTCTAATTCTAAGAAAAATTCCGCTGATTGTATCGATTCTGCCGCCGTAAAAAGTTGGCGTTACGTGCCATCCGGCGGTAATTTGCACCAATCTAACATACGGACCGTAAAACGGTAGCCAAACGGTTTGGAAATCCCTAATTTCAGATTCGCAGGACATGACAATGAGCAAACCCACGCAGCAGGGAATTACCTTCTCCAAAAATGATGTAGAAATTATTGCACGCGAAACGCTATATCGTGGTTTTTTTTCGCTCGATTTATACCGTTTTCGCCACCGCCTGTTTAACGGCGGCATGAGTGGCGAAATCACCCGTGAAATTTTTGAGCGCGGGCACGCCGCCGTCTTGCTACCCTTTGACCCGGTGCGCGACGAAGTGGTGCTGGTCGAACAAATCCGTATCGCCGCCTATGATACCAGCGAGAGCCCGTGGCTGCTGGAGATGGTCGCCGGCATGATTGAAGCGGGTGAAACGGTGGAAGATGTTGCCCGTCGGGAAGCGCTGGAGGAGGCCGGGCTTGAAGTTGGGCGGACGAAACCAATATTAAGCTATCTGGCCAGTCCCGGCGGCACCAGCGAACGGTTATCGATCCTGGTGGGAGAAGTTGATGCATCGACGGCAAAAGGCATTCACGGCCTGGCCGAGGAAAACGAGGATATTCGGGTGCATGTGGTGAGTCGGGAGCAGGCTTACCAGTGGGTAGAAGAGGGGAAAATCGACAACGCAGCCTCTGTCATCGCCTTGCAATGGCTGCAATTGCATTATCACAATTTACGAAATGAGTGGACAAAATGAAGCGTTATACACCTGACTTCCCTGAGATGATGCGCCTGTGCGAGACCAACTTCGCGCAGTTGCGCCGCCTGTTGCCGCGAACGGATGCAGCGGGTGAGAAGGTAAGCTATCAGGTGGGAAGCGCGCAGTATCGGTTAACGATAGTTGAATCGACCCGCTACACTACTCTGGTGGCAATAGAGCAGACTCTGCCTGCAGTGAGCTACTGGAGCCTGCCATCGATGACCGTCCGCCTCTACCATGACGCCATGGTGGCCGAAGTGTGTTCGAGTCAGCAGATCTTTCGCTTCAAAGCGCGATATGATTATCCTAATAAAAAGTTGCATCAACGCGACGAAAAGCATCAAATTAACCAGTTTTTGGCCGACTGGCTGCGTTACTGTTTAGCACATGGAGCGATGGCGATTCCGGTTTGTTAGCGTCGTTAAACCTAAGGACACCATTTGGAAAGCCTGTTAAACCTACCTCTGGCTGGTGAGGCCAGAGTCAGGATATTACAAATTACTGATACTCACCTGTTTGCTGAAAAGCATGAAACGTTGTTAGGCATCAATACCTGGGATAGCTATCAGGCCGTACTGTCGGCCATTCATGCCTCACAGCGTCCATGCGATCTGATTGTCGCAACAGGCGATCTGGCGCAGGACCACTCCTCCGCGGCCTATCAGCATTTTGCTGAGGGCATCGCGAGTTTTGCTGCACCCTGCGTCTGGCTACCGGGCAACCATGATTTCCAGCCGGCGATGTACAGCACCCTGCAGGAGGCGGGCATTTCCCCTGCCAAGCGCGTGTTTCTCGGCGATCGCTGGCAGATCCTGCTGCTCGACAGCCAGGTGTTTGGCGTTCCCCATGGCGAGCTGAGCGACTTCCAGCTGGAGTGGCTCGAACATAAGCTGGCGGAGGCGCCGGAGCGCTATACCTTACTCCTGCTGCACCATCATCCGCTGCCGGCCGGCTGCAGCTGGCTGGATCAGCATAGTCTGCGCAACGCCGGCGCGCTGGACAGCGCGTTGAGCGCCTGGCCGCGGGTGAAGCATCTTTTGTGCGGCCATATTCATCAGGAACTGGATCTCGACTGGAATGGCCGGCGCATGATGGCGACGCCGTCGACCTGCGTCCAGTTTAAACCGCACTGTGCCAATTTCACTCTGGATACGGTGTCACCGGGCTGGCGCTGGCTGGAGCTTCACCCTGACGGGACGCTGACCACCGAAGTGTGCCGCCTGGAAGGCGCCGCGTTTCATCCGGATATTGCTTCAGAAGGCTACTGATGGCGACGCTCCTTTATCTGCACGGCTTTAACAGCTCTCCGCGCTCGGCGAAGGCGACGGCGTTAAAGACCTGGCTGGCGCAGCACTATCCTGAGATCACCATGGTGGTGCCGGAGTTGCCGCCTTACCCGGCGGAAACGGCGGAGCTGTTGGAGTCCATCGTGCTGGAGCACGGCGGCGAGCCGCTGGGGGTCGTAGGGTCGTCGCTGGGCGGCTACTACGCGACCTGGCTTTCGCAGTGCTTTATGCTGCCGGCGGTGGTGGTTAACCCGGCGGTGCGGCCGTTTGAACTACTAAACAATTTTCTCGGCCACAATGAGAATCCATACACCGGGCAGCAATATGTGCTAGAGTCTCGCCATATTTACGATCTCAAAGTCATGCAAATCGACCCGCTCGAAGCGCCGGATTTACTCTGGCTGCTGCAGCAGACCGGGGATGAAGTGCTTGATTACCGCCAGGCCGTGCATTACTACGCCTCTTGCCGGCAGACGGTAGAGGAGGGCGGTAATCACGCATTTGTCGGCTTTGACGATCATTTCACTCAGATTATCGAATTTCTCGGCCTGCGCTAAACGGCCCTGAACGACCTACGAATACACACCATGACGCAATCTTCATATAATGCTGATGCCATTGAGGTACTCACCGGGCTAGAGCCGGTGCGCCGCCGTCCGGGCATGTATACCGACACCACTCGTCCTAACCATCTTGGTCAGGAAGTTATTGATAACAGTGTGGATGAAGCGCTGGCAGGCCACGCCAAACGCGTGGAAGTTATCCTTCATGCCGACCAGTCCCTGGAGGTCATTGACGATGGTCGTGGGATGCCGGTCGACATCCACCCGGAAGAGGGCGTGCCAGCGGTTGAGCTGATCCTCTGCCGGCTGCATGCGGGCGGTAAGTTTTCCAATAAAAACTATCAGTTTTCCGGCGGCCTGCACGGGGTGGGGATCTCGGTAGTCAACGCCCTGTCAAAACGCGTGGAGGTCAACGTGCGTCGCGACGGTCAGGTCTACAGCATCGCCTTTGAAAATGGTGAAAAAGTGGAAGACCTGCACGTCACCGGCACCTGCGGCAAACGCAATACCGGGACCAGCGTCCATTTCTGGCCGGACGAAAGCTTCTTCGACAGCCCGCGCTTTTCCGTTTCACGTCTGACCCACCTGTTAAAAGCGAAAGCGGTGCTGTGCCCGGGCGTGGAAATTGTTTTCCGCGACCAGGTGAACAACAGCGAGCAGAGCTGGTGCTATGCCGATGGCCTGAACGATTACCTGAGCGAAGCGGTGAACGGCCTGCCGCTGCTGCCGGAAAAACCATTCGTCGGCGCCTTCTCCGGCGAGACGGAGGCGGTGGACTGGGCGCTGCTGTGGCTGCCGGAAGGCGGCGAGCTGCTGACCGAGAGCTACGTGAACCTGATCCCGACCATGCAGGGCGGAACGCACGTTAACGGTCTGCGTCAGGGGCTGCTCGACGCGATGCGTGAGTTCTGCGAGTACCGTAATATCCTGCCGCGCGGCGTGAAGCTGTCAGCGGAAGATATCTGGGATCGCTGCGCCTACGTGCTGTCGGTGAAGATGCAGGATCCGCAGTTCGCCGGGCAAACCAAAGAGCGCCTGTCGTCGCGCCAGTGCGCGGCGTTCGTCTCCGGCGTGGTGAAGGACGCCTTCAGCCTGTGGCTGAATCAGAACGTGCAGGCCGCGGAGCTGCTGGCGGAGATGGCCATCTCCAGCGCCCAGCGCCGTCTGCGCGCGGCCAAAAAAGTGGTGCGCAAAAAGCTGACCAGCGGTCCGGCGCTGCCGGGTAAGCTGGCGGACTGTACCGCCCAGGATCTGAACCGTACCGAGCTGTTCCTTGTCGAAGGGGATTCGGCGGGCGGCTCAGCCAAGCAGGCGCGCGATCGCGAATATCAGGCGATCATGCCGCTGAAGGGCAAGATCCTTAATACCTGGGAAGTCTCCTCCGATGAAGTGTTAGCTTCGCAAGAAGTGCACGACATTTCGGTGGCGATTGGTATTGACCCGGATAGCGATGATTTAAGCCAGCTGCGCTACGGTAAAATTTGTATTCTGGCGGATGCGGACTCCGATGGTCTGCACATTGCCACCCTGCTGTGCGCGCTGTTCGTAAGACATTTCCGTACCCTCGTGAAAGAGGGGCACGTCTATGTGGCGCTACCGCCGCTGTACCGTATCGACCTCGGTAAAGAGGTTTACTACGCGCTGACGGAAGAAGAAAAAACCGGCGTGCTGGAGCAGCTAAAGCGCAAGAAGGGCAAGCCAAACGTCCAGCGCTTTAAAGGGCTCGGTGAGATGAACCCGATGCAGCTGCGCGAAACCACCCTTGACCCGAATACCCGCCGTCTGGTGCAGCTGGTGATCAGCGATGAGGACGAGCAGCAGACCACGGCGATAATGGATATGCTGCTGGCCAAAAAGCGTTCGGAAGATCGTCGCAACTGGCTGCAGGAGAAGGGCGATATGGCGGATCTGGAAGTGTAAGTCTGTACGTTGCGCCAGACGTAAAAGGGAGCCTCAGGCTCCCTTTTTCATGGCATTACTGAGTCGGCGGACTTAAACGCCAGCCTGCAGAATACGGATGCTGGTCTCCAGCACATCGCCTTTGACCGCTTCCGACCAGGCTTTCATGTGCGGGGTTTGCAGGTGTGCTTCAAGATGCGCGACGCTTTCCCACTGCTCGACCATGACGATAGAGTCGGGCGCCGTGGTCTGGAAGCTGACGCCGGCGGCATGATCCACCAGCGGGGCATAGCCGTGGCAGCCGGCCTCCTGCAAAACGGTCGGAATAATTTTCGCGAACTGATCGAGAACCGCCTGGCGGTGGTGCTGGCCCGGGCGGGTACGGATTTCTGCAATCACTGTTAACATGGTTAACTCAACTCCTTCTGTGTGGATCTCGTCATACTCCAGGTTCGAATAACTCGAAATATGTAGAGCTAGACCTCTAGTTAACCAAAAATTTCCGCCAGATGCTTGCGATATTCTGCGATATACCGTGGGACATCAGGCATTTTAATCACGTCGTTGGCGATAAAGGTCGGCAATGCCTCCATGCCGAGGAACTGATTGGCTTTATGGAACGGCAGGTAAACGCCGTCAACGCCGACGCCGTGGAAGAACTGGTCTTTGTCGGTGAAGGCTTCCATCGGCGCGTTCCAGGTCAGAGAAAGCATATATTTTTTCCCCTGCACCAGGCCGCCGGAGCCATATTTTTTGCTGGCGTCGGAGCGGGTACGGCCATCGCTGGCGTACAGCGAGCCGTGGCCTTCGGTAAAGACGTCATCCATATATTTTTTCACCGTCCACGGAGCGCCCATCCACCAGCCCGGCATCTGCCAGATCACCACATCGGCCCACAGGAAATTCTGTACTTCTTCTTTTACGTCGTACTCGCTTTCGGCGCGAACGCTTTTAACATCGTGCCCGGCGTCGCGCAGATAACTCTCCGCGACCTCGGTCAGGGTGTCGTTCAGTTGACCATTAGAGTGCGCGAACTTTTTCGCCCCATTGATAATCAGGATGTTGCTCATTTTTTACCCTCATATATGAAAATTTGCCGACGATCTTACCCCGCGAAGCGGGGCAGTAAAATGAGCAAAATGTGCAAAGTCTTTTGCCAAATGAGCAATAATCTCGCTACCAGTACACGCGGGCCTCGAAGCCGCCGTCGCGCGCGTTGGCAAAATCAACCTGCATGCCGTGCAGCGAGGCGATGCGCCGGACGATCGACAAGCCCAGGCCGCTGCCCGGCGCCTCCTGCCCCGGCGGACGATAAAAACGCTCGCCAATGCGCGAGAGCGCCTGCGGGCTAATGCCTGGGCCGTTATCGCGCACCCGGAACTCGCGGGCGTTGAGCGTGATATCGACCTGGCTGCCGCGCGGGCTATAGCGTACGGCGTTATCCAGCAGATTGCGCACCAGCAGACTGAGCAGCAGCGGCTGGCCGGTGCGGACGATATGGCTGGCATTAAGATGCAGGCGCAGCTCAATCCCGGACTGCTGCGCCGGGTGATACATCTCCATCACTGCCGACTGCAGCAGATCAGCGATAGCGACCTTCTGCACATCATCCAGTTGGGCGAGCGAGTCCAGCCGCGACAGCGTCAGCAGCTGATCCACCAGTCGGGTGGCGCGATCGATCCCCTGGTGGAGCTGATCCAACGCTTTCTCACGCCCTTCGGGATCGTCCAAGGAGAGTTGGGCGACTTCGGTCTGCACCTTCAGCGCCGCCAGCGGGCTGCGTAACTCATGGGCGGCATCAGAGGTAAACCGACGCTCGCGCAGCATGGCGTCGTGAGTGCGTCGGAACAGCTGATTCAGCGCTTCGACCAGCGGGCGAACTTCGGCGGGGATCTTCTCCACGCTGAGCGAATCCGCCGAGTCCGGCGCGCGCAGGCGCAGCGTGCGCGCCAGATTTTTCAATGGCGCCAGCTCGCGGCTTAACAGCACGATGAGCAGCACGAACATCAGCGGCAGGGCAACCATCCACGGGGTGAGCTGCGAGGTCACGATATCCATCGCCATTTCGCGCCGGTAATCCCACTCCTGGCCGACGGCGATGCGGTAGCGGCCGTCGGCGGTGGTTAACCACAGGAAACGCCACTCGTCATCGTCGTCACGCAGATAGCCATCGCTGAATCCCTCGCGCTGCGAATTCCACTGAATATCCTCTCCGTTCTCGCCGTCATTAAGCACCATTTTGCCGTCGCGGGTGAAGATGGCGAACGCCAGCGCGTCGTCGTCGATGTGCCCGTGGCGTACCTTTTTCTTTTCCCCGAGCAAGGCGGGCGGGGCGCGCAGTTCATCGAAATGCATGACGCTCAGGCGGCGAGCGAACAGCAGCTGCTGGGTATCGAACAGCTTATCCAGCTTTTTGCTGGTCTGCTGCCAGGCGATAACGCTGGCCATTCCCCAGGCGGCGGTGGTCAGTACGGCAAACAGCAGCGTCAGGCGCAGGCGCAGGCTCAGGCGGGCAAGTCGTTTCATGCGTCACCCAGGGTATAGCCGATGCCGTGGACGGTACGGATAAAGTCGCTGCCGAGCTTGCGGCGCAGATGATGGACGTGAACTTCCACGGCGTTGCTGGAGACCTCGTCGTCCCAGGTGTAGAGCTTTTCCTCGATAAGCTTACGCGGCAATACGCGCCCGGCGTTGCGCATAAGCAGTTCCAGCAGGGCGAACTCCTTCGGCTTCAGCGCCAGGCTTTCGCCGTCGAGGCTGGCGGTTAAGCGGTTCGGATCGAGGATCACCTTGCCGTGGCGCAGTTCGCTGCTGCTCTGGCCGTGCGCGCGGCGGATCAACGCTTCGAGGCGCGCTGCCACCTCAATCAGGGCGAAAGGTTTGCACAGGTAGTCATCGGCGCCCAGGCGCAGGCCCTCCACCCGCTGGCTGAGGGCATCGCGGGCGGTGAGGATCAGCACCGGCTCATGGCGGCCTTTATCGCGCCATTCGCGCAGAATATCGAGGCCATCGATGCCGGGTAGGGTGAGGTCAAGGATTGCGGCGTCGTAGGGGGCGCTGTATAAGGCATTTTTGCCCTCCAGCCCGGCGGTAAACCAGTCAATGCTAAAGCCCATTTTGCTCAGCCCGGCTTTGATGCCGTCGCCGATAAGCTTGTCATCTTCCACCAGTAATATGCGCATGTTTCCCTCCGACGATCCCGTTTCTTTGCGCAGTAAACCGCGTAGAAGCGGGTGATGTACAGCATTAAAATTTCTTTTTTCCGCTTAAGAAGTCGTTAAGTTTTGTCGGGCGTAATAGGAGCCATACCAACACAAAAGGGAGAATATAAGATGAAAAAAATTGCTGCGATGACCGCGATTATTGCTTTGGTTTCCATGCCGGTACTGGCCGCCGGGCAGGGAGGATTCACCGGACCGTCTACTACCACTACCACCCAGGCTGGCGGCTTCACCGGGCCGAGCGGCGCGGTGACCACCGTGGCGAACGCCAAGTCGCTGCGTGATGACACCTGGGTAACCCTGCGCGGTAAAATCGTCGAGCGCATCTCTGATGACCTGTATAAATTCCAGGATGCTTCCGGGGTGATCAATGTCGATATCGACCACAAGCGCTGGAACGGCGTGACCGTCGGCCCGCAGGACACAGTAGAAATTCAGGGGGAAGTCGATAAGGACTGGAACTCGGTAGAAATCGACGTTAAACAGATCCGTAAAATCGCGCCATAAGTCTCCGTCGGATAAGCGCAAGATCGGTCAGGAATCGCGATCCTCGCTCTGTCAGAGTATGTCGCGAGGAGGAGACGATGAACGATATTAAGGCCAGCCCGGCGTATGTCGGGCGCTTCCAGCGCGTCTGTAGGTACATTGCGCGCCATCTTGATGAGCCGCTGTCGCTGGAGACGCTGAGCGCGATAGCGCACAGTTCGCCTTACCATTTTCACCGGCAATTTAGCGCTTATACCGGCATTCCATTGTACCGGTATATTCAGTGGTTGCGTCTGCGACGCGCCTGTTGGCGCCTGGCGTTCAACCCCCGCGATAAAGTCATCGATATTGCCCTTGATGCCGGATTTCAGAATGCGGAGTCGTTCAGTCGTGCCTTCCGTACCGCGTTTGACCAAAGCCCGACCCAATTCCGTCAACAACCGGACTGGGCCGAGTGGCATCGACGCGTACCGAAACATACGCTACAGGAGCAAACGTCGATGGACGTCAACATTATTTCGTGCCCCTCCACCCGGATAGCCGTACTGCAACATCGCGGTAGCCCGGACCTTGTCAACGCCACCGCCGCGCGTTTTATCGCCTGGCGTAAGACGAGCGGACTATCGCCCGTCGCCACCAGCGATACCTGGGGGATCGCCTGGGACGATCCGCAGACCACCCCGCAGGAGGCATTTCGTTTTGATATCTGCGGTACGGTCGATCGGCCGGTTGGTGAAAACGCCTTTGGCGTGGTTAACGGCGAAATCCCCGGCGGACGCTGCGCCGTCGTGCGCCATCACGGCTCGCTGGACACGCTGGCGAACAGCGTTTGGTTTCTCTATCGCGACTGGTTACCCGCTTCAGGCGAGACGTTACGGGATTTTCCGGTGTACTTCCGTTACCTCAATTTTGTCCATGAGGTGGCTGAGCATGAACTGCAAACCGATATTTATCTGCCGCTGGCCTGATTAAGCGTGACGGAATCCTCAGCCGATCTCACGGCCTGTGACTCAGGGCGTGAGATCGGGTATTATCGCGGGTAGTTTTGCCGTCCGAACGGTCGGTACCCAGATTGAGGATCCACGATTAATGAGCGATATGGCAGAGCGCCTTGCGCTGCATGAATTTACGGAAAATGCTTACCTGAACTACTCCATGTACGTGATCATGGACAGGGCATTACCGTTTATTGGCGATGGCTTAAAACCGGTCCAGCGTCGCATCGTCTATGCGATGTCCGAGCTGGGGCTGAACGCCAGCGCGAAATTCAAAAAGTCCGCCCGAACCGTCGGCGACGTGTTGGGTAAATATCACCCGCACGGCGACAGCGCCTGCTATGAAGCGATGGTGCTGATGGCGCAGCCGTTCTCTTACCGCTATCCGCTGGTGGATGGTCAGGGAAACTGGGGGGCGCCGGACGATCCCAAATCTTTCGCCGCCATGCGTTACACCGAATCCCGCCTGTCGAAGTATGCCGAGCTGCTGCTCAGCGAGCTGGGGCAGGGGACGGTCGACTGGGTGCCAAACTTTGACGGCACGCTGCAGGAGCCGAAAATGCTGCCAGCGCGTCTGCCGAACATCCTGCTGAACGGCACCACCGGCATCGCGGTAGGCATGGCGACCGATATTCCTCCGCACAACCTGCGGGAAGTGGCCAAAGCGGCGATTACGCTGATTGAGCAGCCGAAAACCACCCTCGACGAACTGCTGGATATCGTACAGGGGCCGGATTTCCCGACCGAGGCGGAGATCATCACCTCGCGGGCGGAAATTCGCAAAATCTACCAGAACGGGCGCGGCTCAGTGCGCATGCGCGCGGTGTGGAGTAAAGAGGACGGCGCGGTGGTGATCAGCGCGCTGCCGCATCAGGTCTCCGGCGCCAAAGTGCTGGAGCAGATTGCGGCGCAGATGCGCAATAAAAAGCTGCCGATGGTTGACGATCTGCGCGACGAATCGGACCACGAAAACCCGACCCGTCTGGTAATTGTCCCGCGCTCCAACCGGGTGGACATGGAACAGGTGATGAACCACCTGTTCGCCACCACCGATCTGGAGAAGAGCTACCGCATCAACCTCAATATGATCGGCCTTGACGGCCGCCCGGCGGTGAAAAACCTGCTGGAGATCCTCAGCGAGTGGCTGGTGTTCCGTCGCGATACCGTGCGTCGCCGTCTAAACCATCGGTTAGAGAAAGTGCTGAAGCGCCTGCATATCCTCGAAGGTTTGCTGGTGGCGTTTCTTAATATCGATGAAGTGATTGAGATCATCCGCACTGAAGATGAACCGAAGCCGGCCCTGATGTCGCGCTTTGGCATCAGCGAAACCCAGGCGGAAGCGATTCTGGAATTAAAACTGCGCCACCTCGCCAAACTGGAAGAGATGAAGATCCGCGGCGAGCAGAGCGAGCTGGAAAAAGAGCGCGACCAGCTGCAGGCGATTCTGGCGTCTGAACGTAAGATGAACAACCTGCTGAAAAAAGAGCTGCAGGCCGATGCCGATGCCTTCGGCGACGACCGTCGCTCGCCGCTTCACGAGCGTGAAGAAGCGAAAGCGATGAGCGAACATGACATGCTGCCGTCTGAGCCGGTGACTATCGTTCTGTCGCAGATGGGCTGGGTGCGCAGCGCCAAAGGACACGACATTGACGCCCAGGGCTTGAGCTATAAGGCGGGCGACAGCTGGAAAGCCTCGGCGAAGGGCAAGAGCAACCAGCCGGTGGTGTTTATCGATACCACCGGACGCAGCTATGCCATCGATCCGATTACTCTGCCTTCCGCGCGTGGCCAGGGTGAACCGCTTACCGGCAAACTGACCCTGCCGCCGGGCGCGACCGTGGAGCATATGCTAATGGAAAGCGACGATCAGAAACTGCTGATGGCTTCCGACGCGGGCTACGGTTTCGTCTGTACCTTCAACGATCTGGTGGCGCGCAACCGTGCCGGGAAAGCGCTAATCACCCTGCCTGACAACGCGCACGTGATGCCGCCGCTGGTGATTGAGGATGAGTCCGATATGCTGCTGGCCATCACCGCCGCCGGGCGGATGCTGATGTTCCCGGTCAGCGATCTGCCGCAGCTGTCGAAAGGCAAGGGCAACAAAATTATCAGCATTCCGGCGGCGGAAGCCGCAGCCGGCCAGGACGGTCTGGCACATCTGTTTGTTCTGCCGCCGCAGAGTACGCTGACCATTCACGTCGGCAAACGGAAGATCAAACTGCGTCCGGAAGAGCTGCAAAAAGTCACCGGCGAGCGCGGCCGCCGCGGTTCGCTGATGCGCGGGCTGCAGAAAATTGACCGCGTGGAAATTGACTCGCCGCGTCGTGCCGCGGCAGGCGATAGCGAAGAGTAAGCGCGTCTCCTCCCGTCTTTGACGGGAGGAGACGAAAAAATGCCGCAAAATCGTTGTTTATTCAGGCGTTGCGATTAACAATGTCCATCATCAGGGACCCAGGAAGAACGGTCCCGGCCTGCGCAGAACTTGTGAGCCTGCCTTCTGCCAGCAGCGAATAATTCTAAGCGGTTTGGGTTTTAGAGGTAGCTATGCTATTCATTTTTCGAGTAATTTTCGTGGTCATTTATTGCATTGTAGTATGCGTACTTGGCTGTCTGTACTGCTTGTTCAGCCCACGTAATCCAAAACACGTTGCCACTTTCGGCCATCTGTTTGGCCGTTTATCTCCGGTATTTGGCCTCAAGGTAGAGCTACGCAAACCCGCCGACGCGGAAAGCTATGGCAACGCGATCTACATCGCTAACCACCAGAACAACTATGATATGGTGACGGCGTCGAATATCGTGCAGGCTCCGACGGTCACCGTAGGTAAAAAGAGCCTGCTGTGGATCCCGTTCTTTGGCCAACTGTACTGGCTGACCGGTAATCTGCTGATTGACCGTAATAACCGAACCAAAGCGCACGGCACTATTGCCGAAGTCGTCAACGCTTTTAAAAAGCGTAAAATTTCGTTCTGGATGTTCCCGGAAGGGACCCGCAGCCGCGGCCGCGGCCTGCTGCCGTTTAAAACCGGGGCTTTTCACGCGGCTATTGCCGCTGGGGTGCCGATTATTCCGGTGTGTGTCTCGAATACATCGAATAAAATAAAGCTCAATCGCTGGAACAACGGTCTGGTGATTGTGGAAATGCTGCCGCCGGTAGATACCACGCAGTTTGGTAAAGACAACGTGCGCGCGCTGGCGACGCATTGCCGCGAGCTGATGGCCGCCAAAATCGCTGATCTGGACAACGAAGTGGCCGAGCGCGAAGCGGCTGGAAAGCAATAAGACAGGAAACGCCGCCAACGCGCGCGTATTGCTGGCGGGAAACGAATTCCCTTTTTCATTTGTCAGTATGTCATGGAGTTAATATGTCACTCAGTCGGCGTCAGTTTATTAAGGCTTCCGGCGTAGCGCTGTGCGCTGGCGCCGCGCCGCTGAAGGCCCATGCCGCCGGCCAGCAGCCTGCGCTGCCGGTTCCGCCGCTGCTGGAATCTCGTCGCGGCCAGCCGCTGTTTCTGACGCTGCAGCGTTCCCACTGGTCGTTTACCCCCGGCACCCGCGCCCCCGTCTGGGGGATCAATGGCCGCTATATGGGGCCGACGATCCGCGTCTGGAACGGAGACGACGTCAAGCTTATCTACAGCAACCGCCTGACGGAGAACGTGGCGATGACCATCCGCGGTCTGCAGGTGCCTGGCCCGCTGATTGGCGGCGCGGCGCGCATGATGTCGCCGAACGCCGACTGGGCGCCGGTGCTGCCTATCCGCCAGAGCGCGGCGACGCTGTGGTATCAGGCCAACACGCCGAACCGGATGGCGAAACAGGTTTACAACGGTCTGGCGGGCATGTGGCTGGTGGAAGACGAGGTCAGCAAGAACCTGCCGATCCCTAACCACTATGGCGTCGATGACTTCCCGGTGATTATTCAGGATAAACGGCTGGATAACTTCGGCACGCCGGAATATAGCGAACCGGGCAGCGGCGGCTTTGTGGGCGACACGCTGCTGGTTAACGGCGTGCAGAGCCCGTATGTTGAAGTGTCGCGCGGCTGGGTGCGCCTGCGCCTGCTGAACGCTTCCAACTCCCGGCGCTATCAGCTGCAGATGAGCGATGGCCGACTGCTGCATGTGATTTCCGGCGATCAGGGATTCCTGCCGGCGCCGGTTTCGCTCAAGCAGCTATCGCTGGCCCCGGGGGAGCGGCGTGAAATTCTGGTCGATATGACTAACGGCGATGAAGTATCCATTACCTGCGGCGAAGCGGCGAGCATCGTCGACCGTATCCGCGGTTTTTTTGAACCGTCAAGCATCCTGGTCTCCACGCTGGTGCTGACGCTGCGTCCGACCGGGCTGCTGCCGCTGGTGACCGACAGTCTGCCGGTGCGCCTGCTGCCGACCGAGCTGCTCTCCGGTACGCCGATCCGCAGCCGGGATATCACCCTTGGCGACGATCCGGGCATCAACGGCCAGCTGTGGGATCCGCAGCGTATCGATATCACGGCGCAGCAGGGGACCTGGGAGCGCTGGACGGTGCGCGCCGACCGCCCACAGTCGTTCCATATTGAAGGGGTGATGTTCCAGATCCGTAATGTCAACGGCTCGTCTCCTTTCCCGGAAGATCGCGGCTGGAAGGACACCGTGTGGGTCGACGGGCAGGTTGAGCTGCTGGTCTATTACGCTCAACCGTCGTGGCCGCACTTCCCGTTCCAGTATCTGAGCCAGACGCTGGAGCTTGCCGATCGCGGCTCGATCGGCCAGATGCTGGTGAATCCCGCGCCGTAATCTCTTTGACCCTGGCCGGCGCACGGTCAGGGTTTGAGAAAATCCTCCTTCATTTCCACTATCATTCCGGCTTATAATCCACGCCCTTTTGGTTATTTTTTTATCATTTTCCCCGGAAGCAATATGAGCGCAATATCCCTGATCCAACCGGATCGTGACCTTTTTTCCTGGCCGCAATACTGGGCTGCCTGTTTTGGCCCTGCGCCCTTTTTACCGATGTCGCGTGAAGAGATGGATCAACTTGGCTGGGATAGCTGCGACATTATTCTGGTCACCGGCGACGCCTATGTCGACCACCCGAGCTTCGGGATGGCTATCTGCGGCCGCATGCTGGAAGCGCAGGGTTTCCGGGTAGGGATCATCTCCCAGCCGGACTGGAACAGCAAAGACGACTTTATGCGTCTGGGCAAACCGAACCTGTTCTTCGGCGTGACCGCCGGCAACATGGACTCAATGATCAACCGTTACACCGCCGACCGTAAACTACGTCATGACGATGCCTATACGGCGGGTAACGTGGCGGGCAAACGTCCGGACCGCGCTACCCTCGTCTACACCCAGCGCTGTAAAGAGGCGTGGAAAGATGTGCCGGTGATCCTCGGCGGCATCGAAGCCAGCCTGCGTCGTACCGCCCACTATGATTACTGGTCCGACACCGTGCGCCGCTCGGTGCTGGTGGACTCCAAGGCCGATATGCTGATGTTCGGCAACGGCGAGCGTCCGCTGGTGGAAGTGGCTCATCGCCTGGCGATGGGCGAAACCATCGACCAGATCCGCGATGTGCGCAATACCGCCATCATGGTGAAAGAGGCGCTGCCGGGCTGGAGCGGCGTGGACTCCACCCGTCTGGATACGCCCGGTAAAATTGACCCCATCCCGCATCCGTACGGTGAAGATCTGCCGTGCGCCGATAACAAACCGGTCGCGCCGAAAAAACAGGAAGCGAAAAGCATTACTGTGCAACCGCCGCGGCCCAAACCGTGGGAAAAAACCTATGTGCTGCTGCCTTCCTTCGAGAAGGTGAAAGGCGATAAGGTCCTGTACGCTCACGCCTCGCGCATTTTGCACCACGAAACCAACCCCGGCTGCGCCCGGGCGCTGATGCAAAAGCACGGCGAGCGCTACATCTGGATCAACCCGCCGGCAATCCCGCTCTCCACCGAAGAGATGGACAGCGTCTTCGCGCTGCCGTACAAGCGGGTGCCGCATCCTTCCTATGGCGATGCGCGTATTCCGGCGTATGAGATGATCCGCTTCTCAATCAACATCATGCGCGGCTGCTTCGGCGGCTGTTCGTTCTGCTCGATCACCGAGCACGAAGGACGCATAATCCAGAGCCGTTCTGAGGATTCGATCATTAATGAGATCGAAGCCATTCGCGACACCGTGCCCGGCTTTACCGGGGTGATCTCCGATCTCGGCGGGCCAACGGCCAACATGTATATGCTGCGCTGTAAATCGCCGCGCGCTGAGCAGACCTGCCGCCGTCTCTCCTGCGTCTATCCGGATATTTGCCCGCACATGGATACCAACCATGAGCCGACGATCAATCTTTATCGCCGCGCTCGCGAGCTGAAGGGCATCAAGAAGATCCTTATCGCCTCCGGGGTACGCTATGACATCGCGGTCGAAGATCCGCGCTATATCAAAGAGCTGGCGACCCACCACGTCGGCGGCTATCTGAAGATCGCCCCGGAGCATACCGAAGAGGGACCGCTGTCGAAGATGATGAAGCCGGGAATGGGCAGCTACGACCGCTTTAAAGAGCTGTTCGACACCTATTCGAAGCAGGCGGGTAAAGAGCAGTATCTGATCCCGTACTTTATCTCCGCTCATCCGGGCACCCGTGATGAAGATATGGTGAACCTGGCGCTGTGGCTGAAGAAGCATCGCTTCCGCCTCGACCAGGTGCAGAACTTCTATCCGTCGCCGCTGGCGAACTCGACCACCATGTATTACACCGGCAAGAACCCGCTGGGTAAAATTGGTTATAAGAGCGAAGAGGTGGTGGTGCCGAAGGGCGATAAACAGCGCCGTCTGCACAAAGCGCTGCTCCGCTACCACGATCCGGCAAACTGGCCGCTGATCCGTCAGGCGCTGGAGGCGATGGGCAAGAAGCACCTGATTGGCTCCCGTCGCGACTGCCTGGTGCCAGCGCCAACCCTGGACGAAATGCGTGAAGCGCGTCGCCAGAACCGCCATACTCGTCCGGCGCTGACCAAGCACACGCCGATCGCCCATCAGCGCCAGACGCCTGCCGCTGCTGGCGCGAAAAAACGCGTTAAGCCGAAGGCCGTATCACGCTAAGCGGCTGGCCCGGCGGGATCGCTCGCCGGGAACATCTGTGAAAAAAGGAGAGAGGTGATGACGCCGGTCATCCTGTCGCGACAACAACTGGACCAGCTCTGGGAGATAGACCGCAGCGAAATTATCGATACGCTCTACCGTCTCGATAACGGTCAGCTGCGGGCTTATCGGGAATATTATGACGTGCGTGGCTGGGACCCTCACGATCGTCAGGTTTATACTCCGATTCACGAGGCCTGTTACGATCGCGGCGGTATTTTTTTCGCCTTTTTTGACGATGAGCAGATGATTGCCGCAGCGGCGCTGGATACGCTGCCTCGCGGCATGAATGGCGAGCTGCGCCAGCTATTATTCTTTTATGTCGGGGCGGGAAAGCGCGGCCAGGGCTGGGGGCGGCGACTGTTTCAGTATGCCCTGCACCAGCTGCCAGAAATGGGGGCGTCCGGCCTCTATATCTCGTCGATCCCCAACAAAAACACCGTCGATTTTTATCTGGCTCAGGGATGTCGCTTAGCGGATAAGCCCGACCCGGCGCTGTTTGCGCTGGAGCCAGAGGATATTCATCTGGTCTGCGATCGCCTTTAACGCCGAGGCGCTAAAGGCGATGGCAAGAGAGAGCATTATCCGCCGAACTGATCCGGGTCAGGACCGAGACGTTTACCCTGGTCCAGCTTCGCGATCGCTCCCAGCTCATCTTTGTCGAGACGGAAGTCCCAGACGTCAAAGTTTTCCGCGATACGCGACGGCGTGACGGATTTCGGGATCACCACCAGACCGCTATCAAGATGCCAGCGGATGACGATTTGCGCCGGCGTTTTGCCGTACTTATCGGCGAGCTGGTGGATGACTTTTTGATCGAAGACGCCTTCGCCGCCCTGGGCCAGCGGGCTCCAGGATTCGGTCTGGATCTTGTGGGTGGCGTTCCACGCGTGCAGCTGACGCTGCTGCATAAGTGGATGGAGTTCTATCTGATTGATCACCGGGGCGACGCCGGTTTCATCAATCAGCTTCTGCAGATGCGGTACCTGGAAATTACACACGCCAATGCTTTTGGTCAGCCCCTGCTGCTGCAGCTCGATCAACGCCTGCCAGGCCTCGACGTAATGGCCGATAGCCGGTACCGGCCAGTGGATTAAATAGAGATCCACATAGTCCAGCTTCAGTTTGCTGAGGCTCTCTTTCAGCGCCTCGTGCGGCCGTTTTTGATCGTCGTTCCACAGCTTGGTGGTGATGAAGAGCTCATCGCGGTTGACGCCAGCGCTGTGCAGCGCATTGCCGACGCCGGTCTCATTTTGGTACGCGGCGGCGGTGTCAAAAGAGCGATAACCGACTTCCAGCGCCTTATGAATGGCGGAGACGACTTCCTCGTTGCCAGCTTTCCACACGCCGAGACCCAGCTGCGGCATCAGGTTGCCGTCGTGCAGTTTTATAACGGTTGGATGTGTCATGCCTTCCTCCTGTTAATGAACTCGGCGAAGCAGGATCCGCCGAGGGGTAGCATTAAGTCTGGACGAAATAGCTAAAAACGGTAGTAAAAACACCTCTCCCCGGCGTTTGTTTAACGTAAGGAGAGGTGAATCAGGCGGGGAGCGCTTAGCGTGCAGCCTCGTAAATACGGCGGCTGACGTCCAGGGTGATATCCTGATGTTCGCCCAGTTTAGTCATGCCGTGCTCTTCCAGTTTCGCCAGCAGCGCCGGGATGGAGCTACCGTCGAGACCGTAATCGGAAAGGCGGGTCGGCACGCCCATCTGCTCGAAGAACTGACGCGTTGCGGCGATGGCGGCATCGATACGTTGGTCGTCAGAGCCTTCGGTAATATTCCACACGCGCTCGGCATACTGCAGCAGCTTCTCGCGCTTGGCATCGCGTTTCTCATTCCACAGCGCCGGCAGCACGATAGCCAGCGTCTGGGCGTGATCCAGGCCGTGCATCGCCGTCAGCTCGTGGCCGAGCATATGCGTCGCCCAGTCCTGTGGCACGCCTGCGCCGATCAGGCCGTTCAGCGCCTGCGTCGCCGCCCACATAATGTTGGCGCGCACGTTATAGTTCTCCGGTTCCTGCAGGGCTTTCGGGCCATCCTCGATCAGGGTCAGGAGAATGCCTTCGGCGAAACGGTCCTGGATTTTGCCGTCTACCGGGTAGGTCACGTACTGCTCGACGGTATGGACGAAGGCGTCAACCACGCCGTTCGCGACCTGGCGCGGCGGCAGGGTATAGGTATAAACCGGATCGAGGATCGCGAACTGCGGCTGGACGTGCGAAGACATAAACGCGCGTTTGTCGCCGGTGGTTTTCCGCGATATGACCGCGCCTTTGTTGGATTCAGAACCGGTCGCCGGCAGAGTCAGTACCGAGCCCATTGGAATGGCGCTGGCAATTTTGCTGCCATAGGTTTCCAGAATTTCCCACGGATCGATATCCGCGTCGTAGTGGGCTGCTGCAGCGATAAACTTGGTGCCATCCAGCACCGAACCGCCGCCGACCGCCAGCAGGAAGGTCACTTTCTCTTCCCGGGCGAGTTTCACCGCATTCATCAGGGTTTCGTAAGACGGGTTCGGCTCGATGCCGCCAAATTCAAGGACATCCAGGCCATTCAGAGCGGTGAGGACCTGATCCAGGACGCCTGTTTTTTTGACGCTGCCGCCGCCGTAGGTGATCAGTACGCGGGCTTCCGCCGGGATCTGTTCACGCAGCTTTTCAATCGCGCCTTTGCCAAACAGAATGCGGGTTGGGGTATGCAGGTCGAAATTATTCATTGCTTAAGTCCTCCAAAGAGTAAAACCGTCGACAGGGACGATACCGCTGCCCGATGAAGGTTATTGTGGTCCTGGCGCCGTTGACCCTCAATGCACATTCCTGCCGATGTCTTGCCTATTTCTCCATATGGCTGGAGAATTTGTAGCGGCCTGCGCACAATGTACAGGTGAAGAAATATCGGGAGAGACGGTGGCAATGCAACACGCAGAGATATGTCGGACATTAACGGAGAAGATTAACCTGCTGAAAGATAAGCACGAAATGTTAAGTTCGTTGCTGCCTGACGTCCGTTTGCTGTACGGAACGCAACCGGGGCCCCGGACGCCGGTGATGTATCAGCCGGGGATCGTTTTTCTCTTTTCGGGCCATAAAATTGGTTATATCAATGAACGGACTTTTCGCTACGATACAAACGAATATTTACTGTTGACCGTGCCGCTACCTTTCGAGTGCGAAACCTTTGCCACCCCGGAGGTGCCCCTCGCCGGGATGCGCCTGAACGTCGATATCCTGCAACTGCAAGAGCTGCTGATGGATATTGGCGAAGATCCGCTGTTTCAGCCCGCGGTCGCCTCCAGCGGGATAAACTCCGCGGTACTCTCGGAGGATATTCTGTGCGCTGCCGAACGGCTGCTTGACGTGATGGAGCGGCCGTTGGACGCACGGATCCTTGGCAAGCAAATCGTCCGCGAAATTCTGTATTATGTGCTGACGGGGCCCTGCGGCGGCGCGCTGTTGGCGCTGGTCAGCCGGCAGACCCACTTCAGCCTGATAAGCCGCGTGCTCAAGCATATCGAAAGCCAGTACACCGAAAACCTCAGCGTCGATCGGCTGGCGGCGGAAGCGAATATGAGTGTGTCAGCGTTTCACCATAATTTTAAAGCGGTGACCAGCACATCTCCTTTGCAGTATCTGAAAAACTACCGTTTGCACAAAGCACGAATGCTGATGATCCATGACGGCATGAAGGCCAGCGCGGCGGCGATGCGCGTGGGATATGAAAGCCCTTCGCAGTTCAGCCGCGAGTTTAAGCGCTACTTCGGTTTGACGCCGGGAGAAGACGCCGCGCGTATTCGCACGATGCAGGGGATGTAATACCGGGAAAGGGCGGCCGGGCGGGCGCAGGCCCCCCGGCAGATAAGCGTCAGGCGCTGCAATATTTCTTTTTAATGACCACGAACAGCGTGCCGAGCAGGCCAGCCAGCAGCAGGGCAATCGGCAGGATCATCAGACAGGTCATCACCTGATCTTCATGGCGCTTCACAAACGGGATCATGCTCAGCGCATAGCCAAGACCCGTCACCACACAGACCCACAGCAGGGCGCTCAGCCAGTTGAAGAACTGGAAGCGGCGGTTCGGCAGGCCAGAAATCCCGGCCATGGTTGGCAGCAGGGTGCGGACAAACGCCAGAAAACGGCCCGCGAGCAGCGCCAGCAGGCCGTGGCGGTCAAACATGCAGGTGGCGCGCTGATGGTACTTATGCGGCAGATGCGCCAGCCAGCCTTTCACCGTTTGCGTATTGCCCAGCCAGCGCCCTTGCACATAGCTCAGCCAGCAGCCGAGGCTGGCGGCGGCGGTCAGAATGGCGATAGTGGGCACAAAGTCCATGACGCCTTTAGCAATCAGCGCGCCGGCGAGCAGCAGCAGGCTGTCTCCCGGTAAAAAGGAGGCTGGCAGCAGCCCGTTTTCCAGAAACAGGGTCGCGAACATAACCAGATATACAACGCCCACAACGTGAGGGTTCGCCAATGCGGCAAAATCATGTTGCCACAGCGCGGCGACAATCTCTTGAATGACAACCATGGACTTTCCTAAGTGGTACCGTATTGTTGACTAGTGTACTCCTGAAGAGGCCCGAGCACCTTGATCCCGGGCGCAACAAAAGCGGCCGCTTTGCTAAAAAGCGTCCGCTATTGTTGCCACTGACTGTCACTTTACACGATACGCGCGAAGCCCGCTGCTAAATCCGCCTGCAGATCGTCAACATTTTCGAGACCAATGTGCAGGCGGATCAGCGTGCCGCTGAAGTCGACTTCAGCATCCGGTCGAATATGGGCGATTTGCTCCGGCTGGTTGGCGAGAATCAGCGACTCAAAGCCGCCCCACGAATAGGCCATACTGAACAGGCTGAAATTGTCGAGATACTCCGCCAGTTCGGCATCATTGAGGCGCTTGCTGAGCACAAACGAGAATAGCCCGCTGCTGCCGGTGAAATCACGTTTCCAGAACTCATGACCTTTACTGCCGGGCAGGGCGGGGTGGTTTACCCGCGCCACCTGCGGGTGCTGCGCCAGCCACTCGGCGATGCGCAGGCTGCTTTCATGATGCTGACGCAGGCGCACGCCCAGGGTGCGCAGGCCGCGGCTGGTCATATAGGCAGTATCGGCGTCCAGCATTTGCCCCATCAGGTAGGCATTTTCACGCAGCTGCGGCCAGCAGCGCGCGTTCGCCACCGCGGTGCCCACCATGGCGTCGGAATGGCCGATCAGGTATTTGGTGCCTGCCTGAATGGAAATATCAATGCCAAAATCCAGGGCTTTAAACAGGATCCCCGCCGCCCAGGTGTTATCGATCATGATAATCGCTTCCGGGGCGACCTGACGCACGGCGGCGACTATCGCCGGCACATCGTGCACTTCCATGGTGATCGAGCCGGGCGATTCGAGGAACACCACGCGGGTCTCAGGGCGAACCAGACGGGCGATATCGGCGCCGATTAAGGGATCGAACCAGCTGGTGGTGACGCCGAGTTTGGCGAGAATTTTGGTACAAAAGTCCTGGCTTGGCTCATAGGCGGTATTGGTCATCAGCACATGGTCGCCTTGCTCGACAAACGCCAGGATAGTGTTAGCCACCGCCGCGGCGCCGCAGGGGAAGAGGGCGCAGCCGGCGCCGCCTTCCAGCTCGCACATCGCTTCCTGCAGCGAGAAATGGGTCAGGGTGCCGCGACGACCGTAGAACAGCTCGCCGTTGGCCCGATTGCGGGTGGCGTGCTTTTTGGCCTCGACGGTGTCGAAAACCAGCGATGACGCGCGCTGGATAACGCTGTTCACTGAGCCCTGGGTGTACTTTTTGCTCCGCCCGGCGTTGACCAGCGCGGTATCAAGATGTTTATCAGCCATGTTGACGAACCTGTTTTTATACGTCTGGACGTCTAAACTAACATGAATCTGCTTTTCTGTACCAGCGCACCGCCGATACAGGCGAAAATTTTACCCGGCCCGCGGTTAGCCGCTTTTTTACTGCGTAAGCGCAAGGAAAATAAACGTGATTTGCTGCACAGTGTAAATACTAATGAGAACCACTATCAATTCGATGTCGTTTTGATATTATTGTGCGCAGATTTTGTGATTTACGTCCTGGAGATACAGTGTGGGTAATAATTTGATGCAGGCGGATCTCTCCGTTTGGGGTATGTATCATCATGCCGATATTGTCGTTAAGGTGGTGATGATTGGCCTGATTCTGGCGTCGGTCGTCACATGGGCCATTTTCTTCGGTAAAGGGGCGGAAATCCTCGCCAGCAAGCGTCGCCTCAAACGTGAACAGCAGCAGCTGGCAGAAGCCCGCTCTCTCGATCAGGCCAGCGATATCGCCAGCGCCTTTGAGGCGAAAAGCCTCACCACCCAGCTTATCAATGAAGCGCAGAACGAACTCGAACTCTCTGCCGGTGCCGAAGACAATGAAGGCATCAAGGAACGAACCGGTTTTCGCCTTGAGCGCCGCGTTGCGGCGGTCGGTCGCCATATGGGGCGCGGTAACGGCTACCTGGCGACCATCGGCGCCATTTCCCCGTTTGTGGGCCTGTTTGGTACCGTCTGGGGCATCATGAACAGCTTTATCGGCATCGCCCAGACCCAGACCACCAATCTTGCGGTGGTAGCGCCGGGCATCGCAGAAGCGCTGCTGGCGACGGCCATCGGCCTGTTCGCCGCCATCCCGGCGGTGGTCATCTATAACATCTTCGCCCGCATGATCGGCAGCTACAAGGCCTCGCTCGGCGACGTCGCCGCTCAGGTACTCCTGCTGCAAAGCCGCGATCTGGACCTCAGCGCCAGCGGCGTGAAGCCGGTGCGCAGCGCGCAGAAATTACGGGTAGGTTGATCGGCTATGGCGATGCGTCTTAATGAAAACCTGGACGATAACGGCGAAATGCATGAGATCAACGTGACGCCGTTTATCGACGTCATGCTGGTTCTGCTGATTATCTTTATGGTGGCCGCGCCGCTGGCGACGGTCGACGTGAAGGTCAATCTGCCGGCCTCCTCCAGCCAGCCGCAACCGCGACCGGAAAAACCCATCTACCTGTCGGTGAAGGCGGATAAGAGCATGTTCCTCGGCAACGACCCGGTTACCGAAGCGAATATGATTAACGCCCTGGATAGCCTGACCGCCGGCAAAAAAGATACCACCGTCTTCTTCCGCGCGGATAAAACCGTCGATTACGAGACGATGATGAAAGTGATGGATACCCTGCATCAGGCGGGCTATCTCAAGATCGGGCTGGTGGGCGAAGAGACCGTCAAAGCGAAGTAACCTCCCCCTTTCCACTTTTCTCCTCAGGCTGGCCTTGCGCCAGCTTTTTTATAGGTGGCGCAATAACTTGTAAGACCAATCTTATAGATGTGTGACAACTTTCTCAGTTAACAGAAAACATAAACCCGATGCGAAAAATGACAATAGGATAGTTTTTATCCTCCCTCTAGAGTGAATACCACTTCATCTGAGAGGGATTATATTGTGAATCACGATAATAAACTGTCATTTGCGGAGAAGCTGGGATACGGCATGGGAGATGCAGCCTGCGGTATCGTCTACTCTTCGGTAACCATGTTTCTGACATGGTTTTATACGGATATTTACGGACTCTCCGCTGCCGCAGTCGGAGTGATGTTCCTGGTGACGCGGGTTCTGGATGCGATTACCGATCCGCTAACCGGCATTGTTGCAGACCGTGTAAAGACCCGCTGGGGCCATTTTCGCCCGTGGCTTATCTGGTTTGCCGTACCTTATGCCGTGCTGGCGGTAATGACCTTCACGACTCCGGAATTTGGCGCATCGGGTAAACTGGTTTATGCCTACCTGACCTACACCTTACTCATGCTGTGTTACACCTTTATCAATATTCCCTACTGCGCATTGGGCGGAGTCATTACGCGTGATGAGAAGGATCGCCTTTCAGCCCAGTCATATCGTTTTACGATCTCATCTCTGGCCGGTCTGATGGTTTCTGTCGCAACCCTGTTCCTGGTGGATTTTTTCGGTAAAGAAAATAAGCAGTTTGGTTTTCAGGCGACAATGGGAATCATGGGCGCGATCGCTATTGTAATGCTGGCTTTCTGCTTCTTCTCTACTAAAGAACGCGTGGCTCCAGCGGTTGAACAGCAGGGGAGCATACGCGAAGATCTCCGTCAGCTTCTGGCGAATGACCAGTGGCGTATTGTGGCGATAATCACTTTTTTCTCGAGTATGGCCGGGGTTATGCGCAGCGCCGCCACGCTCTATTATGCAACCTACCTGATGTTAGGCGGTGTGGAGTCCGCGGCGGGAACAGCCATGAAATCAGCATTTGTTTCCACCAGCGTCGTTGGCACGATTATCGGCAGCATCGCCGCCGGATGGCTGGCCAAGCGCTATCGCGCGGTCTCGCTGTTTAAAAATATCAACCTCCTGCTGGTTCTGGTTGGCGTCGTAATGTTCTTTGTGCCGCCGACCTGGCTGCCGGTGGTGTTCCCTTTATACTTTCTGGTCGGCTTCTTCCATCAGATGTACCAGCCGTTTAAATGGAACATGATGGCCAACGCCGCCGATTATGGCGAATGGAAGTTTGGTCGTCGCATCACGGGATTATCTTATTCCGGTAATCTGTTTGCTTTGAAAATGGGCATGGCGGTTGCTGGTGCCGCCGTAGGTTTTTCGCTTGGGCTATTTGGCTATCAGGCGGGCGTAACGGCGCAGACTCCGCTGGCGACAATGGGAATTGTTGGGCTGTTAACGCTCGGTCCATCACTATCTTACCTGCTTCTGTGGTGGCTGGCGCGTTTCTATAAGCTGGATGACAAAATGATGCAGACAATTCAGCGAGAGCTGTCCATGCGCCAGCAACAGGCGCATTCAGAGACGCAATTGCCGCTAAACGCCGTTCCGGAAAAGGCCTGAGGAGATGCGAAATATGACTCCTTCTGAATACCAGAATCCTATTTTATGCGCCGATTATTCCGACCCGGATATCGTGCGCGTAAGGGATGATTTCTTTATGGTCTCTTCCAGTTTTAACCATGTGCCCGCTTTACCGATCCTGCATTCAACGGACCTGGTTAACTGGACTATTATCAACCACGTTCTGGATGAACTGCCGCTACCGGGTTATGACCGGTATCAGCCGGGTAAGGGCGTATGGGCGCCATCGATTCGCTGGCACGATGGCAAGCTGTGGGTCTGCTTCAGCACCCCAGATGAAGGTATTTTTATCTGCCATACCGAGGACCCGTGGGGGAAATGGAGCGCTCCGCACTGCCTGCGTCAGGCCAGAGGGTGGATAGATCCCTGCCCGTTCTGGGACGACAATGGTCAGGCCTGGTTGGTACATGCTTTCGCCCATAGCCGCAGCGGCATTAAGCATAAACTGCAGTTGTTTGCGATGGCGCCGGACGCCAGCGAATTACTGGGCGAAGGGCAGATTATCTATGACGGCTGCTGCGATTTACCCACCCTTGAGGGGCCAAAGGTTTATCAACGCGCCGGTTGGTACTACATCTTTGCTCCTGCGGGCGGGGTAGAAAATGGCTGGCAGACGGTGCTGCGCGCGCGCCAGATGACGGGGCCCTGGGAAGCCAAAAACGTGCTTTTCCAGGGAAACACCTCGATAAATGGACCACATCAGGGCGGCTGGGTGGAGGGTGAGGAGGGCGAATGCTGGTTTGTTCATTTCCAGGACTTACACCTCTATGGCCGCGTGGTTCACCTCCAGCCGATGTCCTGGGGTAACGATGGCTGGCCGCGTATCGGTGAGCAGATTGGCAACTGCGGCGTCGGACAGCCGGTTTTACGTTGGCAGCGTCCTAAAGGGTTAACGCCTTCACCGGCATTGGCGCCGCAAACCAGCGACTATTTTGCGCAAGGCCAACCGGGAATACAGTGGCAGTGGCAGGCTAACCCCAGCCCTGAGTGGCTGCTGCCGGCGGAAGGCGAACTCCGATTACGCTGCACCCCATTATCCCAAGTCGATGGGCAGAGAGCGTTATACTGGGCGCCGCAGCTGTTGCTGCAGAAATTCCCGGCGCTAACTTTTAGCGCGAAAACAAGCGTAACGTTATATGCCGCTCAGGACGGTGATGCCGGAGGCCTGATCGTATACGGCGAACGCTACGCCGCTTTGCTGGTGGAGTTTGGGCAAGGGGGTTACCGGCTCGTGTGGCGACACGGTTGGATGAGCGATGCGGGCGTGGTGCGCGAAACTCGTCAGGTTCTTGCTGAGCTTAAGTGCGGCAAGTGTCAGCTGCAGGTGGCCGTAGGCGAAGGCGGCCTGTGTCAATTTTCCTGGCGAGCCGAGGAGGAGTGGCGGAAAGTTCCTCTTTGTTTTGCTGCCGGGAAGGGAAAATGGGTCGGCGCGAAATTTGGCCTGCTGGCTGCTTCAATGGTTGGCCTACAAAGCGAGGGCTATTCCGCTTTGCAGGACTTTGAGGTCATACTTTAAAGAAACCGTTTCTGGCCGCCTGCAGATGACGCGGGCGGCTGATGTTGCATAAGCGTTACCCTGTTGCGATATAATGGCGGCCGTTTATGTTAACTGACAGGATCTTATGGAACGCTTTCTGGAAAATGCTATGTACGCCTCGCGCTGGCTGCTGGCGCCGGTTTATTTTGGCCTCTCGCTCGGTCTGATTGCGCTGACCATCAAATTTTTTCAGGAGATCTTCCACATACTGCCGCATATTTTTAGCGTCAGTGAGTCGGATATGATTCTGACCCTGCTGTCGCTGGTGGATATGACCCTGGTGGGCGGTTTGCTGGTGATGGTGATGTTCTCCGGGTATGAAAATTTTGTCTCGCAGCTGGATATTAACGAGGGTAAAGAAAAACTCAGCTGGCTGGGCAAAATGGACGCGACGTCGCTGAAAAATAAGGTTGCCGCCTCCATCGTGGCGATCTCCTCTATTCACCTGCTGCGGGTGTTTATGGATGCGAAAAACGTCCCGGACAATAAGCTGATGTGGTACGTCATCATCCACCTGACCTTTGTGCTCTCGGCCTTTGTTATGGGCTACCTCGATCGTCTGACCAAAGTGAAACACTGATCCCTTCTCTCCCGGCGGCGTTAGCCGCTGGGCTTTTTTCTCCCCGTTTCTGCTTTTCTGTGCTGGCGTATGTCCGGGCTTCTGCTTTGCTTAAAGGGCGCTTAACAACGGAGGCAGGGTGATGACGCGATTAACGGCCAAAGATTTCCCGCAGCAGCTGCTCGAGTATTATGACTACTATGCCCACGGCAAAATCAGCAAACGCGAGTTTCTCCAGCTGGCGGGGAAATATACCGTCGGCGGGATGACCGCGCTGGCGCTGTTTAATCTGCTGAAGCCCGACTATGCCCTGGCAGAGCAGGTACCGTTCACCGACCCGGATATCCGCCCGGAGTATATTCATTATCCCTCTCCTGACGGTCACGGCGAAGTGCGGGCTTACCTGGTGACGCCGACAAAAATAGCCGACAAAGCGCCCGCTGTGGTGGTGGTGCATGAGAACCGCGGCCTGAACCCCTATATTGAAGATGTAGCCCGGCGGGTAGCGAAAGCGGGGTACATCGCGCTGGCGCCGGATGGCCTGAGCGCCGTCGGCGGCTATCCGGGGAATGATGATGAAGGCCGCGCCCTACAGCAGAAAGTCGATCCCGTGAAGCTGATGAATGATTTTTTTGCGGCGGTCGCGTTTATGGCGAACTATCCACAGGCGACGGGGAAGGTCGGTATCACCGGTTTTTGCTACGGCGGCGGCGTCAGCAACGCGGCGGCGGTGGCTATCCCGGAGCTGGCCTGCGCGGTGCCGTTTTACGGTCGCCAGCCGCCGCTGAAGGAGGTTGATAAAATTAAAGCACCGCTGCTGCTGCACTATGCCGGCCTCGATAGCGGCATTAATGAAGGCTGGCCTGCCTATGAACAGGCGTTGAAGGAACACCATAAAGTCTACGAGGCCTATTTCTATCAGGGCGTGAATCACGGCTTTCATAATGATTCCACGCCGCGCTACGATCGGGCTGCGGCTGACCTGGCCTGGCAACGTACGCTGGCGTGGTTTGAAAAGTATTTACGCTAGCGCAAACGCCATAAATAGCGCTACCGTTCGCTCAAAAAATCGCTATATAATTTATTATATAACGATTGGGAGGGCGCGATGGAAAATCATTTTGGAAAAGGCTTAATGGCGGGGCTACAGGCATCCCATGCTGACACCGCCGCGCATGCGGCGAATTTTTGCACCGACTATAAACGCGGGTTTGTGCTCGGCTACTCGCACCGCATGTTTGAAAAAACCGGCGACCGCCAGCTCAGCGCCTGGGAAGCGGGGATCCTCACCCGTCGCTATGGCCTGGACAGGGATATGGTGATGGATTTCTTCAAAGAAGGTGGGTCGGGTATGGCGATGCGCTATTTTCTGGCGGGCTATCGGCTGGAAAGCTAAACAGGACGGCTTCGCAGGCGGAACCGTCCTGTAGTGGGAACCCTTTCCCGTCAACGGGAAAGGGTGAAGACCTTACGCCTGGCGCTTATCTTCCGTTTGGGTGTCAAAGTCGCGGGCGTCATGGCGCTCATGCAGCTGCTCATTGAGCGGGCCGTTGGTGCGGTTGACGATGCGTCCGCGCTTGACGGCCGGGCGGTTGCCGACATCCTGCGCCCAGCGCAGCACGTTTTTATAGCTCCCGGCGTCGAGGAACTCCGCCGCGTTATAGACATTGCCCAGCACTACGTTGCCATACCACGGCCAGACAGCCATATCGGCGATGGTGTACTCCTCGCCGGCCACATAGCGACCGCGGGCGAGCTGTTTGTCCAGCACGTCGAGCTGGCGTTTGGCTTCCATCGTAAAGCGGTCGATCGCGTACTCGATCTTCACTGGCGCATAGTTATAGAAGTGGCCGAAGCCGCCGCCGAGGAACGGCGCCGCGCCCTGCAGCCAGAACAGCCAGTTGAGGGTTTCGGTGCGACCGGCAGGATCTTTCGGCAGGAAGAAACCAAATTTTTCCGCCAGATAGAGAAGAATGTTGCCGGACTCAAATACCCGGGTCGGCGGCGTGGTGGAATGGTCGCTGAGGGCCGGGATCTTCGAGTTCGGGTTGATCTCGACAAAGCCGCTGGAAAACTGATCCCCTTCGCCAATGCGTATCAGCCAGGCGTCGTACTCCGCGCCGCTGACGCCCAGCGCCAGCAGCTCCTCCAGCATGATCGTCACCTTCTGGCCGTTGGGCGTGCCGAGTGAGTATAGCTGGAGCGGATGGGTTCCCACCGGCAGGACGCGTTCATGAGTCGCGCCGGAAACGGGACGGTTGATGTTGGCGAACGCGCCGCCGCTGTTTTGCTTCCATTCCCACACTTTTGGTGGCTGGTAGTTTTGCTCTGACATGCTGGTTTGCCTTTTTCGTGGATGTACAAAAAGTGTAGCAGGTGACCTCAGGCCATAATCCGCGCGGCCCACACGCTGACATCATCGCCGCTGCCCAGATCCGGCTGCACCAGGCCGTTGACCATAAAGGTCGGCGAGACATGGATGCCGTTCTGACGGGCGTATTTACTGTGCCACTTGATCACGTCCTGCAGCTCCGGGCGGGCAAAGGCGGCCCCCAGCAGCACGTGACTGTAGCGTTCAATGCGCTCAATGATTTGCTGCGGCGTGGCGTTCATGTTCGGCCCGCTGCAGTGATCGGTAAACTCAAACTCTTCCCGATGGTCGGCCACGGCCTGCATCACCTTATGCGCCTGCTCTCTGCCGTGCGGCAGGGTGGACGCGGCGAGGATGCAGCGGACGATAACCCCGGAGAACAGATGCCACGGCTGCGACTGCAGGCGTATCTTGATGGTCACGTTATCGGCGCCGACCTCATCGAGCAGATCGTCGAGTTTATTAAACGCGCGGACAGAGTAGGGGCAGGTGGGCTCAAGGAACACCTCAAACGTCCGCGGGCCGTGTCCCCAGACCAGCGGTTGGGCATTCAGATGCGAGGGTGTGCTCATTGTCGACTCCTGATGTTGCGTTGTTTTTTTGTTATATCACCGATAACGATATCACTTTTGTTTCCGGCTGCAGGGTTATTTTCCTTAACGGCACGATTAGCGAAACGAATGAGTGGTATCATCGTTACACCTCTGTCTGGTAAGTGCCTGCGGCAGGATAAGAAGAGGGAGTTTTGTTTCGCCAACTGCCCGGGCTGCATTAATTTGAGGTCAGGCTAAATGAGCAAAGGATCGACAAGCAGTGACGCCCCGTTTGGGACATTGTTAGGCTATGCACCCGGTGGCGTAGCGATTTATTCATCGAATTACAGTAGCTTAAATCCGCAGGACTACCCGGATGACGCGACGTTTCGCAGCTACATCGGTAATGAGTATATGGGGCATAAATGGCAGTGCGTGGAGTTTGCGCGCCGCTTTCTGTTCCTGACCTATGGCTTTGTCTTCACCGATGTGGGGATGGCTTATGAAATCTTCTCCCTGCGTTTCCTGCGCGAAGTGGTCAATGACAATATTCTGCCGCTGCAGGCCTTCGCCAACGGCTCCCGCCGTCCGCCTATCGCTGGTTCGCTGCTGATCTGGCAGAAGGGGGGCGAGTTTAAGCACACCGGCCATGTGGCGGTGATCACCCAGCTTGTCGGCAATAAGGTGCGTATCGCCGAGCAGAACGTGATTCACTCGCCGCTGCCGCAGGGCCAGCAGTGGACCCGCGAGCTGACCCTCGAGGTCAACGACGGCCGGTACACCATCAAAGATACCTTTGCCGATACCGAAATTTTAGGCTGGATGATCCAGACCGCCGATACCGAACACAGCCTGCCGCAGCCGGTGCTGCCGGGTGAGGCGATGGCCATCAAAGGCGCGCGGCTGCCAAACAACGGCCAGTTTCGCGGTAAATGGCTGAACGAGAAAGACCCGCTGCAGAAAGCCTACGTGGCAGCCAACGGTCATTTCATCAACCAGGATCCCTATCAGTATTTCACCATCAGCGAAAGTGCCGAACAGGAGCTGATCAAAGCCACCAACGAGCTGCACCTGATGTATCTGCACGCCACCGATAAGGTGATGAAGGATGACAACCTGCTGGCGCTGTTCGATATTCCGAAAATTCTCTGGCCTCGTCTGCGCCTCTCGTGGCAGCGCCGCCGTCATCATATGATCACCGGGCGCATGGATTTTTGCATGGACGAGCGCGGGCTGAAGGTGTACGAGTACAATGCCGATTCCGCTTCCTGCCATACCGAAGGCGGGCTGATCCTCGAACAGTGGCTGAAGCAGGGCTACTACGGCACCGGCCACAATCCGGCGGAAGGTCTGCTCGATGAGCTGGCGGGGGCGTGGAAACACAGCCGGGCGCGGCCCTTCGTCCACATCATGCAGGACAAGGATCTGGAAGAGAACTACCACGCGCAGTTTATTCAGCGTTCGCTGACCCAGGCCGGTTTTGAGAGCAAAATTCTCTTTGGCCTTGATGAGCTGCGCTGGGACGCTGCCGGTCAGCTGATCGACGCCGACGGGCGGCTGGTCAACTGCGTCTGGAAAACCTGGGCATGGGAAACCGCCATTGAGCAGGTGCGTGAAGTCAGCGCCGAGGAGTACGCGGCGGTACCGATTCGTACCGGACATCCGCAGAATGAGGTGCGGCTGATTGACGTCCTGCTGCGTCCTGAAGTATTGGTATTCGAACCCCTGTGGACGGTGATCCCCGGCAACAAAGCCATTCTGCCGGTGCTGTGGTCGCTGTTCCCGCATCATCGCTATCTGCTGGATACCGATTTTGAGGTTAACGACGAGCTGGCGAAAACCGGCTATGCGGTGAAGCCTATTTCCGGGCGCTGCGGGAACAATATCGACCTGATCGGCCCTCAGGATGAACTTCTGGATAAGACCAGCGGCCAGTTTGTCGATCGCAAGAATATCTACCAGCAGCTGTGGTGCCTGCCGAAAGTGGACGGTAAGTACATTCAGGTGTGCACATTTACCGTCGGCGGTAACTACGGCGGTACCTGCCTGCGCGGCGATTCGTCGCTGGTGGTGAAAAAAGAGAGCGATATCGAGCCGTTAATCGTTTTGAAAGACAAAGCATGACGTACGAAACCCGGGTAGCGGCATACCCCTGTCCGGGTGACAACGTACTGAAAAGGATAGCCCCGGCATGGTAAGCGCTGCCGGGGAGCACCTGCAACAAAGCCAAGATAATTAACACAACAACAAGACAGAAAAGGAAAATAGTATGCACGATCGGCGTCTCGCCGCCCGCGCGGGTGAACTCAAGCCCTCCGCCGTCCGCGAACTTCTCAAGCACAGTAAACTGCCCGGCGTGATTTCGCTTGGCGGCGGCATTCCGGCCCCGGAACTGTTTGATACCGAAGGCCTGGAGCTGGCGGTGCAGAAGGTGATGAGCGAGCGTTTTAATGACGCATTCCAGTACGGTCTGACGGAAGGCTACCCGCCGCTGCGCCAGGCGGTGAGTGAAATTTGCCACTCCCGTGGCGTCGCCTGTTCAGCCGCCCAGGTCTATATCACCTCCGGCTCCCAGCAATCGCTGGATATCGTTACCCGTACGCTGCTCGATCCGGGCGATACTATCGTCGTTGAGCGTCCCACTTATCTGGCGGCGCTGCAGGTATTTCAGCTGGCGCAGGCCAATATTCTCAGCGTTGACACCGACGATGACGGGATGCTGGTGGAGCAGCTGGCCGACCTGCTGGAGACCACCCGCGTCAAAGCTGTTTACCTGGTGCCGACGTTCGGCAATCCCGGCGGCAAAACGCTGAGCGAGGCGCGTCGTCGCCGGCTGGTTGAGCTGGCGAAAAAATATGATTTCGTCATTCTGGAAGACGATCCCTACGGCGAAATTAGCTTTACTGACGCCGTTCGGCGCCCGCTCTATCAGCATGCTGTCGAGCTGGGCTGTGAAGATCAGGTGGTTTACACCTCGACCTTTTCGAAGATCCTCGCGCCGGGAATGCGCATCGGCTGGATCGTCATGCCGGACTGGCTGGCGCAGCAGACGGTGATTGTGAAGCAGGCGGCGGATCTGCATACCAATATGCTGTCGCAGGTGATCACTGCGGAATACCTCAGTCTGAACCGGCTGGATAACCAGATTGCGTTGATTCGCGAAGACTACCGCAAGAAGTGCGTGGCGCTGGCCGATGCGCTGGAAAGCCGCCTTGGCGAGCACCTGGAATTCAGCCGCCCGCAGGGGGGGATGTTCCTGTGGGCGCGTTTCCGCTATCCGTTCGATACCATGGAATGGATGAAGAAAACGCTGGAAAACGGCGTGGTGTACGTCCCGGGTGAAGCGTTCTATCACGATAAGCCGGATACCCGTACCCTGCGTCTTTCTTACTCCACGGTGTCAGAAGCCGGATTGCTGACGGCCGTTGAGCGGCTGGCGGCCTCCCTGTAACGTCTCTGCTGTGCGCCGCTTTTCGGCGGCGCGCAGCCCTGCGTGACGTTAACGTCCAGCGCAGGGTCAATCCGTTTCGGCGATCCGGTCATCGAGCCAGACCAGCATCAGCGCTGCGAGAAAAGCCAGCGCAAAGGTTCTAATAAACAACCACATAGACGTCCCTCGCGGGTTAATTATTTTGCTGATTCTACCGGAGAGCGATCGTTGCGGTCGGCGATGGAGATTTTAGTTCCGGCGGAATGGCTGGCGAGAGAGAAAAAGTCATCGGCATCAATATCGAAGTTAAGAATAATTTCCCTGTATTTTCCACCGTTAATTAACGCTTTGGCTTCTTTAACACTACTGGCAATAATGACAGGCATCAGTTTTATCTCATTTTGAAAACTGTGAAGCAAAATAAGAGTTAGTTCGTACCAGATCAACTACTTTTTATCGTATTCCGCCGCAGAAAAAACGTCGTACTGTGACGCGACGACGACCGGATATTTTGTGACAGCGATCCGGTCATCAACAGCACAATCTTATTCGACGCTGGCGATATGCTGCAATTTTGCCAACTCGTCAGGATGATTTCCCCTGTTGTTTTTCGCGCAATATCTCGCCGCAGCGCTGCTTGTCCTGACGCAGCGCCTGCTGTTCCTGCGGGCTGAGCTGGCGCCAGGTATCCAGCATCCGCTGCCCCAGCGCCGGAAGGTAATGGGTTTTATGCAGCGCGTAGTCAGAATTTCCCCCCTCGACGATATTCTGCATATCGTGGAGGAACTGGCGGCTGTCGTCATGATCGATTATGCAAAATACCGCCCGGTAGTAAGCTTCATCTTCCTCGGTGTAATGCGGGGTGAACCACCAGATCAGCAGCGCGATAAGCGCCAGTAGCGGGATAATTAAGGATAATTTTTTCAACATCAGTTTTTCGGCCGGAGACAATCAGCCGTCAGTGTACCTGCAACGACGGCCTGATGTAAGCGCCGGCCCCGGCGGGCCGGCACAGGCTAGTAGCCGACCGGGTAGATGCGGCCGGTCTGAACGCCTTCAATGCTGCGGCGATAGGCCTGCGCCACGGCGGCGGCGGGAACGCTGGGGAAGCCCGGGAAAAAGTCGCCGTAGGCTGCCAGCGACTCGCTGAGCACGGTGGGGCTGATGAGATTGATGCGGATCCCGCGCGGCAGCTCGCAGGCGGCGGCGCGGACAAAGCCTTCCAGACCGGCGTTGACCGTCGTGGCATTGACCCCCTGAGCAATGGGTTCCTGCGCGACGATACCGCTGACCAGGGTAATCGACCCGCCGTCGCGCAGAAAATGCTGGCCGACCAGCGCCAGGCGAATTTGCCCCAGCAGCTTGTCCTGCAGACCGAGGTTGAACTGGCTGTCGGTCATGGTGCTTAACGGCCCAAAGTGCAGATTGCCGGTGGTGGAGACGATGGCATCTACTTCACCCGTTTGGGCAAATAGCGCCTCGACGCTCTCCTGCGAGGTGATATCCACCTGATAATCTCCCCGGGTGCGGCCGACGCGGATAACCTCATGTCTCTGACTCAGTTCTTCGCTGACCGCGCGACCGATGGTGCCGCTGGCACCGATAACGATAATTTTCATGGCAGACTCCTGATGAGGTGAGAGGCTATTTTTTAATAAAAGTAATCTCGGATAAACTGGCTAAAAGTTAGAACATTACTAACCAGAGGTTAGCAATATGGACAAATTACGAGGGATGGAGACGTTTATTGCCGTGGTGGAGTGCGGCAGCTTTACCGGGGCGGCGTCGCGCCTGGGGCTGTCGGCGGTGATGGTTGGGAAATATATCGCCCAGTTGGAAAGCCAGCTGGCGACGCGTCTGCTGGAGCGTAACACCCGACGCCAGAGCCTCACCGACGCCGGGCGAGTCTATTTTGACGAAGCGAAACGGGTGATGGAGCAGGTCTCCATCGCCGAAAGCGCGGTCGAGCGGCTGCGGCTGGCGCCGGCCGGCACCCTGCGGGTGAGCGCTCCCACCTCGTTCGGCGCCAGCGTGATCGCGCCCCTGACCGCCACCTTCCTGCAGGCCTGGCCTGCGGTCCGGGTGGAACTGGATCTGACTAACCGGATGGTCGATCTGGTGGATGAGGGGTTCGATCTGGCGATCCGTATCGGCGAGATCCATCAGGAGGATCTGGTGGCTCGCTACCTGGCGCCGTATCGGATGGTGATCTGCGCCGCGCCGGCTTATCTGGCGCGTTACGGAACGCCCGGCAGGCCGGAAGATCTCGCCGATCATCTCTGTCTGTCCCATACGGTCTGGACCGCCCGCAACGAGTGGCGGCTGCCGGGCGTAGAGGGAGAAGTGCGCTGGAAACGCGATGCGGTTTTGCGCTGCAACGATGGCTACGCGCTGCGCCAGGCGGCGATCGCCGGGGCCGGGCTGCTGATGCAGCCGGAGGTACTGCTGGCCGATGCGCTGGCCAGCGGCAGCCTGGTTCGGGTGCTGGAGGCGTGGACTCCGCAGCCGCGGCCTGTGCATCTGCTCTGGCGCCAGGATCGTCGGCCCCTGCCGAAGCTGACGCAGTTTATCGCCCACCTTCAACAGGGAATGGCCGACGCGCTGACAACGACCCGCGCGTCGGAATAATCACTCCCTCCGCAGCGCCTGCTGCCAGTCGGCAATCAGATCGTGAGGATCTTCGATCCCCACCGACAGGCGGATCAGCTGCGGTGTGATACCGTTCGCCAGGCGTTTCTCCAGCGGGATCGAGGCATGGGTCATGCTGAAGGGCTGGCTCACCAGACTCTCCACGCCGCCCAGGCTCTCCGCAAGCGTAAACCAGCGCAGCTTGCTGATGATGCGCTCGGCGTAACCTTCATCGCCCTTCACCACCACCGAAATCATGCCGCCGGGCAGGGCCATTTGCTGGCGCGCCAGCTGATGATGCGGGTGCGAGGCCAGCCAGGGAAACCAGACTCGCTCCACTTCCGGCTGCTGTTCCAGCCATTCGGCGAGCTGCAGCGCGTTCGCGCTGTGGCGCTCCATCCGCAGCGCCAGGGTACGGATGCCGCGCAGCGTCAGGAAGCTGCTGAACGGGTCAAGCACGCCGCCTACCGCATTCTGCAGATAGCCAAGCTTTTCCGCGAGCTCGGAGTTATCGCCAACCACCGCCAGGCCGGCGACGACATCGGAATGGCCGTTGAGGTACTTGGTCGCGGAGTGCACCACAATATCAAACTCATGCTCCAGCGGGCGATGGATCGCCGGCGAAGCGAAGGTGTTATCGGCGACGCTGATCAGGTTATGGCGGCGCGCGATGGCGGCGATGGCGCTGAGATCCGCGAGCTTCAGCAGCGGGTTGGTGGGCGTTTCCACCCAGATCATGCGGGTGTCGGGGCGGATCGCCGCTTCAATTCCCGCCAGGTCGTCGGGTTTCACCCAGCTCACCTGCAGACCAGCGCTACGGCGGCGAACGTTTTCCAGCAGGCGGTAAGTGCCGCCATACACATCATCGACCGCCACCAGGTGACTGTCCTTATCCAGCAGCTCCAGCACGGTGGAGATGGCGGCCAGCCCTGAGGCGAACGCGTAGCCGCGCGTGCCGTTTTCCAGGTCGGCGATCGCCGTCTCCAGCGCGTGGCGGGTGGGATTCCCGCTGCGGGAATATTCATAACCGGTATGCTGCCCCGGCGCTGGCTGAGCAAAAGTGGAGGTGGCATAAATCGGCGGCATCACTGCGCCGTGGCTGTCGGTGAAGGTTCCGCTATGTACACTCAGGGTGTGGATAGATGACATAAAAAATTCCTTATTGTGCGACTCGGTTACGCCAGGCGGTCAATACATCGCTGCGGGTGACCAGGCCAAGAAAACGCGTGTTGTCAGCGATCACCGCCACCAGACCGCGATCGAGAATGGCCTGCAGTTCACTCTCTGGCGCACGCTTATCGAGAGTTTCAACATGGCGGCTCATCGCTTCGCTGACCGGCAGGGAGAAGCGTTGGCGATCGCCCTGTACGTGGCGGATCAAATCCCACTCATCGACGATGCCGACCACGCGGCCATCCTCCAGTACCGGCAGCTGGGAGATGTCATACAGCCGCATGCGGGTAAAGACCGCGGCCAGGGTGTCGTCCGGCGCGGCCGTGACGGTAGCGCCTTCGTCATGGCGCAGGGCGATAAAATCACTGAGATCGCCCTGTTCGGGGCGGGCGATCAGTCCTTGCTGGCGCATCCAGTCGTCGTTGAACATTTTGGACAGGTATTTATTGCCGCTGTCGCAGGCGAAGGTCACCACCCGCTTCGGACGGCTTTGCGCCCGGCAGTAGCGCAGCGCGGCGCTGAGTAGGGTGCCGGTGGAAGAGCCGGCCAGCACGCCCTCAACCTGCAGCAGCTGGCGCGCGGTGTGGAACGCTTCGCGGTCGCTGACGCGATACGCGGTATGTACCCCCTCCAGCCTGGCCAGCGGCGGGATAAAATCTTCGCCGATCCCTTCGACCAGCCAGGATCCCGTTTCGCCGTAGCGTCCGGTATCGACCTGATCGGCAAGGATCGAACCCGCCGGATCGGCGAGAATAAATTCCGTTTTCGGCGAGTGCTCAGCAAACCAGGCCTGAAGCCCACCCAGCGTGCCGCCGGAGCCGACGCCGACGACGATGGCGTCGATGTCGCCCTCCAGCTGCTGATAAAGCTCCGGCGCAGTGGAGGTGGCATGGGCCAGCGGATTGGCGTCGTTATTAAACTGGTCGATATAAAAGGCGCCCGGCGTTTCATCGGCAAGGCGGCGGGCATAATCCTGGTAGTAGGCCGGGTGGCCTTTATTGACGTCGGAGCGGGTGAGCAGCACCGTCGCGCCCAGCGCCCGCAGGTGAAAGATTTTCTCGCGGCTCATTTTGTCCGGCACCACCAGGATCAGGCGGTAATTTTTCTGCGCCGCAATCAGCGCCAGACCGAGGCCGGTATTGCCGGCGGTGGCTTCGATAATCGTTCCCCCGGGCGCCAGTTTTCCCTGGCGCTCGGCTTCATTAATCATCGACAGCGCAACCCGATCTTTAATTGACCCGCCGGGGTTCTGATTTTCCAGTTTTAAAAACAGACTGCAGGGCCCGGTATCCAGTTTGTGCAACTGGAGCAGGGGAGTATGACCGATCAGGTCGCTCACGGAATGAAACAGTGACATAACCATTTACCCACTCGTTTAAGATATTTTTGCATACTAGAACTGTGAAAACGGTTATTTAAAGAATATTTCTCTGCCATTTAGCGCAAAATGGAATATAAGATGCTATTTGGCCATCTGGAGGGAAAGCAGGGCAGCCACCTGGGCGGATCGATTTCCAGAAAAGGGCGTTTCTAGCCGCTTTTAGCGGGAAAATGGCGATTTTAATCAGTGCGTTATCTGATATCTGAAAATGTATTTGCGAAAAGATTCTATGGGGAATAGGCCTGCGCTTGCCGTTAAGTGGCAGCGGGCTGGCCAGGAGAAAAGCGCAGCAGGGAAATCACGGGTTAGCGTTGTTCGATGGAGAGTCCGTATGCAGAAAAGCAAAAACCCGCCTTTTGGGCGGGTTCTTTAAATAGTGGTGCCCGGACTCGGAATCGAACCAAGGACACGGGGATTTTCAATCCCCTGCTCTACCGACTGAGCTATCCGGGCAACGGGGCGCATTAAACCGTAATCGCCGCGCCTCGTCAACGAAATTTATCTGTTTTGCAGCAGACTGAACAATCTATCACCACATTGCGCTAAAAGCACGCGTTTTCAGGCAAAAAACAGCGTCCAGGCCGCGGAAATTGGCATCGCCAGCACCAGCGCAGGCAGCATATTCACTACGGCAAACATTTTTATCCCGCAGATGCGCAGCCCGGTGGCCACCAGCAGCATGCCGCCGACGGCGCTGAAATCCGCCAGCATCATCGGTGTGGTAGGCGGCATAATGAGCGCCGCGCAGGCTGCAAGAGTCAGCTGGATAAGCAGCATCGGTACGCTGATGGCGGCGACGGCAATGCCCAGGGTGCAGGCGAAGATGGTGGCGGTGAAAAAGTCGAGAAACGCTTTGGCAATCAGAATGCTGGCGTCGCCGGTCATCCCTTCGCGCATGGCGCCGAAGACGCCGGTGCCGCTGGCGCAGAACAGGACGATAATCGCCACATAGCTCTGAATATAAGACTCATGAGCCGAAGCCTTTTTCTTGCCTTTCGCTGACATCAACTGCTGGAGTTTACTGACCAGCGTATTGATGCCTTTTTCCATATTGCATATTTCGCCGAGCAGCGTCCCCACCAGGGTCGACAGCACCATCACCGGCAGATTGGCGCACTTAATGACCAGTAAAATGCCGATGCCCAATGACGCCAGGCCAAAAATAGAGGTCATTGCGGTGCGGATCCGTTCCGGCAACCGTTGGCTGAGTAAGGCGCCCAGCACACCGCCGACCAGCACCGCGCTGGCGTTAATAAAAGGTCCTGTAACCACGCTGACTCCTGTTAAAAATCCCTGATAACCGCATTATTATGGCGTTAACTTACCGGGAAAGCTTGTGTATCCGTGATATAAGTGCATACGGTTTTCATCTTGCGCCTGTTCGGGAAAGGTGCCATGATTGCGCGAATTTTCTCCTCCCTGATATGAGGCCGCCGATGACGACACAGCCATTATCTCGCCAGCGACGCCGCGCCCAGATGCGCGGGCTGCCTCATCTTGCTACGCTTACCCCTCTGTTCACCATGCGGTGAAGGACACGTATGCTCACTGTAGGGCAACAGTAAGATCGGACGCGTCTGCTTTTACTGATGTCCGGCGGTCGGAGCTGAATCCGTCAGACCCGGACACATCGTTGGGCAAGGTCTCCCTTGTCTGAGATTTTTACACTCCCGATACGGGCATTTGCGCTTATGAAATCCATGCACATTGCCGCCAGCTGCGAGCTGGTCACCCGCTTGTCCACCCACCGTCGCGTTGTGGCGCTGGACAGTACCGATTTTACCGATGTGGCGGCAGTCGTCATCTCCGTGGCCGACAGTCGCAGCGGCATCCTTACTCTCCTCAGGCGTAGCGGATTTAACCTGCCGGTCTACCTGCTGAGTGAGACGGCGGTCGACAAGCCGGAGGGGGTGCAGGCGGTGATCGCCGGTAAAGATCAGGAGTGGCTGGAGCTGGAGGCGGCGGCCTGTGATTATGAAGCGCGTCTGCTGCCGCCGTTTTTCAATACCCTGACCCAGTACGTCGAGATGGATAACAGCACCTTTGCCTGTCCGGGGCATCAGCACGGGGCGTTTTTCAAAAAGCACCCTGCAGGCCGTCAGTTCTATGACTTTTTTGGCGAAAATGTCTTTCGCGCCGACATGTGCAACGCCGATGTGAAATTAGGCGATCTGCTGATCCACGAAGGATCGGCCAAGCACGCGCAGAAGTTCGCTGCGAAGGTGTTCAACGCGGATAAAACCTACTTCGTCCTCAATGGCACCTCGGCGGCCAACAAAGTCGTGACCAACGCGCTATTGACCCGCGGCGATCTGGTGCTGTTCGATCGCAACAACCACAAGTCAAACCATCACGGGGCGCTGATCCAGGCGGGAGCGACGCCTGTCTATCTGGAAGCTGCGCGCAATCCGTTCGGCTTTATCGGCGGCATTGACGAGCGCTGCTTTGATGAGCATTACCTGCGGGATCTCATCCGCGAAGCGTCGCCAGAGAAAGCCACGGCCTCTCGCCCGTTTCGTCTGGCGGTGATCCAGCTCGGAACCTATGACGGCACGGTCTATAACGCCCGCCAGGTGGTGGATAAGATCGGCCACCTCTGCGATTACATCTTGTTCGACTCGGCGTGGGTGGGCTATGAGCAGTTTATCCCAATGATGGCCGACTGCTCGCCGCTGCTGCTGGAGCTGACCCCCGACGATCCGGGTATTTTTGTCACCCAGTCCGTGCACAAGCAGCAGGCCGGCTTCTCACAGACGTCGCAGATCCATAAAAAGGATAACCATCTGCGCGGCCAGGCGCGCTTCTGTCCGCACAAGCGGCTGAATAACGCCTTTATGCTGCATGCTTCCACCAGCCCGTTCTATCCGCTGTTCGCCGCACTGGACGTCAACGCTAAAATCCATGAAGGTGAGAGCGGCCGTCGCCTGTGGGCCGAGTGTGTGGCGCTGGGCATTGAGGCGCGCAAAGCGATCATCGCCAACTGCAAGATGATCCAGCCCTTTATTCCGCCGATGGTGGCGGGGCGCCCGTGGCAGGATCACCCGACCGAGGCGATCGCCCGGGAGCGCCGCTTCTTCAGCTTCGAGCCGGGCGCGCGCTGGCATGGTTTTGAGGGCTATGCGGACGACCAGTATTTTGTCGACCCGTGCAAGCTGCTGCTGACCACCCCGGGCATCGACGCGGAGAGTGGGGAGTACAGTGAGTTCGGCATTCCGGCGACTATTCTGGCGCATTATCTGCGTGAAAACGGCATCGTGCCGGAGAAGTGCGATCTCAACTCGATTCTGTTCCTGCTGACGCCGGCGGAAAGTGCCGAAAAAATGGCGCAGCTGGTAGCGATGCTCGGGCAGTTTGAACAGCATATTGAAGCGGATACGCCGCTGGCCGATGTGTTGCCGACCATCTATAACAAATATCCGGTGCGTTATCGCGACTATACCCTGCGCGAGCTGTGCCAGGAGATGCACGATCTGTACGTTAGCTTTGACGTGAAGAGCCTGCAAAAAGAGATGTTCCGTAAACGGAGCTTCCCAAGGGTGGTGATGAATCCCCAGGATGCCAACCACGAGTTTATTCGCGGCAACGTTGAGCTGGTGCGTCTGAGCGAGGCGGAAGGCCGCGTCGCGGCGGAGGGGGCGCTGCCGTATCCGCCGGGCGTGCTGTGCGTGGTGCCCGGCGAGGTCTGGGGCGGCGCCGTGCTGCGCTATTTCCTCGCGCTGGAGGAGGGAGTCAATATGCTGCCTGGCTTCTCGCCGGAGCTGCAGGGGGTTTACAGCGAGACGGATCCGGACGGCATTAAGCGGCTGTATGGCTACGTGCTGAAGGGATAAAAAAACGCCCCGCCGAACAGGCGGGGCGTTTTACTTTTGCCGATCACACGCTCTGCTGGGCGGCGGTCGGTTGTCTGACGTGTTTGTATTTGAACAGCGCCACGAAGGCAAAGGCCAGCACCAGCGAATAGCCGGCGAAAATCAGCCACACGCTCTGCCAGTCAGTGATCCCCTCGACGGTAAAGTGTTCGACGACTTTGCCGCTCACCATCCCGCCGAGAATACAGCCGAAGCCGTTGGTCATCATCAGGAACATCCCCTGAGCGCTGGCGCGGATTTCCGGGCGCACCTCTTTCTCAACGAACACCGAACCGGAGATGTTAAAGAAGTCGAAGGCGCAGCCGTAGACGATCATCGACAGCACCAGCAGTACAGTGCCGAACGGCGTCGGGTCGCCAAAGGCGAACAGGCCGAAGCGCAGCATCCACGCCACAATACTGATAAGCATCACGTTCTTAATGCCGTAGCGGCTAAGGAAGAATGGGATGGTCAGGATAAACAGCGTTTCGGAAATCTGCGAAATCGACATCAGCACTGACGCGTGCTCGACGATAAAGCTGCCGGCAAACAGCGGATCTTTATCGAAGCTGTGCAGGAAGGTGTTACCGAACATGTTAGTGATTTGCAGCTCGGCGCCGAGCATCATCGAGAAGATAAAGAAGATAGCCATACGCTTGTTTTTAAACAGCGCAAAAGCGTTCAGGCCGAGCATCTCCGTCCAGCTTTGATTGCGCTGGGCGTTGGCGACCGGAATATGCGGCAGCGTCAGGGTGAACAGAGTCAGCAGGACCGACAGCGTCGCGCCAATGTACAGCTGCATATGGCTCAGTTCAAAGCCGGAGAAGCTCACGCCCCACATGGCGAGGATAAAGCCGATGGTGCCCCAGATACGAATTGGCGGGAAATCGGTGACAATATCCAGCCCCGCCGACTGCAGGCGGTAGTAGGAGATGGTATTGATCAAGCCAAGCGTCGGCATATAGGCCAGCGAGTTAAGCAGGATCACGAGGAACATCTCGCCCGGCGTGGTGACCTGCGCCGCGAGGTACAGCGTTAACGCGCCGACCAGGTGGCAGATGGCGTATACCCATTTGGCGCTGATCCACTTATCGGCGACGATGCCGAGTAGCGTCGGCATCAACACCGCGGCGATACCGAGCGAGCTATACACTGCGCCGATTGCCGCGCCGTCAAACTTCAGCGTGACAAACATGTACGAGCCAAGCGTGGTGAGCCAGCTCCCCCAAAGGCAGAACTGCAGGAACGACAGTATTTTGAGCTGCAGCTTAAGATTCATGTAGTTATCCTCACGAATGTGGGCTTGTTATGATTTTAAAATAACATTAATCCCGTTATTTTGATGCGATTCTATCATTCACTAGCTTAATGCTTCTGTTAACTGCCGCAGAAAACCGAAAGATATTACAGAGTATGGCGGAGAATAAGCGCGGCCTCAGCGCGGGGCTGAGGCCGGAGTCGGGAGGAGGGCTATTTACGGCGGTAGCTTTTCTGCGCCGTATTAACTTTGTACAGATAGCGGCGCGATTCCGCCGACGGATGGCGGGTGGTCAGCGTCTGGTAGACGTCCCCTGGCGCCATGCTGTTGATAATATTGGCCGCCTGCACTTTATCGCTGGAGAAGACCCGCAGTACGCTGCCGGCGCCGCCGTTATAGGCAGTGATCACCGCGTAGCGACGCGAGGTGGGGTTATCGATGCCGGCGAGGTAAACATTGTTCAGCATCGCCAGGTAGGCGGTACCGGTGTCGATGTTATTCGCCGGGTCAAACAGATAGCTGCGGCTTGGCAGGCCGGATTTACCCTGGGAGCGGAAGACGTCTCTGCCGGCGCTGTGCTGGACCACCTGCATCAGCCCCATGGCGTCGGCATGGCTGACCGCATAGGGGTTAAAGGAGGATTCGGTCTGCATAATCGCGAGGATCAGCGACTCATCAACCCCATACTTACGCGAGGCCTGACGCACCATGCCGAGGTATTTATGCGCACGTTTGTCGAGGTGGTTCGGCACCAGGTTAATGGTGATGCTGTAGACCACGCGCAGGCCGTTGTTGCGGCTCTTCAGACGGGTTTGCAGCAGATAGTCGGCAAAGCGCGCGGCGCGCCACTCCCAGCGAATCGACGCCCCGGTGTTATCCACCACCTGGCCATAGAGGAACGGCTCTTTGGAGATCTGGATGTCATCGACATCGGAATAGAGGTCAATGGAGTTGGGGTCATCGCCCATCAACAGGGTTTTGATGATCGCCTGGCGCAGTCGTCCGCGAGGGTCGGTGCCGGCAATGGTCTCGACGGTGATCGTCCCTTCATCGAAGTTGATGTGGCTGCGGGTTTGATACTGGTCGGTGTACTTGACGTAGTCCTTTGGCCCGGCGAGCAGGACTTCGTTGTACCCCCAAATGTTCTCGATGTTGTGGGCGAACTGGCCCATCAAAATATCGAATCCGTTCGTGTCCTTGACCCAGGCCTCGTTGTATTCGGCGCCTTTTTTATTGGAGCTGGAACACGAAACGAGCAACGGCGCAATCAGCGCGAGCGCTAAGTATTTTTTCATCATTCCGGGCGTGCGTGTTGTGTTTGTTTTTTTAAAGGCCGCAGGGCCCTTACTGTTTTTCCGGCGGCGTGTAGCCTTCGATGTGCACGTCTTTCCCTTCAAACAGGAACTGCACCATCTCCTGCTCAAGCAGTTTGCGGTGCTCCGGGTTCATCATGCTGAGCTTTTTCTCGTTGATCAGCATGGTCTGCTTGTGCTGCCACTGCGCCCAGGCTTCTTTGGAGATTTCGTTGTAAATACGCTTTCCGAGCTCGCCCGGATACAGCTGGAAATCCTGGCCGTCCGCTTCACGCTGCAGGAAGGTACAAAAAATGGTTCTGCTCATAATTAATCCTCTTTGATAGCCGAAAAATTTATACCGGCGCTCCGGCTTTTAGCTGTTGCAACAAGCGCTCCACGGGGGCCGCCAGACCGACCGACGGCGGCTGCGCTAAGTTATACCAGAGTGCGTTGCCTTCATCCATGCATGCGCCAGATGAGTGCACTGTAAGCCACATCGGCACAATATCCAGGTGGAAATGGCTGAAAGTGTGGCGAAAAGCGGTTAATTGCGTCAGATTATCGGCCTTTATCTGGCGCTGCGCCAGCCACTCGCGTAGCTCCGCTTCGTCTGCAAACTGCGGAAAACAGAACAACCCGCCCCACAGACCCACCGGCGGACGCTGGGAAAGAAACACCTCGTCGCCGTGCTGCATCAGCAGGAAGTAGCCGGTGCGTTCCGGGAGGGTCTGCTTCGGTTTTTTGCCCGGGTATTCCGCCCATGAATGGTTCGCGTAGGCCACGCAGCCGTTGCTCAGCGGACACAGCTCGCACTTCGGCTTCGAGCGGGTGCAAACCATTGCCCCGAGATCCATCATCGCCTGGTTGAAGCGCTCGACGCCCTCTGCCGGGGTGACCTCTTCGCTGATGTCCCACAGCCGTTTTTCCACCTCTTTTTTCCCCGGCCAGCCGCTGACAGCATAGCAGCGGGCGAGCACGCGCTTCACGTTGCCGTCGAGAATCGGATAATGCTGACCGAGCGAAAGGGATAAAATCGCCCCCGCCGTTGAGCGCCCGACGCCGGGTAGCGCCGCCACTTCGTCAAAGGTCCGGGGGAATTCCCCGCCGTGCAGTGTGGCGACTTGCTGCGCGGCTTTATGTAAGTTGCGCGCCCGCGCGTAGTAGCCCAGACCGGTCCACAGATGCAGCACTTCATCCAGCGGCGCGTTGGCGAGATCCACCACCGTGGGGAAACGCGCCATAAAGCGTTCAAAATAGGGGATTACCGTGGTCACCTGGGTTTGTTGCAACATCACTTCGGAGAGCCATACTTTGTAGGGCGTCTTGGCGATTTGCCAGGGCAGGGTTTTACGCCCGTATTTGTCGTACCAGTCCAGAACCTGGGCTGAAAATTGCGTGGCGAGAAAAGTCAAAGCTACGGCTCCGGGATCGCGATTACAGGGGGGCAGATTGCAGCATAAGGGCGAGTGGCTGTAAACCCTTGCATCCGCCGGGTAACTTTGGATAATGCCCGTTTTCCGAACACATTCACAAGCAGACCAAACTTTTATGAAAAACGACGTCATCTCTCCGGAATTCGATGAAAACGGTCGCCCGCTACGCCGTATTCGTAGCTTCGTCCGTCGCCAGGGCCGCCTGACGAAAGGGCAGCAGCATGCGCTGGATAACATTTGGCCGGTGATGGGCGTTGAATTCAACGATGCGCCGCTCGATTTCGCCGCCCTGTTTGGCCGTGACGCGCCGGTCACCTTAGAAATTGGCTTCGGGATGGGCGCCTCGCTGGTGGCGATGGCGAAAGCCAAACCGGAACAGAATTTCCTCGGCATTGAAGTACACTCCCCGGGCGTTGGCGCTTGTCTGGCTTCCGCGGAAGAAGAAGGCGTACAAAACCTGCGCGTAATGTGTCACGATGCGGTGGAAGTGCTGCATACCATGATCCCGGATAACTCGCTGAATATGGTGCAACTGTTTTTCCCTGATCCGTGGCATAAAGCGCGTCATAATAAACGTCGTATCGTGCAGCCGCCTTTCGCTGAGCTGGTGAAAAGCAAGTTGAAGCTCGGCGGCGTCTTCCATATGGCGACCGACTGGGAAGCTTATGCCGTGCATATGCTGGAAGTCATGTCCTCGCTGGAAGGCTATCGTAACCAGTCGGCAAGCAACGATTACGTACCGCGCCCGGAATCGCGCCCGGTAACCAAATTTGAACAGCGTGGCCATCGTCTCGGCCACGGCGTATGGGACTTAATGTTCGAGAGGGTGAAATAATGGCCAAGAATCGTAGCCGTCGTCTGCGTAAAAAAATGCATATCGATGAGTTTCAGGAGTTAGGCTTCTCCGTCGCCTGGCGTTTCCCGGAAGGGACCAGCGAAGAGCAGATCGACCAGACGGTCAACGATCTGATCGAAGAGGTGATAGAGCCGAACAAGCTGGCCTTCGACGGCAGCGGTTATCTCTCCTGGGAAGGGCTCATCTGCATGCAGGAGATTGGTAAGTGCACTGAAGAGCATCAGGCTATCGTACGCAAATGGCTGGAAGCGCGTAAGTTAGAGGATGTGCGCACCAGCGAACTTTTTGACGTCTGGTGGGACTAAGTTTGACAAGGGTCGGCAATTGCCGGCCCGTTTTGTCTTAAGGGAGTTTTATGATGCGTAAAACGCTGCTGGCGGTGGCGCTCTCCGTCACCGCTTTGTCTGCCCATGCGGACTACCAGTGTAGCGTCACGCCGCGTGACGATGTGATCCTCAGCCCGCAGCAGGTGCAGGTGAAAGGGGAAAACGGCGATCTGGTGATAAAGCCGGACGGCAATCTGACCTTTAACGGCAAGGCCTATGCGCTCAGCGCCGCCCAGCGCGAACAGGCGCAGGATTATCAGGCCAGCCTGCGCAGCAGCCTGCCGTGGATTGACGAAGGCGCGCGTTCGCGAGTCGAAAAAAGCCGCAAGGCGCTGGATAAAATCATTACCGAACAGGTTGGCGCCAACAGCAGCATGCACGGTCGCCTGACCAAACTGGACGCGCAGCTGAAAGAACAGATGAACCGCATTATCGAACGTCGCAGCGATGGCCTGACTTTCCACTATAAAGCTATCGACCAGGTACGCGCCGATGGCCAGCAGCTGGTGAATCAGGCGATGGGCGGCATTCTGCAGGACAGCATTAACGAGATGGGGGCGAAAGCGGTGCTCAAAGGCGGCGGTAATCCGCTACAGGGCATTCTCGGCAGCCTCGGCGGCCTGCAAACGGCGATTCAGGAGGAATGGAAAAACCAGGAGGCCGATTTCCAGCAGTTCGGCAAAGATGTTTGCAGCCGGGTGGTATCGCTGGAGGACAGCCGCAAAGCGCTGGTTGGCTCGCTGAAATAATGCCATGGCGGTCCGCTTCCCGGCAGGACCGCCGCTGCGTTTACTCGTTCAGAAACAACTCAAGCAGGGAATTCAGGAACAGCTTACCGTGCTCGGTAATCTGCCAGTTCTGCTCGTCTTCCTGCAGGTAGCCCTGGGCTATCGCCGCGTCCAGCTGCGGGCGGATCGCCGCTTCCTCAAGTCCGGTATAGCGGCTAAATTCAGCGCGCGGCGCGGCCTCCAGCAGGCGAAAACGGTTCATAAAGAACTCAAACGGTTTATCCGCTTCTTCCACATCATGCTGACGCTCAAGGTAACGGCCTTCCATATACCCGCGCGGGTGGCGGGTTTTGGCGGTCCGCAGAATGCGTCCGTCAGGGAAGGTGATCTTGCCGTGCGCGCCGCAGCCGATGCCGAGGTAGTCGCCAAAGCGCCAGTAGTTGAGATTATGCTGACACTGGAAGCCTGGCTTAGCATAGGCGGACGTCTCGTACTGCTGATAGCCGGCGGCGCTCAGCAGCTGATGCCCCTGCTCGAAAATATCCCATAGCGCGTCGTCATCCGGCAGCACCGGCGGCCGGGAGCCGAACAAGGTGTTCGGCTCAATGGTCAGCTGGTACCACGACAGGTGCGGCGGGTTGAGGGCAATCGCCTGACGCAGATCGTCCAGCGCCTCCTCCAGCGACTGGTCCGGCAGACCGTGCATCAGGTCGAGGTTGAAGCTGCGCAAGCCGAGGCCGCTGGCGAGACGTGCTGCGCGCTTGGCCTCCTCCGGGCCGTGGATCCGCCCCAGGCGCTGCAGCTTCGGTTCGCTAAAGCTTTGTACGCCGATGGAGATGCGGTTCACCCCGGCGCGCTGATAATCAACGAAGCGATCGGCCTCCACGGTACCCGGGTTGGCTTCCATGGTGATTTCCGCCCCGGCGGCCAGCGGCAGGCAGGCGCGGACGCCATCGAGCAGGGTTTGCATGGCCGGGCCGGACAGCAGGCTCGGCGTACCGCCGCCGATAAAAATAGTGCCTATTTCCCGTCCCTGGGCATAGTGCGCATCAGCCTGCAGATCGTTCAGCAGATGCTGGACGTAGTCATCATGCGGCACCTCGCCTTTCAGCGCATGCGAATTAAAATCGCAGTACGGGCATTTCTGCACGCACCAGGGAATATGGATATAGAGACTCAGCGGCGGCAAATTAGCCATTACGTAATGCTTCCAGTAACAGTTTCAGCGCCTGCCCGCGATGGGAAATGGCGCTCTTTTCTTCACGGCTCAGTTCGGCCGCGGTTTTCCCTTCTGACGGGACGAAGAAGATCGGGTCGTAACCGAAGCCGCCATGACCGGCGGCTTGTCGGGTGATTACCCCAGGCCAGCTGCCGTGGCACACCAGCGGCGTGGGATCCTCGGCATGGCGCAGATAGACCAGCACGCAGTGGAACTGGGCCTGACGCTGGTCGTCCGGCACGTCTTTTAACGCGTCGAGCAGCTTCTCAAGATTCTGCTGGTCGCTGGCATCGACGCCGGAATAGCGTGCGGAGTAAATACCCGGCGCGCCGCCAAGAGCATCGACGGCCAGACCGGAATCGTCGGCGATGGCCGGCAGGCCGGTGATCTGCGCCGCGTGGCGCGCTTTCAGAATCGCGTTTTCAATGAAGGTCAGGCCGGTCTCTTCCGCAGAGTCCACGCCCAGCTCGGTCTGAGCGACGATATCGAGACCAAAATCTTCCAGCAGCGAGGCCAGTTCGCGCACTTTGCCGGCGTTGCCGGTAGCGAGGACGACTTTTTGCATGATGAATCCTGTTTATTCAGTTAGCGCCGCGACCGCAGTCGGGATCTGTTGTGGGGCGATGATTTTAACTTGCTTATGGCGGCCCAGCTCGCCTTTTTCAATCAGTACCTGGCTTTTGGCGACGCGGAACTGTTTGGCGAGAAATTTCACCAGGTGGGCATTGGCCTGGCCATCAACGGGCGGGGCGGTAATGGCGACTTTAAGCTCGTCGCCATGTACGCCCACGATGCTATCGCGGCTGGCCTTAGGCTGAATGTACAGCCTCAGCACCAGCCCGTCAGCGCAGGTTTCAACGGCACTCATAGCGCCATCCACAGCCCCGGCAGCAGTACATTACCGGTGGCCTGCAGCACTTCGGCGATGCCCATATTGATTACGTACAACAGCAATACCAGCACCATCGGCGAGAAATCGATACCGCCCATCGACGGCAGCAGGTTGCGGATAGGGCGCAGCAGCGGGTCCGCCAGCTGCATCAGCACATACTCCACCGGGCTACGGCCCTGGCTGACCCAGCTCATGATCGCCATCAACAGCAGTACCCAGAAGATCAACGAGCCGATGGTTTTCAGCAGAATAAGCAGAGCGGAGATCCAGATGATCGGCTGGAAGGTGATCACCATAAACAGCACGATCGCTTTGATGACGCAGAGAATAAATGCCACCAGCAGCGAGGCGCTGTCAATCGGCCCCATTGCCGGGATAATCCGGCGCAGCGGTCCGACAATCGGCTGCGTGGCTTTCACCACAAACTGCGAAAACGGGTTGTAAAAGTCGCAGCGCGCCCACTGCATCCAGACGCGTAACAACACGACCATCGTGTAAAGCTCAATGACCGTTGAAAGCAGGAAAGTCAACGTCTTCATGGCGTTCCTCAGATTCCTTATTATTTGCTGTAGTCGCGCGCACCAAAAATGGCTGTACCGATGCGCACCATCGTGCTTCCCGCCGCGATTGCGGCTTCCATATCGTCCGACATTCCCAGAGACAACGTATCGACCGTGGGGTACCGCGTTTTTAATCGCGCAAATGCTACCGCCATTTGCCGGGCGACGGCAAACTGCCTTACATATTCTGACTCAGGCGCGGGGATGGCCATCAGGCCGCGCAGTTCCAGATGAGGTAACTCAGCGATCTCCGCCGCTAAGCCGTCGAGCGCTTCCAGCGGGATGCCGGATTTGCTCTGCTCATCGCTGATGTTAATTTGAATCAGCACCTTCAGCGGCGGTAAATGCGCCGGGCGCTGCTCGTTCAGGCGGGTGGCGATTTTCAGCCGATCGACGGTGTGGCACCAGTCAAAATGCTCTGCCACCAACCGGCTTTTGTTGGACTGCAGGGGGCCAATAAAGTGCCACTGCAGCCCGCTGACGCCAGCCTGCTGGAAATGGCTAATCTTCTCCACGCCCTCCTGGACATAGTTTTCACCAAATGCCCGCTGGCCTGCCGCAATGGCTTCTTCGATCGCGCTCGCAGGTTTCGTTTTACTCACTGCAAGCAATGTCACTTCTTCTGGCGCACGCCCGCATCGGGCGGCAGCACCGGAGATTTTGTCCCGGACCTGTGCCAGGTTATGCGCAATATCGTTCATATTCCGAGGATGAGTTATGAAGCTGGAAGAAATCGTAGCCCTTAGTGTAAAGCATAATGTCTCCGATCTACACCTGTGCAATTCCGCCGCACCGCGCTGGCGGCGGCAGGGCAGGCTGGAGCCCGCGCCCTTTCCCGCGCCGGATATTGCGAATTTACTCAACGACTGGCTCGATGCCGCACAGTTACTGCACTGGCAGGAACACGGCCAGATTGACTTTGCGCTGAACCTGGCCTGCGGTGCGCGGCTGCGCGCCAGCGCCTTCGCCCATACGCGTGGGATATCGCTGGTGCTGCGTCTCCTTCCTGAACAGTGCCCGCGTCTGGATATGCTCGGCGCCCCGCCTGCGCTGAGCGAACTGCTGGCGGAAGAGAGTGGTTTGCTGTTGGTCACCGGAGCGACGGGCAGCGGCAAGTCGACCACCCTGGCGGCAATGGTGGGGCACCTCAATCAGCATCTTGATGGCCATATTCTGACGCTTGAAGATCCGGTGGAATTTATTCATCACAGCGAGCGCTGTCTGATCCAGCAGCGGGAAGTTGGCCGTCACTGTCCTTCGTTCGCCGCGGCGCTCCGCGTGGCGCTGCGCCAGGATCCGGATGTGATCCTGCTCGGGGAGCTACGCGACAGCGAAACCATTCGCCTGGCGTTAACCGCGGCGGAGACCGGGCACCTGGTAATGGCGACATTACATACCCGCGGCGCGGCGCCGGCGGTGGAGAGATTGATCGATGTCTTTCCGGCGGAGGAGAAAGATCAGGTTCGTAGCCAGCTTGCCGGAAGCCTGTGTGCGGTGCTGGCGCAAAAATTGTTACCTGCACGTCAGGGCGGGAGAGTTGCGCTATACGAGCTTCTGGTCAACACGCCAGCGGTGGCGAATTTGATCCGTGAAGGAAAAGTACATCAATTGCCTGGTGTGATGCAGACCGGGATGCAGGCCGGAATGTTGACCTTTACCCAGAGTTTTCAGCAACGTGTCGCTGCAGGCGCGCTATAAGATGAGAAAGAGATTGATATGACAGGTTAAATGATATGTTAGATGAATGTTTATTTGTTGTTTATTAATATTATTTGGTAATACAAATAACTTTTGATTATAAATTCAAATAACACATTCAGATTAGATATGTCGACAGTGAATACGCATTTCCAGGAAAAAAGTTTGATTATCTTTTGACAGCTTTGAGTCATTCGATTTATGCTGTTTGTGGGAATAGGATGATTCTCATGGAATAACGTTTCAGTTTGTAAATTACCTTGGTGATTTATAAATTCACGACTGTTTGTATCTTTTTTTATTCATTTAACCACCATGGCGGTGGGTAACAGCTAAGGAGAGTTTTAAGTGATTAATTTAAATGGAAATTCATCATCTTCTCGTCAGGTAACCTTTATTACCCACCCGTCTATTCAAAGCAAAGCCTTTGCCAGCTATCTGAGCGAAACCCTGATGGCACCGGTGGTTTTACAAAATATTAATAAACCGCTGGCGCAGCGTTTGGCAAAAGATTCTGTAATATTATTTGATATTGCAGTGTCAAATAAGAAATTAAACGGGGTGTGGCGGGATATTATTCGCCTGCAGGCAGATAATCCTCGTTTGTTGATTATTAATAGCGCACAAAAGTATGAGCTATACGAAATGGCGCAGTGGCCGGCTTTATATGGAGTGTTCCGTCATGACGATGATGAATCGCGCTTAATTGAGGGCGTTAAGGCCGTGCTGAACGGCGAGCAGACGGCTGAATTGAGCGTGATGCACCCGGCGATGTACGCTGCGGACCATGCATCGACTCCAGTAGAGAACTCGCCGCTGACCGAGCGGGAATGCGAGATCCTCAACGAACTGCGCTGCGGCGCGACGAACCTGGATATCGCCCGCGCGCTGTTTATCAGCGAGAACACGGTGCGGACGCACCTGTACAATGTGTTTCGTAAACTGAGCGTGAAAAATCGCACCCAGGCGGTGAGCTGGGCTAACGAACATCTGCGCCACTAAGCGGGTAAACGTGCGCCGTCAGCGGTCCGCCGGCGGCGCAGGAGGGCAGAGTTTAAAAGCTCTGCTCGAAGTAGCTTTCCAGTATGACTACGGCAGAGGCCGAATCGACGCTGCCTTTATTCAGCGCCCGGTAGCCGCCGTGTTCAAACAGGCCCGCGCGGGCCTCAACCGTACTCAGCCGTTCATCGTGGAGAAGGATCGCGACGCCAAAGCGGCCATGAATTTTATTGGCGAAATTACGCGCGCGCGCCGTCAGCGGTTGCTCGGTGCCGTCCATATTGAGCGGCAGGCCGACGATTACCGCCTCAGGCTGCCACTCTTTAAGCAGTTTTTCGATGACGTTCCAGTCCGGTTTACCATCCTGCGCCTTCAGCGCCGGTAATGGTCGTGCGGTCGCGGTGATGCGTTGTCCCACCGCCACGCCGATGCTTTTGGTGCCAAAGTCAAAGCCGAGAAAGGTTCCGCTCATCACGCATGCCCCGCGACGCCTGGCATCGTCACAATGTCGATACCAATCAGTTTAGCCGCCTCGCGCCAGCGATCGGCGATCGGCGTACGGAAAAGAATATTCTGATCCGCCGGGGCGGTGAGCCAGGCATTATCTAAAATCTCCTGCTCCAGCTGCCCTTTCTCCCACGAAGAGTAGCCCAACGCAACCAGCACGTTGCCCGGCTGCCGATCGGTCCCTAAGGTTTCAAGAACATCCCGCGAGGTGGTAATCACCGTGTTATCCGAGATGCGAATGCTCGAGGAAAAGTCAGAGGGCGGGGTATGCAAAATGAAGCCGCGGTCTTCCGCCAGCGGGCCTCCCAGCATCACCGGTTTATCCAGACGGATCTCTGGATTGCGCGGCTCCGGGACAATTTTGAGCTTCTCAAGGATCCCTTCCACCTGCAGATTTTCCAGCGGCTTATTGATAATAATGCCCATGGCACCCTCGTCGTTGTACTCGCAGATATAGACTACGGAGCGGCGAAAAATGGGGTCCTGAAGCGCGGGCATGGCAATCAGAAAGTGATGCTGTAAATTCATTGTCAGAGGTTCGTTCCTGGTTCAAAAAAGCAACACCCAGTATGCGGGCAAAGTAGAATGGTGTCGATGCACTTTATCTGGCTGGCGCCCGAGTGGCGTCAGGCTGGCAACGTTTCACGAGCGCGGTAATCCGCGCTCGCTGCGCCAAAAGCGGACGTTGGTCCGCCGTCGTGCTTATTTATCGATACGTCTTTCGATAGCGTCCATCAGCATACCGGTGATCGAAATATCCGGGAAGGCGGCTTCGATTTCGCGTACGCAGGTGGGGCTGGTGACGTTAATTTCCGTCAGACGGTCGCCGATGATATCCAGGCCGACGAAGATAAGGCCTTTGGCCTTCAGCGTCGGGCCGACGCGGCGGGCGATTTCCCAGTCGCTTTCGGTCAACGGGCGGGCTTCGCCGCGGCCGCCGGCGGCCAGATTGCCGCGGGTCTCGCCACCCTGCGGAATTCGCGCCAGGCAGTAAGGCACGGGCTCTCCATCCACTACCAACACGCGCTTGTCGCCATCTTTAATGGCCGGCAGATAGTTCTGCGCCATGCAGTAGCGGCTGCCCAGTTCGGTCAGCGTCTCGGCAATCACCCCAAGGTTTGGATCGCCGGCTTTAACACGGAAAATAGAGGCGCCGCCCATGCCGTCGAGCGGTTTCATGATGATATCGCCGTGCTTTTCCCAGAAGGCTTTCAGCTGGGCTTTATTGCGGGTGACCAACGTTTCCGGAGTCAGTTCAGAGAACCAGGCGGTGAACAGCTTCTCGTTACAGTCGCGCAGACTCTGCGGCTTGTTGACGATAAGCGTGCCTTTCTCTTCCGCTCGCTCCAGGATGTAGGTGGCATAAATAAATTCGGTATCAAACGGCGGATCCTTACGCATCAGGATGACGTCAAGGTCCGCCAGCGGCAGATCCTGCTCGCCGGTGAAGTCATACCATTTATCGTAGTTCTGTTCGACGCTCAGCGTGCGCGTCCGGGCGCGGGCTTCGCCGTTGATCAAATAGAGGTCGTTCATCTCCATATAATGGAGTTCATAGCCGCGACGCTGCGCCTCCAGCAACATAGCGAAGCTGGTGTCTTTCTTGATGTTGATGGTTGCGATGGGATCCATCACGATGCCGAGCTTGATCATGGTTCTTCTCCGTTAACGCCTCAACCTAAGTCGCCAAAACGCACCTGTAGGGCGGTGATGGCGGTGAGCGCAGTAGTCTCTGTACGCAGAACGCGCGGTCCCAACAGGATATCAGTAAACTGGTATTGCGCGGTCATCGCTATCTCTTCAGCCGACAGCCCGCCTTCCGGGCCAATCAGCAGACGGACGCGTTCAACCGGCAGCGGCAGCGTGTTAATGCTGGCGCTGGCGCGCGGGTGCAGGTTGAGCTTCAGCCCGCTGTCCTGCTCGGCGCACCACGCCTCCAGCTGCATCGCCGGACGTATTTCCGGTACCACGTTACGACCGCTCTGTTCGCAGGCGGCAATAGCGATTTTCTGCCACTGCTGGATCTTTTTCTGCAAACGTTCGGCATCCAGTTTAACGCCGCAGCGCTCGGAAAACAGTGGCGTTATGAGGCTTACGCCAAGTTCGATCGATTTCTGGATGGTGAATTCCATTTTTTCGCCGCGGGACATCACCTGGCCTAAATGGATATGCAGCGGCGATTCCCGATCGTCAGGTTCGCCACTGAGCACCTCAACCGTAACGTTTTTCTTACCGGCCTCGGTGATGACCGCGTCAAACACCTGGTTACTGCCGTCAAAAAGCTGTAGGTGCTGACCGGCGGTCATGCGCAGGACGCGGCCGACGTGGTTGGCCGCGTCATCGCTCAGCGCGATCTGGCTGCCGACAATGAGGCGTTCTGGATGATGGATGCGAGGAATGCGCATGCTTGATATTCCGTTCGTTGCGCAGATGCCAGCTTCCCGCCATCGGGCGGGAAGCACAGGGCTGCAAATTAACAATTGCCGCTAGTGTAGGTTAGCTCTTTTGCGCCTGGCAAGCCTGCTGGACATACGGATTATGGTTGCCCTGCACTTTCGCGATGCGCTCATCACGTTCACATTCCCAGGCGGTGACCGGGTACTGTTTATTCCAGGCGGTAAACAGCTGAGTTTGCTGGCGGGAAAGATTCAGCTGATAGCGGTCGCGCATATAGAAGTAGGTGCGGGCGATGGCGCCGCGAGCGCGGGCAGGGGGCTCGGCAATTTTATCTTTAAAATCGACCTTCATGGTGCACTGGCCGTACTGGCCTTCACCGCCGTTCCACTGGCTGTACATAAAGTTGCCGCGATCGCCATTCACTTCTCCCACCGCCGGCTGCAGGTTGTGCATATCGCTTTCCATCTTGCGGTATTCCGGATCTTTGGCGCAGTTTTTACGTCCACCCTCCTGCCAGCACTGACGCTGATGGCCGAACTGCCATGCCGGCACTACGTGCTCCCATTCAACCCGGCTGGCGCGGTTCTCATTTTTACGCACTTTATAGCCGCAGGATTCCAAATCGATAACGCCTTTTTTCCCCTGCCAGTCGATTTTACAGCCGCAATAAAAATCGCCCGGAACGTCGGCATTCACTTTGACGCCAGCGGCTTTGGCCTGGGAAAAACTATTAATACCAGCGGCCGCAAGCGGACCACTGACTGCCGCGCTCAATACCGCTACGGCTAAAACATGCATACGGGACATCGTTAACTCCGTGTCAAAACGAGCCCGCAACGTAGCGAATGAGGGTGCCGGATGCAATCAGTCAGATCAGAAAGTTTCTAATTAATTCCGATGGTTATTTTTCAGCCACCAGCAGATCGCCGCAGCGAACGCAGCGGTAGGTGGCCTCGCCGCGTACCACCCGGTTATGGCGACGGACGGTGAGCTGATGCTGCTGACAGCGACAGCGATAGGGGAAGGTGTTCTGGCGGACCGAAGCGAGTTCAAAGCGGTGGGTGCGACGCGCGGGAACGCCAAGGACGCTCTCCATCATCCATTTCCACTCTTTCCCGTGCGGCGCGACGCGGCCGAAATGCTGCCAGACCAGCAGGTGCGCCAGCTCATGCGGCACCACTTCATCGATAAACTCCCGCTGATTTTCCAGCAGCAGCACCGGGTTTAAACGAATTTCGTTTTTCTCCAGCCAGGCGGTGCCGGCGGAAGTACCACGCTGCTGGTAGACCAGCGTCGGTTCCGCATAGCGGCGTTCCAGCTTGCGATTCGCATTGGCGAGATGCTCCCGCAGGCTGCGCATGACGGCCTGCTGAATAGCGATGGGAATACGGGGCGTTTTCATAGCGCCAGAGGATAGTGCGGCGGAGGGGGGAGAGCAAGAGGAAGCTTCCTCCCGGGATGGGAGGAAGCTCAGGAAGGTTAATCGCGGGCACCGATCTCGCGCAGTGGACGACCCTGCATCAGGTTACGTTCAATATGTTCCAGCGAGACGTTTTTGGTTTCCGGGATCAGCCACAGCGTCAGCAGGATAAACAGCACGTTCAGACCGCCGTACACCCAGAAGGTATTGGCGCTGCCCAGCGAGTTGAGCATGGTCAGGAAGGTGGCGCCGACAATCATGTTGGCAATCCAGTTGGTCGCTGTGGAGCAGGTGATACCGAAGTCGCGGCCTTTCAGCGGCTGGATTTCGGAGCACAGTACCCAAATCAGTGGGCCGGCGCTCATGGCGAAACCGACGATGAACATCAGCAGCATCAGGACGGCGATGTACTGGGCGGTAGAGGAGTGAATGCCGATGTGCATCATGGTACCCAGGACGCTCATACCCGCGGCCATCACGATAAAGCCAAGGATCAGCGTCGGTTTACGGCCCCAGCGGTCGACCAGACCGATGGCGATAAAGGTGGCCAGCACGTTAGTCAGACCGACGATCACTGTCCCCCACATTTGCTCAGTGGTGTTGGCATAACCCGCCAGCTCAAAAATCTTCGGCGCGTAGTACATGATGACGTTCATCCCGGTGAACTGTTGCATCACCTGCAGCAGGATGCCGAGGAACACCGCGCGGCGGAAGTTGCTGTTGTCTTTAAACAGCGACCAGCCGGACTGTTTTACCTTCAGGCTTTCACGGATTTCATCGAGCTCGCGTTTCGCTTCGGCGCTGGTATCGCGCAGGCGCAGCAGCACGCGTTCCGCATCGACAAAGCGACGTTTGGCGGCGAACCAGCGCGGGCTGTCCGGCAGGAAGATAACGCCGATCAGCAGCAATACCGCCGGAATGATGATAACCCCGAGCATCCAGCGCCATGCGCCGCTGTAGCTGAAAGCGGTGTCAGAGAGATAGGCGCCAAGGATCCCGATGGTGATCATCAGCTGGTACATGGAAATCATACTGCCGCGAATTTTTTCTGGGGCGATTTCCGACAGATACAGCGGAGCCGTATATGAGGCGACGCCCACCGCCAGGCCGAGCAGCACACGGGACACCAGCAGGATCTCGACGTTTGGCGCGGCGGCAGAGAACAGCGAACCGGCGACGAAGAGGATGGCGCCGATCATCAGGCTCTTTTTCCGGCCCAGTTTGAAAGAGAGCCAGCCGCTGCCGACCGCGCCGACGGCAGCTCCGAACATCATGGAGCTGACCACCCACTCCTGGGTGTGGGCGGAAATCTGGAACTCATTGGCAATAAAGGGTAAGGCACCCGCAATAACACCGATATCAAGGCCGAACAGCAGGCCAGCCAGCGCGGCGAGGAAACAGACGAAGAACGTCATAGTCTTGTTCGAACGCCCTTGTTTTTTGTTGTCAGGCATAACGCCCTCCAGTTGAGTTATTGATTCTGTCGATGGTTAGGGTAGGACACTCGTCGGTAAAAAAACGTGACTATAATCACGGCTGTGTAATCGTTTCCACAAAGGTAAAGAAACGTAATTCATTAAATGCTTTTTAAATCAGCAATATAAACAAGGATAGACGACATTTTGAAAAACGGTAATCAGAGTTGACCGAAACAATATGTAACATTGTGAAAAATGGGTACAGGAGATAGCGTCTTTGGGCAGAAGGTGACAGTCTTTACTATGTAATCGCTTTCATTTTTTGGCGGCCGCGCGTTGAAATGGGGGCGCAGAAAAGGGGGGAGGCGTAAATAAAAAGGCCAGCGCGAGGCTGGCCTTGAAGAGAGGAAGCGCGGAGATTATTTCAGACCGGCCGCTTCCCGCAGCAGCGCCGCTTTGTCGGTTTTTTCCCATGGGAAATGTTCGCGACCAAAGTGACCGTAGGCTGCGGTTTCTTTGTAGATCGGGTGCAGCAGATCCAGCATCTGAATCAGGCCGTATGGACGCAGGTCGAAGAACTCGCGCACCAGCAGGGTCAGCTGTTCAGAAGGCACTTTCTCGGTGCCAAAGGTTTCCACCATGATGGACGTCGGTTCTGCAACGCCGATAGCGTAGGAAACCTGAATTTCGCAACGATCGGCCAGGCCTGCGGCAACGATGTTCTTCGCCACATAGCGCGCCGCGTAGGCTGCGGAACGGTCAACTTTAGATGGATCTTTACCGGAGAACGCGCCGCCGCCGTGGCGAGCCATGCCGCCGTAGGTATCAACGATGATCTTACGACCGGTCAGACCGCAGTCGCCCATCGGGCCGCCAATAACGAAACGGCCGGTCGGGTTGATGAAGAATTTGGTGGACGCGTTGAGCCATTCGGTCGGCAGAATCGGCTTGATGATCTCTTCCATCACTGCTTCCTGCAGGGATTTCTGATCGATATCTTCGGCGTGCTGGGTAGACAGAACCACCGCGTCAATACCGACGATTTTACCGTCGTCGTACTGGAAAGTGACCTGGCTTTTCGCATCAGGGCGCAGCCACGGCAGGGTGCCGTTTTTACGCACTTCAGCCTGACGCTGCACCAGACGGTGAGCGTAAGTCACCGGCGCCGGCATCAGCACGTCGGTTTCGTTAGTGGCGTAGCCAAACATCAGCCCCTGGTCGCCGGCGCCCTGTTCCAGCGGATCGGCACGGTCAACGCCCTGGTTAATGTCCGGAGACTGTTTACCAATGGCGCTCAGTACGGCGCACGAGTTGGCGTCAAAGCCCATATCGGAATGCACGTAGCCAATTTCGCGGACGGTGTTGCGGGTGATCTCTTCGATATCAACCCATGCGCTGGTGGTGATTTCGCCGCCTACCAGCACCATGCCGGTTTTGACATAGGTTTCACATGCGACACGCGCTTTCGGATCCTGCTCGAGGATCGCATCCAGCACGGCATCGGAGATTTGGTCAGCAATTTTGTCAGGATGCCCTTCTGATACGGACTCAGACGTAAAAAGGTGTTTTGCCATATTTTATTTCACCTGTGGACGATTCGGATAGCTCATACTGTTGTGTAATGTGGCTTTGGTGGATAATCAGCGCAAAGCCGCGCAGGTAGCGACACGAGCAGTCTGAGTGTTAATCAGTATAGACGGATTAACTTCTGGACGGCCATTTTAGGTCAAATCTTGAGCCCATTTCCAGCCTTTTTTGATGGCGGTCGCATTTATGGGAAAACCCGCCTGGCAAAATTTCCTGACAACCGCGCAAACAGGCACATTTTTATTTTGCTTTTTACCCCGCTTCTCGGTATAAAACGCCGCGCGCGGCTCATTAAAAAAGCGCACGGGGCATGGCCCTGTGGTGCCACTTCCAGCCGGGTTAAGCAGTCTGTATTTACAGAATCTCGCAGCGGCGTAGCGCCTGTTGCCCGGTATGTATAGCTTTGGCTTGTCGCCGACCCTGTCGCAGGGCGGTGTGGAGGTGATACCAGATAATGAACCAATGTTTTTCGTTTGATTCGTCGCGTCGTTCTGTCGCGCGTCAGCACTCCGCAACCTGCATCTCTCTCATGCAAACCAGCCGATGTTCACCCCATCTCGGCGCTTCTCAGGATTCCAGGGCCGGTCGGCCGTCAGAAAACTGAACAAGGGCGCTCTTGCCTGGCAAGAGTTTTCTCGTGGTTTCTCCGGACTGTCATACTCTGTTCGGCTACGTGTTTTACGATGATATGAATAAGAAACCGGTCGCGCAGTCGCAAAACCAGCAGATAGTGCTGGGCTTTAGGACTGTTCATGGGTTGTTATCGCATCTTTGGACTGCGATAGTAGTTAACTGTCTTACACTTATTATTAAAAATTGAGGTTCGCTATGTCTGACGACATGTCTATGGTTTCGCCTTCGTCAGCAGGCGAACACGGTGTACTACGTTCCATGCAGGAGGTAGCGATGAGCTCCCAGGAAGCCAGCAAGATGCTGCGTACTTATAATATTGCCTGGTGGGGCAATAACTATTATGACGTCAACGAACTGGGCCACATCAGCGTTTGCCCGGATCCGGACGTCCCGGAAGCGCGCGTTGACCTCGCGGAATTAGTCAAAGCGCGTGAAGCGCAAGGGCAGCGCTTGCCGGCGCTGTTCTGCTTCCCGCAGATCCTGCAGCACCGCCTGCGCTCGATCAACGCCGCCTTCAAACGCGCGCGTGAATCGTATGGCTATAACGGCGATTACTTCCTCGTCTACCCGATCAAGGTTAACCAGCACCGTCGCGTGATTGAATCGCTGATCCATTCCGGCGAGCCGCTGGGCCTGGAAGCCGGTTCGAAAGCGGAACTGATGGCCGTGCTGGCGCACGCCGGGATGACCCGCAGCGTCATCGTCTGTAATGGTTATAAAGACCGCGAATATATCCGTCTGGCGCTGGTGGGCGAGAAGATGGGCCACAAGGTCTATCTGGTCATTGAGAAGATGTCCGAGATCGCTATCGTACTGGAAGAGGCCGAGCGCCTGAACGTGGTGCCGCGCCTTGGCGTACGTGCGCGTCTGGCCTCGCAGGGCTCCGGTAAATGGCAGTCCTCCGGCGGCGAGAAGTCCAAGTTCGGCCTCGCAGCGACCCAGGTGCTGCAACTGGTCGAAATTCTGCGCGAGGCAGGCCATCTTGAGAGCCTGCAACTGCTGCACTTCCACCTCGGTTCGCAGATGGCTAACATTCGCGATATCGCCACCGGCGTGCGTGAATCGGCGCGTTTCTACGTCGAACTACATAAGCTGGGCGTCAACATTCAGTGCTTCGACGTCGGCGGCGGCCTGGGCGTGGACTATGAAGGCACCCGCTCGCAGTCCGATTGCTCGGTGAACTACGGTCTGAACGAGTACGCCAACAATATCATCTGGGCGATCGGCGATGCCTGCGAAGAGAATGGCCTGCCGCACCCGACGGTGATCACCGAGTCCGGCCGCGCGGTGACCGCGCACCATACCGTGCTGGTTTCCAACATCATCGGCGTTGAGCGTAACGAATACACCGAGGCGACCCCGCCGGCGGAAGACGCTGCGCGTCCGCTGCAGAGCATGTGGGAAACCTGGCTGGAGATGCACGAGACCGGCAACCGCCGCTCGCTGCGCGAATGGCTGCACGACAGCCAGATGGACCTGCACGATATCCACATCGGCTACTCCTCAGGCACCTTCAACCTGCAGGAGCGCGCGTGGGCGGAACAGCTGTATCTGAACATGTGCCATGAGGTGCAGAAGCAGCTCGACCCGAGCAACCGCGCCCATCGTCCCATCATCGATGAGCTGCAGGAGCGAATGGCGGATAAAATCTACGTCAACTTCTCGTTGTTCCAGTCGATGCCGGATGCCTGGGGGATCGATCAGCTGTTCCCGGTGATGCCGCTGGAAGGGCTGAACAAGTCGCCGGAGCGCCGCGCGGTGCTGCTGGACATCACCTGCGATTCCGATGGCGCCATCGATCACTACGTGGACGGCGACGGGATCGCCACCACCATGCCGATGCCGGAATACGACCCGGAGAACCCGCCGATGCTGGGCTTCTTCATGGTTGGCGCCTATCAGGAGATCCTCGGCAACATGCACAACCTGTTCGGCGATACCGAGGCGGTGGACGTGTTCGTCTTCCCTGACGGCAGCGTTGAGGTTGAGCTGTCCGACGAGGGCGATACCGTAGCGGATATGCTGCAGTATGTGCAGCTGGATCCGAACACGCTGCTGACCCAGTTCCGCGATCAGGTGAAAAATACCGGTCTGGACGATGCGCTGCAGCAGCAGTTCCTCGAGGAGTTCGAGGCGGGACTGTACGGCTATACTTATCTGGAAGACGAGTAGCCGCTGATGCCCGGTGGCGCTGCGCTGACCGGGCCTGCGTATGTCGGCCGGATAAGGCGAAGCCGTCATCCGGCAGCATGCGATACTCACTTGAACCCGTATGCATTACCGGCGATAATTCACGCCAATAAGCGATTTATCTATCAAACCCTTCCTCGTCGGGCCTAACGACGCGGAGGGGTTTTTTTATACTTATTTTTTACGTTCCACGACTGTCAAAAGAGGTCATATCCATGAGCACTTTAGGTCATCAATACGATAACTCCCTGGTATCCAATGCCTTTGGCTTTCTGCGTTTGCCAATGAACTTTATGCCGTATGAAAGCGATGCGGACTGGGTCATCACCGGCGTGCCGTTCGATATGGCGACCTCCGGGCGCGCGGGCGGCCGTCATGGCCCGGCGGCGATCCGTCAGGTTTCCACTAACCTTGCCTGGGAGCACAACCGTTTCCCGTGGAACTTCGATATGCGCGAGCGCCTGAACGTGGTGGACTGCGGGGATCTGGTGTACGCCTTCGGCGACGCGCGCGAAATGAGCGAGAAGCTGCAGGCTCACGCCGAGAAGCTGCTGGCGGCCGGCAAACGTATGCTCTCCTTTGGCGGCGACCACTTCGTTACCCTGCCGCTGCTGCGCGCCCATGCCAAGCACTTTGGTAAAATGGCGCTGGTGCACTTCGATGCTCACACCGATACCTACGCCAACGGCTGCGAGTTCGACCACGGCACCATGTTCTATACCGCGCCGAACGAAGGGCTTATCGATCCGAACCACTCCGTACAGATCGGGATCCGCACCGAGTTCGACAAAGACAATGGCTTTACGGTACTGGACGCCGGCCAGGTTAACGACCGCAGCGTTGATGACGTGATTGCCCAGGTGAAGCAGATCGTCGGCGACATGCCGGTGTACCTGACCTTTGATATCGACTGTCTGGATCCGGCGTTTGCGCCAGGCACCGGTACCCCGGTTATCGGTGGGCTGACCTCCGACCGCGCGATCAAGCTGGTGCGCGGCCTGAAGGACCTGAACATCGTCGGGATGGACGTGGTGGAAGTTGCCCCGGCCTACGATCAGTCCGAAATTACCGCTCTGGCGGCGGCGACCCTGGCGCTGGAGATGCTGTACATCCAGGCGGCGAAAAAGGGCGAATAAATCTGTTCCCGTCATACTTCAAGTTGCATAGGCGTGGGCAATAAATCGGCCCATCCCTGGGCCTCGTCCTTACGGGGCCAGCGCAAGCGCTGTTCAAAACGACTAGCCGTTTTGTCCTGCAACTTATTTAGGGTATAGACGCGTTTACTGCTGCTGCGCGACGCATACGCAGCAGCAGTGCGCCGCCGGCGCACAGCGTGATCAGCTGCGATGCCACCAGAACGGAAAAACCTGAACTGACCGATCCCACCGATTTCATCACCACTCCCATCAGCAGTGGAATAAACGCCGCGCAAATATTGCCAATGCCGTTAATGATCCCATAGGCGCTGCCCACCGCTTCGCGCGGGGCGTGATGCTGAACCACCGCGGGGATCGCTGCCCCCTGTAATCCCCAGAAAACGTTCGCCGCCAGCATAAACAGCGCCAGCATCGCCGGCTGCTGGCTGAGCATCAGCGCCAGCACAGAACCGGCGGTGAGTAGGCCGCCGATAATAAACAGCAGCGGCGCCTGCTCCGGGCGCATTTTGTCGAGGAGCACGCCGCCAAGAAACTTTGAGCCGAGGCTTAACAGAAAGGGGACAGCCGCCAGCAGGCCGGTAGCCTGTAGCGAGAAGTGGTGCTCGTCGCGCAGCCAGGCGGGCAACCAGGCGCTACTCCCCCACAGATAGCTGAGCGTGGCGATTTCTACCAGCAGGATCCAGCCTAGCAGCGGCGTACGCCAGGCGAGGGCGAAAGTCTGCCTGAAACCCGGCTTCGCGCGCTGTGAGGTTACTTGTGGCGCGGGGAGAAACCGCCAGATTAATCCGCCGCCGAGCAGCAGGTTAAGCAGCGCCAGCGCGTAGAAGGAGCCGATCCAGCCAACGTGCGCCATCAGCCAGGTGACCAGCGGGAAGCCTACCGCCAGCCCCAACGATACGCCAAGGGCGGTCAGCGCATTCGGCTTGCCTATTTCATCAGCGGCGAAGTTGTCGTTGATAAAGCGCGTTTTCAGAGAGAACAGCGGCCCCTCCGCCACGCCAAGAACGATGCGCGCGATCAACATTCCCAGCAGTGAGCCGAGTAGCGGGGAAATGGCGCACACCAGCGCCCATATAGCAATGCTGCTTAAGAGTCCCTGACGATGATGCCATCTACTTTCTATAACTGGGGTTAATAATAATGCCGAAAAACCATAACCCAGAAGAAAGCATGTCATTAGCATACCTTGTAACATTCTGTTTTCATTTAACTGAAAATGGGCAGCGAATTCCGGGTTAAGGATCATCACCGAGATATTAACCCGATCGACGTAGGAAATAATTATTAACAAAAGTAATGCTATTACCCCTTGCCATCTTGCCGCCATTCGTTGTCTCCACGCTTAATTTAATGATTGCCAGTTATTATTTTTTAACGCCAGAAATAGTTACATGAGTAAAATGGTTCACCTGTGAAACTTATTGTTTTTAAATGATTAAATAAATATCTGTTTCATGGATGAAACACCATGGTTTCCGCTGTTGCCCATTTTTAATGATCGATTTGAAAAGAAGTCAATAGTAGTATGTGAAATTTAAATCGGCATTTTTATTTATAATGGATCACCGCTTTAAATATCATCATTTCATCTGAATGCAGTTTTTCGTGATCAATTGCACACTTAGCTAATTTAAAAGCCACTCATTAACAAATTCGTCACATTAATGCTTGACGAAACATTCACCGCTTTTATATTGACCGTATTAAATAAGAAACAGAGTTTCATATATGAAACAAAAGCCTGGAGGATTGCGATGAGCTGGATAGGCGTATGTGACGCGGAGCAAGTACAGGAAGATTTCCCATATAGCGGCAATATCGACGGTAAGGAAATCGGTATTTATCTGATTGATGGCGAATATTACGCGCTGGAAGACGTTTGCCCTCATGCCTATGCGCTCCTGAGCCAGGGCTTTGTCGAAGATGGCAAGGTGGAATGCCCGCTGCATGAGGCGGTATTCGACGTCAAAACCGGCCAGTGCCTGCATGGACCCGGCGGTCGCAACCTTAATCGTTACCCGGTGCGGGTATACGACAATCAGATCCAGATTACCTTTATCGAGGAGAACGTGGCATGAGCGAATCCCTGGACTTCAACCCGGCGCTACCGGAAAGCCGCCAGTTTACGCCACCGGCGGAAGGCGGAAACGGCAATATCCATAAGCCTGGCGACTATCACAATCTGATTTGGCAAACCCGCAGCCGGGTACCGGAAAACTGGGAACTGCAGCTTATCGCCACCCTGGAAACGTTGTTCGAGCAGGGCGCGGAAAGTCTCGGTGAACTGGTGAACGGCCTCAATGGCGTCAGGATGCATGATCAACAGGGCGAACCGTGGAGCGAAAGCAGCTTCCAGGCATTTTTACAGGTTAACGGCTACTGAGGACACAGCGATGACGACAACGGTACAAAACTATCTTGATAAAGGGTTGCGCGGCCTGTGGTATCCGGTGCTGGCGAGCTGGGAAGTGCAGTCTGCGCCGGTAGGCATAACCCGTCTCGGCGAGCAGATCGTGGTCTGGCGGAATAAAGATGGCCAGGTGCAGGCCCTGGAAGACCGCTGCCCGCATCGCGGCGCACGCCTGTCAATGGGCTGGAACTTAGGCGATCGTATCGCCTGCTGGTATCACGGCGTGGAAGTCGCCGGCAACGGCGAAGTGAAAGACGTTCCGGCGGTGGATCGCTGCCCGCTGGTCGGCCAGCAGTGCGTGCGCAGCTACAGCGTGCACGAAGCGCACGGGGCAATCTTCCTGTGGTTTGGCGTCACCGCCGATCAGCAGCCTGATGAATTGAGCTTCCCTGAGGAACTAGCCGATAGCGAAAAATACAGTAACTTCCTGTGCACCGCGGCGTGGAAATGCAACTACCAGTACGCGCTGGAAAACGTGATGGACCCGATGCATGGCACCTATTTGCACTCATCATCGCACTCGATGGCAGAAGGCGATCGCAAAGCCGATATGGTCCTGCAGCCGACGAAAACCGGCTTTATCTTCGAGAAAAAAGGGCAGAGCGGCGTTAACTTTGACTGGGTTGAACTGGGCAACAGCGGCGCCTACTGGATGCGTCTGTCTATTCCGTACAAAAAGCGTTTCGGGCCGGGCGGCCACTTCTGGATCGTCGGCATGGTGGTTCCGGAAGATAACGATAACTGTCGCGTCTTCTTCTGGCGCATCCGCGGCGTTCAGGGCTGGCAGCGCGATCTGTGGCGCTTTATGTACCGCAACCGTCTGGAAAAACTGCACTGGGAAGTACTGGAGCAGGATCGCGTGGTGCTGGAAAGTCTGGCGCCGAACGCCCGCGATCATGAATACCTTTATCAACATGACGTCGGTCTGTCCCGCCTGCGCCGCATGATGCAGAAAGCGGCGAAAGAGCAGTTAGCGCTCCGCGAAGCGCAGCAGGGTGCCGCCTGATGAACGGCCTGCTAAACGGTAAACGTATTGTCGTCACCGGTGCGGCGCGCGGTCTCGGGTACCACTTTGCCGAAGCCTGCGCCGCTCAGGGCGCGACGGTGGTGATGTGCGACATCCTGCAGGGAGAGCTGGCGGAAAGCGCTCATCGCCTGCAGCGGAAGGGCTATCAGGTCGAATCTCACGCCATCGATCTTGCCAGTCAAGCATCGATCGAGCAGGTCTTCAGCGCCATCGGCGCGCAGGGGTCTATCGATGGCTTAGTCAATAACGCAGCGATGGCCACCGGCGTCGGCGGAAAAAATATGATCGATTACGATCCGGATCTGTGGGATCGGGTAATGACGGTCAACGTTAAAGGCACCTGGTTGGTGACCCGCGCGGCGGTACCGCTGCTGCGCGAAGGGGCGGCGATCGTCAACGTCGCTTCGGATACCGCGCTGTGGGGCGCGCCGCGGCTGATGGCCTATGTCGCCAGTAAGGGCGCGGTGATTGCGATGACCCGCTCTATGGCCCGCGAGCTGGGTGAAAAGCGGATCCGTATCAACGCCATCGCGCCGGGACTGACCCGCGTTGAGGCCACGGAATACGTTCCCGCCGAGCGTCATCAGCTGTATGAGAACGGCCGCGCGCTCAGCGGCGCGCAGCAGCCGGAAGATGTCACCGGCAGCGTGGTCTGGCTGCTGAGCGATCTTTCGCGCTTTATCACCGGCCAGCTGATCCCGGTCAACGGCGGTTTTGTCTTTAACTAATAAGTGAGGCGGTATGGCGAACGATCAGGAAGTGAAGTATCTGGTGCCCGGTCTTGAGCGCGGTTTACAACTGCTGCTGGCGTTTGGCGAACAGCATCGCGATCTGACCTTTGCCGAGCTGCATCGGCTGGTGGATATGCCGAAAGCGACCGCCTATCGCGTGGTGCAGACGCTGGAATATATGGGCTTTCTCGAGCGCAACGCCCGCACCAATACCTTTTCGCTGGGCATGAACGTACTGCGTCTGGGCTTTGAATATATCGCCTCACTGGATGTCGCTCAGGTGGGTCAGCCGGTCATCGAGCAACTACGCGATATCAGCCAGTGCAGCAGCCATCTGGCGATCCGCGACGGCCGCGACATCATCTACATCGCCCGCGTCAGCGCCGCCGGTTCGCGTATCAACCAGGTCAGCGTCGGAACGCGGCTACCGGTGCACTGCACCTCGCTTGGCCGCATGCTGCTGACCGATGTTTCCCGCAGCGAGTTTGAACAATTGTTCCCGGATGAACGGCTGCCGGGCAATGCGCCGGGCCAGCTGTACGACCGCGAAGCGCTGTGGCAGATGGTGCAGCAGGATAAAGCCCGCGGCTACGTGATTGGCGAATCGTTCTACCGCCACGGCATCTCATCGATTGTCTATCCGGTCTTTAACCGCAGCGGCCGGGTGGCGGCGGTCGTCAGCATTCTGGTGCCGTCGGACGAGATCCCGCAAAGCGATCGCGAGCGGTTGCAGAACGACGTCAGTATGGCGGCGGACAAAATTTCCGGCTTCCTCGGATATTTGTCACAAGCAAGTTAAATCAACAACTTAACGGCAGGCGCTTGATTGCGTCGGGCATGTTTTACGCCCAAATTCGGGCGACTGAACGGTAAAGAGGCGACGAATAATGAGTATTACCGGAATTGAAAAGCTGGAATTTGGCGTAGACGACCTGAACCACAGCGCCAAATTTATGCGCGATTTTGGCCTGACCGGCGACGCCAGCGACCGCGTGTTTACCACCCTCAGCGGCGCGCGGGTCGAACTTAACCCGACCGATGCCGCCGATCTCCCGCCAGCCTTTGAGGCGGGCAACACTCTGCGTCGCATGACCTGGGGCGTGGCGGATCGGGCGACGCTGGATGCGCTGCGCCCGAAGCTGGAACGCCAGCCCGGTTTCCGTGAAATCGATGGCGCGCTGGAGTGTCGCGACCCTAACGGTATGACGCTGCGGGTGCAGGTTAGCCAGCAAACGGCGGTGGAACTGAACGTCGAGCCGATTAACCAGTGGGGCGATGTGCGTCGCATCGACACTCCGAGCCCGGTATACGACCGCGCGCAGCCCATTAACGTCGGCCACGTCGTATTCTTTGTTGAAGAGCTGGCGGCGGTGGAAAGTTTCTATCGCGAAGTGCTGGGCTTTCAGGTGTCAGACCGCTATATCAATCGCGCGGTGTTCCTGCGCTGCGGCGTGCGCGGCGGACACCATAACCTCTTCTTATTGCAGTTGCCCAACCGCAAACGCGGGCTAAACCACGTCGCGTTTACCGTGCGGGATATTCATGAAGTGATCGGCGGCGGCATTGCGATGAACAAAAACGCGTGGAGCACGTTTATCGGCCCCGGCCGCCATCCGGTCTCCTCGGCCTACTTCTGGTATGTCAACAGCCCGACCGGCGGCGCTTTTGAGTACTACACCAACGATGACTATCTGACGGAAAACTGGCAGCCGCGCGAGCTGGAGCATTCACTCGTGTCCTTTACCGAATGGGCGGTGGAAGGCGGTATCGATCACGATACCCGTCGCCAGCAGAAAAAACCGGAGGCGGTATGACGGCGCGGATAGTCATTATCGGCGGCGGCCAGGCTGGCGGCTGGGCGGCGAAAACGCTGCGTGATGAAGGGTTTAGCGGCGAGATTTGCGTGGTTGCCGAAGAGCAATGGGATTTTTACGAGCGCCCGCCGCTGTCGAAAGCGGCATTGCTGGAGGCCGAACCGGCGCTGCCGCGGTTATTCAGCGCCGAGGTGCAGCAGGCACTGGATCTGCGCTGGTACCGCCCGCTGCGCGCGAAATCGATCGACCGGCAAAATAAAACCCTGGCGCTGAGCAACGGCGAAACGCTGGCGTACGACCTACTGCTGATCGCCACCGGCGGCCGCGCGCGGCTGCCGTCCGAGGCCTGGGGGCAGCATCCTCAGGTATATACCCTGCGCCACTGGCAGGACGCGCAGCGTCTGAAGCAGCGTTTGGCATCGGCAACGCGGCTGGCGATCGTCGGCGGCGGCTGGATTGGCCTCGAAATCGCCGCCTCGGCGCGCAAAAGCGGCGTAGCCGTGACCCTTTATGAACAGCAGCCGGCGCTGTGCATGCGCTCGGTCAGTATGGAGGTATCGCAGGCGCTGGATGAGTTGCATCGCGGGCAGGGCGTTGATATTCGCCGCGGCTGCGGCGCGCTGGAGCTGGAAGATGATAACGGCTTGCCGACGCTGCACTGCGACGGCCAGCGGGAAACCTTCGATGCGGTAGTGGTGGGGATCGGCGTCGATCTGAATCTCGAACTGGCGCGCGATGCCGGGCTCACTGTCGATCGCGGGATTGTCGTTAATGCCCAAGGGCGCAGTAACGATCCGGCGATTTTCGCCGCTGGCGATGTCGCCCAGCACCATCAGTACGGTCTGTGCATTCAGTCGTGGGCCTTTGCGCAAAATCAGGCCATCGCGACAGCGAAAGCGATGCTCGATCCACAGGCCAGCGGCTACGACGAGGCGCCGTGGCTGTGGTCAGATCAATACGATCGCAATGTCCAGATCCTCGGGATCCCGCAAGCGGGCAGCCGGACCATTGTGCGTGACGAGCCGCAGGGCGCGATCTACTTCTCCCTGAATGCCGATGGACGCTTAACTCAGCTGGTGGCCTTCAATAATGCACGTATCGTGAAGCTGGCGAAGCGCTGGATGGCGGCGGGAAGGGATCTCTCTAACGTCCCGCTCGCTGACCCGACTTTCTCGCTGATGTCATTGCGATAAGAAACGCGAACCCTTAAGGGGGAGAAATGACCACATTAGAGACCAACGCCGCGCCTGCAGAGGCGAGCGGCGAGGGCGTCCGCACGCCTGAAAAAGCAGTTCGTTGGGCCATTCCGCTGTCGCTGCTGGCCTGCGTGCTGCTGGCTTTTTTCGACAAAATCAGTATCGCCGCGCTGTTTTCCGATAGTCACTTCCAGCAGGCGATGGGCATCGATTTCGACACCACCCGGTTGGGCATTCTGATGAGTGCCTTTTTGCTGAGTTACGGCTTCTCGTCAGTGTTATTAAGCGGCCTTGGCGACCGGATTGCGCCGCTGCGTCTGCTGACTGGAATGATGGTGGTGTGGTGCATCCTGATGGTGATCATGGGCTTCACCCACAACTACGCGCTGATGGTGACGCTGCGCATCCTGTTGGGCATTGCTGAAGGGCCGCTGTTTCCGTTGGCGTTCGCCGTGGTGCGCCACACCTTCCCGCAGCGGCTACAGGCCCGCGCCACCATGCTGTGGCTGCTCGGCACGCCGGTTGGCGCGGCGCTGGGTTTCCCGCTGTCAATTTGGCTACTCAATACCTTCGGCTGGCAGAGCACATTTTTCGTGATGGCGATGCTGACGATACCGGTGCTGATTTTTGTACGCATCGGGCTGCGCGGCGTGCAACTGGAGGCGAGAGCGAGCAGCGATAAAACCTCGCAGGAAGCGCGCCGCAGCGCGCGTCGCGAGCTCTTTGTGAGTCCGCATTTTTGGATGATCTGCATCTTCAACATCGCCTTTCTCGCCTATCTGTGGGGGATCAACGGCTGGCTGCCGGGCTACCTGATTAAAGGCAAAGGCATTCATCTGGAACACGCCGGCTGGCTGTCGTCGATGCCATTTATCGCCATGTTGCTAGGCGAAATTATCGGCGCCTGGCTGTCCGACCACGTCGATAGGCGCGCCGCCGCCTGCTTTATTTCCCTGGCAGGCGCGGGTATTGGCCTGGCGGCAGTGATGCATTTCACCACGCCGCTGCCGGTAATCGCGGCGATGAGCTTTAGCACCTTTATGTGGGGCACCGGCGCGCCAAACATTTTCGCGCTGCTGGCTAAAGCGACCCATCCACGGGTCAGCGCCACGGCGGGTGGAATTTTCAACGGGCTGGGAAACTTTGCCGGGGCGCTATCGCCGGCGGTGATGGGCGCGCTTATCGCCTTCACCCATAGCATGGATTCCGGGCTGATTTTTCTGGCGGTGATGGCGGCGGTGGGCTGCGCCCTGTTACTGCCGCTGCTGAGACGCTACTGAGGATAAAACGATGACTGATTCAACCGTAACTGCAAAACAAAGTTTGAAACCTGACCATTTGACGATGGAAGAGTGGGTGGAGTCGCGTATCGCGCGCTTTGAAGGCCGTAAATACGACTGGAATGCGCTGAAATTCCAGGCCGATTTCGATCCGAAATATCGCCGCGCGCAGATGCGCTACATCGGCACCGGCGCCACCGGCGTCGCCAGTGATACCAACACCGTTCCGGCCGAGCACTTCACCTTTTCCACCATGGTGTTGCCGTCCAAATGTGAAGGCCCGCTGCACCTGCATGATGACGTAGAAGAGGTGTTCTTCATGCTCAAAGGGCAGATCACTCTGATGATTCAGGACGGCGACAACTATACCGAAACCGTGCTGCGCGAACGCGATCTGATCTCGGTGCCGCCTGGAATTTACCGCGGTTTGTTTAACCACGGCGAAGAAGAGGCGCTGATGTGCGTGATGCTCGGCACCCATAAGCCGCATATTCCGACCTACCCGGAAGATCATCCGCTGGCAAAAGTAAAACGTAACTAAGGGGCGATGATGACGGGGTTTCGTGAACAAGGAAGCGGTATTCCGCTGACGCTGCTGCACGGCATCAGTTCCGGCGCGGCCTCCTGGCATAAACAGATGGCGCTTCCCGGCTACCGCGTGCTGGCCTGGGATATGCCCGGTTATGGCGAAAGCCCGATGCTGGCGGCGGCGCCGGCGAATGCCGGCGATTACGCCGACGCGCTGGCGCGAATGCTGGACCGCGCTGGAGTAGAGCAAACCATACTGGTCGGCCATTCGCTGGGCGCGCTGGTGGCGGCCGCCTTCGCCGCGAAATACCCGCAGAGGGTGCTTTACCTGGTGCTCGCCGACGTCGCGCAGGGCTACGGCCAGGCGGAAGCCGCACAGCGGGAAAAAGTCTGGCAGGGGCGTCAACAGCAGATAGCGCTGGGCGGCGAGGCGATGGCCCAGGGGCGAGCTGCAAAACTGCTGCGCCCTGGCGCGCGCGAAGCCGATGTGGCGACGGTGGCGGCGGCGATGCGCAGGCTACGCCGCGACGGTTATCTCGCCGCGGCCTGGATGCTGGCCCATGACGACATTCACCGTTGGCTCGCCGACTATCGCGGTCGTCTCTCCGTGTGGTGTGGCGAGCAGGATGCCATTACCCAACCGGAGTTAGTGCAGGGAGTGGCGCTGCGTTACGGCGCCCCTTACATCGCCATCCCTCAGGCTGGACATGCCAGCTATCTCGATAACGAAATCTTTTTTAATCAACAGCTTTTACGCATAGGGGAAGAGGTGCGCGATGAATGCACAAATTGAAGGACGCGTCGCGGTAGTCACCGGCGGTTCGTCAGGAATCGGCTTTGAAACGCTGCGCCTGCTGCTGGGCGAAGGGGCGAAAGTCGCCTTTTGCGGCCGCAACCCGGATCGGCTGGCTAGCGCCCATGCGGCGTTGCAAAACGAATATCCAGAAGGTGAGGTGTTCTCCTGGCGCTGTGACGTACTGAACGAAGCTGAAGTTGAGGCGTTCGCCGCCGCGGTCGCCGCGCGTTTCGGCGGCGTCGATATGCTGATTAATAACGCCGGCCAGGGCTATGTCGCCCACTTCGCCGATACGCCACGTGAGGCCTGGCTGCACGAAGCCGAACTGAAACTGTTCGGCGTGATTAACCCGGTAAAGGCCTTTCAGTCCCTGCTAGAGGCGTCGGATATCGCCTCGATTACCTGTGTGAACTCGCTGCTGGCGTTACAGCCGGAAGAGCACATGATCGCCACCTCTGCCGCCCGCGCCGCGCTGCTCAATATGACGCTGACTCTGTCGAAAGAGCTGGTGGATAAAGGTATTCGTGTGAATTCCATTCTGCTGGGGATGGTGGAGTCCGGGCAGTGGCAGCGCCGTTTTGAGAGCCGAAGCGATAAGAGCCAGAGTTGGCAGCAGTGGACCGCCGATATCGCCCGTAAGCGGGGGATCCCGATGGCGCGTCTCGGTAAGCCGCAGGAGCCAGCGCAAGCGCTGCTATTCCTCGCTTCGCCGCTGGCCTCCTTTACCACCGGCGCGGCGCTGGACGTTTCCGGCGGTTTCTGTCGCCATCTGTAAGGAAAGATGATGAAAAAGGTCATGTTAATTGGCTATGGCGCGATGGCCCAGGCGGTGATTGAACGCCTGCCGCCGCAGGTGAGGGTGGAGTGGATCGTGGCGCGCGAATCGCATCACGCAGCGATCTGCCTGCAGTTTGGTCAAGCGGTGACGCCGCTTACCGATCCGCTGCAATGCGGTGGGACGCCGGATCTGGTGCTGGAATGCGCCAGTCAGCAGGCGGTCGCGCAATACGGCGAAGCGGTACTGGCGCGCGGCTGGCATCTGGCGGTGATCTCGACCGGTGCGTTGGCGGACAGCGAACTGGAACAGCGTTTACGTCAGGCGGGCGGCAAGTTGACGCTGCTGGCTGGCGCGGTGGCCGGAATAGATGGCCTGGCGGCGGCGAAAGAGGGGGGGCTTGAACGAGTGACCTATCGGTCGCGTAAAAGCCCGGCCAGCTGGCGCGGCAGCTATGCCGAACAGCTTATCGACCTCAGCGCGGTCAATGAAGCGAAAATTTTCTTCGAAGGCAGCGCCCGCGAGGCGGCGCGGCTATTCCCGGCAAATGCCAACGTGGCGGCAACCATCGCGCTGGGCGGTATTGGCCTTGACGCGACCCGAGTACAGCTGATGGTCGATCCGGCGACGCAACGCAACACCCATACGCTACACGCCGAAGGATTGTTCGGCGAGTTTCACCTGGAGCTGAGCGGCCTGCCGCTCGCCAGCAATCCGAAAACATCGACCCTCGCGGCACTGAGCGCGGTACGCGCCTGCCGTGAACTGGCATAACGCAGAGAGGCTGAGATGGACGAATTAGACATTTTTATCGGCGGTCAGTGGCGTCGCGGCGGCGGCAATTTGATGCACAGCCAGTTTCCGGCGGATGGCGCTATTAACGCGGCGCTGCATGCGGCAAGCCTCGATGATTTACAGGAGGCGATCGACTGTGCCGACCGCGCCTGGCGGGAGCCAACGTGGCGGGCGATGCTGCCGCATCAGCGGGCGAAGATCCTGCATAAAGTCGCCGATCTGATTGAAGCACAGCTTGATGAGCTCACCCAAAAGCAGAGCCGCGATAATGGTAAACCGCTGGCGGAAGCGCGAGGGCTGGTGATGAGCGCGGCGGGGACGGCACGCTATTTTGCCGCCGCCTGTGAACTGCTGGAAGGCGAGCTGCCGACGCCGCGGCAGGCAGATCTATTGACCCTGAGCCGCTATGAGCCGCTGGGCGTGGTGGCGGCGATCACCCCGTGGAACTCGCCGATCGCCAGCGAAATGCAGAAGGTGGCCCCGGCGATCGCCGCCGGAAATGCGGTGATCCTCAAACCGGCGGAAGCCACGCCACTCATGGCGCTGGAACTGGCGAAGATCTTTGAGCAGGCCGGTTTACCCGCCGGACTGCTGAGCGTGCTGCCGGGTAAAGGATCGATTATCGGCGATGCGCTGGCCCGCCATCCTAAGGTGCGCAAAATTTCCTTTACCGGCGGCACCACCACCGGACGTCACCTGGCGCATGTGGCGGCGGAAAAGCTGATTCCGGCGTCGCTGGAGCTGGGCGGCAAATCGCCGACCATCGTGCTGGAAGATGCCGATATCGAACAGGCGGCGCGGGGCATCTGCTACGGCATTTTCAGCTCCGGCGGCCAGGCCTGTATTGCCGGCTCGCGGCTGTTTGTTCATGACAAAGTGTATCCGCAATTAATGGCCCGCCTGCTGGAGTTAACCCAAGGGCTGCGGGTTGGCCATCCGTTCAGCGCTGGCACCCACGTCGGGCCGCTGATCAACGATAAACACCGGCAGAGCGTGCTGGAGTACGTCGAGCTGGCGAAACGCGAAGGCGGCAGCGTGCTATGCGGCGGCGAGATCCCGGCGGATCCGGCGCTGGCGGCAGGCAGCTATTTCCTGCCGACCATCATTGAAGGGCTGAACAATCAGGCCCGCGTTTGCCAGGAAGAGATCTTCGGACCGGTTCTGGTGGCGATGCGTTTTCACGATGAAGCGGCGCTGATCCGCGAGGCCAATGATTCGGTCTTCGGACTGGCGGCGGGGATCTGGACGCGTGATACCGGCCGCGCGCTGCGTCTGAGCGAACAACTGGAAGCCGGTACGGTGTGGATCAACACCTACAAAGTTTTCTCCATTTCGACCCCGTTTGGGGGCTTTAAAGAGAGCGGTCTGGGCCGCGAAAAAGGGATCCAGGGGCTGAAAGCCTGGATGCAACAAAAGAGCATTTATCTGGCGACGGGTAATAGCGTCAACCACTGGTGCGACTGAGAAAGGGTGAGCAATGAGCGAAATGATAACCGTCGGCGATGCCATCGCCAGAACGCTGGAGCAGTATCACGTTGAAGCCATTTATGGCGTCATTTCTATCCATAACCTGCCGATCGCCGATGCCGTCGGCCAGCGGGAAAAAATCCGCTTTGTTCCGGCGCGCGGTGAAGCGGGCTCGGTGACCATGGCTGACGCCCACGGCCGTTTTTCCGGGCTCGGCGTGGCGCTGACCAGTACCGGCGCGGGTGCGGGTAATGCGGTCGGCGCGCTGGTTGAGGCGATGAACGCCGGTACGCCGCTGCTGCACCTGACCGGACAGGTCGAAAAAGCCTGGCTGGACGCCGACACCGGTTTCATTCATGAAACCCGCGATCAGTTGACCTTCCTGAAAGCCAGTTCGAAGCGCGCTTACCGCATTAGCAACGCCAACCAGGCGGTGGCTATCCTGCATAAGGCGATTCAGGAGGCGCAGACGCCGCCGTGCGGCCCGGTCTCGGTGGAGATCCCAATCGACATTCAGAGCGCCAAAATTCCGCTTTCACTGCTGACCGCGCCGCTGAAACGCGCTCCGGCGGTTGAGCCGGAAGCGTCGCTGGTCGATGCGCTGTGGGCGCAGCTTAAGCAGGCGAAGCAGCCGCTGCTGTGGCTTGGCGGCGGCGCGTTAGAGAGCGGCGAGGCGGTGAAGACGCTGGCGGATGCCGGGGTGACGGTGATTTCCAGTACCCACGGCCGCGGCATTCTGGCGGACAGCCATCGCGCCAGCCTGCGCGCGTTTCATAATTCTCCCTCGGTTGAAGCGCTGATTTCACAATGTGATTTCACACTTGTTGCCGGTTCCCGGCTGCGCAGCAACGAAACGCGCTCGTGGACGCTGGAACTGCCCACGCCGCGGGTGCAGATTGATATTGACCCGGCGGCGGCCAGCCGTAACTACTTGATGGACAATACCCTGGTGGCGGATTGCCGGGCGCTATTAGCGGCGCTGGCAGCGCGGGTGCAGGGCCGGATATGGGGCGATGCGCGTTGGGATAGCCAGCTTAAAGAGGCGGTAGAGGCGGCGGAGCAGGGGCTGCGCGACCAGTGCGGCGATTACGCTAAATTGAATGACGCGATTGCGCAGGCGCTGCCCGATGACGGCATCCTGGTGCGCGATATTACCGTTTCCGGCAGCCTGTGGGGCAGCCGTCTGTTCCGCGCTCACGGCCCGCTGATGAATATCCATTCTCTGGCCGGAGCCATCGGTATGGGGCTACCGATGGCGGTGGGTACCGCGATTGCCAATCCGCAACGTAAAGTGGTCGGCCTGGTCGGCGACGGCGGCCTGAGCCTCAACCTTGGCGAACTGGCGACCCTGGCGCAGGAGAAGGCCAACGTGACGCTGTTGATTATGAATGACGGCGGCTACGGCGTAATGCGCGGTATTCAGGATAAGTATTTTGGCGGCCGCCAGTATTACAACGAGCTGCACACGCCAGACTTTACCCTGTTGGCGCAGGCGATGGGTCTGCAGGCGTGGAGCGTGGATCGGGCTGAGGATTTCCAGGCGGTGATGACCGAAGCGCTGGCGATGCCGGGGCCATCGGTGGTGGAAGTGAAGATGGGCCAGATTGGCGCGCTGCGCTTTGCCGGCCCGCCGCAGAAGACGCTGTATTAATGATAACCCAGTGACCCCAACCCTCTCCCTTCCGGGGAGAGGGTACCGCACGGCACAGGGGGTTAATCAAGGCGCCGGACGGTTGCTCCTGCGCGCCGGGAGAGGGCCGGCTCACTGGAGAGGGTTCATTATATGGTTAAAACACGTTAAACGGATATTCGACGTAGAACCGCACTTCATTCCCGCTGACGTTATAGTCGCTGGCGTTGCTGGAAACGCGCAGCACCGAATAGCGGAGTCTCAATTTCAAATCTTTCGCCATGCCGTTTTGCACCTGGTACTGCACCTGGTTGAACCATTCGTGTTCTTTACCGTTGCTGGTCTCGGCGGTTTTAATGTTATCCCCGCGAACGTAGGCGGTGGTCCAGCTCAGGCCCGGTACGCCCAGTCCGGCAAAATCCAGGCCATAGGAGGCCTGCCAGGAACGTTCATCCTCGCCGTTAAAATCTGACCAGTAGGAGTTAGCCAGCCAGATGGTGTTACCGCCATCGCCAACGCCGCCCTGATTCTGATACCCGCCGTAGTGGTAGCCGGTGCTGCCGCTGCTTTGCTGGTAAGCGACCTTAAAGGTATGAATATCCCAGATATAGCTGGCGGCCAGGCTCCAGATGCTGTTGCTGCGCCCGGTGTCATTGGCGTCGGCATATTCTTGATTTAAGCGCGAGTTATAGCCGTTGAAGTCAACAATCAGCTGCTGGTCGGCGGCGAACGGCTGCTTGTAGTTCAGGCCGAGATACTGCTTATTCAGCACGTCTTCGACGTGCGAAGCGTAAAGCGCGCCGCTGAGCTGGTCGTTGAATTGATAGCTGGCGCCGCCAAAGGTCAGGCTCTTCAGGCCGCTATTGTGGCTGTCGTCGCTTTTGCGCTGCTGCTCGGTGAGATAACCGGCGTTAATTTCCAGACCGTCGATTTCTCTTGAGGTCAGCATGGTACCGGTATAGCTCTCGTACAGCAGCCGCGAGTCATCGGCGTAGACGATGGGCAGCATCGGGCGCTGGCTGCCGTAGCTGAGTACGGTATTCGAGAAGCGCATTTTAGCGGTAGCGCCAAATTTTGCTAAATCGGACTTCGCGCGGCCATCATCATCCTGGGCGAAAAAGTCGATACCGCCCGCGCCGCTGCGGCCGCGGCCGCCGTCGAGGCGCACTGCGTACTGTGCAATGCCGTCAACGCCGAAGCCGACCGGCCCTTGAGTAAAGCCGGACTCGAAGGTCGCGATGATACCCTGACCCCATTCGGCTTTATCCGGCAAACCATCGCGATAATCGCGTTTGATATAAGCGTTACGTAAAAAGAGATCCAGGTGGCTGTCTTCAATAAAGCCCTGACTGGTAGATTGTTGGCTGGCGAAAGCCGGCGCGGCGGCAATAATGCCAAGTGCGATTAATGGTAATTCTTTTTTCACTGAGGGCACTTCTCTGTCTGTCGATATATTCAAGGGAATCACTGCTGACCAGATATTCTCCTGAAATAATGTCGAAAGCAATCATTGTGTGAGCAGTTATTGCAGCCGGAAACAGGTTGTATGGTGCATGAGCCGTGCGCCAGGCAGTAAGGGGTGGACTATTTATTATTCGGGTAAAGACGATTCTGGAAGCCAGATAGTGTGCGGCCTTTTTAATTTACCAAATAATATATTTCTGAATCGCCGGGCATAAAATAATTGGCTGTGATGCGCTGTGATAATAATTAACGGTTTGTGCGCTTAAATTATCAATTAATGCGGCTAAATATTTTTACGGATATATAAAAAAGGGAGGCAATAATGCCTCCCGCTGATGATTATTTAATCCCGTCGGCCTTCATGCGATCGCGAATATGCTGGGCGCGCGCTTCTGAGGCCGGGTGATCGTCAAACATCGAACTCTGACGACCGGCTTCCAGCTTGGCCAGTTTCTCGAAGCTGGTGGCCAGTCCCGACGGATTGATACCGCGCTTACGCAGCAGGTCGTAAGAGTAGTCATCCGCTTCCGATTCCTGACGCTGGGAGAACTGCGAGTTCACCAGTTTTTCGCCCAGATCGCCCAACTGAGACTGCGACAGGCTACCGACGATACCGCCCGCGGAGGCCGCCGCCGCACGCACGGCGTTGGTACCCAGGGCGACCTGCATGCCTTTCTTCACGTGGCCCAGCGCGACGTGGCCCATTTCGTGGCCGATCACCGCCTCGACTTCATTATCGTTCATCAGATCCATCAGCCCGCTGTAGACGCGGATGCAGCCGTTGGCCATGGCGAAGGCGTTGACATCCTTGGTCTCATAGACCTTGTAGTTCACGGGCTGACCATTGATGTTATCGCCCAGCGCAGCCGCGATTTTGTTCAGCCGCTGGCTGTATTCACTGTTGGCCGGGGCGATTTTCGCTTTGGCGTCCATCTCTTTACAGGCCTGGTCGCTTAAGGTTTTCACCTGCGCGTCGCTGAGAGAGTATGCCTGGAAGGCTTCGGCGCCTGAGCTGAGCAGACCGTTGGAGTCCATGTTCTGACATCCGGTGAGGGTTGCTGCGATCCCAAGAGCAAGTACGGTTGAGCGAATTTTCATTTTTATCTTCCACAATCTTATGGTTGTTTATCCGAAAATACGGCGACGGCAGGGAACCGTATTCTGCGTAAATTATAAAGAGTATCGCAGGATGCGGGCGAGCGGATTCCGGCGTAGCACAACCTGTTCCAGAGATTTCTTAAAGGGCAAAAGGATGCTCCATGTACATGACTTGTCGCTTGGGTTACATTGTTCACACTTTTTTCCGGCGTAGCCCAAAACGCGCTCTCGTCAAGTCGTTAAGGGCATGGCCTTCAACAGTCCGAACTGGAGTCAAAATGTCCTCACGTAAAGAGCTTGCTAACGCTATTCGTGCGCTGAGCATGGACGCAGTACAGAAAGCCAAATCCGGCCACCCGGGTGCCCCGATGGGTATGGCTGACATTGCCGAAGTCCTGTGGCGTGATTTCCTGAACCATAATCCGCAGAACCCGTCCTGGGCCGATCGCGACCGCTTCGTGCTGTCCAACGGTCACGGCTCGATGCTGATCTACAGCCTGCTGCACCTCACCGGTTACGATCTGCCAATCGAAGAGCTGAAGAACTTCCGTCAGCTGCACTCCAGAACCCCGGGCCACCCGGAAGTGGGCTACACCGCGGGCGTGGAAACCACTACCGGACCGCTGGGGCAGGGCATTGCGAATGCGGTGGGTATGGCGATTGCGGAGAAAACCCTGGCGGCGCAGTTCAACCGCCCGGGCCACGACATTGTTGACCACTTCACTTATGCGTTCATGGGCGACGGCTGCATGATGGAAGGTATCTCTCACGAGGTATGCTCCCTGGCCGGTACCCTGAAACTGGGCAAGCTGGTGGCGTTCTATGACGACAACGGCATCTCCATCGACGGTCACGTCGAAGGCTGGTTCACCGATGACACCGCGAAGCGCTTTGAAGCCTACGGCTGGCACGTTGTGCGCGGCGTTGACGGTCACGATGCTGACTCGATTAAACGCGCGGTGGAAGAAGCGCGTGCGGTCACCGACAAACCGTCCCTGCTGATGTGCAAAACCATCATCGGTTTCGGTTCGCCGAACAAAGCCGGTACCCACGACTCCCACGGCGCGCCGCTGGGCGACGCCGAAATCGCCCTGACCCGCGAAGCGCTGGGTTGGAAACACGCGCCGTTTGACATCCCGTCTGACATCTATGCCCAGTGGGATGCCAAAGAAGCCGGCCAGGCGAAAGAAGCCGCATGGAACGAGAAGTTTGCGGCTTACGCCAAAGCCTTCCCGCAGGAAGCAGCCGAATTCACCCGCCGTATGAAAGGCGAAATGCCGTCTGACTTCGACGCGAAAGCTAACGAGTTCATCGCGAAGCTGCAGGCCAACCCGGCGAAAATCGCCAGCCGTAAAGCCTCGCAGAACGCCATCGAAGCTTTCGGCCCGCTGCTGCCGGAATTCCTCGGCGGCTCCGCAGATCTCGCGCCGTCCAACCTGACCCTGTGGTCTGGCTCTAAGCCGATCAACGAAGACGCTGCCGGGAACTACATCCACTACGGCGTGCGCGAGTTCGGTATGACCGCTATCGCCAACGGTATCGCGCTGCACGGCGGCTTCCTGCCGTACACCTCCACCTTCCTGATGTTCGTGGAATACGCGCGTAACGCGGTACGTATGGCCGCGCTGATGAAACAGCGTCAGGTGATGGTCTACACCCACGACTCCATCGGTCTGGGCGAAGACGGCCCGACGCACCAGCCGGTTGAGCAGGTGGCTTCCCTGCGCGTCACCCCGAACATGTCCACATGGCGTCCGTGCGACCAGGTGGAATCCGCCATCGCGTGGAAATACGGCGTAGAGCGTCAGGACGGCCCGACCGCGCTGATCCTCTCCCGTCAGAACCTGGCGCAGCAGGAGCGTACCGAAGAGCAGCTGGCGAACGTCGCCCGCGGCGGCTACGTGCTGAAAGACTGCGCCGGTCAGCCGGAGCTGATCTTCATCGCCACCGGCTCTGAAGTGGAGCTGGCGGTTGCCGCTTACGAAAAACTGACTGCCGAAGGCGTGAAGGCGCGCGTGGTTTCCATGCCGTCCACCGACGCGTTCGACAAGCAGGATGCGGCTTATCGCGAATCCGTACTGCCGAAAGCCGTGACCGCGCGCGTTGCCGTGGAAGCGGGTATCGCTGACTACTGGTTCAAATACGTTGGCCTGAACGGCGCTATCGTTGGCATGACCACCTTCGGTGAGTCTGCGCCGGCTGAGCAGCTGTTCGAGGAGTTCGGCTTCACCGTTGATAACGTGGTTGCTAAAGCGAAAGCGCTGCTGTAATCGCTGGTACGGTGCGGGCTGATGCCCTCACCCCAACCCTCTCCCACAGGAGAGGGTGCAAACACCAAAACGGTAACCCCTGGGTTACCGTTTTGCTTTTATCTCGCCACCCGGCTTTTTGTATCTGCTATTCCTGAACCATGTAATACGGTTGTAAATTATTCCAGAGAAAATGTGATGTGAGTCATATAGCTGGTTTATTGCGCTGGACAAACATTCCTTTTATTCCTCATTTCGCTTATTCTAGCTGAAGCGTTTCAGTCGTTTAAATGTTCGACAATTAATCAATCAGTCGCAGTTTGCAGCTGGTAAGGTTCCCCTCAGAGCGTTGCTGGATTACTCTGTCAGCCACCTCATAACAGGGACAGCCTTGCAGGAGATCTATGACCATTCGCATCGCGATTAATGGCTTCGGTCGCATTGGACGCAACGTGGTTCGTGCTCTATATGAATCCGGGCGTCGTGCGGAAATCACCGTGGTGGCAATCAATGAGCTGGCGGATGCCGCGGGCATCGCGCATTTATTGAAATATGACACCAGCCATGGCCGTTTCGCCTGGGATGTCCGTCAGGAGCGCGAGCAGCTGTTTGTTGGCGACGATGCCATCCGTCTGCTGCATGAGCCGACCATTGCGGCGCTGCCCTGGCGCGAACTGGCGGTGGACGTCGTGCTTGACTGTACCGGGGTATACGGGAGTCGTGAACACGGTGAAGCCCATCTTCAGGCGGGGGCGAAAAAAGTGCTCTTTTCCCACCCCGGCGGCAACGACCTCGACGCGACGGTGGTGTACGGCGTAAATCAGGATGAACTTCGCGCCGGGCATCGCATTGTCTCCAACGCCTCCTGCACTACCAACTGCATTATTCCGATCATTAAACTGCTCGATGACGCCTATGGCATTGAGTCCGGCACCGTCACCACCATTCACTCGGCGATGCATGACCAGCAGGTGATTGACGCTTATCATCCGGATCTGCGGCGTACCCGCGCGGCCAGCCAGTCGATCATTCCGGTGGATACCAAACTGGCGGCAGGGATCACCCGTATTTTTCCGCAATTTAACGACCGTTTTGAAGCGATTGCCGTGCGGGTGCCGACGATTAACGTGACGGCAATTGACCTGAGCGTGACGGTGAAAAAACCGGTAAAAGCATGTGAAGTCAACCAGTTGCTGCAAAAAGCAGCACAAGGTGCATTTCATGGTATAGTTGACTATACGGAATTACCGTTGGTCTCGACAGATTTTAACCACGATCCGCACAGCGCCATCGTCGATGGTACGCAAACCCGGGTCAGTGGCGCGCATCTGATCAAAACGCTGGTCTGGTGCGATAACGAATGGGGCTTTGCTAACCGAATGCTCGACACGACGTTAGCGATGGCGGCTATTGGTTTCAGGTTCGACGCGTAAACGTCGACAAAACTTTATGAATCAACGAGAGGATTCACCATGTCTGTAATTAAGATGACCGATCTGGATCTGGCTGGTAAACGCGTTTTTATCCGTGCGGATCTGAACGTACCAGTTAAAGACGGGAAAGTAACCAGCGACGCACGTATCCGTGCATCTCTGCCGACCATTGAACTGGCGCTGAAGCAGGGCGCGAAAGTCATGGTTACTTCTCACCTGGGTCGTCCGACCGAAGGCGAGTACAACGAAGAATTCTCTCTGCTGCCGGTTGTTAATTACCTGAAAGACAAACTGTCCAACCCGGTACGCCTGGTTAAAGACTACCTGGACGGCGTGGAAGTGGCTGCCGGTGAACTGGTGGTGCTGGAAAACGTTCGCTTCAACAAAGGCGAGAAAAAAGACGACGAAGAACTGTCTAAGAAATACGCTGCGCTGTGCGACGTGTTCGTGATGGACGCTTTCGGTACTGCGCACCGCGCGCAGGCTTCCACCCACGGCATCGGCAAATTTGCTGACGTGGCGTGCGCAGGCCCGCTGCTGGCCGCTGAGCTGGACGCGCTGGGTAAAGCGCTGAAAGAGCCAGCTCGTCCGATGGTCGCTATCGTTGGTGGTTCTAAAGTGTCCACCAAACTGACCGTTCTGGATTCCCTGTCTAAAATCGCTGACCAGCTGATCGTGGGCGGCGGTATCGCTAACACCTTCGTTGCCGCTCAGGGCCACAACGTCGGTAAATCCCTGTACGAAGCAGATCTGGTTGATGAAGCCAAGCGCCTGCTGGGCACCTGCGATATCCCGGTTCCGACCGACGTTCGCGTAGCGACCGAGTTCTCCGAAACCGCAACGGCAACCCTGAAATCTGTTAACGACATCAAAGATGACGAGCAGATTCTGGACCTTGGCGACGTTTCCGCACAGAAACTGGCTGAAATCCTGAAGAACGCCAAAACCATCCTGTGGAACGGCCCGGTTGGCGTATTCGAATTCCCTAACTTCCGTAAAGGGACTGAAATCGTGGCTAACGCTATCGCGGACAGCGAAGGTTTCTCCATCGCCGGCGGCGGTGACACCCTGGCAGCGATCGACCTGTTCGGCATCGCTGACAAAATTTCCTACATCTCCACTGGCGGCGGCGCATTCCTTGAATTCGTCGAAGGCAAAGTCCTGCCGGCAGTAGCGATGCTCGAAGAGCGCGCTAAGCAGTAATTCAGTTCAGGCGGGGAAACCCGCCTGTTTTTCAGCGCGCTTAAGGGCTCGCGAACCTTCTTCAACGGTCGAAGATACAGATACAGGACTAAGTAACATGTCTAAAATTTTTGATTTCGTAAAACCGGGCGTCATCACTGGCGACGACGTTCAGAAAGTGTTCCAGGTAGCGAAAGAAAACAACTTTGCACTGCCGGCGGTAAACTGCGTAGGTACTGATTCCATCAACGCCGTTCTGGAAGCTGCAGCGAAAGTTCGCTCTCCGGTTATCGTTCAGTTCTCTAACGGCGGCGCAGCGTTCATCGCAGGTAAAGGCGTGAAAACTGACGTTCCTCAGGGTGCTGCTATCCTCGGCGCTATCTCTGGCGCCCACCACGTGCACCAGATGGCTGAACACTACGGCGTGCCGGTTATCCTGCACACTGACCACTGCGCGAAGAAACTGCTGCCGTGGATCGACGGCCTGCTGGACGCCGGTGAAAAACACTTCGCCGCTACTGGCAAACCGCTGTTCTCTTCCCACATGATCGACCTGTCTGAAGAGTCCCTGCACGAAAACATCGAGATCTGCTCTAAGTACCTGGCTCGCATGGCCAAAATGGGCATGACCCTGGAAATCGAACTGGGCTGCACTGGCGGTGAAGAAGACGGCGTGGATAACAGCCACATGGACGCTTCCGCCCTGTACACCCAGCCGGAAGACGTGGATTACGCCTACACCGAGCTGAGCAAAATCAGCCCGCGCTTCACCATCGCCGCTTCCTTCGGTAACGTACACGGCGTGTACAAACCAGGTAACGTAGTTCTGACCCCGACCATCCTGCGCGACTCTCAGGAATATGTTTCCAAGAAACACAACCTGCCGCACAACAGCCTGAACTTCGTGTTCCACGGCGGTTCCGGTTCTTCCGCTCAGGAAATTAAAGACTCCGTCAGCTACGGCGTGGTGAAAATGAACATTGATACCGACACCCAATGGGCAACCTGGGACGGTATCCTGCAGTATTACAAAGCGAACGAAGCTTACCTGCAGGGCCAGCTGGGCAACCCGAAAGGCGAAGACCAGCCGAACAAGAAATACTACGATCCGCGCGTATGGCTGCGTGCTGCACAGACGTCCATGGTGACTCGTCTGGAGCAGGCATTTAAAGAGCTGAACGCGATCGACGTTCTGTAAGAAAAATCTGTTTCTTACCCGGAAGCCCGCAGCAATGCGGGCTTTTTTATTATCTTAACAACAGGATAGCGTGGCAGAAAACTGTGATCCATTTGGCAAAACGTGCACTTATTGTTTACCCTATAACCTGACTGCCCTGTCGCAGGCTGAGTTATTTACTTCCCCCCAGGGGATTCATAAGGAATGTTAAATGGAAGATTTGAACGTTGTCGATAGCATCAACCACGCCGGGACGTGGCTGGCACGCAACCAGGAGCTGCTGCTGAGCTATGCCGTCAACATCGTCGCGGCTATCGCTATCCTGATCGTCGGGATGATCGTGGCGCGCGTCGTCTCTAATACCGTCAACCGCCTGATGCTGGCGCGTAAAATTGACGCTACCGTGGCCGATTTTCTCTCTGCGCTGGTGCGCTATGCGGTTATCGCCTTTACGCTGATTGCCGCCCTGGGGCGGGTAGGCGTGCAGACCGCCTCGGTGATTGCGGTGCTGGGTGCTGCCGGTTTGGCGGTGGGTTTAGCGCTGCAGGGATCGCTGTCGAACCTTGCCGCAGGCGTACTGCTGGTGATGTTCCGCCCGTTCCGCGCTGGCGAGTATGTCGACCTTGGCGGCGTGGCAGGTACGGTGTTGAACGTGCAGATTTTCTCCACCACCCTGCGTACCGCGGACGGTAAAGTAGTGGTGGTCCCGAACGGGAAAATCATCGCCGGCAATATCATTAACTTCTCCCGGGAGCCTGCGCGTCGCAATGAGTTTATTATCGGCGTCGCTTACGATGCTGATATCGACAAGGTAAAGCAGCTGCTGACCTCGATTATCGAATCTGACGATCGAATTCTGCGCGATCGGGAAATGACCGTTCGTCTGAACGAACTCGGCGCCTCGTCGGTGAACTTCGTGGTGCGCGTGTGGAGCAAAAGCAGCGATCTGCAAAACGTCTACTGGGATATCCTCGAGCGTATCAAGCGTGAATTTGACGCCAACGGCATCAGCTTCCCTTACCCGCAGATGGATGTTCATGTGGTGCGCCTGCCGGAAAAAGCAGAGTAAACCGCCTCTCAATAACTTAGGCCGGCCATGCCGGCCTTTTTCAATAGCTCATCATTAGTTGTTCTAATTAATGATTAATTCTTTCAATTTCCGCTAATAATTCATTCGCGCTATAGTCAGCGCCACTCTCGAACTCAGCGGATAAATCCTTATGTTTACTTATTACTTTCAGGGGCTTGCCCTGGGAGCGGCTATGATATTGCCGCTTGGCCCACAAAATGCCTTTGTGATGAATCAGGGGATCCGTCGTCAGTATCATCTGATGATTGCCCTGCTATGCGCGGTCAGCGACTTGCTGTTAATCTGCGCTGGCATTTTCGGCGGTAGCGCACTGCTGATGCAATCCCCGTGGCTGCTGGCGCTAGTGACCTGGGGCGGCGTGGCCTTTTTGCTGTGGTATGGCTTCGGCGCATTGAAAACGGCGTTCAGTCAGAGTCTTGAACTCGCCAATGCAGAGGTAATGCAGCAGGGGCGCTGGAAAATCATTATCACCATGCTGGCGGTGACCTGGCTTAACCCGCACGTTTATCTGGACACCTTTGTGGTGTTAGGCAGCCTGGGAGGTCAGCTGGCGGTGGAGCCGAAGCGCTGGTTTGCGCTAGGGACCATTAGCGCCTCTTTCCTGTGGTTCTTTGGCCTGGCGCTGTTAGCCGCCTGGCTGGCGCCGCGACTGCGTACCGCCAGAGCTCAGCGGATCATCAATATTGTGGTCGGCGCCGTCATGTGGTTTATTGCGTTTCAGCTGGCAAGAGAAGGCGTCAGCCATATCCAGGCGTTGCTTAACTAAGCGTTGTCCGATGGACTTTCCTGCTGTACGCGCTAAGCTTGCTGGCATGCGTCCCGTAAGGGCGATTTAAGTAACATGGAGAAACGACAGTGAAGTTAAAAGTCTTAGCCCTGGCGGCAACACTCGGATTGACCACGATGGCGGCACAGGCCAGCGAATTGCCGGATGGCCCGCACATTGTGACTTCAGGCACAGCAAGCGTTGCCGCGGTTCCGGACATCGCCACCCTGGCGATCGAAGTGAACGTGTCGGCAAAAGACGCCGCGTCGGCAAAAAAACAGGCTGACGATCGCGTTGCGCAATATCTCTCTTTCCTCGAAAAGAGCGGTATTGCTAAAAAGGACATCAACTCGGCGAATCTGCGTACCCAACCAGATTACGACTATCAGAACGGGAAAAGCATTCTGAAAGGCTATCGCGCGGTGCGCACAGTGGAAGTGACCTTGCGCCAGCTGGATAAACTCAACGGTCTGCTGGATGGCGCCCTGAAAGCGGGTCTCAACGAAATTCGCTCCGTCTCGCTGGGCGTTGCGCAACCGGACGCCTACAAAGATAAAGCGCGTAAAGCGGCGATCGACGACGCCGTGCATCAGGCGCAGGAGCTGGCCGCAGGCTTCCACAGCAAGCTGGGTCCGGTGTACAGCGTGCGCTACCATGTCTCCAACTATCAGCCGAGCCCGATGGTTCGCATGATGAAGGCCGCTGACGCTGCGCCGGTTTCTGCCCAGGAAACCTACGAGCAGGCGACTATCCAGTTTGACGACCAGGTCGATGTAGTCTTTGAGCTGCAGCCGGCGCAAGCCGCTGCTCCAGCCACCCCGGCGAAACCGGCGGAAACGCCGAAACCGGCCCAGTAAGCGATAGAAACAAAAAAGCCACTTCAGAGAAGTGGCTTTTTTATGCCCGCGGTTTAATCCTGACGCAGCACCTTGTGTCCGTAGTCAATGAGCGCATCGGTCACCCGGCGCATCATGCGGCTTTCCGGGGCGAAGCGGTGCCAGTAGAGCATGCGGCGCTGGAACAGGCCCGGGGTGAGATCGATAAGTTCGCCGCTGTTGAGCTCTTTTTCGATCTGCAGATGCGGGATCATACAGCAGGTGGTGCCCTGGCGCGCCAGCTGCACGAAAGCTTCCGACGAGTTGACGATGTGGCAGGGGACGCTGCCCGGCGGCAGGTCGAAGTTTTGCTGCAGGAACGCCTGATGCATATCGTCCAGATGGTCGAAGGCGACGACCGGCGCCTTAAGCAGCGCCGAACGCGTCACGCCATTCGGGAAATAGCGTTGCGCAAACTCTTTTGATGCGACAAACAGGTAATCGAGCGCCCCCAGCTGATCCACCAGGCAGCTTGGCAGCGCCTGCGGCTGGATACTCACTGCGCCCACTACTTCGCCACGGCGCAGGCGCTCCTGGGTGCGGGTTTCATCTTCCACCTGCAGGTTGAGACGAATAGGGGAGTCTGACAGAACATTGGCCAGCGCCGGCAGCAGCCAGGTCGCCAGACTGTCGGCGTTCACCGCCAGCGACAGCAGCAGCGGCGTAGAGCCGGTTTGTTCATCGCCCAGCCATTCTTCCTCCAGCAGTTCAACCTGGCGCAACAGAGCCAGCAGTTTCTGTCCTTGCTCGGTGGGGCGCGGCGGCACGGTACGCACCAGCAGCGGCTGGCCGAACATATTTTCCAGCTGCTTAATACGCTGTGAGACGGCGGACTGGGTAATACATAGCTTCTGCGCGGCGCGCTCAAATCCTCGTTCCCTAATCACCGCATCCAGCGCTTGTAGTGTCCTGTAGTCCGGTCGTTTCATTATTCTGGCGTGCCCCCATAACTAATCGTTATCTCGCACTATGACATAAATTTTTATTTGATACAGACGAAATTGGTCTGTTCAGTTGTGTGATCTGCATCGCAGGGACATTTCCACTATCGATGTTCTATAATGCGCCACAGGCATTCACATCTCGGACCAGAATTATGACGCAGGATGAACTGAAAAAAGCGGTAGGTTGGGCAGCACTGCAATATGTACAGCCAGGGACTATTGTCGGCGTAGGCACCGGCTCGACGGCGGCCCATTTTATTGACGCGCTGGGCACCATGAAGGGGCAGATCGAAGGGGCGGTTTCCAGCTCCGACGCCTCCACCGAGAAGCTGAAAAGCCTCGGGATCACCGTCTTCGATCTTAACAGCGTCGATCGCCTGGGGATCTATGTTGACGGCGCGGATGAGATCAACGGCCATATGCAGATGATCAAAGGCGGCGGCGCGGCGCTGACCCGTGAAAAGATCATCGCCTCGGTCGCGGATAAATTTATCTGCATCGCCGACGCCTCCAAGCAGGTCGATATTCTGGGCAAGTTCCCGCTGCCGGTGGAAGTCATTCCGATGGCGCGCAGCGCCGTGGCGCGTCAGCTGGTCAAGCTGGGCGGCCGTCCAGAGTACCGTCAGGGCGTGGTGACCGATAACGGCAACGTGATCCTTGACGTGCACGGCCTGGAAATTCTCGATGCGATCGCGCTGGAAAACGCGATCAACGGTATTCCTGGCGTCGTCACCGTGGGGCTGTTCGCCAACCGTGGCGCCGACGTGGCGCTGATTGGCACTGCCGACGGCGTGAAGACCATCGTAAAATAGTCTGTCCGCAGGGAGCCGACCGGCTCCCTCGCAAATATTTTTTCATCAGGTGCAATTTGGTGACTTCTGTCACATTTATGCAACCATTCTGATTTACACGCTACCATTTCTTCTCTTTCTGGTGTTTTGTCCTGCGATTTCCCTCTGGATGACATTTCTTCAGGACGGCGACGCAAACGTTCATATTGCCGCGATAGTTTTTTTTGATATGTTGCTGAGACGAACTTTCGTTCAGCACGACATCAGTTAAGACAAAACAGGACGGGGAAATGGCTAAGGTATCACTGGAAAAAGACAAGATTAAATTTCTGCTGGTTGAAGGTGTGCATCAAAAGGCAATCGATAGCCTTCGCGCAGCGGGTTACACCAACATTGAATTTCATAAAGGCGCGCTGGATTCAGAACAGCTGAAAGCGTCGATCCGTGATGCCCATTTCATCGGCCTGCGTTCCCGTACCCATCTGACTGAAGAGATTTTCGCCGCAGCGGAAAAACTGGTTGCCGTCGGTTGCTTCTGCATCGGGACCAACCAGGTCGATCTGAACGCCGCTGCGAAGCGCGGTATTCCGGTGTTTAACGCGCCGTTCTCTAACACCCGCTCGGTGGCCGAGTTGGTGATCGGCGAACTGCTGCTGATGCTGCGCGGCGTGCCGGAAGCCAACGCCAAAGCGCACCGCGGGGTGTGGAACAAGCAGGCGGTCGGCAGCTTCGAAGCGCGTGGTAAAAAGCTGGGCATCATCGGTTACGGCCACATCGGTACCCAGCTTGGCATTCTGGCGGAATCGCTGGGAATGCACGTCTTCTTCTATGATATTGAAAACAAACTGCCGCTCGGCAACGCCACTCAGGTACAGCATCTCTCCGACCTGCTGAACATGAGCGATGTGGTCAGCCTGCACGTGCCGGAAAACGCCTCTACCAAAAATATGATGGGTGCGGAAGAACTGGCGCTGATGAAGCCGGGCGCGCTGCTGATCAACGCCTCCCGCGGTACCGTGGTGGACATTCCGGCGCTATGCGATGCGCTGGCCAGTAAGCATCTGGCCGGGGCGGCTATCGACGTCTTCCCGACTGAACCTGCGACCAACAGCGACCCCTTCACTTCGCCGCTGTGCGAGTTTGATAACGTGATCCTCACACCGCATATCGGTGGCTCCACTCAGGAAGCGCAGGAGAACATCGGTCTGGAAGTAGCTGGCAAGCTGGCGAAATACTCTGACAACGGGTCAACCCTGTCGGCAGTTAACTTCCCGGAAGTTTCTCTACCGCTGCACGGCGGCCGCCGTCTGCTGCATATCCATGAGAACCGGCCGGGCGTCCTGACCGCAATCAACCAAATCTTCGCCGCGCAGAGCATCAACATTGCCGCCCAGTATCTGCAAACGTCGCCGCAGATGGGCTACGTGGTGATTGATATTGAAGCGGAAGAAGATGTTGCCCAGCAGGCGCTGCAGGCAATGAAAGCGATCCCGGGGACTATCCGCGCCCGTCTGTTGTTCTAATCATTTTTGCCTCTCGGGCAGGTCGCGTACCTGCCCGTTTTTTTGTTAATACTTTCCAGGCTGAATTTCTCGTCCCCGCGTACCTACCAACACCAGGTTTTTCCCGGGGTGATGACCGCCGGCAGCGGGATATCCCACTCTTCGCTCGGCAGGCTATCCACCTGCTGGCAGTCGTGCGCGTAGCCCACCGGCTGCAGGCGATACTGCTGCCAGTTTTGCAGCGTCCGGTCGTAAAAACCGCCGCCCATTCCCAGCCGTTGGCCACTGACATCGAAGGCCACCAGCGGGGTCACCAGCACATCGAGTTCAGCCAGCGGCAGCACATCCCGCACATCGAGCTTCGGTTCGCGGATCTTCAGGCGATTCACGATCAGTTGGCTCTGCGGATGGTAGTGTAAAAACAGCAGATTGCCGGGGCTAAAGGGATGCAGCACCGGGAGATATACCCGCTTGCCGGCGCGCCAGAGCTGGTCGATCAGCGGCTGAGTGTCCAGCTCGCCGTCAAAGGAGAGAAACAGCGCCACGTTGTGGGCGAGAACTACCGGCGGCCAGGCCATCATCCGCTCGGCGGCCTGTTGGGCAAACAGGCGCTGTTGCTCCGGGCTGAGTGCGCGTCGACGATCGCGGATCTGCTGGCGAATATGCTGACGGGAGAGCAGGGTATCGGTCTGTATAGTCATGCAGGTCTCGTTACGAGCTGGCGAAACAATAGGAGCAAGTGTAATACAGGGCGGCTTCAGCCGAAAACACGTATGGGGGATGATGCGAAGTAAAGAAGGGAATCTCCGAGATGCCGCCGCAGGCTGTAACCCTTGAACCCTTGGTTCAAGGTGAATGTGTCGTCACAGTTTTAAGGCTTCTCGGACGGACCGAGCATGCTCACCAACCGTGGAGCGCCACATTCTTGTGGTATGAAATATCGGCTCAGGGGACTGGCCCGCTTGCAAACATCTCAGAGAAATTTTGTTCTTGCGATTACTCTAACACAGTTAAATGCAAAGTGTTATTCAAACTTCTGCCCGGGTCTTTCGCTTATGCGACCTTGCTCAAGCAATGCTTGCTCGATGGTCTGCTGAAGCATCCGAATACGCTGTTCCATGCTGGCGGCGTAGTCGCGGGTTTTCGCTTTTTCCTGAGTCAACTCATAGCTGATGTTCAACGCGGCGATGAAGACCAGCTGCTCAGTATTTGTGACTCTAGTGCGTTCTTTTAAATCTTGCAACCGCTGATTCAGGTCGTCAGCTGCCTGGTTCAGGGCATCCCTTTGTTCAGGCGGGCAATTCACTCGCAGTGAACGGCCAAAAATTTGGAGATCTACGGGTTGTGCAGACATGCCACCTTCCTGCTGATTGACTGCGCGGCCTTCACGCCCTGGGAGGGTCTGCGAAGGGGCGACACTATAGCTACCCTGGTTCTAAGATACAAGCCCTATTCTGGTTCACCAGGGTCCAAAGTGGTAGCATATCATGAATATTCCTCCCAACGATGACGAATGCGCATGTCTATACAGAACGAAATGCCTGGTTACAACGATGTAGACCAGTTACTGAACCAACAAGGGGTAGGTCTCACCCCGGCCGAAATGCACGGTTTGATCAGCGGATTGCTGTGCGGCGGCAACACGGACAGCAGCTGGCAGCCGCTGGTGCACGACCTGACCAACGAAGGTCTCGCCTTTGGCCATGAACTGGCTCAGGCGCTGCGTAACATGCATTCCGCCATCAGCGATTCACTGGATGACGACGGTTTCCTCTTTCAACTGTATCTGCCGGAAGGCGATGCGGTGAGCGTCTTTGACCGTGCCGACGCCCTCGCCGGTTGGGTCAACCACTTCCTGCTTGGTCTTGGCGTTAGCCAGCCGAAGCTGGATAAAGTGAAGGATGAAACCGGGGAAGCGATTGACGATCTGCGTAATATTGCCCAGCTGGGCTACGATGAAGACGAAGATCAGGAAGAGCTGGAGATGTCTCTGGAGGAGATTATCGAGTATGTCCGCGTTGCCGCACTGCTGTGCCACGACACCTTTGCCCGTCAGCAGCCAACCGCACCGGAAGTCCGCAAACCGACATTACACTAACTAAAATTCGTTCAGGGGGCGTCATGACTCAGCAGGAATTTCTATCGCGTCGCCAGACGCTGTTGGCGCAGATGCAGCCAGGCAGCGCGGCGCTGATTTTCGCCGCACCGGAAGCGGTGCGCAGTGCAGATTCGGAATATCCCTACCGGCAGAACAGCGATTTCTGGTACTTCACCGGCTTTAACGAACCGGAAGCGCTGCTGGTGTTGATTAAAAGCGATGAAACCCACAACCATAGCGTGCTGTTCAACCGGGTTCGCGATCTGACCGCTGAGATCTGGTTTGGACGCCGTCTGGGCCAGGAGGCCGCGCCGGCGAAGCTTGGCGTCGACCGGGCGCTGGCGTTCAGCGAAATCAACCAGCAGCTGTATCAGCTGCTCAACGGTCTGGACGCGATCTACTTCGCCCAGGGTGAATATGCCTATGCCGATGAGATTGTGTTCAACGCCCTCGAAAAACTGCGCAAAGGCTCGCGCCAGAATCTGCAGGCGCCGAACTCGGTTATCGACTGGCGGCCCATTGTGCATGAGATGCGCCTGTTTAAATCCGCGGAAGAGCTTGCCGTGATGCGCCGCGCCGGGGAGATCACCGCGCTGGCCCATACCCGGGCGATGGAAAAATGCCGCCCTGGCATGTTCGAATATCAGCTGGAAGGTGAAATTCTCCATGAATTCAACCGCCACGGGGCACGTTTCCCCTCCTATAACACCATCGTTGGCGGCGGCGAAAACGGCTGTATTCTGCACTACACCGAAAACGAATCTGAACTGCGCGACGGCGATTTAGTCCTGATTGACGCCGGCTGCGAGTATCGCGGCTATGCCGGGGACATTACCCGCACCTTCCCGGTAAACGGTAAATTTACCCAGCCGCAGCGCGAGATCTACGACATTGTGCTCGAATCGCTGGAGACCGCGCTGAAACTCTATCGGCCGGGCACCTCGATCTGTCAGGTCAACCAGGAAGTGGTGCGCATTATGATTACCGGCCTGGTGCGGCTGGGGATCCTGAAAGGCGAGATTGACGAGCTTATCGCCAACAACGCCCACCGCCCGTACTTTATGCATGGCCTGAGCCACTGGCTGGGTCTGGATGTGCACGATGTCGGTAATTACGACACCGACCGTTCGCGCGTCCTGGAGCCGGGAATGGTGCTGACCGTCGAGCCGGGACTGTATATCGCCACCGATGCCGACGTGCCGGCGCAGTATCGCGGCATCGGCATCCGTATTGAAGATGACATCGTGATTACCGAAGACGGTAACGAAAATCTCACCGCCGGCGTGGTGAAGAAGGCGGATGAGATCGAGGCGCTGATGGCGGCGGCGCGCCAGTCATGAGCGTGCTGATCGTCGGCGGCGGGATGACCGGCGCGACGCTCGCGCTGGCCATCTCCCGTTTGACCGGCGGCGCGCTGCCGGTCCACCTCATTGAAGCGCAGGATCCGCATTCTTCACGCCACCCTGGCTTTGACGACCGGGCGATCGCCCTGGCTGCGGGCACCTGCCAGCAGCTGGCGCGTATCGGTATCTGGCAACGCCTCGCCGAACGCGCGACGCCCATCCAGCGAGTACACGTCAGCGACCGCGGTCATGCCGGGTTTGTGAATCTGGCGGCCGCGGATTATGGCCTGTCGGCGCTGGGCCAGGTGGTTGAACTCCACGATGTCGGCCAGCGGCTGTTTGGTCTGCTGCGCGAGGCGCCAGGCGTCACGCTGCACTGTCCGGCGAAAGTGGAAGCGGTCAGTCGCAGCCAGGAGAGCGTCAGCCTTACGCTTGAGGGCGGCGAAATCATTAACGGTAAGCTGCTGGTGGCGGCGGACGGTTCCCGTTCGGCACTGGGCGCCCGCTGCGGCATCAGCTGGCAGCAGCAGCCGTATGAGCAGATAGCGATCATTGCTAACGTCAGCACCGCGTTGCCCCACGAAGGTCGCGCCTTCGAGCGCTTTACCGAGCATGGCCCGCTGGCGATGCTGCCGATGTCGCAAGGGCGCTGCTCGCTGGTGTGGTGTCATCCGCAGTCGCGCCGCGATGAGGTGCAGAGCTGGTCTGACGAACGCTTTTGTCAGGAGCTGCAGCAGGCATTCGGCTGGCGGCTGGGGCGTATTACCCACGCCGGGAAGCGCAGCGTCTATCCGCTGGCCCTCACCACCGCCAGCCGCGCGGTGTCGCACCGCCTGGCGCTGGTCGGCAACGCGGCGCAGACGCTGCACCCGATCGCCGGGCAGGGCTTTAATCTCGGCCTGCGCGATGTGATGAGCCTGGCGGAATTACTCGCTGACGCCCATCTCAGCGGCGAAGATGTCGGTCATTATCCACTGCTGTGCCGCTATCAGGCGCGCAGGGCAGGGGATAAAGCCGCCACCATCGGCGTGACCGATGGGCTGGTGCATCTGTTTGCCAACCGTTGGGCGCCGCTGGTGGCGGGGCGCAACGTCGGTCTGATGGCGATGGAATTATTTACCCCGGCGCGCGATGCGCTGGCGCAGCGTACCCTCGGTTGGGTTCCCCGTTAAGGAGTAGAACGTGCAAAGTGTTGATGTTGCCATTGTTGGCGGTGGAATGGTGGGGCTGGCGGTAGCCTGCGGTCTACAGGGTAGCGGCCTGCGCGTCGCAGTGCTGGAGAAAGCAGAGCCGCGACCGCTGGCCGCCGATGCGCCGCCGGCGCTGCGCGTTTCGGCAATTAATGCCGCCAGCGAAAAGCTGCTGACAAAGCTGGACGTCTGGCGCGAGATCGTCGCCCAGAGGGCCAGCTGCTATCACGGTATGGAAGTGTGGGATAAAGACAGCTTTGGCCACATTAGCTTCGATGACCAGAGCATGGGCTTTAGCCACCTTGGCTATATTATCGAAAATGCCGTAGTGCATCATGCATTGTGGCAGAAGGCGCAGCGTTGCGCTGACGTTACCCTGCTGGCTCCGGCGGAACTTCAGCAGGTGGCGTGGGGCGAGAATGAAGCCTTTCTCAGCCTGCAGGACGGCAGCATGCTGACCGCGCGGCTGGTGATCGGCGCCGATGGTGCCAATTCATGGCTGCGCAATAAAGCCGATATTCCGCTGACCTTCTGGGATTACCATCATCATGCGCTGGTGGCGACCATCCGTACCGCTGAGCCGCATCAGGCGGTGGCCCGCCAGGCGTTCCATGGCGACGGGATCCTCGCCTTCCTGCCGCTCAGCGATCCGCACCTGTGCTCGATCGTCTGGTCGCTATCGCCGGGGGAAGCGCAGCGGATGCAGCAGGCTGATGAAACCACCTTCAACCAGGCGCTGAATATCGCGTTCGATAATCGCCTTGGCCTCTGCCAGCTGGCAAGTGAACGTGAAGTTTTCCCGCTGACCGGCCGCTATGCCCGTCAGTTTGCCGCCCACCGGCTGGCGCTGGTCGGCGATGCCGCGCATACCATCCATCCGCTGGCCGGGCAGGGGGTCAACCTCGGTTTTATGGATGCCGCCGAGCTTATTGACGAGCTGAAGCGCCTGCACGCTCAGGGCAAAGATATCGGCCAGCATCTTTATCTGCGCCGCTACGAGCGCAGCCGCAAGCACAGCGCGGCGCTGATGCTGGCGGGCATGCAGGGCTTCCGCGAAATGTTCTCCGGGAGCCATCCGGCGAAGAAATTTCTTCGCGATGTGGGACTCAAACTGGCCGATACGCTGCCGGGCGTGAAACCGCAGCTGATTCGCCAGGCGATGGGCCTCAACGATCTGCCTGCCTGGTTACGTTAACCGCGTCACACTTCTTTCACCCGGCCTGGGCGCCGGGTTTTCCCCCTCATTTGAAATATTCTAATTTCACCTCTTTTTTCGCATTAGATTTATTAATGCGTCCTTTTTTTTTTGTTAAAGAAATTAGAGCCGTAAAATCGCATAAAACACCATCATTACCTAATTGTCGCGCCGTTAATGTTAATTTTATGTGGCTTAAATCGCTTTTTTCCAGTCAATAACTCTGTAGGCTTTTCGGCGGATTTTAGCCATAAGCTAATGTGATGCCCTGAATGAGCTTATGGTTTAGCGCCGGGTTCGGTGGTAAGTTCAGGCCAAAGAGAACGTTTGCGTCGGCGTCCGTCAGCGATGCCGACGCCGAATTTCGTGGCGCAAAATCGCCGACAATTTCGTGGCTGGTTCCGTTTTATTCGATGAGGAAAAGATGGCTCAACAGACTCCGTTGTATGAACAACACACGCTGTGCGGCGCGCGCATGGTGGATTTCCATGGCTGGATGATGCCGCTGCATTACGGGTCCCAGATTGATGAGCACCATGCGGTGCGCGGCGATGCAGGGATGTTCGATGTGTCGCATATGACCATCGTCGATTTCCACGGCAGCCGGATCCGCGAGTTCTTGCGCTATTTGCTGGCCAACGATGTGGCGAAGCTCACCACCCCAGGCAAAGCGCTCTACACCGGCATGCTGACCGCCTCCGCCGGCGTCATCGACGACCTGATTGTCTATTTCCTTTCTGAAGATTATTTCCGCCTCGTTGTTAACTCCGCCACCCGCGAAAAAGACCTCGCCTGGATCTCCGAACAAGCTGAACCTTACGGCCTTGAAATTACCGTTCGCGACGATCTGTCGCTGATCGCGGTGCAGGGCCCCCAGGCGAAAGCGAAGGCGGCGACGCTGTTTACCGACGCTCAGCGTCAGGCCGTGGAAGGCATGAAGCCGTTCTTCGGCGTGCAGGCCGGCGACCTGTTTATCGCCACCACCGGCTATACCGGCGAAGCGGGTTATGAAATTGCGATGCCGAACGAGCAGGCGGCTGATTTCTGGCGCGGTCTGCTGGACGCTGGCGTTAAGCCGTGCGGTCTTGGCGCGCGCGACACCCTGCGCCTGGAGGCCGGGATGAACCTGTACGGCCAGGAGATGGACGAAGGCGTTTCCCCGCTGGCGGCGAACATGGGCTGGACTATCGCCTGGGAGCCCGCCGATCGTAACTTCATCGGCCGCGAAGCGCTGGAGATGCAGCGCGAAAAAGGCACCGAGCAGCTGGTTGGCCTGGTGATGACCGAGAAAGGCGTCCTGCGCGGTGGTCTGCCGGTCCGTTTTACCGATAGCGACGGTAATCAAAAAGAAGGCATTATCACCAGCGGCACCTTCTCGCCGACGCTGGGCTACAGCATCGCGCTGGCTCGCGTGCCGGCCGGGATTGGCGACACCGCGGTGGTGCAAATCCGTAACCGTGAAATGCCGGTTAAAGTGACTAAACCTGGTTTTGTACGCAATGGCAAAGCCATTGTGTGATTTCCCTTTTTTGGAGATGAATTGATGAGCAACGTACCAGCAGAACTGAAATACAGCAAAGAACACGAGTGGCTGCGTAAAGAAGCGGACGGTACCTATACCGTTGGGATCACCGAGCACGCGCAGGAGCTGCTTGGCGATATGGTTTTCGTTGACCTGCCGGAAGTGGGCGCCACCGTTGAAGCGGGCGCCGATTGCGCGGTTGCCGAATCCGTGAAGGCGGCCTCCGATATCTACGCGCCGATTAGCGGTGAAATCGTTGCCGTCAACGAAGAGCTGAACGACTCTCCGGAACTGGTCAACAGCGACCCGTATACCGACGGCTGGATCTTCAAGATCAAAGCCAGCGACGAAGCGCAGGTTGCCGCGCTGCTGGATGCCGCCGCGTATGAAGCTTTACTGGAAGACGAATAAATACGCTTCATCCTTCACGCTGCAGGGGCGTTGGCTTCCTGGCTCCCCCCGGTCACTTACTTTTGTAAGCTCCCGGGGAGTCGCTGTGTCGCCGCCTTCCTGCAACGCGAATGATTTTGCGTATTCTGGCCCGGTAAGCATCAGCGCTTGCCGGGCAAACCAGTCAGACAACCACGATTCACCGCACGTTTCAGGAACCATCGCTCATGACTCAGACTTTAAGTCAGCTTGAAAACCGCGACGCCTTTATTGAACGTCACATTGGCCCGGACGCTCAGCAACAGCAAGAGATGCTGAAGACCGTCGGCGCGGATTCGCTTAACGCCCTGATCGGCCAGATTGTGCCGCAGGATATCCAGCTGGCGACCCCACCGCAGGTGGGCGACGCGACTACCGAATTCGCCGCGCTGGCGGAGCTGAAGGCGATTGCCAGTCGCAACAAGCGCTTCAAGTCTTACATCGGCATGGGCTATACCGCCGTGCAGCTGCCGCCGGTCATTCAGCGCAACATGCTGGAAAACCCGGGCTGGTATACCGCCTATACCCCTTACCAGCCGGAAGTATCCCAGGGCCGTCTGGAGTCGCTGCTCAACTTCCAGCAGGTCACTCTGGATCTGACCGGGTTGGATATCGCTTCCGCTTCGCTGCTCGATGAAGCCACCGCCGCCGCCGAAGCGATGGCGATGGCCAAACGCGTCAGTAAACTGAAGAACGCCAACCGCTTCTTCGTTGCCGCCGATGTCCATCCGCAAACCCTGGACGTGGTGCGCACCCGCGCGGAAACCTTCGGCTTCGACGTGATCGTCGATGACGCCGACAAAGTGCTCGATCACCAGGATGTCTTCGGCGTGCTGCTGCAGCAGGTGGGCACCACCGGCGAAATCCACGATTACAGCAAACTGATCGCCGAGCTGAAAGCGCGCAAAGTGATTGTCAGCGTCGCTGCCGACTTTATGGCGCTGGTGCTGCTGACGGCGCCGGGCAAGCAGGGCGCGGATATCGTTTTCGGTTCCGCCCAACGCTTCGGCGTGCCGATGGGCTACGGCGGCCCGCACGCGGCCTTCTTCGCGGCGAAAGATGAATTCAAACGCTCCATGCCGGGCCGGATTATCGGCGTATCGAAAGATGCGGCGGGGAATACCGCGCTGCGCATGGCGATGCAGACTCGCGAGCAGCACATCCGCCGTGAGAAAGCGAACTCCAACATTTGTACCTCGCAGGTGCTGCTGGCCAACATCGCCAGCCTGTACGCGGTATTCCACGGCCCGGCGGGTCTGAAACGTATCGCTGGTCGCATTCATCGTCTGACCGACATTCTGGCCGACGGCCTGCAGAAGAAAGGGCTGAAGCTGCGTCATGCCCACTACTTCGACACCCTGTGCGTCGAAGTGGCGGATAAAGCCGCGGTGCTGGCGCGTGCCGAAGACCTGCAGATTAACCTGCGCAGCGATATTCACGGCGCGGTGGGCATTACGCTCGATGAAGCGACCACCCGCGAAGATGTGCTGAACCTGTTCCGCGCCATCGTCGGCGACGATCACGGTCTGGATATCGATACCCTGGATAAAGACGTGGCGCTGGATAGCCGTTCGATCCCGGCGGCGATGCTGCGCGACGATGCGATCCTCACCCATCCGGTGTTTAACCGCTACCATAGCGAAACCGAGATGATGCGCTACATGCACGCCCTGGAGCGTAAAGATCTGGCGCTGAACCAGGCGATGATCCCGCTGGGCTCCTGCACCATGAAACTGAACGCCGCGGCGGAGATGATCCCGATCACCTGGCCGGAATTCGCCGAGCTGCACCCGTTCTGCCCGGTCGAGCAGGCGGAAGGGTATCAGCAGATGATCGCCCAGCTTTCCGACTGGCTGGTGAAACTGACCGGCTATGACGCCGTCTGTATGCAGCCGAACTCCGGCGCGCAGGGCGAGTATGCTGGCCTGCTGGCGATTCGCCATTATCACGAGAGCCGCAACGAAGGCCATCGCGATATCTGCCTGATCCCTAGCTCCGCGCACGGCACCAACCCGGCTTCCGCGCAGATGGCGGGTATGCAGGTAGTGGTCGTTGCCTGTGATAAAAACGGCAACATCGATCTCGCCGATCTGCGTGAAAAAGCAGAGCAGGCGGGGGCCAATCTCTCCTGCATCATGGTCACCTATCCGTCGACCCACGGCGTGTATGAAGAGACCATTCGCGAAGTGTGCGAGATCGTGCACCAGTTTGGCGGCCAGGTTTATCTCGACGGCGCCAACATGAACGCCCAGGTCGGGATCACCTCTCCGGGCTTTATCGGCGCCGACGTTTCGCACCTCAACCTGCATAAAACGTTCTGCATTCCGCACGGCGGCGGCGGCCCGGGCATGGGCCCAATCGGCGTGAAAGCGCACCTGGCGCCGTTCGTGCCGGGCCACAGCGTGGTACAGATTGAAGGTATGCTGACCCGCCAGGGCGCGGTTTCCGCCGCGCCGTTCGGCAGCGCGTCCATTTTGCCGATCAGCTGGATGTATATCCGCATGATGGGCGCGGAAGGGCTGAAGCAGGCGAGCCAGAACGCGATCCTTAACGCCAACTACATCGCTACCCGACTGAAAGACGCCTACCCGGTGCTCTACACCGGTCGCGATGGTCGCGTAGCGCACGAATGCATTCTCGATATTCGTCCGCTGAAAGAAGAGACCGGCATTAGCGAGCTGGATATCGCCAAGCGCCTGATCGACTTTGGCTTCCATGCCCCGACCATGTCTTTCCCGGTAGCGGGGACGCTGATGGTTGAGCCGACGGAATCGGAAAGCAAGGTCGAGCTGGACCGCTTTATCGACGCGATGCTGGCGATCCGCGCGGAAATCGACCGCGTCAAAGCCGGCGAATGGCCGTTGGAGGATAACCCTCTGGTGAACGCGCCACACACCCAGGGCGAGCTGGTGGGCGAGTGGAACCATCCGTACAGCCGTGAGCTGGCGGTATTCCCGGCAGGGTTGCACAACAAGTACTGGCCGACGGTGAAACGTCTGGATGATGTCTACGGCGACCGCAACCTGTTCTGCTCCTGCGTGCCGATGAGCGAATACCAGTAAGTTTGCGTTTTAGCTAAACTTTTAAAGGCGCTGCGGCGCCTTTATTTTTTTGGAGGGAAGGTATGGGAATAGCTCTTATTAGCGGCGCGAGCCGCGGCATAGGCCGGGCGACGGCGCTGCTGTTGGCGCAGGAAGGATATACCGTGGCGGTCAATTACCATCACAACATTAACGCCGCCACCGAGGTGGTGAATACCATTGTGGCGTCTGGCGGCAAAGCCACGGCGCTGCGGGCGGACATCAGCGATGAAGCGCAGGTGATGGCGATGTTTGAGGCGATCGACCGCATGGGCGAGCCGCTGACGGCGCTGGTCAACAACGCCGGGATCCTGTTTACCCAGTGTACGGTGGAGAGCCTGAGCGCCGAGCGTATTAACCGCGTGCTGGCCACCAACGTCACCGGTTACTTCCTCTGTTGCCGTGAGGCGGTAAAGCGCATGTCACATCGGCATGGCGGCAAGGGCGGGGCGATAGTTAACGTTTCGTCGGCGGCCTCGCGCCTTGGCGCGCCGGGGGAGTACGTTGACTATGCCGCGTCGAAAGGGGCGGTAGATACCCTGACCACCGGGCTGGCGCTGGAGGTGGCGGCGCAGGGGATCCGGGTCAACGGCGTGCGTCCGGGGCTGATTTATACCGAGATGCACGCCTCCGGCGGTGAGCCGGGACGCGTGGATCGAGTGAAAGGTTCGCTACCGATGCAGCGCGGCGGCCAGCCGGAAGAGGTCGCTCAGGCCATTGCCTGGCTGCTGAGCGACAAAGCGTCGTATGTGACGGGTAGCTTCCTTGAACTGGCGGGCGGGAAATAACCCGTAGATGTCTATTGCCCGGCGGCGCTGCGCTTGCCGGCCCTACGGGGTCAAAGCCGAATGGTAGGCCGGGTGGCGGATACGCCTTACCAGGCATAAAAACCGCTAAAGCCCGGCGGCCTACCAGGAGGCCAGCCACAGCCGCAGGCGCATTCCCCAGCCGCTGGTCCAGCCGGTGGTAACCGACTTTACCTCGCCTTGAGAAATGACCACCAGCGTTGGCGTTACCTGGATGTCCCACTGCCGCGCCAGCTGGCCGCTTGGATCATTCACCGTCGGCAGCGCCAGTTTCTTCCTGGTCAGCCACTTCTCCAGCGTGACGTTATCGCCGGAACGCAGGGCTACCGTCAGCACATTGCCGCCGTCGGCGGCAAGCGATGCCACCGACGGCGTGGTATAGCGACAGACTCCGCACCAGGTCGCCCAGACGTACAGCAGCAGCGGCTTTTGCTGGCTTATGGCATGCAGATCCAGCGTCCTGCCGTCGAGTGTCTGCAGCGATGTGGCGCTGACGTTTTGCGGCAGCGCGGGCTGGCGAAAATAATCCACCGCCAGGCTCACCGCCGCGCCAATCAGCAGCCACACCGCCAGCTCGCGCAGCCAGCGCCTGATTTTACTGGCCACGGGCTTTCGCCAGCTGCTCTTTCACCAGCCCCTCCAGGTCTTCAGCAGGGATCGCGCCGGCCACCATCTGATCGCCGATGATCGTTGCCGGGGTGCCCTGAATATTCAGCACCTGCGACAAAATCAGGTTCATCTTCAGCGAATCCATGGTCTTGTCATCGATATTTACGCTATCGGTAGCGGTTTTCTTCTGCGCGGCGGCGATACTGGCGTCATCGTGATAGCCTTTTTTCGCCATCAGCCGCTGATGCAGCGCCCAGAATTTATCGGGCTGCTGACGCCAGGTGGAGAGCGCGGCTTTAGCGGCATTCACCGAACTCTGCCCTTTAAACGGCAGCAGCTTAACGATGAGCTGGATGTCCGGGTTATCGTGGACGATTTTTTCCAGCAGCGGATCAAACTGTTTGCAGTAAGGACAGTTGTAATCGGTAAACGAGACGATTGTGAGTTTTGGCTCTTTCGCGCCGGTGCGCGGGCTATTCGGATCGTTAAACAGCAGCTGGGCTAACTGGTCATTACCGTTCGATTGTGGTTCTTCCGCCGGGGCGGCGAAGCTGATGGCCGATACGCACAGCAGTAATAAGGCGGTGATAGTTCTCATGTTATTTTCCTTTAGCGGCGGACAGGGTGGCGAGAAGGTGTTCGCGGTCTAACAGCGCAGGCAGAATCTGTCCCTGCGGCAATTCCGGTCCGTAAATCTGGTTAAACGGCACCGCGGCGCTGCCGCGTGCGGTTAAAAACTGGCTAATGTCAGCGGAGGGGCGGCTCCAGTCGCCGCGCAGGGCGACTACGTCTGGCGCTAACAGCGCCTGCTGGACGTCGTCGCGCAGCAGCACGTTGTATTTATTGGCTTTACAGGTCACGCACCAGTCGGCGGTGACATCAATAAATACCCGTTTATGCTCCGCCAGGGCGCTGGCGATAGCCTGCTCGCTGAGCGGCTGCCAGTTAACCCGGTCGCGGCGCGGGCCCTGGCCGTCCTGTTGGGCAACAAAGGCGACGGCGCCCGCTACCATTATGGCCAGGGCGCCCGCGCGCAGCGCCGTCCGCCAGCGGTAGCGCCAGGCGGTGGCCACTAGCAGGGCGATGGCCAGCATCACCAGCAGGGTAAGCACCGGCGTACGGCCGATGTGGATCGTCAGCAGGCTGACCAGCCATAGCGCTGAACTAAGCATCATTAGCCCCAGCACCACCCGCAGATGATTCATCCAGCGGCCCGGGCGTGGCAGTCGTTGCGCCAGACCCGGCCACGCGACGATAAGCAGCCACGGCAGGCTCATGCCGATCCCCATGGCGAAGAAAATGCCCCACAGCAGCGGCAGGGGCGCCACCAGCGCCACCGACACGGCGGTACCGAGGAACGGCGCGGTACAGGGCGTCGCCAGCAGGGTGGCGAAGGCGCCCTGCCAGAAATGGCCCATTAAGCCGTTGCCGCCCCTGGTGGCGAGGAAAGTGCTGGCGCTGGAGGAGAGGCGGATTTCGAACAGCCCCAATAAACTGGCGCTGAACAGCACCATCACCAGCGCCATCGCGCCGATAAACCACGGGTTCTGGAACTGGATGCCCCAGCCGAGCGCCTGATTCCCCAGGCGTAGCGCGGTCATCATCAGCGCCAGCGCCAGGAACGAGACGACGATCCCAAATACCGAGGCGAGGAACTGCCGCCGCACCGCGCCGCGTTCGCGACCTTCGGTTTGCACCAGCGAGCCGAGCTTCATCGCCAGCACCGGCAGCACGCAGGGCATGACGTTGAGAATTAGCCCGCCGGCCAGCGCCATCAGCAGCACCCAGCCTAACGCCAGCCCCGGCGCGGCGCTGCCGGCGGCGACGGCGACTTGGCTTTCCTGCGCCTGACCGCTATCGGCCAGCACCAGCGACAAGGTTTTACCGCGCAGATCCGGCGCCGCTTCGCCCCAGCTGTCGGTGACCGGTACGGTGGCGGTCAACGTAGCGCCGCGGGTGGTAAACCTCGGTTTGCCGAAATCGACATCCTCCATGTTGTCGATAAACAGTGCTGGCTGCTGCCAGCCGGCATCGCGGCGGGCGGTCACCGTCAGTTTGCCGCTGACGTAGCTGGCGGTCAGCTGCGAAGTCAGGCCATCGCGCAACGGCAGCGTGCCCATCGCGCGGGTAAAATCATAATTAAATCGCTCCCCCGCCGGAGTCGTCATATCCAGCGAAAAGGGATAGTCAGTGAGAATACAGACATTGCTGCAGGTAGAGAGCGTCAGGACGCCGCTAAGCGTCGGCGGTATTTTGCCGCGCAGGGTCATCGGGAAGCTGACGTCGCCGTGGTACCCCTGAGTGGAAATGCCCGCGACGTCGAAGCGCTGCGGCGTCGGCCAGCGCCAGCTCACCTCCAGCGGCGTGTGCCAGGCGATAGCCGGCGCGATGCCGCCTTCCCCTGGCGAGCGCCAGTAGGTTTTCCAGCCCTTTTCCAGCGCTACGTCTAAAAGCAGGCGAGTGTCGCCATTGCTCTCGGTTTGCGCCCGCAGGCGGACGCTGGCGTGTTGATTGTCGGCGGCGCGCAGCCAGCCGCTGTCGGCGGCCTGGCTGACGGGCAGCCATAGCCAAAGCAGGCAGACCAGTAGTCGCCTGAATACCATATACATAAGTTTGCTCCGTAAGTGATGAATTAACCTGAACTGTCAGGAGAATCAATCACTCACGGAAGACGCATAATCGCAGATGCACCCGCAATCGGGGTGAGGAGATAACGCGGGGAGGCCACTGGCGTTCGATACGCGGCGGGATCGCCGCCAGCACCGCCAGCAGCAGGGTGATAGCCAACAGCGCCCCTTCAAACAGCATCGGCGGAACGGCCATCAGCGACTTGGCGCTGAGCTCGCACGGCGTGACCGGCGCCTCGGCTTGATCCTGGTTTTTCTGTAGCGACGGGCTGTCGGCGGTGAGGTTCATGACCAGCGCGTGCATCCCGGCCATCCGTTGAGCGGTGCAGGTTAGCACCACCAAACAGGCCAGGAGGACAAAAAGAATGGCTTTGCGTTGTCGCTTAATCATGATTGCCTCAAATATTCACGAGGCTTATCTTAACGGGCGAACGGGTTTTGGCAATGGTAAAGCTGTAAAGAAGTGTCTGGCGGATAAGCAATTAGCCCTCCCCCGGCCGGGAGAGGGCGGTTAGTTACAGGTTCTCACCGTTGCTGGCGATGACCTCTTTGTACCAGTTAAAGCTCTTCTTGCGCGAGCGGGACATATCGCCGGTGCCATCGTCGTGTTTGTTGACGTAGATGAAGCCGTAGCGTTTGCTGTACTGCCCGGTGGTGAAGGAGACGCAGTCGATGCAGCCCCATGGGGTATAGCCCAGCAGATCGACGCCGTCATAAGTGACCGCTTTGATCATCTCTTCGATGTGGGCGCGCAGGTAGTCGATGCGGTAGTCATCGTTGATGCTGCCGTCGGCTTCTACTTTGTCGTAGGCGCCAAAGCCGTTTTCCACGATAAACAGCGGCTTCTGATAACGCTCATACAGTTCACACAGAGAATAGCGCAGGCCGACCGGGTCAATCTGCCAGCCCCAGTCGGAGGCTTTGACGTGCGGGTTCGGCACGCTGCCTTCGAAACCGGAAATGGCATCGCCGGTGCCGCCCTCGGCTTTCACCGCGTTGGTCATGTAGTAGCTGAAGCCGAGATAGGCGCAGGTACCTTCGCGCAGGATCTGCGCGTCGCCGTCTTCCATCCTGATGTTGAAGCCGCGGCGTTCCCATTCATTCAACACATAGCTCGGGTAGTAACCGCGCAGCTGGACGTCGGTAAAGACGTAGCGCTCGCGCATCGACTCCTGGGCGAACATGACATCTTCCGGTTTGCAGGAGTAAGGGTAGAGGGCGACCATCGCCAGCATGCAGCCGACCTGCATGTCCGGGTTGATGCGCCGCGCCGCTTTCACCGCCAGCGCGCTGGCCACGAACTGGTGGTGCAGCACCTGGTACATGGTCTCTTCCGGATTGTCATGCTCGGTATAGACCACCCCGGAGCAGCAGTAGCCGAACAGCGGCGCGCGCCAGTTGCGCTGGTTGTTGATCTCGTTAAAGGTCATCCAGTATTTCACTTTGTGCTTATAGCGCTCGAAGACCACTTCGGCAAAGCGCACAAAGAAATCGACCACTTTGCGGTTGGTCCAGCCGCCATACTGCTGCACCAGGTGCAGGGGCATCTCGAAGTGGGAGAGGGTGATCACCGGCTCGATGTTGTATTTCAGCAGCTCGTCGAACATGTCGTCGTAGAACTTCAGTCCCTCTTCATTCGGCTGGGTTTCGTCACCCTGCGGGAAGATGCGGGTCCAGGCGATAGAGGTGCGGAAGCATTTGAAGCCCATCTCGGCGAACAGTTTGATGTCTTCTTTGTAGCGACCGTAGAAGTCGACGGCTTCGTGGTTCGGGTAGTATTTTCCCGCTTCGACCTGGTGGGTGATTTCGCGCGGCACGCCGTGCGCCCCGCCGGTCAACACATCGCAGATGCTGGGGCCTTTGCCGCCCTGATCCCAGCCGCCTTCAACCTGATGCGCGGCGACCGCGCCGCCCCATAAAAAATCTTTCGGAAGGGTTAATTTTTTCATCCTGGCTAATCTCTCTAATAACTATTGTTCTCGAGTCTAGCAAAGTGAAAGTGAATGTCACGATATAACAAATTCCGCCAAAGGTAATATGTTACATCAAAAAAACAGGCTGTTATTTTTAGCTGATTTTGCGCGCTAATTTACGTCCGAGGGATTCGAGAATATAGATCACTGGAATTTGCGTTGTAATATCGTAGACGCCGCCAATGCGCGTCTGCGGCACGTGCCAGGAGAGATTGAAATCAGCCAGTTTGGCCAGCCGCGAATGCTCATGGCTGGTAATCGACATCACCTTGCAATGATGTAGGCTGAACTGGCTGGCGAAACGCAGGATCTCTTCCGTCTCGCCAGAGACGGAAAGCACGATCGCCAGCGCGTTGCGGGCCATATCGTTGGTTACCGGAAAATAGGGGTCGTCAATATGGTTGCTGAATTTACCGACGTTGGAGAAGAAGCGTGCGCCATATTTCGCCAGCGCGCCGGAGGTGCCGGCGCCGACAAAAATAATACGTTCGGAGGCGAGAATAATATCGACGGCCTGCTCGAGTAATTCATCGAACTCGTCATTATTGACGCTTTTAAAAAAGCTCATTATTTCGCTGGCGCCGATATTTGCCTGTTGAGGCTCATTCTGCTCGAGATATAATTTAAAGCGCACGCGAAATTCAGAGTAGCCCTCGCACTGCAGTTTGCGGCAGAAGCGTAACACGGTGGTCGTGGAGACCCCGGCGGCCTCGGCCAGTTCGCGGATGGTCATGTACATCACTTTGTCACGATTTTTAATGACGTAGTGGTAGACCATCATCTCAAGATTATTGAGACTGGCGACAGCGGCGTGGGAGAACATACTCACAGGGCGAACTCACAATTCATAATGACCAGGACGGAATTATATCATGCAGGCCAATGACATTACCTTTTTTCAGCGTTTTCAGGACGACATCCTCGCCGGGCGCAAAACCATCACCATTCGCGATGCAGCGGAGTCGCACTTTAAGCCCGGCGATGTGCTGCGCGTTGGGCGCTATGAAGATGACGGCTATTTTTGCACCATTGCCGTGACCGCGACCTCGACGGTGACGCTCGATACGCTGACCGAACAGCATGCGCAACAGGAGAATATGACTCTCGGGCAGCTGCGGCAGGTCATCAGCGACATCTATCCTGGCGAGAGCCAGTTTTATGTCATTGAATTCAAAACGCTTTAAGATAATCAGGAACAGCTGTGAGTTGAAATAAAAATGTAACTTTATGATTTTAAAGTATTTACAAATATACATCGTTTTATTTTAGCTAACAGGTGTTCACTGGAATCATTCTCAGTTACCCTAAGTGGGCAATGAAAGCGTTCTTGTTTTCACGGAGTCCAGTATGGTTCGCAAACCATTAATCACTCAGGGATATTCTCTGGCAGAGGAAGTTGCCAACAGCATCAGCCACGGGATCGGGCTGGTGTTCGGTATCGTCGGCCTTGTGTTGCTGCTGGTGCAGGCGGCGGATACAAACGCCAGCGCGACGGCGATCGCCAGCTACAGCCTGTACGGCGGCAGCATGATTATGCTGTTCCTCGCTTCCACGCTCTATCACGCGATCCCGCATCAGCGGGCGAAACAGTGGCTGAAGAAATTCGACCACTGCGCCATCTATTTGCTGATTGCCGGGACCTACACGCCGTTTTTGCTGGTGGGGTTGAATTCACCGCTGGCGAAGGGGCTGATGATCGTCATCTGGAGCCTGGCGCTGCTGGGGATCCTGTTTAAGCTGACCATCGCGCACCGCTTTAAAATTTTGTCGCTGGTGACCTATCTGACCATGGGGTGGCTGTCGCTTATCGTGGTCTATCAGCTGGCAGTGAAGCTGGCGGTGGGCGGGGTAACGCTGCTGGCGGTTGGCGGGGTGGTGTACTCGCTGGGGGTCATCTTCTACGTCTGCAAACGTATTCCTTATAACCACGCTATCTGGCACGGCTTCGTGCTCGGCGGCAGCGTGTGTCACTTCCTGGCGATTTATCTTTACATCGGCCAGTCCTGATAAACATCCCACGGTGGCGCTGCGCTTACCGTGGCTACAATACTCTACGGCCTGGAAATTCCACGGTGGCGCTACGCTTACCGTGGCTACGATATTCTGCGGCCGGGTAGCCCGGCTAAGGCGCAAGCGCCGCAAGCCGGGAACTTTTCCTTAATTTTCTTCCAGCGAATACGGCAATGGTTTGATGCTCAGGCTGCCGGCATCGTCGCGTACACGGAACACGCTGTCCGGTTCCATGTCGTTATTCATCACTACCTGGACCATCAGGCTTCCGTCATCCAGCTGTACGGCTGCCAGCACCGTACCGGTGCGGCGCCAGTTGTCGCCCATCTTCAGCTCCAGGTCTTCCCCGGCTTCCGGCACCCGGCTGGCGGTCCCTGACAGCGTCCACAGCGCGCGCTTATTGGCGCCGCGGAATTTCGCCCTCGCGACCATTTCCTGGCCGGTGTAGCAGCCTTTTTTGAAGCTGATGCCGCCCAGCGCCTGCAGGTTGGTGGCCTGCGGAATGAACTGCCCGCTGTTAGCGCTGTCGATAACCGGCAGGCCGGCTTCAATATTCAGCGCCAGCCACTGTTGGCTGTTGTTAAACTGCGCTTCGCCGCGCAACGCGTCGGTGACGCGGTTGGCGGTGTCGACATCGGTCACCAGCAGGAAGCGCTCGCCCGGGTGTTCAAACCACAGCAGGCTGGTGGCGCCTTCGCTGACCACCTGGGTGGCAGCGTCGGGCAAGGCGGCGAACAGCGGCGCCAGCGCGGCGCGCGCCTGGAAGCCGGCCACCCCCAGCAGAACCAGATCGTCGTTGGCGGCGATGGTGACTTTGGAGAAGACGGCATATTTTTTCAGCTCGGTCAGCTGCGCGTCGCGCAGGCTGCGGCGCTCAATCCACGCGAAGCCGCCCTCGCGACGGAATACGCGCAGGTTGCTCCACATCTTGCCTTTGGCATCACAGTGGGCGGCAAGCAGATGCTGGGCATCGGTGAGATGACTCACATCGGCGGTAATTTGCCCCTGCAGATATTTTTCGCTGTCCGGCCCGCTAATTGTCGCCAGCGCCCAGTCATCCAGGGTCATCAGCGTTAACGGCAGACGAGCGGAAGAGGAAGGCTGACGCGGAGGAAAAGGTGTAAAAGCCATAGTCATATCCTGAATCGCTTAACGCAGTGTGTGTGACCAATGGTAAAAGAGCTATAGTGCATTGCAAGTGCTTTCAACAGGCCATTTGTGCGCTGGCGTGAGACAGCCGCCTGACGCAGGGAATCAATAAACCCATCATTATTTTAAGGTTTTTATGGAAGGATGCTCGCATTCAGCGATATTCCTGTAAAGTTACGGCAGAAAACGGGTTAAACTAACCTATATTTTGCTGCTGGAAGGTCAACATGGACATTAACAATAAAGCACGTATCCACTGGGCATGCCGCCGCGGGATGCGCGAACTCGACATCTCCATCATGCCGTTCTTTGAGTATGAGTACGATACCCTCAGCGACGCTGACAAACAGCTGTTCATTCGCCTGCTGGAAAATGACGATCCGGATCTGTTCAACTGGCTGATGAACCACGGCAAACCGGCCGATGCGGAGCTGCAGCGGATGGTAACCTTAATTCAGACACGGAATCGGGAACGTGGTCCTGTGGCAATCTGATCTCCGTATCTCCTGGCGCGCGCAGTGGTTTTCCCTGCTGCTTCACGGCGTGGTGGCGGCCCTGGTGCTGTTGGTTCCCTGGCCGCTGAGCTATACCCCGATCTGGCTGCTGCTGCTGTCGCTGGTGGTCTTCGACTGCGTGCGCAGCCAGCGGCGGATCCATGCCCGTCGCGGGGAGATAAAACTGCTCACCGATTCCCGTCTTCGCTGGCAAAACGCCGAATGGGAAATCCTCGGGACGCCGTGGGTTATCAATAGCGGTATGCTGCTGCGTTTGCGTCATGTCGATACCCGGCGCGGACAGCATCTTTGGCTGGCGGCGGACAGCATGGACGCCGGAGAGTGGCGCGATCTGCGCCGGCTGGTGCTGCAAAAACCGGCGCAGGAGTAAGCCGCGTCAGGAAAAGTGTTCGGCCATTTCGCCGAGGATCTGCTCGCACCAGCTCTGGATGCGCTCGTCGCTCAGGTCGTACTGGTTGGTTTCATCCAGCGCCAGGCCAACGAACAGTTGGCCATCGGCGATCACCGGTTTCGGGCTGGTGAACTCATAGCCTTCGGTTGGCCAGTAGCCGACAAACTTCACGCCCTTGGTCGCCAGCTTGTCATGCAGCATGCCGAGCGCGTCAAGGAACCATTCGCCGTAGCCCAGCTGATCGCCCATGCCGTACAGCGCGACGATCTTTCCCTCGAGGTTCAGGGTGTCCAGCTGATCCCAGACCGCTTCCCAGTCTTCCTGAATTTCGCCGAAATCCCAGGTCGGGATGCCAAGGATCAGTACGTCGTACTGGCTCATCAGCGCGGGGGAGTCATCTTTCAGATTGTGCAGCGTCACCAGTTCGGGGCCGATGATATCGCGGATTTTCTCCGCGGCCATTTCGGTGTAGCAGGTACTGGAGCCGTAAAACAGACCTATATTCATCGCGTAAACATCTCGATTCTTGCCGTGAATGGCGGGCAGTGTACCAGAAAGGCGTCCTCTTAAGGCATAATGAGAGCGTTTAACGAACAAAGAGGCCGATGTGAAACAGGATCTGGCACTAATCGAACAGTTTCTCGATGCCCTTTGGCTGGAGCGCAACCTGGCGGAGAATACGCTCAGCGCCTACCGTCGCGATTTGACGATGTTAGTTGAGTGGCTGCACCATCGCGGCCTGTCGCTGGCAAGCGTTGGCAGCGACGATCTGCAGGCGCTGCTGGCTGAGCGGCAGTCCGGCGGCTACAAAGCCACCAGCACCGCGCGCCTGCTGAGCGCCGTGCGCCGTTTTTTCCAGCATCTGTACCGGGAAAAAATTCGCCCGGACGATCCCAGCGCGCTGCTGGCCTCGCCGAAGCTACCGCAGCGGCTGCCAAAAGATCTCAGTGAGGCGCAGGTTGAGCGCCTGCTGCAGGCGCCGCTGGTGGAGCAGCCGCTGGAATTGCGCGATAAAGCGATGCTGGAGGTGCTGTATGCCACCGGCCTGCGCGTCTCGGAGCTGGTGGGGCTGACGATGAGCGACATCAGCCTGCGGCAGGGCGTGCTGCGGGTGGTGGGAAAAGGCAACAAAGAGCGGCTAGTGCCGCTGGGGGAAGAGGCGGTACTGTGGGTGGAAAATTACCTCGAGTATGGTCGCCCCTGGCTGCTGAACGGCGTGGCGTCGGATGTCTTATTTCCCAGCCAGCGCGCCCAGCAGATGACGCGCCAGACCTTCTGGCACCGGATTAAACACTATGCCGTACTGGCGGGGATCGACAGCGAAAAGCTTTCCCCGCACGTGTTACGCCATGCGTTCGCCACGCATTTGCTCAATCATGGCGCCGATCTGCGCGTAGTGCAGATGCTGTTAGGACACAGCGATCTCTCCACCACGCAGATATACACCCACGTGGCGACCGAGCGTCTGCGACAACTTCATCAACAGCACCACCCGCGGGCGTGAGTGCTGAACAAAAGGACTGAGTATGAAAAAAGGTTTATTGATGTTCACCCTGCTGGCGGCCTCCCTTTCAGGAGCGGCGCACGCCGATAGCGCGGCAATTAAACAGTCGCTGGCGAAGCTGGGTGTGCAGAGCACCGATATTCAACCATCGCCGGTTTCCGGGATGAGCACGGTGCTGACCGACAGCGGCGTGCTGTACGTGACCGACGACGGCAAACATATCATCCAGGGGCCGATGTACGACGTGAGCGGCGCGCAGCCGGTCAACGTCACCAACCAGCTGCTGCTGGGTAAGCTGAACGCGCTGAGCAATGAGATGATTGTCTACAAAGCGCCGAAGGAGCAGCACGTCATCACCGTCTTCACCGATATTACCTGCGGCTACTGTCATAAACTGCACGAGCAGATGAGCGACTACAACGCGCTGGGGATCACCGTGCGCTATCTGGCTTTCCCGCGCCAGGGTCTGCAAAGCCAGGCGGAGCAGGACATGAAGGCCATCTGGTGCGCGAAAGATCGCAACAAAGCGCTGGATGACGCCATGAATGGTAAAGGCGTGCAGCCGGCGAGCTGCAACGTAGATATCGCCAAACATTACACCCTCGGCGTGCAGATGGGCGTCAACGGCACCCCGGCGATGGTCCTCAGTAACGGCATGGTGCTGCCGGGCTATCAGGGGCCGAAAGAGCTGAAGGCGTTCCTCGATGAGCACAAAAAACAGACAAGCGGTAACTGATTCGCGTGAAACAACAGATACAACTACGCCGCCGCGAGGCGGTTGACGGCGTCGAACTCCCCGCCGACCTGCCGCCGCTGCTGCAGCGGCTATATGCCAGCCGCGGGGTGCGCAGCGCGCAGGAGCTGGAGCGCAGCGTCAAAGGCATGCTCCCCTGGACGCAGCTCACCGGCGTTGAAAAAGCGGTCGAGATGCTACATGACGCGTTCCAGAAAGGGTTGCACATCGTGGTGGTCGGTGATTTTGACGCCGACGGCGCCACCAGCACCGCGCTCAGCGTGTTGGCCCTGCGCGCGCTGGGTTACGGCAACGTCTCCTATCTGGTGCCGAACCGCTTTGAAGACGGCTACGGTTTAAGCCCGGAAGTGGTCGATCAGGCCCATGCTCGCGGCGCGCAGATGATCATGACCGTCGACAACGGGATCTCGTCCCATGCCGGCGTCGATCATGCCCATGCGCTGGGGATCCCGGTGCTGGTGACCGATCACCATCTGCCGGGCGAGACGCTGCCGGCGGCGGAAGCTATCGTTAATCCCAACCTGCGCGATTGCGACTTCCCGTCAAAATCACTGGCCGGGGTGGGGGTGGCGTTTTATCTGATGCTGGCGCTGCGCACTTTTCTGCGCGATAAAGGCTGGTTCGACGCTCGCGGCATCCCCGCGCCGAACCTTGCCGAGCTGCTGGATCTGGTGGCGCTTGGCACCGTCGCGGACGTCGTGCCGCTGGATGCTAACAACCGTATCCTCACCTGGCAGGGGTTAAGCCGCATTCGCGCCGGCAAATGTCGGCCCGGTATTAAGGCGCTGCTGGAAATTGCCAACCGCGATCCGCAAAAGCTGGCGGCCAGCGACCTCGGTTTCGCCCTCGGGCCGCGCCTGAACGCGGCGGGACGGCTGGACGACATGTCGGTCGGCGTCGCGCTGCTGCTGTGCGACAACATCGGCGAAGCGCGGGTGCTGGCCAACGAGCTCGATGCGCTTAATCAGACGCGCAAAGAGATTGAGCAGGGGATGCAGGCGGAAGCGCTAACGCTCTGTCAGCAGCTGGAGCGCAGCGCCGATACCCTGCCCGGCGGGCTGGCGATGTACCATCCGCAATGGCATCAAGGGGTAGTCGGCATTCTCGCCTCGCGGATTAAGGAGCGCTTCCATCGCCCGGTTATCGCTTTTGCGCCTACCGGCGACGGCACGCTGAAAGGCTCCGGTCGTTCCATTCAGGGGTTGCATATGCGCGATGCGCTGGAGCGCCTTGATACGCTTTATCCCGGGCTAATCCTGAAGTTCGGCGGCCACGCGATGGCGGCGGGCTTATCGCTGGAGGAGGCGCGTTTTGAAGAGTTTCAACAGCGCTTCGGCGAGCTGGTGACCGAATGGCTGGATCCTGCGCTGTTGCAGGGCGAGGTGGTTTCCGATGGCCCGCTGGCGGCGGCGGAGATGAGCATGGAAGTGGCGCAGATGCTGCGCGACGCCGGGCCGTGGGGGCAGATGTTCCCGGAACCGCTGTTTGACGGTCGTTTTCGCCTGCTGCAGCAGCGGCTGGTGGGCGAGCGTCACCTGAAGGTGATGGTCGAACCGGTTGACGGCGGGCCGCTGCTGGACGGTATCGCCTTCAACGTTGATACTTCCATCTGGCCGGATAACGGCGTGCGTGAAGTCCAGTTAGCCTACAAGCTCGACATCAACGAGTTCCGCGGCAACCGTAGCCTGCAGCTGATCATCGATCACCTCTGGCCAAATTGACAACAGTGTAGGAATAAGGGCGCGAATCCGGTAGAATTCCGCTCTTATCACCGCATTTTGACAAATCCATTAAAAGAAACCGACCATGTTTGAAATAAATCCGGTAAAAAACCGCATTCAGGACCTCACGGAGCGCTCCGACGTTCTTAGGGGGTATCTTTGACTACGATGCCAAGAAAGAGCGTCTCGAAGAAGTAAACGCCGAGCTGGAACAGCCGGACGTGTGGAACGAACCCGAACGCGCCCAGGCGCTGGGTAAAGAGCGTTCTTCCCTGGAAGCCATCGTAGATACCCTGGATCAGATGTCCCAGGGGCTGGAAGACGTTGCCGGCCTGCTGGATCTGGCCGTGGAAGCGGACGACGAAGAGACCTTTAACGAAGCCGTCGCCGAGCTGGATACCCTGGAAGAGAAGCTGGCGCAGCTTGAGTTCCGCCGCATGTTCTCCGGCGAATACGACAGCGCCGATTGCTACCTTGACATTCAGGCCGGTTCCGGCGGCACCGAAGCCCAGGACTGGGCCAGCATGCTGATGCGCATGTACCTGCGCTGGGCGGAAGCGCGCGGCTTTAAGACCGAAATCATCGAAGAATCCGAAGGTGAAGTCGCGGGGATTAAATCCGTGACCATTAAGATCATTGGCGATTACGCCTACGGCTGGCTGCGTACGGAAACCGGCGTTCATCGTCTGGTGCGTAAGAGCCCGTTCGATTCCGGCGGCCGCCGTCATACCTCCTTCAGCTCCGCGTTCGTTTACCCGGAAGTGGAAGACGATATCGATATCGAAATTAACCCGGCCGACCTGCGCATTGACGTATACCGCGCCTCCGGCGCCGGTGGTCAGCACGTTAACCGTACGGAATCCGCGGTGCGTATTACCCATATCCCGACCGGATTGGTGACGCAGTGCCAGAACGACCGTTCGCAGCACAAGAACAAAGACCAGGCCATGAAGCAGATGAAAGCAAAGCTTTATGAACTGGAGATGCAGAAGAAAAATGCCGAGAAGCAGGCGATGGAAGACAACAAGTCCGATATCGGCTGGGGCAGCCAGATCCGCTCTTACGTGCTGGATGACTCGCGTATTAAAGATCTGCGTACCGGGGTGGAAACCCGCAACACTCAGGCGGTGCTCGACGGCAGCCTGGACCAATTTATCGAAGCAAGTTTGAAAGCAGGGTTATGAGGAACCAACATGTCTGAACAACAAGCACAGGGCGCTGACGCGGCAATTGACCTTAATAATGAACTGAAAACCCGTCGCGAGAAGCTGGCTGCGCTGCGTGAGCAGGGCGTCGCTTTCCCGAACGATTTCCGTCGTGACCATACCTCTGACCAACTGCACGCTGACTTCGATGGCAAAGAAAACGAAGAGCTGGAAGCGCTGAACGTTGAAGTGGCCGTTGCTGGCCGCATGATGACCCGTCGTATCATGGGTAAAGCGTCCTTCGTGACCCTGCAGGACGTAGGCGGCCGCATCCAGCTGTACGTGGCGCGTGATGACCTGGCGGAAGGCGTTTATAACGACCAGTTCAAAAAGTGGGACCTCGGCGACATCATCGCCGCCCGCGGTAAGTTGTTCAAGACCAAAACCGGTGAGCTCTCTATCCACTGCACCGAGCTGCGTCTGTTGACTAAAGCTCTGCGCCCGCTGCCGGACAAATTCCACGGCCTGCAGGATCAGGAAGCGCGTTATCGCCAGCGTTACCTGGACCTGATCTCCAACGATGAATCCCGCAAGACCTTCAAAGTGCGTTCGCAGATCCTGGCGGGCATCCGTCAGTTCATGGTTGGCCGCGGCTTTATGGAAGTAGAAACCCCGATGATGCAGGTGATCCCGGGCGGCGCTTCCGCGCGTCCGTTCATCACCCATCATAACGCGCTGGATCTGGACATGTACCTGCGTATCGCGCCGGAACTGTACCTCAAGCGTCTGGTGGTTGGCGGCTTCGAGCGCGTCTTCGAGATCAACCGTAACTTCCGTAACGAAGGGATCTCCGTTCGTCATAACCCAGAGTTCACCATGATGGAACTCTACATGGCTTATGCGGATTATAAAGATCTGATCGAGCTGACCGAATCTCTGTTCCGCACCCTGGCGCAGGACATCCTCGGCAATACCGAAGTGCCTTACGGCGACCAGGTGTTCGACTTCGGCAAGCCGTTTGAAAAACTGACCATGCGCGAAGCGATCAAGAAATACCGTCCGGAAACCGAGATGGCGGATCTGGATAACTTTGATTCCGCGAAAGCGATCGCTGAATCTATCGGCATCAAAGTGGAGAAGAGCTGGGGTCTGGGCCGTATCGTGACCGAGATCTTCGAAGAAGTGGCGGAAGCGCACCTGATCCAGCCGACCTTCATCACCGAATACCCGGCGGAAGTTTCTCCGCTGGCGCGCCGTAACGACGTCAACCCGGAAATCACCGACCGCTTTGAATTCTTCATTGGCGGCCGTGAGATCGGTAACGGCTTTAGCGAGCTGAACGACGCCGAAGACCAGGCGCAGCGCTTCCAGGATCAGGTTGATGCGAAAGCCGCAGGCGACGACGAAGCAATGTTCTATGACGAAGACTATGTCACCGCGCTGGAACACGGCCTGCCGCCGACCGCTGGTCTGGGTATCGGTATCGACCGTATGGTCATGCTGTTCACCAACAGCCACACCATCCGCGACGTTATTCTGTTCCCGGCGATGCGTCCGCAGAAATAATCGCCCTTCGCGAAAAGCAAAAAACCCGGCTTGCCGGGTTTTTTTATGTCTGATGTGAGGTCCTAAGGCTGGCGTAGCCTGGCTCAGCGCAGCGCAAGCCGGGGATCCCGGATGGCGGCGTAAACGCCTTATCCGGGCTACGCAATGGCGCAGAACCGTAGGCCTGTGCAAGCGTAGCGCCGCCAGGCATTAATGACAGGCACAGGGCTGCGCCTGGCCTGGAGAATAGTCAGCTTACCCGCGCAGACGCGCAACAAAGTCGGTCAGCGCCTGGCGGGCGTCCCGATTTTCCGCTTCCAGCACCATCCACGGGCTGAACGCCCACGGCGTGGCGGCCAGCGCGCTTAACATGGTTGCCAGGTCAACCCACTGATAGTCCATGACTTCATCGTCGTTAGGCTGCACTTCGCTTACCACGCGCGCGGCATATACCGGGCACACTTCGTTCTCAACGATACCGTTTGGGGCGACCGCCCGGTAGCGGAAGGCCGGGTGAACCGGCGCGATATCAGAGATCTCCACACCGAGTTCGAAGCGACAGCGGCGCGTGACGGCCTGCTCGAAGGTCTCGCCCTGCTGGGGGTGTCCGCAGACCGAGTTGGTCCATACCCCGGGCCAGGCTTTTTTGCCCAACGAACGGCGAGTGACCAGCAACTGACCCTGCTGGTTAAACAGCCAGCAGGAAAACGCGAGATGTAAAGGGGTATCAAACGTATGGGCGGCATACTTCTCCAGCATACCGGCAGGCTGATCCTGCTCATCCAGCAAAATGACGTGTTCCCCGGCCATGACGACTCCTGAAAATAAAAAATGACCCGGCACAAACCCGCCGGGTCATGTACTCAGGCCACTAGGGTAGCCCATAAATGGGAGAAAGGCATTACCAAAACAAGCCCTGGAGGCAGCTCTGTGAACGGCAACGCGCAATAGTGAGGAGAGGCCGCCGCGCCGCGTGGCGCAAATATGAATTTCTGCCTGCCGCAGACCGCGCGCTAGGGACGGGGGATAATGGTTTCGCCATCAGGGATGACGCCCTGCGCCGCGGACTGGTATGATATTCGCCCTGATTGCGAGGTAAGTGGTTGTGTTAAGTGCAGGATGCCTGATGATGAAACGCTTTTATATGACACTGATGCTGGCGGCAAGCCTGGTGCTGGCCGGCTGCTCCAGCACCTCCGATTCCGGTGGCACCTACACCGTTAAACGCGGCGATACCCTGTACGGCATCTCCCGCACCACCGGCACCAGCGTTCGCGATCTGGCCCGCCTGAATAACATCTCCCCGCCTTACACCATTGAGGTGGGGCAGAAGCTGAAGCTTAACGGCAGCAGTTCAACGAAGACAACGAAGAAAAAATCTTCCTCTACGCGCACCGCGGCGGTCACGCCTTCGTCCGCGGTACCTCAGTCCTCCTGGCCGCCGGTGGGACAGCGCTGCTGGCGCTGGCCGACCAGCGGCAAAGTGGTCCTGCCTTATTCCACCGCCGATGGCGGCAATAAAGGTATTGATATCGCCGGAACCCGCGGCCAGCCGGTGTATGCCGCCGGGGCGGGCAAGGTGGTCTACGTCGGCAATCAGCTGCGCGGCTATGGCAATCTGATCATGATTAAGCACAGCGAGGATTACATCACCGCCTATGCCCACAACGATAAGCTAATGGTGAATAATGGCCAGAGCGTGAAGGCCGGCCAGCAAATTGCCACCATGGGCAGTACGGATGCCGACTCAGTGCGGCTGCATTTCCAGATCCGCTACCGGGCGACAGCCATCGATCCGCTGCGTTACCTGCCGCCGCAGGGAAGTAAACCTAAGTGCTAAAAGGTTATTTTATCGCCAGTCAGCATCCGGCAGGCTTGTCACAGGGTGCGTAAGGGCTATAATGCTTCTCGCACCTCTTCGCGGGCGTAGTTCAATGGTAGAACGAGAGCTTCCCAAGCTCTATACGAGGGTTCGATTCCCTTCGCCCGCTCCAAATTCAAGTCTCCTGAAGTCTACCAAACTCAATTTTCCCTTAATAAATCAGCGGTTATAGCATTCTGTTAGTCTATTGAACTCCGACGGAGGACTCCACTTTGGTTGCGGGATCGGCGTTTTGCGCTGCTGGCGCTGGAGTCGTAGCGTTTAGTGATATTTTCGCACTTATCCTGTTTCCGCAGGATGAGTAATTTTTCGCAACCGGCTCGCGCTGACGACGACCGATACCGCAGAGGCCGCGGCGGCGCTCCACAGCGCAACATGAATTGACCTTTCATCTGCTGCCAGCAGAACGGCTACGGCGGCGGCTCCCAGGCACTGCCCGAAAGTGCGCATAATGGATAAAACACCGGACGCATAACTCGCGTGCTCACGAATAACGTTTGAGAGCATTTCCCGGTTATTGGGACTCTGAAAGCAGCCAAACCCTATTCCGCATACCAGACTTCGCAGGCAGATATCCCACATTGAAGGGCTGGCGGGTAACGTCGCCAGCAGGATCAAACCGACGACAAATATCACCAGCCCCAGGGTGGATATCGCCGGGGCTGATATCGTGTCCGCCCAACGGCCTGCATGCGGCGCAATCAGCACGATCCCTAATGGCCACGGCGTAAACAGCAGGGCAGACACTACCGGACTGTAGCCGTATTCGCTCTGAAACAGGAAGGGTAGCGCAATAAAGGTGATCCCCTGGCTGACGAAAGCAACCATCGACGTGAAGGCCGCGAGGGTAAAACGTTCATTTTTAAACATGCTCGGCGGCAGTAAGGGATGACCCGTGCGGCGGATTTGCCAGATAAAAGCCATGCCGCTCAGCGCAGCGAGAGCCATCCAGCAAAGGCTGCCGAATTGAGAAGTAGCGTTCTGTAGGCTGTTCGCCGCCATGATCGTCGAACCCAACAGCAGCGCCGACAATATGGCGCCCACGGTGTCGAAGGGCGCCTGCATACGGATCGCATCCCGCGGCAGCGCTCTGACCGCCAGCAGTAAGGCGAGGGTGCCGGGAAGAACGTTTATCGCAAACAGCCATTGCCAGCTAAGGGTGTGAAGGATCGTACCGCCCAATACCGGGCCGATAGCGGAGCTCGAGGCAATGAGCAGGGCATGGAACCCCAGAATGCGGCCAAGTAAGCGTCCGGGAAATACGGACCTGAGTATTGCGGGGGCAATACTCAGCGTCGCCGCGCCGCCGATCCCCTGAAGCACGCGCATACCGATAAGCACTTCGGGCTTATTCGCCAGCGCACAACCCAGTGATGTCAGGGTAAAGGTCGTCAGGCCCGCCAGAAATACGGGGCGATAACCCAGACGGGCCGCAAGCGCCGCGAATATCGCCAGCGTCATCGCAGCCGCCAGCAGATACCCGTTGGCGAACCAGACGGCAATACTGGCAGGTACCTGCATCTCCTGAGCCATGGAGGGCAGGGCAATGTTGATCATGGTGCCATCAAACACGCCCATTAAGGTGGTGGTCATTATTGCGGCCATCACCCGTGCGCGCGCCGGGCCAGGCAGTCCTTCGTCGCCGGGTTGACTGGAAAAGAGCGTCATCATTTGTCCTCTGAGAAGAGTGTATGGATGACAAAACTATAAAGATGGCTTTTACCTGGCGGAAGGCGCACTATTTTCACTTTATTGTTGCATCAAACGCCTTATCTTAATGTGCTGGGAGGAAGGGTAATGTCTGATCCCGATTTTAATTTGCTGGTAGCTCTCGACGTATTGCTGAGTGAAGCGAGTGTCGCAGGTGCGGCTCGTCGTCTGAACCTCAGCACTTCGGCCATGAGCCGGACATTAAGCAGGTTACGCGATGTCACAGGAGACCCGATCCTGGTACGCGCCGGGCGTAACATGGTACTGACCCCGTGGGCCGAAGCGACCCGGGATCGCGCCAGGCGTGCAGTGCACGATGCCAGGGCGGTATTACAGCCCTCAACTGAAACGTTCAGCGCGCAAAATCTGGCGCGTCTTTTTACCATCAGGGCAAACGATGGTTTTGTGGTGGCGTTTGGGCCTGCGCTTATAGCAGCGGTTGCCGACGCCGCGCCGGACGTCTGTATACGCTTCGCGCCTAAGCCGGAAAAAACGTCGCGCTATCTTCGGGAAGGGCTGGTTGATCTGGAGATTGGCGTTCAGAGTAATATGGGGCCAGAAATACGGCTGCAACGACTGTTTGAGGATCGGTTTGTTGGCGTCGTCCGTAAAGGGCACCCGCTGGCTAAGCAGGCTGAAATAGGCGTGGGTGATTATGTCGCCTGGGGCCATGTGGTAGCGTCACCCGAGGGCGCGTTGCACGGATCCGTTGACGATGCGCTGGCCGAACTGGGGACAAAACGTAAAATTGCGAGCGTCGTACCGGGATTTCCGACAGCACTTTCCGTGGCGCTGGAATCGGATCTTATCGCCATGATACCCGCACTCTATTTACTCAATCAGCAGGTAACGGACCAGGTACACCTTTTCGAGCTGCCGTTCAAAAGCCGTCGTATTACGGTATCGCAGATGTGGCACCCAAGAATGGAACGCGACCC